>Ga0214543_1000028_pt1 | contig 214029 bp, 186 predicted proteins | sample CNSS2metaG_FD_160094 | JGI IMG/M metagenome (GOLD analysis project Ga0214543, IMG submission 160094) | Root nodule microbial communities from cowpea collected in UCLA plant growth center, Los Angeles, California, USA - CNSS2 | ecosystem: Host-associated > Plants > Roots > Nodule | place: USA... | reverse complement strand
CGCATGACATTGATCCCCTGCTTGTGTCCAGAACGCCGCGAAACGTCTGAAACCAAGTAGAATCAATGTCATGCGCCTTGTCCACAAAATTAAACCGGACAGCAGTGGGTCAAGCCCGAGGATGACCACAGAGAGGGGTGGAAGCGCAATCGGCAACGAGGTGCGGCGCAAGCCTGGTTGCCGGAAACTCGGAGAGGCGTTCGAGGCAGCGGTCGGCGCCCGGGGCATTCACCTTTCCCTTGGTGAAAAGGCTTTGCGATCGTGAAAAGTCTCACCTCGGGACCTTTCAAGCTTCCGGCCGTCACCCTCCCGAAGCGATCCTAACCGGAACCCAGCAGCAGGAAGGGCACCGCCACCGCGACACAGGCCACGGCCAGTAGCGTACAGGCCGCGTAGAAGACGGAAACGGCATCGTCGATATCCTCGACGGCCGCGACGGGTCGACCGTCCCCATGGATCATCGGTTCGTCGACCTTGACGCCACCATAGATCCGCGGTCCTGCGAGCTGCAGATCCAAGGCGCCGGCCATCGCTGCCTCGGGCCATCCGGAATTCGGCGAGCGGTGCAGCCCGTGGTCGCGCCGCGCGACGTAGATCGCCGCGCTCGCCGCCTTGGCGCCGCTTTTCAAGTAGGCGCCGACGGCAACGAGCAGCGCCGAGAGCCGCGCCGCCGGCAGGTTGGCAAGGTCGTCGAGCCGCGCGGAAGCCCAGCCGAAATGAAGATAGCGCGGGCTCTTATGGCCGATCATCGAATCGGCCGTGTTCAGCATCTTGTAGGCGAGGAGCCCGGGAAGGCCGGCTAAGGCATACCAGAACACCGGTGCCACGGCTCCGTCGGAGAAGTTCTCCGCAAGGCTTTCGATCGCCGCCCGGCAGACGGCCGGCTCATCGAGCGTGTTCGGATCACGCCCGACGATCATCGACACTGCCTCGCGGCCTCCCGTAAGACCGTCTTTGCGCAAGCCGGAGGCGACCCCGACGACGTGATCCGCAAGGCTCTTCTGCGCGAGGAAAACAGCAACGACGATCGCCTCGAGCACAAATCCAATGGCGCCCAGAACATCGAAAAGGCGGCCGAGCACGATGCCGAGCACCACGCTGGCGACGAGCAGGGTGACGATCGTCACCACGCCCAGCGTCTTCCGGGCACCCTCCCCTAAGTCTGCAGCATTGAGTCTCTCGTCGAAGATCGCGATGGCTTTGCCGAAGAGGACGATGGGGTGAGTTACCCGCGACCACAGCCAGTCGGGATCGCCGACGAGACGGTCGATCAGCAGCGCCGCCGCCAGGATGAGGAAGGTTTCGGCCGACATCTAGATGCTTGTCCCCTGCAAGGCCTCGGCGAGGCGGCGATCCCCATTCTCGTCCGCCGCAAGGCCGAATCGAAGCCAACTGGGATTATAGTCGAACCGGCGTGTCAGTATGCGGGCTTCGCAAAGCGCCGCGTGAAGTTGATGGGCGCGCTCATGCTCTATCAGTGCAAACAGGCCCGCGCCGCCGATAATCTCGAATCCCGCCCCCCCGAGCACCGCATCGAGCGCGGCTTTGCGCTCCAGGATGCATTTGGCGATCGCCTCGGTGTCACCTTCCATCAACTTCGCGGCAATGGAAAGCGCCGGCCCGGAAACGGCCCAGGGGCCAAGCCAATCGCGGAAAACCTCGAGCACCGCTGCCGCTGCAACGACGAAGCCAAGGCGCAACCCGGCAAGTCCGAAGAATTTTCCGAAGGAACGAAAGACGACGAGGTTGTCGTGGTCCACCGCATGGGGCGCCAAGCTCGTTTCCGGATAGAGATCGCCGAAGGCCTCGTCGACGATGAGCAGGCCGCCATGCGAGGCCATCGCCTCCGCCATGGCGAGAATTTGCTGCGACCGGAAAAGCCGCCCGGTCGGATTGTTCGGATTGACGACCACAGCAATCGCGTGCGCAGCAGTCAGTTCATCGGCGGTCTCGATGAGATCGACAACAATGCCGGACGCCTGCAGCACGCGGGCATATTCGCCAAAGGTCGGCGCGAAAACGGCTGCACGCTTCCGAGAGCCCGTAAGGCGCGGCAGCAACTGGATCGCGGCCTGCGTGCCTGGCACAGGCAGCGGCAGCATTCCGCCGGTCCGGTAATAGCGGCTTGCAGCAACGCGCGCCGCTTCCTCCAGATGTTTGTCGGGTAGCCGGTGCCAGGCGCTCGGATCGATCTCCGGGAGTGCGACCGGGCATGGATTGATGCCGGTCGAAAGATCGAGCCAATCCGACGGCTGGCCGCCAAAGAGCCTCGCAGCCTCGCTGATGCCGCCGCCGTGTAAAATGGGCGCCGTCATGGCGCCTCCAGCCGGTCAATGAGGTGCATGAAGGACCCGGCGACATTTGAACGGCGCAGCCCAGCCCGGCCGAGGTCCTCCCCGAGCGCGTCCGCCACCGAAAACAGCGGCTCCGCGGCACCTTCCGAAACGATGGTCGCGTAATGGAATTCGTGTGCCGTCATGGGACCGTCGAAGATTGCGTTGTCGAATGGCGTAACGCGACGATAGCCGAGACGCCGTTTGCGCTCCGCGAAGCTTGTGATGAGCGGCAGGAGACCCAGCATCGCGTGGCGTCGGCCGTCGGCGGCAACCAGCCCCTCGCCGAGCGCCATATAGCCGCCGCATTCGCCGAAGATTCGCACGCCCCGTTCCGCCGCAGAACGCGTGGCGCTGCGGAAGCTGGTTGCCCCGGCGAGGCGTTCCGCGTGCAGTTCCGGATAACCGCCGGGAAGATAGATCGCGTCCGCGCCGCTGTCCGGCGCTTCGTCTTGGAGCGGCGAGAAGAAGGAAAGTTCGGCGCCCTGCCCGCACCAGCCGGCGATGAGATGCTCGTAAACGAAGGCGAAGGCGAGATCGCGGGCAATGGCGATCCGTTGCCCGAGCGGCTTGAGCGCGGCGGGTTCGGACTCTGCCCTAAATCGCAAGGGTTGGGCGGCGGCGAGAATGGCATCGAGATCGCAATCGGCCTCGATTGTGGCGGCAGCATGGTCGATGAAGGCCTCGAGTGCTCCATGCTCCCCCGCCTGAACGAGACCCAGATGGCGTTCCGGCAGCTTGAGCGCGGGGTCCTGGCGAATGACACCGAAGATCGGCATCGAGATGCGGCCGAGCGCATCGCGCAGCATCGCCTCGTGCCGGTCGCTGCCAACCCTGTTGAGGATCACCCCGACGACCGTGATGTCGCCGCGATGGCCGGCATAGCCGCTGACCAGGGCCGCTACCGAATGGGAGAGGCGCGCGCAATCGACGACGAGGATCACCGCGAGCCCGAGCGCCGCGGCGAGATCCGCCGGCGTCCCGCTGCCGTCCGCGGCGCCGTCATAAAGCCCCATCATAGCCTCGATGATCAGCGCGCGCCCATCGGCAACCGTGCGCCCGGCATTGGCAAGAAGCAGCTCGCGCCGCATCGCCCAGGGATCGTAGTTGAGGCAAGGCTCGCCGGTCGCCGCAGCGTGGAATGCGGGGTCGATATAGTCCGGCCCCGCCTTGCCGGGCGCGATCCTCACGCCGCGCTTCTTGAGCGCCCGCATCAGCCCGAGCGTCACCGTCGTCTTGCCCGAGCCTGAGCTCGGAGCCGCAATCATCAGTCCGCTCATGCCAGGTCTCGACGGCGGCTCAATGATTGATCGGACACAAGGGAACGACCATCGAGCGCGCCTCGCCAATCGAGCGACGCGCGCAGCCGCACGACTTCGCCGACGACCACGATCGCCGGCGGCTCGAGACCCGAGGCCGCGACGTCGGCTTCCGCGCGCGAAAGCGTGGTTTCGAGCACCACCTGTTCAGGCGTCGCCGCGTTGCAGACGAAGGCGAGCGGCTCGTCCGGCGCCCGCCCGGCGGCAATCAGCTTCGCGGTTATCTGGCCGATATGCTTCATCGCCATATACATGACGATCACCGGCGACCCCTTGGCGATGCCTTCCCAATTGATCCGGTCCGGCACCACGCCGGAGGAATCATGGCCGGTGAGGAAAGTCACAGCGTGGTTCACTTCCCTGTGGGTTACCGGAATGCCGGCATAGGCGAGCCCGCCGATGCCGGCGGTGATGCCCGGAACGATGCGGAAGGGAATGTGATGCTCGACCAGCGTCAAGGCCTCCTCGCCGCCACGGCCGAAGACAAACGGGTCGCCGCCCTTCAGCCGCAGCACCCGCTGTCCCGAACGCGCCAGTTCGACGAGCCGCAGCGAAATATCGCGCTGCTTCGGCGAGGGCTTGCCACCGCGTTTTCCCGCGAATTCGAGTATTGCGCCGGGCTTCGCGAGCTTCAGGCAATCGCCGTTGACGAGCGCGTCATGAACGATGACGTCCGCCTGCCTGAGCGCATTAGCGGCGTGCAGCGTCACCAGACCAGGATCGCCCGGCCCGGCGCCGACGAGCCACACGGTCCCCGGCTCCAGTTCGGGCAGGCCAGCGAATAAGGTTTCCGTCATGATCTTTTACCCCCGCCCAAACGAAGCATGGCACTCCCCTCCGGCCTGCCGGCGATCGCCGCTGTCGCGCGCGCCGAGCGGATTTTCGGCACGATCAGGACCGCATCTGGCCCGGCGCCGGCAAGGGCCGCCCCTTCCGCCACGCCGTGACAGCCTGTATGCGCGAAGACGATCTCGGATGGATTTTGCAACCGGTCCGCTTCCGCCTCGAGCGTCGCTGCGTCGAAGAAGCAAAGCGGCACGGCAAAGTGCCGCGCGGCGGCGTGGATTGCGGGTTCCTTCGAACGCGCATCGAGCGTGACGATAAGAGCGAGATCGCTCTCGCCGGATCCCGCCTCGGCAAGCGCTCGCTCCGCAAGGGCGATCACCTCCTCGGGCGCAGTGTTGCGCTCACAGCCGAGACCGAGCACGAGCTTTCCATTTGTGACAGCTGGTCCCTCGACCGAAGGCATGCGGTGGTGGCTCCCTGCAGCGGCGGCCGTCCCCGACACGCGAACTGCAAACTCGGTTGATTGCTGCACAGGGATTTTCGGATCCAGGGCCCAATGCAGCGGTCGGCGTTCCATACGAAGCGCCGGCCTGGGCGGATGCCACCACCGGTCTGGACAGCACCGGATCGAGCCCCCTGCATGGGTCGGCCGCACCGGACGCTCTTTCAGCCCGCCTCCGCGGACGCCGTCGCATGATCGGCATATGTACCGAAGCCCATTCGGACGGTCAAACCGGATTGCGCCATCGGCGTGTCGTAAACGCGCAGGTAAAATGCGCCGCCGGTCCGGCCGAGGGAGGTGGCGAGCCTGCGGCAGTGTGGATTGCCAGTGGTGGGCGGTCACCCGGCTGGCACGTGGAACGGCTGAATTGCGGACTTTCAAGACGTTCGGATTTGCGGCTAGCTGCCGCTCGCCGATACGGCCGATATGTCCGTGCTAGGGCGCAAAGCGGACGTTTCTTGGCAAGCATCGTCCTTGGAACAAGTGTCGGTGCCGTGGTGTGCTAATCGCAACTCGGGACCTGCAAACCCGTCTCCCTTCACGCAAGAGACTCATGCGAATTGTATCTATTTTCGAGACAATGCGGTCCATTTTCATCGCCTACTGCGATCATCCGATCCCGATTAGGTTTCTGCTCACACCAGTTGGCCATCAACATGGAAACGGTGGACGAAACGTCAAACATCGGAGAACTGCCATGCTCACCCGTAGAGGCCTCATCAAGAGCGCAGCGGCGCTCGTCGCAGCGGGAACCGTTTCGGGCGGGTTCACCCCGGCCCTCGCGAAGGCACCCTTTCAATCTTTCCAGGCTCCCGGCTTTTACAGAATGAACCTTGGGAGCTTCGAACTGACGGCGCTTTCGGACGGCACTATTCCGCTGCCTCTTCCGGAGCTTTACACAAACACCGACGCCGAAGATGCGCGGAGAGCGCTGGCCGCGGCGTTCATGGGCACGCCGACAGATACGTCGGTCAACGCCTTCCTCGTCAACACGGGGGATAGGCTGGTGCTGATCGACGCCGGCACGGGCACCTATCTCGATGGTGCGCTCGGCGAGCTCGTCGCCAATCTCGAGGCGGCCGGCTACAAAGCGGACCAGATTGACGACATCATCCTGACCCATATCCACACCGACCATTCCGGCGGGCTGACGATCAAAGGCAAGCCGGTGTTCGCCAATGCGACTGTTCACGTCAACAAGCGTGAATATGATTTCTGGATGGAGACGCCCGTGGAGAGCCGACCGGCCAATGTGCCGCTGAGCTATTTCGTCGAGGCGCATGAGAGTCTTGGGCCCTATGCCGAAGCCGGCAGAGTTCGGACCTTCGCCGATAATGCCAGAATCTTGCCGGGCATCGGCTCGATCCTGCGGGCCGGGCACACACCGGGGCACAGCTCGATCGTTGTGGAAAGCGCCGGCGCGAAGATCGTTTTCTGGGGCGACATTACCCATGGAGACGTGCTTCAGTTCGACGAGCCGGACGTGGCGATCCAGTTCGATACGAATCAGTCGGAGGCAATTCGTGCCAGAGAGGCGGCCTTCGCGCATGCGGCCGACGGCAAATACCTGGTGGCCGGCGCTCATACTGCCTTCCCGGGCATCGGCCATGTTCGCCGCGATGCGACGAATTACGACTGGGTTCCCGTCAACTACGCCTCTTGAAAACGACCCATCGCGGCGCAACGGAGCCTGAGCCCGTAGCGCCGGTTTCATGTCTGGGCGGCACCAATCGCCATCGGTGCCGGCTTCATTAGGCCCCTGAGCGACCAACCAACTGATTGCGACCACCGGGAACATGAGGCCCTCCTCACCATGCTCCTGCCGCAGAGCCGATCAGTGCGAAGCCGCCAGATTCTCGTCGCGGATCTCAGTGAGGTTCAGTCTCGGCACCAGAAAGTCGAGGAACGCCCTGACCTTTGGCGGCTGGATACGTCCGCCGGCTCTCATCGCGTAAAGCGTCGGGGCCGGCCCGGACCATTCGGGAAGCACGCGGACGAGACGTCCTGCGGCAACGTCCGACCTGACACGGAGATGACTCGTCATCTGCAGACCTTCGCCGGTCAGCAGAAAACCGTGCAGCCCTTCGGGATCGCTGGCCACCGCAACGGGGCGTACCGGGAACTCGTTGCGCCGCCCCTCGCGCGTCAGAGGCCAGGCGTGGACCGGCTTGTCGAAATAGAACTGTGTCAACAGGCAAGCATGATTGACGAGCTCTGCCGGGTTCGAAGGGCTTCCGTGTCTTTCAAGATAAGCGGGAGCCGCATATATGCCCATTGGCAGATCGCCAAGCCGGCGGGCACTGAGCGAGGAATCGGGCAAGGGCCCCTCCGACAGACGCAGCGCGATATCAATCTCCTTGGCAACGACATCCAGCACCTCATGTGCCAGAAGCAACTGCGGATAGACATCCGGGTAGAACCTTCTGAATTCGCTGAGCACCGGCGCCAGAATGCGCGTCGACAACCAGTGTGGGGCTGTGATCCTGAGCCAGCCCTTGGGACGTTGCTGCAGCTCTGCCACAGCGCTTTCGGCATCTTCGATGTCTTTGACCAAGCCCTCGCAACGCTGGAAGTAGATCGTGCCAGCTTCGGTGAGCTTCAGGCTGCGCGTTGTCCTATGGAGAAGCTGGGCTCCTAACCGCGCCTCCAGTTCCTGAACCTTCCGGCTGATCCGCGTCTTCGGCGTTCGCAGCGCCCGCGCGGCACCGGTGAAGCTACCCTCCTGCACGACCTTTACGAACGCCACCGTGTCGCTGAAGTCACGCAGCATGGACCACCCCCCATTTGCCGCCGAATTCGGGACAATGAAGACCGGTTTCGCCGGAGAAGCAAGCCAATTCAATTCCTCCATGTCTCGATTGTCCCAATTCTAGCTGCGATCATTTGTCTTTTTCTTCGCAAAGCGGCTGTCGGCCCCTTCGCCTGGAGCTTCCGCTTCCATCTCGCATTGCGGCCGGCGATGTCCCGCATCGAGGCATAGACGATGTGGCCGGCGCGGGCGAGGGCTCGGTGGCCAAGCGGCCAAAGCCGCTTGGCGAGCCGGTGACGAGAACGATCTTGGACATGGCGAGGTCGGTCAGATCATGCCGCCATTGGCGCGCAGCACCTGGCCATTGATCCAGCCGCCGTCGGGACCGACGAGGAAGGCGACCGCTGCGGCGACGTCCTCGGGCGTACCGAGCCGTTCGAGCGGGTTCATCTTCGACATGCGCTCGATCAGCTCGGGCGGCTTTCCGTCGAGGAACAGCGCCGTCGCGGTCGGGCCGGGCGCGACGGCGTTGACCGTGATCGAACGACCGCGCAGCTCCTTGGCGAGGATGCCGGTCAGCGTCTCGACTGCCGCTTTGGTCGCGGCATAGATGCCGTAGGTCTCGAGCTTGAGCCCGACGACACTGGTCGAGAAGTTGACAATGCGACCGCCTTCACGCAGGCGCTTCGCCGCCTCGCGCAGCGTGTTGATCGTGCCCCTGAGGTTGATGGCGATCTGGCTGTCGATCAACGCGTCGTCGCCGTCGGCGAGCGTCGCCAGCTTCATGATGCCGGCATTGTTGACCAGGACGTCGATGCCTCCGAAGGCAGCCTCGATGCTGTCGAACATGCGGGCGACCGCGGCTGCGTCGCTCACATCGGCCTGGACGGTAAGGGCCTTGCCGCCCGCCTTCTCGATTTTGGAGGCGAGTTCTTCGGCCGGGCCGACCGAGCCGGCATAGTTGATGACGACTGTATAGCCATCGGAGGCGAGCCGGCGGGCGATGGCCGCGCCGATGCCGCGTGAGGCGCCGGTGACGAGGGCGATCTTTGTGCTGCTGTTTGTCATCGGATGTCTCCTTGAATATCTCGCCCGATCCCTTCGGGCGATCTACAAGTGACACTTTCCAGGAGGCTTATAATCAGGCATGTTTCGGGAACTTCATTCGGGAAACTCGGATAATGGACCGGATCGATTCCATGCGCGTCTTCACGCGGGTCGTAGAGCGCCGCAGTTTTATCCGCGCTGCCGAAGATCTGGACCTGCCCGCCTCCACGGTGACAGATGCGGTGAAGCAGCTCGAAGCTCGGCTTAAAGTCCGACTGCTGCAGCGGACCACGCGCCACGTCCGCGTCACACTGGACGGTGAAGCCTATTATCGGCGCTGTCTGTCCATCTTGGCCGATATAGAGGAGGCAGAAACCGCTTTCAGCGGCAGCAAGCCCAGGGGCTCGCTGCATGTGGATGTGCATGGCGCCCAAGCTCGGCGCTTCATCGTGCCAGCCCTGCCGCAATTCTTCTCGGAATATCCCGATATCCAACTCTATCTGAGCGAGACGGATCGCTATGTCGATCTGGTCGGCGAAGGTATCGACTGCGTGTTGCGCAGCGGCACGCCGAAGGAGAGCGATCTTGTCAGCCGACGCATCGCGCTGCTGCGGGAAGTCACGGTCGCCTCGCCCGGTTACATCGCGCGCTTTGGCATGCCCGAAAGCTGGAACGAACTGGAAGGACATCGCATGGTCGGCTTCCGTTCCTCCGCGACGGGTGGCGTGCTGCCGCTGGAGTTCATGGTCGATGGGGTCGCCAAATCGGTGACGCTGCCGATGACCTTGTCGGTTGGTGGCGGCGATACCTACAGGGTCGCAGCGTTGGCGGGTCTGGGCTTGATCCAGGTACCGCACTATTCGGTGCAGCAGGACCTCGTGGACGGCACTCTGGTAGAGCTATTGCCCGACGCGCCTCCGGCTCCGACGCCGGTCCACGTCCTCTATCCGCGAAGCCGCCAGCTCAGCCAGCGGGTACGGGTTTTCATCGACTGGGCCGCAAGGCTCTATGCGACCTATGCGGAATAGGTTCCTTCGCATGCACGCGATCTTTCTAGTTCGCCTGGATGTCTTCTTAGTCCCGCAATCTGTGCGCCCTTTAATGTTCACGGGCCACGCAAGCAGTGTTTTGATCCCGTGCGGAGTTTGGTACATGCTGCATCTGGTGGCAACCACCGAGCGGCTGTGGCAACCGTTGCCCGCCGCATGGGACTGAAGGCGCGGATTTTTGTACCCTCGGTCCCAACGGAAGCAAAGCGGGCGTTGCTTCGCGACCTCGGCGCTGAAGTGGTGGTGGCTGGAGACGTTTATGTCGAGGCGCGCGCCGCAGCCCTGGCAGATGCAGCATCCAAGGGCGCGTTGATGGTTCACGCGTTCGAAGCTGCGGAAACGATAATCGGTCAGGGAACGATTGTCCCGGAGCTGATGGCGCAAGCCGCGCCCGACGCCCTCGTTCTGTCTGTTGGCGGCGGTGGACTAGCGGCCGGTCTGGCCAGTTGGTTTGAAGAGCGTGTGCCTTTGATCTGTGGCGAGCCGGAGCTTGCCCCGACGCTGCACGCCGCTCTCGCGGCCGGTGGACCGGTCGATGTAGATACCGGAGGGATCGCCGCTGATGCGCTTGGATGCCGGCTCCGGGGCCAGGAAAGATCTTGCCTCGAGAGACAGGTCAATGATGCTGCCCTAAGGGCAACATATGGCAAGAAACGCAAAATAGCCTGGCAATCGACAGGCAGAACAGCATTTTTCTGCGGAAATTGTCACCGACAAGGCTTTGCTTTTTACCGCCCTCTCTGACACAAGTCGGAAGCAAATCCTTTTTTCGAGCCGTCCGTGTCCGACCTCGCCTTCCATCTTCTCGTCTTTCTGTTCATCGCAGGATTCATGGCGGGCATCATCGATTCGATTGCCGGCGGCGGCGGCATGATCACCATTCCGGCGATGCTGATCGCCGGCATTCCGCCGCTCGAGACGCTCGGCACCAACAAGCTGCAATCGCTGTTCGGCTCGGGCTCTGCAAGTCTTTCCTATGCGCGCCATGGGCATGTGGATCTCAAGGAACAATTGCCGATGGCGCTGACGTCGGCACTGGGCTCGATCTTCGGCGCGCTTCTCGCAACGGTCGTTCCGGCCGACGCGCTCAAGGGCGTTCTGCCCTTCCTCCTGATCGCGATTGCCGTCTATTTCGGCCTCAAGCCGAATGTCGGCGACATCGAAAGGCACCGCCGCATCTCGGCATTCCTCTTCACCCTCACTTTCGTGCCGCTGATCGGCTTTTATGACGGCGTCTTCGGGCCGGGCACCGGCTCCTTCTTCATGCTCGGTTTCGTCTCGCTCGCGGGCTACGGCATCCTCAAGGCCACCGCTCACACGAAATTCCTGAACTTCGGCTCGAATATCGGCGCCTTCATTGTCTTCGTGCTGAACGGCGTCGTGCTGTGGAAGGTCGGGCTGATGATGGGCGTCGGGCAGTTCCTCGGCGCCCAGCTCGGCGCGCGCTATGCGATGGCCAAGGGCGCCAAGATCATCAGGCCGCTGCTGGTCATTGTCTCGATCGCTCTGGCAATCCGGCTGCTCGCCGACCCGGCGCATCCGCTGCGGATTTGGCTGGGCGTGTGACGAACGCGTCGCCGAGCAGCAACGCCGTGGCGCCGGTCAGAACTCGACGCCCTTCTGCGCCTTGATCCCCGAACGGAAGGGATGCTTCACCAGTTCCATTTCCGTTACGAGGTCGGCGATCTCGATCAGGTCTTCCTTGGCGTTGCGGCCGGTCAGGACCACATGGGTCATGTGCGGCTTTTCCTCTTGCAGGAACCGGATGACCTCGGCGATGTCGATGTAGTCGTAGCGCAGCGCGATGTTGATCTCGTCGAGCAGCACCATGGAGTTGCGCTCGTCGCGGATCAGCTCCTTGGCCTTCTCCCAGGCCTTCTCTGCCATCGCCACGTCGCGGGCGCGATCCTGCGTCTCCCAGGTGAAGCCTTCGCCGAGCGTGTAGAACTGGCAGAGGTCGCCGAAATGCTTCTCGATCAGGTCGCGCTCGCCGGTCTGCATGGCACCCTTGATGAACTGCACGACGGCGCAGGGCATGCCATGGGCGATGTGGCGGAAGATCATGCCGAAGCCGGCGGTCGACTTGCCCTTGCCCTTGCCGGTATGGACGATGATCAGACCTTTTTCATCGGTCTTCGTCGCCATGATCTTTTCCCGCGCCGTCTTCTTCTTCGCCATCTTCATGGCGTGGCGGGCTTCGTCCTTCTCCGCCGTCGGCTCGTTCGCCGTCTCGTCGCTCATGATCTCTCTCCCTCTTGGTTTGCGGCGAGGCCGCTCAAATCAAATCGTGCCGAATTGGAGCGCGGGCTCCAAAGACCGCGATCAATCGCCTCCAGAAGCCGCTCCGACATTTCGGCAAGAGCGGCCGGGTTCTTCTCGCGCAGGAATTCGAGCACTTTCTCGTCGGCAATATAGGCGCGGTAAGCCGCTTCGAAGTGATGATCGCGCACCGCTCCGGTGGTCGCAGCGAAGGCGAACATGTAGTCGACGGTCGCGGCGATCTCGAAGGCACCCTTGTAGCCGTGGCGCATCACGCCGTCGATCCATTTCGGGTTGACGACGCGGGCGCGCACCACGCGGCCGATCTCCTCTTCCAGCGAGCGGATCATCGGCTTTTCCGGTCGCGAATGGTCGTTGTGATAGATCGCCGGGCGCGTTCCACTCATATGCTCGGCGGCGGCGCTCATGCCGCCTTCGAACTGGTAATAGTCGTCGCTGTCGAGCAGGTCGTGCTCGCGATTGTCCTGGTTCTGCACGACCGCCTCGATCGAGCGCAGGCGCTCCTCGAAAAGGCCCCGCTCGGCCCTGCCGTCCTCTCCGGCGCCATAGGCGTAGCCGCCCCAGGTCAGATAGGCCTCGGCGAGATCGCCGCGCCTTTCCCAGCCCTTCTCATCGATCAGCGCCTGCAGGCCCGCTCCGTAAGCACCAGGTTTCGCGCCGAAGACGCGGTAGGAGGCGCGCCGCGCCGCCTCCTTGACATCGATGCCCTCGGCTTCGAGGCGCCGGGCTTCCGCGCGCATGCGCGCCGCGATCATGTTGTCGGCCTCGTCCTCGTCCAGCGCGCCGATCGCGCGAATTGCCTTGTCGAAGAGCGCGATCTGTTCCGGGAAGGCGTCGCGAAAGAAGCCGGAGATGCGCAAGGTGACGTCGACGCGCGGGCGACCGAGCACGGCAAGCGGCACGATCTCATAGCCGGTCACGCGACGCGAGGCCATGTCCCAGAGAGGCTTGGCACCGATCAGCGCCAGCGCCTGGGCGATGTCGTCGCCACCGGTGCGCATGTTGGAGGTGCCCCAGGCGGTGAGCCCAAAGGAGGTCGGCCATTCGCCGTGGTCCTGCAGATAACGGCGGATGAGCAGTTCGGCTGATTTCTTACCGAGTTCATAGGCCGCCGGCGTTGGCACGGCGCGGCTGTCGACCGAATAGAAGTTGCGGCCGGTCGGCAGCACGTCGGGACGCCCGCGCGTCGGCGCCCCGGAGGGACCGGGCGGAACGAAGCGCCCGTCGAGGCCGGTGAGCAGGCCTTTTATCTCGGCTGCGCCCGAGCCTTCGATCGAAGGTTTGAGGCGGGTCTCGATTTCGTCGAGGACAGCGCGCGTGTTGGCCCACCCGTCCGGACAGACGACTTCGCCGGAAACAAGTTTGGCCGCAAGCAGCTCGATGCGTTCGACAGTGTCGCCGGCGGTGCGCCAGGGGGCGTCCGAGACGGTGGCGAGAAGGTCGGGCTTCGGGCCAGTCCAGGCGGCGGAGAGCGTGCAGTCGAGGGGGTCGAAGGGTTGTTGAGCTGCATCCAATGCCGCATCCACCGCGATCGCCCGCTGCAGGCTCTGATCCCCGCCCTCGCCCAATCTGCGCGGCACGCGCGCAAGTGCCACGGTAAGGTCGGTCAGCAGCCGGCCCTCGGGCGCCAGGCCGAAGATGTGCAGCCCGTCACGGATCTGCATTTCTTTCAGATCGCAGAGATAGCCGTCGAGCTTCTCCAGCGCCTTCTCATCGCTGTCGCCCCTGTCGATACCGACGTCATGATCGAGGCCGATGTCGCGGACGAGGTCGAGGATCTGGCGGCTGAGCAGGCGCAGGCGGCGCGGATCGCCGCCGGCCGCCTCGTAATACTCGTCGACCAGCGCCTCCAGATCCTTGAGCGGCCCGTAGGATTCCGCCCGCGTCAATGGTGGCGTCAGGTGGTCGATGATGACGGCGCTCGTGCGGCGCTTGGCCTGCGTGCCCTCGCCCGGATCGTTGACGATGAACGGATAGAGATGCGGGGTCGGGCCGAAGATCGCCTCGGGGTAGCAGGCCTCGGATAGCGCCAGCGCCTTGCCCGGCAGCCATTCGAGATTGCCGTGCTTGCCCATGTGGACGATCGCGTCGGCACCGAAGCGCTGGCGCAGATGGGCATAGAAGGCGATGTAGCCGTGCGGCGGCACGAGGTCCGGCGCGTGATAGGTCTCCTTCGGATCAATATTGTAGCCGCGTGCCGGCTGGATGCCGACCAGGACCTCGCCGAAACGAGCGAGCGGAAGCGCAAAGACGCCATCGATGAAGAAGGGATCGGCCTCGGGTGCGCCCCAGCGCCCCGCCACCTCCTCTTGAACCTTTCTCGGAAGAGACGTGAAGAAGTCCTTGTACCGACTCAAGGAAATAGTTTCGCGGATTTCCCGATCACGGCTCGCCGCATTGGTCGGCCCGGCCATCAGGAAGCGCATCAGCGCGTCGCCGTCTTGGGGCAACTCGCCGACCGGATAGCCTTCCGCCGCCATCGCCTTCAGCACCTCGAGAGTGCCGGCCGGCGTGTCGAGGCCGACGCCGTTGCCGAGACGGCCGTCGCGGTTCGGGTAATTGGCCATGACGATCCCAATCCGGCGCGCTTCAGGTTGCGCACGACGCAGTTTCGCCCAGTTGGCGGCGAGCCGGGCGGCAAAGCGGGCCCGGTCGCCGAGCGGCTCATGGCCGACGATATTGGCCTCGACCAGCGGGTCGTAAACCGATGCCGCCTTGAAGGAGACGGCGCGGGAAAGGATGCGGCCATCGACCTCGGGCAGCGCGACATTCATGCCGAGGTCGCGCGCCATCAGCCCCTGCGGCGAGGCTTCCCAGGCCTCGCGCGACGAGCCGGAAAAGATCACCTGCAAGACCGGTGCTCCGGTCGATTCGAGCGCCGTCGGCTGGCGATCGGCGCCGGGCGCCGAGACGGCGAAGCCGGTGGCGTTCATCACGACATCAGGGGCCGCCTCCGCAAAGATCGCCTCGAGCGTACCGATCGAGACCGGGTCCTTGAGGCTGGAAACGAAGACCGGCAACGGCCGCATGCCTTCGGCGGCAAGTGCTTCGATCAACGCTTCGACAGGCTTGGTTTCGCCGCTCTGCACGAGCGCGCGGTAGAAGCAGATGGCGATGGTGGGGGGCGGGCTTTCCGCCTGCGTGGCGGTAGCGCCATCTCCAACAAGCCGCATCCATTCCCCAACTCCGACCACCCCTGCCCCCGGCCACCAGATGCCGGACTTGAGCAAGGGCCGCGCGGGTTCCGGCTTCTCGCCGCCGTCGATCAGTGCCTCGGCATAGTCCAGGAAGAGGCGGGCATTGTCGGCACCGCCCTCGGTGAAATACGCCCAGAGGCGATCCCGGTCCTCTGCCGACACGGTCGAGAACGGCTCGAGGCCCAGATCGGGCTTGTCGTCGCCGGGCACGACCGCGATCTGGAACTTGTTCGCAAGCGCGGCGGCGTACAGCGCCTCGAGCACGTAGCGGAAATAGCTGGCGCCGCCGAGCGGACGGACGATGATCAGCTTGGCATGCCTTGCCGTCCGCTCCACATAGGTGTCGACCGACATCGGATGCATGAGGTTCATCAGGCTGGCGATGCGCAGGCTCTTTGCGCCCGATCGCTGGCGATGGGCGGCGGCAATCGAGGCAATTTCCGTGTCGGCGGCCGAGAGGAACAGAATATCGGCCGGGCTCTGGCCGAGATCGATCGCCTCATTGCCGTCGGCGATCGTGCCTTTCTGGGCTAGGAGGAGGTGCATGGAACCACCTCGTGAGAAGACCCCTTGCAGGAAATTGGCGAGGGATCCCTCATGTAAGAATCGGAGGGGTATTGCGCGTCGAAAACCACAATCGCCTCACGCAAGCGCGGCAATCGCCGCGCGCACCGCCGCTTCGTCCATGTCGTGCAGACCGATGACGACGAGGCGTGTGCCGCGGGTTTCCCTTTGCCCCCAGGCGCGGTCGTAATATTGATCGATGCGGCTGCCGACGGCCTGGATCAGGAGGCGCATCGGCTTACCCGGAACATTGGCAAAGCCCTTGAGGCGCAACACGTCGTGCTCGGCGATGACCCCCTTCAGCCGCTCGATGAACCCCGCCGGATCGGCGATCGCGCCGAGCTCGACGACGAAGCTGTCGAATTCGTCGTGATCGTGCTCTTCACCCGCCTCATGCTCCATCTCGTGATGCGACTTGCGATTGGCGATTTCGTCTTCCGTGCCGATACCGAGGCCGAGCAGGATGGCGGCGGCGACCTCGCCGTTCCTCGCTTCGATCATCGTCGGCTTGCGGCTGATACGGGAGGCCACCTCCTCGCGCACGGCCTTCAGCCCCTCGACATCGATAAGGTCGGTCTTGTTGAGAACGATGAGATCGGCGGCGGTCAGCTGGTCCTCGAAGAGCTCCTCGAGCGGGCTTTCATGGTCGAGGTTTTCGTCGTTGACGCGCAGTGCATCGACCCTGTCGTGATCATCTGCGAAGCGGCCGGCGGCGACCGCGGCACTATCGACGACGGTGACGACCCCGTCGACAGTCACCTCGCTGCGGATATCCGGCCAGTTGAAGGCGGCGACGAGCGGCTGCGGCAGCGCGAGACCCGAAGTTTCGATGACGATATGGTCCGGGCGGTTCTCGCGCTCGAGCAGCTTCGTCATGGTCGGGATGAAGTCGTCGGCGACGGTGCAGCAGATGCAGCCATTGGTAAGCTCGATGATGTCCTCCTCGGAGCAGGCCTCCGCGCCGCAGCCCTTCAAGACGTCACCATCGACCCCGAGGTCGCCGAATTCGTTGATGATCAGCGCGATGCGCTTGCCGTCGGCGTTCTGCAGGAGGTTGCGGATCATTGTCGTCTTGCCGGCGCCGAGGAAGCCGGTGATGACGGTGGCCGGGATCTTGCCCTGTTGGGCCTTCGCGAGTGTCATGGATCAACCCTTCATTTTCAGCGGCAATCCCGCCGCGACGAAATACACTTCGGCGGATTTCTCCGCGACGATCTGGTGGAGCCGGCCGGCGTGGTCGCGAAATTCGCGCGCCATGCGGTTTTCCGGGACGATGCCGAGACCGACCTCATTCGAAACGAAGACGAGTCGGGCCCGGGCAGCCGGCAGGAAGGCGGCAAGAGCCGCAAACTCCGCTGCCATGTCGAGCCCCTCCATCATCAGGTTCGTGACCCACAGCGTCAGGCAATCGACGAGGATCACGCGCTCTTCGGCGTCGATCCGCTCAAGCAGGCCGACGAGGTCGAGCGGTTCCTCATGGGTCGTCCAGCCTTTGCCCTGCCGCGCGACCTGGTGATGGGCGATTCTGTCGCGCATCTCCTCGTCGAATGCGCGACCGGTCGCGACATAATGCATCGACAGCAAGCTGCCTTCGGCAAGTCTTTCGGCAAAGCCGGACTTGCCTGAGCGGGCGCCGCCGAGCACGAGTGTCGGGCCGATGTTGGAAACGGTCATGGGGAAGCCTCAGTTCACCGAATGACCAAGGCAGGAATGAATGCTGAGGCGCCCGCGGGTCGCGGGACGGAAAGATCTGAAAGCCACGACAACCTCCGTGCTGGCATCGGGGACAACTCTCCCCTCGGGCGGGATGCCCTGACGGATGGCAGGTCTCCTGGCTCACGGCGTCACGAGCCAAGCATCGCGCATGAAACACGACGATCCTTGGACCCGAACGGGGCCGCCTCACCTTCCCAGTGCTTGCAGCTTCGTGAAAGGCGGACGATTCGTAGAAGAAGAGGCGTCCTGCCCGGCTGATCACGATGCAACACCAGTGGCTTTTCCGGCACGCCACCGCTCTCCGGTGAAACTGCCCCATGCAGTCCATCAAAGAGAGCATCGGCGAGCCGATGGCGGCCCCTGACCGTTCTACAGTCGCGGGGTCGGCTGCGATAAGGGCGCCCGGTGTGGGTCCGCCCCGTCGCATTCCCATTTACTCCCCCGCCCCGGCTCGGCGCGAGGGAACCATCCATTCCACGTTAATTATGAAGCGATGAGTCCAAAGTCAATCGAGCCCTGCGACGCGGAACCGGCGATTTGCGGCAGCAGGCAGTCGCGCCCGCCTACTCAGAATGGGTGAGCAGACTTGGTTCCCCGCCACATGGTAAAAAGCGAAGTTCGTCTGCGGCCCGCATGGTCTCATGGTCTGCCGGGAACGGACGCCGGCCGTCTGCTATCCACGGCCGCGGGGTTTGGGGTTGGAGGGTGCGATGTCGTATCTGCGTCGTGCCGTAATCGTCGCATTAAGTTTTGCGCTCTCAGGCTCACAACCGGCCAGCGCCGCCGAGGCCGTCGGTGAGGCGATCCGCATCAAGACCGAGGTCAGGGGTGCAAGCGGACCGCTGGTGGTGCGGGCTCCGGTTCATCGCGACGAGCGGATTTCCACGTCCAGGTCCGGCCTCGGTCAATTCGTGTTCCGGGACGGCAGCAAGCTCGCCGTCGGCGCCGGCTCCTCCGTCGTCATCGACCGTTTCGTGTTCGATGATTCGAAATCCGTTCAAAAGCTGACCGTCGCGGCGGCCAAGGGAACGTTTCGCTGGATCAGCGGCAATTCGAAACATTCCGCCTATCAAATCCGCACCCCGGCCGGAACGATCGGTGTTCGAGGCACCGTATTCGACTTCTACGTCGGCGGCGACGGCACGACGGCCGTGGTGCTGCTGTCGGGCGCGGCGGACTTTTGCGGCCGCGGCGGCTGCCGGCAGCTGACGCGGCGTTGCGACTGCGTGGTCGCAAAACCGAACGGTGCGATGACGGACGCCAGCCCGGTCAATCGCGGCACGCTCAGAACACTCGGCAACCGGCAGGCATTGCCGTTCCTATCGGGTACCCAACGGCTTTCGCCGGGCTGGAGCGGGAGCGGTTGCGGACTTGCCGCTGCCCTGGAGATTCGGCCCGACAAGGTACCCAACCCTCCGCCTGTGGCGACGGAACCCGAACCGCCTCAAGAGCCGCCCAAGCCCAGGCCTCATAAGCCCGACCCCCCCGACAAGCCGCATAAGCCCCATAAACCGCATAAGCCGGACAAACCGCACAAACCCGACAGGCCGGATCGACCCGATCGGCCCGATCGCCCCGACCGGCCCGAGCATCCGCACGGTTTCGATCGACCCGACAGACCGGACCGACCCGACAGACCGGACCGGCCCGACAGGCCCGGCAAATGGAAGTAAATGTCGTCTGCCCCTTGCGACGCAGCATCACTCCCCGGCACGCCCCCTTGCTGCCGGCGCATCGGCAAAATGCTCGGCACGACGTGAAATCCGGCGATAGAACTCCCCAAGTCCGGGGGTGAGGGCCGCCGCCTGCAGCTTCGCCGTGCCCAGAACTCGGCGCGCATCGGGCGAACGCAGGCGAAGAGCCTCGACAAGCTGCCCGTGAATAGGCTGCAGTTCCGTGAATGCCGCGGAGGCGGCAAGTTTTTCGTCACCGAGCACGGCAAAGACCCTGCTTCGCGTGCTCTTGCCTTTCAGCGCCAGTGCGCCCGCGTCGAGCAGCGCGAAACGGCCAAGCGCCTGCGCCGTCGTCTCGGAGACGAGGATATCGAAACCGACATCCTTGCAGGCCGCTTCGATCCGCGCGGCCACATTCACCGCATCGCCGACGGCCGAATAGTTGAAATGCGTTTCAGCGCCCATGTTGCCGACGCAGGCAATCCCCGAGTGGATGCCGATCCCGATCGCGACCTTTCGTTTGGCGCCGAAGCCAAACGCATCACGTTCGTTCAGGTGCACAAGCGCCTCGCGCATCGCCAAGGCGGCACGGACGGCCTTCTTGGGGTGGTCGGCGATATCGACCGGGGCGTTCCAGAAGGCCATGATCGAATCGCCAATGAACTTGTCGAGCGTGCCCTCATTGTCGACGACATGGCGGCTCAGCGCGTCGAGCAGCGTGTTGAGGAAGCGAACCACCTCGGTCGGCGACAGGCGCTCGCTGATCTCGGTGAAGTTGCGCACGTCGACGAACATGATCGTCAATTCACGGTCGTCGCCACCGAGGCGCAAAGCGTTCCGCGTATGCTCGATGCGGTGAAGCAATGACGGCGAGAGATATTGACCGAACGCACGCCGGACGACGCGCCGCTCCCTGTCGGTCACCAGGAAGCGGTAGGCCGTTGCTGCGAAATGCGTGACGGACCCGAAAAAGATCGGCGCCAGGGGATCGAACAGAAGCCCGCCATAAAGGAAGGCGAGCCATGAGGCGACGAGCGCAAGGGCGGTGATCAGCAGGCCACACGCCAGCGCCACGGCCGGGCTGACGAAGGTCGTCAGCAACACAAGCAGGCCGCCTGCGACGGCGATGGAGAGGATCTCGAGCCCGTCGGCCCAGTCCGGGCGGGCAAGAAAACGCCCCGAAATGATCTGCTCGACCGTCTGCGCGTGCAGCGACACGCCGGGTACATTGTGCCCGAGAGCGGTTGCTCGGATGTCCAGCAGTCCTGCGGCCGAGGTGCCGACGAAGACAATGCTGCCGTCGATTGCGGCCTTCACATCCTGAGCGATGCCATCCTGCGCAAGGAGGCGGCCCGCTGAGACATATCTCTCCGGCCGGTCCGGGCTGACATAGAGCCATAGCTCTCCTGCAGCCGTGACCGGAATGACGAAGTCGCCGACCCTGATCTGCGTAATCGTATCCGCCACATCCGTCGCACCCGCCAAGAGATAGGTCGAGGCGCCTTGTGCGACGCGCAGCGCTTCAAGCGCAAGATTGGGATAGAGCTGCTCGCCATCGCTCAGGAGCAGCGGCACGCTGCGAACGATGCCGGATGAACCTTCCGGATTGAGGCTGATATGGCCGATGCCGGCGGCATTCGCCTCGAGTCCGGGCCTGATCGGCGTCGCGGCGGCAAGATGCGGCGGCGCCTCGAACGGGCTCTCGCCGGTGAAGGCAAAGCCGGCCTTGACTGGCGGTCGATAGCTTCCGTCGTTGGAAAGGGCGAAACCGAGGACCACCGGTTTTCCGGCGATCGTCCGGGCAAGGATCTCGTCATTGTCCCGCAAACGGTGGACGAGGGCCGGATCGATGCCCTTGACATCCCGGAGCACCGAACGCGGCGACAGGCGGTCGGGCTCGGAGAAAAGAACATCGAAGGCGATCACGGCCGCGCCCATTTCGGAAAGCCGCGCCACCAACAGCGCCATCCGGTCCCTTGGCCAGGGCCATTGGCCGAATGTCTTGAGCGATTCCTCGTCTATGTCGACGACACGAACGGGCAGATCCTCGAAGGCACGGGGCGCGATGCTCTGGTATTCGTCGAACGTGGCTTCGCGTGCAGATTTCAGCAATGGCGGATCGCTTGCGCGCAGCGACGTGAGCGCCGCGACAAGGGCGAGGCCTGTAAGGACGCCAAGAAGTTGCGCGCGGGTCATGAACTGCGGTCCGAGCTTACTCCCGTGCCGCAGTCAGTGCGCTCCGGGATCTCCGCCACTTGCGCTATGCTGCATCTATCGCGGCGCCTGCGCAATCATGAACAATCGTTGTAGGGGGCATGGAGACCCGTCTCCGCGGTCGGACTGCAAACCAGGGGTGCCTACCCTAGCAGCCGATCGAGCCAGGCCCGATCCAGCACCGCCTCGAGTTCGGCGGCAATATCGTCGAGCGCGGCATCGACCGACTGGCGATAGTTGATCCCTCCGCCCTCGATGCCGAAGCTCTTCAGAAGCGCCGCACGGTAGCCATCGCTGCCGAAGAGGCCGTGGAGATAGGTTCCCATCACCTTGCCGTTCGGCGACATCGCCCCGTCCGGCCGGCCGTCGATCGAGACCGGCGTGCGCGCGCAGTCCGGACCCGCCGTCCTGCCGAGATGGATTTCATAGCCTTCGAGCGCAACATCATATTGCAGCGACCAGGCGCGGCTGTTGCGAACGGTCTTTTCCGGCGCCATTTCCGTTTCGACCGCAAGCAGCCCCAGGCCGGTGATCTCGCGCTCGCTGCCCTCGGTGCCAAGCGGATCGGTGACGCGGCTGCCCAGCATCTGGTAGCCGCCGCAGATGCCGACCACCCGGCCCCCGCGCCTGACATGCCGCTCGAGGTCGCGGTCCCAGCCCTGGGCGCGGAAGTCCTTAAGATCGGCGATGGTCGATTTCGAGCCCGGAATAATGACGAGGCCGGCATCATCGGGCAACGGCGTGCCCGGTCGCACGAAGACGAGATCGACTTCGGGCTCCGCCGCGAGCGGATCGAGGTCGTCGAAATTGGCGATGCGCGAAAGGACGGGGACCGCGATCTTCAGTGCCTTGCCGCCGCCACGGGCAAACTTCTCCAGAACGACGGAGTCTTCCGCCGGCAAGCGCCCGGCGCTTTTCAGCCACGGGACGATGCCGAAGCAGGGCCAGCCGGTGAACCGATGGATCGCCGATACGCCATCGTCGAAGAGCGAAACATCGCCGCGAAACTTGTTGATGAGGTAGCCGGTGACCATGAGTCGGTCTTCCTCCGGCAGGATCGCATGCGTGCCGACGAGCGAGGCGATGACGCCGCCGCGATCGATGTCGCCGACGAGCACGACCGGCACGCCGGCGCGTGTGGCAAAGCCCATATTGGCGATATCGCCGGCACGCAGGTTGATTTCGGCCGGCGAGCCCGCACCCTCGACGACGACGAGATCGGCATCGGACGAAATGAATTCGAAGCTCTCCATCACCGCGCCGAGAAGTTTCGGCTTCAGCGCCTGGTATTCCTTCCCCCTCGCCTTTCCCGCGACCTTGCCCTGCAGGATGATCTGGCTGCCGACATCCGATTGCGGTTTCAGGAGCACCGGATTCATATGCACCGAGGAGGGCACGCGCGCTGCGAGCGACTGCAGCCATTGCGCCCGCCCGATCTCCCCGCCATCATCGGAGACGGCGGCATTGTTCGACATGTTCTGTGGCTTGAACGGCCTGACCTTGAGGCCGCGATTGGAGGCGAGCCGGCAGAGCCCGGCCACCAGTACCGATTTGCCGACATCCGAGCCGGTGCCTTGCAGCATGATCGTGCGTGTCATGCCTTCCCGTATCATCCAAAGCTTCAGGCGCAAAGAAACGGGAGCGGCTTTTTCGCGATTGGCGGCGACAATCCGATGGCAACCGATTGGTCACGGAAGACTGACGGAAAGTCAGGTCCGGAACGCAACACCTGATCCGGACCTGCGGCAGTCGCCCGCCGCAGGCAAACAATTATCTCCACAACCTTACCGGATCGTTATTGATAGCTTAAGCAAAGGTGAATTTCGGAGTTTTCCAGGACCTGGCGGCCCCTGCCCATCGATGCCGTTCGATGCTAATTTGTTGAAGAACTTGATTTCTCGTCCTAGGGTCTTGAACCTAGGGTGCCTGACCGTGGCTGGAAGAATTTCGAAGGATCGTGACGAGATGAGAAGCCTCATCGCCTCAGCCCTTTTTGCCGGAGGCTTTTACGCGCTGGCGGGCTCGGCCGGGGCTGCGGAATGCGGCAATGTCAGCATTGCCGAAATGAACTGGGCCTCCGCCGGCATCGCCGCCCAGGTGGACAAGTTCATCCTGGAGAACGGCTACGGCTGCAGCGTGACCGTTGTTGGAGGCGACACGATACCGACCTTCGCCTCCATGAACGAGAAGGGCGAGCCCGACATGGCGCCGGAGCTCTGGATCGGCTCGATCCGCACGCCGCTCGATAAGGCGGTCGATGAAGGTCGCCTCATCCAGGCTGCGAGGATCTTGAGCGAAGGCGGCGTCGAAGGTTGGTGGATCCCGAAATTCATCGCCGACGAGCATCCGGAGATCAAGACCGTCCAGGACGCCTTGAAGCAGCCCGAACTCTTCCCGGCCCCGGACGATCCCTCGAAGGGCGCGGTCCACAATTGCCCCCCCGCCTGGAACTGCCAGGTCTCGACGGCAAATCTCTTCAAGGCGCTCGAAGCGGAGCATGCCGGTTTCAAGCTGATCGGTTCCGACTCGGCCGTCAAACTCGACCGTTCCATCGCCGAGGCCTTCGACAAGAAAACCGGCTGGCTCGGCTATTATTGGGCGCCCACCGCCATCCTCGGCAAATACGAGATGATCCGCCTTTCCTTCGGCGTCGACCATGACAGGGCCGAGTGGGACAATTGCACTTCCGTTCCCGCCTGCCCCAACCCCAAGGTCAATTCCTACCCGGTCTCCGATGTGTTCACCGTGGTGACGAAGTCCTTTTCCGAGGAGTCGGGCGATGCCATGGATTACGTCATGACGCGCGAATGGGACAATGCGACGGTCAACAAGATTCTCGCCTGGATGGATCAGAACCGTGCCACGAACATGGACGCCGCCCGACATTTCCTGCAGAATTTTCCGGACATCTGGGGAAAATGGGTGCGGCCGGACGTTGCCGCGAAGGTGAAGGCGGCCCTTTGAATAGGATTGACGGATCCTTTGGCCCCCCGCTGCGGCCCTCCCGTCGATCGCTTAACGACGCAGCGGCTTTTGCTGTGTCGCAAATAGCACAGCGGATAACGCCTCGCCCTGTCACATTGCTGCGGCTGGCGTTTTGAAATGGCGGCGCAGGATCCGCATTGTTGCGCCTTCCACGGCGTTGCCGGAAATGGCATCGCCATCATTTTCGATCGTGCCAGCCAGGCCTTCGGCGGACGGCTGCAGACGCATACGGAGGTTGTTCATGGCTAGTCACGCAATCGAGGTCAAGAACCTTTACAAGATCTTCGGCCCCCGCGGGCGGGAATACATAGATCCCGTCAAGAACGGCATGAGCAAAGCCGAGCTCAACGAGAAACACGGCCATGTGCTCGGCCTTCAGGACATCAACATCTCCATGCCCGGCGGCTGCATCACGGTGGTGATGGGGCTTTCGGGCTCCGGCAAATCGACGCTCATCCGCCACATCAACCGGCTGATCGATCCGACCGCCGGCGAAGTGCTCTATGACGGTGTCGACGTCTGCAAGATGAACGAGAACGACCTTCGCCAATTCCGCCGCCACAAGACGGCGATGGTGTTCCAGAAGTTCGCCCTGCTGCCGCACCGGAACGTTCTCGAAAACACCGTCTACGGGCTGGAGATTCAGGGCGTCGATCGACGCGAGAGCGAAAAGCGCGCACTTGGCTGGATCGAGCGCGTGGGCCTCAAAGGATTCGAGAAACACTACCCCAACCAGCTCTCCGGCGGCATGCAGCAACGCGTCGGGCTTGCCCGGGCTCTCACCAATGACGCCGAGATCCTGCTCATGGACGAGGCCTATTCGGCGCTCGATCCGCTCATCCGCGTCGATATGCAGACGGTACTCCTGGACCTGCAGCAAGAATTGAAGAAGACCGTCGTCTTCATTACCCATGACCTCGATGAGGCGCTGAGGCTCGGCGACAAGATCGCCATCCTGCGCGACGGCGGCGTCGTGCAGCAGGGAACTGGGCAGGAGATCGTGCTTTCGCCGGCGGATGATTACATCACCGCCTTTGTCAAGGAAGTGAACCGCGGCCGCGTCGTCCACGTCGACACCCTGATGCGCCCGCTTTCCGGCAGCCCCGAGGGCCTGCCGCTTCCCGCCGGCACTGTCCTCGAGGCGGCCGCGCGCACGATGACCGGCGCGCACATCAATACCGCCCATGTGGTCGATGCCGCCGGCCGGCCGATCGGCGCCATCGACCTGCAGACGATCATCGCGGGCATGGTGAGCCCGGCGAGCGACAGCGGCGACCGCCAGGCGGCGTAAAGCCCTCGCATGAGAAGGGGCGCCTGCACGACGCCCCTCACAACTTCCTTGGTGGTTATGCGGCGAGCCGGCCGCTGATGAAGCGAAACTCCTGGGTCTTCCCGCCATAGCCGTAGGCCGCGGCGGGAACCTCGTGCACGAGCACGTAGCTCTCCGGGTGCACCTTTTGAAGAAGTGTCTCGAAGCCGCCGAAGATCGCCTCGATATAGGCGGCCAGTTCCTGCTTCGTGTTGGTGCCGTCGACCACCTTGATATCGAGCCAGAAGCTGCTCGTGTCCTGGCTTGCGATCGAGCTTCCGCCAGCGAACCAGTGCTGCGGCTCGACATAGCTGATCGTCACTGCAGTGACGGCCGGGTCCTTGCGCAAATGCATCCGGGTAAGCTCGCTGACCAGCCGCGCGATTCTGGCGGAAAGACCGGAATCAGGCTCTGCGGCGACTGTGACGTTTATGATCGGCATGAGAGGTCCTTTCTGGATAGCTTGGTAGCACCGGAAGGCTGCCATCATTGATGCTGCAGTAAAATTGAATTGTTTCGCAGATACGATTCCATAATATTGAATTATGCGAATGATCGACCCCGACCTGCTGCGAACCTTTCTCGCCTTTGCCGAAGGAGGGTCGCTCGCCCGTGCAGCGGCAATGGTCAACCGATCTCCCTCCGCCGTGACCGCCCAGATGCAACGGCTCGAAGCACTCGTCGGCGAAACGCTTCTCGCGCCGGCGGGGCGTGGGCGATCGTTGACGCCCGTGGGTGAGGAGTTCGTGGACCATGCCCGCCGCATTCTCGAGGCCCACCGGGACGCCTGGCTCAGCCTCAAAGGCGCTCGCGCAGATGGCCGCATCGCGCTGGGCAGCACGCAGGATTTCGCCGACACTGCCCTTCCCGCGCTTTTGCGGCGTTTTGCCCGATCCCATCCGCGGGTTCGTCTCGATCTTAGGATCGGCCGGACGAAGGAACTGACCGCCGCCTACGAGCAGGGCCAGATCGACATTCTGCTGACGATGAGACAAGGACCCGCCGCAGACGAGCTCCTCGTCCTTCGAGAACCGATGCTCTGGCTCTGCTCGGAACATGGCTTGAACTTTGCCGAGACCGAGCTTCCCTTGGCCGTCCTCGATCCGCCCTGCGGCTTTCGGTCGGCTGCCATTGCCGCGCTCGAGGATGCCAAACGCCCGTTCCGTATCGCTGCTACCAGCCCGAGCCTCGCCGGCATCCGGGCCGCCGTCCTGAGCGGCATCGCCATGACGGTGCGAACAGGACGGTTCCTTGGGGCCGGCATGGCCGCCGCACCGGATAACCTCGATTTGCCGGAGCTCCCGGTTGCGGAGTTCAGTTTGCGCCTGCGCCCGAAGGCCGGGGATGCGCCATCTGATCTTGCCGCGCTGTTGGCGGATGAACTGCCGCGATTAGACGGCTGAACCGGAGCCGCCCTCGATCGACAATTCAGCGCCCTACAAACCTTATCTTAATCCAAGGTTGTCACCTTCGACGTCGATGTTCACTACCTACCGGAAGCGCTGTGGCGACAAATTTCACGATAGCCATCCATGAAAGGCTGGAGGATCTCTCGCCGGAGTGGCCCCGTGACGCCCGCTCCGCGGCTCAAGGCGTGCGCTTCCACCCCTTCCAGACAGTAACTTTTCTCAAAGCGTGGCTGGACAGCTTCGGGCGTTCCGGCCAGCAGAGCTTTCGATTTGTCGAGGTGCGGGACGAAGCTTCGCTACCCGTGATGTTTCTTGCCTTGCGCATTCTGCACCGGGGTGGCGCACGCCTTCTCCAGTACGTCGATCATGATGTCGCCGACTACAACGCGCCCATTCTCTTCAGGTCCGGGATAAGCTGGTCGCGGGAAGTCGCGGAGCATCTGTGGCGGCAGATCGTCGCGCAGCTGCCCGCGTTCGACATGATCGACCTTGTGAAGATGCCGGCGGAAGTCGAGGAACTGACCAATCCTCTCGCCTATATTGGCGATCGCAACAGCGAACTCTCTTGTCATGCGACGGATCTGCGGCGGTCCTGGCAGGAGATCGACGAAGAGGTGCCGCGCCGCACGACGCTGCTTCGGAAGATTCGAGGCCTTGAGCGGCTGGCCCCCATGGAGTTCCGCGTCGCACAGACGCCCGATGAAGTGAGCAAAATCACGGAGGTCATGCTCCGCCAGAAGCAGCGCCGCTTCGAGGAGACGATGGTGCCGGGCTTCGATGTCGACAGCGACAAATACGCCTTCTTTAATGACGGAACGCCGCTTTTCCACCGCGGGGAGATGCTGCTCCTTTTTTACCTCAAGGCTGGCGAGACCGTTGTCGCGACGATTTGGGGCTTGGTTGCGGACAGGCGCTACTATGCCAGCATGCTGTCCTTTGAAGGCCGCGAGTGGTCGAAGCATTCTCCGGGAAGCATCCTATTCTACAAGTCGCTGAAATGGCTACACGATAACGGCTTTGAATGGATGGATCTCGGCATCGGAAACGAGTCCTGGAAGCTGGAAAGCTGTCGGACGACGATAGCGCTTTCGGAACGCTGCGAGGCGGTGACGATGCGGGGCCGGCTCTATCTTGCACGGCAGCGGGCGAGAACACGGTTGCGAGCGACCAAGACTTACCAGAGACTGCGACCGCTGAAATGGATCGTTCTACGGTCCCTGCGGCCGCGGTAGATCGAGCCCCTTTTGACGCACGCGCTGGGGCATATTTCGTTTGCGCCGCGGATCGCAATCATATAAAGATATCTTTATATCTTGTTGCAATCCATATAGCCGGGAAAAAGCCGATGTCCGTTGCCTCCAACGCTCTCTCCGACCTTCTCGCCCAGAAAGGCGTTCTCCTTGCCGACGGCGCCACGGGCACGTCGCTCTTTGCCATGGGGCTCGAAGCCGGCGAAGCGCCGGAGCTCTGGAACGAGACGAGACCGGAAAACATCACCAAGCTGCATCAGGATTTCGTCGACGCCGGCGCCGATATCATCCTCACCAATTCCTTTGGCGGAACCCGCCACCGGCTGAAGCTGCACCAGGCCGAGGACCGCGTGCATGCGCTCAACAAGCGCGCCGCCGAGATCGCCCGCGCCGTTGCCGACAAGGCGCCACGCAAGGTCATCACCGCCGGGTCGGTCGGGCCGACCGGCGAGCTTCTCGTGCCGCTCGGCGCGCTCACCTATGAGGCCGCCGTCTCCGCCTTCGTCGAGCAGATCGAGGGTTTGAAGGCCGGCGGTGCCGAGGTCGCCTGGATCGAGACCATGTCCTCGCCGGATGAAATCCGCGCCGCCGCCGAAGCCGCAACCAAGGTCGCCCTTCCCTTCGTCTATACCGGATCCTTCGACACCGCCGGCAAGACGATGATGGGCCTGCACCCGAAAGACATTCATGGTGTCGCCGGCGACATCGGTGATGGCCCGGTCGCCGTCGGCGCAAATTGCGGGGTCGGTGCCTCCGATATCCTCTCCTCGCTGCTCGACATGACGGCGGCGGATTCGGACGCGACCGTCGTCGTCAAGGGCAATTGCGGCATTCCCGAGTTCCGCGGTTCCGAGATCCACTATTCCGGCACACCGCCGCTGATGGCGGAATATGCACGCCTCGCCGTCGATGCCGGCGCGAGGATCATCGGCGGCTGCTGCGGTACCACCTGCAACCATCTCGCCGCCATGCGGCTTGCGCTCGACAACCACACGAAAGGCGAGCGCCCGACGGTCGAAGCCATCGTCGAAAAGATCGGACCCTTGCGCAACAAGACGGCGAACGAAGGCGCTTCGGCGCCGGCGCGGGAACGAAGAAGCCGCCGCGCGTAATCATCGGGAACGGCAGTGCTCCGGAGTGCCCGATCGCTGGATTCGGAGCGGGCACGCCCTCATCCTGTGCTTGTCACAGCAATGAGGAACCCGAAGGGACGCCGCCGCGATCTGCGTCAGCCAGCCGCCTTGCGCATGCCGGTCGGCTGGCCTATCCCCGAGTGAGTTCGAATGGGGGAGACGAGGCGATGAGCGGACCAGCCGCATTTCCGGACAGGGATACGACCGCCAGCAAATTTTCGAGTTTTGGCGAAGCCGACCAGGCGTTCATCAAGCTCTTGATGGCGAACCTCGAGCAGGACGAAAACCTGATGGAGGGGCTCTACCGCCATCTCGATCTCTCCGCGGAGGCGCGCTTCTTGAATTCGCTGAAGCTGGAAAAGCTCGGAGAATGGCTGGGCAACGAGGCACCGGCCCGCCTGCAGATGCGGCTGATGGAAGCGGCACGATCCAGTCAGCACCCGGCCTACCAGGCCTTCAAGGCGGGACTGACGAAATCCGGCGGCTTGCAGCGGGCATTTCCGAGTGCTTGAGGGGGGTGGCACATCGGCTTCACCCACCTGAAAGAGTCTTTGCCAAGCGCACCAGATTGACGAACTCGCCGCGGTAGCCGAAGGGATCCGCTCCCCTGGCGCCGGCTGCGAGATCGATAACCGCCGTGAAGGAATAATCGGCAAGTGCCGAAATTCCGGCGAGCTTCTGGCCGAAGGCGGCGACAGCAACGGAGAAGCGGACATCGGCCGGCGCTTGCGCTAGCGATGGCACCGCATTGGCTTCTGTCACCGGCGTGGCAATCAGCTCGCTTTTGTCGCCGTCCGGCTTCTTGTAGCGGATTTTCAGGAAGGCGAGCTCACCGCTGCTGGCGCCCGCGTCAACCGGCCTCTTCTCTGCCGTCGCATAGCGCAGATCGTCGTTAAGCACCGCAGGGCTGCCCTTCGGCGTCAGCTCGTATATCGCCGTCACGCTGTGACCGGAGCCGATGTCGCCCGCATCGACCTTGTCGTTGTTGAAGTCCTCGCGCTTCAGCGCGCGCGTCTCGTAGCCGATCAGCCGATATTCGGCGATCGCCGCCGGATTGAACTCGACCTGCAGCTTCACATCCTTGGCGATCGGGAAGAGCGACGACCCCGCCTCCTCGACAAGCGCCTTCTGCGCTTCCGCCAACGTGTCGATATAGGCGGCAACGCCGTTGCCGTTCTGCGCGATCGTCTGCATCAGCGCGTCATTGTAGTTGCCTCGGCCAAAGCCGAGCACCGAAAGGAAGATGCCGCTCTTGCGCTTTTCCTCGATCAGCCGCTTCAGTTCTTCGTCGCTTGCCGGACCGACATTGAAGTCGCCGTCCGTCGCCAGCAGGATGCGGTTGACCCCATCCTTTACGAAAGATTTTTCCGCCAGCACATAAGCCGCATCGATGCCCTCCGCGCCGGCCGTCGAGCCGCCCGGCTGCAGCGTGTCGATCGCCGAGAGTATCTTCGCCTTGTCCTTGACCGCAGTGGGTTCCAGCACCGTGCCGGCATTGCCGGCATAGGTGACGATCGAGACCGTATCCTCCGGCTTCAGCCGATCGATCAGCAGCCGGAAGGCGTTCTTCAACAGCGGCAGCTTGTCCGGCTCGTCCATGGAGCCGGACACGTCTATCAGGAAGACGAGATTGGCTTTCGGTGCCTCGCTGGGCACGACATCGTAACCCTTGATCGCCACATGCATGAGCCGCGTCCCTGCATTCCACGGAGCCGGCGTAAGGGTGACGGTCGCCTTGAAAGGTTCTGCGGCCGAAGCCGGCCGCGGCCAATCATAGGGGAAATAGTTGATCATCTCCTCGACGCGTACGGCATCGGGGTTCGGCATCTCTCCCGCCATCAGCGAGCGGCGCACGAAAGCGTAGGAAGCGGTATCGACATCGACGGAGAAGGTCGAGACCGGCTCGGTTGCGACGCTCTTGACCGGGTTGGCATCGGCGTTGCCGAAGCGCTCGCGGTCTTCCATCGGCGGTGGGAGGATGTCCGCAGGCGCGATGGGCGCCGGCATGATCTCCAGACGCCCGCGCGCAAGGTCGGCCGCTCCGCCGACGCTGCTCATCGGCGCCGCGGCCGCCTGGCTTGCGGCTTCATCGTTTTCGGCCGCCGCAGGAGCCGGCTTGCCGACGGACGACGCCTCCCGCTTGCTTTGGTCGGTGAGCGCCCTCTCCTCGATCGTCGCAGGCGACGCCGGTTTTTGGACCAGGCTTGGCACCGGCCTGGTTGCCACCTGAACCTCAGCTTCTTGGGGTGGATTGTTGCGGACCATCTCCAGCGTCAGGAAGGCGGCGGCCGGCACGACGATCAGCGTCGCCAGGGCCGATCCGGCAAGCAGTTTGCGATTCATGATGGGGCTCCATATCCGGTTGATAATGGAGCTTCGACGACCGGCGATTGCCGATCCTTGGGCAGCAGCACCCGACTTTTTCGCCGCCTCGTCATAGGCCTGCATCGCGGCGGCGAACGCGCGTGCCCGCGCCTCGTCCTTCGGCTTCGGCGGCATCGGTCCGGACAGCGCGTTGAATTCATCGGTCATTACACAGCCTCCTTGCCGAGCAGCGTCCGCAAGCGCTTTCGCGCCTCATGGACATGCCAGGAGATGGTTGCGTCGGAGCAACCGAGCACGTCGGCGGCCGCCGCATGGCTCAGGCCCTCGGCATAGACGAGCAGCACGGCATCGCATTGCTTTTCCGGCAGCGCCCGCACCGCCGCCCAAAGCTCGTCGCGCCGATCCTCGTCATCGCTTGCAGACATGGCGGTCACGGCGGGATCGGACGCGTATGCCTGCATATTCCGAGCGTCGCGCGCCTGGCGCCGGCGGTGGTCGCGCGCGGCGTTCAGCGTCAGCGTGTAGAGCCAGGTCCGCAAGCGGCTGGTGCCGCGAAAGCCGCGGATCGCCGAGCCCAGCCTGACGCATACGTCTTGCGCGATGTCTTCGGCATCGGAAACATTGCCCGACCAGCGCCAGGCGACCGCATGGACGAAATCATAGTGGCGCTCGACCAGTTGCCCGAACGCTTCCCGATCGCCCCTCACCGCCCGTTCAACGAGTTCCGCGTCCGTGTCCATGCGCGCTTTTTTCCACTTTCAAGCTTAGACGATTGCTGAGCGCCATTCCTTGGGGCGGAAGTGAAAAAAATCTTGCCTGCGATTTCATCCGCGAAATCGCGCCACGACGGCGATGATCGGCCCCAGTGGGAACAGCCAGTCATGGCGGTTGATCTCCGGCGCATAGAGGCTCGATATCGTGCCGTCCAGGAAAAGCGCGTTGGGGCAACCGAGCGCGTCGCGAAACAGCGTCGCGAAATCATGGAAACGCACCGGCCGTTTCGAAACCGCGAAAACGACCTCTCCCGAACCGGTCACGCCGACGCCGTTGCGGGTCTTCAAACTGTCGCTGTCCGGCAGGAAGCGCGGATGCAGCGCGCCGTCGATGACAAGCATCGGTCCGGACTGCGTCGCGAAGCGTGGACGGATGCCGGCGGCGCGGTAGGCGTCAGCTGCCATCACTCCCGCCCGTTCCCCGGCGACATAGAAGACGCCGTTCGGCAGCATGTGGAAATTGCCCCAGCCGGGATTGGTATTGAGCGGCGTTTGCTCGATGTCTCCTTCGATGTGCAGGCCGACCGGCGACAGGTCCTCGTGATACATGCCGCCATTCATCGCGAAGAGGAGATACTCGTCGCGATGCCTGAGTTCCTGCGACAGCGCCTTGAAGGATTTGAACGGCACACCGGAGCCGTCCTTGTTGTAGATGCGGATATCGCTCGATGCCGGATCGAAGCTGCAGGCGATGTAGTCCTCGCCGAGATGGCTCACGTTACGGCAGTTGGCTGCCGCAGGGGCTGCCAGGCTTGCCGAGAGAATGGCGGCACCGGCGAGGAAAGCTTTTGGAAACAGCGGCATGGGGCTCGGACTCAGGTGGGATCGTGTCGCATAGCATCGCGCGAATTGCGGCGGATTTGGCGGCGTGCCTTTCCCCGGCTCGTAACGGCCCGGGCCGACGTAACCCCAGCTACAGCCTGAGAGCCGCCATGTGGAAACGCAGTTGCTTGGCCGAATAGCGATAATCTCGCCCGACCGGACAGGCATCGCGAGAGCGACAGCCCTCGGCAAGGCAGCCGCCCGTCCCGGTCTCGTGCCCCAGATAGGTGCGACAGCGCCCCACATCGAACGTGCCGGATACCAGCGCATCGGCGGGACAGGCCCGGAGACATGGCTTCTCGTCGCAGCTGTCGCAAGCATGACCGCCCGCCACCCCGCCCAATGCCGGCATCGCGCGATCGAAGCCGAGCGCGCCGCGATAGCCGTGCCAGAGGCCATAGCGTGGATGAATGAGGATGCCGAGCGGCGATGCTCTCAGTCCTTCGGCCCGCATCGCCCATTGCTGGAAGGGCTGCCATGGCGGATCGGATGGGAAGTAGGCCGTGGCGCCCGCCGCCTCCGCGACCGGCAGGATCACCCGCTTCGACCAATCGTCGAGAGGATCCGCGCCGCCGCGCTCCGGCTCGCATTGGCGCCAGCGTGTGAAGGGCTCCCAGAGCGACCCGCCAATATTGCCGATGAGGACGACGCTCGCTGCGGGCTTGCCGCCGCCAAGCGCTGGCGCCGTTTCGCCTTCTTCCAAATTCACCGTTCCACGCAAAAAAAGCCCGTGCGGCTCGAGAGCCGCACGGATCGATTCAAGCAATTGGTCCGCCAAAGCGGCGGCCGCCGTCATTTCGGTTTCGGCCCCTGAAATTCGTAATGCGGGCGCCAGACCTCCTTCTGGATCATGTCGGCGACCTGCGCCCTGCCGCCTTGCTCCCTGGCTCGCTCGGGAGCCTTTCAGGTGAAGGCGTCCGGCATCGAGTCCTTGCGCTTGGCGATAAACTCCTTGAGCGCATCGTCGATCGCCGGGTCGAGATAGGGTGCCTCGTAGTGCTCGAGCCAGGAGCGGGCCAGCGCATTGGCGCGCTCTTCGATACGCTTCTGGCCTTCGATTTCCCACTGCTCGAAGGAGTTGTTGTCGGCGAGCGGCGAACGGTAGAAAGCCGTCTGGAAGTTCGCCTGCGTGTGGGCGCAGCCGAGATAGTGGCTGCCGGGGCCGACTTCGCGGATCGCGTCCAGCGCCTGGGCATTCTCCGAAAGATCGATGCCTTGCGCCATCTTCTGCATCATGCCGAGCTGGTCCTGGTCGATCATGAACTTCTCGTAGGACGAAACGAGGCCACCCTCGAGCCAGCCGGCCGCATGCAGCACGAAGTTCGTGCCGGCGAGCAGCGTCATGTTCAGCGTGTTCGCCGATTCATGCGCGGCCTGCGCATCCGGAACCTTCGAGCCGCAGAGCGAACCGCCGGTACGGAACGGCAGCCCGAGACGGCGGGCAAGCTGCGCTGCGCCATAGGAGACGAGCGAGGGCTCCGGCGAACCGAAGGTCGGCGCCCCCGATTGCATCGAGATCGAGGCTGCGAAGGTGCCGAAGAGCACCGGCGCACCCTTGCGGATGAGCTGGGTGAAGGAGGCGCCGGCAAGCACCTCGGCAAGAATCTGCGTCAGCGTGCCGACGACCGTCACCGGGCTCATGGCGCCCGAAAGGATGAAGGGCGAAACGACGCAAGCCTGGTTGTGGCGGGCATAGACCTTGGCGGCACCCAGCATCGTCTCGTCGAAGACCATCGGCGAGTTGGCGTTGATGAGGTTCAAGGTGACCGTGTTGTTCTCGACGAAATCGTCGCCGAACAGGATCTTGGCCATCGCCACCGTGTCTTCGGCGCGCTCCGGCGCCGTGACCGAGCCCATGAAGGGTTTGTCGGAATAGCGGATATGGCTGTAGACCATATCGAGATGGCGCTTGTTGACCGGCACGTCGACCGGCTCGCAGACGGTTCCGCCCGACGAGTGCATGGACGGCGCCATATAGGCGAGCTTCACGAAATTGCGGAAATCCTCGATCGTCGCGTAACGGCGGTTGCCTTCGAGGTCGCGCACGAAGGGTGGGCCATAGACCGGCGCGAAGACTGTCGCCTTGCCGCCGATCTGGGCATTGCGCTCAGGATTGCGCGCATGCCAGGTGAACTCCTTCGGAGCTGTCTTCAGGAGCTCACGGCAAAGGCCCTTCGGGAAATGCACCCGTTGGCCGCGCACGTCGGCGCCCGCGGCCTTCCAGAGCTCGAGCGCTTCGGCGTCGTCGCGAAACTCGATGCCGATCTCTTCGAGAATCCTGTCGGCATTGCGTTCAATGAGTTGCAGACCTTCTTCGTCGAGCACTTCATATTCGCGAATCTTACGCTGGATGTAGGGCAGAGACGGCCCCGGACCGCCGCCGGTGCGCGATGCGCGGCGTGCTGCCGCTCCCCTGCCCTCGCCACGCGCGCGGCGTCCGCCGCCATCGACCGCGCCTTGTTCTGTCACGTCGCTCATTCGCTCGCTTCCTCTCCGCCGCGCCTTCTGATCGAAGACGGACGCGGCAACACTCTGACTGGTTGGGCGCATAATCCTTTCCGCTGATCGAATCCAGTGGTCGGAACCATGCGCCGGCATCGAATTGGCCTAATGCTAGCAAGCCGCCGGACCGGTACGGGTCTCAATGCGCCAAAGGGTGGCGCAACTTAGACACTCGCCGGCCTGCTGAGGCGGGACTCGCATCGCGATTACGGATCGCCCGAACGACAAATGGCGCTGGCTTCGATGCGACCGGGCGCGTTCCACCGCGTATAAGACCTTGAAGTGTTGCATAATTTTACCGGCCTCCCGGTACCCGGCGCCGCGATAATGCGGTAGGACTGTCCCCAAGCGGCGGCCGAACGACCTTCGTCGTTTTTCATCATATGCGACGTCGCTTTCGAAAGGAGATTTTCAGGCGCGGCCCGCTAAGGATTGAGCAGCGCCCGGATTGTGCCCATCGTGCTCACCCGCGCGAAATGACCGTGCCAGGAACCGAGGAACCCTACTATGGCAGATGATGAAATCATTCTCGAGGACCTTTCCGACGAGGAACTCGTGCAGCAGATGCATGACGACCTTTATGACGGTCTCAAGGAGGAAATCGAGGATGGCACGCGCATCCTCCTCGAACGCGGTTGGACGCCTTATGACATCCTGACCCAGGCGCTCGTCGAAGGCATGCGCATCGTCGGCATCGACTTCCGCGACGGCATTCTCTTCGTGCCGGAAGTGCTGCTCTCGGCCAATGCGATGAAGGCCGGCATGACGATCCTGCGGCCGCTGCTCGCCGAAACGGGCGCGCCGAAGCTCGGCAAGATGGTGATCGGCACCGTCAAGGGCGATATTCACGACATCGGCAAGAACCTCGTCGGCATGATGATGGAGGGCGCCGGCTTCGACGTCGTCGACCTCGGCATCAACAATCCGGTCGAGAACTATATCGAGGCGCTGGAACGCGAACAGCCGGACATCCTCGGCATGTCGGCACTGCTCACGACCACCATGCCCTATATGAAGGTCGTGATCGACACGATGAAGGAGAAGGGCCTGCGCGACGACTATGTCGTGCTCGTGGGCGGCGCGCCGCTCAACGAGGAGTTCGGCAAGGCCGTCGGCGCCGACGCCTATTGCCGAGATGCGGCCGTCGCCGTCGAGACCGCCAAGGACTTCGTTAAGCGCAAGCATAACCAGCTTGCCGCCGGCTGAGGCGACCTTATCTTAAAGAAAAGAGCCGGCTGCGCGGATGAACCCGGCAGCCGGCTTTTCACGTTATCGGGCGAATGCAGGAATCGGTCAATTGGTCGCCCGGGCGATCTTGCGCCCGACATTTGCGGTATCCTGCCCTACGCCGCGGATGGTGTTGCCGCAGGAAGTCAAGGTTGCGAGAACCATCAGGACGATGCCGACCGTCGCGAGAGTTTTTGCTTTCATAGGCGCGAATCCTTCATGTTATTGCGAGGCCGAATAGAGATGGAAAATCTGCCGGAAGCAAGAGAACGTGGAACGCCGGGCAAGGTTCAAGTCATTGGCTGCGGGGCGATCGCGCGCGAAATCCTGGCGATTTGCGAAACCAACGGACTGGACCACATCGCGCTCAGCTGTCTGCCCGCGATCTGGCACAATACCCCGGAAAAAATCGTGCCGGGCCTGCGTGAGGCGATCGCCCGGGCCCGCACCGAGGGCTTCGAACGCATCTTCATTGCCTATGCCGACTGCGGCACCGGCGGCCTTATCGACCGGCTCTGTGAGGAGGAAGGCGTGAGCCGCATCCCCGGACCGCATTGCTATTCCTTCTTCGCCGGCAATGAAGCCTTCGCCGAGCGCTGGGACGACGACGTCACAGCCTTTTTCCTGACCGATTTCCTCGCCCGGCAGTTCGAAGCCTTCGTCATCGAACCGCTCGGCCTCGACCGGCACCCCGAGCTGCGCGACATGTATTTCGGCCACTACCGGAAACTCGTCTATCTTTCGCAGATGGAAGACGAGGCGCTGCAGGAAAAGGCGCGCCGCGCCGCCGACACACTGGGGCTGGAGTATGAATATCGCTACACGGGCTATGGCGATCTGACGCGATCGCTGGTCGAAGCCTGATCGCTCGATAGATCTCCTGAGTTCAGGGCTGCGAAGTAGCCATTGCCCGGTGCAGACTCACCGTGTCCCGGAATTGCCCTCCTTGTCTTCCGCCCTTGTCTCGAGGGCGCAACAGGAGGAACATGCGTCGCTTCATGTTTCCAATCCTTGATTGGAGAAGGCCATGTTCCACAGAGCTTCGATAGTTGCGATCCTGATCGCACTTCTGGCGATCTCCGGATGTATGAGCGATCAAGCCAGCCGACAGAATACCGCCCCTCCTCCTCCGAGCAGCTCCGGCAGTGCCGGCGGCGGCATGGACGGCGGCAGTCAGGCCGGGGGCAGCCAAGGTGGCGGAAGTTCCGGCTATTGATGCCGGCACCCAGCTCGGATCGGCGGCGGCCCGTCCCTCGGGACGAACGGACCGCTGGAACTCAGTAATAGGGCGAGTAGCACTGCTCCCGCGGCCCGCCATAGGGCTGGTAGGAATTGTCGAAGGCGCGGTAGGAACGATAGCGGTCGTAGCACCAGCGGACATGGCGCGCCGGCAGGTCGGGGGCCGCGTAACGCGGCTCGACATGGCGGGGCGGTGAAGCGATCGCGCCGCCGATGATCATCCCGGCGCCGAAAGCTGCCAGCGGATACCACCAGCCGTCGCTGTGCCTGCGATATCCCTCCCGCCGCTCGCGATAACCACGATATCCGTTGTAATAGCCGGATCGGGAGCCGACATCTCCTTGCCAGCGGTGCGGTGGACCGCGACGGTGCCATGGCTTGTGATGGACGAGCTCCACGCGCTTCCCAGGCTGCGACGCCGCTGCTGGCGCAAGCGGCATTGCCTCTGCAGGCGCATAGCCGGTGAAAGCCGTTACGGCTGCCAGGCAAAGGATGCCAATCTTCTTCATCTCAACACCTGTTTGTTTTGGGTGCGATGAGAATGACCGCCCCGAAGTGAATGCGCGGTGAATGACAATCTTCTAACACACTGAAATGACGAATTTGTTGCTCGCGTCCTCAGGCGCTTTCGCGGGCGTTTGACGGTGCAGTCCTCTGGCGGTTTAGGAGAAAATGCTTTTCCGGCAGACATACGCACGCATAGGGCGCACCCGCTGGGATGCGCGTCGGTGGAGCGTCGTTTTTTGACATATCCGACGTCGTGCCAAGGTGAGCCACGACACCCGGGAAATGCGCATTGTCCGCTACAGAGGAGATCAGGAATCCTATGGCAGACCGCATCATCGTCTACTGGCGCGACATACCCGCCCAGGTCATCATCAAACAGGGCCGCAAGAGCGCCAAACGCGAGCTTTCGCTGCGCTTTACCGAAGCGATCGACATGTGCGCCATGCGCACCGGCGCCGCCGAGACCGACGACTATCTCGCCGAATGGCGCAAGGCCGATCCGGTCCCGGTTTCGGACGATATCGAGGCTGAGGCAGACAAGGCGGCGGCCGAACTGGAGGCCGCCTACGACAAGGAGCGGCTCGTGGCGCTCGTCAAGGCCGGAGGGCGCGAAAATGCCTGATCCGAAGATTGTCACCGGCAATGCCCAGCCCGCCAGGAAGGCGGCAACGGGCGCCTATACGCCGACGAATGTCTCGCCGAGCCGGCGCTCGCGACACAGATACACCGTCCGGCTCTGGGCGGTCCGCCACTCGCGCTTCCTCGAATGGTTCTACAACCGCTTCGCCGACATGTTCCTGAAGCTCCATCCGTTGTGGAACGCCATCGGCTACGGTCGCGTTGAACGACCGGTGACCTTTCTTGAGCGTCACGTCAAGGGCTTCCTCTTCGACTGTCGGATGTGCGGCCAGTGCGCACTGTCCTCGACCGGCATGTCCTGCCCGATGAACTGTCCGAAGCAGCTCAGGAACGGCCCCTGTGGCGGCGTTCGTGCCAATGGCAATTGCGAGGTCGAGCCGGACATGCCCTGCGTTTGGGTACAGGCCTGGAAGGGCTCGCGGAACATGGTGAAGGGCGACGCGATCTTGAACGTGCAGCCTCCGGTCAACCAGTCGCTCCGGGAAACGTCTGCCTGGCTGCGCGTGACCGCCGAGGCGGCAGCCCGCCGCGAAGCAATGAACAAGGAAGGCCAGCAATGAGCCCGGACATCAATCCCCACGATCCCGGCGCGCCGCTCGATCCCCTGCCCGGCCATTCCTCGCGGGGCCGGCTGGAGCGCGTGCTGCGCCGCGGCGAGTTCGCGGTGACCGCCGAACTCAACCCGCCGGACAGCGCCAATCCTGAGGACGTCTACGAGCGCGCGGCGATCTTCGACGGCTGGGTGGACGGCATCAATGCCGTCGATGCCTCCGGCGCCAATTGCCACATGTCGTCCGTCGGGATTTGCGCGCTGCTGACGCGCATGGGTTATGCGCCGATCATGCAGATCGCCTGCCGCGACAAGAACCGCATTGCCATCCAGGGCGACGTGCTCGGCGCCTCCGCCATGGGCGTGCAGAACATCATGTGTCTGACCGGCGACGGCGTGCAGGCCGGCGATCAGCCGGGCGCCAAGCCGGTCTTCGACCTCGACTGCATGTCGCTGCTCGAGACCGTGCGCATCATGCGCGACAATTCGAAGTTCCTCTCCGGCCGCAAGCTGACGACGCCGCCGCAGGTCTTCCTCGGCGCTGCGATCAATCCCTTCGCTCCGCCCTACGACTTCCGGCCCTACCGTTTGGCCAAGAAGATCGAGGCGGGTGCGCAGTTCGTCCAGAGCCAATATTGCTTCGACGTGCCGATGTTCCGCGAATACATGAAGAAGGTTCGCGACCTCGGCCTGCACGAGAAGTGCTTCATCCTGGTCGGTGTCGGTCCGATGGCGTCCGCAAAGACGGCGCGCTGGATCCGCTCCAATGTCCCGGGCATCCATATTCCCGACAGCGTGATCACGCGGCTGGAGGGCGCCCAGGACCAAAAGAAGGAGGGCAAGCAGCTCTGCATCGACATCATCAACGAGGTGAAGGAGATCGAGGGCGTCTCCGGCGTGCACGTGATGGCCTACCGGCAGGAGGAGTACGTGGCGGAGATCGTCCATGAGTCCGGCGTGCTCAAGGGCCGCAGGCCGTGGAAACCGGAGGCCAGCCCGACGGACGCACTCGTCGCCGAGCGGCTCGAGCATATTCGTGAAGGCGTCGAAGAGAATCAGCAGCAGATGGCGGAGGCCGCGGCACACCATCCGCACTGAGGCGAAAAAGCGCGATGGCGGTGCAATGATCTTGCGCCAGCATCGATAGCAGAGGAAAACCGGCGCCCGGCTCGACCGACGCCTTACAAACGCAGATTGGGCCGATTACATAGCCCAGGCCACCGGATCAGAGGATCTCATATGACCCGTACCATCGTTGCTTCCGCCACCCGAGAAATTGTCATCGGCTTCGACCAGCCCTTCTGCGTCATCGGCGAGCGCATCAACCCGACCGGCCGCAAGAAGCTCGCCGCCGAAATGATCGAAGGCAACTTCGAGACCGTCATCAAGGACGCGCTGGAACAGGTCGCCGCGGGCGCGACGATGCTCGACGTCAATGCCGGCGTTACCGCCGTCAATCCGAACGAGACCGAGCCGCCGCTGCTCGTCAAGACGCTTGAGATCGTGCAGGGTCTCGTCGATGTGCCGCTGTCGATCGACAGCTCCGTGACCGCGGCAATCGAGGCCGGCCTCAAGGTCGCCAAGGGGCGCCCGCTCGTCAACTCGGTAACCGGCGAAGAGGAAAAGCTCGAGGCCATCCTGCCGCTCTGCAAGAAATACGACGTGCCGGTCGTGGCGATCTCCAACGACGAGACCGGCATTTCCGAGGATCCCGACGTCCGGTTCGCCGTCGCCAAGAAGATCGTGGAGCGCGCCGCCGACTACGGAATCAAGTCGCACGACATCGTCGTCGATCCGCTCGTCATGCCGATCGGCGCCATGGGAACGGCCGGCCAGCAGGTGTTCGCGCTGCTGCGGCGCCTGCGTGAAGAGCTCAAGGTCAACACGACCTGCGGCCTTTCCAACATCTCCTTCGGCCTCCCGCATCGCCACGGAATCAACGCCGGCTTCATCCCGATGGTGATCGGCGCCGGCATGACCTCGGCGATCATGAATCCCTGCCGCCCGCAGGAAATGGAGGCGGTGCGCGCCGCGAACGTGCTGAACGGCACCGATCCGAACTGCACCCACTGGATCATGACCTATCGCGATCACAAGCCGGCGGAGGGCGGCCATGCGGTCGCCGCCGCGGCGCCGGCTGGCGGCGGCGGACGCCGCGGTGGACGCGCAGCGCGGACCGGGGCAGCAGCGAGGGCGGAGTGATGGCCAGGCACCGCAACCTTGCTGGCGATCTGGCGACGCTCTGGTTTCAGGCGCCGATGGTCATTGCCGCCCGCACCCAGGCGATGACCATGGCTGCCATGACCGGATCGGCGGTCGACTATGTCGAGGCAAGCCGGATGGTGACGGAAAAGATGGCGGCGGCAGCCGAATGCGCAGTTGCCGCCAACATGGCGCTGATGAAGGAAAGCATGAACGCAGCCGCGGCGATGGCTGCCGGCAAGAAGTCGTCCGCGGCTGGTCACAAGCGGATCACGGCGGCTGCCCTTCGCCCCTATGCCAAGCGCGTGCGGGCGAATGCCCGCAGGCTCGCAAAGTAGCCACCAGGCGAGAAGAACGATGCTGAACATACCCCCGAAGGACGAAAAGACCGATGCCCTCGTGCTCTTCATGCCGTCGGGGAAGCGCGGCCGTTTTCCGGTCGGCACGCCAATCCTTGATGCCGCACGTTCGCTCGGTGTCTATGTCGAGAGCGTCTGCGGCGGACGCGCGACCTGCGGGCGCTGCCAGATTTCCGTCCAGGAAGGCAATTTCGCCAAGCACAAGATCGTTTCCTCCAACGAGCATGTCTCGCCGGTCGGCCCGAAGGAGCAGCGCTATGCCAGCGTGCGCGAATTGCCGGACGGCCGACGCCTTTCCTGCTCGACGCAGATCCTTGGCGATCTCGTCATCGACGTGCCGCAGGACACCGTCATCAATGCGCAGGTCGTGCGCAAGGCCGCGACCGATCGGGTGATCGAGCGCAATGCCGCCGTCCAGCTCTGCTACGTCGAGGTCGACGAGCCAGACATGCACAAGCCGCTCGGCGATCTCGACCGGCTGAAGGCGATGCTCGAGAGGGACTGGGGCTGGAAGGATCCCTTGATCGCGCCGCACCTCATTCCGCAGGTGCAGGGCATCCTGCGCAAGGGCAACTGGGCGGTGACCGCCGCGATCCACCGCGACATGGATTCCTCGCGTCCCTTCATCGTCAGCCTCTGGCCGGGTCTCAAGAATGAGGCCTACGGGATCGCCTGCGACATCGGCTCGACGACGATCGCCATGCATTTGGTCTCGCTGCTCTCCGGGCGCATCGTCGCCTCCTCGGGCACATCGAACCCGCAGATCCGCTTCGGCGAGGACCTGATGAGCCGCGTGTCCTACGTGATGATGAATCCGGACGGCCGCGAAGCGATGACCAAGGCCGTGCGCGAGGCGGTGAACGGCCTCATCGGCAAGGTCTGCAGCGAGGGCGGCGTTGACCGCCACGACATTCTCGACATGGTCGTCGTCGCCAACCCGATCATGCATCACCTCTTCCTCGGCATCGATCCGACGGAGCTCGGCCAGGCGCCGTTCGCGCTCGCGGTTTCCGGGGCGCTGCAATATTGGGCGCATGAGATCGACATCGACGTCAATCGCGGTGCGAGGCTCTACATGCTGCCTTGCATCGCCGGACATGTCGGTGCCGACGCCGCGGGCGCCACGCTCTCGGAAGGTCCGCACCGGCAGGACAAGATGATGCTGCTCGTCGACGTCGGTACCAATGCCGAGATCGTGCTCGGCAACAGGGGCCGCGTCGTTGCCGCCTCTTCGCCGACCGGCCCCGCCTTCGAGGGCGCGGAGATTTCCTCCGGCCAGCGCGCGGCACCGGGAGCCATCGAGCGCGTACGAATCGACCCGGAGACGCTGGAGCCCCGCTTCCGGGTGATCGGCGTCGACAAATGGTCGGACGAGGAGGGTTTTGCCGAGGCAGCGGCCTCAGTCGGTGTCACCGGCATCTGCGGCTCGGCGATCATCGAGGTCGTCGCGGAGATGTATCTCACCGGCATCATCTCGCAGGACGGCGTTGTCGACGGTTCGCTCGCCGCCCGCTCGCCGCGCATCGTCCCGAACGGCCGCACCTTCTCCTATCTGCTGCACGAGGGAGAGCCGCGTATCACCGTCACGCAGAACGACATCCGCGCGATCCAACTCGCCAAGGCCGCGCTCTATGCCGGCATCAAGCTGCTCATGGAAAAGCAGGGCGTCGACCGGGTCGACACCATCCGCTTCGCCGGCGCCTTCGGATCCTTTATCGACCCGAAATATGCAATGGTGCTCGGCCTCATTCCGGACTGCGATCTAACCGACGTGAAGGCGGTCGGCAATGCCGCCGGCACCGGCGCGCTGATGGCCCTCCTCAACCGCGGCCACCGCCGCGAAATCGAGCAAACGGTCAGGAAAATCGAGAAGATAGAGACGGCTCTTGAATCGAAATTTCAGGAGCACTTCGTCAACGCCATGGCCATGCCGAACAAGGTTGACGCCTTTCCGAAGCTCGCCGAAGTCGTTAGCCTGCCCGCCCGCAAGGTGCTCGCCGACGAGGGCGAAGCAACCGGCGGCCGCCGAAGGCGCAGGAGCCGGGAATAGGTTCGCTCCGGCGCAGCCGTCGCCACTGCGTGTCTCCTATTGCGCGTCTGATAAGACACGCGGCGCTGTAGTCAGCTCGCCCTCTCCGCATAGGATTCCAACAGACCGCCCCAGCCGCTGTCGGAATCGAGAATGCCGCGCAGCTCGGCGGCCCTGGCGCCGTAATTGGCAAGCTGGCGGTGTTCGAGGGTGACGGCGGTCTCATTCTCTGCCTTCGCCTCGAAGAGGACCTCCACCTCCGTATGGAAATGGGGATCGAAGTCGAAATCTGCATTGAGCTGCCAGGCGAATAGGATGCGGTTCGGCCGGTCGCAGTCGATGACGCGGCCCCAATCGCATTCCTCGCCGGCATTGCCGATTTCATACCAGCGGCCTCCCGCGACCGCTTCGACGACCACGGTCCTCTGACCGGATTGCGTCAAGCTGTGATCCTTGATCCACCAGGTGCCCATGTGCTTGACGAAAACGTCGAAGGCCTTTTCCAGCGATGCACGAACGGTCACCGACTTGCGGACCGGAGCGGGCTCGATCGTATGCATGATAGCTCCTCCTCGTTTATCTGTCGTCGACTTGCCCAGGGTAGAAAGACCCCGCCAACCCTCTATCAATCTTCCTCGCGCTCGGCGGCTACCTTGAACGCGGAAAGCTGATCGCCCCAGAAACGATCGAGCCATTGCCTGAGCGGCCCAAGCCCGTCCGGGTCGGCCGAATAGATCCGTCGTGCGCCCGAGGCCGCGTCGCGCACCAGGCGCGCTTCCTTCAAGACCTTCAAATGCTGCGAGATCGCCGGCTGCGACACCGGCAGCGCCCTTGCGATTTCAGCGACCGATTGCTCCCGCGCCGAGAGCCGCTCGAAAATGGCGCGTCGGGTCGGGTCGGCAAGCGCCGCGAACAATTTGTCATAAGTCATAGCTTATTATAAGTAATCACTTATAAATGTCAACCTGCATAAATAGGCGCCAGCCTTCACGGCCGGCATAGAGCTGGATGCCAGTTCGCGGAGTGCGGACGTCAGCAACAAGGTAGCCGTCGGCGGGCATGCCGCGTTCCCGCGATCGGTGCACTGTCGATGAATTTCATGATCTCGACTTCCGAAATGACCGGTTTTCTTCGGCCCGGCGCGTTAAGTGGCGATCATCAGACCATGGTCCGATACCAAGCTTTCGGCGCTGAACTATTTTTTGGACCTTCGAATCGGTCGTGGAGTTTCTGTCGTGACTAAGGTTCTGGTTGCCGCCATGACGCTTGTAATGGTTGGGTTCTGGGGTTCTGTCGGCGTTCTGATTTACACGCTGCTCATGTGAACCAACGGAGGAACGCGCCCCACGGGCAAGCTGCACTTTGTTGGGTAGCGGAATCTTAGCCTGTCCCCTATAGTCTCCTTCTGGCAATGGAGGTTGCCTAAGGAGGATCACATGAGCGACACCACTTTCGGGTTTCTTGTGGCGGCTGAACTCTCGGCCCTATTTTGGGCCGCAGTGCTCATGGTGGTCTTCTAGACTTCTTGGTCAGTCTTTCGTCTAAATCATTCCTCGACGACCTGGGACGCGGCGGGTGCGGCTGCCTCTTCGGATGGCTCTTGCTGCGACAGTTTCCCGTACTCCTCGATAGCGGCGTCGAGGCCAGGCAATGAGCCATCCGCGACGAGCGCGTTGACCAGCGCGTCGAGCGACCTTTGCACGTTGGCTACCGGGCTGCTCTACGCCAATACTCATTGCTCTGCGCGCACCCGGGAAAAGCAGCCAGAGGACGGCTAGCGAACGCACGCGCCGGGTCTGAGCTTTCGGTAGCGGCCCGGCGCCAGCCCTCGCCTACTGCATCTGCAGTTCCGCGAACGCAGCGCGCACATGATCGGCGACGGCCAGCACCGGGGCCGGCGCGTCCTCGATCACCTTGAGGCCGATATTATAGTGGCCGAGATCCGGCAGGCCGTCGTGCTCGCCAAGCTGGACCATCTCGCCCTGGACGAGGTAGCGCGGCAATGGCGCGATCGCCAGCCCGGCAAGTACCGCTGCGCGCTGACCGGTGGTGTAGGCACTGAGGAAGGCCACGCGAAACTTGCGGCCGGCGCGCGTGAGCTTCTCGACGGCGTCGGCACGCCAAACGCAACCGTCCTCCCACATGGAGACCGGCAGCGGGTCGCGGAGATGGGCGTTGCCACACTTGGCACCGGCCCAGACCAGCTTTTCCTGCAGCAGGATTTCGCCGTCCTTTGCCGAGTCTTCGGTCAGGCTGTTGAAGATGGCAAGATCCAGCCGATGCTCGTCGACCCTCTTGCGCATGGCATTGCTCATGCCGATGGAAACGTCCACCGTGACGTTGGGGTAGCTTTCGGCAAAGCGCTTCAGCACGTCCGGCAGGATTCTCTCCCCGACATCCTCCGGTGCGCCGACCCGGACGACGCCATTCATGTCGGGCAGCAGGAAACGCGACACGGTCTCGTTGTTGAGCGAAATGAGCCGCCGGGCGAACCCGAGCAATAGCTCACCCTTCGGTGTCAGCGACACCGAACGCGCGTCGCGCAGGAAGAGCGTGCAGCCCAAGGTCTCCTCGAGCTTCTTGATCTGCATCGAGACTGCCGATGGCGTGCGGTAGACCGCTTCGGCAGCGGTGGTGAAGTTGCCGGTCTCGGCGATGGCGACGAAAGTCTTCAGCACATCCATCTCGAGCAGCGGAAGCGAATGACGCAACATTACGTTCATGGCGGCACCCTTATTCAGAAAATCTGAATGATAGCTTTACCTCATTTCGTTTGATTGAACATCACAGAGGAGCGATAGTCAAGCTGCAAGGGAGAAGCGGGATCCGTCCCAATCCGTACCGATAGGAAGAGGAGAAGGCCATGGCCGCCCTGACATTGGCAATCGAAAACCCAAACACCGCCGAGCGGCGCGGTGAGAACTTCGCGCCCCCCAATCGATCGATGCCTCAGGCTCAGAAGCCCGTTCGACCTGCAGACCGTTCGTCGCCATTCCGCGATGATAGCGACTTCCTGCTGGCGCTCTTGTCGCGCGCCGGACTGATGATCGAACGATTGGCGTCGGAAAGACGCGCCGCCAATGCCGCTAGGAGCTGGGTGGAAACCCGCCGGCAGTTGGCGAAACTGCCGGCGATGGTTAGAGACGACCTGTTACATGCGGAACAGAGCGTGATCGGAGCGCCTGACAAAGATGTCCTCATGGAACGGCAACCGATCACCATAGGTGATGCAAGGCATCAAACATATTCGTTTGATTGATCAATCAGGTTGCGCCATATACGGATCATGGTCGCGACCTTTTGAGAAGCTCAGAAGGAAACCAACAATGTCTATGAACCAGCATTCATCAGCATCATCCAGTCAGAGCCTTTCGGCACTGCCCGGCCTGTTCAACCTGCGCGCCCGGGCCTGGGCAGCGTGGAAGCGTCATCGTAACGAGCGCGTTCTGGAAAACCTTTCCTACGACACGCTGAAGGATATCGGCTTCCCTTCGGTCGACGATGCGATGCATAAGACGGAGCAATGACCGGCGACGCCGAATGCCATCCTCCCGGCATTGACCGCACGGTGAAACCTTGAAGGGCATTCCCTGGTACGGAATGCCCTTCTTGTTTACGCGGACGGTCGACCGTGTCTCTGGACAACTGGAAGCTCCTCGAAGCGAGATATGGACGGGGCGACAACTTTTCGGATACTGTGATAACGACAAACGTTGATCACTCCGATAATTCTATACCCATAGCTGAACGGATGGGAATTCAAGAAAACACGATTAGCACGCGGGATGAACTACTCCGTTCTCCTCATATTACTACCAAACAGTTATTCCACATATAAAGTATATTACTACTTGCCAAATAGGGGTGCACTGACGTCGCTGATTTTCACCGAACTGCGACTAAGGGAACCAAATAAATTTTCAAGGTACTACCGGACCAGCCGATTGATGGAGCTGCCCGGGAAGGAGCAGGCGCTTGTATAGAGTAATTTCGCCTGACGAGGGCGCGCCGGCTGTGACTGCCGGGGAACCGACTGAACTCGGCCGGTTCCCCAATACCTCATGAGCGCGACTGCATCGCGAATCAAAGCCAAGATCTCCACGAAGCAGGCGATGTAGTCGCCTTTGTCCCGGAATTCTCGGGACATCACCAACCTATCCAAACGGCTGGCGAGAAGGCGCATTCCGGCGCCTGCTCCCCTTGCGAAATTTCCGATCGGCACAGCTCGGCCGACGGCGGTAACGACGGGTCTGATGTCCCGTTCAGGGTGAGTTTGCGGCACTTCGATGCAAGGTGCCTTAGGTAAGGGGAAAACATCATGGCTACGCAGACCACCGGCGGTGGCAGCACCACATCCTTCAACAACACTCCACAGGCGCAGGACGACGTCTATGGATGGACCGAGGAGCAACTGCTGGCATCCAGCATCTACGATGCTGCTACCCATACCATCACCCTGGACGTGACCTCGAACGATCTCGGCGGGAAGGCGAAGACGCTCTGGTCGATCGACGACGGCGGTACCACTCTCATGTCCGAGTTGTTGAAGAGCAACATAACGACGAGCTGGGAGAAGACCGCAGAAGGAAATTGGATCCGTATCTGCAACGGAAAGATCGAGTATAGAATCGATAACGGTTCGAATTCCCCCGATAGCGCCCGGAACATCGATTCGCTGACTGGCGACGATCATATCCAGGACTCGTTCCATTACTCGATCCGGCTTTCCAATGGCACCTTGAGCTATGCGAAGGTGACGCTGGATATCGTAGGCCAGAACGACGCGGCGGCGATCGGTGGCACTTCCACAGAATCCGTCATCGAAGCGGGCGGCGCCGGCAATGGCGATCCCGGTGCGCCGTCCGCCTCCGGCACGCTGCAGGTCTATGATGTCGATAACGGCGAGAAGCACTTCAAGTCGCCGCCCGAAAGTGCGCTGAACGGCGCCTATGGCAGCTTCGTGTTCAACCAACTAACCGGGCAGTGGAGCTACACGCTCGACAACGACCGCTCCGCAACGCAGGCGTTGACCGCTGGTCAAGTCGTGACCGAGACACTGACGGTGTGGTCCGTCGACGGCACGGCCAGTCGAGACATCGTCGTGGCAATCACCGGCACGAACGACGCGCCGGTGGTAAGCGGCGCGGTGAGCGGCGAGGCGACCGAGGACGGCGCGGCGGCGACGCTCGAGGCCCGTGCCAACGCAACCGACGTCGACGCCGCCACGACGCTTCAGGTGGTCGGTGTCCCGGCCCTGCCGGCAGGTGTCAGCTACGACGCCGCCACCCAGACCTTCACCCTCGACCCGACGCATGCCGCCTACCAGCAGCTTGCCGCCGGCCAGTCGACGATGGTGACGGTCAGCTACGGGATCTCCGACGGTATCGCGACGACGCCGGCTTCGGTCAGTTGGACCGTCACCGGCACGAACGATGCGCCGGTGGTAAGCGGTGCGGTGAGCGGCGAGGCGACCGAGGACGGCACGGCGGTGACGCTCGATGCCCGCGCCAACGCAACCGACGTCGACGAAGCCGCGACGCTTCAGGTGGTCGGCGTTCCCGCCCTGCCGGCGGGCGTCAGCTACGACGCCGCCACCCAGACCTTCACCCTCGACCCGACGCATGCCGCCTACCAGCACCTCGCCGCCGGCCAGACGGCAGTGGTGACGGTCAGCTATGGCGTCTCCGACGGCATCGCGACGACGCCGGCTTCGGTCAGTTGGACCGTCACCGGCACGAACGATGCGCCGGTGGTAAGCGGTGCCGTGAGCGGCGAGGCGACCGAGGACGGCACGGCGGTGACGCTCGAGGCCCGCTCCAACGCAACCGACGTCGACGAAGCCGCGACGCTTCAGGTGGTCGGCGTTCCCGCCCTGCCGGCGGGCGTCAGCTACGACGCCGCCACCCAGACCTTCACCCTCGACCCGACGCATGCCGCCTACCAGCAGCTTGCCGCCGGCCAGACGACGGTGGTGACGGTCACCTATGGCATCTCCGACGGTCTCGCGACGACGCCGGCTTCGGTGACCTGGACCGTCACCGGCACGAACGATGCGCCGGTGGTAAGCGGTGCCGTGAGCGGCGAGGCGACCGAGGACGGCGCGGCGGTGACGCTCGATGCCCGCTCCAACGCAACCGACGTCGACGAAGCCGCGACGCTTCAGGTGGTCGGTGTCCCGGCCCTGCCGGCGGGCGTCAGCTACGACGCCGCCAACCAGACCTTCACCCTCGACCCGACGCATGCCGCCTACCAGCAGCTCGCCGCCGGCCAGACGACGGTGGTGACGGTCACCTATGGCATCTCCGACGGTCTCGCGACGACGCCGGCTTCGGTGACCTGGACCGTCACCGGCACGAACGATGCGCCGGTGGTGAGCGGTGCGGTGAGCGGCGAGGCGACCGAGGACGGCACGGCGGTGACGCTCGATGCCCGCGCCAACGCAACCGACGTCGACGAAGCCGCGACGCTTCAGGTGGTCGGCGTTCCCGCCCTGCCGGCGGGCGTCAGCTACGACGCCGCCACCCAGACCTTCACCCTCGACCCGACGCATGCCGCCTACCAGCAGCTCGCCGCCGGCCAGACGGCAGTGGTGACGGTCAGCTATGGCGTCTCCGACGGTATCGCGACGACGCCGGCGTCGGTCAGTTGGACCGTCACCGGCAGCAATGATGACCCGACAACCGATGCGGTGACGCTGGCGGCAATCGCCGAAGATAGCGGCGCGCGCCTCATCACCCAGGCGGAGCTGCTGGCCAACGCCGCCGACGTTGACGGTGACAGCCTGACGGCGTCGGACGTTGAGATCGCCTGGGGTAACGGTGCGCTGGTCGACAACGGCAATGGCACCTGGACTTACACGCCCTCCGCGGACGACGACACGGCAGTGACGTTCAGCTACACCGTCGCGGACGGCCAGGGCGGCAGCGTCGCCGGTTCGGCTAGCCTCGATATCACGCCGGTCAACGACGCGCCCGTCAGCACGGTGCCGGGCTCTCAGACCGTCGGTTCGAACACCGCGACCGCGATCAGCGGTATTTCCGTGGCCGACGTGGACAGCGGTACCGTCACCACAACTCTCTCTGTCTCCAACGGCAAGCTGACGGTCGGAACGGGCAGCGGTGTGACGGTGAGCAACAACGGCGCCAACATCGTGACTATCAGCGGAACAATCGGGCAGGTCAATGCCGCGCTGGCCGCGCTGAGTTATCTCAGCAATGCCAATTACAGCGGCGCCGACACGCTGACCGTGGCAACTTCTGACGGCCTGCTTTCGGACGTAGAAACCGTGGCGATCACGGTCAGCGCGCCCGCCAACGCGGCTCCGGTGGTAAACGATGATGTCATCGTCATTTCCACTGGAACGTCCGTTTTCCTCCCGGCGGCATGGCTGCTCAACAATGACTCTGATGCTGACGGAGACACACTTTCAATTGCTGCGTCGAGCATCGTCGGCTCGCTGCCGAGCGGTTGGACTATCACCCCGGTAACTGCCGGCGGGACGATCACCGGGTATAATGTCAGCACGGGCAATGCGAGCCAAGCGGCCACCCTGTCGTACATGGTCAGCGATGGACAGGGACACACGTCGGTCGCCCAGTTAACGATCCAAACACCATCCACGGCGGCAAACGACGGAAGAAATGAGATCGATCTCGGCTCTTCAAGTTACAACTACTCTTACATCGATGGAAAAGGTAACAACGATACCCTTGTTGCGAACCTGACACTTACCGGAACGCAAGGAAACGACGTATTCGTCGGCAGCGACGGCAATGACAGTCTTGACGCCGGCGCCGGCAACAACGTTCTCACCGGTGGAGCTGGCAGCGACGCGTTTATCTTCCGGAACCTTGCGGGTACTACAAACCACATCTCCGATTTCAATCCGGGGACAAGCTCGACGAGCGTCGACACATTGCGCTTCGATGGAGGAACCGGAGCCGGCGAATTCTCGGTCGGCAACAACGATGCGACCTTCATTTTCAAGAAAGGAAGCGACGCAACGATCAATGTCGCTGGCACTGAGATCGCCGTGAAAACGGATGCCAGCGTCACCAGTGCGACAGTCCAGAGCACGATCAACAGTTACGGCAATATTTCCGCCGGGGCGTTCTTCGTCTTCCACAATTCGGATCTCGGGCACGTGGCGGTCTACCACGATCCGAACCCGAGCGCCGCCGGCGGCGTGGTGCTTGTCGCGGAACTCGACAATCTCACGCTGCTCGGCGATCTCGGCGCCTTCAATGCCAATGATTTCCTGCTTGTGTAGTGTCGGATCGAGCGAAGGTGCGGCGGGTGCACAAGACGGAGCAATGAGCAGCGACGCCAAAAGCCACCGTCTCGCCATTGACAGCGCAACGAAACTCTGACGGGCATACCCCAAAAGGAATGCGCCTCCTGCTTTCAGCACGCCACGGTATATCCGCTAGGCATAAACTCGCCTCCTACTTTTAGGTTAGAGCCGACATCGAAGGCGGATGAAGAGCACCAAATTCGGAAGTTCCCACCCTCACCGGTCTCACGCAGAATAGATCGGTCTACCCTGAAGGATCGGAGAGAACGACGATGACGAAGAGAAATCGGCGCCCGGAGGTCAGTCGCGCACGGCGTCATTTTCTTGGCTTGGCTGCGGCGGCAGGCGTCCGGGTTGCCGCGGCAGGTTCGATCATCGCTGCGGCGTTCCCATCGGTCGGGCAAGCGGGCGGGAGAGCATGGTGGAAATCCGGCCATCCCGGTCTGGGCCATGGCTACGGCCGCGGCAAGCACGATCCGATGTGCCTGCTGCGCGGCACGGCGATCATGACACCGCGAGGCAAAGTCCGCGTTGAGAACCTCCGCATCGGTGATCTGGTGAAAACGCTGTCCGGCAAAGCGATGCCGATCAAATGGATCGGTCACCACATCTACAAGCGAACAGGCCGGCACTGGAGCAAGGCTGTAGTCCCGATACGCATTGCTCGTTTCGCACTGGATGATCGCACCCCGCAGAAGGACCTTTATCTCAGCGCTCGACACGCCATTTTCATCGACGGCATGCTCGTGAGAGCTCAAGACCTTGTTAACGGCACCACCATTACGCCGGAGTCGCCGGTCGATGAGGACACGCTCGAGTATTTTCACATTATGCTGGACTCGCATGAGGTGCTGTTGGCGGAAGGTGCACCGGTCGAAAGCTGCCTCCTCGAAGGCGGCAATTACGAGGCCTTTACCAATTTCGCCGAATTTGCGCGCCTTTATCCAGCCGAACCATGTGCGACCATGGCCCCTTGTGCCCCTTATGTCGGCTATGGCGGCCGGGAGCACCTGAAGGCGCTTCTGCATCTGGCGACCGGTCGCCCCGACCGGATCGGATCACCGCTCGACGTCGCGTGGAGCCGCATAGCAGCGCGGGGAAAAGAGCTGTTGCGGTCAGGCGAAACCACCAGTGTACAGCGCTGAAAGCGCTCAGGCTGCGAGAGGCTCGACTTCGATCGTCACATGAGAGAGCTCGCGGATTTGCGCGAGCTTGCGACGGTAGAGCGACGGGCTCTGGGGCGTTTCCGAAACCAGCGAGACGATGGCGCCGTGATGGCCGGGACCGAGCTGCCAGACATGCAGGTCGACGATGCGGTCGCCATTCGCTTCGATGACGGCGCGAATTTCCTCAGGCAGGCCCTCGCCCTCCGGGGTGTAGTCGAGGAGCACGCCGCCTGTATCGCGGATCAGTCCCAAAGACCAGCGGGCGATCACTAGCGCACCCACGATCCCCATCAGTGGGTCGAGCCATAGCCAGCCGTTGAGGCTTCCGACGGCCAAGGCGAAGATTGCAAGAACGGAGGTGAGCGCGTCAGCAAGGACGTGCAGGTAGGCGGCGCGCAGATTGTTGTCGCGACCCCGGCTCGTCTCATGCTCGCGATGGCCGTGATCGGCATGACCGTGACCGTGACCGTGACCGTGATCGTGAACGTGACCGTGGCCGTGAGTGTGACCGTGGTGATGCGCGTGATCTTCCCTGAGCAGCCAGGCGCAGGCGAGATTGACGACAAGCCCGATAACGGCGACGGTTATAGCCTGCGGGAAGCTGATCTCGATCGGGTTTGCGAGCCGCACCAGGCTTTCCCAACCTATGAGCAGCGCAATCAGGGCGAGGGTGATGGCACTTGCGAAGCCGCCGAGATCGCCGAGCTTGCCGGTGCCGAAGGTGAAGCGGCGATTATTGGCGTTGCGGCGCGCAAAGAGATAGGCGAGCGCGGCGATCAGCATGGCGGCGGCATGGGTGGACATGTGCCACCCATCGGCGACCAGCGCCATTGAACCGTAGAAGGTGCCCGCGACAATTTCCGCGACCATCGTCACGGTCGTCAGTGCGATGACGAGCCAAGTGCGCTGCTCGTTGCGGCGATGGTGGTCGCCCAGAAACACGTGATCGTGGCCGAGCACTCCGGTTTGGGACAAATGGGCTCCGCTCATTTCATGTATCTCCTGACGACTTCGACCAGTTCGGCGGCGCCCTTTTCGCGCTGGCGATCCGTTTCGGCGCCGGCGACGTGTTCGAGTATATGATCTTCGATCAATTCGACCGTCAGTCCGTGCACAGCGCCGCGCACGGACGCCACGAGATTGAGAACGTCGCCGCATGGCTCGTCGGCTTCGAGCGCGCGCTCGATCGCTTCCATCTGCCCCTTGAGGCGCCGGACACGGGCTATCAGCGTCGCCTTGTTTCTGATTGTGTGTGATATGGGATAGGACCCTACCCTATCGGCGACCGAACTGCAAACACTGAGAGTTTGTCTTTTCTATCTGCCCGCACACCTCCCTCCTCCTTGATGCTTGTGCCCGTCACAGGGATCTTGCAGCGCCGCTTCCGGTCGAAAGCCCCCGGAAATGCTCGCGCGGCCGCGGCGCCCCGTGAACGCGTGAACGCCCGCATTGTCAGAAACCGACATCACCAGGGGCTGTTTTTGCGCGTCGCTATGGGAATGGCTTGCAACCATTTCGCGCGGGCCTCGACCGGCAATCACAGCTACATTCTGGCCCGATTGCGGCGCCCGCACCATCCGGATGTCGTTTTTTACATAGCACCCTTAATTTGCCACGACGGCCGATTTCATCCCGATGTCGCAATGCGAAATGTCTTCGGAGTCGCGGCCGCCGATGCGAATGTCGCAAATCGACAAGCCGCCTGCTATATTTCAAGCGACGAATAGACACCTCGACCAGCATGGGAAAGCTCATGAACAAGCCCCTGACCAAAAAGCGTTCGCTCGTCTTCTTCCTGGTGCCGAACTTTTCCATGCTGCCCTTTTCGGCGGCGATAGAAACGCTGCGCATTGCCAACCGGATGCTCGGCTACGAGGCCTACACGTGGCGCCTCGCCTCGACCGATGGCCAGAAGGTCTACTCCTCCGCGGGGATTGCCCTCGAGGTTAACACCTCGCTTGCCGACGAACGCAAGGCACTCGCCGGCGAAAGCCGCCCTTCTATGGTACTGGTCTGTTCCGGCGTCTATGTGGAGGAGTTTCAGAACAAATCGGTAAACGCGTGGCTGCGCGAGGCCTACAACCGCGGCGTCGCCGTCGGCAGCCTCTGTACCGGCGCTCATGTGCTGGCCGCTGCCGGTCTGCTCACCGGCAAGCGTTGCGCGATACACTGGGAGAACCTGCCTGGCTTTTCGGAGAACTTTCCGCAGGCGGAGGTTTATGCCGACCTCTACGAGATCGACAGCAACATCTATACCTGCGCCGGCGGGACGGCCTCGCTGGACATGATGCTGAACCTGATCGATCAGGATTTCGGCGAAAATCTCGTCAACCGCGTCTGCGAACAGGCACTGACCGACCGGGTGCGCGGACCGCACGACCGCCAGCGCCTGCCGCTCAGGGCCCGGCTCGGTGTGCAGAATTCCAAGGTTCTATCGATCATCGAGCTCATGGAGAGCAACCTCGCCGAGCCGCTGTCGCTTCTCGAGATCGCCGAGAACGCCGACCTTTCGCGTCGCCAGATCGAACGGCTTTTCCGGCAGGAAATGGGCCGCTCGCCGGCGCGCTACTATCTGGAAATCCGGCTCGACCGCGCCCGTCACCTTTTGATCCAGTCGTCAATGCCGGTGGTGGAAGTGGCCGTCGCATGCGGCTTCGTCTCCGCCTCACATTTCTCCAAGTGCTATCGCGAACTCTACAACCGGTCGCCGCAGCAGGAACGCGCCGAGCGCAAGCTGACGCTACAGATGGTGCGGTAGCATCTCGGGCAAGGCTCGTCGTTCGCCGGGGTGCCGTAGCTACGACGCAAGCGCGTCGAGGAGGGCGAGTTCCGACATAACCCGGTTCCGCCCGGCATGTTTCGCCATGTAAAGGAACTGGTCGGCGGCATGCAGGTAGTTTTCGAATGACTCGGGCGCTTCGATCGTCGCCAGGCCGATCGAGACGGTGATCGTCAGGTCTTCGTCGTCAACGACGATCTTCGACTTTGCGAGTTCCATCCGCATCCGTTCACAGAACGCGAAGGCTTGGCGGACATCGAGCCCATCGAAGAGAATGCCGAACTCCTCGCCGCCGAGGCGGGCAAGCAGGTGCTCTTCGCCGACGAGCACCTTCAGCCGCCGCGCCACATGCTTCAGTACGACGTCGCCGATCTCGTGCCCATAGGTATCGTTGAGCCGTTTGAAATGATCGATGTCGAGAACGGCGACCGACGTTCCCTCACCGCGCCGCAAACACTGGTCCACGAGCCGCGGACCTGTGAGGAAGAAGTGGCGGCGGTTGAAGATCTCGGTCAGATAATCGTTTGCCGCAGCGCGCTTGAGGACCTGGATCCGCTGCTGCAGCGAGGCGGCGTGTCGGACGCGGCAGCAAAATTCCGCTTCGAGAAAGGGCCTGCGGATGAAATCCGCGCCGCCGGCTTCGATGAACCGCGCCGCCAGCCGCGCGTCTCCGTGGTCGCAGAAACCAATGAGCGGCACACAATCCTCGCCTTGACGTTCGCGGATCTCTTTGAGCAGCACGGCGGGCGGCATATCGGCAAGATTCGTGTCGGCGACGACAACGTCGATCGTCTCACCCTGGTCGATCAATCGCAGCGCCTCGACTGCATCGACCGCCTCGATCACGGAAAATCTGTGTCGGCGGAGGATGCCCGCAAGCTCCTGCCGTGAGTCATTGCTGGCATCGACGAGCAGCACCGTCGTCAGGCCGTGTGTGAGGGCCCGATCGACGGCCGCAAGCAACCGGTCGATCGATCCCGGCTCGTTTTTGATGATACAATCGACGACACCTCTCTCCAGGATCTCGTCGCGGGTGCCGTCGTTGAAGGCCGCGGTGAAGACGATTGCCGGCATCCTGTTTGCAAGGATGAAGTCCAGCGCCTCGCAATTCGGCGCGTCCGGCAGGTTGAGATCAAGAACGGAGAGCGAGAACGCCGGCTCTGAGGTCGCGGCGATTTCCGCCTTTGCCGCTTCGAGGGAGGCGCAATGGGTGATGTTGATGCCGTGCGTCAGCTCCAGCCCATATTTCAGGGCGGTGGCGAACATTCGCGAATCCTCGATGAGCAGCAGTCGCTTGTCGCGGTGCTTCTGAACATGACTCGCCCGTCTCGACGCGCGGCGCAATCTCACAATCTCTGCACCCCCACCCCTCTACAGCGACAGGCGCGCGACCGCGCGTACGCGCTCCATTCGTTTTCCTCGCTCCACTCCGAGACCTTCTCCCCGCTTGCGGAAGGGCTAGGTCGAAGGGTCCCTTTGTGGACGCTCTCGATGGAACAGATGCACCCGGCCCACCCCCTGACCGAGCCGACCTGCGGCAGGAAGCATCACCGGAATATCCCCCTCGCTGTGCGCTCGATTGAACAACCTCCCGGTTGCAATTTCGTTAACGCACCAACCGACGGCTAGATTTCCCACTGTCGGGTTCAGGCCGGAACCTTCACCTTCTCGTTCAAGGTCCTGATCTTGGTCAGCGTGTCGAGGTTTTGGTTGACGCGGCAATAGAACTCCTCGTTGACGAAGGGGCGCACGACGAAGTCATTGCCGCCGGCCTTGAGGAAGCGCGCGGAAAGCAGCCGGTTTGTCGACGACGAAACCCCGATGATGCGCAACTGGTGCGGGCCTCGGGAAGCGCGGATACGGCGCGTCAGTTCGAAGCCGTCGATATCCGGCATGTTATAGTCGGTGATGACGAGAGCGATGTCCGGATTGTTCTCAAGGATGTCGAGTGCAGCGGCCCCACTCTCGGCGGCGCTCGTGCGGAAATTGTAGCGCTTCAACTGCGTGGTCAATAACGCCCGCGCCGTCGGGCTATCGTCGACGATCAGCACGTGGTGCTTCTGGTTGGTCAGGAATCGGCAGACCGATTCCGCCAGCATGTCGACGGCAAAGACGCTGTCCTTGATGACATAATCGACAATGTCCTTCGCCAGAATCGACTCGCGCGTCTTCTCCTGGAACGTGCCGGTGAAGACGATCGTCGGCACGCTCATTTCGAGCAGATAGTTGAGCGCCTCGCCGTTTTCCGCCTGTGGCAAATTGATGTTGGAGATGGCAAGCACCGGCGGAAAGGAGGCATTCTCGACGGCGAACTGCAGATCGTCATAGTCCCGGCAGACGATCACGTCGATATCGAACAGCTCCTTCAGCCGCTTCGAAACCATGGAGGAGAAAAGATTGGAGTCCTCGGCCAGCACGATCCGGTGCTCGCCAAGAGATTGCCCGGAATAATACATTCCGGAAATGCCGAAGAATGACATTGATCGCCTTTAATAAAGTGTGTTCCCCGAAAGCATCGTAAGGGGGAAGAATTTAGGGGGTGTTAATGGGACTGTGGAGCCGCTTGACCGCCATTCTCGGAAGCCTATTTCACGCATCATGGATACGACCGAGCAGCGGCCATGGCTCGCCCCCGCAAACCTGCGAACACTGAAAGTCGCCATCCGGCGCATTGAACACGGGCGCGATCCGTGGGCACTGCGCTGGCAGGCGCTGCTGGCGATCATCGACCTCAGCATATTGGCCTTCTTCATCTTGGGCCCCTACCTCCGGACCGGCCCAACCTACCTCATCATCGACTACACGATCGCTGCCTGGATCGGCGGCGAATTGGTCGCCCGAGCTGTCGCGGCGCCCTCGGTTCGGACCTTCATCAAAAGGCCCATGACCTGGGTCGACCTGGTCATCCTTGCCACATTGCTGTTTCCAGATCTTCTGTTCAACTTCGCCTTCCTCAGAGCCATGCGCATCTGGGCGATCGGGAGCAGTCCTCTGTTTTGCGAAATCCTGCGCCGCTTCGGGTGGACGCATGTTCACGACGTTTTCCGCGCCTGCCTGAACTTCCTCGTCTTTCTGTTCATGGTAACGGGCTTCATCTACACGACGTTCTTCTACGGGCGTGAGGGCGGCGCAGGGTTCGTCGATGCTCTCTACTTCACTGTGGCCACGATCACCACGACGGGCTTCGGTGACATCACACTTCCGGGCACGCTCGGCAAACTGACCTCGGTGGTAACGATGATCGTCGGGATTTCGCTTTTCGTCAGGCTCGCCCAAGCGATCGTTCGTCCGTACAAGGTGAACTTCCCCTGTCCGGAATGTGGATTGCAGCGGCACGAGATCGATGCCGTACATTGCAAGGCCTGCGGTCACCTCCTCAATATCCCTGACGAAGGCGATTGAGGATGGCAGCAATTCCGCTGACCCAGCCACAAATTCCGTATAGAATACCGTCATGGGAGAAGCTCAAACTCTATTTGAGGTGTTGCGCCAGTCCGTGCGGCCGGAGGTCGTCGAGGCGTTGGAGCGGCTCGTCCGGAATGCTCCGGATCGCAAGCTCTGTCGCATCAATGCGCTCGCCTTTGCGGGGACAGAGGGCCTCGATGAGGAAGACACGATTGCGGGCTTCCTGCAGGCCTCGCGGCTCGGCATCTTCGAACTTTCCTGGAACGTGCTGTGCCCCGGCTGCGGCGGGGTGCTCGATGCCAACACCTCGCTGAAGACGGTGCAGAGCACCGAATATAGCTGCGCGCTCTGCGCCGCCGGCTACGAACCGACGCTCGATGAAATGGTTGAGGTGACCTTCACGGTGAGCCCACGAGTGCGCCATATCTCGGCCCACAACCCGCACGAATTACCGGTCATCGAGTATTTCCGCCAGATGTATTGGGGCTCCGGCATCGATCTGCCGGAGGACGATTTCGAAGAGAAGGTCGATGCTTTCCTGATCGAGGCGCTCGAATTGCCGCCAGGCGAAAAGGCGGTGATCTCGTTGCAGCTTCCGGCGAAGTTCGTCATCGTCTTCGAGCCGGTGACGCATGCGGCGCAGTTCCTCGATGTCGGCGGCGAACCGACAAAGGACCGGCGAAACCTGTCGCTCGTCTTCGACCGATCCCACCGGCATGCCGAGACGCTGGCCCTGCAGCCGGGGCCGCTCAGGATACAGGTGGAAAACCACACCGAGGTGCGCACGCTGCCCTCGGTCTGCATTGCCGACGAGGCGCTGCATGCGCTGCTAGGCCGTCGGCGGGCGTTCCTCACGGCAAAGCGGCTCCTCTCCAACCAGACTTTCCGTGACATCTACCGCACCGACACGCTCGATGTGGACCAGCGGCTGAAGATCACCAGCCTTACCTTCCTCTTTACCGATCTGCGCGGCTCGACCGAGCTCTACGAGCGTGTCGGCGACCTCGCCGCCTTCGACCTCGTGCGGGCGCATTTCCGGGTGCTGAACGAGATCGTTGCGGCGGAGGCCGGCGCGGTCGTCAAGACGATCGGCGACGCGGTGATGGCGACCTTCCCGACGCCGGATCGGGCGCTCGCCGCGGCGATGCGGATGCGCGAAGCCATGCGCAGCCTCAATGAGGAGCGCGGCAGCGAGGATCTGCTCCTGAAGATCGGCATCCATGAAGGGCCGTGCATAGCGGTCAACTTGAATGAGCGTCAGGATTATTTCGGTCAGACCGTCAACATCGCCTCGCGCGTCCAGCATCTCGCCACCTCGCGCGAGATTTTCGCCACCGGCTCGGTGCTCGGCGATGCGCGCGCCGCCAGCCTGCTCTCCGACCGTGGCTTGAGCCCGATGGCCCACAATGTGACGTTGCGGGGCATCACAAACGAGATCAGCATTTTCGCCATTCCGTGACGTGGCGGAGCACGATAATTTCCTGTGAGGTGCGGCATGCCTTCTCGAACAGCCTTCTGTTCCTGCGGTCAGTTGAGTATCGAAGTTCAAGGCGATCCGCTGGGCGTCGGACTCTGCCACTGCCTCGCCTCAGCGCTGTCGGTGTTCCCCGCCGCCGGACGTCCTAGATGTAGCGCAGGACGAGCAAGGATATAGGGCCATGAGAAAGATCATCGTTGGTGCATTTGCAAGCCTCGACGGAATCATGCAGGCGCCGGGTGGGCCGCACGAAGATCCGATAGGCGGTTTCCAGTATGGCGGCTGGGCCGCCCCCTATTTCGACGAAGCGATGGGGCAGGCAGTGGACGAGATGTTTGCGAGACCGTTCGACCTGCTGCTTGGCAGAAAGACCTACGACATCTTTGCGGCCCATTGGCCCTATGTCGGCGCCGACGATCCGATCGGGCCGCTCTTCGACCGCATCACCAAATATGTTGCGACGCGCAACCCGGATCTGAAGCTCACCTGGCAAAACAGCCGAACGCTCGGCACCGACGTCGTTGACACGCTTCGCAAACTGAAAGGCGAGGAAGGACCGGATCTACTGACCCAGGGCTCGACCGACTTCCTGCAGACGCTTTTCAAGAACGACCTTGTCGACGAAATGTATGTGTCATTTTTTCCGCTCGTGCTCGCAAAGGGCAAGAGGCTGTTCGGCGACGGCACGAGACCGATGGCGCTGAAACTCGCCAGCTCGAAGGTGTCCGGATCCGGTGTGACGGTCAACAAATACGTCGCCGCCGGCGAGGTCGAAACCGGCTCGTTCGAGTTCGAACAGCCGACCGAAGCGGAACTGGAGCGGCGAAGAAAGCTGACCTGACGGAACCCTTGGGGATGCGCGGCCTTCAGCCGAGGGATTTCCCTCACAAGCGCAAATACCTCCGATTAGCCATGATTCCTGGCGTATAATAGGGGTCCAGGTGACAATGGAGGGTATGATGAGAACCGAAGAAGCCATGCATCCCGGCGTACGTTGGATCGGGCCGGAAACGGACTTGCGTACCATTGCGCGCATCATGAAGGAAGAGGATGTCGGCGCGCTGCCGGTCGGCGAAAACGACCGTTTGATCGGCATGGTGACGGATCGCGACGTCACGGTGCGTGCGCTCGCCAATGGCAACGACATCGAGTCGCTGACCGCCCGCGATGTCATGACGAAGGACATCATTTATTGCCGCACCACCGAATCCGTCGAAGACGCCATCCACCTGATGGAGGCGAAACGGATTCGTCGGTTGCCGGTAATCAATGAGGACAAGCGGATGGTCGGCATGCTGTCACTGGGAGACATTTCCCACTGCAGCAGCCAGGAACTGACCGGCGAACTGGTAAAGGCAGTCAGCGCCCACCACGCTTGACCTTGGCCTTACCCCTGCCCTGCCGCGGCCATGCGGGCGGCTTGCTGCATGTCTCCTTGGATTGAACGATTTAAGGAGAAAGACACGCTGAAGCTGAAATTGCTACAGCGACATTGCGTCTGATAAGACGCGCGGCGCTGCAGCGCCCGCATGAAGCCGACTATTTGAAGACGAAAGAGCCGTTGACGATCTCGACCGTCTCGTCGCCCTGAAGGCCGATGCGATCGCCGCTCGGCAGGGTCACGAAACAGCCGCGGGGGCAGATCGTTTCCGTGGCGCCCGAAGCGAGCGCAACATCGATCCGGCTTTGTCCTTCCACGATCACGAGCATGGCCGTGTCGCCATCGCGATTGGTAACGGTCGCCGCATGCGCGGCACCGCCAATGACCGCGCTCAGAAGCACGGCAGCAGTAAGTGTCTTCATTTGCCCCCCAGCGCCAAAACGCCGTTCCCTTCCGCCCGCCTCTTCTGACGTAGGCCAGCCCAATCGGCTTCGATTTAACGACAAAGACATGCGGCAATTCAAGTGCGCCATGCGCGAATGAGAGACGGGCAGCGCTGTCGTGCACTCAGGAAGGACGCCCACGTCCGGGCCATTCATTCCGGCAGATATCTCTACCCGGGACATGAAGGCCACTTGTCCCGCCCGCCTGCGCAGACTATGCGTTTGGGACGTTACTCGACGTCTCCACCGCGCTAGCCGATCAGAAGCGCAACGTCGCTGTGGCGGTTTGGATTGCTGCATTGCGGGGGCACTTTATGGAAATTTTCACATCGGCCGGGTTCGCGGCCCTGATGCAGGTCATCGTCATCGACCTCGTACTCGCCGGGGACAACGCCGTTGTCATCGGTCTCGCGGCGGCAGGTCTGCCGCTCGAACAGCGCAAGAAGGCCATTCTCATCGGCATTCTTGCCGCGACCGGCCTTCGCATCGTGCTTGCAACCTTCACGGTTCAGCTTCTTGCCATCATCGGGCTGCTGCTTGCCGGCGGCATCCTCCTGCTTTGGGTCTGCTGGAAAATGTGGCGCGAGATCCGCACCGGAGGCCACAGCGAAGTGGTCGGGCTGGATCCGGAGACCGCTCCGAAAAAGACTTTCGCGCAAGCCGCGAGCCAGATCGTGATTGCCGACATCTCGATGTCGCTCGATAACGTCCTCGCGGTTGCCGGTGCGGCCCGGGAGCACACATCCGTCCTCGTCTTCGGCCTGATGCTGTCGATCGGCCTGATGGGGGTCGCGGCGAACTACATCGCCCGCCTGCTCAGCCGCTACCACTGGATCGCCTATGTCGGTCTGGCGATCATCCTCTACGTCGCCCTCGACATGATCTATCGCGGAGCCTTGGAAGTGTGGCCCCACATAGCCCCGGTGGCGATGGCGCTGGCCGGGCACTGAGGGTTCCCGTACATCCGGGAGGTCGCCGCGCGGCCCGCGGATTACGGCCGGTCACTTGGAATAGCGGCATGTCTCCTTGACGAAAGGGCAAGGAGACATGCGAGTGGTTTACGTCCGCTCATGTTCGCGCTGCCCGGAGGCGGGCGACACCGCCTCCGGAGCGGTCGCCTCCTCGGGCGTAACATCCTCGGGCGTAACATCCTCGATCTTCATCGGAAACGGCGCGCCTATTCCCTCGTCGCGAAAGCGCTCGTAAATGGCGATCCTTATGTCGTTGCGGACTCCGTTTGCCGTCAACACATCGGCGACATAGATGCGCAGTTCGAAGGTCATGCGTTCATCTGCGAAGGCTGTGAAGACGACACTTGGGCCCGGGTTCTTCAACACCATCGGATGCGAGATCGCGATTTCCTGCAAAAGTCCGATCACCCGCCGCGGATCGCTCGCATAGGTGACGGTGACGACGATCTCGGATCGGCCGAGCCTGTTGCGGTGCGTCCAATTGCCGACCGAGGCGTTGATGAGCAGCGAGTTCGGCATCATGATCGACTGGTGCTGGAAGGTTTCGATCTCGGTCGCACGGACGGAAATGCGCCGAACGAAGCCCTCCGTCGTCCCGCTGACGATCCAGTCGCCGACCTTGAAGGGACGCTCGACGAGCAGGATCAGGCCCGAGACGAAATTCGAGACGATGTTCTGCAAGCCGAAACCGACGCCGAGCGAAAGGGCACCGGCGACGAGCGCCAGGCTCGAGAGGTCGATCCCCGCCGCCGAAAGGCCGAAGAGGCCCGCCAACCCGACGCCGACATAGCCGATGCCGGTGCGGATGGAATTGCGCACGCCTGCATCGACGCGGCTGCGCGCCATGACATTGCCGTCGATCCACCGCTGCGTCCATCGCGTCACCAAATAGCCGAACGCAAAGAGGAGCACGCCGGCGAGGATCCCCGCCAGCGAGATCGTGATCGTTCCGATCTTGATGTCGGTCACCGCCCTGTAGACCCACGCCTCGATGTCGGCGATCTGGAAGCCCCATTGCAGGAGTATCAGCGGAATGAAGAAGAGAAGGACGAGGGCATAGATCCCGAGGCCCGCCAGGAGCCCGATCTGGTCGAGGGCAACCTGCTCAAGTTGGAAACGCCGCTCGAGATACTGTCCCGCCATGGTTTCGGCAAAGGCGCCCTGCTTGGAAACCGATCGGCCCGTGAGAATGCCGATATAGATCATCACGAGAATTGCCCCTGTGACGATGATCTGCGTGGCGATGAAGCGACTGAGTCCCACATAACCGGAAAGCGCAATGGCGATGAGGCCCGCCCCCAACAGGAGCAGTGACACGGAGATGACCCGTGGCCATGGCCGGCCGGGCGCATCGAAGGCCTCGTTCGGCCTCAGCGTCGGCCGGATCAGGGCCATCGACATCAGGATGAGGCCGATGATGATCGACGCGAGGAAGCTCTTGGCGACCGTCAGCACCACCGGCGAGCCGAGCGCTTCGCTGATGCTGCCGAGCAGGTAGTCGAGGCCGTTGACGAGCGCCATGGCGAAGATCGGCGCGAGCAGCATGCGCGCGCCGCGATCCGAGACCCGCACGAGGCGCCATTTCGACTGCTGGGGCGAGAGCACGGAATTGGCAAGGCTGGTGACGAAGAAGAGAGCGACGCCCATTCCGAGCGTCACCGCGATGATCGGCGCGATGTCCTGGCGCAAGACGTTGAAGCTGCTGAGAAAGAAATAGCTCGAACCGGCAAAGGCCGTCAGTGCCAGTGTCGGGATTAGCGTCGACCAGAACGCCACCGATAACTGCCGGAAATAGGTCGGCTCATCATCGTCCTCACGGCGCATGATGACCGGCGAGAACAGCCTGTAGCCGCCAACCAGGAAGAGCAGCGCTGCACAGAGGGAGAGGAAGATTGCGCTCAGAAGCGGTATGCGCTTGTAATTCCAGGCGAAAGTCAGCCAGCTCCCGACGCTGCGCCATAGCGCCGTGCTTTCGTCGACCGTGGTGGACAACGCTTCGCTGAGCATCTCCGCGGAAACATCCGTGTGCCTCAGCAGCGTGTTCGAGAAAAGCGCTCGCCGGGTAGAGGTAATCCGGTTGGCGAGCTTCGTCGCCTCGACCGCCAGGCTTTCCGCTCTCGCCGCAAGCGCGTTGATCGCTCCACGCTCGGCAACCAGACGCTTTCGCTCCTCGGTGACGATCGCTTCTTCCGGCGGCTGGTCATCGGCCGGAGGCTCTCCGAGTTCGGCCAGCCTGGTCTTGATCTCCTCCAGCCTCGGCCGCGTCGCAACCGAAGTTGCGATGATCTGCTTGGACAATGCGTCGACCTGCACCCTGAGCTCAGCAAGGAGGGTGTCGTCCTCCCGGGCGCTGTCGACGCGGTCGGCGATCCGCTTGAGCTCCCGTTCGGCCTGGGCAAGCTGATCCTCCGCCTGCTGGAGCGCCGGCGAAGCGCCCTTCTCAGCCTTCGCCGCCGGCTGTGTTTGCGGCGTGGGGGATGGCGTTGCGGGCGATGGCGTAGCCGGCTGCTGGGGTTGGGGCGCCTGCTGGGCCATGGCTGCCCCTCCGCCCAAGAGCGTCAGGGCAGCAAGCGATACCGCAATCAAGGTGGCGGTGAAATTTCCAGCGGAACGCATCGATATCCTTCGCAATCCGGTCTTTCGTGGTGGAATCGCCAAACAAGCGATCAATACAGCGCCGCGCGTCTTATCAGACGCCCAAAAATCGCTGTAGCACTTTGCTGCATGTCTTTTTCCTTAAATCGGGGTCAATTTAAGGAGACATCAAAACCCGGCGCCCGGCTCCGCGAGATAGGCCTCCTCGTCCGGCGTCGATTGCCGCCCGAGAATGGCATTGCGGTGGGGAAAGCGGCCGAACCGTTCGATCACCTCGCGATGGCGGATGGCATAATCGAGATAGTTGGCGTCGCCGAGCTCGGTGAAGAGCTTCACCGACATCGTCTGGTCGGCAAGGTTCTCGGAATGCTCGAAGGGCAAGTAGAAGAAGGCGCGCCATTCCTTGGAGACCGCCAGGTCGGCGTTTGCGCCGACGGCAAGCTTCGCCTCGCGCAGCGCCAGCCCGTCCGTGGCAAAGGCGAGCGGCGATCCGCGATACATGTTGCGTGGCAACTGGTCGAAGAGAATGATGGCCGCAAGCTGGTTCTCGGGGCTCGCACGCCAGAGCTCGTCGAGCTTCCGCGAGAGCGCCAGATGCGTGGCCCGGAAGCGCCGCACGCATTCTCCGTCGAGATCGGCGCTCGGGGTGAACCAGTGCTCGTAGGAAAGCTCGCCGAACCAGAACTTCAACACGTCTTCCGGTGTTGAGATCACGCTCCCGTCAACCATGCATCTTTCTCCTTCGCGATCGCGCTCGCGATCAGATAGGCCCTGATGACGCGGTTTTCCACCGGCAACGATTGTCGGCTGGTTCTCACAGCGCCGCGCGTCTTGTCGGACGGGCAGAGGTCGCTGTACTCATTGAATCGGCCGAGCCGCTAGCGCAACGGCCAGACCCACATCAGCATCGGCACCGCCACGAGAATCATGACAATCGAGAGCGGCAGGCCGAGACGCGGGTAGTCGCCGAAGCGGTAGCCGCCGGGGCCCATGACCAGCGTGTTGCACTGGTGGCCGATCGGGGTGAGAAAATCCGAGCCGGCGCCGATCGCGACCGCCATCAGGAAGGCGTCCGGCCTGTAGTCGAGCGCCGCCGCAAAGCTCGTGGCGATCGGCGCCATGACGAGCACGGTTGCGGCATTGTTGAGAAAGGGCGTGACAGCCATCGCCGCCACCAGCATGAGGGCCAGCGCGCCCGCCGGCGGCAGGTCGACCGCAATGCTGCTGAGCCAGCCGGCGATCAGGTCCGAACCGCCCGTCGTTCTGAGCGAGTCGCTGACGGGAATGAGCGCTGCCAGCATCACGAGGATCGGGCCGTCGACGGCCCGATAGACGTCCCGCAGGGGAATGACCCGAAAGATCACCATCGCGAGGGCGGCGGCGAAGAAGGCGATCTGCACCGGCAGCAGGCCGACGGCGGTCGTGCCCATCGCCATGGCGAGCAGGACCACCGGCAAGGTACCGCGCCGGATCGTGCCGAGCAGGATCTCGCGTTGCGCGAGCGGCAGGCATCCGAAGTCCTGGAGGAAGGGCGGCAACTCCTCGCGCGCTCCCTGCAGCACGACGATGTCGCCGGCCTGCAGCCTGATGCTGCCAAGCCGCTGTTTCAGCCGCTCGCCCTGCCGGCTTACGGCAAGCAGGTTGATGTTGTGATTGTTGAAGAGCGCCAGGCGCTCCGCGGACATGCCGATGAGCGGGGAGCCGCTGGCGATCACCGCTTCGATGGCCTCGATCTCCGCGCGTCCCTTGTCACCGCCTGTCGTCGGCAGTCGGTCCCGGGCGATCTTGAGCTTAGCCTGCGAGACGATGCGATCGAGCGCAGCCGGGCCGCCTTCGAGCAGCAGGATATCGTCGGGCTCGATCACCACGTCCGGCAACGGCGCCAGATGCGTGCCGCGACGGAAGATCGCGATCACCACCGCGCCGCCGTCGCCGATCTTGACGAGATTGCTCACCGGCTTGCCGATCGCCGGCGAGCCGGGCGTCGCGACGGCCTCGGCCGTGTAGTCGGTGATCTCGATTGCATGGTGCATGGCGACCTGCTGGCTCTTGCGCTCCGGCACCAGGCGATAGGCAAACAGGAGGAAGCCGGCACCGACGAGGGCAAGGGAGGCGCCGACCGGGGTGAAGTCGAACATCGAGAAACTCTCGCCCGTCAGTTGCTCCCGCATCCGCGAGACCACGACGTTCGGCGACGTACCGACCTGCGTCATCAGCCCGCCGATCAGCGAGCCGAAGGCCATCGGCATCAGGAAGACCGACGGCTGCACCTTTGAGCGGCGGGCAAACTGAAACGCCACCGGGATCATGATCGCGAGCGCGCCGATATTCTTGATGAAGGCGGAAAGCACGGTGACGGTGACGACGAGCAGTGCCAGCTGCGCCCGCACGGACTGGAGATCCGGCAGGAAGCGCTGGATCGCCGCGTCGACGATGCCGGAGCGGGCGACGCCGGCGCTGACGATGAGGGCGCTGCCGACGATGATGACGATATCGTCGCTGAAGCCGTCGAAGGCTTTGTCGAAGGGCACGACGCCGACGGCGATCGCAAGCATCAGCGCCGAGCAGGCGACGATGTCGTAGCGAAAACGGTCCCATATGAAGAACACCATCATGACGCCGATGACGAGAAATGAAAGGAGTTGTTCGGCGGTCATGGACGGATACCTGGATCAGCGCGGGGTCGGACACGGGCCTTCTGAGACGAGACCCGCCCGGCCGGTTGGAAGCGGGCATCCGGTTCGGCAGCGCCCCTACCGCTTGGCGAGTCCCCTTCTACATCCTCTAAAGAGCCCCTCCGATGCAACGGAAATATTTTGGCCCCCTTCCGAAGCCCCCGCCCGTCACAGGAAAACCCGTGAGATCGTCGTTTCCTTTCATCGCCAGGCTGAAAGGGTTAGAATGCCGCAACCGAATGAAACGGCAACGACAGGCCCGGCACTCGAAAGGCGCAAGGGGCCAAAACAGGGACGTCCTCCATGAAGACCGCTTTGCCCGTCCTTTGCTCCCTGCTGCTTGGCGCCTGCACATCGACGGCGTCGGTCGGCTACTCCCCCTATCTGGAGCCGATCCCCGGCAGCATCACCTATGGCGGACAGCCGCGCACGAAACTCACCAAGTCGCCGATCGGCAGCATCGTGCCCCACCAATTCCACGATCGCTTCGGCCGCCGTGTCTATGAGACCTACGTGATCGAACCGGATCGCTCGCTGCGCCTCGTCAGTCGCCGCTACCGCGATCTCCTCTTCGACTTCGACGACGATTTCTGAGTGCCGCCTCACCCCGCCCTGACCAGGGCGAGCCCGCGCTTGATCACGTCGGCAAAGGTCACCCCCAGCGAGGCGCCGCCGATGCCGATGACGCCGAGCGCGCCCATGCCCATCAGCTTCCATTTGCGGACATCCTCCGTCACCGGCTTCATCTCGGCGATGTCGGCCTTGACCGCGGCCATCGCGCCCTCGAGCGTCCCCACCCGCCCGACCAGCTCTTCCGCCCGGCGGTGGAGAAGCGCACGCCCCGCTTCCGACCTGTCTTCCGCGCGCCGAAAATCCTCGCGCAGGTTCTTCACCTCGGCAATCAGCGTGCCGAGCTGCTGGTGAACGCTGGCATCGATCATCGCCGCCCCTCCCCGTGCCCCCGCCCTTCACCGTGACGTGAGCATTCCGCCTCCGACCACACCGCCGCCGCGCAGATGCCGACGACCATCCGGTCGATCTTCTGCTGGTCCGCCGCCGTGGCGCCGCGCGCGCCGATGAGGTCAGTCCCGACCACCTGGCGGAGGCCGGCGACACTTGCCGGTGCCGAAGTCCCACAGGCCGCCGCGATCGCCGCAGCGGTCAAAGTCGCTGCGGCGAGCAGCCGATTGCGAAGCCGCTTCATTATTCTGCCTTTCGATTGCTTGTCTGGCGGATTGCGCGCCATCCTCGCGGATCTCGCGCACCGCCCAGGCGAGCGCCGCGAGCACGAGCGCACCGCCGAGGACCTTCAGCCACGCCACCATCACCTCAGCCCCAGCGCCTGGCGCACCGCCGGCATGGAGCTGATCGCATAGATTGCAAAGCCCACGATCAGCGTGAGGATGGCCATCTGCACCCGCCAGTCGAGCGCCACGAGATCGAGTTCCTTGAGCGCCGTGACGATCGAGCCGCCCGCCGTCAGCAGCCAGGTCCAGAACCGGCCGGACTTGCGGATCGCCTTGCGCTGCCGCTCCCGCTCCGAAACCGGCACCGGCGCCCGTCCTCTCGCCTCCCCGCCCGCCGCGCGCGCCCCCTCCAGCGCCCGGTCGAGCACCGCCTCCACCGTCTCGGGCCGCACCAGCGCCTTGTTGAGCCCGTCGCCGGCATAGTAGGATTGCCCGCGCCTCACCGGCCGCGTCGCGCCCTTCGTATCGCCAAGCACCGGCAGCGACGCCCATTCCTGCGCGAGCCGCCTGCCGAATTCGGTCCGGCTGATCTTTCCGGCAATGAACGCATGGTAGCCGCGGCGCTCCAGGAGATGGTAGGCCATGCGGTCCTGCAGGTCGGGCGTGAACCTCTCCTGGCCCGTAAGCCCCATTTCACCTTCGATGTCCCTCAGCGTGCGGGGCGCATCCAGCGTGTTCTTCATGAACTGGTAGCCGCCGGCCGCACTCGACCCGAACCGCCTCGACCACCCCGGTTGCGCCGCCTCGACCTCGTCGAGCGTCATGGAGGTTACCGGCCGCGGCAGCTTGTCCTGGTTGTTGCCGTAGATCACGTCATAGGATGCGCGGTCGCCCCGCCCGACTTCCGTTTCACGGATGAAGTCGAGCAGGATCGCCGCGCCGGAGGGCACGGTTTGGTCCATTGGATTTACCTTGTTTTTGTGGAAGAAGTCTCTGCCCTGTGGGCAATAAAAAACCCCCGAAAGCGGATGTCCAACTTTCAGGGGTCAGTTCAACCGCGAGGTCTCACTTCGGTCTCTGTTTTCATTTGGTCAGAGAATGAAATAGCCCTTCGTCAGCGTTACGGCGTCATCGAGGTGGATCTTGAGATCAGCAATCTTGTCACCGTTAACGTCGCCGTAGATGTAGGTGTCGGAAGTTTGCTTCACGTATCGAAGTTCGCCGGCAACGCCCTTGAAGGCCGCTGTGCCGACGAAGGCAAATGTCTGGTTGCCAGAAGCTTTGGTGCTGGCGTCGATCCCTGAAAGGTCAATCCTGTCCCCTCCAGAAGGCACAAAATCGAAAATCGTATCGAACGACGGACCCGCAGATTCACCGACAGCTTTGAAGACGAACTTGTCCGCACCAGAGCCGCCATACAGTTGATCCGCACCAGCGCCGCCGTTGATGACATCATTGCCCGAGTTGCCTGACAGCACGTCATTTCCGTTGCCGCCGGTCAGCCTGTTTGCTGCCGTATTGCCGTATAGCCGGTCGGCATAGTTCGAGCCGGTGACGTTCTCGATTGACGAGTAGACGTCCCCCTTGGCATCGTTGGTGTTGGCGCTGGCGCTGGCGAGATTAGCCGTTACGCCCTTTGTTGCTCCGGCGTAGGAGGCGGTGTCGCTTCCATTTCCACCGTAAAGCTTGTCCCCCCCCGTGCCGCCAATAAACGTGTCGTTGCCATCATCCCCTACAAGGGAATCGTTCCCAGCGTTGCCGTACAAAGTGTCATTGCCAGCAAACCCCCGCAGGTAGTCAACAAAACCTCCGCCCCTTAATGTGTCATTGCCTGCAAGCGCTCTTCCGATCACGGCAATGTCGTCACTAGTTGTGTATGTCAGTGCCGCATCCACGATGCTCGTAACGGAAACGCTTACGCCGTCTATGGAAGCTACTCGAGTGCCGTTGTCAAAGATAGCATAGCTCCTCACAGTTCCGCCGGTAGGCATTCCATCGGAGTTGTAAGTGAACCCGCTACCTCTGAATTCTTCTACGACCCCGTCGCTGAAATACGCGGCATAGACCGTGGAACCGTAGGTGTAGGAATCAGCATACGGAAGCCATCCAAAATCGATGCCCCGCATGTCCAGCCAGTAGCTGCTATTTACCGTGATCGTGGCCATCGTCGCCCCTTGAGAAACTCCAAGACACAGACGGTTAGAAAGTTTCTGTTGCCAGCGCAACTAATAATTTTAGAAATGATTAACTACAACGCAGTCCGTGAAGTGCTTTGAGGACGCTTTCTCGCTGCCCTCGCCGTTATCGACAATAAACCTAATCAAGATCGCTGCGCCCCAGCGGGCTCTCGGCAAGGGAGGCAAGGTTTTGCTGATGGTCACCTTGTTGGTTGAATTTGGATATGGGTTGCTTTAAGCGAGCTTCGCTTGCTGGAGCTTAGAGAGGCGGTCGACATGAAGTTCATAGAAAAGGCGGCTCGCAAATATCTGCTGAGACGGGGGTATTCCGTTTCACAGAGCGGGAGCGAGGACATCCATGCCGACTACCGCCTCATGAGCTACTCCAGCTATGAACAGTATGTCGCCATTCAAACCGAAGGCAACAAACGCAAAATCGATCAGGTCTGGGCTGATGAAGCCACCATCGATGTGATCTGCCAATATATCAGCGCGAATATTCCCGGCGCGAAAAAGGGCCTGTGCCATGGGTCCAGAAACGGAACCGAAGTTCGATGGTTCGCGGATCGACTGGGCATCGAGGTTATCGGCACCGATATTTCCGAAACAGCGCCCCGATACGGGCTCATCCAATGGGATTTTCACAACGAGAACCCGGATTGGGCTGGGCAATTCGATTTCGTCTACACGAACTCCCACGACCACGCCCACGATCCCAAGAAGGCGTTCACCACCTGGGTCGGGCAATTAGCACCGGGCGGAAAACTCTTCATCGAACATACAATCGGACAAAGCCCGGCAACTGTGAAGGAATTAGATCCATTCGGGGTCGAGACGAAATTGCTGCCATATGTGGTGCTCGGTTTCGGCGAAGGGAAATACGCGGTCACGACAATGCTCAAACCAGACCACGAAAAGGGCGGCGGGCCGATCAGGGTGTTTGTTATTGAGCCGACCAGCATCGTGGGAAGAAGCTGAGAGACGCGGCCTTCGGCGTGTTACACATCGAGTGGTGAGAACTCACATGGGATGGACGTCCAACGCGCGCAAGCGCATGTACCGGAGCGTGAAGTACCGTCTAACGCGCCCGTCTCCTCCGGACGCGCCGTTTCCCCTCAGCCGTCCCGTGGCTGTCGTAGGCTCGGCGCCAGTTTCTCATAGACCGATCGGATGGGGCACAAACTTCATAACTATCACCGTGAATGGCTCACAATCCGTGATCGAGTCCTGGGGCGCCGTCACCCCTGAAATCACCTTCATGATGTACAATCAAATATACGGGACAACTCCAAACGCTGTAGCGGTTCGAGGCGTACTGACGGGACGAAGCACGGGAACGTTGTATGTGATTCCGTGGGAAAAGAACGACCGAGAACGCTTAGAGAAGGGCCTGTGCGCGTTCGATTACAAGTACGATAAGCTGCAACTCGTTGATCGATACGAACGCATGGCGCTCCTTGACCGTGTCGTTGGCCTACGCTCCTGGGATATCGACGTACACTCAAGGTGCTCAAACGGCATGCTTGCAGTGCTTTTCGCGCTGTACCACGGTGCGCCTGCGGTGATTATAACCGGGATCAACCCGAATTCCACCGGGCATTCCTACAACAATGCCGGTTTGGCACGGCAGCATGTCCAGATGGATAAGGAGATTATTGCGAGGCTACTTAGCGACGGCCGCCCAGTCTTCACCGCGGACCCTGCGGTTTCCGCAGACCTAGATATCCCCCTGTGGGGCAATCAATATTGAAAGGGTCTGCCAAATCACCTCGTCAGTCGAAGCCTGTCGAAACTAGTCGCAGGACCGGAGCCCGTAGCGACGCCACGAACCCCAGGCCTATGACTCGAAATCAGCGGGAGCGCTGCGTCACATGGAGAACGCGATCACGTGCGGCGAACCACTCCTCAGCGTAGTCGTCGTTCCGGTATTCCTCGAAGTAGGGTCCCCCATCCGTAAAATGGACAAGGTTTGCATCTGACGAATATTCATATTCGTTGACAAGCCAGTTCCAACTCGCTGGCAACTCGCCGATGAGTTCCTCGGATTCAAGCCACTTAAATTGATGCAACTCAAGACCAGTGGCAGTGTTGACGTAATCAAGGTCCAGCTTTCGGCATTTTGCGTTATTAAACAGAATTACGCTGGACCAGTTCTTTTTTTCGTACTTCGTCTGGACCTGCCCTAGGAACTTCGTCTCGACTTTTGGGACGTAATCGTGCTTCACGCACATAGCCGCGTAGCGATCGTCTTTCAGCGACCACAACTTGGCGATGTCTGTGCGCATAATCATGTCGCAATCGACAAAAAGCGACCAACCCTCATAATTGCTCAAATATGGAACTAGGAAACGAGAAAAGGAAAACTCTGTCGACTGGAGGGGATTTCGCTCTCGTGTAAATATCTTCTCGACATTGTTCAACGCAATCGGAGTAAACGAAACTGGGATTGAACTATTCTCCAGAATACTTTGGCAAAGCACATGGTACGCGACAATCTCTTTGCTGTCGAATCCGATGTAAACATTAGCTCTATCGGTCATGACACTCCCAGTTCTTGATTAGGTTCAAATTGCCTTAGGCAAGATTGCTACAACTACGCGCCCAGCGGGCTCTTGGCTCCTCAGCCCGGAAGCCGGTTTATCTCAAAAAAAACTCGCAGTGAAGCCTAGCATATTGCCATCGCCGGTCAGATTCTGGAGAACCCGGTCCTCTCGCTTAATTTGTCGTGGAAAATTACAGCGCTTCATCTGGCAACTCCGCCGGACATCGCATAGTGGCTATCAGAGCTTGCGAAATCCAAATGTAGAACCGACTTTATTCAGGCGATTGGGTCAGCGCTCCCCGATGGCGCTGGTAGAGTCGGAGACCGCATTGCGGGGCCAAGTTACCAAGTGGAGAGCGCATTGGGGGCTGCACAACCAAAAGCGGATTACCGCCCAGACCTGGATGGAATGAGAGCCGTCGCAATCTTGCCCGTGCTTCTCTTCCATGCCGGGATAACAGGATTCCAGGGTGGCTTCATCGGCGTGGACGTGTTCTTCGTCCTTTCCGGCTATTTTATGGCGCGGATCCTTTTAAACGATCTCGATCGGGGCCGTTTCACGTTGCGGCAGTTCTATATTCGCCGGATAAAACGCATTATTCCGGCGTTGGTAACGATGATAGCGACATCCAGCATCGCGGCCTGGTTCTTGTTGATGCCGCAAGAGCTGCTGTACTTTGCCAACAGTGTGCGAGCCGCTGCCCTGTTTACATCAAACATACTTTTCCGCCAGGAAAGCGGCTACTTTGATCTGGCTTCCGATATGAAGCCTTTGCTCCACACTTGGTCTCTCTCGGTGGAAGAGCAGTTTTATATCGTGTTTCCCGTAACGCTTCTTTTTGTCTACAAATTCTGGCGCAAGCGGATACTTGTAATTTTGATTGCTGCCATATTTCTGTCGTTTGCGGCGGGGACTTGGGCTGTTCTGCACGCGCCCGTGAAGGCATTTTATCTTCTTCAGTTCCGAGTTTGGGAACTGCTGATCGGAGCTCTCGTGGCGGCTGCGCCTCCAGCAAAATATGGAGCGTTCGCGTCCCGTACACTGACCGTGGTTGGACTGGCTAGCGTTTTCGTGCCGGTGTACTTCTATTCACCTGAGCTACCTTTTCCCGGAGCCTACGCCGCCGTGCCGTGCCTGGGCACTGCCCTCGTGATTTACTCCCGATGCCAAGAAGGCATGGTCGCAGGATTCTTGAGCAACCCTGTTTCGGTCTTCATCGGCCGCATTTCTTATTCCCTGTATCTATGGCACTGGCCCATAATCGTCTTCTTTCGCCATGCTCTTGGCCACGAGCTCACCGGCGGTTGGACATTGGGCGTTCTCGCAGCGTCTTTTGCGGTGGCTTACTTGTCTTGGAGGTTTGTTGAACAGCCCGCGCGCTACGGAAATCTTGCGGCTTCTTACAAAGTTCTGTTTGGCTTCAGCGGCTGCGCGATCTTGACCGCGGTCGCCTTCGCTTTCATTGTTAACAAGCTCGACGGCGTTCCCCAAAGATTGCCCAAAGACGCGTACGGGCTATATCAAGCCGCACATGATCGGAGCCAATTTTATTCCAATCGGTGTTTCGCGGACACAGATGGGAGCGGTTTGACACCGGAACAAATACGGAAAGGCGATCTTTGCAAAGCTGGCGCCGCCACCTCAGGCGAACCGCAGTTCCTTATCTGGGGAGATTCCCATGCTGCAGCCATCGCGCCGGCTATTGACGCCGCCGCGCGCAGAATAGGTGTCTCGGGACTGTTTGTCGGTCGCGCATCCTGTCCTCCTCTGCCCAATGCAGATTTCGGATCTCCCGCTGCCGTTAAGCGTTGCGTTGACCACACCTCTGCGGTGATGTCCCTTATCGAGCAGAGGCAGTTCGCCTTCGTGTTCATGGTTGGGTACTGGCCGAAATATGTTCACAGGGCGGAGCTTCCAGGACAGGGAATCTTCTTCGACCCGAACATCGAGCCATCGACGACAGACTGGTCTGCCCCGGTTCGCGCGAGTCTTGAGGCAACCCTGGCCCATTTCACTCGCCAGGGCACTAAGGCAATTTTGGTGATGGATGTGCCAGAAATGGGCTATGACGTCCCCGAGGTCTTAGCCCGGGCCGCAGTCTCAGGACGCTCGCTCGACATAGCACCTTCTCCTGAGTACACAAACAAGCGTCAGGCACTGGCTCGGCGTGTCCTAGAAGAAACGGCTGAATCTATGGGGGCGCTTGTCGTCGATCCGCTTAGTGTGATCTGTGATACCTATAGATGCTACGCAATCCGAGATGGCGTTGTTCTTTATGCAGACCAGGATCACTTGTCGGCGAAAGGTGCTGAAAGTCTCGCGCCACTCTTTTATCCGGTGTTAAGCAAAATGGTACCACTGGAAACAGTTTTGGCCCCCGACCAATGACGGTGACGGTGCGGTAAGGCGAACTGTTCTCAACGGGATCAGCGATTATCCTGTTTCATACGTTAGGCGACCCGCAACATCCGCTTTCAGGACTTGAAGAGGGATGCATGAGCGTTACAGGTCGAGCGCCACCATCCACATTGCATCGATCTGTGCATCTGTAAGTCCGAACAGGGCTCCAATTGCAACAATAAGATGGTGCGAACGGCTGAAAGTCGGCGCGTATTCCCACTCAATCTGCGCCTTCTCCCTATCGGTGTTGGCTGGCATGCCGTCGATCGCAGCCGTGACCTGCTTCGGTGAAACGCCTGAGCTGAGCAGGCCAAGCCGAAGTTGACGCGCGGTTATTGCAGGCATGGAGGCGCGTCTCTCCTCTGCCGTCAGCGAGACGTATGGTTGGACCGGGAAAGAGGCCTTTCCGGCGAGCCACCGGCGAAGTGTTGGGTTCAGGCCGAACGCATCGTCCGGGCGGCTGCAATAGTCCGTATCGTAGGTATTACCTTCGATGTCCGTGATATTGCACGTAACCACGAAGACACCTGGCTCGGATGTTGCCGTAACCGTCGAAACAGCGTTAAGGGACATTTGACTTGCATCGATGGCCATCTAAGCAACTCTTTGCATAATAAAGAAATCTGTACTGCTGGCGGCATCATCCCCGCCACCGCGGCTGCGATAAGTTCCTGACAATTGAGCACCAGCGCTGCCGTGGTCGGCGTTCACATAAAAGGATGAATCGGTCGCAGATATACAGACTCCCTCCGTACCGTTGCGGTTCAGGGTGGAGCCTCCTGACTTCCGCATGCACACAATGTGTCCCAACGGGAAGCTCGTTGTGCTGGCGCTCGTCGTCGTCGACACCTCTGCCGCAATAAACCCAAGCGCATGCGTATGGCTAGTCGAAGTAACCGAGTTAGCCGTCGAATTCGTAATGCTCGAAGGCGTCCCCAGCGTCAGCGTCCGGTTCGCCGAAAGGTCACCACCACCCGTCAGACCGTTGCCTGCGGTTATCGTGCGGGCTTCAGGGGTAACGCCGAGCGAGTCGTAATTGCCGACCGTGAGAATTTCGCTCGCGAACAGAAAGCCGCGACTCGTATCCCCCTCCAACTGCAGCGGATGCGGTGTGTCCCACGTTCCGCTCCCGGTTCGATCCACGAGTACGTAGAAATTCTGCGAATCGACGGAGGTCCAGAAATCGTAGGCCCCTGCCGTGGTGTCGGTGTATTTGGTTCTCGGATTTCCCCCTGCAATCTCGATTTCGTTCCCGGTCGTGGTGATCTTGCCGGAGGTCGTAAGCGTCGTGATGCCGTCATAGGCTCCCGAGACGCGAGCGTTCGGCAGCGTGCCGGTCGTCAGGTTCGATGCACTGTTGGTGCCGAGCGTCGCGCGCGCCGCGGCCGCATCCGCGTCGTCGAGCACCGTCTGCATGAAGCCCGAAATCCCGAGCGTCGTCAGCGCGGCAGCGGCCGTCGTATCGTCGAGCAGCGTCCTCGCGTAAGGTGTCAGCGCCGTCGTCGCATAGGCATCCGCCGCGGTCGTGTAGATCATCCTGTCGGCGGAGGTGGCGAGGCCGGAAATGGAAGTCAGCGCGGAATGGGCCGTTTGGGCGCCGAGCGCGGCGCGGGCGGTGCTCGCCGATGTGGCGCCGGTCCCGCCCGCGGTGATCGGCCGCGCGGCGTTTGCATCGGCCGTCAGGTCGTCGATCAACGCGTTATAGGGCACGCTCTGGATCGTCGTGTTCGGCACCCCTTTGGTGCCGGCCGGGGGTGAATAGATCCCGCCTGTTCGTGGCAATGTAACCTCCATCAATCGCAATTTTGGGGAGCATCTCTCGCGAGAGCGTCAGGACCTTGGCCCCTGTTTCCGCCCCTGACCGGCGGCGAAAAGCCTGCCGTAATCCACGCGCCTCATTCCGTCGGGCCCGCGAACGACCGCATCGGGACGTGTCCTCTCCACCTCCTGCGCCATCACGCCGATATGTTTCGGCCCGCCGGATGGCTCGCCCTTGTAGCGGTATTCATAGAGGCTGTGCCCCTTGAGCTTCCCCACCTTCTCGATGTTCTTCTTGGCGCGGCGATCGGATTTCGGAAGAAGGCCCAGCAGAGACTGAAACAAGCCGGCCCCCGCCTGCTGCCGCGCGTTATAGGCCGCCACCTGGTTTTGATAGTTCTGCTGCACCAGCCCCGCATAGTCGACCGGCTGGATCGATTGCCCCTGCGTCGGCACGAAATTCGGGTTCGACACCTGCGCGCCGGAAAGCAGCGCCGAGATCTCGTTGATCGGCTGGTTGCGCAACGCATATTGCTCGTTCAGATAGTTCGAGCGGGCTGCGTTCTTGGCGTTCAGCAACGCCTGCTGCGCGTTGAAGCCCTGGTCCTTGAGCGCGTTGTTGGCCGCGGTAGCCGACTGGCCGTTCTGGTGCATCTGCTGCAGCGCATTATTGCTGAAATCGGCATTCTGCAAGGCCTGACCATAGGCCTGCGCCTGGGCCGCATTCTCGAAACTCGCCTTGTCTCGCGAGAGGTTGACGAGCCGCGACTGCTCCTGTCCGGCATTCAGCACGGCCGCAATGCGTGCATCGGTCGCCGTCCGGTTCGCCTCGTCGATCGCGCGGTTATAGGCTTCCGATCCCGGCTGCAGCCCCTGGTTCGCAAGCCGCGTTTCCAGGGCTGCCCGGTCGCGGTCGAGCTGCGGGTTGAGGCGGGCCATCAGCGCCTCCTCGTATCGGCTCGTGTCGAGCTCCGTATCATAGCTGCGCGTGACGCTGCCGGCATTGCCGACCGTGGTCGCAAGCTTCGGTCCGCCGGAAAACTGCCGGTACTGCGGCAGCGTGAGGTCGGACGCCTTTCCTGCCGCCGGTGCGCCGGAAAGGTCCACCGGCTTGCCGAGCAGGTCCGTCAGGCGCGAGGACTGCTGGTTTGCAAGCGTCGCGAGATTGAGGTTGGCGCCATCATTCTCTCTCTTGATCGCCGCCTGCTCGGGAGAGAGTTCCTGGACCGCCGTCCAGGTCGGCAGGTCATAGGCCTTGCCGCTCATTGGGTCGGTCCACTTGTTCGTGCCCGTCACATTGTAGGTAAGGCTTCCGTCCGGCGTCACCTGGTTGACATTGCCGATATAGCCGTTGGCAACGGCCGTCCCGATATTCGTCGAGGTCTGGGCCGCCGCCGTTGCCTTCGGATCGGGAGGAGTGGGGGCTTTCGATTTTCCCATGAGAGCACCTGTTTCAGAATGGGGAGTGGTAAAGGAAGACGATGACGGAGTCGGAGAGAGCCGTCGGCTGAAGCAAACCGCCTCACGCAAGCTGGAGACTAGTCGGGCACCCAGTTGAAACCCCTCCACAGGTCATCCTCGGGCTTGACCTGTCATCCTCGGGCTTCACCCGTCATCCTCGGGCTTGACCTGGCTTGACCCGAGGATCTACGCACAAGCACCACCGCAAGAGCTGTCAACGCTCTCTGGCGCCACGAACCGTCAGTGTCGATTGAAGGGATGCGCCCGCCAGTCATCATCCGTGAGAGTGAAGATGATTTCCGCCTCCCCGCGTCCGCGCAGGCGGGGGATGCGATGGCTTGTGAACCCGAAGCGGCGGGCGATATCGACCATGCCGCGGTTCTCTTCCGAGACGCGCAGCACCGTCATTTGGCAGCCGATCTCGTCGAAGGGATAGCCGAACATGGCTTTGAGCACCGGTCGCGTCAGCCAGCGTTTGCTGGTGGAAGCGGCGGAAAGCTCGATGACGCCCGCCTCCGGCGCATAATTGTGGTAGACGACGCCGGCAATGATCTCACCTTCCACCATCACGCCCAGCGTCGTGAATTGGGCAAAGCCCCTCTCGCAGCCTTGGATGTGGTTGGCGACGAAATCGGCGATCGCCCGGTTGGTTGCAGGGTCGCGCTCCCCGCCCCAGAGGATGTTGACCCGCATTTCTCACACTCCCTATGCCCTGCGTCACGTTTTGGCGAGACGAATGCAGGCGAAAGACGCGCAGAGCATAGCCGAAGCTATGGTCAAGGGGCTTTCGCCTGAAGACGTCCGCCAAAACGCGACCCTTCGGGCCGGTTGAAACAGGCGACAGTGTGCGTCGAATGGCTTGCTCGATGACCCACATCGCTCTGCGCCATTCTTCTACCCTGTCGCCTGATTCAACCGGCGCAGGGCATAGCGAGTGTGAGAAATGCGGGTTAAGCGCTCCCCTCCCCGGTCGCTACCTGCAGCGTGGCGAGGTCCACCTCGATGTCGAGCTTCACCGCGCCGCCGGAGGTGATGACGCAGCCGACGGCAAGCATGTCGCCGGCCGCCCGCACGTTCTGGCGGAAGTCGTAGCGCAACGTCTCGGACACCCCGTCCCAGCGCGCCAGGTCCCAGAGGCCAATATCCCATTCCGGCGATGCCGTGTCCCCCTCCGTCACCCGGTCGAAGGGCGGCACCGTCCTGTCGAAATCCGCCCGCGCGAAAAGCCGTACCTTCGGCTTCGTCTTCGCGCGAAAGTACATGTGCGCCATCGTTGCCGCTGCGCGCTGGCCGAATTGCGAGGCCGGCGTGAATTGCGAGAGATAGGTCGCCGCAAATGTCAAACCATCGTCGGTGCCGCCCGTGTCCCCCTGCCAGCAATAGCCGCCAAGCGAGCCGAAGAAGAGCCCGCCCTGCAGCGTCTCGAAGCAGCTCGCCCGCCAATTGCCGATTGTCGACCACCGCCCGCTCAACACATTCAGCACGAAGGTCTTGTCGCTGACGACGCTGTTGTCCGGAAAAGCGACGAAGACGAGGTTCTGCTCGACCCATGGTTTGAGAGTCCAGCCAGAGCCGGTCGCATTCGCCGCCTGCCGCCAATCGTCCTCGATCGGCCGCGAGGCGGAGACCTGCGAAAGCGCCTGGCGATCGCGCTGGAACACCTGCGATATAGGCGTCAGGCCGTCCGTCGTGGCGATCAGCACGTCGCCGCCGACCCGGATCCAGGCATTCTTCCCGAGTGGCTTGCCGATCTGGTAGACGCCTTTGAGCGCGAATTCGCTGGCGCTCGATGGGTCGGCACCGGCATAGACGGCGATTTCCCCCTCGGTCGAAACGAAGACGCAGAGATCGGAAAGTCCGTCGCCGCTTTCAAGCGACCAGGAGAAGCCGGTCAGCAACGATCCGCCTTTCTTCATCACGCCGCCCAGCGGAAACACCGAAGCCGCACCGCCGATCGCATTGACAGGCAGGTAATAGGCATCGAGCGTCGCATTCTTCAGGAAGAACTCGCGGTTCTTGAAGAGCCAGCCATAATTGAGCTCCGCCATGGTCGTTGCATCGGAGAAGGTGATCGCCGGCGTCGTCGCCCAGCTCGATCCGTCATAGACGCGGCGCGCATCCGCGCCGTTGAGGCAGACGAGAAAGGAGCCGCCGGCCGTTGTGTGCTGAAAGGCACACCAGTCGCCGCCATTGAGCCCGCTGACCTCCGCCGCGGTCGTCGCCGGCGGTGCTGCCGGCGCCGTCATGTTGTAGATCGCGCTCGCCGTCGCCATGAACAGCTTTTCATTGCTGCCATATTTGTATTTGAAGGCGCTCCGGATGGCGCCGCCATCCGCCGCCAGCCCCGCCCTCCGCGAACCGCCGCGGATTTTGCAGCCGGTCAGCGTCGGCAGGAAATTTCTGAGCACGCTCGCCGATCCCGGCGTCTGGGAAGCCATGTCGGCGGTCGTCACCAGCCCGCCTTTGGGCGCCGGAAAGGTCATCGCGTGCGAAGTCTGCACGCGTCCGATGCTCGCCTGTCCGCGGTTCGTCAGCGGCAGCCGCCCGGGCAGAACCCTCGTCATGTCGTCCCCCTGTCCGCATTGATCTCCTGCAGGAGATCGGCCTCGAATTCCGCGAGATTGTCCTCGAAGGGCAGGCCCTTCTGCCGCTTCCACCGCCAGATCAATCCCTTGGCCAGCAACCGCTCCGGAAAGAGCGTTGTATCGTCGTCGGCGCGAAAGACATCGCGTTCCTCGTAGGGATCGCCGATCACCCAGTTCTTCGAGAAATAGTCTACCGTCGCGCCCCCGGCCGAAGCGGCTGGTAAAAGGAGCATCTCCTTGCCGCGAAGATGGCAATAGGGCTCTGCGGACGCGACAGCGGCAATCACGGCCCATTGCGCCTCGCTGGTCACCAGACGAAAGCATCGCCCGTCCGTCATGCGTACCGCGCCCCCGGGCGCAAGCCGCTGATAGTCCGAAGGCAGCAGCTCCGGCGAGGCGGAGATGACGAGGGTTTTCAACATCCGCCGCCAGTCGCCGCGCCGCGCGATCTCGCCGCCCGCCTCTTGCGCCAGCGCCACCATCGTCTGCGCGTTCGGATCGCTCGTCCCGTAGACGCTGTCGAAACGATCGAGCGAAACGATATCGCAGGCCTCGTTGATCACGCTTAGAAGCGTCATGGCGTCAGCCCTCCGATGACGATTTCGCCATTGCCCCAGCGCAGCCGCTCATCGGCAAGCCCGAGGCCGGCTATCGCCTGCCGCTTCAACGTCTCGGCCGCGCTCGCCTTGGCGGCGTCGCGCTCCCAGATGGCGACCTCCTCGACCAGCCCGTAGAGATAGACGTCCGGCGCCTTGTCGATCAGCCAATTGCCCGGATCGGCCACCGTCAGGGCGGGTATCCTGGCGTAATAGGTGAGCTCGAGTTCCTCAGCTCCCTTCGGCCGCACCCGGATCCGGTTACCGACGATGGCATAGCCGATCGGGGCACCGCCGGATGTCTCGAGGGCCGACAGTTCCGCTAGCGGCTGCGCACGCAAGACACGCCCGCCCGGCGCGAGCACTTGCCGCGCCTCGAGGAAGTCTGCGGGCAGAGTGCCCTCGCCCCCCGCCAGGGGCAATGTCGATGTCCTCTCCATATCGGCCACGCGCAAGCCTCGGTTGAACTTGACTTCCGCCAGTTCAACGAAGCGCGCGAAGAGATGGGCGATGTCGTCGCGACCGGAATAGGCGCCGGCGTCGATCAGCAGGGACGCATAGTCGAATGTCGTCATAGATGTCCCTCGAATGTGCGCCAGGCGCGGTTGTCGCCGTCGTTCAGCCAGCGCTTCACATAGCGGTCGTCCCCCTCGGAATGGGCTCGGACCAGGTTTTCCGAATGCGCGAGGTTGAGCGGGACCGATGCCACCTTCGTCCATTCGCCGAAGGCATTGCCCGCGGTCGCATTGCGGGTGAAAGCGTTCTGGCGCACGAGCTTCTCGACCGGGTAGTCCGTCCGCCAGTGCGTCCTTTTGCCGTCCTCCATCACCCAGACGGCGCGGCCGGTGTGAAAATCATAATCGAAGAGCTTCCAGTCGCCGTCGCGGATCACCATGACCACTCCCCCGGCAGCGGATCGGCGCGCTCGGCCTTGCCCTTAGCAATCAACTGTTTGGCCGTATGGAGCGGCAGATTGAGTACCGTGCCGGCGCGAATGCGTTCCCCATCAGTTGTCCAGCTGTCGTAGAGCATCTTGAGCGGCACGGTCTTTATCTTCGCTTCTGTCATCGTGTCTTCCCCAAAAACAAAAGGGCGCCTGCAGGCGCCCGCATGAACCGTCGATGGATCGGCACGAGTTACTAGCTGGCTGCACTCAGCCCGAAGAGGTCCGCCGCAATGCCAAGCCCCTTCTCATTGTGCACCTTCAGTGTACCTTCGCCGATGATGACCCCTTTATCCGCGTCTCCCGTTTTGGCGATATCGCGGTCTTCCTGAATATTGCGGAGCCACAGGAAGGAGAGCATGTCGGTATCTATGAAGAAGGCATTGCGGGCGAGCCCGGCGCCGACCGCCTGCACACGATTCGGGTGGATCATTACTGTGCCGAACGGCCCCTCGTAATAATCCGCCGTCGCAACGATCGTGTTTCGCTCTCCGCCCTGCGAGACTGCATAGCGGAAGGGCGCGACATTGCCGTCGGACATGAAGGTGACGAAGACGGATTTGACATACGGCGAAACCGAGACATGCCGGAAATTCGCGCCGTTTTGGTAACCCTGCTGCATCACATCGTCCAGGATGGTCTTTGTGAATGCTCGTTGGGGGCCGTCGACCGGTTCCGCCGTCAGGCCGGTGTTCGCATCGAAGCCGCCGTTGATGCCGCCGGGTGCGCGCGAGACATTGGTTTCGATCCAAGTCGGCAATGAGCCGAGCTCGCGCGTTGCGCCGGCCACGGAGGCGTTAGAATTGACGATCGCATATTCGACGTCCTTGCGGATCTCGACGCCCTTTTTCAGCTTCTGGTACTTCCGCTTCTGCACGTTTCCGGCCTCGGAAACGACTTCCTGCGTCGCCGAGATGATCCAGTCCTTACGCATGATCTGCGTATAGTTGCCAAGCCGCTGTGGCGGGGTTATCGCGCCAAAGGCATATTCCTCGCCCTCCTCGCGGATATTGGCGCCCGGGGCTGCGAGTTCGTCCGTCTCCCATTCCGGGTGAACCGTGACGCACTTGCCCTTTTCGATCAGCGAATAGATCGGAGTGTCTTCCGGTGTAATCCGCGAAACCACGTCGGAAAGCTCCTCACGGTTGCCGACGGCCTGCGTTGTCTGGAACGTGTTGGTAACAACTGCCATGTGTTCGTCCTTCTATGATTATGAATGGGGCCGTCCGCGCCCCGCCAGGCACTCGGAATGCCTTTGTCAATGAGTCTGGGTTGGAAAGGCGATCGATTGCCTCTTGGCGCGCTATTCGAAGTCGACCGCCATCGCGTCGCGGATCGATCCGCTTTGCGTAAGACGTCGCATTGCCTCGCGGCTTTCTCGGTTCTGCCGCTGCGCCTGGCTCTTCGCCTTCATGCGGGGTGTCGGGGCCGGCGCCTCAGTTACCTTCTGCAAGGCCTTTGCGCGCGCCCGCTCGGCATTGAGCCCAAGCCTGGCGTAATGCGCGAGCTTGAAGAGGCGGTGGTCGATCACCTCGCGCATTTCCTGTTCGGAGAAGCCGAGTTCCCGGGCCGTCTCGAAAGCTTCGGCGAAGAAAGCCTGCCGCCCCTCGTCATGCCCCGTCTGCGGGAAAGCTTCGAGGAGTTTGGCGTTCTCCGCTGCGAGCCTCTCCTCGGCTGCTGCAGACTGAAGCTCCGCTACGACGCCAGCCGGTTCGTCGGCGAGCGCCATCACCCGCGCGAGCTGCTCCAGCCCCGCCTGATGCAGCGCCCACTGTCGCTGATAGGCATCGGGATCGGAGAGCCTCAGCTCTTCCGACGGCTCGTCCGGAATCTGCCCGGCGACCAATTCCGCAACGGCTTTGGCGTTCGCAGCCACACGGCTGCTCATGCTTTCGAGCGCCCGCCCCCGCTTGGCCAAATCCTGGGTCTTCTGGTGGTGGTCGCGGTCACGCATGTAGCCGAGCTTCAGTTCCTCAAGCGGAACCCGCTCGCCACCCTCGAGCGTCACGAATCTGTCCTCGGCTTCGCCGGCCTCCTCCTCGACAGGAAGGCTCGGCTCGTCGCCATCGCCATTAATCTCGCCCGGCTCATCGGCGCAGTATCCCGTCTCCTCGCCGGCCCGATTCTCCTCGTCATCGCCTTCCGGGTTGGCTTCGCGCGGCTCCCGGAAATCGAGGTCATCATAGCTTGCGGGCTCCGTCGAGCGGTCGACGATTTTGCTCCCGCCGAAAGGCAGGTTGGAACGATCGTTTATCATGGAAAGACCTTTTATGAGTGGCTGAGCGGAGCGACGGCACGCGCCATCTCCACGTCGAAAAACATGCGCCATTTCAATACGTTGCAGCAGCTTCATGACTCAATTTCAAAAGCACGCCGCTTGAAGACGCCGGAATCCGAAGCACCCGCTTTATGCAGGCGCGCCTATTCCCTCGGTCTTGGCTTGTTCAGCCAGGAACTTGAGCTTGCCGCGGAAGTTCCTGATCGCTCGCGCCTCGGCTGCAAACGCCGCGCGGCTCTCGTGATCGGTAAGTTTGGCATTGATGCAGCCGTTGACCGCAGTAGCCTCCAAATCGTCCATCAGCCGCTCGAACAGGGGATCGTCGAGAAGCGCCCGTGCGGCCGCGGTTCTTTCGTCTGAATGCATCCTGTGCCTCGTTTCGGGGATGACTGGCATCTACGCGACTGGTAAATAACCGCGCGGATTGGCGTGATGCAAAGACTCGCAACTCGCCTTACACCACTAAAGAGCGCAATACGTATCCACGGCTTGCGGCAGCCAAGGCGGGGTAGCGACGCGGGCCGGCCGAAAGCGAGCCCAATTAAATAGTTGACGTACAATGTTTGATTGTGTGTAACGAAATCAACTCAGGGGGTCGTCATGTTAAACAGAGAAACCTCAATACTCTACGACGCAAGCGACGCGGAAGCCATCCTTGCTGGCGATTTGAGCTGGATCGTATTTGAGACTGTAACGCACGGTCGGATTGGCGTGCAGATGCCACGCTCTGCCTGCGAGCGTCTAAACGAGCAGTTGCAATCCGCTCTAGCTCAAACAAATAATCCTTCTGCTCAGGGGTAGAAATCGTTAGCCATACTTGAAATCACCCATCCAAAGCGGCAGCGGACGCCGCGGCAGAAATCACCAGTTTAATCTGACGAACGATAAAGAGACATGGCGGGGCGCCCGGAATTGACGTCTGGCAACCAGTCTGCCTGAATGGCCGTTGCTCACGGTTTCACTTCGTCGTCACTCCAAGGTGGGGCGCGCCACCTTCATTCGACCAGCACGAACAGGGCACCCCGGCGGGCCCGACGCCATAAGGGCACACTTCCTTTGGCGTGGTGCAGTATCTAGGACCCTCCGAGGCACCGCTTGGCGTGGTGGCCTGACTAGGTTTGGCGGAAGCGGGCGTAGTCCCCGCTGGCACAACCGTCTCGCTGCACGATGAAAGAAGCAATTGAAGCACAAATAGGGAAATGCGAACCAAGGTGTTCGTACGCATCGGTGTTTTCCACTTTTACGAGAATGATGCACTGTAGGACCGGAGGTCTCGGATGGCCGGCCTCATCCCCTTTCACGAACATTCATAACCAGTTCACACTACGAGCACGGCGCCCATCAGGTGGCTTTCCAGAAAGAACGACGGCTTGGCTTTCGCCATATGCTCGTCGACCGCCGTCTTCGAACCTGGGAAGGTGGCGGAACCGTAATCGTCGATCACGATCACGCCGCCTGGGTTCATGCGGGGATAGAAAAATTCCAGGCTGTCGCGGGTCGGCTCATAGAGATCGACATCAATATGGACCAGGGAGAACCGGCGATCTGCCAGCCCTGGTACGTCGAATGCGGCCGGTATCCAGCCTTTGTGAAGTGAGACGAAGGGGAACGGCGACAACGCCGCCTGCACCTGATCGTAGTCGGACGTGAATTTCTCCTTCTGACGCTTTGTTTGCTCCGGAGAAGAATTGCCCCGGCCGACCCGATCTTGTGCCACTTTGTCGGAAAGTCCGCCCTCGAAAGAATCGAACACCCAAAACCGGCCTTGCCAGTTGAGCGACTTGAGCAAATCGGCCACCAGAAAGGTCGAGTGGCCACGCCAACAGCCGCACTCGGCGAAATCGCCAGGCACACCCGACTGCGCCACGCGCTGCGCCATTTGATAGAGCGTGAAGAACCGATTTTGCTTGAAGATGTTATCGGTCGAACCAGTCGCTCGCGCGGCCTCGAAATAGGCCGCCAGATAGGGATCGCGGCTCTCCGCATGGCGTGCATAGCGGTCGATGCGCTCGAAATCCACGCTCCGTTCCATTCCATGCTTGTTAGATTTAAGAAACGGCAAATTCAATCGCATCGGCATTTCCCTAGGTTCTTAAAAATTCGAGCAGAGGTTGCTTTCGTCTTTCCCGTCCCCGCTGCTCAAAGCTGCGGGAAGAGCATTCCTAGAGGCGCCCTTCACTGCTCGTTCAAGCACAAAGCAGCACGCTTGTGCCTCGTCAAGGGTGGCAACCGAAACATGCCGAATTATCTCTCGCGAGCTAAGATCCCGTGTGCCCGGGCTCAAACTCGTTCGTGCCGGGGCAGGTTCGCGGCGACACCGTTTGGAACGGGCTGCCCCGGTACCGTAAGGCGGCTGCAGCGCCTCAGGACAGCGGGGCGGATAGCCTCACGTACCCGCTTTTCGAAGATGCTGATCACCCCGGCAAGCAACAGGACGGCGCCGATCGCAATCGCCAGCGATGCGTAGTCGCCGACGCCTGCCGCGATGAGAATACCGATGAACCAAGCGCCGACGAGCTGATGTATCAAATAAAATGGATAGGTCGCCTCGCCGAGAAAGCGTAAGCCCCGCAGGGCGGCATCGTTGCAAAGACGGAGCAGAAAACCGTTCGCAGCGACTGCAAACAGGAAAGACAACAGGAACGTGGACCACATCGAATAAAGAGGCCAATAGTCCGCAGAACCGAATGGCGGAAGTATCTGTGCGTAGGAGCCGATCACAGCCACGCAAAGAAACAGGCCGGCGCGGGGGGAGTATCCTTGCTGGTTTATTTGGTAGACGATTGCTCCGAAAGCAAACTCGCACCCATGCCTGAACAGCAGCAGATTCGTATAACGGTTGGAAAAATTGACGTCATCGCATCCTGCGAACATAGCAAGGTTGAAGGCCGCACTGATCACCGCGATCGCGCGGACATAGTGCCCGAAATAGCCAAACCGGTTACGCCACAGCAGTAAGAATACAGCCAGATAAAACGCAATTTCGATGCTGAGCGTCCAGTAGCTGCCGTCGATCTGGCTACTGAACGGAAAAAACGTCATGCTCGCCAGCAGCCGCTTTAGGATCCGAAAAACCGAACCGTCGCCGGCAATCACAGCGACGATCGCCGTAATAGGCGCGCAGATCCAAACCGCTGGGGCAAGGCGAAGGATGCGACTGGCCAGGAACCTCGCCGGGTCACCGGATACCGCGGTAACAGCAATGACGAAACCCGAAATGACGAAGAACGATTGGACGCCAATCCATCCATATTGAGCATAGTCAACCAGCTCGGGAAACCTGATCGCCCCGCCGGACACGCGGTATGGTGTATGCCCCGCCTCGGAAATCTGGTATCCGAAGTGAAACAACATCACGGCAAGGGCGGCCACGATACGCAGCAGATCAAGACCGATAACCCGGGGTTGAGCGGCCGATCTTTGCCGCACGCTTTCCGTCAAGTACATGATTGTCTTATTTTTCTTGATTTTGTCATGCTCATGGCGGGAGGCGGAATCACAAACGACTGGCGTCAACGTCGGGGTAATCTCACCCCGGCATTCCGCCGGCTTGCGTTGCCGTCAGCGGCTCTCCGCCCATCATCTCCGCGGCGTTCTGCTGCCGCTTCAGGTCCAGCTCCGCATCGATCTGGTAGCGCTTCAGAGCGCCCTTCTGCCGGATTTCGGCAAGCTTCAGCTCGCGATCGATCTCCAGCTTCCGCCGCTCGTTTTCGGCCGAAAGCCGCGCCTTCTCCGCGTCGGCTTGGGCCCGCATCTGCAGCTTCTGCATCTCCGGGTTCGGCTGGCTGGCTGCCGCCTGCATGCGCCGCTCGATTTCCTCGGGCGTCGGCTTGGTGAAATAGAGCTCCGGCGATTTCAGCCCCGCCGCCTCCACCGATTTGGCAATGCCGTTATAGAGGTTGTCCGGCGAGACATAGGGGTTGTCCGGCCCCAGCGTCGCCAGCAGCTTCTCCTGAAGCCCGAGGATCATCTGGATCATCATCATGTCGCGCTCGCGCGTGCCGGCGCCGAGGCCCGTATTCACCGTCGCGTCCATCTCGGCGTTCCAGTGGCGCGGGTCGAAAGTCACCCATTGGCCGCGCAGCCGCACGGCCCGCGGCCGGTCCTGGTGCTTGATGACGAGGCGCAGCAAGCCCTTGAAGACGCGCCTCAGGCCTTGCGCAAAGGTGCGGACCATCAGCTCCGTCTGGCCGATCCCCGCCTGCTCTATCAGCGCCGTTGCCCGCGCCGTCATGTTCGTGAGCGCATCCGGCGCAAGCCCGCTCGAGGCGTCGGAAATGCCGGTGCGGTCCGTCGCCTCCTGGTCGAGATAGGAGAGCATCGCGAAGGATTCCTTGGCGACGAAGGGCACCATCGTGTAGCCCACCGCCGCGCGCGCATCGATTCCCTGGCTCACCCGGATCGGCTGGCCGAACTTCGGGTTGAGCACGGCTTCGGGATTGGCGATCGCCCCTTCCTGGACGATCGGCTGCTGGTTGTTCTGCCAATAGAGATTGTCCAGCGTCTGGCGCATCAGCACGGTTTTGACCCGCTGGATTTCCGCGAGATCGTCCGTCACCGAGCCGCCTTCCCGCTGGTGCGGCCGCCGCTCGACGATCAGGTCGGCGAAGGGCACCTCGTCCCATTCCTCGTTCGAAAGCAGGTTCTCCTCGCCCGTGCCGCCGGCAAAGACGAGCCGGCGCAGTTCCGCGATCCCGTCGTCGTCCGCATCGATTGTCACGTAGAGCTCGTAATAGTCCACCTCCTCCAGCGCCTTCGGCATTTCGTCGCGAGCCTCGAAGGCGTCACGCCTGCGCGCAGACTCCTCGTCTTCGCGACCGCTGTCGCCGGTCGAAGCCGGCAGCCGCTCGATCAGATCGCGGTCGTAACCCATCGCGATCAGGTCCGAGCGGCGCATGCGCATCGCAATGCCGGTGATCGGGCTGTCCTCGATCGAGATCGCATCGGGGTGGATCAGGAATTGTTCGAGCGGCACCGCTGCCAGCCGCGGCGTGCCGCGTTCGGCGCGGCGCCGGATCTTGACGCTGTAGCTCGGCTGCTCCACCGCCGGAGCGGGATGAGGAAAAGAGTGAAGCGGTTCTCCGCCTGTAAAGGAATATGCCTCCGCCGTCTCGATCTTCTCGATCGTCTGCGATTGTTCCAGCACCTCGACATCGTCGTCGCCGACGAGCTGCACGAGCGCCGCCTCGTCGAGCCCCGTATGGGTCGAGACGGAAACCGCCTGCTTCCTCTCGTACCACCAGCGGATGACGCCGTTCCTGAGCGTCAGCGCGTCATGCGCCGCATCCTGCACGGCGTCATAGCCGTTGCTTTCCGGGAAAACGACGTAATTGATGTAGTCGGTCGCCTGCTCCGCCGCCGCCTCGTCGCCATCGCCGACCGGCTCGTATTCCACCACCTTGTCATTGCCGAGAATGGTGCGGATCAGGGAAGGCAGCACCTTCTTGATCGCCGCGCGCACGTCGCGGGAAACCACCTTCGAGCGGTTGGCATCCGCCGGCACGTCCCGCATCGTGCCGTCATAATATTCCATCGCCTTGATGCGGTCGGTCGCGAGCTCGTCGCGGTAGCTTTCGCAGTCCTTCACCAGCTGGCCGACGAGGGCGCACAGGCGTTGATCGGTCATTGCGGCCATCAGAGAACCTTTCGGGCAGTGAAGTTCCAGTTTGCATTGCCGTTGTTCGCCCGCGCATAGCGCTTCATCATCAGCGCGTAGCGCGCGGCCGAGATCAGGTCGTCGCGTTCCTTGACGATCCTGCCGTCCTTGCGGTGATAGAGGCGGAATTCCTCGAACCATTCCGCTGCGGTGGAAAACACCTTCCAGCGTCCGGTCTGCATCCGCTGAAGCATGTCGGAGAGCCCCGCTTCCACGCCGTTCGTGCCGTCGTCGAAGGTGGCGCGCTCGGGCAGCAGTGCCAGCCCCTGCGCGCGGTACTGCGCCGCGAGCTGGTTGCCGCTGCCCTTGTCGTGCTGCAGGCCGTCATGCGGCCAGGCGAACGGGAGTGAGCCGCCCCAGGGCTTCAGGGCGGCCGCATGGATGATCGGCGTCGCCTCCCGCTCGCGATAGATCTTCGTCACGTAAAAGACGTCCGCGTCGCGGTCCCAGGCGCAGGCCGCGGCAGCGAAGGGGTGGTCCCAGCCGAAATCGAGACCGCCGATCTCAACCCAATGTTTCGGGATCTCGAACGGCTCGATACGGATGCTCTCCTCGCTCACCGGGAAGATGCGGCCCGAGCCGAGCGACGGCACGCCTTTCGTCCGTGCCTCCCGCTCATGCGCGGGATAGCTGGCGATGATCCTCTGCCGCTCCTCCGGCGTATAGTGCGCCGCATCCTCGATCGTCATGGTGATGATCTCGCGATCAGGCGATTTCTCCATCAGAAAGCGCGCCACCACGCCGCTCAAGCCCTTGAGCGGCGTGAAGGTCACGGCGATCGAGCCGCCGGTCGCATTGGTGCGGGTGATGCCCTCGAAATAGACGTCCTCCGGCGGCTCCTCGTCGAACCAGACGTAATCCACCGTGTTCGCCTGCCATTTGCCGCGCCCCTGCTCGTAAGCCTTGAAGAGCAGCGTCGACGTGCCGCCCGAGCCATGCCGAACGGTGACGCTGTCGAGCACGCCGGAAGCGCCGGCGCGCCTGGTCGTCGCCATGATCGCCGCCTTGGGAATGAACCCGGTTCCCCAGTCCTCCTCGCTGAGCGGCGGCCCGACGAGCAGCCGCTGCACGCCGTCACGGGTCAGCTCGTGCGATTCCGAGCCAGCCAGCATCACGATCGGCTTGTCGAAACGCCTGCCCTGCCACCAGTCGGGATATCGCCCGGTGAGGTGCATCGACGCTTCCGCCGCACCCGCAAGGGTCTTGCCCAGCTGGTTGCCGGCCATGAACAGCCGTTCCCGAAAGTCGGCGCCGGCCGCATGGAAGTCGCGCTGTTTGCTATAGGGCCTGTAGTCGGCAAGCAGGTTCGTCCGCCGCCGCCGGTCGAGCTCCGCCATCAACGTCGCCTGCTCCCGGAGCATCGCGGAAAGCTCCGGCGCCATCGAGCCGCCGGCCGCCTGCGATCGCTTTGCCATCCGCCGCCCCCCGTGTCGATTTCCAATGCGTTCTACCGCCCTCGCCGGGGAGGCGATGGCTCTGCCTTGCGCTATCCGTGAGGAAGGCCGATTGTTGTCGGGCAGGCGATCGCCGCGCCGCCCCTTTCAGACGCGAAAGGGCCCGTCTTTATCGCTGCATCACTTCGTCTTGACCGAGAGTCGAGAAGTCGCGCAGCAGGGAGCCGCAAACATGATCGAAGGCCATTGCCATTGCAGGGCGGTCCGCATCACCGTCCCGGTCCGGCCCGAAACGCTCGGCGATTGCAATTGCTCGCTCTGCAGCCGGCTCGGCGCACTTTGGGGCTATTATCCTGCCGAGGAGGTGACGATCAGCGATCCGCAGAAAAAGCTGGTCGGCTATGTCCAGGGCGACAAGACGCTCACCACACACCATTGCAGCGCATGCGGCTGCACCACCCATTGGTCGCCGATCGGGTCCTCGTCCTCGCGCATGGCCGTGAACATGCGCATGTTCGACCGCTCCGTCTGGGAAGACATCCCCCACCGGCTGATCGACGGCGCGAGCTGGTAACGTTGCCTGAGACAACCTGCAGCCCTGTAACGCCGGTAACTGTCTATGCACGCGAAAGTCTCTTCTATCGGCACATTCTCAATTAGTTGAGAACGTGGTACTGCATGGGTCCTTAGATCCTGGCGGATTTAAGAATAAAACATGCAGGAATTCAAAGTGCTACAGCGACCTTTACGCGTCTGGAAGACGCGCGGCGCTGTGGCTTCCGGCAAAAAATGGGGGACGTCCAATGCCGCGTATTGCAAATCTCTACTTCAGAACAGCCATTGTCTTCTTGATCCTCGGAATCTCGATCGGCCTTCACATGTCGATTTCGGGAAATCACGCCGGCACCGGCGCCCACGCGCATGCCAATCTTCTCGGCTGGGTGACGATGGCGATCTTCGGCGGCTATCATGCGCTCAACCCGCAGAAGGCCGCCCGCCGCCTCGCGACGATCCAATACGCCGTCTACACCTTTGGCGTCGCCGTTCTCATTCCGTCGCTCTATCTGCTGCTCTCCGGAAATGCCGCCATGGAGCCGATCGTCGCCGTTTCCTCGCTCATCGCCTTTGCCGGCGTTCTCCTGTTCGCCGTCATCATCTTCTCGCGCGAGGAGACCGCCACAGCAGCGATTGCCCCGGCACGCTGAAGGCTTCGGCAGCCTGCGCAACTGGGTTGGCCGGCTTGCCGCCCTCATTTGGCTGGCTGCCGCTTGAGCGAGCGCGCAGAAGGCGACCGCCGTTGAGAGCGGCGGGCGCCGGCTTTCTTTGGGGAGAGCAATGGCCGGATCGCCACGTCCAGCAGGCGGATCCGTTCGATCAGCTGTTCGTCCGAAAGATCGTCCATCCCGCCCGCAGCACCGAGATCCTTCGGCAGGATCGAGGCGACGATTTTCAAATAGCTCTCCGGCTTTTCCTCTCGGATGCGCGCGACCACCGCCGCGCCATGCGCCTCGAAATCCGCCTGAACCGCATCCGCGAAGGCGCCGCCCAGCCGGCCGCGCCCCCTCGCCCGCTTCGCCGCGTCGCCGGCCTTGACCGGCACGTCGGCCGGCGGACCGGCCGCGCAATCCGGGTTTTCCTCGTCGAGCATCGGAACGCTCCCTTGTGCCACTTAACTCCTTGACCCCGGTCCGGCCGGCCGGCGATGCCGCACCCTCGCGAGCCGCGCCTTGTTGGCGCCTGCATCTGCGAGAGGATCGACGCGTCGCCCCCCAAACCGCTTATGGGTTCGGATCGACGCGAAGGCGCATCGCCGGCCGCATACGGCGGCCGCAGCATCTGACGTCAGACGCGCCGGGTCGCCGTAAGCTCTGGCTGTTTCGTGAAATGTCGGGAAGGCGGCAGCGGCTTGATGGCCACTCGATCGCCATGTGCCCCGCGAAGCAGAGGAAGATAAAATTCCTATCGTTGATTTATGGAATAACAGAACCGTTCCATTTGCGCAAGCGCCGCGTGAGATGAGGGCAAGTTGTTTTCCGTTTAGCCACAGAATTTGTGCGGGCGGCCCGCCCGTGACCCCGGGCGCGCATCTGCTGAGCAAATACAACTGCTGTACAACCGTATATTATAAATCGATTGCGCAATGGCTCGGCGCCTGCTTCAATCAGATTGCCGGTGCGAAAGCGCGGCATAAGTTCGATGGAAGAATACCTCGCAAGAGACATGCGGGGGAATGACGAGATCGGACGAATTGTTGATGCAGGACCATCGTTCGCCTGCGGGCAGGCGGTGTTATAATTGAACTGTTGGCGCCTGCACAAAGCAGCGCCGACCTCTATTTCAGCAGATTGTCATAAGCGCTGCCGACTGCAGCAATTTTTAGAACTGAACCATAGCCCGCTTTCCGGCAGCGTGCCGGGAACCAGAAATCCTCTCACGCATTGCCTTCGCGGGAAAAGGAGTTTCGCCATGACCCACCATTGGATCTTTATCGCTTTCGGGTTCCTTGCCGGCGCTACCTTGTTTTTGGCGGCCACCTGGCAGGGAACGCCGCCCGCTGAGCAGGTGACTGTAAAGCTGGACAAGACCGATCGCCTGCACGGCCCCGCCATTCAGACGTCGTTCCTCATGGAGCGCTTCGGACCTGAACGAAAAGCCGAATAGCAGTTTTCCGAACACTCGCCGGCACCGCGTCGCTTGCAGCACGATCAATTGTAAGGCGAGTTGCAGGGACGGCGCGGCCCCTCGAAAGGCTGGAAAGTGTTGTCGTAAGCCCGGTAGGAAATATAGCGCTCCCGGCACCAGAGCAGATGAGCCTTGGCGGAGTCGACGATTCTCCGCCGTGGCCTCGGCAGCGGCCCTCCGACGGTGGCGCCGGGACCTATGCTGATGTCGGGCGCCATACCGCGGTAGCGTGAGCCGTAACCCGGATAACGCTGCTGCAGGAAATCGCGATACTCCCGTTCGATGAACAGCTCATGCCGGTTGTCGACTTCACAAGGCGCGGAGACGCAGGTTTGCGCCTCTGGGGAGTCCACGCCCGTCCCCGCGATTGCAAGTGCCAGCCCGATGATTGCTGGTGTCCTCACGCGACCCGCCTCTCCGTCTTCTAACGAATTGAACTTCGACGCCGATCTCCCCTGCGTTCTTCCTAAATCGAAATCGACCGAGGTCCAAGGACAAAGATTTGCAGCCACCGTTTCGCGTCACAAGACACGCGATTTAGGAAACGGCAAGCTGCCTGCCACCTGTCATATTTGGGAGTCGACGCGCGGTGGCCGTCGGCCACGCCGAATCCGCGCGGAGCCAACAACGCCGTTGTTGGCTCCGCGCCTCGATCATGCGAGCGCGCTCACAAATAGGGCGAGACGCACTGCCTCCGCGGCCCGTAATAGGGCTGGAAGGTATTGTCATAGGCCCTGTAGGACCGGTAACGCGCATAGCACCAGCGGGTATGTGCGCTGCCGCCGACATAATATCCGGGCGGAGCGGCGTATCGCGGTTGCGCCAGCAGCCCGCCTATGATCGCGCCGGCCGCCAGCCCGCCGAGGGCGGCGCCCAGATCATTGTCGTGATGGCGGTGGCGATAGCGACGGTGGCGATAATAGTCGTCATCCCACCGATCGCGATATCTGTAGCTGTACCGCGAAGACCTGTCATCCCGATCTCGGCGCCAACGGCGCTCTCCGCAATCCGGCCAGGGGCAGCGACTGCTCCGCGCCCGGCTTTTCCTCTCCTCACCGCGTTCGTAGGGAAACTGAACCTGCTGAACGTCGGCGGTTTGCGTCTTCACGACGGGCATGGTGGGAAACGCCAGGGCGGGCGGCGGAACGCTGCTCATTGCCGTCGCCAGGGACAAGGCGACGATTGCTAACCTGTTCATAGCCTTCACCTTTCGATGCCTTCACCTTTCGATGTATGTCCCTTCAACACTAAAGAATGGCCGAATCCTGTTTTTGTGCCAGCCCTTAGGCTGCCAATCACGGATTGTTGATCGCCGCTTTCGGTCACAGCCGCTTGACCGGCTTTCGTTGCGCCAGCCCGACGCGTGGAGCCCAACATTGTTGCACCCTGCAGCGCTTGCCGCCGGCGTTCGGTGGGTGAGAGAAACTCTGGTTATGGCGGAAGCTTTTTCGCGGGGTCCCACCCCTGGAAGTGTCGCAGGGATGAGGTAGCGGCGCGAAGGAGAAAATTCCTATCGTTGATTAACGGAATACTCCATCTCCCCATATTCGCGCAAGCCCTTGTCGAAGGCGAGCGCGTTCAAACCGCGCTTTAGCCACAGCAATTGTGCTTCCGGCATCATCCGCAGCCCTTCATAGTCCATCACGCAGACATTGAAGACCGTGGTCTTCACCTGCCGTCCCTCGTCGCATCTGAGCAGCACGCCCTCGAGCCGCATCATCGTTTCGCTGGCCTTGCTGGCCCGGCGGTGCCGCTCCTCGCTCGTTTCGCCGGGGTGCCCCTGCACACGCCCGATGTCCTGTGCGCGCACGCTCGGGAACGGGATTCCGGTCAGCTGATAGTAGCACGTCATTGCGGCGGCATAGTCGTCGCCCGCCTGCCGCTGCGCCTCGGTGATCCGCCCGTCGAGGAAAAGCCGGCCGAGCGTATAACCGGCGAAGGCGCTGCTCGTCGCAAGCCCGTGCATGCGCTTGCGCGCCGCGATCGCCACGGCCATTGCCTCCTTCTCGCTTTCCCGTTTCGACCATTGCGGCTTGATCTTGCCACAGGTGAAGCGCTCGGCATCGGCCTTGCGCGGCCGGCCGAGTTGCGCCTTGCGCTTCGCACGCAGTTTCTGAGCCTTGCTCATCATCGGTAATAACCTTTCATGCGGGGAGATTCGGATGCAGCGTTTCAAAGCCCTTGCGCGTCTGAAAGACGCCCGGAGCCGCCCTGCGAAGAGGCCGGACGCTCCTCCGGCTCGGCTTTCACTGCGGCAAGCACCGTCGAGTGATCGCGACGAAAGATGCGGCCGATGCGCGGCAGCGAGAGATCCGGACGGCTCTGGTAGACGGCACGCATGCAGGCATGCCTCGGCTTCACCAGCCGGCGCTCGCGGCGCACGCTGATGATGTCGTCCCAGCTCACGCCGGGGAAATCGGCGAGCACCGAAGCGACGATCGCTTCGACGGATCGCCTTTCCTCGCCCGCACCGTCATCGGCACCCGACCTGTGCCCCGACAGAAGCGCCTTCGCCTGCGCCAGCAGTCGCGCCTCCGCGTCGGCGAGATCTGCTTCCAACGCCGCAATTTGACGCCTGTGCGCTGCATTCTCCCGGGCGAGCTCCGCGGCCTCGGCTTCGAGCCTGGCCAGCACCGCCGACCGGCTGGCCGACGTGGCCGCGCCAACCAGCCTCTGGCGCACCGCCCCGTAGTGGCGGTGCTGTCTTGTCAGTTCCGGATTTGTCATGCCTCTCCTCGCATTTCCCTTGCTCTTCAGTTTCTCTTGCCCTTCGCAAGCGGCTCCGCCGTCGCCTCCCCGCTCGAGAGACGGCGCCGCGCTTCCGCGCCGTTTTCGCGGTGCTCGACGGCCGCCTGGGCAGCGGCGTCCTCCGCTTGTGAAATCGGATGTGGTCGGATCAATACGGTCTCCTTTCCCATCGATCGCTGCAGTTCCCGTCGCTCGCAGCGCCTGCAGCGCCCCAACGTCACTGCAACCGCCGCAATGCGCCACTCATGACATCATGTATGTTGCAATGTCAACATGATTTATGTTATACGTGTCGCTATGTTGCATGTCATGAGCGAAAGAGCTGAACGTTTGCGCCAGGCGCGCATCAAGGCGGGTTACCGCTTTGCATCCGATGCGGCGAACGCGCTTGGCGTCGTCGCCTCGACCTATCGCGCGCATGAGAACGGCCAGAATGATTTCGAATTGGCCGAGGCCGAGCTTTACGGCCGGAAGTTCAATGTCGACCCGTTCTGGCTGCTCAAGGGTACGGAGCGACTGCCGCCAGGTGGCGGCATCGGATACTCTCTGAGGATGCCAGTGGTCGACGCGCCAAACGCGGAGATTGGCGACAGCGTCACCGGCCGGGGCAGGAAGATCCCCGTCTTCGGTCAAGCCGTCGGCGGTGTGGATGGTGAATTCCTGATGAATGGCGCTGTCTTGTACGAAGTCATGGCGCCGCCGATTCTGTCCGAAATTTCAGGCGCCTATGCGGTCTCGGTCTCCGGCGATTCCATGTCTCCGCGCTATGAAGATGGTGAAGTCTGCTTCGTCGACCCCACACGCCGCGTCCGCAAGGGCGACTATGTCATCGCGCAGATCCGCCTCGAGGAAGGCGGCGCACCGCTTGCCTATGTCAAGAAATTCGTCCGCCACAACAATTCCGAACTCGTGCTCGCGCAGTTCAACCCTCCGAAGGAACTGCATTTCGAAGCCCAAACGGTACAATCCGTTCATTACATCGCCCTCGCCGGCAACGCCTAGCTAGCGCATCCGCCCGAAAATCGGATCCTTCGGCAGGCTCGATGCGCAGCGACCATTGCGCGTCTGGAAACACAGGCGAAGCGGCGCCATCGCAACACAGAACAACACGCATCGTGTTGACGCGCGACATGGCGAGTGCAATGTTGCCTTTCCGGTGAACAACACGAAAGGCATCGAGGCAGAAATGTCCATCCCCCGCATAAGAGTCGACCTCCACGGTCACATCGATGCGCTGTTCAGCGCCGACCTCCTGCGATCGAGCGACGCGGAAAACCAGGCTGCGCTCAGAAGCTTCCTCTCCTCCACCTATTCAAGCCTGGCCTCCCTCGCCTGGAACCTGGGCGCCGACGGCGACGTCCTGCAGCGGGAAGCCATTCCCGCCTCCGAACTCATCGACGACGTCTTCTTCGAACGTAATCGTGAGCGCGAGATCTCGGATAACGGCGGCGATCAACGCAGGCGCCTTCTCGGAACGCACAATCACCGTCAGCAATTCGGAGGGCCGCTCTGATGCAAGCCGAGACTTACGCCGTCGCCAACCTCGCTGCGCTGAACCTGATCGAGGCGGTGAGCGCCGCTTACTACGTGACCGACAAAGACGCGGCCGCCCGCCACGAATTCCGTGCCCGCGAAATGCTGAGGAAGATCGCTTGTGCGATGGGTTACGAGATTTTGCCCAGGGAGCGGCAAGAGATGCCTGAGGACCGCCCCTTTCAGGGCCTCAGGCTCGTGTCGGAGCGGATCGGCGAATGAGAGAGCTGCGCCTATGCTATGCTTTTGCCGCGGCGTACGCTGCAGCGCCGCCGGAGCTGTGATCGCATGAGCAACGAAGTGGCAGTCCGCTCCTACGAATTGTTGACGTCAGCGGACCTTGAAAGGATCGCATTGGTCGCGATGGAGGCTCTCGCCGGCATCTTTGACCGGGCGCCGGTCGCGGGTCTTTATCGCGATCGGCTGCTCCTGCTGGCGCTCGCCCAGGGAGGCGCGCTCCATTATCTCAACGGCACGAACGGAATAAAGGACTTCGATGTCTGGGCCTTCTTCGAAGCTGGCGCTGCCAAACCCTTTCCCCACAGGAAACGGTGGAGCACCGACTTCGGCCCATCACGCTTCGGCCGGCACCCGGACGATGCCGGCTACTGCGGCCGCCGCCTCGACCTGATGGGGCGTTCGATCACGCTCGGTAACGGCGCCCCACCTCAGGACGCCGTGCGGCGCTGGCTTGACTCCGGCGCGAGATCCGCAATTGCGCTCCGCCAGAAGCCGATCTACTGCCTGTTGCCAAAGAGCGCCTTCGGCGAACGGATAAATTGATTTTCAATCGTCGTCCGCCGGGCATGGCCAATGGCTCGGCGCCGAAAGTTCTGCCGGCAATTTCGTAGCCGCGTCGCCGCAGGTGAGATCGACCTGCTCCTGCGTCAGGCCGGAGGCGGCCGAGAGGTCGATTCCCTCTATTCTCGTCTGGAACATGAAGGCGCGGCTGAAGTCGATCGGGCCTTGGAAGGCCGAACCGCTCAGCACGGCGCGTGAAAGATTGGCCGTGGAAAAGCGCGTGCCTGTCAGCACTGCCCTCGCGAAATTGGCGCGGCCGAGTTCGGCCTTCTCGAAATCGGCCCCGGTCAGCTTCGCCCCGGTGAAATTGGCGCGTTGCAACTCGGAACTGACGAAAGAGGCCTTCTCAGCCGAAATTCCCGAGAAATTGCCGCGGTAGGCCTCGACCCTGGTGAAATTCGCCCCGTCCGCTGTCGCTCCGGCGAGTGAGGCGCGCACCAGCGTCGCCTTCTCGAGATTGGCCGAAGTGAGATTGGAACCGCCAAGATCGGTAGCCGAGAAGTCGGTGTTGAAAAGATTGCTGCCTTGAAGATTGCTCCTGCCGAGCATCAGCTGCCGCTTGTTGCAATCGCTCCAGTCCATGCGCGGCCGGGCCAGGCCCTTGCAGTCCCCGGCCGCCGCCTCACCGGCAAAGACAAAAGAGCCGAGAGTGATGCAGAACGCCGCGATAGCCGCTTCAATGGTCGAGATGCAACCGCTGAGCCTGCCGCTAATGGCCCGCACGCACCCGCCCGATCTCGCCGCCGTTGTGCTCATGTCATCCCGCCTTGTTGGCATTATTCTATGGCTTGCCGCACCGAGAGGAAAGTCAGCAATCCGGACGTCGCCAACATATGCGGCAGCCGTGGAACCTCACTCGGTTCTCCAACTCTGGTTCCTTTGCCTCCGCTTGGGATCACGCCTCCACGGCCTGGATCGCGGAGAGCTGCCAATCGGCCCCATGCCTGCGCTGGAAGGTCCAGAGCTCGACAGTTTCCGTCGAGTGGTCGGGATCGCCGCTGACGACGCGGCCGGTCGCCCGGTCACGCATCACGTCGATGCTCTCGTATCGCATGGCGACCGTTGCGTAGTCGGCGCCATTTTCACGCCAGGCCTCCGCCACGTCGCCCTGGACGAGATGCACGTCCCTTACGTCGTTCTTGAGGCCCTTCGTCGCGTTCTCCCCGAGTTCCTCGGCGAGATAGGACATGGCCTCAGGCGTCGTCAGCCGGCGCAGCGCCGCATAATCCTCCGCCCCATAGGCCGCCTGCACCTCCTTGAGCGTTGCCTCGAAGCGATCGAGATCGCCCTGCCCGATGTCGATTTCGTCGCCTGCGTCCCGAGCCTGCGCCGGTCGCGGTCGGGCTTCGGAGGCAGCAGAACCCGCCCCCTGGCCGCTGGTGCCTTCGCCGATGCGCGGAATGCGGAAGGATGGCGAGGTGCCATGAGCCGCGTAGGATCCCGTCGCCGCCGATTGCGCCGAGTAGGCCGGCCTCGCCCCGCGGTTGAAGAATCGCATCGCAAGAACAATGGCCGCAATGATCAGGCCAAGCTGCAGCAGGAGACCGAGGAAACCGATGCCGCCGCCGAGCCCATGGCCAAGCAGCATGCCGATGAGGCCTCCCATCATCAGCCCACCGAGCATAGATCCGCCGAACCCGCCGAAAAGGCCCGGGCGCGCCGCCGTCGTTTGGCTCTGCGCTGCCGGTCTCGTTGCTGCCGAAGGGTCGGCGTTCTGCCGCGGTGTCATCGTCCGTCCGATCGGCGCGGCATTTGTCGGAGCCGTTCGGGTGACCGGCGGCGTGGAAAAGGTCCGGCTGCCGCGCGAGCCGAACCCGCCGCCCGCCCGCCGCGCCTCAGCCAGGTCGGCCACCGCCAACGTTGCCGAAAGACCGATGGCGGCCACCGCCAGAACTCGTCCAAAACGCTTCATGTCTGCAATCCTGCTTCTCACTCCCGCCGGAAACCGGCCACAGCAAGCGATATAGAGACAGAGGCATCGCAGTTTAAGAGCGCCACAGCGAAATTCTCAACCTCTGTCCTCGCGGCTCAAGCGCCGCGCATCTTATCGACGCGCAAAGGACCAGAAATCGGTTCCGATTTTCGGGCCCGATGCGCTGGTCAGCCGAACGAAACGGGCGCGATGAACCCCATTTCGAGGAGCTGCGCCGATCCGGAGAAACGGACGGAATGCTCGCTGGCAAAATCGAGATCACCGGTTTTCTGCAGGTCTTCCAGCATTTTCCGATAGGCCACGGCCCCGTCGAAATATTGGCAGTCGGCCACCGCCGCTTCGATCTTCTCCTTGTAGTCGGCGAAGAACTTGAAGTGCAGCAGCACGCCTGTAACCGGCACAAAGTTCCTTTCGCAGGGCAGCGGCTGATGGATGCTGACGCTGAGGCTGCAGGTTCTGTCCCAGAAGATGACGGGGTATTTCATGAGCTCCAGCACATAGGAGAACTTGCGCTGGCGCGGTCCTCCCTTAATGCTGATCGCTCTTTTCGTGTAGCTTATCTCGTAGCCGGCGCCGTCGAAATGGTCGGCGATTTCCCATGGCATGTGGCCGTCATTGCCGTCGAGCATTGCCGAACCGAGGGTCCCGATCGGATACATGTCCAGCATCGGGGCCGCCAAGCGCTTTTCGCCCCGGCTCTCGAGCACGCGAATGAGCCTGTTCAGCGGTTGGTGCTCGCAATCCTGATAGATCAGGAACTCGTCGGAGTCGACATTGAGATACCACCGGTCACCGCCGTAACGGGCAAACAGCGCCTCTCGCCATTCCCGTCCACGGCGAGCATCGCCATAGCGAAGCGGCGAACGCCAGACATCCACATCCGGCTGCGACAGGAGATATTCGCGCGTGCCGTCGGATGACACGTCATCCACACAGATGAAGCGCGTCACGCCAAGCTTGCGATAGTGCGCCAAGAAGGACGGCATCAGCTTGAGGTCGTTGCGGGTGTTGAAGACCAGCGGTATGTCGTCCGCGCTGAGCGGCCGCGCGCCGCCTTCGGTGAGGCAGGACATCTCGATCTCGCGCTTCCACCGGCGAACCCGCGCCGTCAGCCGCAACGTGTCGTACAGCGTGCGCACACGATCGAAAAACGGCCGCGGGCGCAACCCGGTCTCATCTTCGGAAGTGCGAAAGGGGTAGTGAAAGTCTTTCAAAATCCGCTCCAGTCGACGCCGCGAAAGGAGCCTTTATCGGCATCATGCGGGGAATTCAACTCTGCGGAAGAACGCCTTCTTTCAGGCGGACCCATGAAGGCAGTCGTACGGCGCACCGGCCCCTCAAGCTTAGGCTGTCGAAGATTTTTAGCTCCGCTCCAGGATATCTGACAAAATCGAGCCAACACTGGTCATGCTCGACTGGTTGGAGAACCCCCCATTGCACCGCCGATGCCTTGATCGAGATCCCAAAGCCGACGGTCATGCGCGGTAAACCCTATTCTGCTGGACGGTGCGCCCGCGCACAGTTCCCGTCGTACTCCTGAGCCTCATCGAGGGTAGGCGCAGGTCTTGCTTCTCCACAGAAAGCCGACCGGATGCCAGTTGATCAACCTTCCAGCCAGCGCACCTCATCCGGAGTAAGCGTGATCCGAATGGCCGAGAGGCTGTCTTCCAGTTCCGCCACGGTGCGCGGGCCGATGAGCGGGATTACCGGAAACGGTTGGGCGATGACATAGGCGAGCGCGATGTGGATCGGGCTGCAGCCGCGCTTCCTGGCAAGTTCGATCGCGCGGTCGCGGCGTTGGAAATTCAGGTCGGAATACCAGATGCGGACGAGTTCCTCATCGTCGCGCTTCTCGCGCCCCGCCCTTTCTGTGAAAAAGCCCCTGCCCTGGCTTGACCAGGCGAAGTTCGGAATCTGTCGCGTCATCAGCCAGTCTTTCCAGCGGTCGTCCGAGGCCGCGACGCAGCCGGGCCAGATGGGATCGAGCATCTGCGCCAGCGAGAAATTGTTCGAAAGTGCGGCGGGGGCCGTCTTGCCGCTTCTTTCGGCATAGGCAATGGCCTCGTCCATCCGTTCGCGCGTCCAGTTGGATCCCCCGAAGATGCCGCGGATGCGACCGCGCCGAACCTCGGCGTCCATGGCATCAACGAATTCGCCCACGGGGACATCCGGATTGTCGCGGTGCATGAAGTAGACGTCGACGTAATCCGTCCTCAGCCGCTCGAGCGACCGGTCCAATTGTTTGGCGATCACGTCCGGATAGCAGAGCGGCGAATGGGCGCCCTTCCCGATCAGGACAATGTCCTCGCGGTCGAGCTTGCGGCTCGTATGCCAATCGCCGAAGATGCTCTCGGCCTTGCCGCGCTCGTAGATGAAGGCGGTGTCGAATAGGTTTCCGCCCTCCTCGTAGAAGGCGTCGAGCGTGAGGGAGGCGGCGGCGAAACTCGGGAAGAACTCGAAGCCAAGCGCAACCGTGGAGGCCGGCTTGGCCAGGCCGGGAATGCGGCGCTTGGGCACGCTGTCTCCTGCGACGACCGCCTTTCCCGCGATGTTGACGGTCCGCTTGGCCGCTGTCTCGATCCCGTATTCGAGGCCAACGGACGCCCGCCAGCGATCGAGAACACGCAGTGTCGCGCAGCTATCATCGGCGCTCATTCCGGGGAATGCGAATTCGGTACGGCCGGCGCGGATCGCCCCTCCCACCGCATCCACCTCGAACGAGTAGAGGTGGCGCTTTTCCTCGACTTCGATGGTCCGCTGCCCGTCGCCCCTGATGATCTCGATGCGACCTACACCACCGTGCCTGCCGGAGGCGAACCAGAAGTCCTTCACCTCGATGCGGCCGTTGGAGCCGATGATGCGCAGCACATTGTCCTGCTGTGCCAGGATCGAGCAGGATACCTCCGCGACGATGTCGTTCGGGAACTTCAGCAATGCCGATGCCCACTCGTCGACGCCGGACGGCCCCAGACGGGCAGCGCCGGACACTGTCACCGGTTCGAGGAACGGCTTTCTATCGGCAGCAGCCGCGAGCATGCATGCCATCGAAACTGGATAGCCTCCGACATCGAGAATGCCGCCGCCGGCGAGATCATTGGCAAAGAGGCGGTGCTCAGGACGATAGAGACCCATGTCGAAGCCGAAGCTCGAGCGGATGATCCGCACTTCGCCGATCGCTCCCTCATCCACCAGTTCTACGAGACGCGCCGTCTGTGGATGGAACCTGTACATATAGGCTTCGCCGGCAAAGACGCCGGCCTTTGCCGCCTCGTGGAAGACCGATCGCGCATCGTAAGCCGAAAGCGCCATCGGCTTCTCGACGAGCACATGCTTGCCGGCGCGCGCCGCCTTGATAGCCCATTCGGCATGGCTCGGATGCGGCGTGGCGATGTAAACCGCGTCGATCTCCGGATCCGCGAGAAGCACGTCGTAACCTTTGACGATGCGCGCCCCCGGAAAGCCCTCGCCGAGACCGGGCCTGTCTGGATTGCGCGTAGCGATAGCCACAAGACGGCCCGTGGTGGATTGGATAATCCCTTCGGCGAATGTTCGCGCAACGGTGCCGGGGCCGATGATCCCCCAACGGATCAGTTGTTCTGAGCTCATGGAATATCCTTTTCGGTCGGTCCCGGATTGGTCACGCGGAGGGAAACGTCGGCAGCGCCGCCACTGCCTGCGGAAAGGTCAATTTGGGCGATGCGACGAAGCATGCCGCACCCGAATTGTCCGATGATCGAGGAGCGCAAACATTTAAAGCACAACGAAACCTTCCTTTTCCGATTGTGGTTCTTCAGCGAACATGGACAGATTATCGCCGGGCGAAAATCTGTCTCGTGCAAAGGGAACGTGGAGTTGTCGGAAAGTAAGATAATCGAGCGAGCGATCTACCAGCCGGCCGCCTGCAGCATCGAGGGCATGCCGACCCGGCTGCACTTCTTCCACGCCCATCCGCGGATCATGCTGCGCGCGCATTGGCATGCGCAGATAGAAGTAAACTACGTGATGCGAGGCTCGGTGCATTATCGCATGGCCACCCATGATCTGAGGCTCGGCGCCGGACAGTTATGTCTGTTCTGGGGCGGGCAGCCGCACAGGATGGACGAATCCTCCGACGATTCCATCTATGCCGGCGCTCATCTGCCGCTCGTGCATTTCTTCCGCCTGCGGCTGCCATCGGCAATTTCGGCAATGCTCATGGGCGGGGCTACGATGCTGACATCCGAGACGGATTGTGCCGACGAACGGAACTTTCCGCGCTGGCGCAATTGGGCGAATTCCGGAGACGAGGTGAAGGCCCGGCACGCTGTGGAAGAACTGCTGCTGCGCGTCGAACGAATGTTCTTGCAGCCTTACACGGTCGTTTCGCCCGGTAAGAAACGCAAGCCCGAGAGCGCCTCGGCATCGCATTCGCTCGGCGTTGCGCGCATGTGCGATTTCATCGCCGCCAACTTTCTCGAGGAGATCGATGCAACCGATATCGCCGCCGCAGCCGGATTCCATCCGAAATACGCCATGAACCTGTTTCGCAAGTCGACGGGCATGACGCTGATCAAGTACGTGAGCCTGCTGCGACTTTCGCGGGCGCAAGCCTTGCTGATGAACGGCACCGACAGCATTCTGCAGGTGGCGATGGATAGCGGCTTCGGTTCGGTGAGCGCCTTCAACAAGGCTTTCCGGCAGATCGCCGGCGTGCCGCCTTCGAATTTCCGCCGCGACGTTCGCGATGCGGCCAGATGAGCGTCACCGCGACTTCAGCGGGACATGCAACTTCTTTTCAGGCGAGTTGTTAGACCGAAATTGCGGCCGCAGCCTTTCAATTGGTTGCAGGCTCGGGAATCGAAGCTGCCGGAGGCTTGCCGTCTCCAATGAAAATCGTCTCTGATATGATCTGGTAACTTTCAGCATTGCCTTGCCTTTGCCCAGACGCTGGGCGAACTTCCCATCTCGTGCATTCTTCAGGGCTGGCATTCGAGATCCATGAGCAGAACAGTTTTAGACAATTTGACCGGCATGTACTTCACCCTCGATGCTCCCGATGGAAGCTATGGGACAGGCCAGGTAATTCGCCTTGCTTCCGAGGGCGTCTATTTCGTCCGGTTTGACGGCAACGAGGTGACTTTACCCCTGGAACTCGTGACCGTTGGCGAGATGCTGGAAACCACTGAGAAGGAGGAGTACAAGCTCTGGCGGTTCTTCGACACGATCGAAGAAAGGGATAAGTGGATCGAATGGCTGGACGCCCCATCTAAGCCGCGCGTCGTCTCGCTCGTCAAACCGACAAAGTAACGACCTTCGAACGCACGACCTCCAGCTTGTGAGGCTGGCGAGCTGCGGCAAGCGCTTCCGCTTTTGCGCGGGCTGCACGCTCCGCCAGGATCACCGCATGCGCCCTGACAAGGTCGTCGAAGCTGATCGGCCGCATCGGTCGTGGCTGGATGGATCATATTCGCTCCCCCCGGCCAGCGGCTTTGCCCATCCGGCCGATGTCGGACGGCAGTTTTTTGCAGCATTCGCCAGTCAATGCCTTCGAGCAAATTGCCGCGCTGCGCCGGTTTGATCACCACCGTCCGGTCGGCCGCCGACGGCCAGATGAAGCGGCCGCATTCGAGCTTCTTCGCGGGTTATGAGCCACGCGGCTTACCAGTTGCCCTGCCTGCGTTGAGTTGCCTGGGTTTAGACAGCAACCGGAACAATCGACCCGTTGCGGACATCCGGCCTGGACTCATTCCCGTGATCTCGCCCGCATGCGGTATGGCCCGTCATGCGAGCATCGAACTCGCTCCCGTCGTTCCCCGAAGCTCCGGGCAGCCGGACACCCAGGTGTCCGGCATAGGTCTGGATGCCGTACTTATGATCGATCAGGCCGACCGCGTATTTCGGGGACTCATGGTTTAGAGAGCGGCCGGACAGGTCAAGCCCCGCAGAAGTGCACGCGCAGCTACCGGATTTGCGGGTTTGGCGAAAGACATCTGAAGATAGACCCGAGCGCCCTTCCCGCGCAAATCAACCAGGAAGCGTCTGCCGCCGTCGCGTGGCCGCAAACGTGCCCCGTCCAGGAACCGCAAAAGGCCCCATGGACCGGGTGCGCTCTTCCTCTCGATCACAGTGCCGTTGTCGAAGGAAATCTCGAAGCCCCGCGTGGGTGAGGGTCCTGGCCAGTTCAACCTGACCGCGTCCCCGGAGGTGACGACCGGAGCATGAGCACCGCCGATCGAAATGGTTGCTGCTCCTCGTTGAGCGAGGGCCTCCAGCGTTACAGCTACGTCGGGCGTCGCTCCCTGCTCAAAAAGAGCGTCGCCAACGGCAAGCGCCCTTTGGAAAAAGGCAGCGCTTTCGGGTGTGTAGCCAGAAAGACGCGCTTCCGGCTTCCAGCGCCACGGGGTCGTCGACGTGTCCATCAACCGCGCCAACTGCGCACGATAATAGCGCCCCACAGAGCCGTCTGGCGCGAAGATTTGTGCCACTGCGGCAAGATCCGCATCGGGGCCGCCTGAGAACGGGTACCGACCACTCACAGCCGCCTGACAGATGGTCGTGATCTCGGAACCCCATGGTGTCTGTGGTCTCACTTGTGGGACAGGATCCGCGGGAGTCTCGGGCTCCTGTGGAGCAGCCGTCTGGGCAATCACATCCTCGACTATCTGCACCACAAGGAGCGGGGCTTGCTGCAATGCTACAATCGAGTTGGCGCGCTCCTGAGCGTCCATGAGGGATTTCTTTCCAAGCTCCGTATCTGCATCGAGAACGGAGAGAGCCACGTTCAATGACACAAACAGATGGGAGATCTCCGACATCCGCCCCTGTTCGACAAACTGTATGGCCGGTCCTAATGCGGCCGCGACGCGAAGCTGGTTGGCGTGGCTTCGGTTGCGGTCCGTGCCCCCGGACTGGCGCCAGGCCTCTCGGATCAGCGCCGAAAGCGGCGAACTGCTGGCGCTTAGTGCACCGCTGATTACTAAGGCGGTGGGTTGATCGGAGAACGGCCGTACGCGAAGATCACCGAGGTAACGCGACCATTCCTCCAATGTGCGTTTTTGAAGGAGATCCATCACGGCCTCGGTTGTCGTCGTACCCTCAGCCGCTAGAAGCGTTGCAGCCTCCGAGCTCGCCCGCTGAATTGCCTGCTTTGCGCCGCCTGAACGAGCATAATTCCATCCAGCCTCCGTATATATGCCCGGGATCTCACGTTCGATCGCCAGACCTGAACTGTGGATCAAAATCGCGTCAAGGCCAGGGATAACTTCGTCAAGGGACCATGATGGGAGTGCTGCCGTTTCCTCGGCTCGGGTCAGTTCCAACAAAGCGCGCTCGCTCGCCAAGCCTTCAGAAGCGAACTGCCGGGCCTGAGCAATCGTCTCGGGATCCGGAGATGGAATGGCGGGCGCAGCCTTGGACATAGCGGCAACATGCTGGGCGAGATTAGCGAGTTCTGGGAAGGTCCGAACCCGGTCGGCGACCCAGCCGGCCAGAAAACGCGGCTGCCAGTCCGATGTACCCTTCAGTATCGACCAGGCCCGCAGGGAATCGTAGAGCGCATTAGCCTCGCCTTCTGTGGCTAGCGCAACTGCAAGTGCCTCGGCGAGAGGCCCTGCAACAAGTGCATCCGCCGCTTCGCTGTAGCGGCGACGTGCAGTTCGACCGGGATCGACACTCTCCACATAACGAATAAGGCCGATCGGTGAGCTCGACGCATCCTGCTCGACAAGGCGGACCGCCGCGGCGAAGGCATCGAGCTGAGCCGCGCGCGCGGCCGGGGTCGCAGTGATGCCTGCCTCGACCACGCGCTCCACGTCGGGCAATTGCGCCAACAGCTGCTCGCGAAATCGCCATTCGGCCCATGCTGCCCAAGCCGCCATTATTGCGAAGAAGCACGCGACCCCAATAAAAACCAGGCCGCGATCTGCTCGCGTTCTGTGCCGCTCACCCGCCGAATGGGCGGCTTGAACAGCTTCGTTGCAGTGACCGAGGAACCTGGCGAGATCGCGCCTTGCTGGACCGCCTCTCGCCGCCTCCGCCGCCCGTTCTGCGAGACGCTTTGACCCAGCGCTCCGGCTGATTGGAAGCGCCGCCCCCAGCGCCCGCTCCCATCGTCGTACTGGCAGCGCCGGATTGTTGCGTGCACGGGCATCGAGCAAAGTGACGAGCGCGTCGCGTGCGTCCAGAAGCCAGTCCGGCGGAACATTCTTCCGGCGCGCTTCGACCTCGAACGCAGCCACAAGTGTGCGTGCGGTTGCCGCCAACTCAAATGGGTCCGGCCGCTTCTCGCTTTCGGCTCGCTGTGCCAAGGCAAGCAGTGGATGCGCCAGTGCAGGAAGAACGTCCGCTTCCATTCCATCCTGACCGGGCGATCGGGCATGGTCTTTCACAGCTTGCCCTCTGCGGCCCATTTGCGAAGTAGCGCTTCGCCTACCTCGAAATGCATGGAATCTTCGCGACTATAACCTGCACCCCAGTACCAGCCGGCGTCGTTGAAAAACTCTGCAAGCACGACGAGGCCGAACTGCGTGCTGCCATCTCCCATCCTGTCGAGGTCCCTCTTGAGCGTCAGGTCGACGGCGGCCCCCCAGGCGTGTGAGGATACGGACTTGGCAGAACCGCGCACATAACGCGCGCAAAGCGCACCAGCCGTCCCGATCGCAGCATAGATGTCCGGCTCCTCCTTTTTCAGGCGCTCCAATACCTGGCCCAAAGAGTCGAGTGCAGGCCTGATCATCGTCAGTCGGAAGTTTCCAAAATTGCGCGTCGCCAAGGTTCTGACCAATTTCGGATTGGTGACCGGCTGGCAGGCTGTGGAATAACTGGTTCGCGGCTCGCCCAGGATTTCGCGGAGCACCCCCGGCTTCGGACGGACGATGCCGTCATTGAAGCGTTTCTTTGCCAACTGCATGGGTTCCGTCAGATCTTCAGTTTCCTGTGGCGGCGCCATGCCGCCGAATTGGTCCACCGAGAATGACTGCTCGGTCGGAGGTTGGTCGGGGGGTGGCGCTGGCTGCGTGGGCGGAACGGGTTCAGGGCGGGGGGCGGCCGCCAGTTGTGAAAGCTCTCTCTTGAGTGCGCTCAGTTCGGCGCGCAGCGCCTGAATTTCTCCATCCTGCCGGGCAAGCTGTTCAGCCAGTCGGTCGATCTTTGCCGCATTCGGATCCGGGTCTGCGTTGCGAAGAAGATCGGCGACGAAGGCAAAAGTCGCCGCCGCAAGAATGATGCTCATGCCGATGACGACGGCTGCAATCGGATTCAATGGCCTCAAGGCGCTGCAGCTCCGTCAATGCGAACCACAACAACGGAGACGTTGTCCGGAGCACCGCGATCGAGTGCGGCGGCGATCAGCCGCCGACAGGCGGCCTCTGGCGTTGACACCGATTTCACGCATGTGGTGATCTCCGCCTCCACAACGCAGTCGGTCAAGCCATCGGAACAAAGGATCAAGACGTCACCTGGCTCCAGCGCGACCTCGGTCGTTTCCACATCCAGGCGATCGCCGGCTCCGATTGCCCGAGTTACAACGTGAGCTTGCGGGTGCTGCCACACCGCGGCTGCCGTGAGGTGCCCGCCATCGATAAGTTCCTGCACCACCGAGTGATCGCGTGTAAGGCGAGTCAGCTCCCCTCCCCGCAAGCGATAGGCCCGGCTGTCTCCCACCCACGCGATTGTGGCTTTCTGTCCGTCGACGAGCGCGGCCACTGCCGTTGCGCCCATCAGCTCTATATTGGCCGAGACCGCCCATCGCCGTATCGCGGAATTTGCTGCCTGGAGTGCTCCAACGAGATGAGCACATGAAATCGGCCCGTGCGGGAGCAGCGTAAGCTGCTCGATGACCATATCGGCAGCGACATCGCCATGGCCGTATCCGCCCATGCCGTCGGCAATCGCCCAAAGTGCGCCGGAGGGATCGGTGAGAATCGCATCCTCATTGCTGTTGCGTACTTGACCCGTGTGGCTCAGCCCCGCCCCTTCCGGCCGCCCCGGCCGGTTTGGCACACGCGTCGATGAACCGTCGCGCGAATCTTGGGTCATGAGCAGATGAACCCTCTCGTTCGCTCCATCGCGAAGCCAGCATCCGAACAGTTGCCCCCCAAGTTATCCTATAGTAATTTTGTAGAAGGCGAAACCTCCTCGCCAAAGGGAGCCTTAAAGATGATGCGCCTGCCGGCAGCGAATCTAACGGTGTTTCTTGCTCTATTCTTCGCCCATCAAAGTGACTTGGCGGCACAGGAACTGACCGATTCTACGCTGAAAGAACGCTTCCAGCGCCAGATCGAGTTGTTTAAGGCTGCAGGCGCTTCAAAGCTCGGTGCCACGCGGGGCCTGATTCTGACCAATCCGGGCCCAAATGCAGCTGCAACGCCGGTGGCAATCGACGCGCCTGGTGGAGCAATAGCCGCTCCGGCTTCCCCTGCTGCCACCGCGACGCAAAACATCCAGCCCGCTCCCGATGAGAGCGAAATGGCTCAGCCTCCGGCGACGGCGGCAAGGGAGTCGCCGCCGTCACCGGCCGTTTCGGCCGAAACGTCCACCGATCCGCAGACCTATTGGAAGCTGCCGCCTTCCGACCAGATAAATGTGCGCGTGAACTTTGGCTTCGATTCCGCCGCCATCGCCATGGACCAGAAGCCGGCGCTGCGCCAGCTTTGCAGGATCATGAAGGAGATGGACATCAAGCTCGTTCGGGTCATAGGACACACCGATGCCGTCGGAGGCGAGGCCTACAATCAGCAGCTGTCAATGCTGCGCGCGAAGGAAGTCACGCGGTTCTTCACGGACGAATGCCAGATCCCCGCCGACCGCCTGGAGGCGGTCGGCGTGGGCGAGCAGTTCCTTCTCAACGCCAAGAACCCGAAGGCCGACGAGAACAGGCGCGTGGAATTTCAGGCAGTTAGCTAGAGATTTTCATCCGCATGTTGAAGGCATCCAAGGATGCGGGCCGCGACAGACACGTCAGCAAGACCGTCGCTATTCAAACGCGTAGGTGAAGCCTTCCGCGGATGCGCCGACCGTGATCTTGGTCAGGCGTTTGCCTTCGAGCGCGGAATTCAGAATGCCCTTGCTCAAAGCCGGCAGAAGCGTGTTGGTCAGGATCGCGTCGATCATGCGACCGCCCGATTCAACCTCGGTGCAACGCGCCTTGACCACTCGCAAGACGCCGTCTTCGATGATGAGCTCGGCACCATGGCTGTCGGCCAAACGGCGGGCGATCTTGCCGAAGTGATGCCGCGTGATAGCTTCGATCATCTCGTCTGAAAGCGGATAATAGGGCACGACGATAACCCGGCCAAGGAATGCCGGCGGGAACACCTTCAGCAATTGCGGCCTCAATACGGCGTCGAGCTCCTCAGGCGGTGGTCGCATCCGGCCGTCGTCGGTGAGCTTCATGATTGCCTCCGAGCCGACGTTCGACGTCAGGAGGATGAGCGTGTTGCGGAAGTCGATGCGTCGACCCTCGCTGTCGTCCATCATGCCCTTGTCGAAAACCTGGAAAAAGATTTCGTGCACATCCGGATGCGCCTTCTCGACCTCGTCGAGCAAAATGACGGAATAGGGTCGCCGCCTGACGGCTTCGGTCAGAACGCCCCCCTTGCCATAGCCGACATAGCCGGGAGGCGCGCCTTTGAGCGTGGAGACCGTGTGCGCCTCCTGAAACTCCGACATGTTGATGGTGATCAGATTCTGTTCGCCGCCGTAGAGCGCCTCGGCCAGGGCCAGGGCGGTTTCGGTCTTGCCGACCCCGGAAGGGCCGCAGAGCAGAAAGACGCCGACGGGCTTTTCGGGAGAGCCTAATCCGGCCCGGCTGGTCTGCACGCGCCGAGCGATCGCTTCCATTGCAAGGTCCTGCCCGACGACACGTGCTGCAAGAACGCCCGCGAGTTGCAGCGCCTTTTCAGTCTGGCTGGTCAGCATTCGGCCGACCGGTATGCCTGTCCAGTCCTGCACCACCGAGGCTACGGCATTCCTGTCGACGGAAAGCAGGATCAGCGGCGTTTCACCCTGCAACTCCGCAAGTTCCGTCATCAGGGTCTTCAGGCGAAGAAGTTCCGGGTCGCGGCCCGCAAGCTCTTCATCGCTGCTTGCCTGCGCCGGCTGATCCACGGGGGCGGTTTCCCCAATCTCGTCGCCTGCCGCGCCGTCGGCCAATGCATGATCGAGTTCGACTCCCTTCCCGCGCAGCCGCGCCCTGAGGTCGAGAATTTCCGAGACGATCGACCGTTCTTTTTCCCAGCGAGCCTTTGCGGCGAGCAGAGCGGTCTCGGTTTCGGCGAGCGCGGCTGCAACCTTGGCCTGACGGTCCTGAGTTTCGATGCCGATTGCGCTCTCGCGCTCGATGATGCCCTCCTCGATCTCAAGAGACTGCTTGCGCCGCAGAAGGTCTTCGACCTCCGCCGGCGTGGCGTGCTGCGATACAGCCACGCGTGCGCAGGCGGTATCGAGGAGACTGACCGCCTTGTCCGGCAGCTGGCGGGCGGGGATGTAACGATGCGAAAGACTGACGGCCGTCTCGATCGCCTCGTCGAGAATCTGCACCTGATGGTGCTTCTCCAGCACGCCGGCGACTCCGCGCAGCATCAAGACGGCGCCGCTTTCATCGGGCTCCTCGACCTTGACCACCTGGAAACGTCGCGTCAGCGCGGGGTCCTTTTCAATGTACTGCTTGTACTCGGCCCAGGTCGTTGCGGCGACCGTGCGGAGCTCGCCGCGCGCCAATGCGGGTTTGAGAAGGTTTGCGGCGTCTCCCGTTCCCGCCGCACCGCCAGCCCCGATCAGCGTGTGCGCTTCGTCGATAAAGAGGATAATCGGCGTTTCCGATGCCTGGACTTCATCGATGATCGTCTTCAGCCGCCGCTCGAACTCGCCCTTGACGCTCGCCCCCGCCTGCATCAAGCCGATGTCGAGCATTTGGAGGGACACCCCTTTGAGCGGCGGCGGCACATCGTCCGCAGCGAGGCGCAGAGCAAAGCCTTCGACCACCGCGGTCTTGCCCACGCCGGCTTCGCCGGTCAGGATCGGATTGTTCTGTCGCCGGCGCATGAGGATGTCGACGATCTGGCGTATCTCCGGATCGCGGCCGAGAACCGGGTCGATTTTTCCGTCACGCGCACGTCGGGTGAGATCCACGGCATATTTCGCCAGTGCAGAGTCGCCGCCTGTCTGACGTCTTTTCCGGGATGGTTCCGGCGTCTCCTCCTTGCGGGCGCTTTCAAGCGATCCAGCGAGTACGTCGTCGAGCCGCGCGATGATCGAATCCGCGTCGATCCGGTCGAATTCAGTGCTGATCTTCGAGAGGAGCCCGTCAAGCACCGGCACCTTCCTGCAGGCGAGCAGGACATAGGCCCCACGCACCTCTTCGGATCCAAATTGCAGGCTCGCCAGGCTCCAGGCCTCCTGGATCGCGTGGAAGATGTGATCGGAAAATTCCTCGATGGAGGTTGCGCCATAGGGCAGCTTGTCTATCGCTCTCGCCATTTCGGCGGCAAGACGGCCGAGGTCGACGCCGGCGTCCCGAAGGATCAACTGAAAGTCGGCGCGGTCGACAAGCGTCAGTTGTTCGATCCAGTGAACGAGTTCGACATAGGGGTTGCCGCGAAGCTTCGCCGAGTCCGCCGCCGCCTTGAATGCGCGCAGGCATATCGGGTTGAGCTTGCCGACCAGTTCCTTCCGCTTGTAGCTTGGAGAAGACATGTTCTGCTGCATGTCGGTCGGGCTCCTGCCGGTGTTTTGGAATAGGTGCCTCTAATCTTCAATCACTACAGCGCCGCGCATCCCGTCAGACGCGCAAAGGTCGCTTTAGACTTTGAATTGCTGCACGACTTTGTCCTTAAACGGAGGTCGATTTAAGGAGGCATGCAGTAGTCACAGCGTGCCACATTATAGTATTCTTGACAAATATTCAGGCAGCGCCTCCTTGGTGAATGTGAATATTGTGGTAGCTGGTTTCCATTGGGTGCGTTTGGAGACACCGTATGCTCGATCCACTGCCCGGGGACATCTTTCGCAAAGGCCAGGTGCTCAACAACACCTACGAGATTGAGGGCGTCCTCGGCCGTGGCGGGACGGGCGAGGTCTATCGAGCGAGCAACCGCATCACCGGCCGCGTGGTGGCGATCAAGGCCTTGAAGCGCGAGCTGTCGGCCAATGCCAGTTATCTCGAGCTGATGAAGCGAGAGGAAGAGGTGCGCAGCATCTCGCATGACGCGGTTGTTCGCTACACCGACTGCAGTCAGACCGGCGACGGCCACGTATACCTGGTGATGGACTACATAGCAGGCACGCCACTCAGCGAATGGCTCGAGCGCGGCGGGGCGTCTCCACGTGATCTGCTGGTGGTGGCGCACAGGGTGGCCGAGGGCCTTGTCGCGACACATGAACGCAAGATCGTCCATCGCGATCTTTCCCCCGACAACATCATCCTGCGTGACGGCAGACCGGAGGAAGCCGTCATTATCGACTTTGGCATCGCCAAGGACAGCACCGCAGGTGCCCGCACGATCGTCGGCAACGACTTTGCCGGCAAGTACGAATATGCCGCGCCGGAGCAGATGCACGGTCAGGCGGAGCCGCGCTCCGACCTTTATGCGCTCGGAGCATCGCTGCTCGCAACGTTCCGCGGAAAGATACCGGATGTCGGAAGGAGCCCGGGCGAGGTCATCCGCCATAAGGAGCGCCGGCTTGATACTTCCGGCGTTCCAGAACCGCTCAAGACCTTGATTGACGATCTGACCCAGCCCGAGCCTGCCCAGCGGCCGCCAGGCGCCGCCGCCGTCGTCAAGGAAATCGCGCGGTTGCTGCAGCCCGGTTCAGGTGCTGCGTCGCAGCGGGGGCGCTCCGAAAAGGCCGGCTGGAAAGCATGGCTTGTCCTCCTGCCTCTCGGGGCGCTGGCAGCAATCGCCGGGCTTTGGTTTTTTGGGGTCTTTGGGGACTTGTCGAGGACGGCGCTCCCGGTCGCTACCCCTTACAAGCTGGTTGCCGGCGTGGACGGACAGGGACGCGCCACGCTCACCGGCTTTGCTCCTGATGCCGACCAGCAAGAGGCAATCCTCTCGAAATTCACCCAGGAGGTCGGGCACTCACCACCCGACGGCACCCTTACTCTTGCTGACGGCGCTCCGTCTGAACGATGGGCTGAGGACATGGCCGCCTTTTTCGCGCTCGCCGCGCCGCTCGAGGAGTGGAAGCTGGAAGTTGCCGATCGAACGGTTCGCCTGACCGGACTTGCGGGGGATACCAAAGGGCGCGAAGCCGCGGCAGCCCGATTTGCCGCGGCTGCAAAAAAGTCCGGCTATGAGCCCGTCCTACGCATTGCCGCCGGTCCGCGCAACCTGTCGCCGGATCAACTGAAGGCCGTGCTGGCGCCGTTGGAGACCTGCGGTCCACTCGTGATTCCGCCTCCGCAGAAGGGAACCTACCCTCTTGGAGCGATGGTCTCGATCCGGGGACACGTCGCCTCAGCCAAGGACGTCCAGGCCGTTCAACAGGCGCTTGCCCCGCATCTCGGGGATCGCGAGCTGCGCTTCGACGCCACGGTGCTCAACAGCCAGCTCTGTGTCGTCCAGGAGCTGCTGCCGGATGCGAGACAGGGTCCGATGACAATCATGCTCGGATACGGGGATAAGTCCGAGCCGAACATGTCCGGCATCTATTCGGTTGGCGATAACCCCGTTGTCGACGTGCTGGCGCCGGCCACGCTTGACGAGGGCTACCTGTGGGTCGCAATCGCCGACGTCACCGGGAATCTCTTCAACGTTCTTCCGAATATCAAGAGACCCGATCATGCGCTTGCCGACCTCGGAGCGGTATCCGAGGGGATGCGAACCATCCGCGTTGCCTATCCGACGGCCGAGGGTGCCGTCGACCCGGCGAAGCTCTCCTTCGCCGTCGACAGCACATTCGGCAGAAGTCTGATCATCGTCCTGCAGACGGACAAACCGCTTTTCCCCGAGCTGCGGCCTACAACCGAGTCCACCAAGTCTTTCGCCGAAGACTTGCGTGCGGTGATAGCTGCAGGGCGTGTTTCGGTCCTCTCGATCGCCACAAGGCTGATCGATACCAGGAATTAGAAATTCAGTCGCGATCCAGTGACGTGGAAATAGAACGGCTTGAAAAACTGTGGTAAAAGTACAGTCGTGAGGAGAACATTAGTTGGTAACGGGGGGTTCTGTTGTTCGACTCCGCTCTCTGGCTAAGTCCGCTGAATGGTAACAACCCCTCTGGCGAAAGCTTGCGGAACGACGGGCGATTCCATGAATTGGAACGCCTGATGCAACCTCAAATCGAGATCAGCCGGGACGAACGGAACAATCCCGTAGCAAGGGCCGAAGTTCCTGTCGATTGGACAACCGTGCTTCGGAAATCGGAGGAGCTGCGCCAGCACGGGCGCGATCTGCGGCTCCTGGTGATCGTCACGCGCGCCCTTGCAAATGAACAGGGTTTTGCCGGCCTCGCCTCGGGACTTGGCCTGATCGCCCGGACCTTCGACCTGCATTGGGAGACAATGCATCCCGAACTTCGGCCGGACTCCACGCCTCGAGACGCGGCGCTGCGCCGCACCAACGCGCTTCTCCAGCTTCAGAACGACAAGGACGGATTGTTGGGCGACCTTCGGAAGATGACCTTCTTTGCGCCCCATGGTGTCGGCCCGTTCACCGGCCGGGATTTGGAGCGCGGATCGATCGACACCCGAATGGCCCTTGCCGAGGCGGCACCGGGACTGAGCGAGGCAGAGAAATCGTCACTCGTCAGCGAGCATGACCGCTTATTGGATCGCATGAGAATAGGCTGCGCGGCATTTGCGGAGCAATCCTCGGCGGAAGCGATCGAGCTTATCGCCAATGCACGTGCCGCGGCGGCTGCATTGGCAGACCTCGAAGCATCGCTCAACCGGCAGATGGGCGGTGACGTGCGCTTCGCATTGTCCGACTTGGGCCGGTTCCTTCAACGGGTGATTTCGACGCTCGAGCGGGCGCAACCAGACTCCCGACAGGAGGTCGCAAGCGAGGAAATCCTCGTTCGTGACACGACGCTCCGGCAAACGAGCTCTGGCGCGGATTCGACCTACAACGGACCGGCTGCAGCCTTTCCGGCGCGCCTTGCCTCGCGCGAGGAGGTCACGAGGTGCATCGACCTCGTCATCGACTTCTACGACCGCACCGAGCCGTCGAGCCCTATTCCTCATCTGGCGCGCAGGATCAAACGCATGGTGCCGATGAATTTTCTGGAACTGATGGAGGACTTGGCGCCCTCCGGCCTGAAGGAGTTCCGGCTCCTGGCCGGGGTGCCAGAAAACAAGAAATCTCGGGACGAGAGGTGACCTATGAGCGAAACTAAGGCGAAGGTAATTGAACGAAACCGGGCGCCTCGCGTCCAGATCGCCTATGAGGTGGAAACATACGGCAGTCCGACAACGATCGAATTGCCGTTTGTGATGGGCGTGATGGCCGATCTCGCCGGCGCCTCCGAGGCGCCGGAGGCGCGCAAGTCCATACGCGACCGTGCCTTCGTCGAGACGGACGCGAACCGGTTCGGCCGTTTCATGGAAGCCCTCAGCCCGCGCGTCAAGGCACGGGTGAAGAACACTCTTCCCCAGCCTCCCGGTGAAGAGCGTGATGAAGAGCTCGCGGTAGACCTGACCTTTACGAGCATGGCCGATTTCGCGCCGGATCGTGTTGCAGAACAAGTTCCTCAGCTCGCCGAACTCCTGAGGATGCGCCGCCAGCTTGAGGAATTGCTCGGTTTCATGGACGGCCGCATCGACGCGGAAAAACGCATTGCCCAGCTTTTGAACAATGAGCCCCTCCTGGGAAAGATCGCTGACCAGGCGATCGAAGACAGCAGCAAGTCGGAGGTCTGAGCCATGGCCGAACAGGAAAAAGCCGCCATTGCCGGTGTCGCAGAAGCGGAGGGAGTGGATCTCGGCGAATTCAGCGAGCTCTTGGAAAAGGACTTCAAGGTCAAGAAGGATGACAGCGAGAAGCTTCAGGCCCTCGTTCGAAATCTCGCCCTTGCCGCGCGATCGCGCTCGGAATCGGCTGTCATCTCGTCGAACGCGATCAAGTCGATCAAGTCCTTGATCTCCGGCATCGACAAGCTTCTGACCGAGCAGGTCAACGAAATCCTCCATGCGCCCGAAGTGCTCCAGATGGAAGGGACGTGGCGCGGATTGTGGTACCTCGTCAATAACACCGAGACGGATCAGAAGCTGAAGATCCGCGTCATGAATATTTCGAAGGAGGAACTGGCCGATACGCTTGAGGATTACGAAGGCCAGATGTGGGATCAAAGTCCCATCTTTAAGAAAGTCTACACCGACGAATACTCGATGCTTGGCGGCAACCCGTATGGATGCCTGATCGGCGCCTACGAGTTCTCAAATCACCCGAAGGACGTCGCTCTCCTTCGCAATATGTCCGGGATCTGCGCGTCGGCCCACACGCCCTTCATAGCAGCCGCCTCCCCGCGCCTGTTTCGCATGGAGAGCTGGCAGGAATTGCCGAACCCGCAGGACCTGCAACAGATCGTATCGTCTCCAGCCTATGCCTCATGGCAGTCGCTGCGCGAGAGCGAGGACGCGCGCTATATCGGGCTGACCATGCCACGGGTGCTGGCAAGACTGCCTTATGGAGCTGAAACGGTCCCCGTGAAGGGGTTTGCCTTCGAAGAAGAGGTCCAGGGCGACCATCATCGCTATGTCTGGATGAACGCGGCCTTCCCGATGGGAGTGAACATAAACCGCAGCCATAAGCTCTTCGGCTGGGGCACCCAGATTCGCGGTGTCGAAAATGGCGGCGCCGTCATCAATCTCCCGGTCCACACCTTTCCGACCGACGACGGCACGGTAGCGATGAAGTGCCCGACCGAGGTCGCGATCGACGATCGGCGCGAGGCCGAGCTCGCCAAGCTCGGGCTGATGCCGATCCTGCATCGCAAGAACACCGATATTGCCGCCTTCATCGGTGCCCATTCGCTGCAGGACGATGAGACACGAGCCGGCCGGCTGGTCGATCCGGACGCCCAGGCCAATGAAAGGTTGAGCGCGAATCTGCCCTATCTGTTCCCGGTTTCCCGTTTCGCTCATTACCTGAAGGCGATCGCCAGGGACAAGATCGGCTCATTCAAGGAACGCGCCGACATGCAGATCTGGCTGACGGAGTGGATCAACCGCTACGTTCTCGCCAATCCTGCCTTTGCCGATGAAAAGGCCCGCGCAAAGCGGCCGCTCGCGGCAGCCGAAGTCCAGGTCGACAGCGTCGAGGGCCGGCCGGGCTGGTACAACGCCCGCTTCTACCTCAGGCCACATTACCAGTTGGAGGGCATCAATGCTTCGCTCCGGCTCGTTTCGGAGCTCCCGTCTATGAAGTCGTGAATACACCAGAGAGCCGATGGAGGTTGTTCATGAAAATTGATGGATTTCTCAAGGTCCCCGACATTACCGGGCCGAGCATCCGCGATGGCCACGAAGAAGAGATTGAAGTGCATGGCGTAGAGTTTGAAATGCAGGCTCCCTTCGATCCCAATTCGTTGTCCAGGAGGGGCCGTGTCAGCCTGGGCATGGTGAATTTCATCAAACACTACGACAAGTCTTCGCCCTATCTGAAGAAGGCTCTCTTCGACAACACGCTCCTCGACGAAGTCAAGTTTTCGGCGAGAAGAACAATCGAAGGCGAGACAAGCGACTACCTGGTCATCACCTTAAAAGACGCATCGGTAACCAGCTATATCATGAAGCCGAGTGAGGACGAGCCAGACCTCATCGAAGAGCGCGTCGGCTTCGCTTACAAGAACATCACTTTCAACTACGACGATAAGGACGAGGTCGAGATGGATGTCTATGTCGGCAAGTGAAAGCTGGCAAAAGAAAGGATTTGGAAGGGAAGCGAGACCGCCCGGGGGAAACCTGCGGGCGACGCGCGAGGCGATCCAGCCATCCTTGTGGGATCGGTTGGTCAATGACCTGCCGGGGCTAAGCTCGGAAATCAAGCAGCTTCGGCAGGCCTTGCAGACCGAAATAGAGGCCGAACGGCTCGATGCGCTGATTGCCGGCGGCATTCGCGAGATCGACGCAGCGACGGATATCGGCGTCGACCAAAAGATGAGCCTGCACCGGCTGCTCTCGCTCGACCGGCGCCGGGCGGAACTGGAAAGCCGCGGCGTCGTCGTTTCGGCCGATGTGCTGCGTGAAGCCGTTCGACGGGACATCGAGGCGCTCTTCAATGCACAGCGCTTCGAGTCCTCGCCGCTCCTGACGGACTTCGAGGTCGACCAGGCCGGTGACAACCCGCCCTCGCTCGAGGATTTCCCGGAGGTTCGCCGCAGCGTGGTCAATTATGGCGTACCGCCCTTCTCCGGCCGCTCGTCTCGCGATTTCGACCGGGACGAATTGGCCAAGGAAATCAGGAATGTGCTTGCGGCATTTGAACCTCGACTGAAGGAAAGCGCGACAAAGGTGACCGTCAGTCTCGGCGACAGGTCGATCGGTCTGAGGATAGACATCGACGCGCTGCTGCTCACCGCGCCAGCGCCTGAACGGTTACGGCTTCGAACCGTGCTCGATCTCGAGAACGGGTCGGCACGCACCGAGCTCAAGGACACCTGACATGGACCGAGTCTTCCTGGAATATTATGAGGAAGAACTCACACATATCCGCGCTCTCGCCGCCGAGTTTGCGGCCATGCATCCTTCGATCGCCCGCAATCTTTCCCTGGATACGGTCCCCTGCCCGGATCCTTATGTCGAACGCCTGCTCGACGGTGTGGCCTATCTGGCCGCTCGCACTCGCCAGAAAGTGGATGCGGAGAGCGCACGTTTCTCGAGAAGCGTGCTCGAGAACTTTTATCCCGATCTCGTCTGCCCGGCGCCGGCAATCGGCATGGCTTTGCTGAAGCCCGGCCAGCAGGTTCAAACAATGGCCGCGGGGCACTTGGTGAAGCGTGGGACACGGCTGGTTTCGAGCGCCCGGCCCGGGATTTCGACCCGGTGCATCTATACCACCGCACAGGACGTGGTGCTGTGGCCGCTCACGATCAGCTCGGCCACCTACATTCAGGATCGAAGCGCACTCGCGGCGGCGGGAATAGGCCCGATCGGCGGACAACCCGGCGTGGCCGCGTTGAGCATCGTCGTCAGTCGGACCGGTAAAGGCCGGCTCGGCGATTTGGCGCTCGATCGCCTCGATTTCTATTTCGCTGAGAAGAGCAAGGCAGCCTCGCTCTTCGATACGCTCTTCGGGGCCTGTTGTGCCACGGGCGCTCGCCCGGAAGGCCGCGATCATCCGCTGAGCCCGCTCACCGAGCCGGAGATGGTCGGGATCTCGGACGAGGAGGCGCTGCTGCCGCGGACGCGCGAGACTTTCGAGGGCTACAGACTCTTGCGCGAATACTTCGTCGCGCCAGAGCGATTCCACTATGTGCGGGTCAGGGGGCTGCAGCCGATAGTTCGTCGCTGTGAGACTGGGCTCGAACTGGTGTTTCTCCTGCGGCGTCCCGCCCCCGAGCTCGCCAATATGGCAGCAACCGATCTCGCGCTTTTCACGACGCCGATCCTCAATTTGTTCGAGCGAAGCTGCAACGTCATCGAACTCGATCCGAGGCGCACACGGCAGGTCCTCCATGCCGATCGGACCCGTCCGAGCGATTTCGAAATCTATTGCCCGATCCGTGTCGAAGATGCCGACATTGGGGGACCGGACGCCGAGATACCGGCGCTCTTCAGCCTGGGCCAGGATCGTGGCAACGGCTTTGTCTATTTCACCGAACGCCGCCCGCGGCGACCGAACGAGGACGAGCTGCGCCAGGGACAAACCCGCACTTCCTATAGTGGTGACGATGTCTTCGTGTCGCTTTCGCGTCCCGCCCACTCGAAAGCTGCACGGCCACCGAAACGAATTGAGGTGGCGGCGCTCTGCACAAATCGCGACCTGCCTATATTGGACGACACACCGTCGCTCTCCCTCGAAAGCGGCGATCCGGTCGAGACAATCCGGCTTCTCGGAGCCGTTCGGTCCCCGGTGCCTTCGATTCCGGCAACGCTTCCGGCTGGAGCCGTGGATGCCACGCGGGCCGATGAACTGGCCTGGAGGCTTGTGGCGCAGCTCTCGCTGAATTTTCTCAGCCTGGCAGAAGAAGGCCGCGGGGTGGACCCACTTCACGCCATTCTCGAGCTCTACGCGCAGCGCGGGGATCCGGGCCTCAGCCGGCATGTACGCGCGATTCAAAGGGTCGAGTCGCGGTCGGTGATCGAACGCCTGCCCATACCGGGGCCGATGTGCTTCGGGCGGGGCACTGAGATTACCCTTCATATCGACCAGTCTGTGCTTGCCGGCCACAGCGCGCTGTTACTCTCAGGCCTGCTCTCGAAGCTTTTTTCCCGCTATGCGTCGATCAATGCGTTCGTGCGAACCCGCGCGCGCGTGATCCAGAAGCAGGAGGATGTGCCATGGCCAATGACGCCGGGCAATCGCAACCTGATCTGAACAAGGACGCCAATCCGCTCCCGACGGAGTTCGATTTTTTCGAGCTCCTCAGGTGCCTGGAAGACGGCGGAAGGTTCTTCGGCCAGGCCGGCCGACCGGATCGCGAGCCGGCGCGGCTCGGACAGCATGTGCGGCTCGGCTTCGCGGTGCAGGACGTCACGAGCGTCGAGATGGCGACCGACAAGGCGCCGGCCCGGGTTACGGTGACGACTATCGGGCTCCTCGGGCCAGAAGGTCCGATGCCCCTTTACCTGACCCGCTGGGTACTGGATCGCCTTTCGCAACGCTGGTTCGCAACGACCGACATGCGTGAGATCAGCGATACGACCTTCATCGACTTCGTGAACATTCTTCAGCATCGAATGATCGCGCTCTTTTACCGCGCCTGGGCGGATGCTCATCCGGCGGTGCAGGTCGGGCGCCCGGGCGGCGGTCGCATTCGTGCGTTCCGGGCGGCCTTGGCCGGACTTGGACTTAGCGGTCAAGGACAGACGGCGCCCTCCTTGATCGATGAAACGAAGCTCCGCCATGCGCCTGCGCTCGCCAATCAGATAGAAGGGCCTGAGAGACTGACGCGGTTTCTTGCCGACCTCCTGAAGGTCCCGGTTCGCCTTCGGGAGTTTGTCGGCAGCTGGAACCCGATACCGGCAAGGCTTCAGTCCCGGCTTGCCGTCGCCCATGTTCGACTTGGCCGAAGTGCCACGATCGGCCCCCGCATATTCCAGCGCCAGCAGAGAATGGAGCTCGCCCTGGGGCCGCTGACGCTTCCCGACTACATGGCCTTTCTCCCCGGCAGCGAACGGCGCGAGACCTTGAAAACGGCGATCGGCGACCTAGTGGGACACGGGCTCGACGTCGACGTCAGGCTCGTGCTCAAGCGAGACGCGGTTCCTTCGGCACGCCTGGGAGAAGCGCGGATCGGGCACACGGCGTGGGTCGCTTCACGGAAAGATCGCAGTGACGCAGAAGACCTGTGCATGCGCACGGTCAATGGCTGGCGGCCCGAAATGCTGGAGGCTGCCGAATGCTGATCCTCACCCTCGAGCAATCGCCGCAAATGCAGGCTGTTCGCCAGATGAGCCTCGTCGAGGGCGAGCTCGTCATCGGCCGCAGCGCCGAGGCCGATTGGCGGCTTGACGATCCCGACATGTATGTCTCGCGGGCTCATTGCACGATCGCATGCGTTCGCGGTCAGTATCTCGTGACCGACACGTCAAGCGGCGGGCTTTTCATCGACGGCTCGCGAACACCGCTCGGGGCCGGAAATTCGGCCACGCTGCATGATGGCGCACGACTGCAACTCGGCAATTACATCATCCGCGTCGACTTCCAGGCAGCCCCCGCCGAGCGTGTTGCTGAACAGAGGGCGTCGCCGCCCATCGGCTTCGAGAAGGACACGTTCTTCTCGGAGCGCAGCGAGCCGCCGCCACCTCCCCCACGGCCGGCCGGGCTGCCGGATCCATTTGAACAACCGGCCGATACACCAGACGAAGGCGATGCGGTCAAACGCCCACCGATTTTTGACGATCCATTCAGCCTCGACCCGGTGCCGACCTCAGGCCAACAGGAGCAGTCCTGGGATTTTCCCTGGCCGAGCCCGGCACCACAGCCGCTCGTCTCGGAAACCAAGGCCGCCGCGACACCGGTCCCGAAAGAGCAGGCGAAGCCCGGCCCGACGGTGGCGGCTTCCCCCGAGACCGACCTGCGCGAGGCCTTCCTGCGCGGACTGGGCTTGAATGCCGACGAGTTTCCGGTCGCCGACCCGGTGGCGCAGATGGAGAATTTCGGCCGGGAATATCGGATGATGCTTGAGGGGCTGATGCATCTCCTGCGCAAGCGTGCCGAGGAAAAAAACGAGGCGCGGGTCGTTCAGACGGTGGTCGGCGCATCCGATGTCAACCCTCTCAAATTCCTGCCCAACGTGGACGATGTTATCGCGACGTTTCTGGCCCAGCGCAGTGTTGGCTTTCTTCCTCCGCAGGCCGCGATCAGCGGCTCCATCCGCGACCTTGCCCACCACCATGTGAGAACGTGGCGCGGCGTCCAGGCGGCGCTTGCGAGAATGATCGAGCGCTTCGATCCGGCGGCGCTCGAAAACGAATTGAAGTCGCGCTCGGCGTTGGAAGCGCTGCTCGCCGGCGGACGGCGGGCGAAACTCTGGGAGCTTTATGAGAACCGCTATCGAGAAATCGCCAAAAGCGCGACGACGCGCTTCCTCGGCGAGATCGGCAGCGACTTTCGGGACGGTTATGAAGAGAGGGAGAACGACTGATGCTGCATCGACGCGACTTTCTCATGGTGATCGGCGCGACAGGCCTGATATCGGGCTGCATGGGCGGTCCGCCGAAATCCTCGAACGTAACCGTCGCGGCGGTGGGACAGGCGGGCATGAACCTTGCCGCCGACGGCGGGGAGCGTCCGGTCACCCTCTTGATCCTCAGGCTCAAGGATGTCGGGAAATTCAATGCTGCCGATAGCTTCGCTCTTCAAGACCCGGCTACCGCACTCGGCGCAGACCTCGTGGGGTCCGATCAACTGACGATCGCTCCCGGCAAGACCGCCTCGAAGACGGTCACCTTTGCGCCCGAGGCCACCTATCTCGGTGTCGTGGCTCTGTTCCGGGAACCTGGTGGTCGCACCTGGCGAAGGACCGCCCCGATCAAACCCGAATCGACTGTGACGGCGAAAGTGATCCTCAACCGCGGCGGTATGACGCTCGCGCTCGCCTGAATGGAGGCGTTCAGCATGACGGACGCGAACAAGGTGGTATGGCTGGAGGGACTTTTCCTCCGCACCCAGCATTTCCAGCAGCAGGATCGTTATACCGAAGCCTTGATGCGAGGCGCGCTGCAGGCCGGTCGGCTGCAGACCTTCGGTTTCAGGTCTCTCACGCTCGATGCCACACAACTCGAGGCCGGACGGGTCGCCGTGTCATCCGCACGGGGCATTTTCCCGGATGGCACCCCCTTCGCGATTCCTGAAACGATGGATGCCCCCACACCGCTGGCAATAACGCGCGACATGGGCGCCGGTGCGGTGCAGCTTGCTTTGCCGGTGGAGCCTCCTGGCGAAGCCAGCTTCGATCCTGCTCATCGGGAACCGACCGGCGCGCGATATCGCGGGCGGATCGAGTGGGTCCGCGACGCCGTCCATGGCGGCGCCGATCCTGAAGAGATCGAGATCGCCCGGCCGCAAGCGCTGCTTCTATCGCCGGCTCAGACGGCGGGCGGCTACACCGCAATGCCGGTCACGAGCGTCAATGGACTGCTCGCCGATGGAAGCGTTGCGGTCGCCGAGAATTTCCTGCCGCCGGCGCTGACGACCGGTGCTGTGCCCTTCTACGGCAAGCTCCTGCAGGAGGTGATTACCGGCCTCGACCGCATTGCGGAAGCGCATGGAAAGATGGTGCTTGGCGGCGCCGGCCGCAGCGTGGAAAATCTGCTGGTGCTCGATCTCGCCAATACGGCTCGACCCCGATTGGCCCACATGCTTCCACAGGAGGTCTTCCATCCAGCCGAGCTCTTTCTCGAGCTCAGCGGTCTGGCTGGCCGGATGGCCACATACGGATCCGGCTCCAGGCGACTGACTGAGCTTCCCACTTACGAGCATATTGCGCCCGGGCAGGCCTTTGCCGCGCTGGCGGACACCTTGCGGTCCCTTATCCTGAGCTTGCGTTATGTCGAGCCGAAGTCGCGGGCGCTGCCCGTCGTGAAGCATGCGACCAATGTATGGAAGGTGCGCATCGACAACCCCGAACTGCTGACGACGAGCCGCATCGTTATACGCGTCGGATGCGATGTCTCAGAGGAAACGCTGCGCAAGATCTTTGTCGACCAGGTGACCGTCGGTGCTGCGGACGAATTCGAGGCGCTGTGGAAGTCCCGGCTCCCTGGCATTCGCCTCAAGCCCCTCCACTCGCAGCCGCGGGAAATTCCCTATGACGGGGACCGGCTCTGCCTCGAGCTGGATCAACGCAGCGAGCATTGGGAATCACTTCTGCGCTCGCCGGGATTCGTGATTGGCGTCTCGGGTATTTTGCCCAGCGAGCCGCAAGTAGACTGCTATTCGGTAAGCAGGTAGCGCCATGGCAAGCGAGGACCCATTCGGCCTTTCGGAAGATCAGGGCCGCACGCGCATCCGCCCGCCGCCGGCGGCAATGCGGACCGTTCCGACCGGCCCCTTGACGAGGCGCGCGCGCTATCATCCCAACCCGTTGATCAATGCCTTCGCCATGCTGCTGGAATTTGCGCCGGAGCTTGAGAATGCCTTGCCGCCGGGCAATCCCGAGGCGCTCAGAACAAGGCTGATGGAGGAGCTGGTCACCGCGCGCGATGCTGCCGTTGCCTCCGGGGCGAACCTCGCACGGGCAGACGCGGCCGCCTGGGCCGTCGCCTCGCTCCTCGATGACCTGGCGCTCAACACGCCGTGGGGCGGCTCCAGCGCGTGGCCGCGCCAGCCTCTCGTCGTCATGCTTCGCGGCGACGTGGATGCGGGCGCACAGTTCTTCGCCCGTTTGGAGGAACTGGAACGCCATCCCGGCCGAGACCGTGAACTGCTCGAGCTGCACTACTTCTGCCTGGCGCTCGGCTTCCGGGGCAAATATCGAGTGCCGGGGCGCGCCGGTGATCGTTCTCTCAACGCTGTGCGCGCCGCGGCCGCCCGCTTCCTGCGGGACGCCGACGGCGAGAGTTCGAAGCTGTCGCCCAGGTGGGAGGGCGTCATCGCAGCCGACGAACCTTCCCGTTTTGCCATTCCGATCTGGGTGCTCGCAGTCGTGGCGGTGATGCTTGCGACCGCAATTTACGTGCCGCTATCGATGCGGCTGGGTGCCAAGGCTGAGGAACTGGCAACCCTGGTTCGGGCACTGCCGCCGCCCGAACGGGCCGAAATCTACCGGCCGAACAAGCGCGCGCCGGCGCCTGATGCGCCACCTGTGCAACCGGTCATCTTCGAGCTCCTGCCCGAGTTCCGGACCGCGGCGCCCGCCGCGCTGCGGCCTGCCTTGAAGGGAAATGAAACCGCCTCTTCGGTGACACTCCTGCTGCAATCGAGCAATCCGGAGCTTTTCCAGTCTGCGCGGGCCGAACTGACGAAAGGCTTCGAACCGCTCGTCGCCTCGATCGCTGCTGTCCTCAAGGACAATGCTGAATTGATCGGAAGCGTCACCATCGTCGGTCACACCGACAATGTTCCACTGCAGGCTACCAATCCCCTGGCAAACAACCAGCGCCTGTCCGAAGCCCGTGCCGCGACGATCGCTGCCTTGCTGGTGGCGAGCGGCGTGCCAGCCGAAAGCCTGCGTTCGGAGGGACGTTCGGCGACACAGCCCCTGGCGAAGAACGATACGCGCGAAGGTCGAGCCGCCAACCGCAGGATCGAGCTTCTGATCACAAAGAGGCTCTGAGATGAAGTTCTTCCGGTTCCTCTGGGCTATCCTTACCTCGCGCTGGCTCTGGACCTTTATCGGCCTGATCCTGCTATCCCTGATCATCTGGATATTCGGCCCGATTGTCAGTGTCGGAGAAAACGCCCCGTTAGCATCGGAGATGGTGCGGCTGATCGTGATCGGCGTTCTGCTCTTTCTCTTTCTCATCTGGTGGATCGCGGCGCAGCGCCGGGCAATCCGCGCCAATCGTATCTTCGTATCGGAAATCGCGCCCCAGGCGGAAGCGCCGCCGAGCCCGGCAGAAGAAGGCGTCGCCGCGGTGGGCGCGAAATTTCGGGAGGTGATGAGCGAACTGAAGCGTCGCAGAGTGGGGGGCCGGAAGTTCCTCCGGGAAATGCCCTGGTACGTGATCATAGGCCCGCCGGCGACCGGCAAGACCACGGCGCTGCGGCAGTCGGGACTGAGTTTTCCAATCGACCTCACCGATGATCTGCACGGGGTCGGCGGGACCCGCAACTGCGACTGGTTCTTCACGGAAGAGGCCGTACTGATCGATACCGCCGGGCGCTACGTTCTACAGGAGAGCCAGCCGGAGGTCGACGCAGCCGAATGGCTGGGCTTCCTCGATCTTCTGAAGAAGCATCGGGGCCGCCGCGCTCTGAACGGCGTCATCGTGGCGCTCTCCGTCGAGACGTTTTCGGAAGGCGATGCCTCCATCCGTGCGCATGGTCGCCAGGTGCGCAAACGGCTGACCGAGCTTCAGGAGCACCTGAAGATCCGCCTGCCAGTCTACCTGATGCTGACCAAGGCGGATCTGATCAAGGGCTTCGAGACCTTCTTCGGGGGGCTCTCGACCTCCGATCGCGAGCAGGTGTGGGGCGCGACCTTCCCGCCTGGGGCTCGCATCGACGGCAGTGACGTCTCACGGGAACTCGCGGCGCTGACCGGTGTCCTGGAACGGCGCCTCGTTCCCCGCCTCGAAGACCAAGAGAACCTTGCCGCCCGGGCGGAGATCTTCCGCTTCCCTGCTCAGGTCGAGACCCTTACCGAGCCTATTCGCGTTCTGGTCGAAACCGTTTTCGGTGAAAGCCGCTATGCGGAAAGCGCCTGGTTGCGCGGTATCTATCTTACCTCCGCAACGCAGGAAGGGACGGCAATCGATCGACTGACGGCCGCGCTCGCTTCGTCCTTCGGCCTGCCAGCGCAGCCGGTCACCCCCATTCCGCGGGCGGAGAAGCGCAGCTTTTTCCTGAAGGACTTGCTTTCGAAAGTAATCTTCAAGGAAGCGGGTCTCGGCACTTTCGATCCCGCCGCAGAAGAACGGCGCATCTGGATATGGCGCGGCGCCGTTGTGGCCGCAGCCGGACTGGTGCTTGTCGCCGGTCTGATCTTCACGATCTCCTATCGCAAGAATTACGCGGTGCTGGCTGCCCAGGCAGAACAGCTCGAGGCCTTGCAACTGCCGCTCACCCCGGTTGCCGCACGTCAGGCGCCCCTCGAGCCCCTCGATCTCGACATGGCGCTCGAGGCCGTCACCGAGGTCTCGAACGCCCGTAGCGACCCGCCGGCCGGAATTGCAGCCCTGATCGGCCCTTCCGCCGCGACCGAGATCCGGCAGGCTCAGGCCGATGCCTATGACCGCGCATTACGGAACATACTGGAACCCCGCATGATCGCGCTGCTCGAGGCAACGATGTGGCGCCAGATCCGCGACCCGGAGTTCCAGCTCGGCGCGCTCAAGACCTATCGCATGATGACCGGGCTGTCGCCGATGGACCCGGACTTCGCCGAGCAATGGTGGACGGAGCAGCTGCCTGAATTCGCGCCCGTGCCGCCATTTCGGACCGACATGGCTGCCGATCATCAACTGGCCGCGATCGCCAACATGGCATCGGATCAAAGTCTAATCGCTCCCGACGAGGCGTTGGTTGGCGAAGCCTTGCGCAGCATCTGCTCGATTCCGCTGCCGGTCCGCGCCTATAACGCACTGCTCTCCGATCCGGAGGTCAGGGCGTTGAAGGAATGGATCCCCGCCGATCATGTCGGCCCGAACGGTCCGAAGGTTCTTGCCCGTCGCTCGGAGAAGACCTTCAGGGTGGGGATCAGCGGGGCCTTCACCTATGAGGGCTTCCATAACGTGATCCTTGCCCGGCTCGAGGAGGTGGCCGCACAGGCGGCACTCGATCGTTCCGTCTTTGCGGGCGGCTGCTCGGAAAGCGCCAGCCCATCGGTCGCTTCACTCGCCCAGGACATTCTCAAGCTCTATTACGACGACTACGTCTCGCAGTGGGACAGCTTCCTCCGCGATGTCCGGCTCGCGCCCCTCAAGGATCTGCAGACGGCCAGCGAGAACCTCAAGGATCTCTCCAGCGCGGATTCTTCAATGAAGCGGCTGCTGGACGCCATCGTGCATGAGACGGAACTGACCCGTTCCGAGTCCGACGGCGGCGGCAAGTCTCCGGCCGGAGCATCCAAGCTCTTGTCGAAGCTCGGCAAGATCGGCAAGCTGGCAAAAAAAGGCGTGAAGCTGATGCCCGCCGGATCGAAGTCGGAAGTGGATCTCACGGGCGCCTTGGTTGCCGAGCATTTCAAGCCGATCAAGGGCGCGATCGCCGAGGTCGACGGCCAACCGCCGGCACTCAATGATGCAGTCGCGGCGCTTACTGCGCTTTCGAACATGCTGCAGACCGTATCGGCAAGCCCCGATGCCCAGGATGCAATCAAGCGGCAAGGCGGCCTGGCCGAACTGACGGGGGCTGTCGCAAGACAGGCCTCGACCCTGCCCGACCCGCTGGACGATTGGCTGGCGGGCATCGCCGGGGACACGAGCGGCCTTACAACGGAAGCGGTGACCTCGGAACTCAACGCCATCTGGCGCGCCGACGTCCTGCCCTTCTGCCAGGCTGCGCTCACCAACCGCTATCCGTTCGTTCCCGAGAGCGCAATCGATGTCAACGTCGTAGACTTTTCCCGTATCTTCGGTCCGGGTGGGCTGATCGACAGCTTCATCAACAATCACCTGATCGGCTACATCGACGTGACCCGACACCCCTGGAAGTGGCGCGCGGACATCCGGCTTGATTCGTCGGCTCTGGCGGCGCTGGAGCAGAGCCGACTGATCCGCGACAGCCTGTTCCCGGGAGGCGCCGGACCAATCCTGACATTTACGCTCGAGGCCAAAGACCTTTCGCCGACCGTCGGCCGCGTGACGTTGAACGTCGACGGCCAAAGTCTCTCCTACTACAACAACCCAACGCGACCCCAGCCGATGACCTGGCCGGGCAAGGACGGCACGGGCGTGATCACCCTTGCCTTCCAGCCGATCGACGGGTCGCCCGAGGTAATGGTCAGCGAGACGGGAAGCTGGGCATTGCTGCGAATGCTGCGTGCCGGGCGCTTGAGCAAAACCGAACTTCCGGAACTCTACCGCCTGCGGCTTGCCGCTCAAGGACATTACGCCGACTTCGAGCTTCGGGCCGCGAGTGTTGCCAATCCCTATGACCTGAAGATGTTCGCGAGGTTCACGTGTCCGCCGCGACTTTGATCCTGCCGGGCTTCTTCGGAAAGCTGCCGGCGACGGGGGATTTCGTTACGCGCGGCCTGCCCACCTCGTTCGTTGGCGCGTGGGATCGCTGGATCAGCCGACATCTGGTTCACCGATTTTCGTCCAATTCACCGCAGGAGCACCCCGTTCTGCGATTTCTCATCGGGCGCGAGGCCTTCGGACCCATGACCGGCGTTGTGATGGCCAGCGCCGACCGTGCCGGCCGGCCGTTTCCGTTGACGATTGCCGCTGCGCCTCCGGTTGCAGCAATCGATATTGCGACTGCGGCCGGGGAGTGGTTCGAGGCGTTGGAGGCAACCGGAACATCGGCGTGCGCGGGTCAACTCGACGGCGACGGGCTCGCCGCCCGCCTGCGTTCGCTTCCCTTTCCCGCAGTCGCAGCGGAGGGCAGGCCCGTCCGCATGGCGCTCTGGGTTGGACGGTCCGAACCGATCGAGGTCAATCCGGACGAACCTGAACCGATGCTCCGCGAGCTCCTTTGCGAAGATCTGAGGTCCGGCTGATGCAGATCTGGAACCAGACCGGCTTCCCGACCGAATTCACCATGGCCATGGACAAGGCCGGGCACGAGTACATCGTCGTCGTCGTCAAGGGCACATTCGACTTTCCCGAGACGCCGGGCGGTCCTGTACGCAAATCATCCGAGCAGGTGCCGCTGGTGATGGCCGACACTCATACCGGAAAACCCGGTTTTTCGGCCACTCTCTGGGAGACGGATTTCGCCTTCCGCAAGCCACGCTGCGACGTGATCGCCAATGGGTGCGCCTATGCACCGGGGGGACGTCCCGCCGAGCGTGTCCGGGTCGGCATCAAGCTTGGTGACTGGTCAAAGGCCTTCGACGTGGTGGGGGAGCGCGAATGGCGCGCGCGCGGGCCGCTCTTTGCCGCAACGGCACCGCTGCCCTTCCTTCGCCAGCCGTTCTCCTATGATACGGCCTGGGGCGGCACCGACCGCCTCGATCCCGATGACAATCTCCCCGCGAGCTACCACCTCAACCCCGTCGGCACGGGATGGGCGCGGCCAAAGAACCAGCATCTTGTTCCCGGACTGAAATTGCCCAACACGCAAGCCATCGGCGAGGAGATCCGCTCGCCTTTCGGCGACTACCGGCCAATGAGCTTCGGGCCGTATGGGCGCGGCTGGCCGGGCCGCATCGAGCATGGCGGAACCTATGACGACAACTGGACTGAAAATATCTTTCCCTTCCTGCCGCCGGATTTCGACGAGCGCTATTTCCAGATGGCGCCGGCGGATCAGCAGACAGACTCACCGAAGGGTGGCGAAGAGGTGGTGCTGGTGAACCTCACCCCCGCGGGCCGCGAAAGCTTTCGTCTCCCCGGCACCAGCTTGCCGATGACGCTGTTCAGGGGAACTGAGGCGGCGTTCGAGGGCTCGATACTGCCCGACACCGTCTTGTTCGATCCGGAGCACCGGCGCTATTCGCTGGTGTGGCGGGTCTCGCAGCGGATCCACCGGACAATCCTGGACTTCAGCGAATGCTGGGTTGGGCCGCCGACACAATCCATGCTGCGGGCGCGTGCGACGGGTCGACGCTACATCCGCGCCAATGGGGTAGAAGAAATAGAGGACGAAGCGGTTTGAGCATTCCGATCGACATCGTCTCCATCGGCATGGTGACAGCCGTCGGCCTCGACGCCCCTTCCGCTTGCGCGGCGATGCGGGCGCATCTGGACGGCTTTCAGGAGACGCGCTTTCTTGGAGCTGGCGGCGATTGGCTGATCGGCGCTCCGGTGCCCCTGCCGCGCAACTGGATCGGCGAAAAGCGCATGGCCCATCTGGCGGCAGGGGCCATCTGCGAAGCCTTCGAGGCAGCGCCGGAAGCCCGCGGCAAGACCGCGCTCATTCTCTGCCTCGCCGAGGAAAACCGCCCCGGCCGCCCTGCCCCCGACGGGGCGCGCCTCCTCAACTGGATTGCGGAGATCGCGGAATGTCCACCGCACGGACGCTCGAGGATCGTTGCCCACGGGCGTCCCTCGGGACATGTTGCCCTCGAGCAGGCGCGAAGGACGCTCGCGGCCGGCGAGGCACCTTATGTGATGATCGCCGGCGTGGACAGTTATCTGACGGCAGGGGCCGTCACGCACTATCTTGCGGACAATCGCCTGCTGACCCCGGACAATCCGAATGGCTTTATCCCCGGCGAGGCCGCCGCCGCCGTCCTGTGCGCGCGCCACGGAGGCGGTCTCATGCGCCTTCTCGGCCTTGGCCTTGCCCGTGAGGCTGCCTACCTCTACAACCGCGCGGACCTGCCCTTTCGCGGCGATGGCATGACCAACGCCTACCGCGCCGCCCTCGCCGAGGCAGGCATAGGGATGAACGGCATCGGCTACCGGATATCCGACCTCATCGGCGAAAGTTACTTCTTCAAACAGTCTGCACTTGCGTCGCTGCGCCTGGTCAGGGGCCATCACGGCTTCCAGGATTTCTGGAGCCCCACCGAAAGCGTCGGCAATGTGGGTGCCGCCGTAGTCCCGATGATGGCGGGAATGGCAATGACGGCAGCGCGCAAGGGCTACGGTGCCGGCGAACCGGTCCTGATCGAAGCCTCGGGCGACGATGGCGCCTGCGGCGCGGCCGTGTTCACCACCGGCAAGAGAGACGGAGACAGAATTAGATGACGGTTTTCGCGAACGGGCTGGAGGTGTCCTGCAAGGCGCAAGCAAACAAGGTGATCGCGGCGTTTCCCTATGTCGCTTTCACGCCGCCGCAGACCCCGGCCACCCCGCCCGGCGTGCCCGTGCCCTACCCGACGTTCGGCATGGATTCGGACACCGACAAGGGTACGAGCACGGTCAAGATCGGGGGAGAAACCGTCAACCAGAAGAACAAGTCCTACTATTCAAAGTGCACCGGAGACGAAGCGGGCTGCGCGCCGAAAAAGAACATCATAACCTCGAAGATTACCGGCAAGGAATACGCGCATGCCTGGTCGAATGACGTGAAGATGGATGGGGAGCCGGTCAACCGCTTCTCGGACATCGCCTCGAACGACCACACCTCCCCGCAGGGTGGCGGACCACCAATGATCCGCGCAGGCAGGCCGGGAAAAAAGCCGAACGCCGGCATTGAATGCATGGTCGGCAGCTACGACGACATCGCCGAAAAGTGCAACGAGGCCGGCGGCGAGGCACATCACATCGTGCCCGACAAGGCCTACCGCACTGGCACCAGGGACCAGGCCGACGACCCGAAGAAGCGAGTGGCCGGCGCGCCGACACTGGGCGAAGGCGTCTGCATCTGTCTATCGCCGAAGAACCACGACAAGATCCATGAAGCCGAACGCGAGGGCATGGACGCGATCGGCAAGGCGGGGGCGGTCGACGCCAAGGGCAAACCGCTCAAAGGCGAAGCGCTAAAGAAGAAAAAGGAGCAGCTGAAGAAATCCGGCGAATGGGGCACCGGCACCTCGGAGGAGGTCCACGACGTGGCCAAGTCCACACTCGACGAACTCGATCTCTCGCCGGAATGCATCCGGAAGGCAAAGCGGGCTGTCACCAAGCAATCCAAGATGCTCGACGGCGACCAGACGCTGCGGACGTCAAACGCGCTGCCCAGCCGGGCTGCCAAAGGCCGCATGATGAACCGCTAGAGCATTTTGCAGTCAGGTGGAATCACCTGACGCGCAATACGGCAAAAACAAACAGGTAGAGCGGTGGCGCGAACGCATGTGAGCGCATTCCGCTCTACAGCGCCGCGCGTCTTATCGGACGCGCAAACGTCGCTGTAGCACTTTGAATTGCTGCATGTCTTCGTCCTAAAATCGCGGTCGATTTAAGGATACACGCAGTAGGAAGGAGCGAAGCCGATGATCAGGATATGGGCGGGGCACGCCGTGTCGCGACAGCAGTTCGCGATTTCGATTGGCGAGCTCAGGGACGAAGACCCTCAGAGCATCGTCCTCATGTACAACGAAGGCCACGAGATCTTGTGGGGTTACGCGGAGCTACCGCGCACGATCAAGTCGATCACCTCCATCATCGACCCTGGCGACGGCAAGCCGGTCTTCATCCCGATGAGCAATGAGGGAGACGTGTATTTCCTGATCGGCGACATCCCGGTCGAAAAGATAGAGGGCGCCGGCGTGCTGAGCGACGACGCCGAAGGCTATGGAGCAATGTCGCGGATCACAAGCGACAATGGCAGGCTCTATGCCTGCGGGTACGGTTCACAGCTTTATGAGCGCCGGCAGAAGGACGACTGGGTGCGGTTGTGCGATTCCGAGATGCCGGGGGTTGAGGACTGCGCCTTCTTCGGGATGGCAATCCGTCCTGGCAGCGGTCCCTTGGCGCTTTGCGGCCAGAAGCGGGTCCAGTACAACGATCCTTCGGCGGAGCAACAGGCGCAGATCGACCGCGCGCGCAGGAGTGGCGATGCCGAGGGCGCCGATGCTCTCCAACAGAGGTTCCGGACGATCCGTGTGCCGCCGTCAACCGCACTATACCTTCGCGATGGTGGTTGGACCGAGGCGCCGACGGACGCACGCGGCGGTCTGAACGACTGTATCGTCATGCCCGGTGGTGACATCGTTGCCGTTGGTGACCACGGGATCATCGTGCGCGCAAGCAGTGCCAATGCAACAGAGGACCTATCCTCCATCGGCCTGACCGACGATTTCTACACCATCAGCCCTTGGCAGGGTGAAATCGCGATCCTGGGTCAGGCGGGTATCCATATCTTCGACACGGCGCTCGCCTATAGGCGGTCGATAGACCTGCCCGCCGATCTTCGCACCCCAAACCGCATGGACATCGTCGGACGCGATATCATTCTCTTCGACTATAGCGGCGTCGCTGTATTCAAGGAGGATCATTGGGCGCGCATACCGATCCCCGACGACATGTGGGACCTCGCCAGCGAATAGCGCCGCTCTCAGCGGGGCAAAGCCCCGTTCACCCGGAGATATTCCCTGACTTTCTCCAGGTCCAATTGCCTGATCGGAATAGGCTCAGCTGCCTTGAGCATTCGGATCACGAACAACTCGCCAGCCTCCGGATATTCGGCGTAGCGCTCCTTCGCGATCTCCATCCCGGCCTCTCCCGCCACGCGGAGACCGTCGAGATGCGCCTCCAATCGCTCGATCAACCGTTCGAGTCGCTCCTCGTCCATGTCCGGATTCTCATCCGGATGCAGCAGATGCCAGTCGAAGACCGTCCACAGGAATGCGGCCATTTCGGCATGCTGCCGCACAATTTCTCGGAGGATGGGTGCGCGAGGCATCAGTTGAGGTTCACCGATCCGCCACGAATGCGGTTTGCGACGCTTGCGTGGCTGGTGACATAGGTGCCGCGGATGGTGATATGACCATCCTTTTCCATAATGATCGTCGCCTTGCCGCAGCGAAGCTCGATGCGCTCCTCGCCGGTGATGCGCACGCGCTCGCCGTCGCGAACGACATTCGGCGTCGAAGCCTTGCGCGCCGGCTCGACGATTCGCCCAACGACAAGCGGCCGTGTCGGGTCTCCGCCTTCGAAGAGCAGCGCGACCTCGGCTCCGATCACCACGGACGTCAGGTCGGCAAGGCTGCGCGCAGGCAGTGCGGTTTCGCTGGGATTGCCGGGAAAGACCACCAACGGCGCGCCTGCCTCAAAGCCCAGCAAAATCCCGATCACCACGCCCTCGATACGTTCCCGAGTGTCGGACATCTGATTGCCCTCTAGTTCTGATTGATCTTGCTGCCCTTCCAAGTGACCTCGCCGGAAGCCTTGCCGACAAACTTGCCTTTGGCGTTGACGGAAACGTCCTTGCCTTCGATCGTGATCGTGCCGTCCTTTTTCATGACGATCATTGCTGAACCGGTCTTGATGGTAATTGCTTCGCCGGCCTCGATCACCAGCTTCTTCCCGACGTTCACACCACCATCTTGACCAATTTCGACCAGGCTGCTCTTGGCTACCTTTACCGATCTTGCTCCGCCGATCTGCGTTGAATCGTCCTTACCGACTTTAGCGCTGCGGCCCTTGCCGATCTCGCTCGTCTGTCCGCCGCCGATCTGCACGCTCTGGTCGCTGCCGATGTCCCAGCTGTCGGACGTACCGATGTCATGGCTCTGGCTGCTGCCCACGCTCACGGACCGCCTCGCGCCGATGGTGTTCGTCTGTGCCGCCCCGACCGATCTGGTTTCCGTCGCCCCGACCGAGTCGACGCGGGACGCGCCCACGGTTACCGACTGGACGATACCGACTGTCTGGGTGTGGTTGGAGCCGATCGTCTCGGTGGAGTTCGAGCCGATGCTGATGGTTTCATCAACTCCGACGGTGAGCGAGCGGTTGAGCCCGACCGTCTCGGTATCGTTGGAGCCGATATTGACTGTACGGTCGACGCCGACCTTCGTCGTCTTGTTGTTGCCGACATCCTCGTCGAGGTTCACGCCAACGGAATGCTTGGCATTGTTGTCGATGCGGTCCGACTGGTCGTGCTGGACAAGCTTGCTGCGGTCGTTCTTGATCAAGAGGTTATGGTCCTTCTGGGCCTGGAAGTAGACCTCCTCCGATCCGGCCTTGTCTTCAAAGCGCAGCTCGTTCCAGCCTCCGCCGCCGGGCGAGGAATTCGTTTTCAGCCCCGATTGCGTTGCATTGCCCGGCAGCTCATAAGGAGGCATTTCCTTGCCGTTATAGACCCTGCCGGTGATGATCGGCCTGTCGGGGTCCCCCTCGAGGAAGTCGATGATCACCTCCTGGCCAATGCGTGGGATCTGGATGAACCCCCAGCCTGCACCTGCCCAGGTCTGGGAGACCCGCACGAAACAGGAACTATTCTGGTCTTTCTTGCCGAGACGGTCCCAGTGGAACTGCACCTTCACCCGCGCGTATTTGTCCGTGAAGATTTCCTCACCCTTCGGGCCGACGACGGTCGCTGTCTGCGGGCCACGCATGATCGGCCGAGGCGTGATGCGCGGCGGCCGGTAAGTCAGCGATGTGGGCGCAACCTTCAGGCTCGCGCGGAAGGTCTCCTCTTCCGCATAGGCGGCGGGCCGGTAGCCGGGATCAAAAAGGCGGTAGTCGGCGCGAAGCACGAGATATTCGGCGTTTTGATCCTTGCGCGGGAAGTCTTCCAGTTTGAACGTGCAACCCGAAGCGAGCCCGCGCACGGTGCCCGCGGCTGCGATCCGCTTGTGCGCAGCCTGAATTTCCTCTCGCCTTACGACGGCAAGGGAATCGCCGCGACCGACGGTCAGGTGCGCGCCGGGATGACGGTAGTACTCTCCCTGTGATTCCGAGTGACTGAAGGGTTGCGCCGATTGCGCCATCAGATCGGCGGCGGGCTTGGTGAAATCGTAGTCCGTGTGAGCATAGCTACCCGGGTGGACGGAGGCTGTCGCCACCCATTCGGTGATATATTCCTGGTCCCGTCGCATCGGTTCGCCTTCCGCGCGGAACTTGACCGTCGCGTAACCGGGCGCAGGCTTCAGCTTGTTCATGGCGTCGGCAAGAATAAGGGTGTGTTCGCCTTCGCCATATTCGAAGAAATACATGATGCCTTCATGCTCGAGCAGGCGTTGCACGAAGTCCAGGTCGGTTTCGTCATACTGAACGCAGTATTCCCGCGCCTCGTAGGAACCCTGCAACCGCTTTTCGAACTTCGCCGGCTTGTACTTCGAGAAGATCTCCTCGGCGATTTCCGGAACACTCATGTTCTGGAAAATGCGACAATCGGTTGTATTGCCCAGAAGCCAAAGCCACGGCCGCACCTCCGCTTCGTAATAGGCGAAGCCTTCCTGTATGCGGATCAGACGAAAATCCGTCACCAGCCCACTGAACCAGCGTTTGGGATCCCCGGACTCCCCCTCGACCGAAACCGGTTTTCCGAGAAGTTTCAACGGGTCGACGTTCTCATCGGAGCTGACAAATCCGACGGTGAAAGCAAAGCAGCGGCCGATTTCGTCATAGCCGATGAGATGGGTGAAGGTCAGCGTCGCGGGGTCTAGTGGCGTCCGGACGATTGTCTTGCGGTCTTCGGCCATGCGGAGAGTGCCCCCTGTCTCGTGACGCCGGCAGTCTTCGACAATCAACCTATCATAAACACCAGCCGCCTCGAAAGACGCATGTCGTTGCATGGGTCTATACTCCCCGGTTGAAGTATCGAACTCGGATTTCTGCCGCCAGGACTGACGTCGACCACGGATTCATTTCCCTTCGAAATCCACCCGGAAATGCGGCGGGAGCAACCAGGCACATTGGAAACGCCCCCTTTTTTCCCGGCTGCGAAATTTCAAATTCTGGATTACTATGGCCATGCAAATATTCTCGCTGATCAATCCAACGAAGCAGCAATCAGGCTGACCGGCCAATGGCACAGGATATTTCTTCCTTTCGGCTGAAATGGACTTTCCTGATCCCGCTGGTGGCGCTTTTCTTTGCGGCGTTCTCATCGGCGGCCTACGCGGAACGGCGAGCGGCGATCGTCGTTGGGAACGGCGAATACGAGTTTGCGCCTCTCCCAAATCCAAAAAACGATTCAAAGCTGATTGCCGCGACGCTGACGGAGCTTGGGTTCGATGTCCTGCTCTTCTACGACATCAGGAAAGCAGCCGTCGACGACCTCGAAAGTGCCATCCGTACGCACCTCATCGGTGCCGACATGGCTATTTTCTACTATGCGGGACACGCCTTGCAGCATGAAGGGCGGAACCTGCTGCTGCCCGTCGATGTGAGAACCGGATCGGCCAAGGAGGTCATTGATGACGCCATCGCGCTCAATTCCCTCATCGACATCGTCAAGGACGATCCGGTCGGCGTCAAACTGATCATCCTCGACGCCTGCCGCAACAATCCCCTTGCCGCCCAGAAAGGACTGGAGGAAGGCCTGGCGAATATAGAGGCCGGCGCAGGCCAGGTTCTCATCGCCTTCGCCACAGGCGCCGGTGAAGTGGCTTATGACGGCACAGGCGTGAACAGCCCCTATTCGTCGGCGCTGGCGAATGCGCTCCAGCAGCCGGGACTCGACGTCTACGATACCTTCAGGACAGTGCGCGGAGACGTGCGCCTCGCCACCAACGGATCGCAGATACCCTGGATCACCGGCTCGATCGAGACGAGGTTCGTCTTTCGCCCGGGCGACGTCAAATCGCCACCGGATGGCTCGGCTGGTAATGGGGAGCTGACGCTCGATCGGGTGCTCTGGCACTTCATCCAGGACAGTCCCGACCCGAAGGATTTCGAACGCTTCGTCAAGGCATTTCCCAACAGCGAGCTTGCAGCGGAAGCACTTGAACGCAGCAAACTCCAGATTGCCGCCCTGCATGCGCGCGGGCTCTTTGTCACCGGCGCACTCGCTGCCACGCCGATTTCCACCGAGGCGCCGTTGAGCGCAGAGACTGCAGCGGCTGGTAAGGAGTTTGTGTTTCAGCAAGCCGGCGAGCGCGCCGTAAGCGAGACTTTTCGTATCTGGCCGCGCGAAATGCCGGCGACACAAAGCGGAATGAAAATGCTGGTGACGGATTGCGACCTCTACGCATCCGATCCGAACGACCCGCAACGTGTTGTCCCTGGTGTCACGAACGGGCTCGTCAATGTCCGCGACGGGCTGCGCGCCTGTGGCTTCGCGCTTGCTGCAGATCCCACAAATCCGCGCCTGCAGTACCAGTTTGGCCGGGTTCTGGAAATTGCCCGGCGCTATGAATGGGCAGAACACTTCTACGAGCTCTCCGGCGAGCAGCAATACAGCGCCGCACTCGTCAACCTCGGATATATGGCGCGCGTCGGGATGGGCCGCGAGGTCGATTACAAGCGCGCCTTCGATCTGTACATGAAGGCGGCGTCTCTTGGAAATCTCAGGGCGAGGACGAACGTTGGATCAGCCTACATACGCGGCCAGGGCGTGCCAAAAATCCCCGAGGAAGGGATTCTCTGGTACAAACTTGCAGCATCAAGCGGCTGGTCGAATGCAATCAATGCACTGGGCGACAGCTTCCGACGCGGCACAGGTGTGAAGCAGGATGATGTCGAGGCGGCAAAGCTTTATGCCGCCGCCGCCGATGCCGGGCAAATCGACGCGATCAACAATCTCGGTCGTGCCTATGTCAGCGGCCAGGGCGTGCCGAAGGACGTCAACCGGGGTCTCGATCTGATGCTCCGCGCGACGGAGATGGGCAACCAGTATGCACCGTTTTACGCCGCTCGCCTGCTCTTGAAGGGCGATGGCAAGGTGTCGCGCGACACGAGTCGCGCGCTTGCTCTGTTCGAATTGTCAGCGCGCCGCGGGTTTGAAGACGCCTATCTTGAACTTGCGAAAGGTCACGCCCAGGGTTCCTTTACCCGTGGAAAGTCGGACCTGCGGCGGGCCTATTTCAATGCATTGCTGGCGACCCGTTTCAAGGTCGAAAAGGCGGAGCAAACAATGACCTCGGTTGGCGAGAAACTCGATGCCACCGCACGAAAAGCCATAGAGGGCGAGGTCGAGCTGTTTGTTCAGCAAAACGGGCTCTGAGATTGTGACTTAGGTTTGCAAAAACACCGAGGGGGTGGCAGTGCGCGGGATTGTCGACGGAGCGCCATGGTACCTTTCGCTTGTCACGCCCAAGGGAGACATGGGCGCCATCGATTGGGCCGCGGAAGAGACGAGCCTGAATTACGTCTTCAACGACGCCACCCTCCAGGCAAAACCCAGAAGCCTGATCTCGGTGCTGGGCACAATGCCCGCCAATCTTGCCGAGCTTCTTGATACGGCTGTGCAGGCTTGCCGGACCGATGCCGAATTTCCGGTTGTTGTCCTGTCCGAACTGCGCCTGGACCTGATGGCCGCACGTTCGGCTCCCTTGGAATTCATTCCAACGCGCCGGCACCTGCCGTCGGTCCCTGAGGTAAGCTACGGCAGATATGTTCGCCGGCGTTGGTCGCTGATCATGGCAAAATGGGACGTCTCCCAGGAAATTGCGCTATCGCTGAGCATCGATGAATTTCTTGCCGCACAGATCGGCGCCGACATCGCACAGCAGCTCACGTGCGAGCAATCGCGGCATGCAAATGACGGTCGGCCCGAATACTGAAGACGAGCTGCTCGATCGCCTTTGCGGCATCGACTGCGCCATTGACGAAGCCCAACCGCCCTGATCGCCGGCGAACCTCGGCCTGGAAGGATTCAGACAGCGCCAGGTCGAGGGTTGCCTCCACCCTGTTCAATTCGCAGTGCCGCAAGCACAGGCCCAAACCCGCCGACTGGGCATAGGCGGCGCGAAGATGCTGGTCGTCCATTTCCGGCGCTTCGTTGGGCACAAAGATCGAGGGGATTCCCCCAAAGACGCTTTCATGGAAGCTGTTATATCCGGCGTTGGTCACCAGGAGATCGATCGCCGAGAAACACTCCGCGAGAGGATAAAGGCTCCTGCTTGGAACCCTCCACCTATCCTCTTCGGAGGGCTTGGCAAGCGGATTGAGGATCTGGACCGTCTGCACCCCTCGCCTTCCCAGCCCGGCGAAAATGAGCTCTGGCAGCGTCGCAAAGTCGAAATTGCGCTGCGAGCCCAATTGTACTGCGACAGTGAAGCGGTTTGGATCGACGCCCAGCTTGGCGGCGGCTTCGCTCCGGGGCAAGCCCGAGCCCGGGTCGAGGAGGAGCAAGGGCGAGACGGCAACCGCGCCGGGCAAACCGCGTGTCGGCCCATGGTCCTCGTCATGAGCGAATTCGCCCGGCTCTATCACCATGTCGAATGCGTCCTGGGCATCCGGATTGAAAACATGATCGACACGCCACAGGGCACGACGTATCCAGATCCAGGTCAGATCACGCCGGCTTTGAGAAACAGCAATCAGTCCCGGAAAGGGTTTGTTCCCATCAAACACCACGGCCGAAACATCAAAGGCCTCCACCGCGCTCAGCAGCTCTTGCGCATACGCCCTGTTCCAGCTCTGGTCCGTGACGCCCATGGCCAGGCCGCAAGGAATATAGTCCACGGCGTGACCTCGCGCAAAAACCAGGGCGGCGCCTGCCGATCTCGTAAGGAAAATGGGATCGACGTCATCGGACATGCGCTCGGCGATGGCCATCAGGCGAGTGATGTGTCCCAGTCCTATGCCGTTCGTGGCGACGAAAAGTATCCGGCGCCTTTCGCCCATGCGCCTCGGCGGTGATCGCACCGACCTGTCTTCGGCATCGCTCCCTTTCGAAAAACCACTGACCGTCGTTCGGCTGTTTCTCAGGGCCAAGGCCGCAGGCAGTTCCAGATCATCATAGAGGCGAGCCATGCGTTCCGGGTATCGGTCGATCGCAAACTTTCTCCGGACAAGTTCTCGCGCCGCGTTTGATTGCTGGACATAAGCGTGAGGCGAAGCAAGGAAACGTTCGATGACGTCCGCCGTTTCGGCAATATCGCAGTAGGCGGCGCCATCTTCGAAGAGATCTTTGAATGAGGGATCGAGCACCGTTACCAGACCGCTGGCCATTGCTTCCGCAGCGCACAGTCCGAACGCCTCCACCCAATGCTTGCTGTGGAAATAGACGTAAAAGTCCAGGCGACTGAGAAAGTCGGGTACGCTTCTTTCCGCGAAGGCTCGGATTTCCCAGTTCGAGCCGATCCACTGCTGGACCGTGTCGGGAACGCCGCCCAGGATTTTGATATTGAAACCAGCCCTCTCCGGATAGGCTGCGCGGAGGTCGTCCGCGCAATCGGGCCATTTCATCGGGTCCGCTCTCGTGTGTCGCCCCAGATTAACGGCGTTGGTTGGAGCGTTTCTCTGGTTTTGCATCCATTCTGCGAGGTCGACCATGTTCCACAGATCGTGCCGAAGAAGCGTGGGCCCGCTAGGACCAAGACCTTCGAACTGAGACCTGACCTTCGGACCGACAGGAGCAAACACGACAGGAACACCGAAAAGGCGATCCAGAACACGCTCGACCACTGCGGGATCGTATTGCTGAACGTGTTGACCGTTGAACAGGGGATGATGAACAACACATACGACGCGACGAGGCTTTAAGCGCACCGGCGAAAGCGGCATCCGCTCGAACACGGCAGGATGGTGCGCCAGAAGAATGTCGCAGGTCGCCTGTTCCGATCCAGTCAGCCAAGCGGTGTTTGATTGCTCGATTGCCGCTGCCGTACGGCTGTCGAAGACGCCTCCTGGAGATTCCTGGTGCCCAAGGAAAGGCAGCAGTCCGCAGTTCAGGTCCCAACGCCGCGCCGCCTTCAGCTCGGCTCTTAGTGCGCTCGATGTGCCGCCGTGAAATCGTGGATCGGCCGCATGGACAACGTCAAAGTGCATCAGCCGATCCGGAGAACGATTTGAATTCCTGAGACAATCATACGCTCCCCATTGCCGCTCAGCATTGCTGTCATCGAAGCAATACGGTGAAGGGCACCGATCGCTGAAATGCTAGTACGCCGTTTGTCCGGACAGGGTCCGCCGATATCGAACTGGCAACTTGCGCACGGCGACAGGTTTTTTTTGGACCGTCGTCTTCAACCGGCTCACGGCAGAAGCTCCGTAGCAACTGCGAGGATACCTGTTGAGGAAAGCCCTGTAGGATTCGCGTGTATTCAGCCTTTGGGCACGACGCCACGCCGCAGATTCGGCGGCAGTGGGAGGCGTGTTTTGACAGTTATTGGATTGGGGAAGCGGAGGTGTCGAAGACCGCCAGGACGGCACGCACGCCGTCAGAAACACCGAAAGGAGTACGGAAACACGGCTCAACAACACGAGAACGTCTCCTACCGACAATAGTAAATTTTACAGGTGAAACTTGAAGAATGATAGTATAGAAACTCCATCCGGATAACAAGCGCCAAATCATAAGTAACGCGGCCGCAGACGTCGTCAAGAGCGATAAGATATGAGCGCGCGATCCGAACCCCTTTACCTGGCGTTCGTGCCCCAGCGGCGATGGAGGAACCGCTCCCAGGGCGCAAAGAGAATTTGGTCCGCCAGGAGGCCCATCAGCACGATCACCACCATGGCGCCGATCACCTGGTCCATCGCGTTCAATTCGCAGCCGTAATGGAGCAATTGGCCGAGGCCAAATCCGCACTTAGCCTCACCTGTGTTGGGGCAACGAGGGCGAGTTGAGCGACCAATGGAACTAAATTCTCGTGAAAGTGCCGAAGGTAACTGCAACGGCCGCGTTTTTACATTAAAGTGCTAATACATCCAGATTGGGCGACTGGGGCATCAGTCGGCGGGAATTTCCGATGCTTTCAATCCGGCTCCGAAGAATTTTGTTTCACGGGGGCAAATCGTGAAGGCGGACGCGCCTGAACCGCGGTGGTGGTCGACCGCGTGCTGCTCGTGCGATTGAATTGACGAGGACTGAGCAGGTAACAGGAGTAAGCTATATAGCCCGGACACGTGGGCGCATCAGGATAAGCCGTATTCGACTATGGCAAATGGGATGCTAGGTCATGCCCGACATAGGAGACTGGCTCGCCAGCATTAGGCTTGAGCGGCATCGCGAAACCTTCTTGAAGAATGGCATCGATCTCGATGTTATCGGCGATCTCGCCGATGCCGACCTGAAGGAGCTCGGACTGTCCCTTGGTGACCGCAAGCGGTTTCTCAGGGCGGCCGCGGCCCTAGCTCAGAAGTCGCCCCCTGCGGCGGCGACACGGTCCCCGCTATCCCCAAACCATAGCGAGGCGGAACGGAGACAGCTTACGGTGATGTTCTGCGATCTCGTTGGATCGACAGCACTCTCCACACGCCTCGATCCGGAAGACCTGCGGCAGTCAATCGTCGCGTACCGTACTTGCGCCACCGAGATCGTCGGCCGGTACGACGGCTTCGTTGCCAAGTATATGGGCGACGGAGTCGTCGTATACTTCGGCTATCCGCAGGCGCACGAGGAGGATGCCGAGCGGGCCGTGAGGGCCGGCCTCGCGGTCGTCGAGGCGGTCAACCGGCTGGATGCGGCAGGCGAACGCTTGGCTGTTCGCATCGGAATCGCCACTGGCCTGGTCGTGGTGGGCGACATCATTGGGGCCGGTGAGGCCGAGGAACGCAGCGTAGTAGGTGAGACGCCGAACCTAGCGGCCCGCCTGCAGGCGCTCGCCGAGCCCGGCACAATCGTCATTGCAGAAGCGACGCGCGTTCTGCTGCGGGGCCAGTTCAAGCTCGAGAGCCTTGGGATGCGACCGATCAAGGGGTTTGCTGAGGCGACAGAGGCCTTTCGGGTACTCGGTGAAGTGCAGAGCGAGGACCGCTTCGAGGCCGGTCACGCGACGGTGCTGCCGTTGGTTGACCGCGATCGGGAACTCGCACTGCTGGTCGATCGCTGGAGTCTGGCAAAGGCCAACAAAGGCCAGGTTATTCTGCTCGAGGGCGAGGCTGGAATCGGCAAGTCGCGCCTTGCGCTGGCACTTCGCGAGCGCCTCTTTCGAGAACCACATCTGCTACGCCGCTACTTCGCCTCACCCTACCACCTCAACAGCGCGCTTCGTCCGGTAATTGCCGAGCTCGAACAGGAAGCGGGATTTGAACGCGATGATTCATCGGCCGTCAAGTTCGCCAAGCTCCAGGCACTGCTCGCAAAACAAATCGGTGAGACGAGCGAAGCGATGCCATTGCTGGCAGAGCTTCTCGGAATCCCAGGTCCCGACCACTGTCCAATACTCAATCTTGCGCCCCAGCAGCGCAAGGTTCGGACTTTCGAAGTATTCCTTGCCCAGCTTGCCAGACTGGCCGCAAAGCAGCCGGTGCTCATGGTCCTTGAGGACGCGCACTGGCTGGACGCAAGCAGCCTTGAGCTGTTCGGCTTATTTGTGGACCGCATCCGACAGCTCTCGGTGCTGCTGGTCCTTACCTTCAGGCCCGAGTTCGTGCCGCCTTGGCGCAGTTACCCGCACGTGACAAAAGTGGTCCTGAATCGTCTCGACCGGATGCAAGCGCAATCGCTGGTCGGCCAGTTGACCGGTGGAAAGCCGCTGCCGGTCGGGGTGCTCGATTACATCCTGGCCAACACCGATGGCGTACCGCTGTACCTGGAGGAGTTGACCAAGACCATGCTCGATTCCGGTCTCCTGGATGTGGCCGGCGAGCAGTCTGGACTGAGTGTACATATGCCGCCGCTGGCGATCCCGGTAACGCTGTACGACTCCCTCATGGCCCGTCTCGACCGCCTCGGCAGGGCCAAGACTGTGGCCCAGATCGGTGCCTGCATTGGGCGCGAGTTCTCCTATGAGTTGATTGCGGCCTTAGCGGTGCTCGATGAGCCAGAGCTGCAGCGGGGGCTCGATCAACTGGTTGGTACCGAGCTGGTTTTTCGCCGCGGAAGTCCCCCTAATGCGATCTACAGCTTCAAGCACGCGCTCGTTCGCGATACGGCATATCAGTCCCTCCTCAAGAGCTGTCGCCGCGAGCTCCATCGCCGAATTGCCCAGGTCCTCGAAGAGCTAGCCCCACATGTCGTGGCCGCCCAGCCGGAGCTCTTGGCGCATCATCTGACGGAGGCCGGACAGTTGCCGCAAGCGGTCGTGTTCTGGCACCGTGCCGGCGAGCACGCCAATGAGCGGGCGGCGAATGCCGAGGCTGCCGGCCATTTGACCAAGGGCCTCGATCTGCTCGCTCAGATGCCCGAGAACCCCGAGCGGCTCGAGCTTGAGCTGACACTGTTGACTACGCTGGGGCAAGTGCGTACCGCCGCGAAGGGCTATGGCCACCCGGAGGTCGAGCGCGCCTACAACCGTGCTCTGAACCTGGCCGAACGGGTCCAGGAAACGCCCAGGCTGTTTCCGGTGCTTCTTGGCCTCACCATCCACCATGCAGTGCGGTCTGAACTTTCCGCGGCGCGGGGCCTTGCCGAACGGCTCCTGAAGTTGGCGCAGCAAATCTCGGATCCCGTGCTGGTGGTGGAAGCGTCCTACGCTCTGGGCATTACCTGCTCCTGGCTTGGCGAATTCGCCTCGGCATGGCAGCACTTCGAACACGGGATCAAGCAATACGACATCGCCCAGCACCGGGCGCATCTGGCGCTTTATGGACAGGATGGAGGACCGATCTGCCTGTGCCGCGGCGGCATGGCGCTCTGGTATCTCGGCCACGAAGACCATGCGCAGAAGCTGATGGACGAGGCGCTCGCCATGACTGCGAAGCTCGGGCATTTGTTCAGCCGCGCCTATGTACTGACATGGGCAGCGATTTTCCAGGTGCATCGACGGGACATCGCGAAGGCGCAGGAGGCGGCGGAGTTGGCGTCGGCGTTCGCGGCCGAACACGAATTTCCATTCTGGCACACCCAAGGCGTCTTACTGCAGGGGTGGGTGCTGGCCGAACAGCACCAGGTCACGGCAGGCATCGAGCGGTTGCGAGAGGGGCTGGCTGGCATGCAGGCGATCGGGTCAGGAATGACCAAGCCATGGGCGATGGGCCTACTCGCGGAAGCGTATGGAAAGGCCGATCGTATTGCCGAAGGTAGCACCTTGATTGACGAGGCGCTTACCATTGTCGGGCGCACTCACAACTGCTGGTGCGAAGCGGAGCTGCATCGGCTCAAGGGCGAGCTCATATCATCGGACTCGGAGTGCGATTCTGCCGAAATCGAGGCGTGCTTCCGCCGTGCCCTGGACGTCGCCCGCATGCAGGGTGCCAAGATGTGGGAACTGCGCTCGGCGGTGAGTTTGGCCCGGCATTGGGGAGCAAAGGGTCGTAGAGCAGAGGCTTGCGAGCTGCTCATGCCGCTCCTCGGCTGTTTCTCGAACCGCCAAGGGTCGCTCGATCTTCAGGATGCGCAAGCTGTCATTGAGAGTTGCGGAGGTAGTAAATTGAGCGCCTGAGCACTTGCTCCGCTGCAACGACTTGATCGCAACTCCCCGATTGGAGCGATGTCTCCGAATCCGACATTTGCGATGTCGCAGGATAGGGAGGCACGCAACGACTGCCACCGACGCGTCTGCGACGGTGGAGAACGCGAAGAATCGATCCGAAAAGTCGCTTCCCGAAGTAAGATCAACCCGCTTGAGGGTTGAGCGCGCCTCAGATCTCCGCCCAGGCATGCTCCCGCGGAAGGTGCCTGAATATCAACGACGCTACGCGCTGCTCGTTGTTTCGGACGTGATTACTGACTTTCGTCTTGGCACGTTGGACGTCGCCGGACTCAATAGCGTCCATACCGGCTTGTCAGGACTGCAATAGTGTGCTGACAAGACCATGGGAAGGAAGCTTCTAAAATAGCTTGTTTGTAAATAATCTCATTATTGTTGAACTTGCGTACCATGTCCGCGAGTGCGGCAGGCGCGTTTTTGGACATGGTGATGCGCCTTCAGCGCCTACCTTGGCGCCAGGGTCTTGGACATCGGCTCAGGCCCGGATGAGTGACCGATTTGGCCGCAAGCGGACTGGCAGCTTCTAGCCTCGCAGCAAGATAACGGACGTTTTTCAGCACAGCAGCGGCATAAGGGTTAAATCGAACGGCTGTCATATGCCCAATGCAGCAGAGCCTGGCGCTGACGCGGCCGGCACCAGCAATCCCCAGGCTCGCAGGCTCGGCGAAGCTGCGCGATATGGCGGCGAATGGCTTTCCACCGGGCGATCTGTCTCTCATCCTCGCCGGGGATGCGACGACCTTGGTGGTAGCGGCAGTACCACTGGAACCAGCCACGCGGATCGTCGGGATGAATCCATCCCTTGGCTCGCCAGACGCTGAGCGGTTGGCTGGCGTCGACACCGAACCAGTTAAGTGACGGATCTTTTCGCAGCGACGACAGCCGGGCCTCTGCAAACCAGCTTTTGGGGAATTCGTCGCGACAATCGGTCATGTACTTGCCGCCGAACACGCCGAGCGTGAGCATCTCAATGGGTGTCAAGTCTGGCCGAAAACCGGGATGAAAGTCACGGCCAACTGGCGCAACGAGAGCGTACCGGTAGCCTTGCTGCATTCGATCGTTAACGACGACCGACCGGGGCCTCATCGGGCGCCGCCCTGCGACAGTGGGTTCGAGCGGTTGCGCCGCCAGATGGACAAATTAAGTACCGTCGCGAAACTCACCCACGCCAGGTAAGGAAAAAGCAGCAAGGCAGCAGCCGCAGTCACGGGGTGAAACATTATAATCGTCGCCACGATCGCAGCCCAAAGCACCATGATCTCCACCACGGCCAGCCCAGGTCGGTGAAGTCCAAAAAAGATCGGCGGCCACGCAGCATTGAGCAGAAGTTGGACTGCGTAGACACTGAGAGGCAGTGCTGCGTCGGCAATGCCTGCCTCTAGCCATACGAGCCAGCCCGACAGTCCGATAGATGCATAGAGAACCGTCCAGACCGGGGCGAACAGCCAATCGGGCGAACGCCATCTTGGCTTGTCGAGCTGCTTGTACCAGTCGCCTGGCCTAAAGATCACGCCCGTCGCTGCCGCAGCCAAGCTTGCGCCTCAAAGGCGACCAGGACGAGAAGGGAATGCATGTCCATCCGCCACAAAATCGAGGGAACCGCCGACGAGGTAAGCGGGTCCCTCCGAAGATCCTATCGGTTCTGGCCAGCAGCGAACTCGCCGGAACCCATTGCAGAAAACAGGGGGATGATCCGCCAGGCCGCCGATAGCCCTACCAGGATATAGACGATCCGGGCGAGCCCCGAGCCAGCCCCGAAGAGGGCGGCCACGAGGTCAAAGCCAAATAGTCCGACCAAACCCCAGTTCAGCCCGCCTACGATTACGAGAATGAGCGTGAAAATGTTGATGAACTTCATGGTTATTCTCCAGGTCGAGGGATGAGCGGTCAGCCTTCCGGAGGCATGATCACCTTGTCGATGACATGGATGACCCCGTTCGAGGCAGCAATGTCGGCAGCAGTGACGGCGGCGTCGTTGACCTTGACGGCGGAGCCCTCGACTTCGATGTCGATCATTTTACCATTTACCGACTTCGCTTCATCGATACCCGCCACGTCCGCAGCCATCACCTTCCCCGCGACCACATGGTAGGTGAGGATCTCAGTGAGCTTTTGCTTGTTCTCCGGCTTCAGCAGGTCTTCAACCGTACCGGCCGGCAACTTGGCAAAGGCTTGATCGGTCGGAGCAAAGACCGTGAACGGACCCGTCCCTTTGAGAGTGGCGACCAGGCCTGCCGCTTCGAGCGCGGCACCCAGCGTCTTGAATTGACCCGCCTCCAAGGCGGTGTCGACGATATCCTTCTCCGCGGCGAACGCGCTGACGCTGCTGCCGAGCATGATCGCTGCAGCGAACAAAAGGCTTCTCAACTTCATGGCATTTCTCCTCTCGATGACGCGTGCGAGATGCACGTCATCGCTTTCATATGGAGAAAAAGTGTTTTCTTGCTACTCAAATTATCGTGATATGAAAGAGAATTCTCTTGTAAAGATAATTGTCGTTGTCATAATTTCTCGAAACGAAAAGGAGTTTGCGACGTGCTCTCCGACACGCTGTCTAACGAGCTCCAGCGCTACGCGATCGGTCCTCGTATCAAGGCCCTGCGCCTGAGAAAGAAGCTGGGGCTGGTGCAGTTGGCCGGGCATACAGGGCTCTCGCCTGCGATGCTGTCGAAGATCGAGCGCGGGCAGATGTTTCCAACGCTGCCGACGCTGCTTCGGATCGCCATGGTTTTCGGCGTCGGCCTCGATCACTTCTTCAATGCCGACAAGGAGGAGCCGCTCATCGCGATCGTCCGAAAGCAGCAGCGTCTCAAACTTCCAAGCCCGCCGGGCGAAAAGCACCCGGCCTATCTATTCGAAAGCCTGGACTATCCCGCATCTGGCCGCCGCATGGAGGCGTTCTACGCCGAGTTCCCGGTCGATTCGCCGCCCTCAGAGCCGCATCAACACGGCAGCGCTGAGTTCATCTACGTCCTCAGCGGTCGGCTTATAGTCAATGTGGATGGCAAGGATGCCGTACTGGATACAGGGGACGCCATCTATTTTGACTCTAGCGTTCCGCACTATTACCGCCGTGAAGGCAAGGAAATTTCGACCGCTATTGTTGTAACTTCTTCATCGGCCGTGGTTGAGTGAGTACTCCTGAAACTCATCCCTATGCATTGCCCGCGTTGGTGGCGGAAGTCGGCTTTCAGGTGGGGAGCCGCGGGTAGTCAACGGCCGAGATGGGGGCGCGAAAGAGACTTGGGCAGCATTCGGGCCCTTTGCTGCCGTTTGAGGTCGATCCGAGGAACGTGCGGTATGTGCTAGAATGCGGCCGAAGGCGGAACGCGACAGATGCACTGCGAGGGGCGGTGTGATCGAACCGGAATTCGCGCGATCGAGTGCCAACGTTGTGCTCTTGGAAGGGGAGACGAGGACGATGCCGACACCAGAGCAACCCAGTCTAATAGTTCGACAGAAATCCCCACCGAACATCGAGTTTCCGTTTGCGTCGCTCTCCGATTGGCTGATCCCAACCGAGTTGTTCTTCGTGCGAAACCATTTCCCGTCGCCGGACCTCGATGCGCGAGACTGGAGATTGCGCGTTGGCGGGGCGGTGGAGCAGCCGATCGAACTTGACCTCGACAGCATCAAGGCGATGCGGAGCACGACTTTCACCGCCGTGGTCGAGTGCGCAGGAAACGGGCGCGTCTACTATGTGCCGCCGAAGGAGGGGTTGCAGTGGCAGAACGGAGCCGTCGGCAATGCCGCGTGGACAGGTGTTCTTCTGCGCGAGATTTTGGAAATGGCGGGTGTTAAGCGGACCGCACGTGAGGTTCTGCTTATAGGCGCCGACAGCGGCGTCGTCGACGCGAACAAGAAAACGGCTTCTCCCGGCCCCATCGCTTTTGCGCGCAGTTTACCGCTTGAGAAGGCCATCGCTCACAGCACGATGCTTGCCTATTCGATGAACGAGCAGCCCTTGACGCGCGATCACGGCTACCCGCTACGCGCGGTCGTGGGTGGCTGGTTCGGCATGGCTTGGGTCAAGTGGATCACGCATATCACGGTTGTGGAGCAACCGTTTCTTGGCTACTGGCAGGCGCGCGACTATTTCCGTTGGGAGCGCATCCTCGGGGAACCCAGGCTGGTCCCCCTTGCGGAGATGGAGGTCAAAGCGCAGATCGCGCGTCCCGTGCAGGGGGCGCATCTCATCGTCGGCCACCCGTACCGGATTTTCGGAGCCGCCTGGAGCGGAGAGGCTGTTATCCGGCAGGTGCAGGTCTGCACCGGAGATGGCAGGGGCTGGCGCGAGGGAAGGCTCCTCGAAACAGAACGTCCCTTTGCATGGCGCTTGTGGGAGTACATGTGGACCCCTGAAGAAGTGGGGCGATATAAACTGCGATGTCGCGCGATCGATGGGGCGGGGTGCGTGCAGCCCGACCTCCCGCGTTCCGACTCCGAGAGCTACGCGGCTAATTGGATCGTTCCGGTGGAGGTTACGGTTGTTCCCGAGCCACAGATGTACGAGGAGGAATTCGTGATCTAATCACCCGCACGGGGCGGAATGGCGGCTTGGCGCAACTGCAATCGCGTTGTCACTGCGTCATGTCCGCTTTGCCGATGTCATGCGCGCGCCTTCAGCATATCGATGACTTCCTGGCGCTGACGGCATGCAGCACGAAGCGGCTTGTTCTCAGCCTCATTCAGAGGCGGGTCTGGTCGTTCCCACACCCTTATCCACAGGAATTCACAGCCAACCGAACAAAGTCAGAACATCTGACCGGGCTAGTGACCAGGAAAAGTGACCAAATCAGGCTTGAAGTGACAAAATCTCTGACAGCTTGATACGTCGGAAGAAAATTTGGTGGGTGATCACGGGCTCGAACCGTGGACCCGCTGATTAAGAGTCAGCTGCTCTACCAACTGAGCTAATCACCCGTCCAGGACCGCGTCGCAGCGGTATGGAGGGGCGTATAATGGCCTTCGTTCGGCTTGTCCAGCACCCTTTCAAAAATCTCGGGAAAAAATTCAGTGCGCCCATTGGAGCTCGGGAACCGTCGTCATGCGGCCGCTCCGCGCGACCTCAGAGCATCAGCTCGCCTCCGGCGATCTTCACCGCGTGGCCGCCGATCCGGGCGTTGGAGATCCGGCCGCCGGTGACGTCGAGGTGCAGGTGGATGAAGGAGGGTCGGCCCATCTCCACCCCCTGCTCGATCAGGATCGGATGGTGTCCGTCGACCAGTTTGTCGAAGAGATTGATGGCGCCCGAAAGCGCCGCTGCCGCGGCACCCGTGGCAGGGTCCTCGGCAATGCCCATCTCAGGCGCGAACATGCGGGCATGGAAGCGGGCCGTGTGATTGATGCCGCCTCGGCAATAGAGATAGGCGGCCGCCAGCCTGCCCTCGGCAAGCGGCGCCAGCCGCTCCCACCGCTCCGGGTTGAATTCGACGGCGGCGACCGCCGCTATGTCGTGCAGCGGCACCATGACGAAGGGAACACCTGCGCTCCAGAAGGAAACGACGTGGTTCTCGAAGCCCAGCTGCGTCACCTTGAGGCTCAGGGCATCGGCGATTGCCTGCTTGTCGAAATGGGCTTCGAGCCGGCTTGGCTTTCGCGGCAGGTCGAATTCGGCAAAGCTCGCCTCCCCCGGCTTCAGCCGCACGGCCGCGCGCACCGGTCCGACCTGCTCCTGGAGCAATTGCATGAGGTCGAGTCTGCGATCGGAGTTGCCGTGGAGGTCCTCCGCGATCGCCACCGCCGCCCCGACAGTCGGATGGCCGGCAAAAGGCAACTCATGTGCGGGCGTGAAGATCCTCAAGCGTGCCGAGTGGGCCGCGCTCGCTGGCTGGTGGATGAAAACGGTCTCCGAAAGGTTGAATTCCTGGGCTATCGCCTGCATGGCCGCATCGCTCAAGCCGTCGGCGCCGAACACCACCGCGAGGGGGTTTCCCTCGAGACGCCTACTGGTGAAGACGTCGTAGATTGCATAGCGCCGTGGCATCCGATGTCCCCCAATTCCTATCCGCAGCACACTTCCAGGCGACATGCCTTCCGAGATTGCCACGAAACTTGCACCGGACTCGCCCCGGCCGGCAAGGCAAAAAAACGCTACCGGCCATCTCGCGAAAACAACCACTCGAGGATCGGCGGAATAAATTCCGGGTAGTTGTGGGCGGTGCGATCCTGCGAGCGGATCGCAACCGCCTCCTCGACTTCCGGATACGGGTCGGCGGCGATATGGGCGGCAACCCGCGCGACGATCTCGTCCGCCGCGGATGGCAGCCGGAAAACTCGGAAGACCGTTACGGTGCTGTCCAAGTGGATCGCGTGCCAGCCCGGTTCGGCAATTGCGTCAGAGAGCACAATGCCGGTCTCCTCCTGGACCTCGCGCGCAATGTTGCGGGCGACGTCGCAGCGTCCATCCACGATATCTTCCGGCTCGAGCGAGCCGCCGGGGCTGTAGACACGCCCCGCATTGGCGGTGTGCGCGCCCATGCGGATCGCGATCATCGCTCCATCCGAGGACATGAGCATCGGCATGCCGAAGAGATGGCAGGCGCCCTGCCCCCTCGTCTTCCGCCACCACAAGAAGGTCGAATAGGGAACGATATGCGCCAGCGCGGCGATACGTCCGCCCGCGATTTGAATCGTCCGCTGCAGCAGCATCCTGCCGTCGAAGAGATCGGGCTTCGCCGCAATCTCCTGCCGCCAGTTCTCCCGCGCCTGCTCCCTCTCCGCCAGGTGAAACGGATGCGGTTCGGCGGCGACCCTGACGTCGATCTCCGAGACCGGAAAGATCGTGCCCTCCGCCGGCCAATGCGCCCGGTTGCTCTCGAAAGGGGCCATCGTCAGATATCCAGCGTCATGACGAGGGGGCAATGGTCGGACGCCTTGGGCCGGTCCCAGCCCGTGCGCGGATAGCGCTCCACCTCTTGGCCAACGGGAAAGATCGTGCGGAAAGGCTGCCCGGCGCGAATGATCTCCGGGACGCGGGCGGCATTGCGGCGAGCGAGCGCGGGGGAGAGCCAGATGTAGTCGAGTTGGCAGAGATGCCGCTCTTGCGGACCTCTGCTGTGGAACAAGGTCCAGCGGTCGAGCACCGGCCGCTTCTCGACCGGATTTTCGACGAAGCCGTCACGGGTAAAGACGTCGAGTGCGCTCCTCGCCTCCTCACGCGGTACGAAGTCGTAGCCATTGCGCCGATCGCCCAGTACATCCACCCTTTCCTGATAGTCGTTCATGTCGCCGCAGATCGCGAACATCTTCTCAGCCGCTTGGGTTCGGCCGAAGCGGTTTTCGATGATGTGCCGTACCGCCTTGGCCTCGGCAAGGCGCAACGCCATCGTTGCCTCGCGGCCGTCAAGCCCCTCGCGCGCCGGCCCCATCGACTTGAAGTGCACGATATAGAGCGTCAGCGGACGGCCGCCGATCCTCAAATCGACTTCAAGGCAGTCCCGCTTGAATATCCGGTCGCCCGGCCGGTTGGTCTGCGCCAGTTCGTCGTCGAAGAGATCGAGGTCCTTGTAAGTGAGCGCCGCATGGCTTTTCACCTCCAGGCACTCGATCTTCTGTCCGTCGCGCGTCTCTTCCCGCATCAAGACCGCCACGTCTATGCCGCGGGAATCATTGCCCTCGGCCAGGTATTTCTGGCGGTAGCCGTTTCCGACCATACGGAAGAGATAGCCGTATTCGAAGGCCTGCAGCGCCGCCATGCTGTCCACCTCCTGCAGGCAGAGGATATCGGCATCGCAGTCGGCGATCGCCAAGGCCGACATCTGCCGGGTGTCGTCCGTATGCGCGATGGTGCGCGCCTCCTCGAGCCGCTGATATTCGGCCTCGCTGCGCACTTCGAACAGCCGCAGGACGCGATCCTGCTTGAGCTGATTGCGAAAGCCGGAAAAATCGAAGCGGCTCAACAGGTTTTCGACGTTGAAAGTGGCAAGGCGAAGCGACATCAGGCAAATCCGCAAATGAATCGCGCGCAGATTAATTCATGTCGCCCAGAAGTGTGTAGCGGTTTTGGGACAAAGACACGTAGCGACAAAGACCGAAGCGCGTTTAGGCCCCACGCGCTTTACGGCGCCGTGCGTCCTTCAGGACGTACAAAGGACGCGTAAGCCCACTCGCATCGTGCTTTCCGAAAAACGGTTCCGATTTTCGGGCCGATGCGCTGGGGCGATCATGTCGGCGTTGGCGCCTTTGCCCCGTGACGTCCTCACTCAGTCATCATCCCGGCCTTGAGCAGCTCGAGGGCGAGGATGACGGGCGCAAAATGCCGGCTTGGTCAGTCGCGCATCGAGACGCGCTTACCGTCTGACGGCTACAACCTGTCCGCGGCTGAAATAAGACAGTTGCACGCGGCCCGATTGGTTGCCGCCGATGACCTGCGCACGCGACTTCGACAGCGCCGCGAGGACGCCGACATGGTAGCTTCGGCCCGCCCTGACGACGATAACGTCCCCCGGCTTCGCGTAGGCGAGCCGCACGGGAGCGCCGAAGCGCAGCCAGGAGCGCGCGATACCGTAGCTTTCCGGTGGCTTTCGGCCAACAGTCCGGGCGATCAGGCCCATGAAATAGCCGCACCAGGGCGTGCGCGCGGGATTTATGCCGAGCGCCGCGCGTAGCTTCCTATTGTGTTTGACCTCGTGCAGCCCCGTATATTTCTGTGCCTGGGAGAGCATCTCCGCAAAACTGGTATCCGGGGCCGCAAGCGTGACAAATGCTGCAGTCAGAAGCGCCACAACCTTCATGATCTGGGTCTCCTTCATGGCCAGCCGGCCTCATGCCGGCATGCGCCCGCTTCACATCCGTCCATTGCGATGAAGTTGACCACCAGAGCGTGATTTGACGGCGCGCACGAAACCGCCCCGCTTCCAGCGAACTCATCCTGAAAGCGGTTGAACTGCTCTAAAAATCAAAGGGCTAGAGCGTCCTCGAAATTAACTTGGCGCCACCCTCTTCGGGCATCACACATTCACGAAAAATACGCAAACGAAAGACTCTCTAGCGCTTTGTGACCGCATACATCCTCACCGAAAACCGATCACCGATTTTCGATTGCCCTGTTGCAGTCGGCCGCGACCCGCAATGGCCGTGCCCCAACCTGATGGCGTTCGCTACGCGCGACCTGGAAAACCCCCTGCCAGCCGTTGGACAGCGGGCGCAACTTTTGCAGGTCAGGTGGAGCGAAATTGTGGCAAGAGACGCAACACCTGCGTCGAAAGGCGCATTTCACGCGCGAAATGTCTGCCGAAGCCGGCGATAAGCGCGGTTTCGACGGCTGCGCGGCACTTTGCTCGCCGTTTTGGCGGCTGCGTCGCCTGCAGCCCGAATTGCTCAGCGCACCAGCCGGATCGCGCCCGGATAATTGAGCTTCTTGTCGGCGAGTTCGGCGCTACAGTCCATCTTGAAGGTGCTGTTGCCGGTGAGGGTGATTTCCTGCGCGATGATCCGGATGCACTCGCCGCCGGTCAAACCATTGCCTGAATATTGCAGTTCGGCCACGTCGGGGAGATAGACGATCCCGGTCAGGGAGGAACTGCTGTTGCCGTTGATCACCGCCTGCTCGGTGTTTCCGTGCTCGGCGACGATCGAGAAACCCGCCCAGTCACCGACGAGCGAAGGCGAGATGTCGAAGGTGGCGCCGCCGCGGATCAGGAGCTCGGCACCGTTCATCAGGAAGAAGGTGACGCCCTTGCCGGTCACCACCGACTGGGCAGCAAGTTCGAGACGCCCGCCATCGATGATGTAATATCCGGGCTCCAGCTTGACGGTTCCCTTGACCTCGAACGTTCGATAGGTTCCAGGCTTCAGCGTCACCACATAGCCATCGGTGTTCTTCGGCGTCTTGCCGGTGCCGTTGCAATCGCCGTTGCCGCCGCCGCCGCTGACATAATTCACGCCGCAGCCGGAGAGATTCACCCAGGTGGACGCCTTCGGCAGCGCTTTGCTGGCGAAGGGATCGGGAACGCGCGGCGATCCTGCGACGGCATGCTCGCAAGCGAGGGAAATAGCCTGCGGCGAGCCGGAGATGCCACCCGCCGCGTAGAGACATTCGGCCTTCAGCTTGCCCGTCCCCCCGGCATAGATCGACTCGCCGTGGTTAGAATTGGAAACGATCACGCATCCGGTCATGTCCGCGATCGCACTGCCGCTGACTTCGAAGCCGCGCTGGGCCGTATGGTGAAGCGCCAGGATGCAGGCTTCGGCGCTCGGCGTGCGCGCGGCGACGGCCTGTCGGCGGATCTGAAACGGCTGGCGTTCGAGAAAGAGGGGCTTGTATTCGTATGCGAATTCCGCAGTGGCCGTGTCTTCGTTGACGCCGCGCGCAAATGTCAAGGTCAGCGCTTCCTGCACCTCAATGTCCGTCGGCTGAGCCAGAGCTTCGGCGACATTCTCCCTCGGCAGCGAATAGTTGCTCCAGAAGAACTTCTCGCCTTCCTCGGAGGCCGCCGCCTCCGTCGCGCCCTCGCCATAGAACCGGACCGAGCCGAGTGCCGCGGAGTCCAGCGCATTCTGGATCTTCTCCGATTCGAGATAGGCTCCGGCAAAATCGATCGCCAGCCCCGCCACCGCGATTATAGGCACGAAGGCAATGGCGCCGAGCACCGCAAAATTGCCATCCCTGCTCTCCGCCAGTCGCCTGAATTGCCCACGGAACTTCCCGGCCCTCATAGCCTTCCCCTCTCCGAAACAGGACGTCAGGCAATTTAGGCAAGGCTAATTTAAATTTCGTTAGGAAAGATTCTTGTATTTTACGAAACTTTTATGCGTTTGCCGAATGCCCGGCCAAGCGAGCCGGGCATTCGTGATGCGACCCTGAAGCCGCAGACCCTACAGACAGCCACTCGCGCAAGCGGAGAAGACAACGGCGAATCGGTCTGTAACCGTCGTCAGGCAAGGACGAAATCGCCCGTCGAAAGCGCCCTGACGCTTTGCAGAATGGCAACGAGCTGCGGATCGGCATTGGTGCCCGAACCATCGGCATCGAACCACAGGCGGCCGTTGCCGCTCTCGAACAGAAAGGTTCCCTTCGTGCTCGTCGCCACCGGATCGGCGCCGACGACGAGCGTGACCGTGGCGTCAGCCGCCGCGATGCCGAATCCGATGCGTTCGATCACGAGCTTGTCTATGCCGCGGGTGAAGTCGGTTACGACATCGCCCTCGCCATCGAAGCCATCCTTATCAAAGAAGAACCGATCGTTGCCGGCGCCGCCGGTCAGCCAGTCGTCGCCCTTGCCGCCAACCATCGTATCGTTGCCGGCTCGGCCATCGAGCACGTCGTCGCCCTCGCCGCCATGGAGGATATTGCCACCGGTGTCGCCGCGGATCTCGTCGTCGGCGCCGCTGCCTTTGATGACCTCGAAGTGCCGGACCGTGAGGCCGAGTGCCAGGCCCCTGTTCGCCGCCTGGTCCTGGAGATCGAGAACGACCGAAGACGAACCCTCGCTAAAGGTGAGCGTGTCGACACCAGTGCCGCCGTCGAACACATCCTTGCCCGATGGATCATCGCGGATGAGAAGGTCGTCGCCAGCATCCCCGAAGAGCTGATCGTCGCCGGCGCCATCGCGCAGCGTATCGTTGCCGCCTCCACCGTGCAGAATGTCGTCGCCGGCGTTACCTTTGAGCGTGTCGCCTAGATCGCCGGCGCTCACCTTGTCGCGGCCGCTGCCCCCCACATATTCGAGCACTTCGAAGCCGCTGAACCATGTCGCCGTGTCGACAATGACCGGTGCGCCGGAGAAAGTGAACGCGCTGTCGCGCGTCTGCCCCGAGAGATTAAGGTTCAGCACGTCCGTTCCGGCACCGCCGTCAGCCTTGTCGCCGATCCCGATATAGACCGTGTCGTTGCCGTCCTCGGCATAGATCACGTCCTTGCCCTCGGTACCGGTGAGGCCTGCTCCGCGGATAATGTCATTGCCCGCGCCGCCCCTCAATCTGTCGTTGCCGGCGTCACCCGATATCGTATCGTCGCCGCCGCCGCCATTGAGGGTGTCGTTGTTGCCGCCGCCGATCAATTGGTCACTGAGGCTGCCGCCGACGAAGTTGTCGCTTCCTGCGCCGCCGAAGAGTTGGACGCGCTCGATATTTCGAACCGTGACCGGGGCGTTGGTGGCGGTCACGTCGGCCGAGAGCACAAAACCGACACTCGCCCAAGTCCAGCTGAAGTCGATGCTTGCGAAATCTATTCCGGCCCCACCGTCAAGATCGAGGACTCCGTTCGAGGAGGTGCTCGCGAAACTGTCGTTTCCAGCACCAAGATCGACGCTGTTGTTGCTGGCGCCGCTCGTACCATCCGCGACGGAGACCTTGTCATCGCCGTCCCCGGCACTGATCGTGTTCGAGCCGTCCAGGTCAGTGATCACATCGTCGCCGGCGCCGGACATCAGCGTGTCGTCGCCGTCGCCACCATTCAGCCTGTCCGCCCCATTGCCGCCAATGAGCGTGTCGTTGCCGCCATTGCCGTTAAACCACACGGTTCCAGCCGAGCCCACGGAGGTGACTAGGTCGCTGCCGCTGCCGAATTCGACCCTGTAGCGTTCGAAATTCGTGACACTCGTTCCATCGGAAAGCGTGGCGGTACTGCCGCTCACCGAAAAGCTTTGAGCTGTTGTGGAGGAGCTGCGGTCGATTGATATCCAATCCGTTCCCGTGCCGCCGTCGGCCTGCTCGGCGCCGCCTGCGCCAAGATCTATCTCATCGTTACCGCTGCCGCCGGTGACATTGTCCGTTCCATTGCCCGCTCTGACGATGTCATCCCCGGCGCCGACAACGAGCGTATCGTCTCCGTCCCAGGAAAAGACGATGTCATTACCGTCGCCGGTGACGATGTTGTTCGCGTCGGAACCGGCGGCGAAGATCGAATAGTGCTCGATGCCGGAGATCGTCGTTCCACCGCCGAGCGTATTGACTTCGGATGCCGCCTTGGCCGTGAAGGCGCCGGTGAAGTTATTGATTTCCAGGCGATCGCTGCCAGCCGACCCCATGATCTGGTCCATGCCCTGGCCATAGGTGTACACCAACCAGTCGTCACCGTCGCCGCCATCCATGGTGTCGTCGCCGAGATTGCCGAAGAGGACATCGTTGCCCGCCCCTCCCTGGAGAATATCCGCACCGTCGCCGCCGAAGAGCAGGTCCCTGCCGCGGCCGCCCGAGAGGAGGTCATTACCGGCGTCGCCCATGAGCTGATCCTCCCCATCGCCTCCATAGAGTTTGTCGTCGTCGGCACCGCCGTAAAGCCAGTCATTTCCGGAGTCACCGAAGAGGACGTCAGTACCGGTCTCCCCGAAAAGGCGATCGACACCAGAACCGCCGGCGAGCATGTCGGCGCCGGTGCCGCCCGTCAGCGAATCGTCGCCACCGCCGCCCGAAAGCTCGTCATTGCCGACGCCTCCCCAGAAAACATCTCCATAGGCGCCGCCGGTTATCAGATCGTCATAACCGGTCCCCGTGATTACAAAGGACTCGACATTGCTTATCTGCATGCCGCCGACGAGGGTCTGGACGGAAGCCCAGTCCTGGATAACGATGTCGAGCCCGGCACCATACGCCGAATAATTGAGCCTGATCGTGTCCGTGCCCGAGCCGCCGTCGACTATGTCACCGAAAATCTCGTCGACACCGCTCGCGACGATCGTATCCCGACCGCTACCGCCGTTGAGCTTGTCCTTGCCCGCCTCGCCCGTCAGCACATCGTTGCCGCTGTCGCCATTCAGCGTATCGTCACCATCGCCGCCGTGGAGGTCGTCCCCCTGAAATGAACCACTGACGTGGTCATTGTCCTCCTGGCCCCAGACCGTGTCGCCGCCCATGCCGCCATTGATGACGTCGTCACCCGTATAGCCGGCAATGAGGTCGGCCTCGAGGTCGCTGCCGATCAGCGTATCGTCGCCGAGCGTACCCAAAATCATTCCCATGCGTCTCTCCTTGATAACGGAAGGGGCGTGCTATCCCTTCCGCTCGCATCTATTGTCCCTCTCCGGGAGCGTTTCCTGCTCGTGGCGGAACAGGAAACCCTGGATGCGGTTCAATCCTGCCGCCTCCCTCCCGCGAGGACCCGCCCCGGCGACCGCGGGACGGGCTCATCGCGAAATCTTCGCGAAACCGCGTCAGGCGAGGAGGAAGTCGCCGGTCGAGAGCGTCGTGACGTTCTTTAGGATCGCCACCAGTTCGAGGTCCGCCTCGCTGCCCTTGCCATCGGCATCGAACCACAGCCGGCCGTTGTCGCTCTCGAATAGGAAGGTGCCCTTCGTGCTGGTCGCGACCGGATCGGCGCCGACGACGAGCGTCACCGACGCGTCGGCGGCGGCAATGCCGTAGTCGCTCCGGTCGATCGAGAGCTTGTCCTGCCCGCGGATGAAGTCGGTGATGACGTCGCCCTCGCCGTCGCGGCCGGAGCGGTCGAAGACGAAGACGTCGTTGCCAGCGCCGCCGGTCAGCCAGTCGTCGCCGGCGCCGCCGTTCAGCCGGTCGATGCCGCCGCGGCCGTCGAGCACGTCGTCGGCGCCGCCACCGTTCAGCGTATTCGCAAGAGCGTCGCCGCGGATGACGTCGTCATTGGCGCTGCCGTTGACGATCTCGAAGTTCTTGACCGTCAGGCCCTGCGCCATGCCCCGGTTCAAGGCCTGGTTCTGAAGATCGAGCACGATCGAGATGTCGCTGGCAGGCCCGAAGGAGAGCGTGTCGGTGCCGGTGCCGCCGTCGAAGACGTCGGTGCCGCTGAACACGGTCCTGGTCAGCGTGTCGTTGCCGGCGTCGCCGAAGAGATTGTCGCTGCCGGCGCCGTCGACAAGCACGTCGCTGCCGTCGCCGCCCTTCAGCGTGTCGTTGCCGCCATTGCCCTCCAGCCGGTCGCCGAGGGTGCCGCCGGTGACGGTGTCCTTGCCGGCGCTGCCGAAGTAGTTCAGCACCTCGAAGGCCTTGAACGAGGTCGCCGCATCGACGGTGGCGCTGCCGGTCGCGAAGCTGAAGGAAATGTCCTTCGTCTGGTTGCGCGCGTCGAGGCTCAGCGTATCGGTGCCGGTGCCGCCATCGGCAACATCGCCGATGCCGGCATAGACGCGGTCGTTACCGTCCTCGCCATAGATCTTGTCGAGGCCGCCATACTCGTTCGCACTGTCGCCATGGAGCGTGTCGTCGCCGAGGCCGCCCTTCAGCGTGTCGTTGCCGAGATTGCCGACGAGCACGTCCTTGCCGGCGCCGCCGGTCAGGCTGTCATGACCGCCTCTGCCGTAAAGCTCGTCGTTCAAGCCGCCGCCGACGAAGACATCATTGCCACTGCCGCCGAAAAGCGCCACGCGCTCGACGTTCTTGACCGTGACCGGTGCGTTGGCGACGGTGACGGAGGGCGACAGGGTGAAGCTGATTCCGGCGGTGTACTTGCCGAAGTCGATCGAGGCGAAGTCGGTGCCGGTGCCGCCGTCGAGCGAAAGCTTGCCGGTCGAGGCGCTCCGCTTGAAGCTGTCGTTGCCGACCCCGAGATTGACCGTATTGTTCGCAGCCAGGCCGTCCTTGCCGTCGCCGACGGAGACGCCGTCGTCGCCGTCGCCGGCATTGATGACATTGGTGCCGCCGAAGTCGACGATGCTGTCGTTGCCCGCGCCGGAGGACAGATTGTCGTTGCCGAGGCCGCCGTCGAGCGTGTCGCCGCCAGCCGTTCCGATCAGAGTGTCGTTGCCGGCATAGCCGTAGAAGGCGACGCCCTGAGCACTTCCGACCGCCTTGACGATGTCGCTGCCGGAGCCGAAATGCACCGTGTAGCGCTCGAAGTTCGTGAGCGTGGTCCCGTCGGAAAGCGTGGCGTCCGCCCCCGTCGCCGAGAAGGTCAAGCCCGCCGTCGTCGACCGCCGGTCGACGCTGACGCGGTCGCTTCCAAGGCCGCCATCGGCCTTGTCGGCGCCGCCTTCGCCGAGCTCCACGCGGTCGTTGCCGTCGCCGGCAAGGACGCTGTCCTTACCCGTGCCGGCCTTCACATGATCGTCGCCGGCGCCGGCATTGACGCTGTCGTCGCCGGCCCCGCTGTCGATAATATCGTTGCCGGAAAGGGTGGTGATGCTGTTGGCGCCGCTGCCGGTCGCGGTGATGGTGTAGTTCTCGATGCCGATGAAGGTCGTGCCGTCGGCGAGCGTGTTGGTGAGGGTCGCGGCCTTGGCGGCGAAATTGCCGGTGAGGTCGACGAGTTCGAGGCGATCGTTGCCGCCTGCATCGGTGATCGTGTCCTTGCCTTCGCCGAGATGGTGCCTGATCGTATCGTTGCCGGCGCCGCCTTCGACCGTGTCGTCGCCGGCACCGCCGTCGAGATGGTCGTTGCCATTGCCGCCGTTCAGCGTGTCGACGCCAGCATCGCCCTCGAGGCTGTCGTCGCCATCCTCGCCAAGAAGCGTGTCATTGCCGATGCCGCCGTCAACCCAATCCGAGCCACTGCCGCCCCGTGCCTCGTCGTCACCGCTGCCACCATCGAGGAAGTCGCTTCCGGCATCGCCATAAAGGAGATCGTTGCCGTCCTCGCCGTTGATGAAATCGGTGCCGTAGCCACCCCGCAGCGTATCCTGGCCGAGGCCGCCCATCAGCGTGTCGGCGCCGCGGCCACCGGTAAGCTTGTCGTCGCCGGCGCCGCCCGTCAGCATATCGGCGTAGTTGCCGCCGGTGATCGTGTCGGCAAAAGCCGTGCCGGTGATGCTGAAGGCTTCGACATTGGTCGCCTGGATGTTGCCGGTGAGCGTCTGCGGCGTGATCCAGTCGCGGATCGTGATGGTCACGCCCGCCGAGAGATCGGAATAGTCGACCATCAGACGATCGGTGCCCGAACCGCCATCGACGCTGTCGCCGGCGCCGGAGAACGGCACTTCCGACATGATCGTATCCTGGCCGGAGCCGCCATTGATGTCGTCGCTGCCCTCGCCGCCATCGAGGAAGTCATTGCCGCTGTCGCCGTTCAGCGTGTCTTCGCCGGTATCGCCGAAGAGGACGTCGCCCTGAAAGGAACCGTTGAGCGTATCGTTTCCGCCGAGGCCGAAGATTTGGTCGGCGCCAAAATCGCCCGTTAAGGTCTCGGCGGCGTCCGTACCCATTTTCATTGCCATGCTTATCTCCTGCGTGATTTGTTGGCATTAGATGCTTCGTTCGCCGGCACACGAAGGCACGGCGTCAAAGCGGATCGAATTTTTTGAAATTGCTGCCGCGGCTTGAAGACGCCGGCAGCGAAACCTTAGGAAGGCACTGTCTTCAACGAATCTCGGTCATGGTCTCGTCTCCTCGTTGCGGGACGACTTGCGTCCATGTCCGCCATATTGTTCAGAAAAATCCCATCTGATGTTCCCGCAGGAACAGTCGAACAGCGCCTGGCGCCCCTACTGCAGGTTTCATCATGAGTATTTGATGGAGTAGCGAATCATGCTCAAAATTCCGGCGCGCCTTCCTGTAGCCGGCCCCCCCTCTTCAGATGCAGTGATGGCGGCCGATGAGACATCCCACACGCAGCCGCACCGGCGCTCACACGCCCCGCCCCCGGCCGCCGAGTGGCGTCCGCACTTGGGCGGCGCTTGTCGCATCGAAGCGCATCGGATTTGTAAACTGCTCATTAACCAATCGTGAAAAGAGCGTGAAATGAACGAGAAGCCGCAGTTTTCGGCAGGCATCGAGGCCGGAGGGATAAGCTTTACGCTACTCGGCGGCTTCGCCGTCCGATCCGGGCCGGGGGCGGCCTTGGTCCTGCCGACGGCGAAAATCCGCCTGCTTGCGGCCTATCTGGCCTTGGCGGCGGGCCAGAAGCAAGCGCGCTCCAAGCTCTGCGCGCTCTTCTGGGAGGATCGCAACGCCGATCAGGCGCGGGCGAGCCTTCGCAACGCGCTGGCAGCGATCCGCGCCGTGCTTGGCAATGACGTGCTGATCGCAAGCCGCGAGTCGGTCATGTTCGACGCTACCCTCGTTTCGACGGATGTGGGTGAGCTGGAGAAGCTTGCAAGAGGCGACGCGGAGACGGGCATACAAACGGCTCGCCGCCTCGCAGCTCCGTTTCTGGAGGGCTTCGCCGCACAAGGTGAGGAGCTGTCGGAGTGGGTGGAATTCGAGCGGACACGATGCCGCAACCTTGCCGAGCTGTTGCTCGAAAAAACTGCAGAACGGCTTGGCACCACCGGCGAGGAAGCGGCTGCCGTAGCCCTCGCCCAGCAACTGGTTGCGCTCGACCCCTATCGTGAACGAAGCCATCGCCTGCTCATGCGCCTCCATGCACGGCAGGGCGAGCGCTCGCTCGCGATTGCGCAATTTCAAAAATGCCGGCAACTGCTTGCCGAAGAGCTTGGAACGGAGCCCTCGCCCCAGACCGTCGCTCTCGCCGGCGAACTCTCCATCGAAGGAGCGCCGGGGCGAAGCCCAAGCCCGGAGATTACGCCCGCAGGACGGCAAGCGGCCTCGCAGCTCGATTTCCGCATTTCCATCGCTGTCCTCCCCTTCCTGCATCCTGCCGAGGATGCCGACCAGTCGTTCCTCGCCGAGGGTCTTGCCGAAGACCTCATCACGGAGCTCTCACGCCACAAGGACTTTCTGGTGGTCGCGCGCCAATCCAGCTTCGCGCTCGGCGCTGGGCTGCGGGATGCGGAGCTGGCCGCTCAGGCCCTCGACGTCCGCTACGTGCTCACTGGCAATCTCAGGCGCCGCGGGAACGATCTGAGCCTCGGCGTCCAGCTTGTCGATGCCGCAACGCATCGAACGGTCTGGGCCGAACGCTACGCGCGCAAACTGGAAGAGATCTTCGCGATCCAGGACGAAATCGTCAGCCGGATCATCACTTCGGTCGATGCGGAGGTCCGCTCATCCGAACGCGAACGCGCCGCGCGCAAGCTGCCGCAAGCCATGGACGCCTGGGAGCTTTTCCACCGCGGCCTCTGGCACCTCTACAATTTTACGCTGGACGAGATCGATACGGCGGAAAGCTTCTTCAGGCGGGCAACCACGCTCCACCCGAGCTTCGCCCTCGGCCATGCGGGTCTGGCTCAGGCGGATCTCGTCCGCATCGTCTGGCAGATGTCGAACGATATTCCGGCGACACTCGAATCCGGCCTCGCGCACGCCCGCCGCGCGCTGGCCCTCGATGGAGCCCATCCCTTCCCGCATGTGGTGCTGGGACGGTTGCTCACCTGCCAGGGAGAGCTTTCCCTAGCCCATGACCATCTGCGTATCGCAACCGAGCTCAACCCGAGCTACGCCCACGCCCATTATGCGCTGGCGCTGGTACATATCTGGGCTGGAAGGCCGACCGACGCTCTGCCTCACATCGACCGCGCTATCCGTTTCAGTCCGCGCGATTCCCTCATCGGCGTATTCATGACCGTGCGGTCGGTTTGCCTCTTCCTGATCGGCGATATCGCAGAAGCGGAATCTGCTGCGCGTGCCGCGATCGGCCGCCAGGCGCGCGACAGCCTGTCCCGGCTGGCACTTGCCTGCGCACTCATGGAGACCGGTCGCATCGAAGAGGCGATGGCGGCCGTTGCGGAGGCCAGGACGCTGGTGCCGGGCCTATCGATAGCATCCTTGGATGGCCTGATCGGGCGCATGGCTCCTGCGCCGCGCGATCGCATTGTCTCGGCACTGAAGCGGGCCGGCCTCAACTGAACCTCTCGCCTAATCCGTCGAGCGCAAGAATCGGTCGTGCTTCGTAACAATTGGCCCTTAAATGTTACTGGACCGAGCGCCGTGGGCCGGCAATATATTCAGGCAAATCGCCGAACGGGATTTCAGTAGCAATTTAGATCAGAGCTCGCCTTATGCGGGCTCTGATTGAGATGCGGCCCAGGTCGAGCTGGCGGCGGCTCCCCCGGGGGAATTGGCTTACGGCATGCCGAGGACTTACTGAGGGGTATTGGACTCTACCAAGGAATTGCGCCCACACATTGGTAGCATTTCACCGCCAGCCTTCCGGCCCGCCCCTTGGCGGGCCTTCCTTTAAGCGACGTTCGATTCTGCCGCTCTTCCATTTCGCCTCGTAGTATCGGCAAGCCTTCCGGGTGCTGTGCGCTGACGGCGATATAAAAGTAAATTATGCCGCTCTAATGGACACCCACCTCGACGATTGCTACCCTCCGCACCCGGGAAGAAGCGACGGTTGGGTTCCCCATCTCTTCGGATTCTGCCACGCGCTCGCCCCCGGGTTGTTCAGCAAAAGACAAGCGTGAATTGAACGCATGTCGACCCGAAGTGGGCAGCGGGTTCGGGCCGAAGACATGCTGTGGGATCAGGAGCTCGGGGTGCATGAGGCGGCTGGCAGCGATCCTGGATGCGGATGTCGTCGGCTACAGCCGATTGATGGGGCGTGACGAGGCCGGAACATTCCATGCCCTGAAGGAATGCCGCAATGCGCTCATCCGGCCGGCCGTCGCCGAGCATGGCGGGCGGATCGTGAAACAGACCGGTGACGGCACGCTCGCCGAATTCTCGAGCGTCACCGCCGCCGTCACCTGCGCGATGGGGATCCAGAGGAAGATACTCCAGCAGGGCGGAAGCGGCGGAGCCGAGCCGCTGCAACTGCGCATCGGTATCCATCTCGGCGATGTCATCGTCGAAGACGACGACATCCATGGCGACGGCGTCTCGCTTGCCGAGCGCCTGCAGAAGATCGCTCCGCCGGGCGGCATCTGCGTTTCCCAGCAGGTCTACGACCAGGTCGCGTCGAAACTCGAGTTTCCGGTTGCCGACCTCGGCCTCCGCGCCTTCAGCGATATCCAGGCGCCGGTGCGCATCTGGCAGTGGCAACCTGCGGGCACCGGCGGGCCGGCGACGTCCACCGCCGTCTCCGAAGTCCGGACCGTTCCCGATCACAAGCGCCCGTCCATTGCCGTGCTGCCCTTCGTCAACCTGTCGAGCGTCGACGAGCAGGAACATTTCTCGGACGGCTTCACCGAGGAACTCATCGCCACCCTTGCCCGCTGCCGGTGGCTGCGGGTGGTCGCCCGCAATTCCTCCTTCGCCTACAAGGGCACCGCCATCGATGTCAGGAAGGTCGCGGAAGATCTCGGTGTCAAATACGTGATCGAAGGCAGCATTCGCCGTTCTGGCGATCGGATTCGCATAACTGCCCAGTTATTGAGAGGAGAAACCGGCATGCTGCTCTGGGCGGAGCGTTACGACCGCATGCTCGGCGACATCTTCGCGCTCCAGGACGAGATCGCCGGGCAGATCACCGGCACCGTCGAGCCGGAGCTCGGCATCATCGAGTTCGCCGCGCTGCGTGGCCAGACCGCCGCCGACATGGATGCCTGGAACGTCTATCTGAAGGGCCTCTGGCACCTCTACAAGTTCACCCTCGACGATCTGAAGACCGCAAAAGGGCTGTTCGAACGGGCGATCGAGCTCGAACCCGGCTTCGCCCAGGCCCATGCGCGGCTCGCCTACGTGCACATTCAGCTCGGCTGGTATGGTCCGCTCGACGAACGCGCGGATCGCATCGACGATGCGGTCACGCTTGCCGAGCGGGCGATCATGCTCGACAGCCGCGAGCCCGCAGCCCAACTTGCGCTCGGACGGGCACTCGCGCTCCGGGGCGAACCGGAGCGCGGCATCGATCATCTTCGTGCGGCGCTGAGGCTCAGCGCGAGCTTCGCGCAGGGTCATTTCGCGCTGGGGCAGGCCCTTTGCTACGTCGAGTGCCCGGAAGAAGGCATAGCCGAAATCAAGGAGGCCTGCCGGCTCAGCCCGCGCGACCCGCATCTCTGGACTTTTCACAACATGCTGGCGATCGCCCATTACCAATCCGGCCGCTACGCGGAAGCCGTCGCGGCGGCACGCACGTCGCTGCGCCAGGAGAACGTGACATTCTGGCCGGCCATGGTGCTGGCTGCGGCGCTCGGCGCCGAAGGGCCGACGGCAGAAGCACGCGAGGCCGTCGCCGAGCTCCTCCGCTGGCGGCCGGACATGACCACGTCGAGGGCGCGCGCCGAATTCTACTTCGGCAGCCGCCCGGCCATGTCGGAAGCTTTCGTCGACCGCTTCGCCACCGACTTACGCTGCGCCGGGCTGCCGGATTAGGCTCACGAGGCCTCGGCTTCCGCGCAATAGAGAGAAGGAGCGCCGAGTTGGCGTCTTGCCAATCTCCCGCAAAGCCCTCGCCCCTCTCACGGGCAGCATCGAGAGACAGGCCCGAGATGCAGCCGACTTATGCCTACCCCACCACCTACTGCAGCGTGCGACCGGGCGTTGCCGCATGGCCGTTCACTGCGTCGGATGTCGCCGCCTCGCCCGCCCGGGCGCTGTCGAGGCCCGTCGCCACGACCGAGACGCGGAAGGTGCCGTCGAGGCTGCGGTCGAAGATCGCGCCGACGACGATGTCGGCCTCGTCATAGACCTCCTCGCGGATGCGGGTCGCCGCCTCGTCCACCTCGAAGAGGGTCATGTCCATGCCGCCGGAGATGGAGACGAGCACGCCTTTGGCGCCGCGCATCGACACCTCGTCGAGCAACGGGTTGGCGATCGCCGCTTCCGCCGCCTGCATCGCCCGGCCCTCGCCCGCCGCTTCGCCGGTGCCCATCATCGCCCGGCCCATGCCCTTCATCACCGTCTTCACGTCGGCGAAATCGAGGTTCATCAAGCCTTCCTTGACGATCAGGTCGGTGATGCAGCTGACGCCGGAATAGAGCACCCGGTCGGCGATCATGAAGGCGTCGGCGAAGGTGGTCTTGGCGTCGGCGATGCGGAAGAGGTTCTGGTTGGGGATGACGATCACCGTGTCGGCGCTTTCGCGCAGCCGCTCTATGCCCATCTCCGCCGTCTGCATGCGGCGCTTGCCCTCGAAGCTGAACGGCTTGGTGACGACGCCGACCGTCAGGATGCCCGCGCGCCGCGCGGCTTCCGCGATGACCGGTGCCGCCCCCGTGCCGGTTCCGCCGCCCATGCCGGCGGTGACGAAGCACATATGCGTGCCGCCGAGATGATCCATGATCTCGTCGATAGATTCCTGCGCCGCCGCATTGCCGATATCCGGCAGCGAGCCGGCGCCGAGGCCCTCGGTGACGGCGGCGCCGAGCTGGATCCGCCGTTCCGCCTTCGACATCGACAGCGCCTGCGCATCCGTATTGGCGGCGATGAAATCGACCCCCTGCAGGTTTTCCGCGATCATGTTGTTGATCGCATTGCCGCCGCCGCCGCCGACGCCAATGACGGTGATTTTCGGGCGCATCTCCGTGATGATCGGCTTCTTGTATTCTATCATGGTTTTCTCCTAGGGCAGTTTCCCGGCCATCGAAAGCTCGCCCGTCCCGGGAAACGGCGTTCGAACGCGGTGCGGCACGAATCAGCCGCCTTCATTTTAGGAATTCAAAAAGGCCAGGGAGAAGGCAAGAGGGGCAAAATCAAGGCGCGTCCACAGCTACATGCCGGGGTTGAGGAACCTCGGCCAGTTCCCGACGTTCATGGTGGACATCATCACGTCAGGAGTGACGGCAATGGGCGTCGACAAAGCCCCAACGGAAAAGGGCAAGCAAGCGGCTCGCGGCCTGCATGAGAGCGCTGCGAAGGAAGAAAGAAAGGTCGAAGCGCAAAAGGGCTCCGATCTCGCCAAGGGCGCCGAGCGCTTCGAAGAGCGCTCGAGGAGTTCCGACGGCAAGGGCGCCGGAGCGAAGCAGAAACCGAAGCGCTAGGCCGGGAACCGATCCACCGGATCGTTGCCGGCATCTGCCACCGTGTCGGCGAGGCACCCCCCTCTGGCCTGCCGGCCCCCACAAGGGGGGAGATCGGCACGCGGCGAAGCCTCGCTCCACCAATTGAGCGCCGATATGAACGCGTGCAGCGGTCGCATCCGACGCGGCGCTAGCTTGTGGCAAGGAGCGTGCTCCCATCCAATCTCCCTCCTTGTGGGGGAGATGCCTGGCAGGGCAGAGGGGGGTGTCCCACACCCAATCGGGCTCTTGAGAAGCCCTCAGTCTTTCTCCGAAGCGGGCGCTGTGTAGCGCCGGCGCACGGCTTCGGCCACCCTCTTGCGGCTTTCGGCCGGCACGAGCGAGCGGTCCTCCTCGATGCCCGCGGCCTCATCGGCGAGTTCCGGGTCGCCGATGCGTTCCGCAAACCATTTCGAGTAGTCGCCTGCCCTTAAGTGATGTTCCCAGGTCTCGTCGTCGATCCCTTCGGCGATCTGCAGGAACATGATGAGATTATGCGCGCGCAGGTTCAGCTTCATCTCCGGGCCGCGGAAATAGAAGCTCGCATCCTCTCCGAGGTGCCCTTCGGCATATTTCCGCGTGTGCCGCTTGCGCACCTGCTTCGGCTTTTCGACCCGGATGCGCTGCACCTGATCCTCGGTCGAGCGCCGCCAGAAGAGGACCTCGTCCTCGGCCCGGACTTCATCCAGGCCGTCCGGCGGATCTTCGCCGATCGCCGCGCAAAACGTCTCGATCGCCTCACGCCCCTTGGGCCCGAGCGCGACGACTGCCGTTACCGCCGAGAGCGCCGTGGGCGAGACCGAATCCGGATGTACGGTGACCATGATTGTTCCCGAGCGGTCGTCGGAAAGCGCGAGCGAGGCGCTGTCGCGGGGCGCGGGCATAAGATGATGGGCCTCGTCGATGATCAGCCAGTGCGGCCTGCCCGTTCGTGCGCGCAGCGCCGAAATGTCGGACATCAGTTCGGCGAAGAAGGCGGGCCGCTCCTTGAGCTCGAAACCGAGCGCGCTGACGACGACATTTTCGTCCGGATTTGCCAGAAGTTCCAGCACCTGGCGCTCCGTTGGCGTGACGGAACCGCTGCCGACGGTGACGGCGCCTTCGAGATCCTCGTAATCACCTTCCGGGTCGAACACGCAGAACTGGAAGCGCTTTTCCCGCAGCCGCTCCGACAGCGCCGTCGCCAAGGTCGATTTGCCGATTCCGGAACTCCCGGCAATGAGCAGCACGTCGGGCGGCGCGATCGAGACGGGTCCGTCGTCTCCCTCGCCGATCTGCACCTGGTGGAGGGAATTGGCGCAGAACCCGTAGTCCTCCGCAATGATCCGCTCGATCAACTCCTCGACACCCGCACCGCGCTCCCCCTTAAGCGCGAAGTCGGCCGTATCCTTGACTGCCGGCAGCGCATTCGCGACCGCAGCGCCGCAACCGCACGATCGCAACAGCGCGTGGTCGTTTTCCGCGTCTCCGACGGCGACCACGTTCAGCAACGAGAGCTGCATCTCCTTGAGCGCGGCCTTGAGGCCGGTCGCCTTGTTGACCCCGGTCGGCAGGATCATCACCGCGCCCTTGTTGAAGATGATCTCGAGTTCGAGGCCAAGCTCGTTGATCGCCTCGAGCGCGGCTTTCTGGTGCGGTTCCCAGGTGGCGACGATCGACCGCCCGACCGACAGGTTGTCGACGCCCTTTGCTCTCAACCGTTCGACGAATTCCGGCGGCGGCGCCGGCGCAACCGGTTTCTCCTCTTCGGTGTCCGGCGAATAGAGCAACGCCCCATTCTCGGCAACGATCTTGTCGAACAGGTCCGTGTGCGGGAAGACGCGTTTCAGGTCCGGCAGTTCACGCCCGGTGACGAGCAGAAGCTTGCGGCCGGTATCCCTGAACCTTTTCAATGCTTCCAGGCTCTCAGGCCTGACGGCGCCGTGGTCCGCCAGGGTGCCGTCATAATCTGTCGCAAGGGCCATGAAATACATGCGCGCTGCCTCTCTTGCCGGTCGGACTTGCTGCAGAGGGGAACGTGAAAGGCCGATGCTGGTTCCCGCGGCGCGGGCGGCAGGCTTGGCAAGGAGCGGTGGCCTACTGCATGTCTCCTTGAATCGACCTCGATATAAGAAAGATACATGCAGCAGCTCAAAGTGCTACAGCGACCTTACTCGTCTGATAGGACGCGCGGCCGTTATGGGTGAACTGCCGCACCGGCAGCATCTTGGAATGAAACGAGTTTCTGGCGGCTGTCATCCCAAAGGACGAGCCTGACGCATTGCAAGCTTTCCCAAAGAGTGATGCGGCCGATATGCGCCAGCTGTGGATGGTCGCGCAGAACTTCCGGCAGTCTGTAGTAAGGGATCCTGCTCGACAGGTGATGCACGTGATGAATGCCGATATTGCCGGTCACCCATCTCAGCACCAGCGGCAGGTCATAGTGGGAGGCACCGTGTAGGGCTGCCTCGGGAAAGTGCCAATCCTGGCTCGCCGACCAGTGCGTATCTTCAAACTGGTGCTGAACATAGAAGAGCCAGATGCCGGCGGCGCCCGACAGGAGCACGATCGGCAGATGGATCAAAAGGAAAGGCAGGAGTCCAATCGCCCAAGCCATCAAGGCGGCGCACACCACGATCGCAGCATTCGTCCCCATCGTCGAGGCCCAGGGCAGCGTCCCTCCGTTCATCATCCCGACCGGCACGCGCTGCTTTAGGAGAAAAAGCCATGCAGGGCCGAGGCCGAACATCACCATCGGGTGCCGGTACAGGCGATAGCGGAAGCGCTTCATGGGTGAAAGCGCCCAGTATTCCGAGACTGTGAGAGTGGTGATATCGCCGACACCCCGCTCGTCCAGATTGCCGGCCGAGGCGTGATGAGCGGCGTGCGCCCGGCGCCAATAATCGTAAGGCGTCAGCGTAAGGACGCCGATGACACGCCCTGTCCAATCGTCAGGGCCGCGACGAGCAAAGAACGAGCCGTGGCCGCAATCGTGCTGGATCATGAAAAGCCGCAGGAGGAAGGCTGCGGCCGGAATGATTGCGATCAGCCCGTACCAGAAGCTGTGAGCGAGCGAAAAATAGGCGACGGCCCAAAAGCCGGCGAACGGAACGGCGGTGACAAGGAGCTCCAGGACGCTGCGCCCTATGCGCGGCTGGCGGTATTTCGCAAGGGTCTTCAACCATGCTCCGGCATTATCTTCAGCAAGTGATGCCGGTGGACAGACATGTGCGTTCATCAAAACTGGTCCGCGTTTCCTTGCCTCGCAAACGATCCGCCAAGCCTGTGACCGGCGGTTGAGTTTCAGGCGCAGTGGTTGAAGTCTCAGGCCTGGCGAGCCTTGCGTGCGGCATAACGCCGGTCGCGCTCGGCTTTGCGCGCAGCTTCGTCGGCCGCGACGCGTGCTTCGGCTTCTTTCCTCTTCTCGATTTCCGCTGCTGCGGCCTCCGCCAGCAGGCGCTGGTTTTCGATCGTCTTCGAAGCGTCGCGCTCGGCCCGACGGGCCTTTCGGGCAACCGCAACGGCTTCGCGGGCGGCAAGCCGCTCCTGCATCTCGGGATCAGTGGGCTTCGGCGCGGAAGCGAATTTTGCCAGAAGCTGACGCTTGGCCTCGGCCGCAGCAGTGCGGCGTTCCGCAAAGCCGTTCGTGTTGAGGTGTCTCAATAGATATTCCCTTAATTCTCGTGGTCACCAGCTCTCGAGCGATCAAAGGCTTTTCGGAACGGGGACGCTGACGTTGTGCCCGCAAATGGAGCCTCAGAACAGCAAAAAGGCCAGACATCCGCCTGACCTTTTCGAATTTCTTGCCGCTATGCCAGTACATCCGTGGTCATCGGCGGCCAAAAGTTTTAGGCAGCGCGGAGCTGGCCTGCGGACATTTTGCCCGACTTGTTGTCGCGCTCGAGCTCGAAGCCGAGCTTCTGACCTTCCACAATCGAGATCATCCCTGCGCGCTCGACGGCAGAGATGTGAACGAACACGTCGGCGCTGCCGTCGTCAGGCTGGATGAAGCCGAAGCCTTTGGTGGAATTGAACCATTTAACTGTGCCAGTAGTCATGACGAACCCCTTTCTTAGCAACATTGATCACCGCTGGGCGACGCACAGCGGGCATTCTTCGACTTTTGAGAGGAGAAGTTCGTCAAGGCGCGCGAGGCGCAGCAGCAACAACTATCGGCAAACAAAGCATCGATGTGAGCTGAATACAGGCCTTTCATGGCCGGGTCAACTTCTTGTTTTGGGAAATTCTTGTTTGCTACCTTTGATAGTCATTGGGGAATGAAGTCGCCCACTCGACGCACCACCGAGGCACACGCGGGTCCGGTTTTCGAAAGCCGCTCACAAGTCCGGGCGTCCCTGCCGCGGCAAAGGATATGCGTCGGCTTCGTAAAGCTCGCGCATCTGTTGGCCGTTGTAGCGGTCCTCCTCGACCTCCAGAACAGAGCCGCGAAGCAGCGAGGCTGGCATGTCCTCAATTGCAAAGCGAAGTGCTTCAGCGACCGAATCAAACCGCTTGTAACGAAGCCGGCTCGTTCTTCTCACGGTCTTGCAGGGATAAAGCCCCGCGCTGGCACTGTAATCAACCGTCGTCATGAGTGCGGTCCTTGGGGCAAAGAGAGTGATGCCTCTGCTCCCCTTGCAGCTATTTCTGCTTCTTGCCGAAGCCGAGCCCGCTGTTGGCGAACTTGACCTGGTTGCCCTGCACGGCGGCGACCGGTGCTACAGCCTTTTCTTTCTTGGGCTTTCGAACTTCGCGATTGCTTCTTGCTTGGCCTTTGGCCATCTGGTCCTCCTGGAGAAAAATTTTCGGGCTTTCAATTCTGCGGCATCGACTTAGGTTGCTGACCTCAGCATGGACGCAATTTACCGCAGAAAAGGCGGGAACGGCTGGCGCGCGTCGCTGCCGAGTTGAATCGCCTGATGCACGGTGCGGCCGCCGATTCGGCTTTACGAATTTGCTGAAGCCGAACGTTTTCGCCGTATCCGAACCCGGTGACGCTGACGAGATTACGAACGGTGGTCTGAGATTGGAGGTCGGAAGACATGCTGTCCTCCCTTCGTTGGGGCGAGGACGCAAAGGCCCCGAACCAGCAGCGCCCTGGAAATGGCTGCTGACATACACACCATGCGCCCTTTAAAGGGCACACGCAATGGGTCATTATCAGCAATTCGAACTCGCCCGCTGATTTCAGCCGGGCGACAGACACGGCCGCGGCAGCATTTGTGGACATGATTGGAACATGCCGGGGACGCTTTCGTCGCCTGGTGAGCCTTTTGCCCGACCTCCGAGGCTGCAATGCGCTGGGATCGGTCACGCCAAGATTCTATCGAGTGCACTCTTGACCCGTGCAACTTCGCTTTCCGGCAACGGCAGGATCGGGCGCGGCGGGTCGACCCGGCAGAGGTCGAGCGCTTCGGCGATCGCATACATCACGCGGAAGCTGCCGAACGCCTTGAACAGGCTCCATAAAGGCTGAAAAGGCTGATCAAGCCTCTCGACCTCGGCCGCGTCGCCGGCCTGGGCCGCCCGCGTGAGCGCCAGGGCCTCGGATGGCAAGAGGCCAGCGATGACGCTGTACCAGGCGTCGCAGCCCGAAAGCAGCGCCGTGGCCGCTCCCCAATCGCCGCTGTAGCCGATGGAGAACCCCCGTGGCGTTTGCGCGCGCAGCTGTGCCATCTCGCAATCGAAGTCGCCATCCGGCGGCAGCGGCATTTTCACCGCTGAAACATTCGCCACCTTTGCAAGTCGCGCAATCAACGCGTTGCTGAACGTGAACCTGGTCGTGCCGGGATTGTTGTAGATGCAGAGCGGCAGGTCGCCCGCCTCCGCGACCGCAGCGAAATGCTGATAGACCTCTTCTTCCAAGAGCGGCGTATAGGACATCGGCGCAAGCAACAGCCCGTCGGCGCCGGCAGCTTTCGCATCGCGAGCCAGTGCCTCCGCCTCGTCGGTTCGAAGCGCCCCGACACCGACGATGACCGGTATCCTGCCGCCAATGCAGTCCATAGCCGACCCGACGGCGCGGCGCCGCTCGTCCCTGGATAGAAAGGCATAGCCCCCCGTGCTGCCGAGCAGCCCGATCGAGTGGGCACCGGCTGCATGGATGCGTTCGAGCAACCGCGCGAGCGCGGCCGTGTCGACACGGCCGCCAGCATCGGCGGGCGTGATGGGAAAGGCCGAAAGCCCGGCAAAGAAGTTCACGGTTGCTCTCCGTCAAGCGCGGGACAGCAGCAGCCGCAAACCGGCCACGCCGAAAAACACGGCCAAAGTGCTCTCGATCCCGCGTCGCGCGCGGCGATAGATGCGCACCATGGGCGCGGTCGAAAAGATGAGGGCGTAACCACAGAAGATGGTCACGCTCAGCAGCGCGCAGCCACCGAGGATCGCGGCAAGAGTGTGCCATGAGGAATCCGACCCGAGCCCAAGCGTGACCAGGGCGATCCATCCGAGCACGGCTTTCGGATTGCCGAGATGCATCAGCAAGCCGCGCCGGTAGAGGGCCGAGCCGGAGAGCCGTTGATCAGCCGGCACCGTGCCCATGGTCCGATCGTCGGACGTGAGAGCCGCCCTGCCCGCCTTGAAAGCGAGATAGAGGAGATAGAGGCCGCCGAAGATCTTGAGAAGGATCAGTGCCTCCGCATATCGGGTCAGGACAGCCGAGATGCCGGTCGCGGCCATCAGCCCCCAGAAAATCGAACCGCTGACGACGCCGGCCGCAAGCAGAAGTGCCGCCCGTCTTCCATGGTTCATCGCAACACCCATGATCTGCATATTGCTGGGGCCGGGGCTGCCGGCAGCAATCACATAGGCCGCATAGACGAGCAGCAGTTGGTGGAGGTTGGACGACATCTTTGGTGCCCCTGTGAATTGATAGCGGGAGGTCAACCGAGGAGAGCTGCGAAGTCAAGATCTCATGCAACGGACTGCTGAGCAGGTTGCGCAAAAGTGTCCCACGGTTTTGCGGCAAGAACCTGCGGCTGAGAGATGGACCCGCGAGATCACATCCCCCTCAGAAGTTTGGAAGCGATTATCCACATCGTAAGAGCAATCAGCGTTTCCAGGATGCGCCAGGCTGACGGTTTTGCAAAGATCGGCCTGAGCCAAGTCGCGCCGTAGCCCAGCGAAAAGAAGAACAGCGTCGACGCCGTCACCGCACCTGCCGTGAACGCGACCTCGCCTCCCGGAAACCGGGTCGAGATCGTGCCGAGCAGCACGACAGTGTCGAGATAGACATGCGGATTGAGCCAGGTGAGCGCGAGGCATGTCGCAAGTGTCTTGCCCAGGCTCGACGATTTCCCCTCACCGGCCGCCAGTGCTCCGCTCGACCGCAAGGCGGAATAGAGACTTTTAGCGCCATACCAGAAGAGGAAACCCGCCCCGCCGTAGCGCATGACCGGATCGAGCCAGGGCAAGAGGGCGGCGATCTGCCGAAGACTCGTTACTCCGAGCACGATCAGCAGGGTATCGGACAGGCCGCATGCGAGACAGACGGCGAACACATGCTCGTTGCGCAGGCCCTGGCGCAGGACGAAAGCATTCTGCGCGCCGATCGCGACGATCAGGCTGAGCCCCATCATGAGGCCCGTCACGTAAACCGAAAATTCCATGCCTGGAAAAACGCTCCCGAATAACGAGTGAGCATTTCCAGTACCGCCGCAAGCCGATTCAGGCTAGTTAATGCTACTTACGCAGATTAAGAGAAACTAATCCGATGCTTGACTATCCCGCCCTTCGCGCCGTCTCGGCAGTCGTTCAAACAGGCAGCTTCGAAAAGGCCGCAAGCATGCTGAACGTCACGCCTTCGGCTGTCTCGCAACGGGTGAAACAGCTCGAGGAGCGCCTCGGCATCGTGCTGATCGCGAGAGGCAACCCCTGTACGGCGACGGAAAAGGGGGCATGGCTCTGCCGGCACATGGAGAATGTCGGCATGCTCGAAGGCGAGCTGTTGAAGCAGCTGCCGGGCCTCGTCGATCCGGGGGAGCCGAGGCAAAGGGTGACGCTTCACATCGCCACGAATGCCGACAGCCTCGGGACATGGTTCGTCTCGGCCGTGTCGAACTTCGCCAAAGGCTCCGAGTATCTGCTGAACATCGCGGTCGACGACCAGGACCATACCGCCGAGTGGGTGCAGCGCGGGCGGGTGATCGCGGCCGTCACCAGCCTGGAAAAGCCGATCCAGGGATGCCGGCGCACGTCTCTCGGCGCGCTCCGCTATCATGCGACGGCGAGCCCCGATTTCGTCGCGCGCCATTTTGCCAAGGGCGTCACTCCGGAGGCGATCATCAATGCGCCGGCCTTGACCTTCAACCAGAAGGACAGGCTTCAAAGCCGGTGGATAGGCCAGACGCTTGGAGAAGACCTCGCTTTTCCGACCCACTGGCTGCCTTCGACCCAAGGCTTTGTCGACGCCAGCCTTTCGGGCATGGGATGGGCGATGAATCCGATCCAACTGGTGCGGGGGCACTTGGCCTCCGGGCGGTTGGTCGAGCTGATCCCCGACACGCCGCTGGACGTCCCCTTATATTGGCAGATCAACCGCCTTGCCGCCGACCGGCTGAGCGAACTCACGCGCGAAGTCACCACGACAGCCAAGCAGCATCTCTCGCGTTGAGAACCGAGACAAGGCGGTCTGCGCTTGTCACAAGGTCCTGCAGACGCCAGCCGCCGCTCACGACGAACGGCGCCAGCGTGCCCTCCCCCATCGCCACGTTTAGTGCGCGGAAGTCTAGCGCCAAGCTGGAGGGCTAGTTTTGCGCCTAAACGAACCTTGCGACCGTGGCAAAACTGCTCACTGTTCCTGGGCGGCGAACCAAGCGGAGATCGCGGGCATATTGCGCTCCAATCCACCGGGTATGAAAAGATTGAGCAGCCTGGCGGTCGTTTCTCCGGTATTTCGGAAATCGTGGTCGACACCGGCCGGTATTCGCAGGAAAGTCCCCGGCGTGCAGTGCCGCCAGCAGGTGCCTACGAGGATTTCGGGCACACCCTCGAGCACAAAGAAGACCTCGTCATTTGCGACATGGCTGTGCCGGCCGACACCGCTCAGGCCTGGCTTGAGTATCCACTCTGACACCGAATAGGCCGCCTCCGTCTCGGCTTCGTCGGCCTTGAACACGCCGGTGAGCAGGCCGAGCCCGTAGTGCCGCCCTTCTCCCGGCTGCAAAAGGATGATGTCGCGACGGCGGTGCGACAGACTGTCCTCGCCTGTGCTGTTCTCCAAGGGAGCCATGCCGGCTCTTTCAGCTGGATTTCCGTCCGCCGAGTTCATGCCCCGGTCTCCTCGTTCCAGCGGCGCTGCATCTCTTCCGGGGCCACATCCTCGATCTTCTGCGAAAGCATCCACCGATGGCCGAAAGGATCGACGACCATGGCGACGCGCTCGCCATAGGCTTGATCTGCAGCGGCACGCAGAACGACGGCCCCCGCGTCGACGGCGCGGGCAAGATCGGCATCGACCGACAGAGTTGCGAGGTGGAAGGTCACGGGAGAGCCACCGATCGTGTCCGGGCTCAGTGCACCGAAGTCGGGATACTCGTCGGCAATCATGACGGTGCTTTCGCCGATCTTGAGTTCCGCGTGGCCGATCCGACCGTCGCGCGGGTCGGTCATCCGGAAGAGCTCCTCGGCACCAAAGGCGCGACCGTAGAAATCAATCGCTGCGCGAGCATTCTTGACGATAAAATAGGGGGTCAGGGACGAAATCGAGGTGGACATGGGCGGCCCCTTGTCGCTGGCGTATAGTTACGTTACGTTACGTTTTATAATTAAATGAGTCAACAGCACATGAGCCCACCGAAACGGCGCGGAAGACCGCCAAACCAATTGGCGCAGGCGAGAATCCTGAAAGCGGCGCACGACATTCTGACGGAGGACGGGTTTGGCCGTCTGACCGTTGAGGCCGTTGCCGCGAGGTCTGGTGTGGGCAAGCCAACGATCTACAGGCATTGGGCGAACGCCTCCGAACTCGCCATGGCCGCCTTGATGTCCGGAGATCCGGGCATCTTTGCAGGAGGTGGGACAAGTCTGCGATCGGCGCTCGCGGGGCAGATGCGATCACTGATCCAGGCCTTTGCGACAACCAGAGGGCGCCAAATCGCCATGACGCTCGCGGCCGCCGACCCGGAAAGCGAATTCACGAAGGCCTTCCGCAATCAGGTCATCCTCTCGAGCCGCGAGGCCGGTCGCGCCCTGTTGCTCGAGGCTGCCGCGCGGGGAGAGATTATGTTGCAGCACGACCTTGAGGTGCTGCTCGACATGATTTACGGACCCGTCTTCTACCGGCTGCTTGTCGGGCATCGCTCACTCGACACGGGTTTCGCCGACAGCATCGTCGCCATTGCCTTGGAAGCAGTGGCGGCCCGCGCAGATAGGTAGAAAACGAGAGCGGAACTACGAGCTCCCGCTCTCCACCCATTCCGACGCTCGCGAAGAGAGCCATATATCACGCCGGTGCAGGAGGCTCCTTCAAGCCAGCCTATGGCGCGACCATGCAGGGCTGAAAAAGCGAGGTCGGCGACCTAATCGAAGGCGTTCTTCTCCGCATGCCCGTAAGCACGAGGACGCCCCCGCGAGCCCCTATAGACGCCAGCCGCCGCTCATGACAAAAGGCGCCAGCGTGCCCTCCGCCATCGCCACGCTGCTATAGGCCTTGAGCCGCTGGCCGTCGGAAAGCGCGAGGTCGAGCGCGAAACGCTCCCCTTCGAAGACGCAGGAAACCGTCCGCATCGCGATCCCGTCGGCAGCACGGTGGACGTGTTCCGGCCGGATCAGCACGTCTGCAAGCGGTCCCGCGCGGACCTGCCCGCCATCGCCGAGCGCCTGGCGGAGCAACGGCCAGTCAAGCTGCCTCTCGGCATTCTCGGGCAGTCTCAAGCGCAGGATGCTGCCGCGGCCGATCAGGCCGCCGACCACCCGACCCTCCGGCCGCGCATAAATCTCCGCCGGCGGCGCCACTTGCAGGATCCGGCCCTCCGCCATCACCGCGACGTCGGTCGCAAGCGCCATCGCTTCCGCCTGGTCGTGCGTCACATAGATCATCGTCGCGCCGGAGCGTTCGTGAAAGGCGCGGAAGGTCTCTTCCATGGCCTTGCGCAAATGCTGGTCGAGATTGGCGAGCGGCTCGTCGAGCAGCACGACGTCCGGCTCGGTGACGAGGCAGCGCGCCAGCGCCACCCTCTGCCGCTGGCCGCCGGAAAGTGCGGCCGGTCGCCGCTCGGCGAAGTCCTGAAGCTTGACGAGCGCCAGCGCTTCGGTGACGCGCCGGCGGCAAGCCTCGCCGGAAACGCCGCGCACTTTCAGCGGATAGCCGACATTCTCCGCCACGCTCATATGCGGCCAGAGCGCATAGGACTGGAACACCATCGCCATGTTGCGTTTTTCGGGCGGCAGCGAAAAGGCGGCGTCCGCAAGCCGCCGCTCACCGAATTCGATCGAGCCATCCGTCGGCTGCTCGAAACCGGCGACCATCCGGAGCACCGTCGTCTTGCCGCAGCCGGAGGGGCCAAGGAGTGCGAGAAAGCCCTGCTTGCGCACCGTGAGCGTGACATCCGACACCGCCGGCCGCCCGCCGAAGTTCTTCGTCACATGGTTGAGGATCAGTTGCGCCATGGCAGCACGCCCTCCGGCAGGTATTTCGCGAAGACTTCGAGCGCCGCCATCAACGCCAGGACCATGAGCACGACGAGCACAGAGAGCGCCGAAGCGAGATCGGAGGAACCGCTGTCGTCGAGATTGAAGATCGCGACCCCGAGCGTCTGCGTCCCGGCCGACCAGAGCAGCGCCGAGACCGTCAACTCGTTGGCCGCGATCAGGAAGACCAGGATGACGGATGCTCCCGCGGCGGGCGCTACGAGCGGCAGTACGACGTTGCCCATGCGGCGGAGGAACCCGGCGCCGGCGAGCCGCGCCGCCTCCTCGAGCGACGGGTCCATCTGCAGCATGGCGCTCATCACCGGCTTCAGGCTGACCGCGAGGAAAGACGAGAAGTAGGCGGCCAGTATGATCCAGATCGTGCCGTAGAGCGTAAGGCCGATCACCGGCAGCGGCGCGGCAAAGGCGAGGATGAAGGCGACGGCGAGCACGATGCCCGGCAGCGCGTAGGGAATTTCGATCAGGATCGCCAGGAGATTGACAAGCGCGCCCTGACGCCGCGCCAGCAGATAGGCGGCAGGCACGGTGACGAAAAGGAGCCCTACCGCCGCGGCGGAGGCGAGGAAGAGCGAATTGCGAAATGCCGTCAGCGTCAGGGACTGGCGAAAGAGGATCTCGCCGTAGGCGCGGAACGAAACGGTCTCAAGCGTGAGCGGCACGCCATAGGCCGGCACCAGCGAGCTCGCGACGAGCGCCAGGAGCGGCGCGACCAGGACGAGCGCCAGCGCGCCCCAGAGCAGGCACTCGCCGCAAAGCCTGAAGCGCCCGAGGGAGAAGGCCGCACTCGCCTCGCCAAGCCCGATCAGGCGGTAATCCCTGCCGGCCAACGCCCGCTGCTGCAGCAGGAGTCCTGCGGCGGAGATGACGGCGATCAGCGTCGAGAGCACGGCGATCTCGCCGAAGGTGGAAGCGCCGAAGCTCGCAAGCCGGCTATAGATCAGCGTCGGCAGCGTTTCGATCGAGGCGGGAATGCCGAGGATTGCCGGAATGCCGAAATTGCCGATGCCGGAGACGAAGGCGATTGCCGCCCCTGCGACGAGGCCCGGGCTCCCGAGCGGCAGCACGATATCGCGGAAGACCCGCCAGGGCGAGGCGCCCGCAAGCCGCGCCGCCTCGACCGCGTCGCGCGGGATGGTGGCAAGCCCGGCCCTCACGGCCAGGAACACGAGCGGCGCATGTTGCACGCCGAGGAGCAGCGCCAAACCGGAAAGCGAGTAGAGCGGCTGCGGGCTGCCGAGCGGCGGCGCGAGCCCCAGCGTCTTCAGGAGGGGGCTCGATGGTCCGGACATCTCCAACCAGGCGAGCGCCGTCACCTGCGGCGGGATCATCATCGGCAGCATGAAGGCGAAGCTCAAAACGAGTTTGCCGCGGATGTCGGTGAGCGCCAGGGTGAAGGCGAAGAGCGCGCCGAGCACCAGTGAGACGACCATGCCGCCCGTGGCCGTGATCAGCGTATTGCGAAGTGCGGCGAAGGTCGCGGGATCGAGGAGGACTCTCGCTGCCTCCCCTCCCTTTATCCCGCCCAGTCCCGCCCAGCCGAGGCGGATGAGCGGCAGCGCCGAAAGCAGGAAGAAGGCGACGAGCACGAAAGGCAGAAGCCAGGCCGGCTCGCCGGGCGCCCGCCGACTGCCCCCGGGCAGCGCCGGGCGCCGCCCTGCCCCTGTTCGCTTGCGCTTGCCGCTGCGTGGACTGGCTTCCCCTACGTAAGGCGATGCCGGCAGGTCGAAACCGTACAGGGTCCGCGCCAGTTCCGGCGGCAGCTTGGCCCGGGGCCGCAGTGGTTTGCCCTGCCGTTCGGCGCCCTTCGCTTTTACGCCACCAAAGGGAAACCGCAGCCGGCCGGGACGGCGGCTGTGGGCGATCTCGTCCGTTTCCAAGGCATTCATGGGTTTCTCCACGACTGCCTGCTTGGATCCCTGTGTTTGCCGCAGGTTCCGATCGCAAAACCGGGGCACATTTTTGCGGAACCTGCCTAGCATCATCCGATCAGTTGGTGCCGAAAATGCCGGAGAAGGTCTGCAGGTCCGCTTCGGCATTCTTCACCGCCGCGGCCGCATCGACCGGAAGCACCTTGATCGTCTCGCGCGCGCGAAAACCTTCCGGCAGCGCGACGCCGTGGCGGGCAGGCATATAGCCCATCTTCGCTGCCAGTTGCTGGCCTTCCTCGGAAAGCAGGAAATCGACGAATTTCTTTGCGGCTTCGGCGTTCTTCGCGGTCTTCAGGATCGCGACCGGCTCGGTGACGGCGGAAACGCCCTCGGCCGGGAAGACGAATTCCACCGGCGCGCCCTTGGCCTTTTCGCGGATGGCCATGAAATCGACGACCATGCCATAGGCCTTCTCGCCGGTGGCCACCGCCTTCAAAACGCCGCCATTGCCGCCGGCGGCCGTCGCGCCGTTTTCTGCGAGCGCCTTGTAGTAGTCCCAGCCGAGGCCGTCGATGCCGGCGAGCGTCTGCGCATGGATCAGCGCCGCCCCGGAGGTGAGCGGGCTCGGCATGGTGACGAGACCCTTCGCCTCCGGCATAGCAAGGTCCTGCCAGCCCTCCGGCTTCATCGCGGCACCGGTGTTGTAGATGATGCCGGTGGTGATCATCTTCGTCGAATGATAGGCGCCATCGGCATCATTGAGCGAGGGATCGAAAGCCGCCGCTTCCTGGGACTTGTAGGGCATCAGATGCCCCGCCTCCTTCAGCCGCTGCATCGTCACCACATCGGCGATCAGAAGCACATCCGCCACCGGATTGCCCGCCTCGATCTCGGCCATCAGCTTGGCCAGGATCTTCGTCGTCCCCTCGCGCACCCACTCGACCTCGACGCCGGGATTGGCCGCCTCGAACGCATCCACGGTCGCCTGCGCATCTTCATTCGGCTGGCTGGTGTAGAGGATCAGGTTCTCGGCGCGAGCCCCGGTGGAGAGGAGACCGGCAATGGCCGCTGCGGCAACGGCGGAGAGAAGCGTTTTCATGACGTAGCCCTCGGTGTGTGGAAGATGATGCCGAGGGATAGAGGGGGTGTTTTACAGGGTTGTGACAAGGGGATTGGAGAGGACGGCATCGAGTGAGCTTTACGCCCAGAAGGGCACACTGGCGCCACCGGCGGCGCCGGCCGGCGGCCATTCTACCGATGGTATCGGAACTTCCGGTGTTTGCCGAATTACTGACGGCCAGCGAGACCAGCAAAGGTGACCGGTGCAGACGTGGCCGAGATTTGCCGCTTCGTGTCCATGTTGGGACGTGAGAGCGACAACTCTGTTGCGACGACACAAATCGCGATGTTCGTTACGAGATGCCCTCAAGGCGATATCGCGTTCCTGGGTAAAGGAGACGTGCTGTCGTCACGTTCGCCGTGTCGGACCATGTGCGGCGCCTGATCAAGAGACAGGGCTCATTTCGACCGATGCCGAGGAGCTTGCGTTCCCAGGGCTGCGGCGAGACTGCCTCGACGATCTGTTCGGTCCGGGTAATTGGCGCCATCGCCGTGAGGTAGGCGTTCGGCGTCATGACGCGGAAGTCCTGTTCCATGTAGCGGGGGCAGATGGCCGGATTGACGAAACGATCCTCGATCTGGATCGGCAGACCGTTTTCCAGGTGAACCATGATCGAATGGAAAACGCGCGCACCTGTGGTGAGCCCCAAGGCATAACCGATTTCCGGCGTAGCTTCCTCTTGCTTCATCAGCGTGATGTGGGACGTGTGCTCATGTCCGCGCTCGCGAATCTCGTCGGCGATATTGCGGACCTCGAGCAACGCCGTGCTGCCCTTTTGCGGAGCAACGAAGGAGCCGACCCCCTGCACTCGCGTGATCGCCCCCTCATTGGCGAGTTCCCGCAGCGCCCGGTTGGCGGTCATACGGCTGACGCCTAAATCGGTGACGATCTCGTTCTCTGAAGGGATGCGTTGGTGCGCCGGCCATTCACCATTTTCGATGCGGCTACGGATAAAGTGCTTGACTGCCTCGTAGCGCGGCACCGGTCCGGCTTCAAATGCGGTCCTGTCGTTCTTACGCTCCACTGCCGTCATAAGGCTTAGCCTCCTTCCATTCCGCTGTATCGACCGGATGCCGCGCATCCGGCTACTGAACTTTTCGTTCATTTCGTTCTTGCGCGCCAGCCTAAAATACATATAGTTCCATATACAACATCGTACAGGCGGCGAGAAACTTATTTTGGAATGCGTCCATCACAACAGGGGTGGCGCAGCATGAAACACGCCACGACCGAGGAGAGATACCGATCGCGCCGTAGCACGCAGACACATCATTGCAATCGAAGCGAACATCAAAAAAGGGGAATGCGCATGTCGATCAGCACAATGAAACTCACCTTCGCGGCCGCCGGTCTGATCCTGGCGGCATCCACCGGCAGCGCCAGCGCCTCCTATTGCAGCGACGGCAAGACCGTGACCTTCGCCGGTATCGACTGGGAAAGCGGCGCCTTCATTACCGAAGTCATGAAGACGATCCTCTCCAAGGGCTATGATTGCCAGGTGGATTCGATACCCGGCAATTCCGTGACGCTGGAGCAGGCGACCGCCAACAACGACGTCCAGATTTTTGCCGAGGAATGGCTGGGCCGTTCGGACATCTGGAACAAGGCGGTAGAGGAAAAGAAGGTGGTCGCCGTCGGCAAGACCTTCGTCGGCGCCAGCGAAGGCTGGTTCGTGCCGGACTACGTCATTCACGGCGATCCGGCGCGCAATATCGAGGCCAAGGCGCCGGATCTGAAGAGCGTCTCCCAGCTTTCCGAACCGAAGATCGTCGAACTCTTTGCCGATCCCGAAGAACCGTCCAAGGGCCGGTTCCTGAACTGCCCGTCCGGCTGGACCTGCGAAGGCATCAGCACCGCCAAGCTCGACGCCTACAAGCTCGGAGAAGCCTACGTCAACTTCCGTCCGGGTACGGGCACTGCGCTCGATTCAGCGATCACCTCCGCCTATCTCCAGGGCGAGCCGATCCTCTTCTACTACTGGTCGCCGACCGCGATCATGGGTAAATTCAAGCTGGTCCAGCTTGAAGAGCCCGCCTATAACGAAGCCTGCTGGAAAGAACTGAGCAGCGCCAACGGCAAGCGCGACCAGGCTTGCGCCTTCCCCTCCGTCGACGTCGCCTACGGCGTGAACAGTACCTTCGCTTCGGAGGCTCCGGAAATCATCGAGATCCTCGAAAAGGCGACCTTCCCGCTCGAGGACGTCAACGGCAGCCTCGCTTACATGGTCGACAACAAGGTCGATGCCGCCGCCGCGGCAGCCGAGTTCCTGAAGACAAAGGCCGATGTCTGGGGCAAGTGGGTCTCCGACGAGGCACGCGGCAAGATCGAGGCAAGCCTCAAGTAGCGGCAAGCCGCCCTGCACCGCCGCCTCGACCTCCGACAACGGAGGCACGCGGCGGCGCGCCGGCTGCCGAAGCTGCCCCGCGACCAGGCGGCGATGACCGCCGGCGGCCTCCCCGAGCAAGGAACGCTTCCGATGTTTCCGGACTCTCTCAATCTTTCGATCCGCGCGCCGGTGAACGACTTCATTCAGGCGCTCGTCACCAATCACGGCTGGGTGTTCAAGGCGATCAGCGGCGTCATCCTGAAAGCCGTGCTGTTCATTGAATGGATCCTGCGCGGCTTGCCCTGGTGGCTCGTGATACTCGCCTTCATGGCGCTTGCCTGGCAGAGCTCGAAGCGGTGGTCGCTGACGATCGCCGTCGGCGCGCTGCTTCTCGCCGTCGGCGTGCTCGGCCTCTGGGACCTTACCATGCAGACTCTCGCCCTGATGCTGATGGCGACTCTCGTCTCGGTGGCAATCGGCGTGCCGATCGGCATTCTTGTCGCCAAGAGCCGCGTCGTGCGCAACGTCACCCTGCCGGTTCTCGACGTCATGCAAACTATGCCGAGCTTTGTCTACCTGATCCCAGCGCTGATGCTCTTCGGCCTCGGCAAGGTGCCGGCGATCCTTGCGACAATCATTTATGCGGTTCCGCCGCTGATCCGTCTGACCGATCTCGGCATCCGCCAGGTCGACGGCGAAGTTGTCGAGGCAGCAACCGCTTTCGGCGGCAGCCCGGCGCAGATCCTGTTCGGCGTGGAGCTGCCGCTCGCCACCCCGACAATCATGGCCGGTCTCAACCAGACGATCATGATGGCGCTGTCGATGGTCGTGGTCGCCTCGATGATCGGCGCACGCGGCCTCGGCGAGCAGGTGCTGAACGGTATCCAGACACTCGACGTCGGCAAGGGCCTGGAGGCGGGCATCGGCATCGTCATTCTCGCAATCGTGCTCGATCGCATCACGCAGGGCTTCGGCAAGCCCCGGACGGAGGACGCCCGCAATGGCTGACATCGAGATCCGCAACGTCTACAAGATCTTCGGGCATGATTCGAAGAAGGCGCTCGCCATGGCCAGGAACGGTCTGGCCAAGGCTGAGATCCTTGCCCGATCCGGCTGCAGCGTCGGCCTCAACGATGTCAGCCTGAAGATCGGCGCCGGCAAAATCTTCGTGATCATGGGGCTCTCCGGGTCCGGCAAGTCAACGCTGGTGCGGCACATCAACCGGCTGATCGAGCCGACAAGCGGCGAGGTCCTCTTCGATGGCAGCGACATCCTCGACCTCGACGCAAAGGCGTTGCGCGCCTTCCGCATGCGGCGCGTGAGCATGGTGTTCCAGAGCTTTGCCCTGATGCCGCACCGAACGGTGCTTCAGAATGTCGTCTACGGCCAACGGGTCCGCGGCATCTCGAAGGCTGACGCTCGCGCGATCGGCATGAAGTGGATCGAGACGGTCGGTCTTTCGGGCTACGATGCAAAATACCCGCATCAGCTTTCCGGGGGCATGAAGCAGCGTGTGGGCCTTGCCCGGGCGCTCGCCGCGGACACCGATGTGATCCTGATGGACGAAGCCTTCAGCGCACTCGACCCGCTGATCCGGGCCGACATGCAGGACCAGCTTCTGCAATTGCAGCAGAATCTGTCCAAGACCATTGTCTTCATCACCCACGATCTCGACGAGGCCCTGCGCATCGGGTCGGAGATTGCAATTCTGAAGGACGGTCAGGTCGTGCAGGTCGGCTCGCCGAACGATATTCTCGACAATCCGGCAAACGACTATGTCGCGCGCTTCGTTCAGCGCAGGCAGGCAAGACCCGAGTAGATGACTGAAACGATCACCATCCATGGGCCGTTGAAATGGCCTGAGATTGCCGCCATCGCCGACGGCGCTCGCCTCACCTTGTCCGAGCGGGCGCGTCAGCGGATCGTGGACGCCCGTCGCATCGTCGATGCACTGGTGGAGCGCGGCGTCCGCGGCTACGGCATCAACACCGGCGTCGGAGCGCTTTGCGATGTCATCATCAGCCGCGAGAACCAGCAGGCTCTTTCGCGCAACATCATCCTGAGCCACGCCTGCGGCATCGGCGAACGGCTCGGGCGTAGCGAAGCGCGTGCCGTGATGGCAGCGCAGATCGCCAATTTCGCGCACGGCTACTCCGGCGTTCGGATCGAGACCGTCGAGGCGCTGATCGCGCTGCTCAATGCCGACCTTATTCCTCACATCCCGTCGCGCGGTTCCGTAGGCTATCTCACCCACGCCGCCGCAATCGGTCTAGTACTGATCGGCCAAGGTAGCGTTGACAATGGCAAGGGCGAGATTAGCGGCTCTGAGGCGCTCTCACGGCTCGGGATTTCGCCCTTACGGCTCGAGGCGAAGGAGGGTTTGAGCCTCGTCAACGGCACGCCCTGTGCCACCGGTCTTGCCGCGCTTGCGCTTTCGCGTGCCGAAAGACTCTTCGACTGGGCAGATGCGGCCGCAGCCATGAGCTATGAGAACCTCGGTAGCCAAGCAGATGCCTTTGCCGCCGGTCCGCTGTCGCTTCGAGTTTCGACGGGCTTGCAGAATGTCGGGGCCAGGTTGCGCGATTACCTCCAGGACAGCCCAATGCTAGCCGTTGCCGCCGGAAATCGCACGCAGGATCCGCTGAGCCTGCGTGCCGTGCCGCATCTTCATGGGGCCGCGCGCGACGTGCTCGCGCATGCGGGCGACGTCGTAAATCGCGAACTTGAAAGTCTCACTGATAACCCTGCGGTCTCTGGATCGCCCGAGGCGCCCGAGGTTCATTCGCAGGCCCACGCCGTCGGTGCCGCACTGGGCCTCACGATGGACGCGTTGGCCATTGCGGTTGCGGAGGTCGCGGCCATTTCCGAACGCCGCATCGATCGGCTGGTAAATCCGCTGGTTAGCGGTCTCCCACCGTTCCTTGCGCGCGACAGCGGCGTCACGTCGGGTTTCATGATTGCCCAGTACACGGCTGCCTCGCTTGCTGCCGAAAACCGCCGGCTCGCTGCACCCGCGAGCCTCGACGGTGGCATCACGTCTGCCCTGCAGGAGGACATTCTCACCCATGCGACGCCGGCTGCCTCGAAGGCGCTGGCGGTCGTCGACAATCTGAAGACGATGCTCGCCATTGAGCTTTTGGCGGCAGCCCAAGCCTACGACCTGCAGCCGCATGCCATCGGTCGGGCGCAACGTACAAACGCGCTCTACGAGCGAATCCGCGCCGTTATTCCGACCTATGCCGACGATCGGCCGATGAGCAGAGACATCGAGCAGATGCGAGTGACCCTCACGGATGAGTGCGCACCCTAGCGCGGTTCGACTGGTGAGCTCTGCATTTCTGACGACAGAGCGACGCGGCTCCTGTCCGCTGATCAGGGCGACCTCTGAGAAATGGGAGGAGGACTATCGAGCCCATGTATGACGCCGGCGCGCGTTTATGGCGATTCTCATCTGAGAACTCGGGCAGAGGCGCCCAGACCTCTTCGGCACGATGACGTTCCACCCGTCTGCGGACCCCACCAACACCCACTGCATGTCCAATGCTGCCGCGTTTGAGCCTCGTTGTTCCTAAAGGGAATGCTTTCCTGCTACCGGAAATTCCTTGAACCGATGGCCGTTTGGGGACAAGATTATCCAGCAAGTCCAAAGTGCTACAGCGTTCTTCTTGCGTCACATTCCAAGTGCGGCCGCTGTGGCGGAAAGGTGAAGCCAATGAAGAGGTTAGCAATCGTTGCCTTGTCGCTGGCGACGGCGCTGACGAGCGCTGCACCGGCTATCGCGTTTCCCATCCCCGTCATCTCGAAGGTCGAGGCACAGCAGGCGGAGCCGGTCTCGCACAGGCATCACGGTGGCTGGAATGGCCACCATCACGGTGGCGGTGATGATTGGGCCTGGGCGCTCGGCGGCCTCGCCGTCGGCACGATCCTCGGCGGGGCGCTGGCGCAGCCGAGGTATTATGACCCGGGCTATTATGGCGGCTATTATGGCGGCTATGATACGGGCTATTATGGCGGCTATTACGGCCAGGCCTACTACGCCCCGAGGTATTACGCGCCGCGCTACTACGCGCCGCGCTACTACGCACCACGCTATTACCGCCAAACCTACTATGGTTATGGTGGCGGCAATGCGCACACGCGCTGGTGCTATGCGCGCTACCGTTCGTACAGGGCTTATGACGACACGTTCCAGCCCTATCACGGGCCGCGGCAGTTGTGCGTCTCGCCCTATCGGTGACGCAGCGGGTTTAGCGGTTCACCGCGCCTTGCGTCGTCGCGGACGCCACGGTCTTGCGCGTCTGAGGCGCAAGACAGCCACTATCAGCGCCGGCCAGCGCTACCCGACACCGCTGGCAAGACTGTTTCGGCAGAGCTCCGCGCTTCTGTGACCGCCGCCCGGACGAGCGCATGGTGGCGCAGCATCAGTGCATAGACCGCCGCATAGATGCCGATCACAACCACGCCGACCCACTCGATCTTGAACGGCGTGAACTGGTAGGCCATCACGAGAGCCAGCTGAAGAAAAAAGTGCAACGGATAGTAGGCCGAGCCTAACCGTGTCTTCGTCCAGCCAAGATTGAGGCCGTAGAGACGGATCAGTGAATCGAGCGAATTCACGACGAAGATGATTCCGACGGTCACCATGAACCAGTTCAACCACGCGGGGATGGTGATCTGCTGCTCGAAGTAGATGTAAAGCACCGCGAACCAGACCGCCAACGGAATTGAAGGCAACAGGATCATGGCGCCGGCCAGCCGCCATGTTCGCAATCCGCCAACGAACATGGAGACGAACTGGCCGATCATGATGCTCCACGAGAACCACCAGAAAAGGTAGAATTCGTGATACGCGGTGATCGGGCTTACGAAGTGCTGCAGATTGGCAAAATAGTCGGAGAGCAGGCCGAGGTTCGACGCGAGGCCGCCAATTCCAACGGCGCTATAGTAATAGGCAGCCGCCAGCACGGCGACGATAGCGAGGATTACGAACATCCATGTCGAAGTGACGGCCAGCCATTTCATGAAATTGAGATTACCGCTGGAATAGACCGACATCGCGATGACGCAAACGACTATCCCCCACTGCGCCGTCGCTGAAATATCCCCGATGTAACTCGGCAAAGCCGTAAGGAAGAGATAGCAGGTGAAGGCGCAGGTCGCGATGACCGTGAGATTGTAGACCCATCTGACGATGGGAATCTCGAAGATCTGAAGTCGCGGTTCGAGCACGACGAAGTAGAAGGCGGAAAGAAAATACATCATCCAGACCAGCGGTCCCCACATGCCGAACTCGATGGCGAGTGGGTTGGTGAAGCGGTAAGCGTCATCGGCGGCGTAGGCCGGAAATTCGGTCAGCGGCAGCATGACGAGGCCCATATCTAGGCCAGCCGTGAACAACAGCGCTACGAAGGTGAATGTGCCGACCGGAGTTTGCCCGCAACAGCGGACATTGCTCCAGCGGAGGATGACGAAGACAGCGCTGAGTAGGACCGCCAGATAGGCGGTGCTGATGATATAACTCACTGATGACCTCCCTTGCGGCAGTTCCGCCACGTTAACCAGGACGGGATGCGCGCCCGTAGGACGCCACAGGAACTGCCGATATCTACGTCGGATCACGACGCCGCGATAATCAATAGCGACGGGAGCGGATTGCATTCGCATGATACCCCTATTAATTGATCCGAGTGACGGAACGCGATCTCTGGTCGCGCCCCCTCTTCGGTCGAGCGGAGACATGCAGTAGAAATCGCACCGCCCTCACCTACTTCTCCGCCTTTCAACGGAGCGAACGCCATGGACGACAGGACGTCCACCAAGCCAAAGAAGCTCGCAAAGAAATCCGAAGCCAAGCAGACGCAGGGGGCAACGAAGCTGCTTTCAGGGGGCAATCCCCAGATCGCGAAGGGCTATGGTGACGCGCCGGTGCAGGCCTATATCGCGGCCATGCCGGGCTGGAAAAGCGAGATCGGACGACGCCTCGACGCGCTCATCACGCAGACTGTTCCCGGTGTGCAAAAGGCGGTCAAATGGAACTCGCCCTTCTATGGCATGGAAGGCCAGGGCTGGTTTCTCAACTTCCATTGCTTTACCAGATACGTCAAAGTGGCCTTCTTTCGCGGCGCGTCGCTAAAGCCTGTCCCTCCAGGCGAGTCGAAGCATAAGGAAGTGCGCTACCTCGATGTCTACGAGAAAGATGAATTCGACGAAACCCAGTTCACGGATTGGGTGACGCAGGCAAGCCGATTGCCCGGCGAGCGAATGTGAGAGCAAGCGACGACGTAACGGGAGGCGACATGCAGAAGGACACCCTGACGGCCGGAGAGGCAGGCAATACTCCCTCCCAGCTGATCGATGCGAGGATCGGCGAACTCGGTGATTGGCGGGGCGAGACGCTCGCGCGGATCCGGCGCCTCATCAGGGAGGCGGATCCGGACGTCGTCGAGGAGTGGAAGTGGAGAGGAGTTCCGGTGTGGGAGCACGATGGCATCATCTGCACTGGTGAGACCTACAAGAACGTCGTGAAGATGACCTTTGCCAAAGGCGCCTCGCTGGAGGACCCTGCAAGCCTCTTCAACTCCAGTCTCGAGGGCAGCACAAGGCGGGCCATCGATATCCATGAGGACGTCGAGATCGACGACGAGGCGCTGAAGGCGCTCATTCGCGCCGCCGTGGCACTGAACGTCTCGGCGCGCGCTCGGAAGAAGCGGAAGGGCGCTTGAGCTTCCGTACCCGGGGTGACGCGGGAAGGCAAGCGTCGTGGGCAGCCCCCTTTTCCTTCCGCGTGCACGCCCTATAGTCATGGCGCCCCATCAGCCAAGGAGCCGTTCATGGCGCTGACCCTCTACCTGCACCCGCTCGCCTCCTTCTGCCACAAGGTGATGATCGCGCTTTATGAAACCGGGACGCCGTTCGAGGCAAAGATCGTCGATCTGATGGACCCGCGGGAGCATGCCCGGTATCTCGAGGTCTGGCCGGCGGGCAAGATCCCGGTGCTTCATGACGGCGCGCGCGACCGGACGGTGCCCGAGACATCGATCATCATCGAATATCTCGACCGGCTCTATCCGGGCGGCGAGCCGCTGATCCCGCGCGACGAGGAGCAAGCGCTCGAAGCACGGCTCTGGGACAGGTTCTTCGATCTCTACGTCCAGGTGCCGATGCAGAAGATCGTCACCGATACGCTGCGGGCTGCAGGCGAGAACGACAGCCGCGGCGTCGCCGACGCGCGCGCGTCGCTGAAGACCGCCTATGACATGGCCGAGCGGCAGCTGGCCGGCAAGACCTTCGCGATCGGCGAGCGCTTTTCGATCGCCGATTGCGCCGCTGCGCCGGCCCTCTTCTATGCCGGCATCGTCGAAGCTTTCGGCGCCGGCCATGTCAATCTCTCCGCCTATTTCGAACGCCTCGTCGAACGACCGTCTTTCGCGCGCGTGCTCGCCGAGGCTCGCCCCTATTTCGACATGTTCCCCTATCGCGAGGCGATTCCGCCGCGCTTCCTGTAAGCGGCCGCCGCTTGCCGCTTGCTTTCGGGCCTTCGCCCGCTACCCTGTTCGCCATTCACCTTACGAGGAGCACGACCATGGAATATCGTCTGCTCGGCCGCTCCGGCCTCAAGATCTCCACCATCACCATGGGCACGATGACGATCGGTGGCGGCGGCAAGTTTGCCGAGGTCGGCAATGTCGGCGTCGCCGACGCCCGCCGCTATGTCGACCTCTGCCTCGATGCCGGCGTCAATCTCATCGATACGGCCGACATCTACTCGACAGGCACCTGCGAGGAGATCATCGGCGAGGTGCTCGGCGGAAAGCGCAAGAATGACGTGCTGATCGCCACCAAGGCGCGCTTCTCGATGGGGCCCGGCCCGAACGACGGCGGCCTCTCGCGCCAGCACCTGATCAGCGCCTGCGAGGCAAGCCTGAAGAGGCTGAAGACCGACGTGATCGATCTTTACCAGGTGCATGAATGGGACGGCCAGACCCCGCTCGAGGAGACGATGGAGGCGCTCGACACCCTCGTGCGCCAGGGCAAGGTGCGCTATATCGGCTGCTCCAACTATTCCGGCTGGCATATCATGAAGGCGCTCGGGATCAGCGCGCTCGAACACCGCCAGCGGTTCGTCAGCCAGCAGATCCACTACACGCTGGAGGCCCGCGAGGCCGAATACGAATTGATCCCGATCTCGATCGATCAGGGCCTCGGCATCCTGGTCTGGAGCCCGCTTGCGGGCGGACTGCTTTCCGGCAAACACCGGCGCGGCGTGACGCCGGAGGGCACCCGCCAGCTCGCCGGCTGGAACGAACCGCCGATCCGCGACGAGGAACGGCTATGGAAGATCGTCGATATGCTGGTGACGATCGCGGCCGAGCGCAACGTCTCCGCCGCGCAAGTGGCGCTTGCCTGGCTGATCGGCCGCAAGGCGGTAACCTCGGTCATCATCGGCGGCCGCACGGAAGCGCAGTTCCGCGACAACATCGCCGCAGCAAATCTCAAGCTCAACGACGAGGAGCGCCAGCTGCTCGACGCAGTCAGCCTGCCGCCGGTCATCTACCCCTATTGGCACCAGCTCTGGACCGCCAAGGACCGGCTCGGCAATGCCGATTTGTCGCTGCTCGGACCGCATATGTGAGCGAACGAGGCACACTCCATCTCGTCTGTCGACATCAAAGCCCCTCCCCACAAGGGGGAGGGGCTTAACCTGCCGGACCCTGCTCGCTCATAATCTCAGCCGCACCGGAAAAGCTAAGCCGTTGAAATGCCCGGCAGCTGCCGCGGGCGCCAAGCCCCTCCCCCTTGTGGGGAGGGGTTGAGGAGGGGTTTTCGCCATCCCCCCGCTACCTGACGCGCTCGCCGCCAAACACCGCCCGCTGCAATTGCGGCGCCAGCGATTCGGCATAAGCCGTGGCGATATGATGGCGGTCGCGGAAGGTCAGTTTACCGTCGATCACCGCCGGGCAGACCGTCTCGTTGCAGAAGAGATCGACGAGATCGACATAATGCGCCTTCAACGCCTCCGCGGCCACTCGCTCGGCGGCCGGAATCGTCTCTTCCACCGCTTGCCCGCGTGGCGTGTCGCAGACGCTCGGGCTGCGGTCCTGCCAGAGCGCGCGTGCGACGCATTTGTCGAGATAGGTCTTGTGCACCGGCACATCGCGAAGCAGCACGACTTCGCTGCCGGCGCCTTCGAGCCTCTCGATCGTCCGCTTGATTCCCGCCGTCCACTCCTCGAGCCCGATCGGTCTCGACGTGTGGTTCATGTCGTTCCTGACGTAGCTCGAGGAATATTGCGAGAGCACAACCATGTCGGGTTTCAGCGAAGCGATCTCGCGGAAGGCCCGCTCCTTCCATTCGTCGCACTCGTCATACATCCGCATCAGCACGCCGTTCCAGACCGGGACGCTCGCCGCCGGGCAGGAGGACTTCAGATAGGTGATCAGCCGCCACCCCTTCTCCTCGGCGATCCTCTTGAACGGCGTCGACCAATGATCGGCATGGGAATCGCCGAAAAGAACGATCGTCTTCTTCGGATCGGCGGCGCCGAATGAGCAAGCCTTCGGCTGCACGCCCTCGCGAGCGACGACGCAAGCCGTGTCGAATTCCCGCGCCGCGGAATGCCGCTCGGCGCTTCGAAGAACCTGCCTTTGCTCGGCATCGAGGCTGCGGCCCGCAAGCGCCGCGCTGCCATAAGCAAGCGTCGTCCCGGTCCCGGTGAGCAGGACCGCCAGGGCCAGCGAGCGGCTCGTCTTCGCCGCAAGCCAGCCATTGTGGCGGACCGGGTTTTCGATGAAGCGATAGCTGAGGACGGAAAGCGCAAGCGTCACGACGCCGCATAGCAGCCGGTCGGCGATGGTCAGTTCGGGCTTGAGGATCCCCGCATAGACGATGACCGGCCAATGCCAGAGATAGAGCGAATAGGAAAGCTTGCCGATTTGTTGCAGCGGCTGCAGCGCGAGAATGGTTTTCGGCCCGGCGCCGCTCGCATGCGCGCCGCTCAGCAACACCATCACCGTTCCGACGACCGGGAGCAGTGCGATCGATCCCGGAAATGGAACTGCCTCGGTGACGGTCAGATAGGCGACGGCAATCAGCAGGAGGCCGATCCAGCCGAGGACGGGCGAGAAGCGAAAGCGCCTTGCCCACTCCTGCGGCAACGCCATGGAGGCAAGGCCGCCAAGGGCAAATTCCCAGGCCCGAAACGGCGAGAAATAGAAGGCCCAAGGCTGGGATACGGCCGTCATGCGCCAGCAGAAGGCGAAGGAAACGGCGGCGACGACCGCAAGCAACACAACCAGCCCACCCTTCCCCGGCCGAAGCTTTGCCAAGAGCAGCAAGAGCGCGGGCCAGACGAGGTAGAACTGCTCCTCGACCGACAGCGACCAGAAATGAATGAAAGGATTGTTCGAGGCATCCGTGGCGAAATAGTCGACGGTCCAGCGGATGAGCCAGAGATTGATCATATAGGCGGAGGCGAACAGCGACCCTTTGGAGTAGAACTGCTGTTCGGACGGCGCGAGAATGAAATAGCCGACGAGCAGCGTGGCCAGGATGACGAAGAGCGAGGCCGGCAGCAGGCGGCGGGCCCGCCGGGCGTAGAAGCGCCAAAGGTCGACCGTGCCGCTCCTTGCAATCTCCTGCTGCAGGTGGCGGGTGATGAGATAGCCGGAGATCACGAAGAAGATATCGACGCCGACGAAGCCGCCGGGCAATCCGCTCATGCCGAAATGAAAGGCGATGACACCGGATACCGCCAGGGCCCTGAGCCCTTCTATATCCGGACGAAACTCTCCCGAGGCTGCTGGTGAACGCATGTGGCCGGTGCCCTGTCCTTGGAGCATCTTGCAGTCAGGTGGAATCACCTGGCCCTGCAAAAAATGCGGCAAAACATTCGGATGGAGCGGTATGGCGAAGCTATGCGAGCGCATCCCACTCCAGCGCCCTGCCCGCCACATCGGCCGACCGGGACGCGAAGTTCCATCACACATTGCAGCAACTTTGCTGCAGTGCAACGCAACGGTGAGGTGATACTGCTTGACATTATGGCGTCAAAAGGGCGCCGGCCATTTGCCCCCGGCGAGCACCCCTCTGCCCGGCATCTCGAAGTGGCCGGCAAACCCTTCCCCACAAGGGGAGGGACTAACCTGCCACGCCGCCCCTCGCCCGTGTCTCGGCCTCGGAGGGAGCCAATAAGCTATTGAAAGACCACATCGCCGCGAGCCGGATCCCTCAAGCGGCCTCGGCCACCTCGCCGCGAATCAATCCGCCGAGCCGACGGATGCCTTCGTCGATCATCTCATCATTGGCGCAGGAGAAGCTCAGCCGCAGCGTGTTTTCCCCCCATCCGTCGGCGAAGAAGGCGCGCCCCGGAACGAAAGCAACCTTGGCGGTCTCAATCGACTTCGCGAGCAGCGCGGCACCGTCCGTGCCCTTCGGCAATGTCACCCAGATGAACATGCCGCCTTCGGGCTTCGTCCAGGTGACATCCGCGGGCATGTACCTCTCGAGCGCCGAAAGCATCGCGTCGCGGCGTTGCTTGTACGCGCCGTGGATCTTCGCCACCTGCTTTTCGAAGCCGCGGTCGGCGACGGTCCAGATCGCCATCTGGTTGATGGTCGAAGAATGGAGGTCCGCCGCCTGCTTCATCAGCACCAGCTTGCGGATGACCTGGTCGGCCGCGCAGACCCAGCCGACCCTGAGCCCCGGCGCCAACGTCTTGGAAAAGCTGCCGCAATAGATCGTGCGGGTCATGTTGATGTCGCCCTTGCGGGCAATTTCCAGCGCCAGGATCGGCGGGATCGCCTCGCCGTCATAGCGCAGCGCCTGATAGGCCGCGTCCTCGATCACGGCGATGCCGAGCTCCTCGGCAAGGTCGAGGACCCGCTCGCGGCCGGCGCGGTCCACCGTCTCACCCGTCGGATTGGCGAAATCGGCCGAAAGATAGGCGAACTTGACGCGTCCGCCCGCCTCCGCGGCGGCTCCCGCATAGGCCTCCGGCGTCCGGTTGCCGGCCGGATTCAATTGATCATAGGTCGGCTCATAGGCGTTGAAGGCCTGCAGCGCGCCGAGATAGGTCGGCCAGGTGACGAGCGCCGTGTCCTTCGGCGAAAGGAACAGCTTGCCGAGGTAGTCGAGCGCCTGCTGCGAGCCGGAGGTGATGAAGATATTGTCGGCCGTTGCCGGAATGCCGAGGCCCCGCATCTGATCGGCAAGCCACTCGCGCAGCGGCCGGTAGCCTTCGCTCACCGAATATTGCAGCGCCGCGCTGACGGCCGGCCCGCTGAAGATTTCGGCATAGGCGGCTTTGAACTCCGCATCGGGGAAAAGCTCGGGATCCGGAATTCCACCGGCGAAGGAGATGATGTCCGGACGATCCAGGAGCTTCAGAAGCTCGCGGATTTCCGAGGCTTTCATCCGGCTCGAGCGCGTGGCGAAAATGCTTTCCCAATTCAGCATGGGGCCCTCCCGATTGGCGAATGCCGGAACTGAGCACAGCGTGAAATTTAAGTCAATATTGCTGACCTATCGTGCGCATTTCGGCTGACCTGATCTGCCCTGTAGCACCGGTCGGCGACCACATCTCGTGCTGGCAACCACCGCCGCGACTCGCGCCAGGGAACTGAAACGGCAGTTTGAGGTTTGAGCTCGCGTAACGGGTAATCACCAGACTCTGGAGGTCATACCATGCTGACAAGATTGCTTATCGCGAGCGCCATGTCGGTGACTTTTGCGGCCCCCGTTCTAGCGCAGGCCGATATCGTCTGCGACCAGGCCGCCTTGACAAAACTGGAAACCGACATCAGCAACTTCACAGACACGACGCAGAAGGACAATGCCACGAAGGAACTCGCCATGGCGAAGGAGGCCTTGGCGGCGAACGATACCGAAAAATGCAAGACCCACATGGCCAACGCCCTGAAAGACGCATCCCCGGATTGATGCGGCAAGTCGTAGAATCAAGAAAGCCGAGGCTGGCGCCCCGGCTTTCTTCGTGATCCTGGCAGCTAAGGCTTAGTTCTTGCTCTTGTCGACCAGCTTGTTCTTGCCGATCCAGGGCATCATCCCACGCAGCTTGGCGCCGACCTCCTCGATCTGATGGGCGTCGTTGACGCGGCGGATCCCCTTGAAGCGGGCGGCGCCGGAACGGTACTCCTGCATCCATTCCGAGGTGAACTTGCCGGTCTGGATGTCCTTCAGGACGCGCTTCATCTCGGCCTTTGTTTCTTCCGTGATGATGCGCGGGCCGGTGACGTATTCGCCCCACTCGGCCGTGTTCGAGATCGAGTAGTTCATGTTGGCGATGCCGCCTTCGTAGATCAGGTCGACGATCAGCTTCACTTCGTGCAGGCACTCGAAATAGGCCATTTCCGGTGCGTAGCCGGCCTCGACCAGCGTTTCGAAACCGGCGCGGATGAGTTCGACCAGACCGCCGCAGAGAACGACCTGTTCGCCGAAGAGGTCGGTTTCGCACTCTTCCTTGAAGTTGGTTTCGATGATGCCGGAGCGGCCGCCGCCGACGCCGCAGGCGTAGGAGAGCGCGAGGTCGAGCGCGTTGCCCGAGGCATCCTGATGGACGGCCACGAGGCAAGGAACGCCGCCGCCCTTCTGGTATTCGCCGCGCACCGTGTGGCCCGGGCCCTTCGGCGCGATCATCACCACGTCGACCGAAGCCTTCGGCTCGATCAGGCCGAAATGGACGTTGAGGCCGTGCGCGAAGGCGATTGCCGCGCCGTCACGGATGTTGCCGGCAATCTCGTTCTTGTAGATGTCGGCCTGCAGCTCGTCCGGCGTTGCCATCATGATGAGGTCGGCCCACTTGGCAGCTTCGGCGACCGAGAGAACCGAAAGACCGTCAGCCTCGACCTTGGCGGCGGTCGCCGAGCCAGGCTTCAGCGCAATGCGGATTTCCTTGGCGCCGGAATCCTTGAGGTTCAGCGCGTGTGCGCGACCCTGGCTGCCATAGCCGACAATGGCAACCTTCTTGGACTTGATGAGGTTGAGATCGGCATCACGATCGTAATAGACGCGCATCGAATTTTCCTTCCCTTTGCTTGTCTTTGCTACTGTAGTGGCAGCCCGTCTCGGGCCACCGTCACCCTTTTCTGCCATGGAGCGCGAGGAAGGCGTCGACCGCCCGCTCCGCCCTGCGGCTGAAATCCATCTTCATTGCGGCCGCATCCTCGCCGAGCAGCATGCGCAGATGCCAGTCGGAGACGACGAGCCCGTAAAGCGCGCCATAGGCCTCGTCCGCGTCGTCAAAGGCAAGCAACCCCGCCTTGCGACCCGCTTCGAGCAGCGCCCCTGCCCTGCGTCCGATCGGACGGCGTCCTCTCTCCTGCAACAGCCGCCCGAGCTTGGAGCCCTCGCGGCTCGCCTGACCGATCGCCAGCCGGTTGAGCGCCAGCGAAACGTCACCAGAGAGGACGTCGAGCAGATCCTTTGCGAAGGCGACAAGATGCGCCCTGAGACCCGCCGCGTCCAGCGCTTCCGCCGAAACTTCGAGCGTCCTGACCTTGCTCGCCTGGTAGGCGATCATCGCCGAGAGCAAACCGTCGCGATCGCCGAACCACTTGTAGAGGCTTTCCTTCGAGCAATTGGCCGCGCGCGCCACCCCCGCCGTCGTCAGCGCCTTCTCGCCGCCCTCGACCAGCAGGCGCAACGCCTCTTCGAGGACGACGCCCTGACGCTCCGTCAGGCCGCTCCCGGCACCCGTCTCTCCTGCCGCTTCGACGCGCTGCACTCACTTGCCCTCAGTACCGTACGGTACGGTTCGTGTCTTCCTAGTGACAAGTGGGAAGGACGTCAAGTCGGGTTCGTGGCAGGGGAACGAATTTTGGAGATAGCTTCATGCGGCGAGAACGCCATTGATGCCGGGCGATCTCCCACCGTCATCCGCGGGCTTGACTTTAGGGCCGCAGTCATCCTCGGCTTGACCCGAGGATCCATACACAAGCCCTCGGGGTGATGGTGAAGTGCAGGCGGAGCATTCCTGATCACTGCGTCGCAATCGTTCAGAGCGGCACTCGTAAAGGAGCCCGCGCGTGGATCCTCGGGTCCAAGCCAGGTCAAGCCCGAGGATGACAATGAAATGCCCGAGGATGACAACGAAGGAAGATGCCATGTCCGATCATGTCGGCAGCCTTACCTCCAAGCCAATACGGTTGCCGCCCCCGGAACGCTCTTCCGGATTGGCGCAATTGCCCAACATTACGAAAATATAATGGTCTCAATGCTGTTCGCCGGCCGTCTTCGTCTCTATCCTGCTTCGAAGATCGCCCCATCGAGTTACGCCCATGAGCGAGATGGCCAAGGCGGCGCAGCAGGATGCGGCCGTCCATAGTCCGACAGCAAAGGTCACCGTGATCCCGGCAGCGCCGCCACCGCCGCGCCGGAAGCGACGGTCGCGTATTTGGATCGCCGCCCCCGTTCTCGTCGCCACGCTCGGTGCAGGTTATTACGCCTGGAGCCGATATGGCTCCGAGCCGGCCGCAACAATGATCACCGAGACTGTGATGCGTGGCGACATCGAAAGCGCGGTCACCGCCGTCGGAACGCTCGATGCCGTCAAGTCCGTCGACGCGGGCGCGCAAGTCTCCGGCCAGTTGAAGTCGCTGCATGTCGGGATCGGCGACAGGGTCGGCGAGAACCAGCTCATTGCCGAGATCGACCCGGCCTCGATCGAGAACAGAATCGAGATCGACCGGGCGGAACTCGCCTTTCTCGAGGCGCAACTCGTCTCGAAAAAGGCCCAGCTCGTGTTGAAACAGGCCAATGTCGAGCGCCAGCGCAGCCTGGTCGCGGCGAAGAGTGCGCCGCAAGCGATGCTCGACCAGGCCATCGCCGATTACACAGCCGCCCAGGCCGACGTGCGGGCGATAGAAGCGCAGATCCGCAAGCAGAAGGCGACCCTGGCCGGCGATCAGGTTGCTCTCGGCTATACGAAGATCTACGCGCCGATGGCCGGAACGATCGTCGACAACCCGGCCAAGGAAGGCCAGACGCTGAATGCCAACCAGACGGCACCGACAATCGTCACCATTGCCGATCTTTCCACGATGACAGTGAAGGCGCAGGTCTCCGAGGCGGACGTCGGCAAGCTGAAGATCGGCATGGACGCCTATTTCACGCTGCTCGGCCAGCCGAACAAGCGCTTCACCGGCAAGCTCCGGCAGATCCAGCCGAAACCGGACACCGAAAACAACGTCGTCCTCTACTACGCGCTCTTCGACGTACCGAACCCTGCCGGCGAACTGATGATGTCGATGAGCGCCCAGGTCTTTTTCGTCGAAGCGGCCGCCACCGACGTGCTTATCGTGCCGGGTGGCGCGCTCCACACGCGCCGGGGGGGCGATAAGCAAATGCAGGTAACCGTCATCTCGCCCTCCGGCACCACCGAGACCCGCGAGGTGAAGGTCGGCATCCGCAACCGTGTGAGCGCCGAGGTCCTGAACGGCATCGAGGAAGGCGAGAAGGTCGTCGTCGGCACTGAATCCGCGGGCACCCGCACCCGCGAAGCCCGTAACACGCTGCGCGGCTTGCGCATACCGTCCATGTTCTGAGGCCGCCGATGGCCCCGCTCATCTCGCTCAGGAAGGTCGGCAAGACCTATTTCAACGGCGATCTCGCCGTCGACGTGCTCCATGACGTCACGCTCGACATCGAGGCCGGCGAATTCGTTGCGATCGTCGGTGAATCCGGCTCCGGCAAGTCGACGCTGATGAACATTCTCGGCTGCCTCGATCAGCCTACTTCGGGCGACTATCTGATCGAAGGGGAGAATGTCGGCGGTTTCGATGGCGACGAGCTCGCGGCCTTGCGCCGCCGTACCTTCGGCTTCGTCTTCCAGGCCTATAATCTCATCCCGACGGCAACCGCGCAGGAGAATGTGGAGGTGCCGGCGATCTATGCCGGCGTGCCCGCCAGGGATCGGCGCGAGCGCGCCGAGGCGCTGCTCAAGTCCTTCAAGCTCGGCGACCGGCTCGACCATCGTCCGAGCCAGCTTTCCGGCGGCCAGCAACAGCGCGTCTCGATCGCGCGTGCGCTGATGAACGGCGGCCGCGTCGTGCTCGCGGACGAGCCGACCGGCGCGCTCGACAGCCGGAGTGGCGCGGAGGTTTTGGCGCTCCTGCGCGTGATGAACGAGAACGGCCATACGGTGATCGTCATCACCCACTCGCGCGAGGTTGCCGAGCAAGCCGACAGGCTGATCGAGATCCGAGACGGCCGCATCATCGCCGATCGCATGCGGAACGTCCGCGCCAATCCGGACGCGGCGACCGGCCTTGCCCAGCGTGCACGAGAAGGCTTCGCCGCGATCACCGACGTCCCGGAGGCGATCCGGATGGCGCTGCGAGCGCTCAGAGCCAATCTTTTCCGCACGATCCTGACGCTGCTCGGCATCGTCATCGGCGTTGGTTCGGTGGTTGCGATGCTGGCGATCGGCACCGGCGCGCAGGATTCGGTGTTGAACCGCATCTCCTCCATGGGTTCCGATCTTCTGCTTGTGCGCCCGAGCATGGCCAATTTCCGCGGAAGTGCTGGCGGCAGCAACGTCACCCTTGTGCCCGCCGACGCCGAAGCCATTCGTGGACTGCCGAACGTCGCCTTCGCCGTGCCGGAGATGACGAGCAATGTGACGCTCCGTCGCGGCAATGTCGATTACCAGACAACCGCCAACGGCACCGTGCCGCAATTCACCGAGGCGAAATCCTGGACCGTCGAGCGAGGCGAGTTCATCAACCGCAACGACCTGGAAGGCTACGCGCCCGTCGCCGTGCTCGGCCAGACCGTCCTAAAGACGCTCTTCCCGGACGGCTCCGACCCGGTCGGCCAATATGTCCTCGTCAACCGCATCCCCTTCCAGGTAATCGGCGTCATGAATGAAATGGGCGCCAGCGGCAGCGGTAACGATCGGGACGACGTCGTGCTCGTGCCGCTCACCACCGGTAGCATGCGCATTTTCGGGCAGGGCAATATCCGCACCATTACCGTCCAGGTGAAAGATGCTTCCGCCATCGACCTGACCCAGGAGAGGATCCAGGCCCTGCTCAACGAACGGCACAAGCGCGAGGACACCCAGATCACCAACATGTCGTCGGTCCGCGAGGCCTTCACCGAGACTTCGAATACGCTGAAACTCTTCCTCGCCTCGGTGGCGGCGATTTCCCTCGTCGTCGGCGGCATCGGCGTTATGAACATCATGCTCGTCAGCGTCACCGAACGCACCCGGGAAATCGGCGTCCGCATGGCGACGGGCGCGCGGCAACGCGACATCCTCGTGCAGTTCATCATCGAGGCACTAGTGGTGTCCGCGATCGGCGGCGTGATTGGAATTTTCGCCGGCCTTGGGACCGGCTACGTCGCGCAATTCTTCGGCATGCCGGTGGCCTTCACCGCAGGCCCGGTGGCGCTAGCCTTTGCCTGCTCCTTCGTGACCGGCCTGCTCTTCGGCTATCTGCCCGCCCGCAACGCCTCACGCCTGCAGCCGGCCACGGCGCTCAGTGCGGACTGAGCACCCGGACGAGGGCACAGTCGATATCACGCTTCCGGCCGATGCCGCGCCTGCGCTACCCGTTCCGTTCCCCCGATCAGTTCCCAACGACGGCCGTCCTGCTGCGACTGACGTGCGAAATAGTTATAGGGCGTACGCGACCAATCCCTGATCGAATTCGTGAGATTGTCGAGCACCAGGTCGCCACCACTGGTGCGAACGGTGAGCACGGTGTGGCCCTGTCCGCGGTATCGGGCAACCGTCAACAGCAGGGCCGAGGCTGGCCAGCCTCGCTTCAGCAACTCATGCTTCTTGAGGATGGCGAAGTCCTCGCAATCTCCGTAGGCCGTCGGCAGCCGCCAATCGTCGTTCTTGCCGTTGGTCGAAAGATCGCTGCGTTCTTTGATGCGCGCATTGACGGCCCTGTTGACTTGATTGAGCTCCGCTGCCCTGGCCTGGGTCAGCGCGACCGTTTCGGCACCACCGCCGGTTTTACACAGCCTTGGCTCGCGCGCGCAAAACGGGGCAAAGGCCGGCGGAGCGAAAGCCTTGCCGGCGGTTCTCATGATCGTCCCGGCATCAGCTGCCCCGGGGGCAAAAATCAGCAATAGGAATGCGGTTTGCGCGATGAAGCGTTTCATGAGGTCCTCTCCACGACGGGCCCGACAATCCCCAGCCCAGCGTGGAGATATAGATCGAAATGATTAATTCCCGGTTGATTAGCCCGAAATGAGGCAACGATGTGGCGGATTACTAACAATTCGTAAATTGACCGCCGCAGGCTTTAAGTAAATCATCTACTTATTTTTCAAGTTTTATTACTGTTGGAGTAGAGTAATGAAAGAGTTTCATAAATCGATTTTTAGAACTTTTTTCATACTTTCCACAGCTTCCATAACAGCCGTAATCGTTACGGACGACGCGGAAGCAGTACAGCGCAAGCGCATGACTGCCGCGCAATGCAGCCCCCTCACGGAAAAAAACTTCGCGGCGTGCTGCGTTGCAATAAATCGTGCAAAAATACTCACGCCCGCGCAGATCAAAATGTGCCCGCCTCTATCAACGGCGACGATCGGCAACACGCAAAGCGCGAGTGATCGCAGCGACGGCACTCCGACGAGGGATACGAGCGGCGCCAACAAGCCTCCGAGCGGTGGCGGCAGCGGCGGCAGCGGCGGTGGCGGCGGCAGCGGTGGCGGCGGCAGCGGCGGCGGCGGCAGTAGCGGTGGCGGCGGCGGCGGTAGCGGTGGC
>Ga0214543_1000027_pt1 | contig 215065 bp, 188 predicted proteins | sample CNSS2metaG_FD_160094 | JGI IMG/M metagenome (GOLD analysis project Ga0214543, IMG submission 160094) | Root nodule microbial communities from cowpea collected in UCLA plant growth center, Los Angeles, California, USA - CNSS2 | ecosystem: Host-associated > Plants > Roots > Nodule | place: USA... | reverse complement strand
TGTCGCGGTTGCAGGAGATCGAGACGACCGGCACTTTGAAGCGCTTGGCGTAGGTGAGCATGTTGGCGAGTTCCGCCGTCTCGCCGGACCAGGAGAGCAGGATCAGCACGTCGTCGGCTGTGATCATCCCAAGGTCGCCGTGGCTCGCCTCCGTCGGATGGACGAAATAGGCCGAAGTTCCAGTGGAAGCCATGGTGGCAGCGATCTTGCGGGCGATATGCCCGCTCTTGCCGACGCCGGAAACGACTACCCGGCCCGCGCCGTCGCCGACCAATGCGACGGCATCGACGAGGCCCTGCGCAAAAACTGCGTCCGTCACCAGGTGTTCGGCTAGCGCCTCGATACCGTTCTTCGCCGTCGTTATCGTCCGACGGATCGAATCCATTACGGCGACGCCGGAATGCGCGTCCGCCTTCACGTGTCTCAAGCCCATCATCGACCCCCGATTCTTTAACGAGAGGCCGCTCTTTTCAGCGGCGCGGCAAATATCGAGCCAGATAGGCCCTTTTTTCTCGCAAACCAAGTCTCCCGCTGCATGAATCCTCGCATCCGGACCGATTTGCACGGCAATTCACAGCTCTCTACCGTCACATCTGCAGCAATTCAAAGTGCTATAGCGGCTTTGCGCGTCTGATGAGAAGCGGTGCCGTTGTGAGACAGGCGGTCTCACCCGGCACGTTTTTCTACTGTGGTTTCCGGAGGGACCGCGCCATCGGCGGCGAACTCGGCGAGCGTCATCGAATCGAGGATCGAGGCCATGGCGTCGCGCACCGACGTCATCGAGATGCGGACCCGACAGGTCTCCGGATCGCTGCAGTCCTCGCAGACCTCGTAAGCCGTGCGGCTCGCACAGCGTATGGGCGCCAGCGGTCCGTCGAGCGTCCGTATCACATGACCGATGCGGATCTCGGAAGCCGGACGCGACAGCGAGTAACCGCCGCCGGGGCCTTTCTTCGAGCGCAGCACGCCGGCATTGCGCAGTTCGAGCAGGATCGTGTCGAGAAATTTCTTCGGAATATTGTTGCGGAGCGCGATCTCGTTGATGAAGGCGGTTTCACCAGGCGCCAGCCGCGCCAGATCGACAAGCGCTTTCAGTCCGTATTTTCCCTTTTTTGTCAGCATTCGAGCCAATTCTCCCCGGTTCCGCTAACGGCGAAACCGTCCATGACACAACTCGTCTTGGCATAGCACAAGAATGCGTGGTCAATATACAGTTATAGTCGACAATCAGCGAAGATGAGCGGTCGAATGCTGCTGCAGAAAGGAGACCGTCGAAGCAATGATGTTCATCGAGGGTTAGAAAGCGTGTGCGGTCTTGCGCCCCATCGCGCACCGACATTGGAAAGCGGGTCACGATGACTTGGGGAGCCCGAAATCACCGTGACCTCGATCGATATTGCGGCGGCATGCTTCGGATACGAGCGTCATGCCGCAAAGCCGGCCGAATGACTACGCTGGCTTTGTCCGCCCCGCCGGGCGAGCAGGTGCCGGATCGCTGTCCGCGCTTCGTCGGCCGAATGGAAATGCTGCTTGTCGAGATCCCAGACGTGATACTTCACGGCGAGAAACTTCAGCCGGTCTTTATCCGGAACGACAACTCCGACGGCTTCGCCGTCATATTCGATAACTTGCTTGCTCATGTAATAACGCTCCCCCGCGCGGCTTAGGCGCGGATCATTCGATTCTCGGCAAAGGGTGAATTCGGGAAGTTCGAAGGGTCACATTCGCCAAAGCGTGCGAATGAGCCCTTTCACCGTTGCGCGACAAAGGGAACGCGAGCCGCAGAAAGCGGCGGTGTTTTCGAACATGTCACTCTCCTTCGGCTTGGCCCGGCAGCGCGCGCCGGGGCGTTTCATGAACAATTCGAGGCGGATTCCTTCCCCCACGATCTGCAAGTTAGAATAATCCACCAAATCAGTCAACTCCAGAAACGAAGAAACGAAAAATAATTCTCTTTTCAACGTTCGGGCGCCGACCGCGTGGACAATTCTGTTCGCCTGCCCTTCGTGAGCTCGAACGCTATTTAGGGAGCGCCGAATCGACCCGCAAGGGACGGCTCTGATAAAGACAGCACTTTCGGACGAAAAAGGGGCGGCCCCGCAGGACCGCCCCTTTCGCTTCATCACTATTGCGCGAACGCGAGAAGCCGATCAGGCCGTTGGCGTTCCCGCCTGCTGCGCCCCGGAGCGGCCGGCTTCCCGATCTTTCCACCAGCGGCTCAGGAAAAGCAGGATCGGTCCGCCGATATAGATCGACGAGGTCGTCGCCACGATGACGCCGAAGATCATCGGCCAGGCGAAGCTGCGCACCGCCTCCCCGCCCCAGATCGCCATCGGCACCAGCGAAAGGGCCGTCGCCATCGAGGTGAAGATGCATCGCGCGATTACCTGATTGATGCTCATGTCGATGAGGTCGGAAAACGGCATCGACTTGTATTTGCGCAGGTTCTCGCGCATGCGGTCGTAGACGACCACCTTGTCGTTCACCGAGTAGCCGATCATCGTCAGCAATGCCGCGATCGCCGTGAGGTTGAAGTCGATCCCGGTGAGCGCGAAGAAGCCGACGGTCTTGGTGATGTCGAGCAGCAGCACCGCGATCGCGCCGACGGCGAAGTGCCATTCGAAGCGGAACCAGATGTAGAGCAGGATCGCGACCATGGCGAGGCCGACAGCAAGGAAGCCGGATCGTGCCAGCTCGCCGCTGACCGTCGGACCCACGACCTCGGTCCGCTCCATGCTGACACCTGGGATGGCCGTCGTAACGGCATCCTTGATGCGGTTCAGCGCCGCCGTCTGCTCCTGCTCGCCGCCAGGCTGCCGCTGGACGCGGATCAGGACTGACTGGCCGCCGCCGAAGTCCTGCAACGCCACCTCGCCGAGGTTGAGCTCCTCGAGGCTGTGACGCAGCGTCGGCAGGTCGATCTTCTCCTTCGACACCGCCTCGACCTGGATACCGCCGATGAAGTCGATGCCGTAGTTGAGACCCGGCGTGAAGAACAGGATGACGGAACTGATCGACAGGAAGGCCGAAAAGCCGATCGCCTGGAAGCGGCGCTTCATGAAGGAGAAGGTCGGCAGGTGTGGAACGCGGCCGAAGAGCGACGGGATCTCCAGCTTCTTCATCTTGCGGCGCACGACGACCTCGCGCATCAGCAGACGCACGACGGTGACCGATGTGAACATCGAGATGACGATGCCGAGCATCATGGTGACGGCAAAGCCGCGGACAGGGCCGCTGCCCAGCCAGAACAGGAGGATCGTGCCGGCAAGCGTGGTGACGTTGGAGTCGAGGATCGTGGCGTAGGCCTTGTTGAAGCCGACGTCCAGCGCCTTCATCGCACCGGCACCCGCCTCGGTCTCTTCGCGGATACGGGCGTTGATGAGGATGTTGGCGTCGACCGCCATGCCGATGCCGAGAATGATGCCGGCGATGCCGGGGAGCGTTAGCGTCGAGCCGATCAAGCCGAGCACGCCGATCGTCATGATCGTGTGCAGCACCAGGCCGATATTGGCGATCATGCCCCAGGCGCCATAGAGGACGATCATCAGAGTGACGACGAGACCGAAACCGGCAAGGCCGGTGTAGAGGCCCATACGGATCGAGTCGCTGCCGAGGTTCGGACCGACCGAGCGCTCTTCGATGATGGTGAGGGGCGCGGGCAAGGCACCGGAGCGCAGGAGCGCCGAGAGAACCGTTGCTTCCTCGACGGTGAAGTTGCCGCTGATCTGACCGCGGCCGCCGAGGATTGGCTCGTTGATGACGGGTGCCGTCAGGACTTTGCCGTCGAGGACGATCGCGAAGGGCCGGCCGACGTTTTCACGGGTGATGTCGGCGAACTGGCGGGCTCCGAGCGAGTCGAAGGCGAAATCCACCACCGGCTGGTTCGTACGCTGGTCGAAGCCGACCTTCGCATCTTCGAGGCGCTCGCCGGAAATGGCGACGCGGCTTTCGACCGGATATTTGTTGCCGTCGTTCGCGCCGGGAAGAATGTCGACGCCGCGCGGCGGCGGCTGCGTGACGTCCACGCTCTGATCGAGCATGTGGAAGCTCATTTGAGCGGTGGAACCCAGAAGCTCGCGCAGACGAGTCGGATCCTGAAGACCCGGCAGTTGGACGAGAATGCGGTTCGAACCGATCCTCTGGATTAGCGGCTCGGCAACGCCGACCTGGTCGACACGGTTGCGGATGATTTCGAGGCTCTGCTCGACCGCCTTGGTCATGCGGTCGGCAAGCCCTGCCTCGGTCATGGCCAGCGTCACGACGTCGCCGTTCGTCGCCACCTCGACTTCGGCAGCGGTGGCGCCGAAGCCGACCGTGCTTACGGGTGTCGCCAGCTCCTGCAGTTTCGGCAGGACCCTTTCGCGGTCCGCAGCGTCCGGGATGCTCACGGTCACGCTATTGCCGCTGATGCGGGCAGAGGAGGCGGAAACGCGCTCGCCGCGCAGCACGCGGCGGGTATCGTCGAGAAGCGAGTTGAGGCGAGCTTTCTGAAGCCCTGCCCCGTCGACCTCGAGCACGAGGTGCGAGCCGCCCCTCAAGTCGAGGCCGAGGGTGACCGGCTTGAAAGGCAGAACGGAAGCGACTTGCTGCCTCATGGCCGGCGTCAGAACGCTCGGCAGCGCCGCGAGGCATCCGAAGATAATGATCGCGACATAGGCGAGAACCGCCCATCTGGATGTACGCATGTGGAAATTCCATAAAAGCCTGAACGCGCCTTTCGGCAGCGTCCGGGCCAGGTTTCGTCAAAGGCTTAAGGCAGGACCGGAAGCCCCGCCGAACTCTCACAGGATGGTTATCGTCGCAGGCGGGGCGCGAATGCGCTCGCTCCGCAGCGGCGTCCCCAATGCGATTTCGCCTCCAGGCAGCGCTACCAGGCGAGCCCCTTCATGAGCGGGAAAGGCCACGCGTTCGAGCGGAAGGACAGACCCGGGATCGCCGCCGGTCGTCGATTTCCCGTCCGAGCGCTCTCCGGTAAAGCGGAGGTCGGGCAGAGCAGCGGCCCTTGAGATCTGGCGGACAGCCGGGCGGTCGGAGGAACCGCTATCCGGCGCTGCGACGCCGCCGGCTCCCGTCGCCACGCGGCCGGAAAAGCTTTGGCCGACCACGATGACCTGCATGGCAAGGGAGGCACAGAAAAGCCACAGCACGGCAAGAAGCCGGCTGGCCTGCATGCTCTTGCTGCCACCACCCAAGAGGTCCATCGAGGACGCGATCCCTTTCTCTCGGCGCCATCGAACAGGCGCCAGCGAGACGAAGTCAGCCCAATGCCGACCTTAATGGAAGAACGTGGCCGGATTCGAGCATCAACGCTCTTAACATCATTCCGGGCCGGAAAAGTCAAATTCCGTCCCGGCGCGATGCAATCACGGGAGCCGTCAAGCGGTTATGCCGGCAGTCTTCTCCTGATGGATTTCGATGAGCGAAGGCCCGAAGCGCGCGGCCGCATCGGCGAGCGCGCGCGGCAGATCGTCCACATTTGCCAGCCGCTCGGCAGGCACGCCATAGGCCTTGGCGGTCATGAGGAAATCGGGTGCCGACGGTTTGACGCCTTCCGGTTTCACGCCGGATTCGACCATGTAGGACTCTATTTCCTTGTAGCCGTCATTGTTCCAGACGAGGAAGACGACCCGGGCCCCGGCATCGACCGCCGAGCCGATCTCGGCCAGTGAGAACTGAAAACCGCCGTCGCCGACGAGGCAGACGACGGGTCGCGCGCCATCGGCAATAGAGGCGCCGACCGCCGCCGGCGGCGCGTAGCCGAGCGAGCCGTAGCCGGTCGCGGAATTGAACCAGGCGCGTTGCCGGGGCGCATCGCAATAGAGATTGCCGGCATAGACCGCCTGCGTCGAATCGCCGACGATCGTGCAATCAGGGAGCGCCGTGTAGATCATGTCTATGACGCCAACTTCGGCGCGCATCTTCGCGGTCAGCTCCTTCAGCGCCGCCTTACGCGCGGCATCGGCCCGGGCCGCCCCATCCTTGGCGGCGGCGTGACCGGGCAGGAAGCCCGTGATGCCCGCCGTCGCCGTCTTCGCGCCGGAGAGGATCGAAAGGGCGGCCTGCGGTCCGCGGGCGAGCTGTGCCGCGTCGATGTCCGTGCGGATGAGGTTCTTGAGCGCCGGAAAGCCGCCATCGGCATAGAGGTCATAATCCGTCTGGCCCATCTCGGTGCCGAGCGCCACCACGAGGTCGGCATCACGCAGCAAGCTGCGCACGGCCTTGAGGCTTGGGCTCGCCGGCACGCGGAGCGGATGACCGGCGAGCATGCCGCGGGCGTTGACGGTCGTAACCACCGGCGCTCCGATCCGCTCGGCGAGCTCGCGCACTTCCGCCTCCGCGGTCAGTGCACCGCCGCCGCACAGGATCACAGGTCGCGAGGCGTCGGCGCAGAGGATCGCCGCCCGCTGCAGCGTCTCGCTGTCGGAGCGCGGACGGGTTGCCGCTGCCGGCTTTGCCGCGCGACTCTCGATCTTCACGGCCATCACGTCGGTCGGAATTTCAATGTGAACGGGACCCGGCCGGCCGGAGAGCAGGACCGCAAAGGCGCGCTCCACCACGAGCGGCAGATCCGCCGGATTGAGGAGTGTGTGGGAATAGAGCGCAAGCGTCTTCACCATCCCGTGCTGGTCGGGCAGCTCATGCAACAATCCACGGCCGTGCCCGAGCGAGTCACGTCGGTTGACGCCGGAGATCACCAGCATGGGGATCGAATCCTGCCGCGCCTGCGCCATTGCTGTGATCGTATTGGTAAGCCCCGGCCCGGTAATAACGAGCGCCACACCCGGTTTGCCGCTGACGCGTGCATAGCCGTCGGCCATGAAGCCGGCCCCCTGCTCGTGCCGCGGCGTGACATGACGGATTTTCGACGCCGCCAGGCCGCGATAGAGCTCGACCGTATGAACTCCGGGTATGCCGAACACGACCTCGACACCGTTCGCCTCAAGCAGATCGACGAGGACCTCGCCGACGGTTTTCATTTCAGCGGTCATGCGCGGCGCTCCCTGAGAAGGCTCAAACGTTCGGCCAGAGACGCGATGCGGCGGCATGCCTCGTCAATGGCGGCGTCGGGGACGGTGAGGCTCATGCGCAAGAAGTCCCGCGCCTCCTCGCCGAAGGACGAGCCCGGCATCACCGCGACCCCCTCCTCCTCGAGCAGCGCCCAGGCGAAAGCCTCGCCGGAGAGGCCCGTGTCGGCGACGTCGATCAGCGCGAACATGCCGGCCTCCGGCGCCAGTACCGACACGCCGGGTACCTTGGCGAGGCCATCGGCGATCCGGCGGGCGCGCCGCTTGTAAGCCTCGCGCATCTGCCTTGCCGTATCGATCTCATGCGTCAGCGCATAAGCCGTCATATCGGCGATGAATGGCTGCTGGCCGAAAAGCATGGTTTCGGAAACCGGCAGGAGCCGCCGGGTGAACTCGGCAGGGCCGATGGCCCAACCGCTGCGGAAGCCGGGGGCCGCATGCGACTTCGAGATGGACGAGACGACAATGGTGCGCTCGGCGAGATCCGGATTGTCGAAGGGCGACGCAAAAGTCGCGTCGAAAACCAGCTCCTCATACACCTCGTCGCAGACGATCCAGAGGTCGTGGCGACGGGCGACCTCGCCGATCGCCGCAACCTCCGCCCCCGTCAGCACGGCGCCGGTCGGATTGTGTGGCGTGTTCAGGAGCAGCACCCGGCAGTCGGGTGTAACCGCCTTTTCCAGATCGTCCGCCTGCATGTGAAAACCATGTTTCGGCTTCAGCGGCACGAATGCCGGATGGGCGCCGGTGGAGCGGATGACGCCCTCATAGGTGGCGTAGAGCGGATCGCCGACAAGCACGCCGTCGCCAGCCTCCGCGAGGCCGAGCATCACGGCGAAGAGCGCTGTCTGGGTACCCGGAAAGCAAAGAATGTTTTCCGCCGTTACGTCGGCACGGCGCCGGCAGTATTTTTCCACAAGCGCCGCCACCACGCCAGGCTCGCCCCGGCCGTTGGAATAGCGATAGCGCCCCGCGTTCATGGCTCGCTGACATTCGTCGAGGAGGGCGCGGTCCGGCGGCAGATCTGGTTCGCCGATGGTCAGCTCGATGATGTCGTCGCCGCTTGCCTTCAATTGACGCGCACGTATGTGCAGCGTCCATTTCCCGGAACCGAGTTCGGCAAGACGTGAGGTGATCGACGCGTAACGCAAATATTCCTCCCTTGTTCTAATTTTCGATGGGAAGGCCGAGCAGCGCTTCGACCGACGCCATGGCAATGCTGACCAGCTCGCCCTCGCGAAAGAGGTCGCCTGCGAGGCAGCCTTCGACCCAGAGCCCGTCGACGAGGCCGTTGATCGCGATGGCATAGCGGCGGCATTCCTCGGCGCCGGCCGGTCTACCCTTGGCCGCGAGGAAATCGCCGAGCAGATCCTGAAGCGCGTTGCGGAAGGCGAGATAACCTTCGCGGTGGATCTCGGCGAGCACCGGATCGACACGCACCTGGCTGATGAAGGCCGCCCAGAGCGAGACGCTGCGGCTGTCGGCCACGGGTTCGGTCAGATTGATGGCGATGAAATCCTTCAGCCGCGTCGTGGGGTCGCCCTCGACGTTCTTCGCCTTTTCCGTGAGCGAGGCGATGACGGCGCGGTAGGCCTCCGCGATCATCTGATCCTTGGATTCGAAGTAGTGACGCACGAGCCCCGCCGTAACGCCGGCGCGAACCGCGATCTGCCGGACCGTCGCTCCCTTGAGGCCGAACTCGGAGATGCAGTCGAGGGTCGCTTCGATCAGCTCCTGACGCCGTTCGCCCTCGGGGGCACGATGAAAGCTGCGCCGGTTCACGGCAGCCTCCTGAACACAGGGCCGTAAGGCCAGATCGTCGTTGCCTCAGAACCGGTCCGGCTCATACGTTGCTCCTGTTGGGGGAATGACCATTCTCGCGAGAGGCGTCAAAAAATCGACGCCGAAGTTATTATACACTTGAATAATAGCGGCACAAGTGCAACGATGCTGCTTAAGAAACAGCGTGACAAGCCGAAGATGCTGCACGAGAGAACGACCAGGGGAACTGTCTTCATGGCTTCAACGAGCGTTCCGCGATTGAGAGGAGCCGCGCGTCGATGACGGATGTGGCCCAGGCAATCGCGGTCACTGACCTCCACAAGCGTTTCGGGCCATTGGAAGTGCTGAAAGGCGTATCTCTGACCGCCAATCAAGGCGACGTCATCGCGATCATCGGCGGCAGCGGCTCCGGCAAATCCACCTTTCTTCGCTGCATCAACATGCTGGAACTACCCTCGGCCGGCCGGATCAGCGTGCACGGCGAGGAAATCCGCATGAAGTCGGACGGCCACGGCGGCTTGACGCCGGCCGATCGCAAGCAGGTCCAGCGCATCCGCACCCAGCTCGGCATGGTCTTCCAGAGCTTCAATCTGTGGCAGCACATGACCATCCTCGAAAACGTCATCGAGGCGCCGGTGCACGTGCTTGGCAAGCCGAAGGCCGAAGCGGTGGAGGCTGCCGAGGCGCTGCTCAGGCGCGTCGGGCTTTACGAAAAGCGCGATGCCTACCCGGCTTTTCTTTCCGGCGGACAGCAGCAGCGGGCGGCAATCGCCCGGGCGCTCGCGATCCAGCCGCTCGTCATGCTTTTCGACGAGCCGACCTCGGCGCTCGATCCGGAGCTCGTCGGCGAGGTCCTTTCCGTGATCGGTGATCTCGCGCGGGAGAAACGGACGATGGTGCTCGTGACCCACGAGATGAAGTTCGCGCGCGACGTCGCCAACCACATCGTCTTCCTGCACAACGGCGTGATCGAGGAACAGGGACCGCCCGAGGCGATCTTCGGCACTCCGAAGTCCGAAAGGCTCAAGAAGTTCATCAGCTCCATTCACTGAATTCCGCAATGCTCAACAACCAAAAAAGGGAACAGCATGAAGAAAACATTGAAGCTCCTGGCGTTCGCCGCCGCTCTTGCGATCACCGGCGCAGCCGCCGCCTCTGCCGAACAGGTCAAGGTCGGCATCGCGGCGGAGCCCTATCCGCCCTTCACCTCGCCCGATGCTAGCGGTAACTGGGAAGGCTGGGAGATTGAGTTCATGAAGGCGATCTGCGCCGAGGCCAAGCTCGATTGCGTGGTCACGCCCGTCGCCTGGGACGGCATCATCCCGGCGCTCACCTCCAAGAAGATCGACATGATCGTCGGCTCGATGTCGATCACCGCCGAACGCCTGAAGACGATCGACTTCTCCGACAAATACTACAACACGCCGACCGGCATCATCGGCACCAAGGGCGAGGACATCAAGCCAACGCCCGAAGGCCTCGCCGGCAAGACGTTCGGAGTGCAGGTCGCGACGGTGCACCAGGCCTATGCCACCAAGCACTTTGCTCCGGCAGGCGTAGAGATCAAGGAATACCAGACCCAGGACGAGGCGAACCAGGATCTTGCCGCCGGGCGTCTCGACGCCGTCCAAGCCGACGCGATCGCACTGAAGTCGTTCCTCGCGACCGACCAGGGCAAGGAATGCTGCGACTACAAGGGCGATGTCGCTCAGGATGTCGACGTTCTCGGGCCGGGTGTCGGCGTCGGACTGCGCAAGGGCGAGACTGAGCTCAAGGACAAGATCAACGCGGCGATCAAGGCGATCCGCGAAAACGGTACTTACGACACCTTCTCGAAGAAGTATTTCGACTTCGACATCTACGGCGGCTGAGCCGCGGCAGGCCGGCGGTCCTGCGGCCGCCGGCCTGTGCATTTTGTGTCGGAGCGGGACGCGGGCGGAACCGCGCATATTTCCTCATCCCGCTCTTCAAGGAGAGGCTGCCGTGGCCGCGGATTCCTTCATCAACTGGAGCCTGCTTTCGCTCTCGGCCCCCGGCTGGGGCGGCGTGCTGCTGCAGGGCTTCCTCCATTCGATCGAGATCGCCATTGGCGGCTATGCGCTCGGGCTCATGCTCGGCGTCGGCGGCGCCTTCGGCAAGCTCTATGGCGGACCGATACTGCGCGATCTGCTGGAGTGCTACACGACGATCGTCCGGGCCGTACCCGAACTCGTCCTCATCCTGCTCCTCTACTATGCGGGCACCGATCTTCTGAACCAGCTCCTCGGCGCAGCCGGATTCGGGCCCGTCGATATCAGCGGGCTGATGGCCGGCATCTTCGTGATCGGGGTGGTGCAGGGCGCCTATTCGACGGAGGTGCTCCGGGGTGCGATCAAGGCCGTGCCCGCCGGGCAGATCGAGGCGGCGCGCGCCTACGGCATGTCGCCCGTCAAGGTTCTGAGGCGCATCACGTTGCCGGCGATGCTGCCCTACGCCATTCCCGGCCTTGCCAATCTCTGGCTGATCGCCACCAAGGACACGGCGCTGCTCGCGGTCGTAGGCTTCAGCGAACTGACGCTCGTCACACGGCAGGCGGCCGGTGCGACCAAGGCCTATTTCCTCTTCTTCTGTGCCGCCGGCACCCTTTATCTTGCGCTGACGCTCGTTTCCAACGTCTTCATCGGCATCATCGAGCGGCATGCCCGCCGCGGCTTCGCGGAGCAAAGATGACCGACGAAACGACACATGCGCTCGCCTTCACGCCGGAAGACCTGCCCGAAAAGGGGAGCTTCCTCAAACCGCATCGGATCGTCCTGATGCTGGTCTTCGCGGCCCTCGTCGTCGCGGTCGCCGTCTTCATGCGCTGGGACTGGCTGCCGCGCTATCTGCCGAGACTCGGCTCCGGCATCCTCGTCAGCCTCGCTATGCTCTTCGGCACGGCGATCCTCGGCTTCCTGCTCGCCGTGCCGCTGGGCCTCGCCCAGGTAACAGGTCCGTGGTTCCTGAAGGCTCCTGCCCGCGTCTTCTGCACCATCATTCGCGGAACGCCGCTGCTCCTGCAGCTCTGGCTGCTCTATTACGGCCTCGGTTCGCTGTTTCCGCAGTTTCCTTGGATCCGCCACTCGTTTCTCTGGCCCTACCTGCGCGAGGCCTGGCCCTATGGTGTGGCGGCGCTCACCATCTCCTTCGCCGCCTATGAGGGCGAGGTGATGCGCGGCGCCTTTGCGGGCGTGCCTGCGGGGGAACTGGAAGCCGCCCGCGCGTATGGCATGAGACGCTGGACGATGTTCCGGCGCATCTGGCTGCCGCGAGCGATCCACCGAGCGCTACCGACGCTCAACGGCGAGACCGTGCTGCAATTGAAGTCGACGCCTCTCGTTGCGACCATCACCGTCGTCGACGTCTATGCGGTGATCTCCAAGGTGCGGCAGGAAACCTACCTGACCTACGAGCCGCTACTCCTGCTCGCGCTCATCTATATGTGCCTCACCGGCATCCTCGTCGTCGCCTTCCGCTATTTCGAAAACCGCATTCCCACCCGTGGTGCCTGACATGAAGCTCTCCGCCGCCATCAGCCATGCCATGCCGGAATTGGTCGCCATCCGCCGCGACCTGCATGCCCATCCCGAACTCGGACTCGAAGAGACGCGAACCTCCGCCTTCATCGCCCGCCATCTCGAGGCGCTCGGCTATACGGTGACGACCGGTTTGGCGAAAACCGGAGTGGTCGGCACGCTCATCTGTGGCACCGGCTCCCGCTCGATCGGCATCCGCGCCGATATCGACGCATTGCCGATCCACGAGGAAACCGGCCTAGACTACGCCAGCAACACGCCGGGGCTGATGCATGCCTGCGGCCACGACGGCCACACGGCGATGCTCCTGGGTGCGGCCCGCGCGCTTGCCGAGCGGAAGAATTTCAACGGTACGATCCACCTCATCTTTCAGCCGGCCGAGGAGAATTTCGGCGGCGCGAAGATCATGATCGAGGAAGGGCTTTTCGATCGATTCCCGTGCGACGCCGTCTTCGCGCTCCACAACGAGCCGAGCCTGCCCTTCGGTCAGTTCGCGTTGCGCGAAGGGCCGATCGGAGCCGCCGTCGACGAGGCGCGGATCACCGTCCACGGCCGCGGCGGCCACGGCGCCGAGCCGCAGGAGACGGCCGATCCGATCGTCTGCGGCGCGAGCATCGTCATGGCACTGCAAACGATCGTGTCCCGCAACATCCACCCGATGGATCCGACCGTCGTCACCGTCGGCTCGTTCCACGCGGGCTCGGCAAGCAATATCATCCCGGAAAGAGCCGAGATCGTCGTCGGCATCCGCTCCTTCGAGCCGGCCGTTCGCGACGAGCTCGAGCGCCGCATCCGGATGATCGCCGAGGCACAGGCACAAAGCTTCGGCATGCGCGCGACGGTCGACTACCAGCGCAGTTACGACGCGACGATCAACCACAAGGCGGAGACCGATTTCGTCCGCGATCTCGCCATCCGTTTTGCCGGGCCCGACAAGGTGGTCGATCTCGCGCGGCCGTTCATGGGCAGCGAGGACTTCGCCTATATGCTGAAAGAAAGGCCGGGCACCTACTTCTTCCTCGGATCACGCGTGACCGGCGAGGAAAAGCCGCTCCATCATCCCGGCTACAACTTCAACGACGACCTCCTGCCGATCGGCGCTGCCTTCTGGACCGAGCTTGCCGAGGCGTATCTCGCGCGAGAGTAGCGCGGGATGAGGAAAAGTGTGCGCGGTTTTCCGCCCGCATCCCGCGCTAATTTATTAGAATCGATCACGTTCATGATTTTAGGTCGATCCGACCTAAAATCATCGTGATCTAACGCATGTCGCCTAAAAGTGTGCAGCGGTTTTGGGACAACGACATGCACAAAAACAAGGACCTGAAGCGCGTCGCATGAATTCGATTGAACGCGACGCGCTTTACAGCGCCGCGCGTCCAATCGGACGCGCAAAGGTCACTGTAACACTTGAAGTGCTGCATGTTTTTTTCCTTAAATCGTATCCGATTTAAGGAAACATGCAGTAGGCATCCACGTCCAAAATGCCGCAGGCGAAAGATTGCCGCAGTGTGACAACGTGGCGATCCGCCTGTCATTGACGTTTGGCAATTTTGCATCAGATTCAATCACACGATGAAATGACGGCGTCGAGCGACGAGCGGCGCCGATGGGCGACGATGCGGATACGGATCCCCATCCCGCGCTCAAACCTTGCCTGATGGGCTCCGCCTGAAAGGATCGCGCCGTGTTTGAAGCCTTCGATGCAACTCTGCTTGCACGCATCCAGTTCGCCTTCACGGTCTCGTTCCACATCATCTTTCCAGCCTTCTCCATCGGGCTTGCCAGCTATTTGACCGTCCTGGGAGGGCTTTGGCTGTGGAAGAAGGATGAGGTCTATCTGGAGCTCTTCAACTTCTGGAAGACCATCTTCGCAGTCGCCTTCGGCATGGGCGTCGTCTCGGGCATCGTGATGTCGTACCAGTTCGGCACCAACTGGAGCGTGTTTTCCGACAAGGCGGGACCGGTCATCGGTCCGCTCATGGGCTACGAGGTGCTGACAGCCTTCTTCCTCGAAGCCGGCTTCCTCGGCGTGATGCTGTTCGGGCTCAACCGGGTCGGCCCGCGACTGCACTTTCTGGCAACGGCAATGGTCGCACTCGGCACGCTGATTTCGGCGACCTGGATTCTGGCCGTGAATTCCTGGATGCAGACGCCGGCCGGCTTCGCGATGAACGAGGCAGGCCAGTTCGTTCCCGCCGACTGGTGGGCGGTGATCTTCAATCCTTCCTTCCCCTATCGCCTCGTGCACATGGTGCTGGCTGCCTATCTGACTACGGCATTCGTGGTCGGCGCCTGCGGAGCCTGGCATCTCTTGCGCAACACGGCGCCGCGGCGGGCGGGCACCATGTTCTCCATGGCCATGTGGATGGCGGCGATCGTAGCGCCGATCCAAATCTTCGCCGGCGACCAGCACGGTCTCAATACGCTCGAACACCAGCCGGCCAAGATCATGGGTATGGAGGGTCACTATCATAGCCACGAGAACGGCGCCCCGCTGATCCTGTTCGGCATTCCGAACTCCGCCGAGCAGCGGATCGACTATGCCGTCGAAATCCCGAAACTCGGCAGCCTCATCCTGAAACACGACCTCAATGCGCCGCTCGCCGGCCTCGATACGGTGCCCAAGGAACTGCATCCGCCGGTCGCGATCATCTTCTGGTCGTTCCGCGTCATGGTGGCGATCGGCTTCGCCATGCTCGGGATCGGGCTTTGGAGCCTCTGGTGTCGTTATCGCGGCACGCTCGACACGAGCGTGTGGCTTCATCGCACGGCGGTGCTCATGGGACCGGCGGGCTTCGTGGCGGTGCTGGCCGGCTGGATCACCACCGAGGTCGGGCGCCAACCCTACACGATCTACGGTCACATGCTGACGGCCGATTCGATCTCCCCGATCGGGGCCCCAGCCGTCGGCGCTTCGCTCGTCGCCTTCATCATCGTCTATTTCCTCGTCTTCGGCGCCGGCACCTTCTACATCCTGCGTCTGATGGCGCGCCTGCCACGCGACACGATGCCGGAACTCGACGAGGGACCGTTGCGAACCGCCGGCGTCACCCCCGGCCCGGCAGCGGCCAAGCCCCATGGAGGCCATCATGGACTTTGATCTGCCGTTTATCTGGGCCGCACTGATCGCCTTCGCGGTTCTCGCCTATGTCGTTCTCGATGGTTTCGACCTCGGCGTCGGCATTCTTTTCCCGCTGTTCCCGGAGAAGCACGACCGCGACGTGATGATGAACTCCGTCGCCCCGGTCTGGGATGGCAACGAGACCTGGCTGGTGCTCGGAGGCGGCGGCCTGATGGCGGTGTTCCCCCTCGCCTATGCGACGGTCCTGCCGGCACTTTACGCACCGATCATCGCCATGCTCATCGGGCTCATTTTCCGCGGCGTCGCCTTCGAATATCGCTGGCGCACGCGACGCGGCGAATTCCTGTGGAACTGGGCCTTTGCCGGCGGCTCGATGCTCGCGGCCTTCGCTCAAGGGCTGGCGCTCGGTGCATTGGTCCAGGGTATTCCGGTCGAAAACCGCACCTATGTCGGCGGCTGGTGGGATTGGCTGACGCCGTTTTCCACCGTAACCGGCATCGCGATCGTCGTCGGCTACGCGCTGCTCGGCTCCACCTGGCTGGCGATGAAGACCCATGGCGATCTCGCCGAACGCGCGCGCGGCATCGCGCTCAGATGCTCTTTCGCGACGGTCGCAGCAATGGGGATCGTCAGCCTCTGGACGCCGTTCCTCGAGCCCGTCTATCTCGAGCGCTGGTTCGGCTGGCCGACGGCAATCTTCAGTCTGATCGTACCGCTGCTGGTCCTCGGTTGCCTTTATCTGCTCCTCACGGGCATCCGCGACCGGCACGACGTCCAGCCGTTCCTCGCCGCCCTCGGGCTTTTCCTGCTCGGCTATATCGGCATCGGTATCAGCTTCTTTCCCTATATCGTGCCGCCGTCGCTGACCATCTGGGACGCCGCGGCTCCTGACGACAGCCTCGCCTTCCTGCTCGTCGGCGCGCTCGTGCTGGTGCCGATCATCCTGGCCTACACCGGCTATGCCTATTGGGTCTTCCGCGGCAAGGTCGATCCGGAGGAGGGCTACCATTGATGCGTTCGGACGGGCTTGCCAGAAAGCTTCTCTGGTTCGTCGGCCTCTGGGCGGCGGGCGTCGCCGCGGTCAGCATCGTCGGCCTGGCGATCAAGCTCGTGCTCGGCGGTTAGATCATTTCGTTGTTTCATCGAAGCAGTGAAGTGATCTAACCCTTTGAAATGACGCAATTCCAGACGGAAAACCGTTACAACTTTTCCTGGAATTGCTTTACAGCGCCGCGCGTCTTATCAGACGCGCAAAGGTCGGTGTAGCTCCTTGAATTGCTGCATGTCTTTGTCCTTAAATCGAGGTCGATTAGGGAGACATGCAGTAGGAGAGAAAGCTCCGCTCAAGCTTGCGAAAGCAATATCTTCCTACACGTCGGCAGGCGATCGCTGGACAGAGACAGGACCGCACCCTACTCCGCAGGTGATCGCCCGCCGAGGTGACCAGTGGGCTATGTTGGAAGGCCTCTGCCACCGCCCACTATCGACGTTACGCCGTCAATCACTTAGTTTTTCGTCATCCTCGGGCTTGACCCGAGGATGACGGATGTGAGGGCGACAGAGCGCGCCACAATAGCCGCAACGATCACACCTCCCACGCTGCGGCCGTTTTACCCCTTCTCAGCCAGTCTCCCCTTTGCTAGCAGTGCGGCCGAACGAACCGCCGGGGCCGGAAGCCGCCTCGCGAGGAGCCGGACATGCAGAAAACCCCCGCAGAATGCACGACCATGACAGACGTGCGCGCCGAGATCGATCGGCTCGACCGCGCACTGATGGAGCTGTTTGCCGAGCGTTGGGGCTACATCGAGCGTGCCGCCGAGATCAAGCGGCCGTTGAAACTGAAGGCGGACATCCCTGGGCGGGTCGCCGAGGTCCGGGAAAACGCGCGCAGGAATGCGATCGATCTCGGCCTAGCACCCGACTTCTACGAGCGCCTGTGGTCTGAGCTCATCAATCACGCCATCGCACATGAGCGCAAACTGCTCGGCGAGGACGAGTCTTGACGTTGCTCACTGCGTGAGCGCTTCAGCCGCTGGCGACGAGCCGCCCGTCTTTCTCGTCGTCGAAGCTGTTCTTGCGGCCGAGATGTCCCTCCCAGTCGAAAGCGCTCTGGACGATATGTTCCAGGCTCGCATGGGTCGGCACCCAGTCGAGCTTAAGCCGCGCGACGGTAGGGTCCGCGACGACTTGCGCAGGATCGCCCGGGCGCCGGGGCGCGTAGTCGACGGGAAAATCGCGACCGGAAACCTGCCGCACGGCATCGAGAACCTCGAGCACCGAGAAGCCTTCCCCATAGCCGCAATTGCTGACGAGCGGCTCGCCGCCGCGGCGAAGATATCGGAGGGCGTTCCTGTGTGCGGCCGCCAGGTCGCTGACGTGGATGTAGTCGCGCACGCCGGTGCCGTCCGCCGTCGGGTAGTCGGTCCCGAACACATCGACCTTGCGGCGCTTGCCGAGGGCTGCTTCGCAGGCGATCTTGATCAGATGCGTGGCGCCGAGCGTCGACTGCCCCGCACGGCCGAGCGGGTCGGCGCCCGCCACATTGAAGTAGCGCAGCGCCACGAAGCTGAAGTCATGCGCTGCCGCAGCATCGTGCAGCATCATCTCCGACATCAGCTTGGACCGGCCGTAGGGGCTCTCGGGGCGCAAGGTCGCCGTTTCCTTGACCGGATCCGGCGTGTCCTGGGTTCCATAGACAGCGGCGGTCGACGAGAAGACGAAGTGGCGAACACCGGCCTCTATCGTCGCGGCGACGAGCGTGCGGGTATTCGCCGTGTTGTTTTCGTAATAGGCAAGCGGTCTGGCGACCGACTCCGGCACGACCGCCGATCCAGCGAAATGCACGACCGAGTCGATGTCGTTTTCGGCGAATATCCGCTGAAGCAGCGCCCGGTCGCCGACATCGCCGAAATAGAAACGCGCCTCCGGTGCCACGGCCCAGCGAAAGCCGGTCGACAGGAAATCGAGCACCACCACGGCTTCGCCCGCGTCAAGCAAGGACCACACCATGTGGCTGCCGATATAACCCGCCCCGCCCGTCACCAATACGGCCATTACCCGCTTCCCATCCCATCGAACATAGGAAGAGAAAAGCCGAGCGATGCTTTCAGAATTGGTAAATCGGACCGCTTCTCGCCGGTCAGGACCACCTATTCTCGGTACCGTGGTTAAGCCGCCGCCTCCTCAATCGCTTAAATCTTATCGATCGATCGTCAGCGGCTGAGAATATAGGCGCGAAGACGCTCCGCGGCCTCCGCGATCTGGGCGGGATCGCGCAGGAAACAGGCGCGCATGAAGAGCGCCCCGCCCTCGCCGAAGGCGGTTCCCGGAGCGAGCCCGACACCGGTCTTGTCGACGATGTCGAGAGCCGTACGGCGGGAGTCGGTGACACCGTCGATCTTCAGGAAAGCGTAGAGCGCACCGTCGGGCTTGAGCGTTTCGACGCGATTGGTCGCGATCAGCGCATCGCAGAAGAGATCGCGGTTGCGCTTTGCCTTGGCGACGTTCTCGTCGACGAAGCCATCCCCCTCGTCGAGGGCGACAACCGCGCCGCGCTGCATGAATTGCGCAACGCCCGAAGTCGAATACTGAATCAGATTTTCGAGCACCTGCCCCATCGCCGGCGGTGCGACGATCCATCCGACGCGCCAGCCGGTCATCGACCAGTTCTTGGAAAAGGAGTTGACGAAGAGGATGCGATCATCCTCCTCCATGACGTCGAGGAACGACGGCGCCCGTCCGCCGAGATAGTGGTAGAGCGCGTAGATCTCATCGGCGATGATCCAGATGCCGTGCTTGCGCGCCAGCGATAGAATGGCCTGCAGATCGTCGTGCGTCGCCGTCCAGCCCGTCGGATTCGACGGCGTGTTGATAAATAGCGCCCGCGTCTTCTCTCCGATCGCGGCCTCCAGCCGGTCGAGATCGAGCTGCCATTTGCCGTTCTCGAATGTGAGCGGCACGGCGATCGGACGGACGCCGGAGAGATCCGCCGCGGCCGCGAAGTTCGGCCAGGCCGGGGTCAAAAGCACCATCTCCTCGCCGGGCGAGGCGACCGCCTCGATCGCCAGCTTGATCGCCTGCATGCCCGAACCGGTCACATAGAAGTTCTCGGGCGACAGCGTCTTTTGGAAGCGGCGCTGGTAATAGCGGGCTAGCGCCTCGCGCAGCGGCGGAATGCCGCGTTGCCACGTATAAAAGGTCTCGCCCGCCATCAGCGCGTCTGCCGCCGCGCGGCTGACGAAGGCCGGCGTCGGAAGATCGCCCTCGCCGACCCAGAGGGGGATGAGTCCCTCGCGGCCGCGCGCATAGTTCACCACCTCGACGATGCCGCTTTCGGGCGCCGAAAGCGCGCGGGGACTGAGGCTGGTCATGATCGTCATCGGCAGGTTCCCTGATTGCCCGCCGGTTCTAGACGCTTTGGCGTCGACGATCACGCGATTTTCTCTGACCTATTTATCGATTTCGGTGATGTTTCGCGGGCCTGCGCCCGCGCCGGCGCTCGCCCAAGCGAGGCTCAGGCGCGCTGCTGCTTCAGGAGATCGCGAATTTCCGATAGCAACAGGACGTCCTGCGGCGCCGGCGCAGCCGGCGCCGGCGTCTTTTCCCTCTCGATCGACGCACGCAGGCGATTCACGATCTTGATCAGGAGGAAGATGATCCAGGCAAGGATCAGGAAGTTGATAAGCACAGTGATGAAATTGCCATAGGCAAAGACGGCGCCCTGCTGGCGGGCAGCGGCCAGCGTCGGCGCAGTTACGTTGGCGGAAAGCGGCAGGAAATAGTTGGAGAAGTCGAAGCCGCCGCCGGTGATCGCGCCGACGATCGGCATGACGAGATCGTTGACTACCGAATCAACGATTTTGCTGAAGGCGGCGCCGATGATCACGCCGACTGCAAGATCCATCACATTGCCGCGGGCGATAAACTCCTTGAATTCGTTCAGCATGCCTCTCTCCGTGGCTCCCCGTTAAGAACGATCGCAGCACTGCCGCGCGGCAACCGCTGGTTAGGAATTTAGACCAAAGGGCGGCGCGATGGAACCGGCCTTTGTCTTCGGTCAAATTGCACCCAACCGATTGCTGCGATTGTTGCGTGCGAAGCGGGCGACGCGCTGCCAGTCTTGTACTTAAGACTGATGGGCCGGCAATTTCCAGCGAAATGGACTTGCCCTATGCTGCCTCACGGAGGAGTGAGGCATGCTTTCGGGTTCAGTCATTTTTGCTTCGGCCTTCGCCTATCTGCTGCTGCTCTTCGCAGTCGCAAGCTATGGCGACCGGCGAGCCAGACGCAACAAAATTGCCAGCAAGGGCCGGCCGCTGGTCTATGCGCTGAGCCTTGCGATCTACTGCACGTCCTGGACCTACTTCGGCGGCGTCGGGCTTGCGGCCGAGCGCGGCCTCGAATTCACCGGGATCTACATCGGCCCGATCCTGATGTTCACGCTCGGCATGCCGCTCATCCGCCGCATCGTCCGACTCGCCAAGACCGAAAGGCTGACCTCGGTCGCCGACTTCGTGGCCGCACGCTACGGCAAGAACCCGGCGGTCGCGGCGATCGTCGCGCTGATCTCGCTGGTCGGCGCCATTCCCTATATCGCGCTTCAGCTCAAGGCGGTCTCGAGCTCGGTCGCCACAATGATCGACACGAGCGACTACGGCATAGGATCGGGCCAGAACTTCATCGACCTGCCGCTCCTAGTCACGCTCTTCCTCGCCTGTTTCGCGATCGTCTTCGGCACGCGCCACACGGATGCAACCGAACATCAGGACGGCTTGATCCTCGCCATTGCGATGGAGTCGGTGGTGAAGCTGGTGGCGATGCTCACGGTGGGCATCTACATCGTTTTCGTGCTGTTCGAGGGACCTGCGAATCTGTGGGCCGAGGCCCAGCAAAGCCCTGCCGTGCTTTCCGCGCTCGAATACCAGACGCCGGTCGCGCGCTGGATCCTGCTGATCGGCCTTTCCGCATTCGGGATCATCATGCTTCCGCGGCAGTTCCACGTGACCGTCGTGGAAAACCGCACGGAAACAGAACTGCGCACCGCCGGCATCCTCTTCCCGCTCTATCTGATCGCGATCAACCTCTTCGTGCTGCCGATCGCGATCGCCGGCGTCCTAACATTCTCAGGCTCCGGTAATGCGGACCTCTATCTCCTGGCCCTGCCGCTTGCCGGCGACGTGCCGCTCATCACGCTCTTCACCTTCATCGGCGGCTTCTCGGCGGCGACCGCCATGGTCATCGTCGCCTCGGTCGCGCTGTCGATCATGGTCTCCAACGACATCGTGATGCCAGTGTTTCTGCGCCGCCGCCTCGGCACGCGCGGCTCGCTCCAGGAGGACATGGCCGGTACGCTGCTCAATATCCGCCGGACGGCGATCTTCGTCGTCCTGCTTCTCGGCTACGGATACTATCGCGCGGCCGACATCAGCGCGGGGCTCGCCTCGCTCGGCCTGCTCTCCTTCGCCGCGATTGCGCAAATGGCGCCGGCGCTTCTCGGCGGTCTCGTCTGGCGGCAGGCCAATGCCCGCGGCGCCATCGCCGGGATGGTCAGCGGCTTTCTCGTCTGGGCCTATGTCCTGTTTCTGCCGAGCCTCGGCGGGCCGGATAATTCCCACATCGCCTCGACGATCCTGAGCTTTCTCTTCCCCTTCACCGAACTCTTCTCGGGTCCGCAATCCGATCCGCTCGTCAACGCGACGGCCCTGAGCATGCTCGTCAATGTGACGGCTTATGTACTGGGCTCTCTGACACGTGCTCCTAAGCCGCTCGAGCGCTTCCAGGCCGGCGTCTTCATCACGCGCCGTTCACGCACCGAACGAACCTTCCGCGGTCGCAAGACCAAGGTGACGGTGCGCGACTTGAAAACGACGATCGCCCGCTATATGGGCGAGGAGCGCATGCAGCGCTCCTTCCATACCTATGAGCAGCAATCCGGCCGCTGGCTGGACGACAACACCTCGGCCGACATGGCCCTTGTCCATTTCTCCGAACAATTGCTCGGCAGTGCCATCGGCTCCTCCTCGGCGCGCCTCGTGCTCTCGCTCGTCTTGCAGCGGATGGACGACACTTCCTCGGACACGGCCTGGCTGCTCGATCAGGCGAGCGAGGCGCTCCAATATAATCAGGACATGCTGCAAACGGCGTTGTCACAGATGGACCAAGGCATCGCCGTCTTCGACAACGCCAACAATCTGATCATCTGGAACCGCCGTTTCCGCGAGCTGCTCGACCTGCCGGAAGCAACCGGTCAGGTCGGTTTTCCGCTCGCCGACATCGTCGCGATCCTCGCCCGGCGCGGCGATATCCGCAAGGACGAGGAAAAGGCGCTCGTCGCCAACTTCCTGACGCTCGACAAGCCCTTCCTGCTCGAACTTTCGGGAGGCGAGCGCATCATCGAAGTCAGAACCAATGCGATGCCCGACAAGGGCATCGTCACCACCTATACCGATATCACCCAGCGCGTCGCTGCCGACATGGCGCTCAAACAAGCGAATGAAACCCTGGAGCTGCGCGTCGCCGAGCGGACGGGCGAACTAACGCGCGTCAATCGCGAGCTCGCCGAGGCGCGTGCCGCCGCCGAAGAGGCCAATATCGGCAAGACCCGTTTCTTCGCGGCGGCCGGCCACGACATCCTGCAGCCGCTGAATGCGGCTCGGCTTTACTCCTCCTCGCTCGTCGAGCGGCTCGGCGATTCCGACAACAGGGCGCTGGTTCAGAATATCGATTCCTCGCTCGAGTCGGTCGAGGCCATTCTCGGCGCCGTGCTCGACATCTCGCGGCTCGACACCGGCGCGATGAAGCCGCGGCTGCAATCCGTGCCGCTCAACGAGCTGCTCAGGCGCATCGAGACCGATTTCGCGCCGATGGCGCGGGCAAAGAACATCAAGCTCGTCGTCTTGCCTACATCGCTCACCGTGCGCAGCGATCCGAATCTCTTGCGTCGCGTCATCCAGAACCTCGTCTCGAATGCCGTGAAATATACGCTGCAGGGAAAGGTCCTCGTCGGGGTGCGCCGACAGGGACAGACGGCGACGGTCGAAGTGCTCGATTCCGGCATCGGCATTCCTTCCTCGAAATTCCGCACGGTCTTCAAGGAATTCGCGCGCCTCGACGAGGGCGCGCGTACCGCTTCCGGGCTCGGGCTCGGCCTCTCCATCGTCGACCGCATCTCCCGCGTGCTCAATCACCCGGTCAGCCTGCAATCGAAGCCGGGCAAAGGCACCGGCTTCAAGGTCGCGGTGCCGCTCGACACGAGCGCCGGCGAACGGCCAAAACCACAACCCGTCGCGGCGGCGAAGGCAAACGACGCATTGACCGGCCTCACCGTCATCTGCATCGACAACGAGCCGAAGATCCTCGAAGGCATGGCGCTGCTCTTAAGCGGCTGGGGTTGCGTCGTCACGACGGCCGAGTCGCTTGCCGCCTGCTCTGAAATGGGGCCCGACAGGCTGAGCATGCGGCCGGACGCTATCGTCGCCGACTATCATCTCGGCGACGGCACCGGGATCGATGCGATCGCGCGCATCCGCGAGCTGTGGGACGAGAGCATTCCGGCCTTGATGGTGACCGCCGACCGCACTCCCGAAGTGCGCGGCGCCGCCGAGCGCGACGGTGTCTCGCTACAGCACAAGCCAGTGCGTCCGGCCGCGCTACGCGCCTGGCTCACCCAGCTTGCCGCGGCCGCGCGCGCGGCGGCGGAGTAGGTGCCGGCAGCGGATGGGGCAAAAAATCGTCAATGACAGGAGCGGCGCCTCACGCTGCCGCAACCGTCCCGAGCTTGGAAAGCTGGATGACGGCTTGGGTACGGCTGTCGACATTGAGCTTCAACAGGATCGCCGAAACATGCGCCTTGATGGTCGCCTCGGAGACGCCGAGCTCGTAGGCGATCTGTTTGTTCAGCAGGCCCTCGGCGAGCATCGAGAGCACGCGCGATTGCTGCGGCGTGAGCGTCTGCAACCGGTGCATGAGGTCGGCGACCTCCGGTTCATATTCCTGGTTCTGGTCATAGCCGGCCGGAACGAAAACTTCGCCCGCCATGACCTTCTCGATGCCTTCGCGGATCTCGTCGATCCCGGCGGATTTGGAAAGGAAACCGGCTGCGCCGAGATCGATCGCGCGATGGACGGTTGCCGGGTCGTCATGGGCCGAGACGATCATCAAAGGCAGGCTTGGGAACTCCGCACGCAGGGCAATCAGCCCGGAGAGACCGCTGACGCCCGGCATGGATAGGTCGAGAAGCATCAAGTCGGCATCCGGGTTTTCGGCCGCTGCCTTGCGCGCGGCGGCAAAATCCCCTGCCTCGATGACGGCCGGCGCACCGGACATGCCGCCCAACGCCTGGCGCATCGCGCCGCGAAAAAGTGGATGGTCATCGGCGATGATGATGGTCATTTCCGGCATAGTGACGCCCCCTCCCAAGAGCCTCAGTCTGCGATCTTGCAGCGCCGCGCTTCGTCGGAGCGCAATGGATCACTGCAACAGTCGCACTGCATGTTTTTATCCTTAAATCGTCGCCGATTTAAGGATAAAAACATGCAGCAATTCAAAGTGCTACAGCGTCCTTTGTGCGTCTGAAAAGACGCACGGCGCTGTAGTCGCCGCATGATCTTGTCGCCAGCCGATCCCGATTTCAGGACCGTGCGGCCGGCGGTCCTCCAACACGACCATTCACGACCGGCCGGCTTCGTCAGGTCTTCTGCGGCGTACCCTCACCTTCCTCGGTGGAGTCGCTTCCGTAGCCTTCGAGATCCTTCACGATCTCCATGAACTTGCGCATCATTCTTTCCATGATGCCCATAGCTCGGTCAATCTCTTCGTCATCCGGAAGCGACGGTTTTACGGCGGTTTCACCGCTTTTCACGGCCTTTTCCAATGCCTCGACACGTTTCGTCAGAAGGTCGAGCTCTCGCTCGAAAGCGGCCCGCTCATCGGCGGCCATCCTGCAAACGAGCTCTCCATTCTTTTCGTGGCAGAGCGAGACCTCACCGGTCTCGGTATCGAGCCGGGCAAACCCCGTCTCCGATTTCTGCATACTGTAGCGGCCGGGCGACGGCTCCTGCGCGTAGGCCGGCGCGCCGAGCGCGAGTGCCAAACCGATCGCGAGCGTTGCGACTTCCTGCTTCATGATATTCTCTCCGTTGGATACGCACGGAAATCCGCCTCGATCTTACGCTCCGCGGTGGACATGCGCCAATATTTGCGGCAAGGCGATGGCTGGAATTCACGACGGATAAGCGGACGGATGAACGCGACCATATACAAAATCGTTCCAGCGCTTCTATGGCAGGAAGCACGACGGACGGGCGAGTTCGCCGGCGCACCCGTAGATCTTGCCGACGGATTCATTCATTTTTCGACCGCGGATCAGGTCGTCGAAACGGCCGCCCGGCACTTCGAAGGACAGGACGATCTGCTGCTCGTCGCCGTCGACGCTGAGGCGCTGGGCGACAAGCTCGTCTACGAGCCCTCGCGCGGCGGTGCGCTGTTTCCGCATCTTTATGCGCCGCTCCCGCTCGCCGCCGTTCTATGGGAGAAGCCGTTGCCCTTGGGTGCCGACGGGCAGCACGTCTTCCCCGAGCTTGCCCCATGAGCGGTCCGATCGAATTCCTCGCACGCCGCGGCCTCTTCCTCTTCGATCCGGAAACTGCGCATGGTCTTTCGATCAAGGCGCTGAAGAGCGGGCTGGTCCCGGGCTCCGCCGCGCCTGCCGATCCGAGACTTGAGCAGACCCTTGCGGGCCTCACCTTTCCCAATCCGATCGGCATGGCCGCCGGCTACGACAAGAACGCCGAGGTGCCCGAGACGCTCCTAAGGCTCGGTTTCGGCTTCACCGAAATCGGTACGGTGACGCCGCGCCCGCAGGCGGGCAATGAAAAGCCGCGCATCTTCCGCCTTGTTGAGGACCAGGCGGTGATCAACCGCCTCGGTTTCAACAATGAGGGACACGGCGCGGCGCTGGCGCGGCTCAAGGCCTGTTCGCGTGACGCGCTGATCGGCGTCAACATCGGCGCCAACAAGGACAGCGCCGATCGCGTCGCCGATTATGTGTCGGGGATCCGCACCTTTTACGCGGTTGCGCGCTATTTCACCGCCAACATCTCCTCGCCCAACACGCCGGGCCTGCGCGACCTGCAGGGGCGCGAGAGCCTCGCGGTGCTGCTCTCGGCCGTGCTTGCGGCCCGCGACGAGGAAGCGAAGAAAAGCGGAAGACGGGTTCCCGTCTTCCTCAAGATCGCCCCGGACCTCACCGAGGAGGGCATGGACGACATCGCGGCGGAAGTGCTGGCGCATGATCTCGACGGCCTCATCGTCTCGAACACCACGCTCGCGCGCGAGGGGCTCAAGGACCAGAGGCAGGCCAGGGAGGCGGGTGGCCTTTCCGGCAAGCCCTTGTTCGAAAAGTCGACGGCAGTGCTCGCCCGGATGCGCAAGCGCGTGGGGCCGGAGCTGCCGATCATCGGCGTCGGTGGCGTGAGTTCGGCGGAAACCGCCGCGGAGAAGATCCGCGCGGGTGCCGATCTCGTACAGCTCTATTCCTGCATGGTCTACCAGGGACCGTGCCTGCCAAGTCGGATCGTGCGCGGCCTCTCGGCGCTTTGCGACCGGGAAAGGCTCACTTCGATCCGAGAGATCCGCGACAGCCGGCTCGACTATTGGGCCGGGCGGAAGGTCTGAGCCGCCCGGCGCGGAACCAGCATCAGCAGGAACACGCCGCGCATCAGCAGGAACAGGTTGAGCCCTGCCCAGAGGCCGTGGTTGCCGAACACCGGCACGAGGATGGTGAGCGCGGCACAATAGCCGAGGAACGCAGCCAGCATCATGTTGCGCATATCGCGCGACCAAGTCGCGCCGATGAAAACGCCGTCCATCAGAAAGGCGAGCGCGCCGGTCACGGCCGTCACCGCGGCCCAGGGCATGTATTCATAGGCCAATTCGCGCACGTCCGGCGCCGTCGTCAGAACATCGACCAGCACATTGCCGAAGGCGAGGAAGGCAAGCGTCGTCAGCGCGGCGAGCCCCAGCGACCAGAGCGCCGTCATCCTGAGGGCCCGGTCGAAGGCCGGGCGATAGGCGGCGCCGATCGACCGTCCGGTCAGTTGCTCCGCCGCATTGGCAAGGCCGTCGAGATAATAGCCGGCGACCAGAAAGATGGTCATCAGCACCGCATTCGCCGCAAGTGTTACCGGCCCGAGCGATGTGCCGATCCGCGTCATCAGGGTGAAGGCGGCAAGCAGCACGAAGGAGCGGATCATGATGTCGCGGTTGAGGCCGAGGAGCGCCTTCAGGCGCTCGCCCGCGAAGATGGTCACCCAGTCGGGCGCGTCCCTCTTGTCGAAGCGGCCGTAGACGATCGCGAAACCCACGAGCGCGCCGATCGCCTCCCCCGCCACCGTGCCGACCGCGACGCCGGCCACGCCCCAGCCCAGCACCAGGCCGAGCAGGATCGACAGCACGATGTTGGTGCCGTTAATGATGGTTTGCAGGAAGAGGCCGATCGAGCCCTCGCCGCGGCCGAGCACGAAGCCGAGGATCGCATAGTTGGCGAGCGCCGCCGGGCCGGAGAGGATGCGGTAGAGGAAATAGGTGCGCGTCACCGCCGCGACTTCCGCATCCGGTCGCATCAACCACAGGCCGGCGGCGAGCAGAAGGGGCGACAGAAGGATGATGGCAACGCCAGAGACGAGCGCTATCACCAGCGATCGCCAGAAGACCGCCTGCTGCTCGCGCCGGTCGCCGCGCCCATAGGCTTGCGCGACAAGCCCAGTTGTTGACGCACGCAGGAAATTGAAAGTGGTGAAGATGAGATCGAACATCACCGCGCCAATGGCGAGGCCGGCGAGCAGTTCCGCGCGGCCGAGCCGGCCGACGACGGCGGTATCAACGAGGCCGAGGAGCGGCGTCGTCAGGAAACCCAGCGTCATCGGCAGAGCGATCGAGAAGATCAGCCGATTGGTGACGTGGAACGGCCCCGCTTCGCTGGCGTCTCGACTGCGTTCCAGGCTTTCCGCTGCGGTCATCGTTTCCCCATCCCGACGGGCTGCTCCCGCAGGTCTTTCGGGAATCAGCTCAACTGCAAAGCACCATGGCCCAATAGGGGCGGTTTCCGGAAGCGGAATTCTGCGCCACGGCGACCCCGAGGCCCCGGTAGTTGCCCAGCATATTCTCAAGATGTTTCGGAGAGTGGAACCAGGCCTGGTAGGCGCGCTCGGCGTCCTCCTGGCCCATCGCAATGTTTTCAGCAGCCGGAAGCGTGACGCCCTGTCCTCTCATCCGTTCGCCAAAACTGTCGCGCCAGCCGATATTGTGCTTCATCTTGCCGGCACGCGCCATGCGCAAGGCCTGGTATTTCGCCGCCACGGATGCGACGGGATCGCCGACGAGGCTCGAGAGTCCCCTACCCTCACGCAGCCTGTTGACATAACCGAGCGTCGCTTCCGTCTGGTCGCTGCCGGTGCCGTCATCCGGGCCAAGGACATTGGAGGTCGTGCAGCCCGTGATCAGGCCTAGGGAAATCATGGCGCCAGCACGCAGAACGAGCCGCCTGCGGGCGAGAAAAACCGGATCTTGCATGGATTACCGTCGATAACTCAAGACACGAAGAACAAGGAAGACGGGGATGACCACGGCGGCGCCGAGCAGCAGGTAATCACCCACCCGTCCGAGCGCCGCGAAGCCCGTACGCCAGATGTCGACAAGGAAATTGCGAATGGCGTAGAGAATATCGGCCGGATACCAGTCGAAGACGGTCATGACGAAGCCGACCAGGATCGACACGACGACGAGCTTGACCAGCACGCGCAGCGGCGAATCACCCAAGAATTTGTTTATTCCGTCCGACATTTCATTCCGCTCGATATGGGCGAGATTCGCCTCTCCCCTTCAATAAGCCGCGATTCCCAAGCCTGCAAGGCACGGCGGAAGACCGGTTGCCCCGTCTTCCAGATTCCGCTTGTATTTTGCCTTGTCCGGCGTCAGATGCGCCGATCGCAACCAGCCCATCAACCTCATGTCCCTGAACCAACTCTCCTCCGGCGACCTGATCGCCGACCGCCGCGCCGACTACGCGAGGATGCTCGCCGAGAGCGGCGATACACAAGGCGCAGCGGAACTCATGGCCCAGGCGCTTGAACTTGCGCCGGATTGGGCCGCCGGCTGGTTCCGGTTGGCGGACTATGAGGAGAAATCGGGCCGAAAAGAGGCGGCGGTCGAGGCGCTGCGCAACACGCTTCGCCTCAACCCGGAGGACGTGTTCGGCGCGGGGCTGAAACTTGCCCTGCTCGGCGCCGCTGACACACCGGAACAGCCGCCGAGCGTCTATGTCGAACGGCTTTTCGACGACTATGCGGGGCGTTTTGATCAGGCGCTCGTCGAGAAGCTTCACTACAGCGTCCCGGAGAAGCTCGCGGCGCTCATCGAGCGGGCGAGCGGCGATTGCCATTTTCGTCATGTCGTCGATCTCGGCTGCGGCACCGGCCTTTTCGGCGAGCGCATTCGCGGCCGCGCCGAATTCCTCGAGGGCTTCGATCTTTCCGCCAACATGCTCGCCAAGGCCGAGGGCAAGACGGTCTATGACCGGCTCGGCCAGGCGGACCTGTCGCTGGCACCGGACGCATCGGGAGTTTTTGGCACATTGCCCGAGGGGCGCGCCGACCTCGTCAGCGCGGCCGACGTGCTAATGTATCTCGGCAATCTCGAAAGCGTCTTTGTGATCGTCGACCATCTACTCGCGCCGGACGGCCTCTTCGCATTTTCCGTCGAGGATGGGAGTACGATTGACAGTTTCGTCCTCCGATCATCCCTGCGCTACGCGCACTCCGAAGCTTATGTCGTCTCTCGCTGTACCGCGAGCGGCCTGTCGATTGTTGCGGTCGAGCGCTCCACCATCCGCATGGATGCGGGTCAACCCGTCGCCGGTATCCTGTTCATCGCACGAAAGCCTGCGTGAGACGCAAGGCAGGTTCGCGAAAAATAGGTCAGCATTACTTACGTATTTTCTTGATTATTCTTGTGCATTGCAGCAATGCTGCTGTCATCGCGATCTGAGGGTTCGCCATGGCACAGGCAAGCAGAGTTTTCGGTCTTTGGAACACCAGTCCCACCCGGCACACGCCGATGGAGGACGCGCAGGGCATCTTTTCCGGCAGCCTGGTCGCCGCCCTCGGCCTCTATTTCCTGGCCAGCGCCGGGCTTCTGACCGGCAGCACCGCCGGTATCGCCTTCCTTCTGCACTATGCCACGGGCGTCAATTTCGGCCTCGCCTTCTTTCTGCTCAACCTGCCCTTCTTCTATCTGTCGCTGAAGCGGCTCGGCCGGGCCTTCACGCTCAAGACCTTCATCGCCATCGGACTCACCTCATTCCTGACGGACGCGCAATCGCGCCTCTTCGAGATCGGGGAGATCCACCCCGGCTGGGCAGCCCTCATCGGCGGACTCCTGCTCGGATACGGTCTTTTGGCGCTCTATCGCCACCGCGCCAGCCTCGGCGGCGTCGGCATAGTGGGCATCTATCTGCAGGAGCGCTTCGGCATCCGCGCCGGCCTCGTCCAGCTTGCAATCGACATGGTCGTGCTCGCCACCGCCTTTGCCGTGACAACTCCCCCTGTCGTCGTATGGTCGGTGCTCGGCGCGGTCGTCCTCAACCTGTTCGTGGCAATCAACCACCGCGCCGACCGCTATATCGCGCTTTAGAGCAACTCTAGTACCGGCTTTCGTCCGGAATTGCTGTGTTTTAAGAGTTAGACTACGCCGCCTCGGCGGGTGCGTCGATCGGGGGCAAAGCGCGGAAGCCAACGCAAAGCCGGTTCCACACGTTGATGGTGCCGATCGCCACGGTAATCTTGGTCATTTCCTCTTCCGTGAAATGCGCCTTTAGTGCCTCGTAGGCGTCATCAGGCGCGCGTGTTTCGGCGACATTCGTCAGCGCCTCGGTCCAGCCGAGCACGGCACGCTCGCGCTCGTCGAAATGCGGCGACTCGCGCCAGACGCAGACGAGATTGATCCATTGCTCGCTAAGACCGCTGTGGCGAGCCTCCTTGGTATGCATGTCGACGCAAAAGGCGCAGCCGTTGATCTGCGAGGCGCGCAGCTTGATCAGGTGGATCAGGCGCGGCTCGATGCCCGAGCCTTTGACATAGCTGTCGAGCGCGGCGACGGCCTTGTAGGCATCCGGCGCGGCCTTCGCAAAATTCAAGCGTGGCTGCATGGTCTTCTCCTTTGGTTGGCATCAGGCACTAGCGCCCGATCTGCGTTCATGAAGGGCGAGAAAGCCCTCGGTTCGGGCCGCGATCGCCCCGTCGCGGTCGATGGATTTCAGGTCGGCCATGATGTCGGCGATGGTCACGCGCCGGAGCTCGGCGCGATAGGCCTGCTCGGCCCTGAGCATCGCGACGTTGATCGTGCAGGGAGCGGTTGGCTTGCAGGCATAAGGATTGGGGCCGCGAAGGCGGATCTCGTTGCAACGGAAGGCGGGCTCCGGCCCCTCCACCGCAAGCACGATGTCGAGCAGAGTGATCTCCTCCGGCGCGCATGCGAGCCTGTAGCCCCCCTTCGGACCCGGCACGGCCTCGAGCAGTCCCGCCCCCGACATCGCCTGCAGATGCTTCAGGAGATAGCTCGTCGAAACGCCGTGGAACTCGGCGAGCGCCGCAGCCGAGAGCGTGCTGCCGGGCTGAAGACAGCTCAGCATCGTCACGCTGTGAATGGCCTGTTCGACACCGTCACCGAGCTTCATACTGTCCTCCTAATCGTGGATATTTATTATCCATGACTAGGAGCTGCGTCAATCCCACCGCTCCGAAAAGACGGCAGACTTCTCTTTTGCCGCGTTTGATCTACATTTGTTCCCCGTGAACAGGATCGATTCCCCATCGCCGGAAAGCGACGCCCTGACGTTGCCGGCGCCCTTTCTGCGATGGTTCGCGGAAAAGGGCTGGCGGCCACGTGCCCATCAGCTCGAGCTGCTCGGGCGCGCGGAGGCAGGCGAAAGCACGCTGCTGATCGCGCCCACCGGTGCAGGCAAGACGCTCGCCGGCTTCCTGCCCTCGCTCGTTAACATCACCGGGCGCGGCCGAATCCCGCCCGGCTCGCCATTCATCGGCATCCACACGCTCTATATTTCGCCGCTGAAGGCGCTTGCCGTCGACATCGAGCGCAACCTGACGAAACCGGTCAGCGAGATGGGACTGCCGGTCCGGATCGAGAACCGCACGGGTGACACACCACAGGGTAAGCGGCAGCGACAGAAACTGAACCCGCCCGATATTCTGCTGACGACGCCGGAGCAGCTCGCGCTGCTTCTGGCCGATGGCGAAGCGGAACGCTTCTTCAAGGACCTGCGCTACGTGGTGCTCGACGAGCTGCATTCGCTGGTCACGTCGAAGCGCGGCCATCTGCTCTCGCTCGGCCTCGCGCGCCTGCGCCGGCTGGCTCCCCGTCTGCAATCGATTGGGCTTTCGGCGACGGTGGCCGAACCCATGGAGCTCCAGCGCTGGCTCATGGCGCAGGGTCCGTACCGGGAGAACCATGCCGGCCTGATCACCGTGTCCGGCGGGGCGAAGCCCGAGATTTCGATTCTGCGCACGGAGAACCACGTGCCCTGGGCCGGGCACTCGGCGCGTTATGCCATTCCCGACATCTATGCGGCCATCAAGGACCACGGCACGACGCTGCTCTTCGTCAACACCCGCAGTCAGGCGGAAATGCTGTTTCAGGAACTCTGGACGATCAATGACGACAACCTGCCGATCGCGCTGCACCACGGCTCCCTCGACGTCGCGCAGCGCCGCAAGGTCGAAGCGGCAATGGCGGAGAACCGGCTCCGCGCCGTCGTCGCCACCTCGACGCTCGATCTCGGCATCGACTGGGGCGACGTCGATCTGGTCGTCCATGTCGGCGCGCCGAAGGGGGCAAGCCGGCTCGCCCAGCGCATCGGCCGCGCCAACCACCGCATGGACGAGCCGAGCCGCGCCATCCTCGTTCCGGCCAACCGTTTCGAAGTGATGGAATGCCAGGCCGCACTCGATGCCAACTATATCGGAGCGCAGGATACGCCGCCGGTCGGCAAGGGCGCTCTCGACGTGCTGGCGCAGCATGTGCTCGGCATGGCCTGTGCCAAGCCCTTCGACGCAGTCGAACTTTATGACGAGGTCACGAGCGCTTCCCCTTATACCCATCTCTCCTGGGAGACGTTCGAGCGTGTCGTCGATCTCGTGGCCACCGGCGGGTACGCGCTCAGGACCTATGAACGCTACGCCCGCATCCGCAAGACGAAGGACGGCCTGTGGCGGGTGTCCAATCCCATGGTCGCGCAGCAATACCGGCTCAATGTCGGAACGATCGTCGAATCGCCGATGCTGAACGTGCGGATGGTCAAGCGGAACGCGCGCGGCTCGCCCGGCCGCGGCGGCATGTCCCTCGGCAAGGTCGAAGAATATTTCCTCGAGATGCTGTCGCCGGGCGACACGTTTCTATTCTCCGGCAAGGTGGTGCGCTTCGAGGGTATCCGGGAGAACGAATGCCTTGTTTCCCAAGCGTTTTCCTTCGACCCCAAAGTGCCGAGCTATGCCGGCGGCAAGTTCCCGCTCTCCACCTATCTTGCAGCGCAGGTGAGGAAAATGCTCGCCGATCACGCGAACCGCGCCGCGCTGCCGGAACAGGTGCGCGACTGGCTGGCGCTGCAGAAGGACGTGTCGATGCTGCCGGGAGAGGAAGAACTTTTGGTCGAGACCTTCCCGCGCGGCAGCCGGCACTACATGGTGATCTACGCCTTCGAAGGCAGGCTCGCCCATCAGACGCTCGGCATGCTCATCACCCGTCGCCTCGACCGCGTCGGGCTGAAGCCGCTCGGCTTCGTCGCAACCGACTATTCGCTGGCCGTCTGGGCGCTCGACGACATGGGCGCGGCCTTCCGCGCGCGGGCGCCGTCGCTCGGCCAACTCTTCGACGAGGACATGCTGGGCGATGATCTGGAGGCGTGGCTGAACGAGTCCTTCCTCCTGAAGCGAACCTTCCGCAACTGCGCCGTCATCGCCGGGCTGATCGACCAGCGCCATCCGGGCAAGGAAAAGACCGGACGGCAGATCACCGTTTCCGCCGATCTCATTTACGACGTATTGCGGGCGCACGAGCCGGACCATATCCTCCTGGAGGCAACGCGCAACGACGCGGCCACAGGGCTTCTGGACATCGGCCGCCTCGGCTCCATGCTCAAACGCATCAAGGGCCACATCACCCACCGCCGGCTCGACCACATCTCGCCACTCGCCGTTCCGGTGATGCTGGAGATTGGGAAGGAAATGGTTCATGGAGAGGCTCACGACTTCCTGCTGACCGAGGCGGCAGCGGACGAACTGATCAACGAGGCGATGGGCGCCGGCCACGGTGCGGATGGATAGGGGAGCGATATGAGAGATTGCGACTGTTCCAGGCGGGGTGCAGGCCCGGACACATCAAGCTTGAGCACGTCGGAGTGACAATGCATCGGCTCCTGCACCCGACCTCAGCCCCGGCCGCAACCGGCTTCTTCCAGGCACGAACTACGATCAACGGCGTTGCCGCTGTCTGCGATCCGCTGGGCGGGCTATTTCTGCCCGAGAGCGGCACGCTGGTCGTGTCCGACCTTCATCTGGAAAAGGGCTCGGCATTCGCCCGGCGCGGCATGATGCTGCCCCCCTACGATACGCTGGCGACGCTGCGCATTCTGGAGGCGGTCATCGCCCGCCACGATCCCGCAACGGTCATCAGTCTCGGCGACAATTTCCATGACCGGAGGGGATCGGCGGTAATGCCCGAGACGTTCCGCCAGATGATCTCGGCGATGGCAAGGGGGCGCGACTGGGTCTGGATCAACGGCAACCACGATCCTGACGGCGCGTGTGGACTGCCCGGCGCGTCGATGGACGAGCTTTGCCATGCCGGCCTCATCTTTCGGCATCAGCCCTCCAGCGTCGACGGCGTCGGCGAAATCGCCGGCCATCTGCATCCCTCCGCGACGGTGAGGCGGCGGGAAAGGTCCATCCGGCGCGCCTGCTTTGCGACGGACGGCAAACGTCTGCTGATGCCCGCCTTCGGCGTGACCACCGGCGGGCTCGATCTCAGGCATCGCGCGATGAGCGGCCTCTTCGAGCGCGAGCGGCTCGTCGCTCACATGCTCGGCCGCGACCGGATCTACTCGGTGCGCTTCGCAAATCTCCTCGGCTAGCGCGGGACGAGGAAAAGTGTGCACGGTTTCCCGCCGCATCCCGCACTAATTTAATCAGAGTCGATCAGAAGGCGTTGAAAGTAAGCGTCGTGAGCGAACGGGAAATGCCCGGGACACTGGCAATATTGTCGTTGATGAACTTGCCTATGTCCTGGCCCTCCTCGACATAGATCTTCAGAAGCAGATCATAGTCGCCGCTCGTCGAATACATCTCCGAGACGACCTCCTTGCGGTAAATCTCATCGGCCACCTCGTAGGTCTTGCCGGGAGCGCACTGCAGTTGCACGAAAATCGGTTTCATGGGGCTTCCTCTGCTTCCGGGAGGCGGCGATCAAGGGCAGCCTCCCAAACATTCCGCATCATTCCCGCGGCCACACACGGGCGATGCTGGTCTTCATGCTTCTCCTTAAACCGCAACCGGTCAAAAGGGAACGCGACGGCGACAACTACAGACGACAGGGCGTTCACAGCTCACCCTATTCCTTGCGGAAGAGCAGGCTTGCGCCCCAGCCGGTGATAACTGCCAGCGTCACGGCGAACAAGCCGTAGATGACGGGCTCTTCGTGGGCCGCGCGGGTGATCGCCTGTTCGAGACCGGTCTTGACGACCCGAAGCGGCAAGGCCTTGGCGGCGACGAAGACGCCATCGCGGAACAGGTAGGCGCGCACCACATGCACGCCGTTCGGCACGTTGGCCGGCAGGCGCACGGAGGCCTTGAACAGGCTCGAACTGATGAATTGCACGCCGCCCGGATCGCGCTGAAAGACGCCGCTCGTCTCGCGGATGCGGCGAAAGGCATTTCGAAACTCGCCGATCGTGCTGCCGTCGCCGAAGAAGCCCAGCGGCACCAGGCGTATATGATCGATGCCGATGCCCATATTGGCGATGTCCCTCGGCGGCGCGATCGTCGCGATATCGCGCGTGCTCGACAACGAATAGGATTCGGGCACCAATTCGAAGGTCATCGAATTCGTGTTGACCCAGATGCCGAAGACGCGCTCCTTCTTGCGCACCGTCGCATTGTCCTTCGGGCCTTCCAGCGCGACGATGATGTTGTACTTGCCCTGCGCCAAAAGGTTGGCGTCGAAGCCGTCGATGGCGCCGAAGATCGTCAGGTCGGCGCCGCGGAAATCGGAGGTGATCGAAATCTCGTCCGTCGAGATGCCGATCTCGAGCTTCTCGGTGAAGTTCGTCACCGGCCGCTCCAGAGACTGCGCCCGAGCCGGCGCGGCAAAGGCGAGAAGCAAAGCGAAGAGAACGAGCGCCAGACGGAGCATCAGAAGCCGACCCCCGTTGAAACGACCGAATAGATGTCCTTCGGCGGTATGATGAGCTCGATTGCGAGCCTTATGCCGACGGCGAGCACGAGCAACGCAAGGAGCGCCCGCAACTGTTCGCCGCGCAGCCGCTGGCCGACCCGTACCCCGTATTGCGCTCCGATTACGCCGGCAATCATCAGGACGAAGGCAAGCACGATATCGACCGTATAGTTGGTCGATGCCTGGACGATGACTGTGTAGGCGGAGACAAAGACGATCTGGAACAGCGATGTGCCGACGACGACGCTAGTCGGGATGCGCAGGAGATAGATCATCGCCGGCACCATGATGAAGCCGCCGCCGACGCCCATCACCGAGGTCAGAATACCGATGCAGAAGCCGAGCGTGGCGACCGGAATGACGCTCAGATAGATCTTCGATTTCTTGAAGCGCATCTTCAGCGGCAGGCCGTGGATCCAGATGTGCTGGCCCGGCCGCCGCAATGCCGTAGGTTGATTTTTTGCCGCCTTGCGCATGGCGCCGATACTCTCCCAGAGCATCAATCCGCCGACGGAGCCGAGCAGCACGACGTAGAGAAGCGAAATCACCAGGTCGAGCTGGCCCATGCTGCGCAGCAATGAAAACAGCCAGACACCCAAGGTCGCTCCAACGAGGCCGCCGCAGAGCAGGACCGTCCCGAGCTTGATATCGATGGTGCCGCGCCGGAAATGCGTGATGGCGCCGGAGATCGATGAGGCGACCACCTGGTTCGCGCCGGTCGCCACCGCCACCACGGGGGGAATATTGTAGAAGATCAGGAGCGGCGTGATCAGGAAGCCGCCGCCGACACCGAACATGCCGGACAGGAAGCCGACGGCCGCACCCATGCCGAGGATGATGAGTATGTTCACCGACAACTCTGCTATGGGCAGATAGATCGTCACGGCCGAACCTCGATGCGCCAGCGGCCCGCAAGGCGGGCGGAAATTGCTCCTCGACAATTCCTAACCCGAATGGATTGAGGAATTGTGCAATGTCCCAAAATTATCCGCGGGCCTTCACGCGTCCGGAGAGGCGCGCGGCGCGATCCTTCAAAGTGGTACGTGATTCACCACGGACAGGGATGTATATGGGACCGCCCAGCTCCGGGGGAGAAAAGGCGACGCTTTTCGTCATGCGCCCCTAGGCGCGGGCTGTCAACCTTTTCAGATACATGGCGCGGCGCCGCCGGGGCGGGCCCGCAATGCCCTTCCTGGGCTAAGAATTACGCTTCAGCAGTTCGCGCACCAGCCCGTCGGTGATTTCCCCGGTCGGCTCCTGACCAACCGATTCCTGGAAGGCCTTGATGGCGGCGACCGTCTTCTTGCCCATCTGGCCATCCGGCTTGCCGGCGTCGAAACCGTTGTTGTTGAGGATCGCCTGGATATTGCGCACTGCCTTGGTCATGTCGACGCTGGCCGTCTTGGTCGGCGGACCGACCCAGGCGTCCGGAACATCGACCGTGTTCGCCTTGGCGTCGAGCGGCTGCGCCTTCCAGGCATCGGCCTTGGCCTTCGCGCTCGAAAGCTGTTCCGGCTTCAAGGCCTTGGCGACCTCATCACGCTTTTCCGCCGCATCCTTGTCGCCGTCGCGGGCAGCGATCGCGAACCACTTGTAGGACTCTTCGAGGCTCTGGGCGACGCCGTTGCCGCGCGCATAGAGAACGGCGAGGTTGAACTGGCTGTCGCGCACGCCCAGATTGGCGGCTTTCTCGAACCATTTGCCTGCCTCGGCGAAGTCCGGAGCGCCGTCGCGGCCGCTTGCGAGCATGACCGCGAGATTGTGGATCGCGCTGGCGTTACCGGCCGCGGCAGCCTTCCGATAAAGCTCCTTGGCCTTGGCCGCATCGCGCGCGACACCCGCGCCCTTCTCGTACAGATTGGCGAGCCGGTATTCGGCCGGCACCACGCCGGCATCGGCCGCGCGCTGATACCATTTCACGGCTTCCGCCAGGTCCTTCTCGACCCCGCGTCCTTCCGTGAAACGCGCTGCGATCTCGTAGAAAGCCAGAGGATCGCCGCCTTTGGCCGCCGTCACCAGCGCGGGCGGACCGAAACCGTCCGGCAATACGATCTCGCTCGCCTTGGTTGCTTCAAAGGCGTCTCCCTTGCCCTCTCCTTGCGAAGACGGCTGGAACGTCGAGACCGGTCCTGTCTGCGGCTGTTCGGCCGTGGGCTGCAGCATCGGCGCCGGGCCCGCGACGCCCGCCTCGCCCTTATCCGAACCGGCGGCAGGTTGCGCTACGGTCTCAAACATCGCGACCGCAGGTGCTCCGGCCTTCTCAATGGGAGCCTCGGCCTTCAGCTCTTCGGCAGCGGGTGCGGCGGCAGGGGCCGCAGCCGCGAAGCGGTCGTCGACGGCCTTCGGATGAGTAATTTGCGCATCCGCCTTGCGCTCGATCGCCGCAGGCGGCGGAAGGCTCGGCGCCTCCTTGCCTTTCAGAACCGTGCTGACGAGCGGATAGGACATAATGGCGAGCAATACGGCGCCGACTGCAATCAGGATCGGGCGGCGGTGGCGGGCAAGCGCGCCGCGGACGGCCGATGACGCGCCCCTCTCTTTGCCGCGGCTCAGCGTATCGGATTCTTCGACGGCCAATTGCGCCGCCCGGCGTGCCGCCGCGATGAAATCCGGCTTCTCACCCTCGGAAGCCTGCTGACCACCGCGGGCCATCTGGCCGGCCCGGACGCGCTCGAGAATCTTCTTGACGTCCGGCACGCCGGAGCCTGGTTCGAGGAGCTGATTGGCATCCTCCGGCGCAAGCATTTCGGAGGGATCGATCGAGGGAGCGGGCTCCACCATCTGCCGGGCCTGCGCCGGGGCCGCCTCAATGCGCTTGGCCGCGAACCGCCGGGTCAGGCCGGCGAGCAGGCTCGTCTTTGCCGCACGCGCCTCCGCCCTGAGCCCACCACCGCCGACCGTAGTGACATCGACGGAAGCCATCGCTGCCGCCGGAGCCGCAGCTTCTTCGACCGCTACGGCGGCGCCATCTTCCGTCTGCAGCCCGCGCACCTTGCGCTTGAGCTCGCCGTCGCCTTCGTCCGATTCACCATCGTCGAAGGGGCCCGCGAATTCCGGCTCCGCCGCCGTCTGTTTGGCAAGGTTTCGCTGAACCTCACGAAGCGGCACCGGTCCGCGCTCCTCGAGCCGCTCCAGTTTTTCGGCAATATGAACCAGCGTTTCATGCAGCGCCTCGAAGGTCCGGGCGGTTCTTTCGTCGCTCGAGCGGCTGAGCTCCTCCAAGATCCTGAGGTCTTCGGCAAGCGCCGAAATGGCCGCCATGTCGGCGCCTGCCGACATCTGCGCTGCACCGTTTCTCGCATAGGCCTCCATCACCGCTTCGGCGGCCCGGCGGGCGGCCTCGATGATGTATTCGTCGCTGGTCGCAAGATAATCTTCGAGCGCGGTCATGCGGTTTTCGAAGTCCGCCGGCACGTTACCGTCATGCCGCGGCTGACTGATCAGCGTCGAAAGGTTGCTGATCTGCGCTTCGAGGCTGCGCAGCGCCTCGCCGTCGTCGAAGGGCGCCGCGTGTGTCTCCTCCAGCCGCTGCGCGATATCGGCAAGGCGGTCTTCGAGACGGCCGAAGCGCGTATCCGAGGCCGAGGGCTCGACGTGCATGTCGAGCTCGTCGATGCGCCGGACGAGATGGTCGAGCCGCGCCGACAGCGCGTCGTTGATGCTGCCTTCACCGAGGATCTCGATCTTCCTGGAAATATCGGCGAGATGGTCGGCAATATCTGGCTGCGCGTTCCACTGGCTGCGTTCGAGCAATGCGGAAAGCTGATCGAGACGCTCCTCGAGCCGGGCCGCCGCTCTTTCGCCGGCAAGATCCTCCACGCGCGCCGTCAACGCCTCGATGCGTGCCCCGAGGCCGGAATCGCTCGGGCGCGAAAGAGCCTCGACGTGGCGCGACAGATCACCGAGCCTATTCTCCAGGCGGTTGATGAAGGACGTGTCGAGCCCGGCCGCATTGCGGCTGCCGGCGGCGATAGCGCGGCTGATTTCGTCGAGCCGAGCGTCGAGATCGGCGAATTGCGAGGCAAAGCGTCTGTCGTCCGGCTGGATCTGGCGTCCGAGCAGCTCTATAGCCTGCGCGACCGCGACGAGCTTGTTCTCCAAAACCTCGACTGCCGATCCTTTGTTCAAGGCGTTGATCTGCGACTTGATCTCGTCAAGGCGATAGGCGAGCGCGAGCAGTTCGTCATCGCGATTCTGGTCGAAGGCGTTCAACCGGTCCTCGACGCCGTTCCAACGATTTTCCATGCGGCGCATGCTGTCTTCGCGCGCGAGCCCGTCGATCATGGCTCGCAAGTCGTCGAACTCCGTCCTCAGCGCATCGGCCTCGGAGGGCGAGGCCTGCCGCCCAAGCTCCTTGATGCCGGCGGCAAGGCGCTCGATCTCGTCCCGGACATCCTCGGCGAAGCGGCGGTCCTGGGCGGCTTCGACCTTGATGCCGCGGATTTCCGATCGAAGAGCATGCATCTCGCGGGAAAGCCCGTCGCTGATGTCACGCTTCAGGTCCTGCCTCAGACCCACCAGTGCCTCGGCCATGTCGGCCGCGCCCGAAGACCGCGCCGGCGGAGGCGCTGCCGCATAAGCAGATTGGTACGGTGCCTCGTCCGTGGGGCGGCTTGATGCAAGGCGATCGGCCTCTCGCGGCGGGATGCGTTCGCGCAGCGGCCGCTCGCGTGCGGCGTTCAGGGCGCGCTGGCGCTGGAGAATTTCGGAAACGGCGTCGCTTGCCGTCGGACGCTGCCGCTCCGGCTGGTGCGGCTCACGGCTAACGCTGCCCATAAGGCCTTCGATGCGGGCCTCGAGCCCCTCGATGGTGCGGTTCAGGGCATCGAGCGACGGCCTGTCGCCAAAGGACGGGTTGCCCGTGCGCTGAGAGTTGGATCGTGATCCGCTCATTGTCTCTTCGCCCCTATGTCCCTTCGCCCTATGTCTTCTACCATCATCGACGCCGCCGCGAACGACCCCGGCCCTCGTCGCTTCGGCGGCAAAGCCGATGCGGGCAAAGCCACAACAATGCGAGGACCGGACGGGTTGCGGCTTTGACCATCTCAAAGCGCACAATTCATTAAACGTGGTAAACAAGCCGTTAATCACTCTGATTTTTTAACGATTTATCCTCTCTCGACCGGCCGGGCCTGCTCGCATCGCATTTCCGGCCGCCGGCGATTGCGCTCGTGAAACTTTCGCGATGATGTTTTTGACGTTTACGCAAACGTCAAAATTTTGTAGCGTCGTCTTGGTATTGCGACAGCGGGCGTCGGTGTACGCTCGAAACGGCAGGAATCGGGGATGCCGCGCGGCGCGACCCGAAGGGATATCAAGACGAGGGAAAGAATGCCCATCTACAAGGCTCCGGTTGACGACACCCTGTTCATCCTCAACGACGTGCTCGGCATCGAGCGCTACCACAACCTGCCGGGTTTTGCGGATGCAACGCCGGACATGGTGGCGGCAATCCTCGGCGAGGCCGCCAGGCTCGCCGAGGAAGAGCTCTTCCCGATCAATCTTTCCGGCGATCAGGAAGGCTGCACGCGTCACGACGACGGCTCGGTCACCACGCCGACTGGCTTCAAGAAGGCCTACGATCTCTATCGCGAGGGCGGCTGGCTGGGCCTCGCCGCGCCGGAGGAATTCGGAGGGCAGGGCCTGCCCTACACGCTTCACACCGCCGTCGGCGAATTCTTCTCTGCCGCGAACATGTCGCTGATGATGTATCCGGGCCTGACGCAAGGAGCAATCGCCGCCATCCTCGTGCACGGCTCCGAGGAGCAGAAGCGCGCCTACCTGCCGAAAATGGTGGAAGGCACCTGGACCGGGACCATGAACCTGACCGAGCCCCATTGCGGCACCGATCTCGGCCTGCTTCGCACCAAGGCCGTGCCGAACGGCGACGGGTCCTACAAGATCTCCGGGCAGAAGATCTTCATCTCCGCCGGTGAACACGACATGGCCGAGAACATCATCCATCTGGTGCTCGCCCGTATCGAAGGGGCACCGGAAGGCGTCAAGGGTATCTCGCTCTTCATCGTGCCGAAGTTCAAGCTGAATGACCGCGGCGAACCAGGTGAGCGCAATGGCGTTTCCTGCGGAGCGATCGAACACAAGATGGGCATTCACGGCAACTCAACCTGCGTCATGAACTATGACGAGGCGACCGGCTATCTTATCGGCGCGGAGAACAAGGGTCTCAGCGCCATGTTCGTGATGATGAACGAAGCCCGCCTTGCCGTCGGCATGCAGGGGCTGGCGATTGCCGAGGTCGCCTATCAGAACGCTGCCAACTACGCGCGCGAACGCCTCCAGGGCCGCTCGCTTTCCGGCGCCAAGGCGCCCGACCAGAAGGCGGACCCGATCATCGTCCATCCGGACGTGCGCCGCTCACTAATGACGATCAAGGCCTTCAACGAGGGCGGCCGCGCCTTCACGCTTTGGACGGCCCTCAAATCCGATATCGCCCACCGTTCCGACAACGAAGCGGGGCGCCAGGCCGCTGACGACATCCTCGGCCTGATGACGCCGATCCTCAAGGGGGTCATGACCGACAAGGGCTTCGAACATGCCGTGATGGCGCAGCAGGTCTTCGGCGGCCACGGATATATCGAAGAGCATGGCATGAGCCAGTATGTGCGCGACGCCCGCATCGCCATGATCTACGAGGGCGCCAACGGCATTCAGGCGCTGGATCTCGTCGGCCGCAAGCTTGCGCTGAACGGCGGCCGCGCCGTCATGGCACTGTTCAAGGAGATCGGCGATTTCTGCGAGGAGAACCGCAACGACGAGAGACTTTCCGGCTATACCAAGGCGCTGAAGAAGGGGCTGAACGACCTGCAGGCGGCCACGATGTGGTTCATGCAGAACGCTATGGCAAAACCCGACAATGCCGGTGCCGGCTCGACCGACTACATGCACCTCTTCGGACTCGTCGTGCTCGGCTACATGTGGGCGAAGATCGCCAAGACGGCAGAAGAGAAGCTTGCCGCTGGCGAAACCGCACGCGCGGACTATCTCAACAACAAGCTCATCACAGCAAAGTTCTTCATGGAACGCATCATGCCGGAGACGGCACTGCGCAAGGCCCGCATCGAAACAGGCGCCGACACGCTGATGGCGCTGGACGCCGCGGCCTTCTGATTTCAGACTGGAGCCGGATGGAGAATGTGAGCGGTCTTCCACCTGAATTCCGCTCCATGTGGTAATTGCGCGGCCCAAGGGAGTGCCGCCGAAAGGGAGAGCAAGAGATGACGAAAGTCTTCGTTTACGACCACGTGCGCACGCCGCGCGGCCGTGGCAAGAAGGATGGTGCGCTGCACGAGGTGCCCTCCGTCCGCCTCGCCGCCAAGGTGCTGGAGGCCGTGCGCGACCGTAACGGGCTCGACACATCGACGGTCGACGACATCATCATGGGCTGCGTCGATCCGGTCATGGATGCCGGCGCGGTGATTCCGAAGGCGGCAGCCTTCGAAGCGGGTTATTCCACGCGCGCGCCGGGGATGCAGATTTCCCGCTTTTGCGCATCCGGCCTCGATGCCGTCAATTTCGGCGCCGCCAAGATCGCGCAAGGAGCGGACGACATCGTGATCGCCGGCGGCGTGGAGTCGATGTCGCGCGTCGGCCTCGGCATGTCCGGCGGCGCCTGGTTCATGGATCCTTCCGTCAACCTTCCAGCCTATTTCATGCCGCAGGGCGTCTCCGCCGATCTGATCGCAACGAAATACGGCTTCTCCCGCGATGACGTCGATGCCTACGCGGTCGAAAGTCAGAAGCGCGCAGCCAATGCCTGGGAGAAGGGCTATTTCGAGAAGTCGGTCATGCCGGTCAAGGACCAGAACGGCCTGACGATCCTCGACCGCGACGAGCACATGCGCCCCGGGACCGACATGCAGGCGCTCGCTTCGCTCAATCCCTCCTTCCAGATGCCCGGCGAGATGGGCGGCTTCGAGGCCGTCGCGATCCAGGCGCATCCGGAAATCGAGCGGGTCAACTATGTTCACCATGCCGGCAATTCCTCCGGCATAGTCGACGGCGCCGCTGCGGTGCTGCTCGGCTCCAGGTCCGGCGGCGAAGCCATGGGGCTGAAGCCGCGCGCGCGCATCCGCGCCTTCGCCAATATCGGATCCGATCCGGCGCTGATGTTGACCGGCCCCGTCGACGTCACCGAAAAGCTCCTGAAGCGCGCCGACATGAAGCTTTCGGACATCGACCTTTTCGAGCTCAACGAGGCTTTTGCCGCCGTCGTTCTTCGTTACATGCAGGCGTTCGACATTCCGCACGACCAGATCAACGTCAATGGCGGCGCGATCGCCATGGGCCATCCGCTCGGCGCGACCGGCGCGATGATCCTCGGCACCGTGCTCGACGAGCTTGAGCGTCGCGATTTGAACACCGCTCTGGTGACGCTGTGCATCGGCGCCGGCATGGGCACCGCCACGATCATCGAACGCGTCTGATCGATCCCCGGGAGAGAGAATATGTCTTACACGAACTTCAAGATCGAAACCGACGCCGACGGCATCGCCCTCGTCACCTGGGACATGCCGGACAGGTCGATGAACGTCATCACCCGGGAGGTGATGGAGGAACTCAACGCGATCGTCGATCAGACGGCCGCCGATCCGGCCGTCAAGGGTGTGGTCATCACATCCGGAAAATCGTCCTTCTCTGGCGGCGCCGACCTTTCGATGATCAAATCGATGTTCGCCTTCCAGGCGGAAGAGAAGTCGAAGGATCCGGACAATGCCGCCAAGAAACTCTTCGACCTTGTCGGCCGCCTGAGCGGGCTCTTCCGCAAGCTCGAAACCTGCGGCAAGCCGTGGGTTTCGGCGATCAACGGCACCTGCATGGGCGGTGCCTTCGAACTATCGCTCGCCTGCCATGGCCGCGTCGCCTCCAATGCGAAATCGGTGAAGATCGCGCTCCCCGAGGTCAAGGTCGGCATCTTCCCGGGCGCCGGCGGCACCCAACGCGTGCCGCGACTCGCCAATACGCAGGAGGCGCTGCAGATCATGACGACCGGTTCATCGCTGACGGCGGCGCGCGCCAAGGCCATGGGCCTCCTGCACGAGGTTGCCGATCCGGACAAGCTGATCGAGGCGGCCAAGGCGATGATCAAGAATGGCCTGAAGCCAGTGCAGCCCTGGGACGAGAAGGGCTTCAAGCTTCCGGGCGGTGGGATCTGGACGCCGGCTTCGGCGCAGCTCTGGCCGGCCGCCTCCGCCATTCTGCGCCGCGAGACCTATGGCAACTATCCGGGCGCCATTGCGATCCTGAAATGCGTCTATGAGGGCCTGCAGGTGCCGTTCGATACGGCGCTCAAGATCGAGCAGCGCTATTTCACCGAGATCCTGCAGACGACCGAAGCCTTCTCGATGATCCGGTCGCTGTTCATCTCGATGCAGGAACTCGGCAAGGGTGCCCGTCGGCCAGCCGGCGTGCCGAAGACGGAGCTCAAAAAGGTCGGCGTCGTCGGCGCCGGTTTTATGGGCGCGTCGATCGCCTATGTGACGGCCGCAGCCGGCATTCCAGTCACCCTCATCGACCGCGATATGGAAGCGGCCGAGAAGGGCAAGGCGCATTCGGAAGGGTTGGTCAAGGATTCGATCGGCAAGGGCCGTCTGACGAAGGAAGAAGGCGAGGCGCTGCTTTCCCGCATCACGCCTTCGGGCGATTACGGTGATCTCAAGGACGCCGGACTCGTCGTCGAGGCGGTTTTCGAGGACCGGCAGGTGAAGAAGGACGTGATCGAGAAGGTGGAAGCGGTGATCGCCGAAGATGCGATCTTCGCCTCGAATACGTCGACGCTGCCGATCACCGGGCTTGCGAAGAACTCGAAACGGCCGGAGCAGTTCATCGGCATCCACTTCTTCTCGCCGGTGGAGAAGATGATGCTGACGGAAGTGATCCTCGGCAAGGAGACGGGCGACCGCGCGCTCGCGACGGCGCTCGACTATGTCGCTGCCATCAAGAAGACGCCGATCGTCGTCAACGACACGCGCGGCTTCTACGTCAACCGCTGCGTCTTCCGCTACATCCACGAAGCCTACGACATGCTGATCGAAGGCGTGCCGCCGGCGATGATCGAGAACGCCGCCAAGATGGCCGGCATGCCGGTCGGGCCACTGTCGCTCAACGACGAGGTGGCGATCGATCTCAGCCAGAAGATCCTCAAGGCGACCGTCGCCGATCTCGGCGACAAGGCCGTCGATCCGAAGCACATGGCGCTGATCAACAAGATGGTCGACGAACTCGACCGGCGCGGCCGCAAGAACGGCAAGGGCTTCTACGAATATCCGGCAAAGCCGGCCAAGAAATATCTCTGGCCGGGCCTCAAAGAACTCTATCCGCAGAAGGACGCCGACAAGATCGACGTCGAGGTGCTGAAGCGGCGCTTCCTCGCAACGGTCGCGCTGGAAGCCGCCCGCACCATCGAGGAAGGCATCGTCACCGATCCGCGCGAGGCGGACGTCGGCTCGATCCTCGGCTTCGGCTTCGCACCTTACACGGGCGGCACGCTCTCCTATATCGACGGCATGGGCGCCAAAGTCTTCGTCGAGCTCTGCGAGACGCTCGCCAAGGATTATGGCGACCACTTCAAGCCGACGCCGCTCTTGAAGGAGATGGCGGAGAAGGGCGAGACCTTTTACGGGCGGTTTGATCCTTATGGGGAGGCGCAAAAGGCGGCGTAGGCCGCCTGCCAATCCGACGAACGTCCGAGGGCCGCGCCGATGGTGCGGCCCTTTTCTCCGCCCTTGTCGGCCCGAGGCTCTCTCGATCGTCCTTCGGACGCAAAGAAGGGAGCAGCCGCCATGTCGAAGTCCAGCAAGATTACCGTCGAGAACGTCATCCGTCCGGGCAAGACCTATTCGGTCGATGCAGACAAGTACGCGGCGATGAAGACCGCCCCTGCTCGCGGTTATCCCGTCGGAGGTGCCTGGCTTGACGCTCGCCGAAATCCGCGAGCGGATTTTCGCTCATCTGCCGCAGGAATTGTTTCCAGACGAGGCGGGCGTATCCTGGTGGTCGAAGACGGTGCAGCTCGACTTCGAGGCGAAGGGCACGATCGGTCGGGAGAAGACGCGCCCGCTTCGGCTGCACAAGAACTGACGCCGCCTTTTCCTTTGAGATGACGGCCGCTCCTCAGGCCGCGCCGGACTTTTCGCCGAGTTCGGCGGCGAGAGCGCCGATCAACTGCTCCCAGCCGTCGCGGCGATATTCGACCTTGTCGAGGCCATCCAGGAAGGCGGCCTGCTCGGTGAAGACGACGCGGGTGCCGGTGCCTTCTGGTATGAGGTCGACCGTGGCAATGGAGGCGGAAATCCGCCGGTCGTCCTTCGCCATCGTATAGGCGGAGATAATCCGCCGGTTCTCGACGATGTCGAGATAGACCGTTTCGTTAAAGTAGAAGGTCTTGCCGTCTTGGCTGAAGCGGCCGCTTTCGCGCCCGCCGACGCGGAAGTCGTGGCTGTATTCCGCCGCCGGCCAATTGTCCGCCTTGACGAACCAGCGATCATGCGCCGCGGGATCGGCAAAGGCTTGAAAGACCCGCGCGGGTGATGCCTTGAAGACGCGTTCGATTGTGAAGCTTGCGTGCTCGACGGATGCTTTGGTCATCGTAATCTCATCCTTGGTGATTGATAGAGCGGCCCCATTCGGAACACCCTCCGTCGCGTTTGGCATCCTCGACGGCAACCAAACTGCTTGCATTTCAAAATCAGTTGCACCTTAACCTCACTGATGCAATAATGCAAGCAGTTTTGCAGCGGGACGCAGAAAGCGGGCATGGTGCCCGCATCCCGCTCTGGCTTCAGAGACCGGAATGACTGACGACCACCGCTCGGGTTGCCCCATCAATCTCTCGCTCGAAGTCTTCGGCGACAAATGGAGCCTCCTGATCCTCCGCGACATGATCTTCGGAGGCAAACGGCACTTCCGCGAGCTCCTGCGCTCGCAGGAGGGGATTTCCTCCAACATCCTCGCCGACCGGCTGAAGACGTTGGTGGACATCGGCATGCTGACGAAGCGCGACGACCCGAGCCATAAGCAGAAGGCGATTTATAGCCTGACTGAGATGGCGATCGCGCTCGTGCCGATCATGGCGCATCTCGGCGCCTGGGGCCGGCGTTATCTGCCGGTCAGCGAAGAGCTCAGCATCCGCGCTCAACTGATGGAGGAAGGCGGCCCTGCCCTTTGGCAGCGGTTCATGGACGAGCTGCGCGCCGAACATCTCGGCGCCGCGCCGACAGCACCCGAGGGCCCATCCGTGCGCGAGACCCTGCAGGCGGCCTATGAAGAGGTGGTGGCCCGCAACGCAAAGGAACGGCAGCTCGCCTGACTAGGCAGAAGCCGAGGGCCGGTGACGTAGCGGCCGTGCGTTTAAAAGCCGGCGGTGAAAAAGGACTATTTTCCTCGCAATGCTTTACGGTGGCCCGCCGCTTGGCTAATCTACGCCGGATTGACGACGAGACGCGGAATGGTCCTCCGCCGCCCGCATATGTCTCCTCTTCCGGGATGGGGTCGATATGCTTTCACATGACAGCATCTGGCGCGCAATCGATGCGCTGGCCGAGCGTCATCGGCTCTCGCCGTCGGGGCTTGCGCGCCGCGCCGGCCTCGACCCCACCTCCTTCAACAAGTCGAAGCGCCAATCCGCCGATGGCCGCGCCCGCTGGCCGTCGACCGAGTCGATTTCGAAGATATTGGAGGCGACCGGCGCCACGATCGATCAGTTCATGGCGCTGATGCAGCCCGGCGCCGGCAGCAGCAACGGCTTACCGGCAGAGTCCAACCGGCCGACGCCGGGCATTCCGCTGATCGGTTTCGCCCAGGCCGGTGCCGGCGGGTTCTTCGACGACGGCGGCTTTCCGGTCGGCCATGGCTGGGACGAGATCGAATTTCCGGTCGCCCCGCAGCGCCAAGCCGGCGTCTACGCCATTGAGGTTCAGGGCGACAGCATGCTGCCGCTTTATCGCGACGGCGACGTCCTGATCGTCGACCCGGGCGCGCAGGTCCGCCGGGGCGATCGCGTTGTCGTCAAGACGCGCGAGGGCGAGGTGATGGCTAAGGTGCTCTCCCGGCAGACGCCCCGCGGCATCGAGCTCCTGTCGCTCAACCCCGACCACCCCAACCGCAATTTCGAGATGAAAGACGTGGAATGGATTGCCCGGATCATCTGGGCCAGCCAGTAGGATAATCCTCCGATGCGGCAGCAGCTCATCACCACCGCGGGCGGGCTCGCCGCCCTTGCCCTGTACGCCGGCATCTTGATGAGCGGCGCCGATGCCATCCGCAACGGCGAGAGCGTAGCGACGCCCGACTTTGTCCTCGAAACGCCGGAGGCGGCAATAATCGAGGAACCGCCGCTGCAGGAGGAGGCTCCCGCCGACACCGTCGGGGGTGGCGACAGCGGTGCCGATAGCGAAGCGGCTTCCCCTGCCCCCGCGCCGGACGCCGAGATCGGCAAGAGCTCGCGCGTCGCGGTGCGGCCGATAGAGCCCGGCCTATTCACCCTGCCCGAGGACGGTGTGGCGAAGCCGCTGGAGCGGGTGGCGCCGCGGCCACCGCTTTCGAAACCGCCGGGAGAGGAAAAGCCCGCTACGACCGTCTACCGGCGGCCCGTCGCGCTGGCCGCAGGACTCGTTCGGTCCGACGACAAGACGTTGCAGATCAAGGATATCGAGCCGCAAAACGCCGAAAAGATGTGCGACGGCAATGGCAAGAGCTGGCCCTGCGGCATGGTCGCACGCACGGCGTTTCGCAATTTTCTGAGAGCGCGGGCGCTTGTCTGCGACGCTCCAGAAGAGTCCGGCGGGACCGTCACGGCCCGCTGCTCCGTCGGGGGCCAGGACATTGCCGCATGGCTGGTCGCCAACGGCTGGGCGATGCCGCTGCCCGGCAGCGGCCTTGAAACGAAGGCTGAAGCGGCGCGCAAAGCGAGACTCGGCTTTCACGGTGACGATCCGCGCGATTTGAGCCGCGTACACCTCACCGTCGATGATCCCTCCGCTGGCGCAGTCCTGGACGACGCCGCGCCGGACTTGTAAGCCCTTGGCGGATTCCCTAACTGTTCGCCACCATTTTAGAGAGGTCAGATGTCCGCCAGCCTCAGCCAGCACGAAGCTCTTGTCCATGTCATGGTCATGATGTCGGCCGTCGACCGCAACATGACCGACGACGAATTCGCGCGGATCGGCGTGCTCGTCCGGTTTCTGCCGGCCTTCGAGGAGTTCGATGAGGACCATCTGATCCACATCGGGCGTGAATGCGCGGCACAGCTCGCCGCCCCGGAGGGCCTCGACGTCGTCCTCGAAATGGTGCGAGAGGCGTTGCCGCAGCGACTCTACGAAACGGCTTACGCGCTTGCCGTCGAGATCGCCGCCGCCGACCAGCGCATCCGCAACGAGGAAATCCGGCTTTTGCAGTTGCTGCGCGACCGGCTCGGCCTCGACAAGCTGACCTGTGCTGCGATCGAGCGCGGCGCCATCGCACGTTTCCGCAGGTAGGCAAAGGAGAGAGCGTTTGCAGACTCTCGTCCGTACCTTCCGGTGCGAGGAAGACGCCGAAACCCGCCGTCACGGCAACGTGTCTTTGCCCGCCCGCGCCGGACGCCATATGGTCGAACGATAGTCCAGCCGAGGACCGAGGCATGCTGTTTTTCGGGATCGCGGAACCGGTCTGGCGGCTCGCTGCCTTTGCCGCCGCCTTCGCTGCGCTCGCAGTGCTCGAGCTTCTTCATCCGCGGCTCGAGCGGCCCGAACTCGCGCGTGCCTTGAAAGCGCGCCGCTGGGTCACGAACCTGTCGATTCTCGTCCTCTCGTCACTCCTCTTGCGCATCCTCTTCCCGGCCGCCGCCGCAGGCGTTGCGCTGTGGGCCGAGCAACGCGGATACGGCGTGCTCCCCGCCCTCGGCGTGGCACCGGCAATTGCCGGTCTCATCGCCTTCCTCGCGCTCGACTTCGCGGTCTGGCTCGAACATGTGGTGTTGCACAAACTGCCCATACTGTGGCGCATCCACCGCGTCCATCACGCCGACCCGGGCGTCGACGTGACGACGGCGCTGCGCTTTCACCCGTTCGAAATTCTGCTGTCGATGGTTTGGAAGAGCACCGTCATCATCGTCCTCGGCGCACCTGCTCTCGCCGTGCTCCTGTTCGAAATCTCCCTCAATGCCGGGGCGATGTTCAATCATGCCAATCTGCGGCTGCCGCGGAACGCCGACAGGATAGTGCGGCAGCTGATCGTCACCCCCGACATGCACCGCATCCATCACTCGGTCGAACAGCGCGAGACGGACTCGAATTACGGCTTCAACCTTTCCCTCTGGGATCGGCTCTTCTCCACCTATGTCGCCCACCCGGCAAGCGGTGACGATGCAATCGAAACGGGGCTCAAGGCCTTTGGACGCAGCGAGCCGACGAAGCTCCTGTGGTCGCTGATGCTGCCGTTCCGGCGGGGTTAGCCTTCAAGAACAGTCGTTCTCGCCACCTGCGGGGAAGGGTGGCGGCAGGGCGGATGAGAGGCAAATGCTGATTGGGCCGCTCAATAGATCCCATTCGGGAAATAGCGCAGATAGATCTCCTCGAGCCTGCCGCTGCGGGAGAGCGCCAGCAGGGCGTGGTCGATCGCCTGAGTCAAGGCGGGCTCGGTGTTGCGGTTCATGATGGTGAGCCCCTCGCCGAGAAAACGGTGCGAGAAATAGGCGCCGTCCACGAGAACGCAGCATCCCGCGGCGACGCCGCCCGAGACCCAGAAGGAAAGCTGCACGCCGTCGGAAAAGGCTGCCGCAATGCTCCCCTCCCGCAAGGCCGACATGAGCGCGTTGCGGTCGGGGAACGGCTTGGCTTCGAGCTTGGGGAAGAAGGCTTTCAGCATGGCCTCGTGGGTCGTGCCGGACACGACGCCGACGGGCTTTTTCTCCAGATCGGCAGGGTTTGCTACGCTGCCCGCGGCCTTGGTGTTGACGACAAAACGGGCGGGCAGTTGCATGAAGGGTCGGGAGAAGGCGAAGCGCTGCCTGAGTTCCGCGGTAACCGCGATGCCCGCGGCGATCGCATCGCCCTGCCCTTCATCGAGCGCCGGCATGAGCTCCGCATAGGTCACCGCCTGAATCTGACATTTGGCTTCGATCTCGAGCTCGCGGCATATCTCGCGGGCGAGGTCGACATGGAAGCCTGAAAGTTTGCCCGACTGGTCGATGAAGTTGAAGGGCGGGAAATCGACCGTGGTCAGGAAGCGCAGCCGGGCGAGCCCCGTCAGGTCGGGCCTGGCAATCCGCTCCCGGGCATCGAACAGTCGGGGCAGTTCTTTCGGCTGAGAGAGAGCCGGTCCCGCGGCGAGCACGGCCGACAGAGCGAGTATCCAGCGAATTCGTCGAGAAAGAGCGCCCGTCATTGCGATCCGTTTTCTTAAAACCGCGGGAAGGAAGACGCGGATTCGATTGGCTTTTCGCGGAGATTAGCGAGATGTCTCGATGCTGGCTACAGGGCCGCTATCAAAACGGGCTGTATCATTCTCGATCGGGAGAAGAGAGAAAGTGGAGCGGGTGATCGGGATCGAACCGACGACATCAAGCTTGGGAAGCTGGCGTTCTACCACTGAACTACACCCGCAACAGAAGCGGAAATTTCCTCAACGGCCGCGATCTGTCAAGCGTCTAGATCATTTCATTGTTTCAATGAAGCAATGAGATGATCCAACTCTTTTGAAACGACGCAATTCCGGACGGAAAACCGCCACACACTTTTCCTGGAATTGCTCTCGGCTCACTCGGCGCGAAAATGCTTTGAGAGCTTCAGGCCCTGGGCCTGATAGTTGGAGCCGAGATCGAGGCCGTAGAGCCCGTCCGGCCGCTCCATCATATGTTCATAGACGAGGCGGCCGACGATCTGGCCATGCTCCAGGATGAACGGCACCTCGTGGCTGCGCACCTCCAGCACGGCACGGCTGCCGCTGCCGCCGGCCGATGCGTGACCGAAACCGGGATCGAAGAAGCCGGCATAGTGGACGCGAAATTCACCGACCAGAGGATCGAAGGGCGTCATTTCTGCGGCATAGAGCGGGGGCACATGCACCGCCTCGCGGGAGACGAGGATGTAGAACTCGTCGGGATCGAGGATCAGATCTTCGCGGCCGCGGCTATAGAGCGGCTCCCAGAAGTCGAAAACCGGATGCTCCGCCTTCTTGTCGACATCGACCACTGACGTGTGATGCTTGCCGCGATAGCCGATGAGCCCATCCGGCCCGGTGCCCTTGAGGTCGATCGAGAGCGCGATGCCGCCGCCGGTGACGTTCGGTCTTTCGCTCGCGACGAGCACGTCGCTTTCGTGCAGCCCCAGCAGTTCCTGCTCGGACAACACCGCGTGGCCGACGCGGAAACGGATCTGAGACAGGCGCGAACCGCGCCGCACCACGATCGGGAACGTCCGCGGGCTGATTTCAAGGTAAAGAGGCCCGCTATAGCCCGCGGGAATCTTGTCGAACTCCTGAGCCCTGTCGGTAATGATGCGCGTGAAAATGTCGAGGCGACCGGTCGAGCTCTTCGGATTGGCGGAAGCCGACATGTTCTGCGGCAGTGCAAGGCTCTCCATCAGCGGGACGATGTAGACACAGCCGGTTTCGAGCACCGCGCCGTCATGAAGATCGATGACGTGCAGTTTCAGGCGGTCGAGCTTGTCCGCAACGAGGTGAGCGGGGCCAGGCATGAAGCTTGCGCGCACGCGGAACGCCTTGGATCCGAGGCGAAGATCGAGACTCGCCGGCTGGATCTGGTCGTCGTCCAGCGGCCTCTCGCTTTTCAAGCGTCCCGAGGCAAACAGCGCGGCGATCGCGCGGTCGGCCAAAATCCCTGTTTCGCGGCCCATTCCGATCCTCATTCTCAGTTGCCAGACAAAACCAAACTCCGGGAATTGACGCAAGCACGGCTAGGCAGTATTGGAGCTTTATCCCGTGGTGATTTGGCCGGTCGGCTTGCAGCCACGTTAAACAAGTAGCTAAAAAGGCCGGGTGTCAAACCGGTCGTTTCGCGGCCGGTTTTTTTGTTTTGAAAGTGATCGTCGCATGAGCAAGAACTGGCGCCCGGCAACCCAACTCGTCCATGGCGGCACTCTCCGTTCACAATACGGAGAGACCTCCGAAGCGATCTTCCTGACGCAAGGCTTCGTATACGACAGCTCCGAAGCGGCCGAGGCCCGGTTCAAGGGTGAGACCGACGGCTTCATTTATGCGCGGTACGGCAGCCCGACCAACGACATGTTCGAGAAGCGCATGTGCATGCTCGAAGGTGCGGAAGATGCACGCGCCACCGCTTCCGGCATGGCCGCCGTGTCTGCGGCGATCCTGTGCCAGGTGAAGGCCGGCGACCACATCGTTGCCGCCCGCGCGCTCTTCGGCTCCTGCCGCTGGGTCGTCGAAACGCTCGCGCCGAAATACGGCGTCGAATGCACGCTGGTCGACGGCCGCGACCTCGCCAATTGGGAAGAGGCGGTGCGTCCGAACACCAAGGTCTTCTTCCTCGAAAGCCCGACCAACCCGACGCTGGAAGTCATCGACATCGCCGGCGTCGCCAGGCTCGCCGACCAGATCGGCGCCAAGCTGGTGGTCGATAACGTCTTCGCCACCCCCCTCTTCCAAAAGCCGCTCGAGCTCGGCGCTCATGTGGTCGTGTATTCGGCCACGAAGCATATCGACGGCCAGGGCCGTTGCCTCGGCGGCGTGGTGCTTTCCGACAAAGAGTGGATCGACGAGAACCTTCACGACTACTTCCGACACACCGGCCCTGCCATGTCGCCGTTCAACGCCTGGACGCTGCTCAAAGGCATCGAGACGCTGCCGCTGCGCGTCAAGCAGCAGACCGAAAGCGCCCGCCGCGTCGCCGATTTCCTCGCCGAACAGCCGCAGGTCGCCCGCGTCATCTATCCGGGGCGCAAGGACCATCCGCAGGCCGAGATCATAGCGAAACAGATGAGCGGCGGCTCGACGCTCGTCGCCTTCGAGCTCAAGGGCGGCAAGGAAGCGGCCTTCGCCCTGCAGAACGCGCTCGAAATCGTGCGTATCTCCAACAATCTCGGCGATTCCAAGAGCCTCATTACGCATCCGGCGACGACGACGCACAAGAACTTGACCGACGAGGCCCGCGCAGAACTCGGCATTTCCGCTGGAACGGTTCGCTTCTCGGCCGGGATCGAGGACAGCGAAGACCTCGTCGAGGACTTCGCGCGGGCACTGAAGAACGTGAGGGCCTGATCGGCGGCACGCATCAGGACGTCGAACTCGCCCGCTGTTCCGCAGCGGGCGTTCTTATTTTGGATTGCGGAAGGTGAGGCGCGCCAGGACGATCCGCGACAGGGCCGTATAGAGGCAGATGATGGCGAAGATCGAAGCCAGCGCCGGGAACCAGCCGGGAAAGACGCACGAGGCCAGGAAGACGGCGATGGTTTCGGTCGCCTCGGCAAGCCCGGTGGTGAAATAGAGCGACTTCGCACCACGCACATCGGTCGTCATTACACGCTTCTCGGCCATGACGGCATAGGCGAGAAAGCTCGCGCCGTTGACGTAAAAGGCGAAGAGCAGCAGCCCGCCGGCAAGGCCATTGGCCTCCGGATCGGCGACGATGAAGGCGAGTGGAATGGCGCCGTAGAAGGCGAAGTCGAGCACGATGTCGAGAAAGCCGCCGAAGTCCGTCTTGCCGCTCGCGCGCGCAACCGCGCCGTCAAGGCCGTCGCAGAGCCGGCTGACGAGGATCAGAACGACCGCCCAGGAATAGACCCGCTCGGCAATGAGGACGGCGGCCGCAAGGCCGAGGACGAAACCCAGAATCGTGATGGCGTCAGCGCTTGCGCCGCGCTCCGCAAGTGCTGCACCGATCCTGTTCAGTATCGGATCGAGACGCTTGCGCACCGCGCCGTCAAACATGTCACCGGCCCCCAGCCAAAATTGAACGCCACTCGCGTAATCTTGCCGTTATTCTTGACGAAACCATATTGCTGTAGAATACCCGTACAAATTTGGAACAGGGTGTTGCACATGTACCGCGCACTGACACGCGACATCGAAGTGACGGTCGAGCCGTACTACCTGGAAGAACAGTCGGATCCCGACGATAGTCGCTATGTCTGGGGTTACCGCATCGTCATATCGAACCATTCCGAGATGGCGGTTCGTCTGATGACCCGCTATTGGCACATCACCGATGAGAACGGGCAGGTGGACGAGGTGAGCGGCCCGGGCGTAATTGGCGAACAGCCGCTGCTGAATCCCGGCGACACCTACGAATATTCCTCCGGTTGCCCCTTGGATACGCCATCCGGCGTGATGTTCGGCCACTACAGCATGGAGGCCGAGGACGGGGAGACCTTCAACGTGGCCATCCCCGCCTTCTCGCTCGATTCACCGGGCCTTGTCCGCACCCTCAATTAATGCATGTCTGCCCAAAGGCGTGCAGCGGTTTTGGGACAACGACATGCACAAAATAGGCTCATTCCGCGGTAAGGCGCGACCAGCGCGCCTTATTGCGACCGCACCTCGCTTGCCTCGAAGCGATAAGTGGTCGAGCAGAATTCGCAGGTAACCTTGATCAGGCCATCCTCGATGCTGCCCTCGATGTCCTCGTCGCTTAGTCCTTCCAGGACTTTGCGGATCTTCTCGCGCGAGCAGCTGCAGCGATCATAGACCGCTTGGGGCTGATAGACGCGCACGCCCCGTTCGTGGAACAGCCGGTACAGCAAGCGTTCGGTTCCGACCATCGGGTCGGTGAGCTCATCGGTGTCGATCGTCTCGACCATCACCTTGGCTTCCGCCCAGAGATCGTCCTCTTCGAAGAGGCCCTCGCTGTCGCCTTCGTCGCCGTCGCCGCCCGGAAGGTCCGGTTGCCGCATGCGATGGGGAGCGTCGGGCAGGAACTGTGCGACCATGCCGCCGGCGCGCCAGCGATGCCGCGGCTTGCCGTCTTCGTCCCGGTCGAGAAGTTCCGCAACGGCAAGGCGTACCTTCGTCGGAATCTGCTCCGACTGGCGGAAATAAACACCCGCGATCTCCTCGAGCGTCGCGCCATCCAGCGCGACGATGCCCTGGTAGCGCTGCGTGTGCGCACCCTGATCGATTGTGAAGGCGAGAACGCCATTGCCCAACAGCTCGTGGGGCTGCGTGCGCCCGCCCTTCTCGGCGGCGGCCAGTGCCTCTTCGTCGTAGCGGGCATAGGCACGGACCCGGTCCGGCGTCGAAAAATCCGCCACCACGAGATCGACCGGGCCGTCCCCCTGGGTTTGGACGATCAGCTTGCCTTCGAATTTCAGCGACGTTCCCAGCAACACCGTCAGCACCACCGTCTCGGCGACGAGCCGTGCCACTGGAAGCGGATAATTGTGGCGTTCGAGGATGGCGTCGAGCATCGGGCCGAGCTGGACCGCACGGCCGCGCACGTCGAGCCCTTCGACCTGGAAGGGCACGACATGGTCGTCACCGGCAAAATCGAACTCGCCAAGGCCCGGCCCAGTCTCTGTCATCGCTTACTCCTTGCCTGGATCATCCTCTCCGGGTTGATCCAATCCTAAATCGTGATCTTACCAATCAGATGATAAACGGCTGCAGGCGGAAAACCGACCTGTCCCGTTCTACTGCATGTTTCTTAAGTCGTAGCCGATTTAAGGCAAAAACATGCAGCGATTCAAAGGGCTACAGCGACCTTTGCGCGTCACGCCAGTGCGCCCCCGCTATAACCACCCGCAATTGCATTTGATCCCGCCGCGAGCGCATTTGTCCAGCAGCAATGTGCGTTGCTTCGCCTCCAGGCGCCGCAGATGATGGTCGAGGAGCGCGGCAGGAGCGGAAATCGCCCCGGCTGCACAGTTAGGCGACGTGCATCAGCCGTCGCCGCCTAAATTGTGTCGTCCAACGCCGAATTCAAGAGTTCCCTCCGACCGGATCGCTCGCACCGGCGGTCGTCAGACCACGCCAAGGCACCAGGCAAGGATCGATTTCTGCGCGTGCATCCGGTTCTCCGCCGCATCGAAGACGACCGATTGCGGACCGTCGATGACCTCGTCGGTAACCTCCTCGCCGCGGTGCGCCGGCAGGCAATGCATGAACAGCGCGTCGGGCGCGGCATGTTTCATCAGCGCTTCATTGACCTGATAGGGCTGGAAGACGTTGTGTCCGCGGGCGCGGTGCTCCTGATTCATCGACACCCAGGTATCGGTGACGACGCAATGGGCGCCGGCGACGGCCTGTTCCGGCTCATGGCAGAGCAGGATTTCGCCGCCATTGTTGCGTGCCCAGTTCAGAAACTTGTCCTGCGGCTCGGATCCGAGCGGCACGGCCATGTTCATGCGGTAGCCGAAGCGCGCCGAGCCTTCGATCAGAGAGTGCAGCACGTTGTTGCCGTCGCCCGTCCAGGCGATCGTCTTGCCCTTGACCGGTCCGCGATGCTCCTCGAAAGTCATGATGTCGGCCATGATCTGGCAGGGATGCGTGTCGTCGGTGAGGCCGTTGATGACCGGCACGGTCGCGTGTTCGGCCATTTCCAGAAGCCGGCGATGTTTTGTGGTCCGTATCATGATCGCATCGACATAGCGCGACAAAACCTTCGCCGTATCGCCGATCGTCTCGGCCCGCCCGAGCTGCATCTCGGTGCCGGAGAGAAACAGCGTCTCGCCGCCGAGCTGGCGCATGCCGACATCGAAGGAGACGCGGGTGCGGGTGGATGGCTTTTCGAAGATCATCGCGAGCATCTTGCCGGCAAGCGGTTTCTCGGCCGTTCCGGCCTTGGTCGCCGACTTTCGGACGCGCGCATCGTCGATGATCGTCCTAAGGTCGGCGGCCGCCATGGCCGAGAGATCGAGAAAGTGTCTGGTCATCGTGCTGCATTTCCTATCGTAGAAACCGGTAGTCGATCACGCTTGCGCGCCTGGTTCAATCAGAGCCCAATCTCAGGCCGCGGCGTTACCGCTGCCTGCCCGGACCGCTTCCGCCGCACGTTCGAGCCGCGCCAGCCCCTCGCGCGCCTCAGCCGCGGTGGTGATCAATGGCGGCAACAGGCGCAGCACATTCTCGCCGGCGGGGACGGCGAGCAGTTTCTCGGCGCGGATCGCCTTCAGGAAGTCGGCGGAGGGCACCTTCGCCTTGATGCCGAGCATCAGCCCGTCGCCACGGATCTCGTCGATCACGTCCGGGAAACGATCCTTGAGCGAGGCGAGCCCCTGGCGGAAGACGAGCGCCACATCGCGCACGTGCTCAAGGAAGCCCTCGGCGAGGATCACGTCGAGCACAGCGTTGCCGACCGCCATCGCCAACGGGTTACCCCCGTAGGTGGAGCCGTGCGTGCCCGCAATCATGCCGGCGGCGGCAGCATCCGTCGCCAGGCAGGCGCCGAGCGGAAAGCCGCCGCCAATACCCTTGGCGACAGCCATGATGTCCGGCGTGATCCCCGCCCATTCGTGGGAGAAGAGCTTGCCGGTGCGGCCGACCCCGGATTGCACTTCGTCGAGGATCAGAAGCAGGCCGAATTCATCGCAGAGCGCGCGCAGTTCCTGGAGAAACTCCTTCGGCGCCAGGCGAATGCCGCCCTCGCCCTGGATCGGCTCGATCAGGATCGCCGCGGTCTCGTCGTTGATCGCATTCTTGACCGCGGCGACATCGCCGAAGGGAACCTGGTAGAAGCCGGGCGCCTTCGGCCCGAAGCCTTCGATGTATTTCTGCTGGCCGCCGGCGGCGATCGTCGCGATGGTGCGGCCATGGAAAGCGCCTTCGAAGGTGATGATATGGAACCTTTCCGGGTGGCCTTTGGCGAAATGATAGCGCCGTGCCGTCTTGATCGCGCATTCGAGCGCTTCCGCGCCTGAGTTGGTGAAGAACACCCGGTCGGCGAAGGTCACCTGGGTCAACCGCCGTGCAAGGCTCTCCTGTCCGGGAACCTCGTAAAGATTGGAAAGATGCCACACCTTCTCGGCCTGCGCCTTCAGGGCCTCCACGAGATGCGGATGGGCGTGACCCAGCGAATTCACGGCGACGCCGGCGGCGAAATCGAGATAGCGCGTGCCGTCTTCCGCGATCAGCCAGACGCCCTCACCTCGCTCGAAACGCAACGGCGCACGCAGGTAGGTGTCGTAAAGCGGCGTTGTTGCGGCCATGGTGAACGTCTCCTTCGTCTTCGGGCATCGGCTTTGTCAGGTCCGACAAAAATCAAAAATGCCGCCTTGCGGCGGCGGAGGCACTATTCCTATTTCGCGCCGCAATGTCAACAAAACCACGGCTTGCAGGGCGCCGTGCGGGCGCGGATTCCGAGGGCGAAAAAATCGCGCTCCGGGGCTTGCAAAAATGCAACGCCCCGACAGCAAGTTGGGGAAAACCGCAAAATCGATTCGGCGCGATTCCGGCGACTCTTGCCACGGAGTCACCCTACCGGTAGGTTAATATTCAATTACTAGACGCATGCGGCGGACCTAGTCACCAACAGTGTTATCGCGTTGTATCTTCGGGATTTTTCCGGAGAGCGGTGATGGATTCTGCCATCCCAACGCCGAGAACGGAGAGTGCAGAGATGAACTGGACTGACGAGCGGGTGGAGAAACTGAAGAAGCTGTGGTCCGAGGGCTTGAGCGCCAGCCAGATCGCGGCGCAGTTGGGCGGCGTCAGTCGCAACGCCGTCATCGGTAAGGTCCACCGGCTGAGCCTGCCCGGGCGCGCCAAGGCCGGAGGAACGACGGCGGCCGCCCGCCCGAAACGGACGACCTCGGCTCCCCGTGCGCCGAATTACGCCGCGCGCGCCGTCACTCGGACCGTTCCCCGCACGTCCGGCGCGACCGCCCTTAAGGAAGACAATGCGCTCGAACTGGCGGTCGAGCAGGATTTTGAGCTCGAGGCGAACATCGTCGTCCCAATGTCGCGTCGCCTGGAACTCACCCAGCTCACGGAGCGCACCTGCAAGTGGCCGATCGGCGATCCGCTGAAAGAAGAATTCCACTTCTGCGGAAACGATTCTCCGGAGTCCTCTCCCTATTGCAGCTATCATGCGCGGCTCGCTTACCAGCCCTCGGCGGAGCGCCGTCGCCTGCGCTAAGTCTTTGACAAGGAAAAAAAGGGGCCGCACGGCCCCTTTTTTCGTCGCTGCAACTGAAAATACGCGGGCGGCACAGGAAGGCCGCTCGCACCCGGCCTCAGCCCTCCAGCGAATAGCCGGCGCCGCGCACCGTACGGATGACGTCGGGCATGTTCGAGAAGTTCAAGGCCTTGCGCAGGCGGCCCACATGCACGTCCACGGTCCGCTCGTCGACATAGATGTCGTGCCCCCACACGCCGTCCAACAACTGCGAGCGGGAGAAGACGCGTCCCGGCGAGGACATGAGGAACTCCAGGAGACGGAACTCCGTCGGCCCGAGCCGGACTTCCCGGCTGCGGCGATGGACGCGGTGCGTCTCGCGGTCGAGCTCGATGTCGCCGCAGCGCAGGAGCGTGGACAGGACCTCGGGCTTGGCGCGCCGGAGCATCGCCTTCACGCGCGCCATCAGTTCCGGCGTCGAGAACGGCTTGACGACATAGTCGTCGGCACCGGTCGCAAGACCCCGCACGCGTTCGCTCTCCTCGCCACGCGCCGTCAGCATGATGATCGGCAGACGTTCCGTCTCGGGCCGCTGGCGGAGCCTGCGGCAGAGTTCGATGCCGGAAACCCCGGGCAGCATCCAATCCAGAATGAGAAGATCGGGCAGGCGCTCCTGCAGGCGAATCTCTGCCTCGTCGCCGCGAAGGATCGTATCGACTTCGAAGCCTTCGGCCTCGAGATTGTAACGCAGGAGTACGCTCAGCGCTTCCTCGTCCTCGACTACTGCAATCTTCGGCAACATTCAGTACGACTCCTTCCTACGCGCGACCGCGATCACGCCGCCGCGACACAGTCTACAGCGCCGTGCGTCTTTTCAGACGCACAAGGAGGCTGTAGCACCTCGAGTTGCTGCATGTTTTTGTCCTTAAACCGGCTACGACTTAAGGGAACACGCAGTAGACCGCGAACCAACGCGGCCGGAAAAGATTTGGCGCACCCACCGGACGCCGGGCGACCTCAGTCCGTCACGGAACCCAATGTCGACGTCGTGTCGTCCTTCGGCCGTTCGCCCGCGGGCTGGGCGCCTGTCGCCATGTAGTAGATCGTCTCGGCGATGTTGGTCGCATGATCGCCGATCCGCTCGATGTTCTTGGCGCAGAAGAGGAGATGCGTGCAGGGCGTGATGTTGCGCGGATCTTCCATCATGTAGGTGAGCAACTCGCGAAAGAGCGAGGTGTAGATCGCGTCGATCTCCTCGTCACGCTCGCGGATGCTGTTTGCCTTTTCCGGAGAGCGCGAGGCATAGACGTCGAGCACTTCCTTGAGCTGCACGAGAGCAAGCTCGGCCAGATGCTCGAGGCCGCGCGCGAGCTTGCGGGGGATTCCGGAGCCGGCGACGGCAATCACGCGCTTGGCGGTATTCTTGCCGAGATCGCCGACGCGCTCGAGATCCGCGGCGATACGGATCGATCCCATGATCTCGCGGAGGTCCGAGGCCATAGGCTGGCGCTTGGCGATCGTGACGATCGCCTTTTCCCCGATCTGCCGTTCGGCATCGTCCAGAATGGCATCATCGGAAATCACCTTCTGGGCCAAGGCGAGGTCCGAATTGACCAGTGCCCGGACCGAGTCCGCGACCATCTGCTCGGCAAGTCCTCCCATCTCGGAGATCCGGCGCGTCAGATATTTCAGCTCTTCGTCGAAGGCGGTCATTATGTGGGGGTGAGACATTTTCGGTTCCTCAAGGGCGCGCGCTCTTCACGGGGGATTTTCGGCCGATCAGCCGAAGCGGCCCATGATGTAGTCCTGGGTGCGCTGGTCATCCGGATTGGTGAACATCTTGTCGGTGTCGTTCTCCTCGACGAGGTTGCCGAGGTGGAACATGGCCGTGCGCTGCGACACGCGCGCCGCCTGCTGCATCGAGTGCGTCACGATGACGATCGTGAAATTCGCGCGCAGCTCGTGGATGAGTTCCTCGACCTTGGCGGTCGCGATCGGATCGAGCGCCGAACAAGGCTCGTCCATCAGGATGACTTCGGGGCTGACAGCTACGGCGCGGGCAATGCAGAGGCGCTGCTGCTGGCCGCCGGAAAGGCCGGTGCCCGGCTCATGCAGGCGGTCCTTGACCTCGTTCCAGAGGCCAGCCTTCTGCAGGCTCGTCTCGACCGTCTCGTCGAGTTCGGCCTTCGTGCGCGCCAAGCCATGGATGCGCGGACCGTACGAAACGTTGTCGTAGATCGACTTCGGGAATGGGTTCGGCTTCTGGAACACCATGCCGACCCGGGCGCGCAGTTCAACAACGTCGATCGACGGATCGTAGATGTCGTCCTCATCGAGCGTGATCTTGCCGCTCACACGGCAGTTCTCGATCGTGTCGTTCATCCGGTTGAGCGTGCGCAGGAAGGTCGACTTGCCGCAACCGGAGGGGCCGATCAGCGCCGTCACCGTGTTCTCGCGGATGTTGAGGTTGACGTCGAAGAGCGCGCGCTTCTCGCCGTAATAGACCGACACATCCTTGCCGATCATCTTGTAGGGCACCGTGTTCATTTTCTGGTCCAGAGCCTTTTCGACTGCAGCTTCCGACATGATGTTCATAGTCCTTACCCCACTACCAGCGACGCTCAAAGCGACGCCGCAAGAGAATTGCGCCGAGGTTCATGAAGACGAGAAAGATCAAAAGAATGATAATCGCTCCCGACGTGCGCTCCACGAAGGCGCGTTCCGCTTCGTTCGCCCACATGTAAATTTGCACCGGCAGCGCCGTCGAGGGTTCGAGCGGCGAGCCCGGAAAGTCGACTACGAAGGCGACCATACCGATCAGCAGCAGCGGCGCCGTTTCGCCGAGAGCATGCGCGAGGCCGATGATCGTGCCGGTCAGGATACCAGGCATGGCGAGCGGCAGCACATGGTGGAAAATGGTCTGCATCTTCGATGCGCCGAGGCCGAGCGCGGCCGCACGGATCGACGGCGGAACCGCCTTCAACGCCGCGCGCGTCGCGATGATGATCGTCGGCAACGTCATCAGCGTCAGCACAAGTCCACCGATAAGCGCGGCCGAACGCGGCAGGCCCGCGAAGTTGATAAATACGGCAAGGCCGAGGAGACCGTAGACGATCGAGGGCACTGCCGCGAGATTGTTGATGTTGACTTCGATCAGGTCGGTCAGCCGGTTCTTCGGGGCGAACTCTTCCAGATAGATCGAGGCGGCGACGCCGATCGGCAAGGACAGCACGAGCACGATCAGCATCATGTAGAGCGAGCCGATGAGTGCAACGCCGACGCCCGCCGCTTCCGGCCGGCTCGACGCGCCGAAGGTGAAGATGCCGGTGTTGAAGCTCTTCTTGAGCGCGCCGGCATCGGCGAGCTGGCTCATCCAGGCGACCTGCTGGTCCTTCACCTTGCGCTTGGACTCGTCCACCTTCAGGTCGATCTGACCCTTGAAGGCGGAGTCGATGTTCGCTTCGGCAAGCAGCGTCACGGGGATCGTCTTACCGATGACCGACGGATCGGCGACGACGATATCGCGCAGTTGTGTCCTGGCGCTGGCGGAAACCATGTCGGTCGCCTGCTTGACGAGCGGCCGCTTCTTCGGATCGAGGCCGAGCTGCTTTATCAATGCCTCGCGGACGAGCAGCGGATAGTTGGCCGACATCAGTTGCTTCGGATCGGTCGCCCGCTCGTTCTTTGGATCGATGACCTTTTCGGAGAACTCGATCGGCAGCGTGATCGTCGTCTGCAGGAAGGCGGTATAGCCTTTCGAAACAACGCTCCAGAGCAGGACCGCGAGGAAGAACAGGCCGATGACGATGGCGCTGATGCCGTAGAAGCGGAAGCGGCGCTCTGCCGCGTAGCGGCGCTTGATACCGATATCGCGGCGGCTTTCGGCAGGACGGGTGGAGACCTTCACCGTCGGGGAGGCAATCTCGGTCATTCGTACTGTTCCCGATATTTGCGCACGATGTAGAGCGCGTAGATGTTGAGGCAGAGCGTGATGACGAAGAGCGTGATGCCGAGCGCGAAGGCAACGAGCGTCTGTGGCGAAGTGAACTCGAGGTCACCCGTCAACTGATGCACGATCTTGACGGTCACCGTCGTCATCGGCTCGAAGGGATTCAGTTGCATGCGCGCCGCAACGCCGGCGGCAAGCACGACGATCATCGTCTCGCCGACCGCGCGCGACGCGGTCAGCAACAGCGCGCCAACGATGCCGGGCAATGCTGCGGGGAGAATGACCTTCTTCACCGTTTCGGAACGGGTTGCGCCGAGACCGAGCGAGCCGTCGCGCAGCGCACGCGGCACCTGGGTGATGATATCATCGGACAGCGAAGACACGAACGGAATGAGCATAATGCCCATGACGATGCCGGCGGTGATGACGCTCTGCGCCTGGATGAAGTTCTGGTAGTTGCCAGTAATAAGGCCGTTCAGTTGCGTCGAGATATCGCGCAGGAATGGACCGACCGTCACGAGTGCGAAGAAGCCGTAGACGATCGTCGGGATGCCCGCGAGCACCTCCAGAAGCGGCTTTGCGGTCGAACGCAGCCGGGGGCTCGCGTATTCGGCCATGTAGATGGCGGCGAAGAGGCCGATGGGCACGGCAAAGAGCATGGCGACGAAGGCGATGTAGATGGTGCCGCCGAGAAGCGGCAACAGCCCGAACTGGCCCGAAGCGCCCTCGTTGCCGGCGGCCGCGAATCGAGGATCCCAGACCGTGCCGAAGAAGAATTCCGTTGGCGACACCATGCTGAAGAAGCGGCCGGCCTCCGACAGCATCGAGCCGATAATGCCGATCGTCGTCAGGATGGCGATGGACGAGGCGACAATGAGCGAAGCGAGGATGACACGCTCCACCTGATTGCGAGCGCGGAAACGGATGGCGATGTTGCGGATCGCATAGAATCCGCCGGCAACAGAGACGATGAGCACGACGGCGCTCATCAGCCAGCGGCTATAAAGCCGCATCGAATTGAACTGCTGGGCGGCCGCGACCATGTAGTGCTCGCCTTCACCGGCAAGCGCCACGCCCTTGGCGGCTAGCGTCTCGCGCAGATTGGCCGATCCATTCTCGATCGCCGCGATGTCCGCTGCACTCAGCCGGTCGAGGCCAAGGGCAACGGACTTCACCTGGCCGAGCGCGAGCTGAACGGTTGCTGCGCCCTGGCTCTGGACTGAGTCCGGAAGGGCCGAACGAACGGCGGAATCGATGTAGAACGGCGAAGCGATCAGCCATGCGGCGAGCACGAGAACGGCGGGCAGCGTAGCCCAAATGACAACATAGCTGCCGTGGTATCCGGGCAGGGAATGCAAGTTGGCGAGCTTGCCGCCTGATTGGGCGAACGAACGGGCTCGACCGGCAAAAAAAGCAATGAAACCAATCACAACAATGATCAGGAGAAGGAGCGAAGTACTCATCGGCACGTCTCCGCGGCGGGACCATCAAAAGCCGCCGGCAAAATCGAATGAATGCCTGTCCCGGCGCAGCGGAACGCCGCGCCGGGACCTGTCTTGATCAGAGCATGTTACCGGCTTCGAAAGACTTGCGGATTTCTTCACGCTCGGCGTCCGGAGCCGCAACCAGGCCGTAGTCGGCGAGCGGGCTGTCCGGGCCGATCATCTGGTCGTCGATGAAGAATTCGACATATTCCTTGAGACCCGGGATCACGCCGAGGTGAGCCTTCTTCACGTAGAAGAACAGCGGACGGGAAACCGGATATTCACCGGAAGCGATCGTTTCGGTGGAGGGAACGACGCCATTGACGGTCGCGACCTTCAGCTTGTCGGCGTTGTTTTCGTAGAACGAAAGGCCGAAGACGCCGATGCCGGTCTTGTTGGAAGCGATGCGCGCAAGCGTTTCGGTGTAGTCGCCGTCGATATCGACAGCCATGCCGTCCTTGCGAACCGCGACGCACTTGCTGTGCTGCTGCTTCTCGTCGCTGACGGCAGCCTTGATGACGTCCAGAGCGCCGGCGTCCTTGCAGCCTGCGGCGAGGATCTTCTCTTCGAATACTTCACGTGTGCCGTGCTTCTCGCCCGGGATATAGGCGGCGATTTCGGCGTCCGGAAGCGAAGCGTCGACTTCCGACCACTTCTTGTGGGGGTTGGCGACGAGCTTGCCGTCGACGACGACTTCGGCGGCGAGCGCCTTGTAGAGCTGCTCCGGCTTCAGGGCGAGGTCGGCATTGCCGGCGTCCGTTGCGAAGACGATGCCGTCATAACCGATCTTGATTTCCTGGATTTCGGTCACGCCGGCGGCCTTGCAGGCCTCGACTTCGCTGTCCTTGATCTTGCGCGAGGAATTGGCGATGTCGATCGTGTCTTCGCCGACGCCCTTGCAGAATTCCTTGAGGCCAGCCGAAGAGCCACCGGATTCGACGACCGGGGTCTTGAAGTCAGGGAAAGCCTCGCCGAAGCTCTCGGCGACGATCTTTGCGTAAGGAAGAACGGTGGAGGAGCCGGCGACCTGAACCTGGTCGCGAGCCGCTGCGGCACCCGCGAACGCGGCGGATGCGACCAGCGCCGCTACAGTGAGTTTAAGAGCTTTCATAGATGTTCTCCCGGAAAGGGCTTGTGTTGGTGCGCTAGAGGTTCCTGCGCTCGCCGTATGATCGGCTGCCCTAGTTAGCCGCCGATGGCTACAGCTTTTATGTCAGTTTCATGAAACATTTATGACAACCTATGTCATTGAAGATGCTTATAATTTCTACGCGTTCCAATATTTGGCCGCGCTTTTATGTCAGAAGCGCACGGTAAAAATCGTACCTTTGCCGACTTCGGAATGAATGAGCAGCCGCGCGCGATGGCGGGTAAGAATATGCTTTACGATGGCAAGTCCCAGGCCCGTCCCTTTTTTCGAGCGGCTCGCCTCGACGTTAACCCGATAGAAACGCTCAGTAATCCGCGGCACGTGCTCGGCCGGGATACCCGGGCCATGATCCTTGACCGTCACCTCCGCCTGATGGCCCTCGCCGCCGGTCAGCCGCACATCGACCCTCTTGCCTTCCTGGCCATATTTGCAGGCGTTCTCGATCAGATTCTCAAAGACCTCGACCAGTTCGTCACGATCTCCCTGGACGAAGACAGGCGCGTCGGGCACGTCGAGCGCGATCGTCACGTCGAGCTCGCGCGCAAGCGGCGCGAGACTGTCGCGCACATGCCCGAGCAGCGGAACGAGGTCGACGGTGTCGTCCGGGGCGATGTGCGACTTCAATTCGAGCCGCGACAGCGACAGGAGATCATCGACGAGCCGGCTCATGCGGGTGGCCTGCTCGTGCATGATCGCGAAGAATTTCTCCTGCGCCTTCGGGTCGTTCCGGGCCGGCCCCTGCAGCGTCTCGATGAAACCGCGCAGCGATGCCAGCGGCGTGCGCAGCTCATGGCTGGCATTGGCGACGAAGTCGGACCGCATCCGATCGATGCGGCGGGCCTGCGAGATGTCGCGATAGGTGAGCAGGAAGACGCGCTGGGCCGGCCCTTCGTCTCCTGTGTCGGCCGGCGCAACGCGAACGACATAGATCGCATCCGAAGGCAGGCGCTCGGTATGTTCGATCTGATTGATCTTGCCCGTCGCAATGGTCTCGCGCACCATGTCGAGAATGCCGGGCGAGCGCACGCGGGCGGAAAGGTAGGTGTCTTTCGGAATGGTCCCGAAGGCCTTCTCGGCGGCCAGATTCTGGAAGAGGACGGTTTCGTCGGCCGCGACGACGATCACTGGCATGTCGAGTGCGTTCAGCACCGGGATCAGCGGGTCCATCGACTTCTCGACCGTGGCCGGCGCTGCCTCAGGCACCGGCTGCGCCACCGGCGCGCTCCGGTTGAGGACGGCCGCGACGAGAACGATCCAGAAGGGCAGAATGGCCAGCACGTGAATGCCCGCGAAGCCGGCGAGAACCGCAAGCACGACGGACAGGCCGAGAACCCAGCGTTCGGCCTTCAGCCTCGGCAGCAGGGTTCGCCAGAACACCTTCGCGCCATCCAACACAATACCCTCGTCGCTCAATCTGCCGTCTCCCGACCCAATGACGTTGCCGTAATGCTTCCGGACCATCGACGCGACCGGCGGATGGGGGCGGCGAGGAGACCACCTCGCGACCCTGCCTCGCTCCGGCCATGAAGGCAGAGAGATAGCGGTGCTTCATGACATGATTTTCACGACATGCTTGAATCCGCAATGCAATTATGGCCTCCTCCGAAGAAATCCAGCGAGCGGAAGGAAGACGGATGGCACTCGAGGAAGCACCTGCCGCGGCAAAGCCTGAAAGTCGGGCGGTCGAATTGAATATCGGCGGCAAGACCCGCGTCTTCGAGGTCGACGACCCAGAATTGCCGAAATGGATCGACGACGCGGCCTTCGACTCGGACGACTACCCTTACGAGAAAAAGCTCAGCGAGGAGGAATACGAGGAGACGCTGACGAGGCTGCAGATCGAATTGGTCAAGGTCCAGTTCTGGCTGCAGGCGACCGGAAAACGGGTGATGGCGGTGTTCGAAGGACGCGACGCGGCCGGCAAGGGCGGCGCCATCCACGCGACCACGGCCTACATGAATCCCCGCTCGGCACGCACTGTCGCGCTTACCAAACCCACGGAGACGGAACGCGGCCAATGGTATTTCCAGCGCTATGTGGCGACCTTTCCGACGGCCGGCGAATTCGTCCTTTTCGACCGCTCCTGGTACAACCGCGCCGGCGTGGAACCGGTCATGGGCTTCTGCACGCCGGAGCAGTACGAGCATTTTCTCAAGCAGGCGCCACGCTTCGAAAAGATGATCGTCGACGACGGCATCCATCTCTTCAAGTTCTGGATAAACATCGGCCGGGAGATGCAATTGAAGCGGTTCCATGACCGTCGCCACGATCCGCTGAAGATCTGGAAGCTGTCGCCCATGGATATCGCGGCATTGAACAAGTGGGACGACTACACCGAGAAGCGCGACCGGATGCTGAAGGAAACACATACGGAACACGCGCCTTGGACCGTCATCCGCGGCAATGACAAGCGCCGCGCCCGGATCAACCTGATCCGCCACATACTCAAGAGCCTCGACTACGACGGCAAGGACAAGGCGGCGATCGGCGAGGTCGACCACAAGATCGTCGGCTCCGGACCGGGCTTCCTCAAGTGATCGGCTGCGCCCGCGTCATTCGCCCGGCAACACACGGATCGCAAAAAGGTCCAGGCTGTTGCCGGTGCCGCTGACGTCGCTGTTGATCACGAGCCTTCCAGGGCTGTTCGGAGCAGGCTTGCGATCGAAACTGACCTTGAACAGCATGTCCAGCCGCTCGTCATGCGCCGTGAAACGGTGACGGCCGCAGTCGCCAAGCGTCGAGAACTCGCACTCGACGGCGAATTCCGTGGTCTTGCCCGGCGTCGCCTGCACCGTCAGGGCGAGCGTCGAGGATTTACCCGAGAGTTGCTCGAGGGCATCGACCGGAATCTCGATCGCCACGTCGCCGTCCTTCGTCGCCACCGCCGACGTCAGCCGCAGGCGCTCGCCGCCGTCCTCGTCGAACGGGTCCGCTTTCGCGCGGGGACCAGGCTTGACCGCCGCGACGTCCGTCGGCATGAAAACCTCCAGCCAATCGCCGGTAAAACCATCCTGCGCCCGAAGCGTCTGCAAGCCTGCGCCGCCGCTGAAATCCTCCGACTCCACCGTCGCCGGCGGATTGGCGACATTTGTGTCGGACAGTGGCTTGAGGAGATCATTGGTCTGGACCCACCAGACGGCGGCCCCCGCCGCCGCCACGAGCGTCGCAACGACCATGGCGTAAGAAAGAAGACGACCGCGTTTGCGCTTGGGCGGTCGTTTGTCCGTGACGCCAAGATCGGGCGCTGAGGCGCCGCTCCTGCCGGGATCATCGGCTCTTCCGCCTTCGGCGGCGGGCCGCGCCGAGCCAAGGGCGCCATCGCGCTCGGCACGCAAGCCTCCAAGCCCCCCCTCCGCCTGCGCCGGAGCGCGCCTGTCGGCCTTGAATTCCGGCTCCCGCCGCTCGGAAACCTGGGCGGCGACTGAGGCGCGCTCGGCGGCTTCGCCCTTTGGCGTTGCATCTCCGAGATTTACGACCGGAGTGGCCGCAGCGCGCGCCTTCAAGGCGGCGCGTTCTTCCGTTTCGATAGCGTGGATGATGGCTTCGAGACGATGCCGTTGCCGCGCGATGACGTCCGGATCCTCGATCTGCTGCTTCTGCAAACCGTTTTCCAGTGCCTGGCGCGCCGACTGATAGATGCGCGCGCGGATCTCCGCATTGCTCCGGTCCGACCGTTCCAGTGCATTCCTGATCGCAGTCTCGAGTCCGCTCACATCAAATCCTTCTGCGCGAAAGCCTTCCGGCTGCGGCAAGGTGCTTTCGAACTTCCCGCGGGTATGGCCCGCCGCCGACCGCCACACGCCGTTGCTTTTGTTAAGGATTGGGTAACTGCTGCTTTCTGAATCTGCAAGTCCGGTGGCGTGATCGGTCGTTGTTCCTCGGGGAAAATATAGGCCTCGCGGCCAATGACGCAGTAGGCAAGCGCCTCCGTTGCTGCTATTTGTTTTGACGTTTACGCAAACGTCAAAGATGCGATGGAGAATTTTCGATGTCGTTGCCGCCAATTCTTTCCGGAAAGACGAGATTGCCGGTTGTCGGCGCGCCGCTTTTCATCGTCTCGCATCCCCCGTTGACGATCGCTCAATGCAAGGCAGGCGTCATCGGCGCCTTCCCGGCACTCAACGCTCGGCCGCAATCACAGCTCGACGAATGGCTGGCGGAGATCACCGAAACGCTCGCCGACCACGACGCCAAGCACCCCGACCGGCCGGCGGCTCCTTTCGCCGTCAATCAGATTGTGCATAAGTCCAACGCGCGGCTCGAGCAGGACCTGATGCTCTGCGTCAAATACAGGGTGCCGATCGTCATCTCCTCGCTCGGCGCCGTACCGGAGGTGAACGCCGCCATCCATTCCTATGGTGGCATTGTCCTTCATGACATAATCAACAACCGCCATGCGAATTCCGCGATCCGCAAGGGCGCCGACGGGCTGATCGCGGTCGCCGCCGGTGCCGGCGGACATGCCGGAACCCTCTCGCCCTTCGCGCTCGTCCAGGAAATACGCACGTGGTTCGACGGGCCGCTGCTACTCTCGGGCGCGATCGCCACCGGCGGAGCCATCCTCGCCGCCGAGGCCATGGGGGCGGACATGGCCTATATAGGCTCTCCCTTCATCGCCACCGAAGAGGCGCGCGCCAGCGACGCCTATAAGCAGATGATCGTCGAGAGCAATGCGGCCGACATCGTCTATTCCAACTATTTCACCGGCGTTCACGGCAACTATCTCAAAGCGTCGATCCGTGCGGCCGGCATGGATCCGGACAATCTGCCGGAGGCGGACCCTTCCAAGATGGACTTCAGCACGGCGACCGATGGCGCCAAAGCATGGAAGGACATCTGGGGCTGCGGCCAGGGAATCGGCGCCGTGCGCGAGATCGGCACCGTCGCCCAACTCGTCGACCGGCTGGAGCGAGAATACAACGCGGCGCGCACCCGCCTCGGCTTCGGCTGCTACGGCGACGTTCGGCCGGAGAAGGAATTTTCAACTTCTCGAAACTGACGGCTTGAAATCTTGCCGCTTTGCGTTTATCAGCGCCTCACATTCGTTCCGCGGGCTGCCGCGGAACCGCCCAAGGGCCGCTTTAGCTCAGTCGGTAGAGCACATCATTCGTAATGATGGGGTCACGTGTTCGAGTCACGTAAGCGGCACCATCTCTGTCCTAAAATCATCGTGACGCCGCTTGACCTCCTGCCGTTGCGAGCAGTGCCTTCCTCCACGTCTGCCATCAGGCGCAGCCTATATCCATGGGCATATAGTGCTCGGCCCATGAAGGCGCTAACATCCGCCCCATTGGAACTATCGATATGGCGCTCAGGTGAATTTTTTATATTGAATTAAACGCGTTCTTGCGCGGCGCCGCGTGCCTACCCAGGCACCGCGGCGCATCTTATGAGGGCGGCGGGCATGCACGCGCGAAGTGTCATTGAGATCGCGGACACCAAAGGCATTGTCCCCGTTCAGTTGATACTGGCAGGGTATTGGGCTAGCCAAGACCGTCTCGTGGCATTCATATTGAACGGCGTGACTCCCCAGTCGATCGACCTGGTCCTGGATCCGATCGTAAGCACGTTGCCGATATTGATCCCTGGCGTGCTCTACATCGACATCCGCGACAAGGCTCGCGTATGCGAGGCCGTGCGATCCGCCGAGGAGATTTTTGCCGCCAGCAGAACCTTTCGCCGCCTGGCGGTTTGCTATGGCGCTCGGCGGGGCATCGTTCGGCCCGTAACTACGGCTATCGGCGAGTTGGACAGCCGGGCTCTGCGCCAACCGTCCGCGTTGGACACCGACGGGTGCGGCAAAAGCCAAACACAGCCTGGAAATCCGCTTCTCGGCAACCGTCCGCGCGTAGTACATTCGAGGCCCGAAAATGACATGCCAGTTGCGGCACCAGCTCGCTTCGATTGGCGTCCGATCGGCGCAGCGGTCGGTCCTTGACGCGGCAAAAATGACCGGAGCTTCAACTGATCCTGACAATAGATCCCCCGACGCGTGCGTCGTTTTGAATGCGGCCTGTCTGACCAAAACGATTGCGCTCGAAACGCGACGTTAAATATCTTTGTTTTTGGTGCATGTCGTTGTCCAAAACCGCTGCACACTTTGGGCGACCTGCATTAGTCGAGCTCAAAGCTCTCCTTGTAGTCCTGCTTGAGGTTCGCGGGTTGATCCTCTTTCCGCAGAAAGCAGTTGCCGATAACGAGGCACTCGATCTCCGTCCCCATGAAGCAGCGGAAGGCGTCCTCCGGGGTGCAGACAATCGGCTCGCCGCGGACGTTGAAGCTCGTATTGACGAGCACAGGACAGCCGGTCGTCTCCTTGAATGCGGTCAGCAGTTCCCAATAGCGCGGGTTGGTGTCCCGATGCACCGTCTGTACCCTCGCCGAATAATCGACATGCGTAACGGCCGGAATCTCCGAACGCGGAACGTTCAACCTGTCTATGCCGAACAGCATTCCCTCATCAGGGCTTTGATGCAGTCTGCGCCGGTCGAGCACATCCCCGACCAGCAACATATACGGACTATCGGTGTCGATATCGAACCATTCCGCCACATCCTCGCGCCTGACCGAGGGAGCGAAGGGACGGAAGCTTTCACGGTACTTGACCTTGAGATTGAGTGTCTTCTGCATTGTCGGCGAGCGCGGATCGCCCAGTATCGACCGGGCGCCCAAGGCGCGGGGCCCGAATTCCATGCGCCCTTGCATCCACCCGACCGCCTTCTCCTCGACAAGCGCATCCACCGTAGCTGCTATCAGCGCATCGTCGCCCAGCACCGTGTAAATCGCCCCAGCGGCCCTCAAGCGTTTCTCGATATCCGCCTGATCGTAGGCCGGCCCGAGATAGGCGCCCGCCATCGCGTCCCTTTCATTGGGAGCGCGATCGTTGGCGAGGTATCCATGCCAGGCCGCAAGCGCCGCGCCGACCGCACCCCCTGCGTCGCCAGCGGCAGGCTGGATCCAGATGTCATCGAAAACGCGTTCCTTCAGCAGCTTGCCGTTTGCCACGCAGTTCAGGGCCACGCCGCCGGCAAGGCACAGATGACGCTCGCCCGTTTCGCGCCGGGCGAAGCGGGCAAGCCTCATGACGACCTCTTCCGTTACCGCCTGTATCGAGGCGGCCATATCCATTTCACGTTGAGTCAAAGGGGATTCCGGCTTTCTCGGTTCAGCACCGAACAGCTGATGAAAGGCAGGTGACGTCATCGTCAGGCCCGTGCAGTAGTTGAAGTAACGCTGATCGAGCCTGAACGACCCGTCCTCCCGCAGATCGATCAGGTTGTCGAGAATCTTCTTCACAAAGAGTGGGCGGCCGTAAGGCGCCAGGCCCATCACCTTGTATTCGCCGGAATTGACCTTGAAGCCCGTATAGTACGTGAACGCGGAATAAAGCAGCCCGAGCGAATGCGGAAAGCGTATCTCCTTTAATATATCGAGAGTGTTGCCGCGGCCATGGCCGAGCGATGTCGTGCACCACTCTCCGACGCCATCCATCGTCAAGACCGCAGCGCTTGCATAGGGCGAAGGAAAGAAAGCGCTGGCCGCGTGCGCCAGGTGATGCTCCGTGAACAGGAGGGAGCCGGACCAGTGCTTCGATCCTGCAAGCTTGCCGAGCTGCTGGCGCAACAGCTTCTTCTGAAACAGCTTTTCCTTGATCCAGAGCGGCATTGCCATCCTGAACGAGCGAAAACCCCTGGGAGCTGTCGCCAGGTAGGTTTCCAGCAACCGCTCGAACTTCAGGAACGGCTTGTCATAAAAGACGACATGATCGACTTGCGCCATGTCGCACTCGGCCGCGGCGAGGCAGTAGTCGATGGCATTGGCCGGAAAGCCAGGGTCGTGCTTCTTGCGCGTGAAGCGCTCCTCCTGAGCGGCGGCAACGATGCGCCCATCCTCGATCATCGCTGCCGCGCTGTCGTGGTAAAACGCCGAGATACCGAGAATACGCATGAACGGCTCGGATTAGAACAAGGTGTAGACGAACGGCGCCACTGCCGTGCCCTGAGTCAGGACCACCAACGCGCCGAAAACACCGAGCACGATGAATATTGGCAGGAGCCAGAACTTCTTGCGGACGCCCATATAGGTCCAGAGTTCACGTACCAGTTCCATCTCGTTTCTCCTCCCCGGTCAGATGTCCCCCCATCCGCCGGTATCAGAATTGATTGCGCATGGTCACCGGTTCGGGTTCGTGCGGGGGTCGCGTCTTCCAGTAAGTGCCGGCTGATCGATCAAACGACGCGCCGAGCGGGTCGTAACCGCGCCACCTCAACCAAAGGCCGATCGGCACGAAAGTGGTGACATAGATCGCAAGCATCACCACCGGATTGACGACCCTGAACAGCAGTAGACCGAGTTTGGTCCAGAGCCGATTCGGCAAGGAAAGCCAGTCGGGAAAGGCCAACGCCGCGATGATGAGGACTGCACCAATGACGGCAAGCGTCGTCGTAAGGAGCGAGAGCGAACCCGTAATCAGCCATCTTGCGAGCACGAAGGCGAGAAGAATGCCTCCGACCGTATAGCCGAAGCTTTTGTTGGAGGGGCCCTCCGGCGCATGCTCGATAAAGGCTTCGTGCGAACTGTTCATTCTGGCACTTCCTTTGAAAGTCAGTGCTAAATCTCTCAAATATCAGCTTGGCCGCAATGCACTCACGAAATGAGAACTATAGAACCGACGGCAGTCAATCCGGTCAATATACCATTGGATATAGGTGTTTGAGCCCGATCCAACTTTAGCGCAGCGATCAGGAAGCTTAAGCTCCTGCACTCAAATTCTGCGAGACATCATCGCCAAAAATCGGTATCTTTCGGTCCGCAAAATACATTGTAACGCGAATTCTGATCTGCTCTTTAAATAAGTATTTCGGCGCGACGAGCCTCTTTACGGGCTCCCAAAATCGTCAAAGCGAGAAAGGCAACGCCCGAGTTTTCGGCGGTCGAAGACGGCACGACTCGCTGACGGATTTGCGAGAGGAGGACACATGTCATGAAGATGCGGCATCTCGGGCTCCTGTTATGTGGGCTCCTCGGCTTGTACCTGTTGATCAGTCCCATTTACGCTTTGCTGCACTTTAGGCAATTCGCATCTCTGACCCCGCATCTCATGCGTTATGTGGTAGTACCCGGACTGCTGGGATTTGCGTTCGTGGCCGTCGGTCTGCTTGCAAAACCCCGTTTCTCCGTAATGGTGGGCACCTGCGGCTTAAGCGTATTAGCGGGCCTGTTCCTTTTCGAAGCACTGCTCACCGTCAAGAGCGTCTCGGTCCGCCTGGGAATGCTCGGCCAGCTCAACGAAGCGCAAGCCGAAACGCTGGGGCGCATGACGAATGCAGTTCGCGGCTTTACGCTTCGTGGCCTCAACCGTCGGTCCGGTACCGAAGAGCTTTCTAAAGCCTTGCTGTCTGGCTTTCCATCGTCGCAGGTGGTGCTGTGCACATCGGAAAGCGATATCGTCAGCTACACCGCAGACCGCTACGGTTTCAACAATCCGGACCAGGTATATGGCGGCAAGCTGGATTTGGTGCTCCTTGGGGATTCATTTGTCGAAGGCTTCTGCCTGCCTCCGGGCGAGGACCTTGCATCGCAGTTGCGGAACGGCGGCCTTGCCGCTGTAAGCTTAGGCATAAGGGGAAACGGTCCTCTGCTCGAACTCGCGATGCTGGGCCGTTTCGGCGAGGAGCTCCGGCCCCGGCACGTCATGATGGCGTTCTTCGAAGGCAATGACTGGGAGAATCTCGAGAAGGAGCTGACGGTGCCATGGCTCCGCTCCGCGCTCTCATCGGAGGCAAATTACGGATCGCAGTCGACCGCGCAAGAAACCATGCGAGCCGCCCGGATGATAATGGGCGAGCTAAACAAACGGCCGGTAACGATGGCCGACTTGGTTTCAAAAACCGCCATGATCCGCAATTTCGTCGCCCTGCAGCAAACTTTCACGCAGCTTGGGCTGATCTACCCGAAGATTGCTCACACCATACCGGAGTTCAGGGATACGTTGCACCGTGCGAAAACGCTGACCGAGAGCTGGGGCGGCACTTTTACTCTGGTCTATGTGCCGAGGGCCGACCGTTTCATGGGGTCGCTCTCGTCGGATCGTATCATCGATCAACTCAAGACGATGGTGCTCGATGCGGCTAAAGCGGAAGGTATTGCAGTGGTCGATCTCCATAAAGCTTTTCGCAGCCATCCCGAACCTGCGCGTATGTATGCCCCGGACCATCATTTCAGCCGTGAGGGCGCAAGCCTTGCCGCAGATGTGATCTTGCGCCACCTGGGAGCGATTGAACAAAGCCCGAAGAATATCGCCGTAATTAAATGAATTGGCCAACGGCCGGCACAACGTTTCGCGCAGGCCGGGCACATAGTGCATATCATCCAAAAGTGTGCAGCGGTTTTGGGTCGACGACATGCACAAAAACAAAGACCTACTGCATGTTTCCTTAAATCGGCTACGGGTTAGGAAACATCCAGTAGCACCCGCGCGCCAATTGTTGCGAGCGCCACAGCATCAATCATTGCCAAGCTGCAGTTTGCTCGAGAGATTGGCGAGTTCCACACGGGTGGTGATGTCGAGTTTGCTGTAAACGCTATGAAGGTGAAGCTTGACGGTACCCGGCGCGATTCCGAGCCGGGCGGCGATCTCCCGGCTGCGCAGACCGGCGGCCGCGAGGCGGGAGACCTCAATCTCGCGCGGCGTCAGTTTCTTTAGAACCTCTTCACGCGCCGCGTCGCCCTTACGGATCCGATCGAGTGCGGCGTGCAATGTTTGATCGGTGAAACAGGTGCGACCGGCCGCTACCGCCCGGATGCATTCGACCAACGCACTTGGCGCCTGCTCCTTGAGCACGATACCATTGACGCGATGCCGCGTCGCTTCGGCGAGATGCTCGTCGCTGATGTCGGCGGTAAGAACGATGAGCGGCAAATCCGGCCGGTCGCTGCGGAGGCGACGAATGAGCTCGATCCCGTTCATATCCGGCATCCGCAGATCGAGGACCACGAGATCGACCATTTCGGCCATAACGACCTCGATCGCGTGTCGAGCGCTTCTGCATGTCGCGACGACGCGCCAGCCCGACTCGGCTTCGATCAAGCGGCGCAAACCGTCCAAGATGATCAGATGGTCATCGACGACAACGACGCGCAGATTCATCGATGTGTCGGGATCCTGATGATTATCCGCGTCCATTGTTCCACCCGGTCTATTGTGAGTTGTCCGCCATGGGCGGCCACACGTTCGCGCAGGCTACGCGGGCCAAGCTTGCCGCTCTCCAGCTCCGCATGCTCGACCCGCCGGTCGAAGCCGAAGCCTTTTCCGTTATCGTCCACCGTCAAAGCGATGGTGCCAGCATCGAGGCGCAGACTGGCATTGAGCGTTCGCGCCGCGCCATGGCGTACGGCATTGGCAGTCGCTTCCGAGGTCATGCGGCTGAGCTCGTAGATCATCGTTGCCGGCAAATGAAGATCGGGTGGCTCCAGAACAAAGTGAAAATCGATCGACCATTGCTTGCGCAACCGTTCAGCCAGGGCGTTAAATTGAAGGGCGAGCGGCGACTGGCCGGCATGGCGGTCGTCTTGGCCCGGTTCAAGCGCGCGGATGAACGTACGAAGGTCGCGCTGTTCATCGGCAAGCATGGCCTGGATCGCGACCAGACGACGATCGAGCTCCTCCGGAGCACCGCCGGCGGATGCGCGCAGCGCCTGGAGGTGAAGAGCCGTGCCCGCCAGAGATTGGAGAACGCCGTCGTGAAGGTCGCGTCCGATCCTCAGCCGCTCCTCGAGGGCGGCCGCGTCGCTCAGTCTGCGCACCAATATGGCTTGCTCGAACAGCGCCTTCAGCCTGTCGGCGATAATCTCAGCGACCGCCACGTCGTCGAGCGTCGGCGTCGGCGGATCCAGCAAAAAAAGGCGCGCTTCGAGGTCATTCACCTGAAACTGCACGGAAACCGCCGAAACCATGGAAAAGTCGGCGATGAGGGCCGGGGAAATCGGCGGGGCGTCACCGGTCCATCGATCGAACCGCCCGTCGCCCCGGTGGACGAGCAGGCGCGCGCGCTTCGCATCGGTGACGAGGAGACTTGCGCGCTGCAGCCCCGCCGCCGTCCACGGCAGATAGGCGTCCGGCGGCAACCGTTTAACGTGCGAAGCCCCATTCTCCCACACCGCGAGATTGGTCCACGGCTCCTCACCGTCGCTCCAGATCAAGAGTGCGCGCGGTACACGCGTCACATGCGCCGCATAATCCAGCGCCGCGGCAGCCGGCCAGTCACGCCCCTCCGGCTGCGCGGGTGCCCGCTCGACCAATCGCAGCAGCTCGGTGCGCACGGCCTCCTGATGGGAACCGAGCCAGATCAGGACGGTGGCCGCCATCGCCACGAAGAGTATGCGCGACAATTCCAAAGCTGAGTCGACGTGCGGATCGCGCAGGACGGCCGTATCGGAAACCGTCGCGTACAGCAGAACAGCGAAGCACACGGCAGCGGTCCAGAGAGCCCCCCTCCAGCGCCAATGCAGCGTCGCGGAAAGCAATAGAAAGGGCGTGAAGATGAAGGATGGGCCGGACACCCGTTGAGTGAGAAACACAAGGACGACGAAGGCAGTTACGTCGACCACATGGCGTATCAAGGTTCCGCGAACCCGCGAGATCTCGGCATTCAGAACGCGGAAAGCAGCGACGACGGCGTAGCAGAGGTAGGCGGCAAGAATTGCAAAGACGAGCTCGCTGCCGAATGCCGGGTTCGTCGCCTCCAACTGAACGATGAACAAGCTACCTACCGCCGCCATAACGCGGCCGATGGCAATGACCTTATCCGAGCGGGCACGAAATGTATTGATCCACGTTTTTCGACCGATCGCGGCACCCTGATCGCTTTCGAAACGCCCATGCGCGAGTGTGCGAAACCATAGCCTGATGCTATCGAGCGGACCGCTCAGGAAGGGCCGCCAGTTGGAGAGATCGAATGCACGGCGCATGAAGGCCCGCGAAGCTCTCATCTTAGGGTTAGGACCTCGATATAGATCAATGGCAGCCGCGCGACCTATTTGCCGAAATACTTTGGAGCGGCGCCCCATCCCACAAAATATAACTACCGATATACTCAACCATACAGGCTGCGGAGCCCGGACTCAATGTTGCCTTCACAGTGAAGCGGAGCTGCTTCGTCCAGGCGAGGCAACGACCTCCGCCGGGGTTCGAGCTGGCGCCGCTGATTTCAGGTAAAGAAATACCGAGTGAGGTGGAAGAACACCGGCGCGGCGAAGCTCAAGGAATCCATCCGGTCGAGTACGCCACCGTGCCCGGAGATCATCGTTCCCCAGTCCTTCACTCCCATCGAGCGCTTCACGGCGGAAAGGGCGAGGCCACCGAGAAAGCCCATGGCGACAATGGCGAGTGCCATCGCAGCCGCCTCGAGCGGCGTGAACGGCGTTATCCACCAGAGGGCGGCACCGGCGGCGACGGCGGAAAGCCCGCCGCCGAGGAGACCTTCCACCGTCTTCGACGGGCTGACGACGGGCGCGACCTTCGTCCTACCGAAGAGCTTTCCGAAGACATATTGCATCACGTCGCTGAACTGCGCGACGGTGATGAGGAAGAAGAGCAGCAGGAAGCCCTCGCGCGGACGGCCCGGAACGTCGAGCGTCAGCAATGCAGGTGCATGGCTGATGCAATAGACCGTCAGCATCAGGCCCCATTGGATGCGCGACACCCGCAGCAGAAACTGCTCCGGATCACCCTTCAGCGCTGCGAGGCTCGGCAGCAGAAGGAAGCCATAGACCGGGATGAGGATCGTAAACAGCGCATACCAGTCGATCCAGATCAGCCAATACTGAAGCGGCAGCAGCACGTAGAAGGCGGCGACCAAAGGCAGATGATCGGCCGCGCGGGTCGGCGTCAGCGATACGAACTCGCGCAGCGTGTAGAACGAGGTGAGCGCAAAGAGCACCACGGTGACGCCGCGGCCGAGGCCGAAGCTGACCGCGAAGATCGCGACCATCACCCACCAGGCCCTTATGCGGGCGTTGAGATTATCGACCGTCGCCCGTCCGCTCTCCGATGCCACCCGGCGCGAGAGTGCGAAGCCGATCACCGATGCGACGGCGAGAAGGCCGCAGATGCCGGCGAAGAGAACGAAAAGCTTGTCGTTCAGGGACATGGCGGCCTCATTCAACCGGATCTGACGCGAGCGCCGCGACCGCCGCCCGGGCGCGTTCGAGAAAATTATCCTTTTCCTCGCCCGTTTGCAGAGCGATCGGCGCGCCGAAACGGACCGTGCAACTGATGGGAACGGGCAGGAATGTTCCCTTCGGGAAGGCGCGGGAGGGATTGTCGAGATAGGTCGGGATCAGTTCGACATCCGGGAATTCCTGCGACAGCCAGTAAATCCCGCTCTTGAAGGGTCCGGGGAGGCGCTCGCTGCCGCGCGTGCCCTCGGGGAAGAGAATGAGCGACTCGCCTTCGGCGAGCACGCCACGCAAGGGCGCAAGTGCTGCCCCGGGCGGCCCCTGCGTGGACCGATCGATGAGCACGGCATTCAGCACATTCAGCGCAATATGGCGCCGGACCTTGCCCGCGCCCCAATAGTCGGCCGCCGCGATCGGATGCGTCGATGCGCGCAGCCGCCGCGGCAAGGCCGACCAGATCAGAAGCGCGTCGAGGTGGCTCGCGTGATTGGCGAAATAGATGCGCTGGCGCATCTCCGGCGCCGAGGCGATCCAATGTGCCTGCCCGCCGACGAGAAACCGCGTGAGAGCGATCAGCACGATGTCGATCAAGGCTTCGCCGCTCCCGAAAGGCGCGAGACGATCGCCCTCGTCCGGGTCGCGCAGGTGAGAAGCGCCCCGATCAGGATGATCCAGCCTGCGAGATAGAGCACGAAGCGCTCTGTCGTCAGCATCGCCTCGCCGAGCGCAAGCAAGGACGCAAGGCTCATCAGCGCCATGCGGTGCTGCTTCGCCATAGGGCCGCGAAAGTCCTGCGCCTGACCGAGCGAGCCGCCGAAGACGCGCACATAGGCGGTCAATGCCGCCGCAAGGGCGCCCGCCCAGCCGAGCCAGCCCGCACCGGCGGCGTAGCCGAGCGCCACGATGAGCAGCGTATCGGCGATGCGGTCGGGAAACTCGTTATAGAGCGCGCCGACCGGAGAGCCGCGCCCACCCTCGACCGCCACCATGCCATCGAGAAGATTGCACAGGAGGCGCAACTGGATGCCGGCGATTGCCACGAGATAGAGAAGCGGCCAGCGCGGCGCCCAAAACAGAGCCGCGGCTCGATCGCGGCGAACACGATGCTGAAAAGGGAAATCTGGTTCGGCGTGACCGGCGTTTTCAGAAGCAGCGCCGTCAGCCGCCGCGCGAAGCCGCTGTCGCGCGCCGCGATGGGGCGCCGGTCTGCGCCCGGCCCTTCAGCCTCTCCGCCCTCGGGAGCGACACTCATCTTCGTGGAAATCAGCCCCTCACAAATTTATGATTGCAATCTGTCTTAAAACAACTCCGCACTCAAGACCATATGCCCGCGTCGCTTCAGTCTTCGTCGCCGATGAAGCGGTAGCCAACGCCCGGTTCGGTGCGGATGATCTTCGGGTCGCCGGGATCGCGCTCGATCTTGCCACGCAATTGGCCGATGAAGACCCGGAGATAATGCAGGTCCTCTCCGTGGGCCGCGCCCCAGACGGAAGTGAGCAGCGTCTTGTGGGTGACCACGCGGCCGGCATGGCGGGCGAGCATTGCGAGCAGGTCGTATTCCTTCGGCGTCAGCCGCAGGGTCTCGCCGTCGCGGGTGACGACGCGCCTGACGAGGTCGATCGACAGGCCCTCGGCCGAGAGCTGCGCCTCTGCCCCCTCCATCTGGATACGGTGGCGAAGTGCGGCGCGGATGCGCGCTGTCAGCTCGCCGATGCCAAAGGGCTTTTCGATATAGTCGTCGGCGCCGAGATCGAGGGCGGCGATCTTCTCGCTCTCGCGGTCGCGCGCCGAAAGGATGATGATCGGCACCTGCGACCAGGCGCGGATATTGGCGAGGACATCCTTGCCGTCCATGTCCGGCAGGCCGAGATCGAGGATGATGACGTCCGGTGCCGCCGTCGCCGCCGTCTTCAGCGCCTCCTGACCGGTTGCCGCCTCCACCACCTCATAACCCGCCGCTCCGAGCGCCGGACGAAGGAACCGCTGGATCTGCGGCTCATCGTCCACCACAAGAATACGCTCCACCGTCATCCGCGCTCCTTCTCCGAGAGGTCGGCTTCGGCGGCCGGGAACCGCATGGAAATACGCGTCCCGCGGCGCTTCACCGCCGGGCTTTCCGCCTTGATCTGTCCGCCCATGGCCTCGACGAAGGCTTTGGCTATCGAAAGGCCGAGCCCTGTTCCGAGCGAGCGCCCGTCCGGCTTTCCTTTGCGGAAGAATTTTTCGAACACATGCTCGAGATCGGCCGGTGCTATCCCCCTGCCGAGGTCGGTGACCGAAAGCACCACCTCGTCTCCCTCCTTCCGGGCATAGATGCTGACCGGCTCCTCGCCGCCGAACCGGTTGGCGTTGTCGAGAAGGTTGAACAGCACCTGCCCCAAAAGCACGCTGTCGCCGCGCATCAGCGGCAGGTCGGCGGCGATGCTCGTCTCGAATTCGCGGTCGGGAAAATACTTGCGCGCCCGCTCCAGGGCCGAGCGAATGACGTCCGCGACATCGACCCAGTCGCGCTTGGCATTGATTGCCCCCGCCTCGATCCGCGTCATGTCGAGCAAGTTGGCGACGAAGCGCATCAGCCTGTCGCTTTCCTCCTCGATCGATTTCAGGAGGTCCTCTCTGCTTTCCGCAGTCATTCGCGCGCCGAGCTCGCGCAGACTTGTGACCGCCCCCGTGATGGTCGCCAGCGGTGTTCTCAGATCGTGGGACAGGGACGAAAGCAGGGCGGCGCGGAATTTGTCGCCTTCGAGCTGGGCCGCCTGTTGGAGGCTTTCGCGGGACAGCCGCGCGCGATCGACGGCGATCGCCGTCTGGTCGAGGATGGCTGCAAGCGCTCGCTCCTCGTTTATCTCCAGCGGATTGGCGTTCTGCACGAAACCGCAAACCCCGACGACGCCGTGCGGGCTCGTCAGCGGCCTGAACTGAAAGGGACTGGTCGGCAGGGTATCGGTGTCGCTACCGGCGGGCTCCTTCTTTTCGAGGCTCCAGCGCGCCGCCGTCATGTCCGAGACGCCAAGCTCCGTATCCGGCGGCCAGGCGGCTTTCAGCACGAGGTCTTCGCCTTCTGGCAGCAGAAGAACCGCATTGCGCCTCAAGGTCGCCTGGATCTGCGTGACTGTCGCCCAGAGCACGTCGTCCACATCGGCCGTCCCGGAGAGCTTGCGCGAGAAATCATAGAGCGCTTGAGTGGCCGTCGCCCGACGACGGGCGGCTTTCGCCTGTTCGCGAATGCGCGACGCAAGACCGCCGGCAAGAAAAGCCGCCGCAAGGAAAACGAAGAGCGCGAACACCTCGTGCGGCTCGGCGACAGTGAAGGTCCCCACAGGCTCGATGAAGAAGAAATTGTAGGCGAGAACGGAAAACAGCGCAGCCGCAATCGCCGCGACGTAACCTGCGAGGGTTGCCGATGCCAGTACCGCAAGCAGGTACAGAAGCGAAATATTCTGCAGGATGATGAAGCTCTCGATCAAGACCCCAAGCACGGTTGCCGAGATCACGGTGCCTGCCGCGATGGCAAGCGCGCGGCCGAACCCCTTCGGCAAAGCCCGCTTGCGCACGGGCTTCAACGCCGCGGGCGTCTCGCCGCTGTCGGTCACCAGGTGAACGCCGACGCCCGAGGCCCGCTCTGCCAGCGCATCCGGCAGGGATCGGCGCAACAGCCGAAGTGGAAAGCGCTGGCGGCGGGTGCCGATGACGATCTGCGTCGCGTGCTCCCGCCTTGCCAGTTTGAGGATCTCCTCGACGAAATCGCTCCCGACGACGCGGCGCGTCTCCGCGCCCAATTGTTCGGCCAACCGGAAGGTTTCGTCGAGCTGCCGCATTGCCTGACTATCGGCCGAATCGCGATCCGCGCGCTCGATGGAAACGACGATCCAATCGGCGTTCAGGCCCGAAGCCAGACGGCTTGCGGTCCTCACGACCTTTTCCGACAGGCGATCCGGACCGACGCAAACGAGAAGTCTTTCGCCCGCCGCCCAGGGCCCTTCGATGGCGTTCTGCTTGAGGTAGTCGACCATCTGATCGTCAACCCGGTCGGCCGTGCGCCTGAGCGCCAGTTCCCTAAGCGCCGTCAGGTTGCCTAAACGAAAGAAGCGGTCCACGGCGCGTCTGGCGTTTTCGGGCAGGTAGACTTTGCCTTCCTTCAATCGCTCGATCAGTTCTGTCGGCGGCAGGTCCACCAACAGCACGTCGTCCGCGCGGCTCAGCACCGTGTCCGGGATGCGCTCGCGTACCGGCACGCCGGCGATCTGCGCGACGACATCCGAAAGACTTTCCAGGTGCTGAATGTTGACGGCAGTCAACACATCGATGCCCGCGTCGACCAGCTCCTCGATATCCTGATAGCGCTTGGGATGGCGGCTTTCACCAATGTTGGTGTGGGCAAGCTCGTCGACGACGATGACACGCGGACGGCGGGCCAGGGCCGCATCCAGATCGAACTCGTGAAGCGTGCGACCGCCATGGCTCACCTCACGGCGCGGCAGCACCTCCAACCCTTCGAGGAGAGCTGCGGTCTCGCTGCGACCATGCGTCTCCACAAGCCCGATGACGATATCGACGCCTTCCTCCTTAAGGCGCCGCGCGCGCGTCAACATCGCGTAAGTCTTTCCGACTCCGGGTGCGGCGCCGAGGAACACCGTCAGCTTTCCTCTGCTGCCCTTCTCGGCCAGCGCCAACAGGGCATCGGGATCGGGGCGGCGCGTCAGGTCGCGATCATTCTCGGGCATTCAGCGTCTCGAACTCGCTGAGGTTCTTGAGCCATCCAGGGCGAGGTTCAGTTCTAGCACATTGACGCGTGGCTCGCCTATCACCCCGAACAGGCGACCCTGCGTCGCCCTTTCGACGATGCCCCTCACATCAGCTTCCGAGAGGCCGCGTGCCTTGGCGACACGGGCGATCTGGTCCCTCGCGAATTCGGGCGAGATGTGCGGATCGAGGCCCGAACCCGACGCAGTGCCGGCATCGGCGGGAATCTCCCCCGCCAGGCCCGCTGCTCGGAGGCGGTCGATATCGGCAGCCACGCGGTCCTTGAGCTTGACAGAGGTGGTGCCCAGGTTGGAACCGCTGGAGGCGCCGGCGTTGTAGGGTTCAGGGCCGGTCGCCGAGGGGCGCGGCCAGAAATATTTCTCGGAGGCGAAGCTCTGGCCAATCAGCGCGGAACCGATCACGACGCCATCCTTCCGGATCAGGCTGCCATTGGCCTCAGCCGGCATCAGAGCCTGCGCCGTGCCGGTGATCACCAGCGGATAGCCGAGACCGGTGATCGCGGTCAGGCCTAGGGTGAGAACAAGTGCGGGACGGAGTTGATTGAACACGGTCACACCAGATTGAATGTCGAGACGACGACGTCGATGAACTTGATCCCGACGAAGGGCAGGAGAATGCCGCCGAGGCCGTAGACCAGCAGATTACGCCGCAACAGGACGACCGCGCCGACCGGACGATACGTGACGCCCTTCAGCGCCAACGGGATGAGTGCCACGATGATCAGCGCGTTGAAGATGACGGCCGAGAGGATCGCCGACTGCGGCGAGGCGAGGCCCATGAGGTTGAGCGCGCCAAGGGCCGGATAGGTCGTCACGAACAGCGCCGGAATGATGGCGAAATATTTCGCCACGTCGTTGGCGATCGAAAAGGTGGTGAGAGAGCCGCGCGTCATCAGCAACTGCTTGCCGATCTCGACGATCTCGATGAGCTTGGTCGGGCTCGAATCGAGATCCACCATATTGGCGGCCTCGCGCGCGGCCTGCGTACCGGTCTGCATGGCAACACCCACATCCGCCTGCGCGAGTGCCGGCGCGTCATTGGTGCCGTCGCCGCACATCGCGATGAGTCGGCCGCCTTTCTGCTCCTTGCGGATATAGGCGAGCTTGTCTTCCGGCGTCGCCTCGGCGAGGAAGTCGTCGACGCCCGCCTCGGAGGCGATTGCCGCGGCGGTGATCGGGTTATCGCCCGTCACCATGACGGTGCGAATGCCCATGGTACGCAGCGCCGCGAAGCGTTCCTTGATACCGGGCTTGACGATATCCTTCAGGTGAATGACGCCGAGCAGTCTGCCGCCGTCGGCGACCGCGAGCGGCGTGCCGCCTGTGCGGGCGATCCTGTCGACTGCCTGCCGGAACTCCGCCGGCACATTGTCCTCGGGGAGACCGGCGAATTTCAGAATGGCGTCGACCGCCCCCTTGCGCAGACGACGGCCGGCATGGTCGACGCCGGAGAGCCGGGTCTCGGCGGCGAAAGGAACGACTGCGTCCATCCTCGCATCGGGCGCATGCCGGCCGAACTCACCGGTCGCAAGCGCGACGATCGAGCGGCCTTCCGGTGTCTCGTCAGCAAGACTGGCAAGCAATGCGGCATCGGCGAGTTCCGTCTCGGTGACGCCCGGAACCGGTAGGAAGTCGCTCGCCATACGGTTGCCGTAGGTCACCGTTCCGGTCTTGTCGAGCAGCAGAGTATCAACGTCGCCCGCCGCCTCGACGGCGCGGCCGGAGGTGGCGATGACGTTGAAGCGGACAAGCCGGTCCATTCCGGCGATGCCGATCGCCGACAGGAGACCGCCGATGGTCGTCGGGATCAGCGTCACGAGCAGCGCGGAGAGCACGGTGACGGAGAGGGTCGTTGCCGAGTAGCCGGCAAGGCCCCAAAGCGTCACGACCGCAATCAGGAAGATCAGCGTCAGACCGGAAAGCAGGATCGACAACGCGATCTCGTTCGGCGTCTTCTGTCGCCGCGCACCCTCGATGAGCGCGATCATGCGGTCGACGAAGGTCGAGCCTGGAGCGGTGGTGATCCGGACCTTGATCCAGTCTGAAAGGACCTGCGTACCGCCGGTGACAGCAGAGCGGTCGCCGCCCGCCTCGCGGATCACCGGTGCCGATTCGCCCGTGATCGCACTCTCGTTCACCGACGCCACGCCTTCGACCACCTCCCCGTCGGCGGGGATCAGTTCTCCGGCCTCGACCAGAACGAAGTCACCGATTTTCAGCATGGTTGCCGGAATTTCCTGCGTTTCCCGGCCCCCCGGCGAGAGGAGCTTGTGCGCGGTCAGCTCCGATTTGGTGCGGCGCAGAAAGTGGGCCTGCGCCTTGCCACGCCCTTCGGCAACGGCTTCGGCGAAGGTGGCGAAGAGCACCGTGAACCACAGCCAGGCCGCGATCTGGCCTGAGAAGAGCGGGCTGCCGCCTGCGGATACCAGATCGCGGACGAAGAAGAGGGTCACTAGCCCCGCCACGACCTCAGTGACGAAGATGACGGGGTTGCGGACGAGCTGGCGCGGATCGAGTTTGACGAAGGCGGCCGTCGCTGCCGGGATCAGGATCGCCGGGTCGAAGAGGCGCGGCGCGGCTGATTTCGTAAACATGCTGGTTTTTCCTTCAGAAGGTCTGGCCCGAGAGCATGGCGAGATGCTCGATGATCGGACCGAGGGCGAGCGCCGGGAAGAACTGGAGCCCACCCAGGATAAGGATGATGCCTATCAGGAGGCCGACGAAGAGCGGCGTGTCGGTCGGGAAGGTGCCTTTGGACGCCGGCCCGCGCGTCTTGGCGGCAACCGAACCGGCGATCGCGAGCACCGGAACGGCATAGGCGAAGCGGCCGAGCAGCATCGCGATGCCGAGGGTGGTGTTGTACCAGGGCGTATTGCCTGTGAGCCCGCCGAAGGCCGAACCGTTGTTGCCGGCGGCAGAGGTGAAGGCATAGAGGATTTCCGACAGCCCATGCGGACCGGCGGTGCCGACGCTGGCCACGGCGAAAGGCAGCACCGCGGAAATTGCGGTGAAGCCGAGGATCGCGAGCGGCAGAATGAGCACGGCGAACATGGCGTACTTCATCTCGCGCGATTCGATCTTCTTGCCGAGCAGTTCCGGCGTCCGCCCGACCATCAGACCGGCGACGAAAACGGCAAGTATCGCAAAGACCACCATGCCGTAGAGACCGGAGCCGACGCCGCCGGGCAGCACTTCGCCGAGCTGGATGAGGAACATCGGGACGAGACCGCCAAGGCCGGTGAACGAGCCATGCATGCCGTTGACGCCGCCATCCGAAAGTCCGGTCGTGACCGTCGCGTAAAGCGCCGTCATCGCCTGGCCGAAGCGGACCTCCTTGCCCTCCATATTGCCGAGCGCCGGATCGAGCCCGAGCGCGGTGAGGATCGGATTGCCCGCCGCCTCTGCCCAATAGACGACCCCGACGCTTGCGATCAGAAAGGCGAAAGTGACGGCAATGAAGGCCCAGCCCTGCCGGCGGTTGCCGACGAGCTGGCCGAAGGTGTAGAGCAGCGCCGCAGAGACGGACAGCATGGCGAAAATGTTGAGATAGTTCGAAAACGCTGTCGGGTTTTCGAAAGGATGCGCGGCGTTGACGTTGAAGAAGCCGCCGCCATTGGTTCCGAGCTGTTTGATCGCCTCCTGGCTGGCGACAGGTCCGAGGGCGATGGTCTGTTGCGCCCCTTCGAGCGTCGTCGCCGTCACCGAGGCGTGAAACGTCTGCGGCAGGCCCATCGCCACGAAGGCGAGTGCCACGACGACGGCGAGCGGCAAAAGCACGTAGAGGGTGGCGCGAGTGAGATCGACCCAGAAATTGCCGACCGTCGACACCGCCGAACGCGCGAAGGCCCGCGTCAGGGCAAGCGCCATGGCGATACCGCTCGCGGCGGAAACGAAGTTCTGGGCGGTCAGTCCCATCATCTGGCTGAGATGACTCATCGTCGTCTCGCCTGCGTAGTTCTGCCAGTTGGTGTTGGTGACGAAGCTGACGGCGGTGTTAAAGGCGAGATCCGGGGGCACGTTGCCGAAGCCTTGAGGATTCAAAGGAAGCCAGGCCTGAAACCTCAGGATCGCGTAGAGAGACGCGAAACCCGCCAAGCTGAAAGCGAGCATGGACAAGGCGTAGGCGAGCCAGCCCTGCTCCTTGGCCGGATCGACGCCGGCGGCGGCGTAGAGGCCGCGCTCCACCGGTCCGAAAATGGGCGAGAAAACGTTGCGGCCGCCGGAAAAGACCTGCGCCATGTAAAGCCCCAGCGGTTTGACGACGGCTAGGACGGCGAGGAAGAGGAGGCTGATCTGCAGCCACCCGATGACGGTCATGGGGAATCTCCGAATCTGACAGGCTATGGAGAGGGATGCCGACGGAAAACCGCGCGCCGTTTTCGGCGCTCGAAGACAGCGGACGGTCAGAACCGTTCCGGCCGGACGAGCGTCACGACGAGGTAGACCGCGAGGGCGATGGCAACGATCAGCCCAATGAGAGCTTCAATCATCGAATCCTCCTAAAGCCGGTTCAGCGCGCGTGCGTAGAGCGCAAACAGGAAGAAGCCGCCGATGCCGGCGGCAAGAAAAAGGACGTCGGGCATTGTATGCTCCAGGTCTCTGCGAGCCGCGCCTCGATTTGGCGGCCATGCAACGAGTCCGGATAATGCACCCGCACCGGATCAATTATCGATTGGGATGCTTTGAGAGCCGCATAAAGAAAAGATAAAGGCGAGCTGCCGCGGGCTTCTGGATAGGAACGGAACGGCAAGCGGCCTTTTCGGCTCCGAATGGACGCACGGAGGCGTCACTTCACCGAGATGTCCACCCTCGAGATCGGATTGACCGTTGGCTCCGGCTGGGTCGTGACCTCGTGCAGCCATTCGCGCCAGATGGCGACGAGCAGCGCCATGAGAACGGGACCGACGAAGAGGCCGAGAAAGCCCATGGTCTTGACGCCGCCGACGAGGCCGAAAAAGGTCGGCAGGAAGGGCAGCTTGATCGGGCCGCCGACGAGCCTCGGCCTCAGCGTCTTGTCGACGATGAAGAGCTCGGTCGTGCCCCAGGTAAAGAGCGCGAGGCCGTGTATCGGTGAGCCGCTCGCCACCAGATAGATCGAAACGAGGGTGAAGCAGAGCGGCGCGCCGCCCGGCACGAGTGCCATGATGCCGGTGATGATGCCGAGCGTCACCGGCGAGGGCACGCCGGCCAGCCAATAGGCGACGCCGAGCACGATGCCTTCGCCGATCGCGATGATGCCCATGCCGGTCACCGTCGAACTGATGGTGAGCGGCACGACGCGCGACAGCCGCTCCCAGCGCATCGGGAAGATCCGCTCGCCGAGATGATCGAGCTGCTTCGAAAACGACTGGCCGTCGCGATAGACGAAGAACAGCGTGATCAGCATGAACAGCAGCGTCAGGAAGGACTGGAAGGCGGAGGCGCCGATCACCAGCACGCCGCGATAGATGTTACCGATATTCGAGCCGCTGACGAGCTGCACGAGCTCGCCGAGGGCGCCGGGATGGCCGACATATTTGACCCATTGCTCGCCAAGCCAGGAACCGGCGACGGGGATCGTCGTCAGCCAGGCGGGGACTGGCGCGCCGTTCTCGTTGGTCGCGACCGCCCAGACGAGCCAGTCACGCACCTCGTCCACCGCATAGACCGCAGCGAGCGAGATCGGCACGACGATGAAGGCGACCACCGAGACGAGGGCAATGGTTGCGGCAAGGGTGCGATTGCCGTTCACAGCCTGGAGCAGCCGGCGATAGACGGGCCAGCTCGCAAAGCCGATGACGACGGCCGCGAGCACCGGCACCACGAAACCGTGGAAGAAATATACGCCGGCGAGCAGCACCAGGACGAGCAGCCAGCGGGCGGCCGAGATCGGCACGACGAGGGCGGAGCGCGAGTGGGCCGCCTGCCCGAAGAGCCGCGGCTCCACGGGAGCGTTTTCTCGTTCACGATTGCCCAATTGCACCTGTAGCCCTCCGTCTCTTTCGACCTTACAACAAACCCGTGACCTTGCCAGCCCGTTTTGCGGCACTGACGCGCGCTTTCCGGCGCAATGATGGCGATCGCCTCCGAATGCGCGGTTTGCATCGGCAAACTCCAATAGCGAAAGCACGTGACAGGGAGATATCGGTCGGCGAAAACTCAATCCCCGGGGCCTTCCAGTCATCGTGGTAGCGCCACACTTATTGACGTTTACGTCAAGGTTATATAATCCGGATTACGGCTTGAAGATGTACAGCAAAAGCAGCATCTTCGACGGAGAGAAAGATCGGGAGGGATTTTTCTTCGCCGTGAGCACGGCCGTTCATTGGCGACCAGAGGGAGAGAGATCATGGCGGAAGCAAGCGCGCAGCAGGCGGGCTCCAATACGGGGAAAATCTGGCTCAACTCCTATCCGCCGGGCGTGCCTGCCGAGATAGGTCCGCTCGCCTACCGCTCGATCGGCGAGTTCTTCGATCATGCGGTCGCGCAATATTCCTGGCGCCCGGCCTTCACCTGCATGGGTAAGTCGCTGACCTTCTCCGACCTCAATGTTCAATCGGCCAGGATCGGTGCCTGGCTGCAATCGCTGGGGCTCGCCAGGGGCGATCGGGTTGCGGTGATGATGCCGAACATCCTGCAGAATCCGGTCATCGTCTACGGCATCCTCAGGGCCGGCTTCACCGTCGTCAACGTCAATCCGCTCTACACGCCACGCGAGCTCGAGCACCAGCTAGTCGATGCCGGCGCCAAGGCGATTTTCGTGCTCGAGAATTTCGCCCACACGGTCGAGCAGGTGCTCGCCCGCACGGCGGTGAAACACGTGGTGGTCGCCAGCATGGGCGACATGCTCGGCCCCAAGGGCGTGGTCGTCAATCTCATCGCGCGCCGTGTCAAGAAACTCGTCCCGGCCTGGTCGATACCGGGACATCTTCCCTTCAAAATGGTTCTTGCCAAGGGCGCGAAGCTCTCGCTGACGAAACGCAACGTCGCCCCCGGCGATATCGCCTTCCTGCAATATACGGGCGGGACGACCGGCATCTCCAAAGGGGCGACGCTGACCCACGCCAATCTTCTGTCCAACATGGCCCAGATGGAACTGTGGCTGAACACGGCCTTCCTGCGCAAGCCGCGCCCGGAAAACCTCACCTTTATGTGCGCGCTGCCGCTCTATCACATCTTCGCGCTGACGGTGAATTCGCTGATGGGTCTTGCGACCGGCGGCAACAACATCCTCATCCCAAATCCGCGAGACATTCCGGCTTTCGTCAAGGAACTCGGCAAGTACAGGACCAACATTTTCCCGGGGCTCAATACGCTGTTCAATGCCCTGATGAACAACGCGGAATTCCGCAAGCTGGACTTCTCGTCGCTGATTTTGACCTTCGGCGGCGGCATGGCGGTGCAGCGCCCGGTCGCCGAACGCTGGCTGGCATTGACCGGCTGCCCGATCCACGAGGGCTACGGCCTTTCGGAGACTTCTCCGGTCGCGACCGCCAACCGGCTCGACACGGGCGATTTTACCGGCACGATCGGCATGCCGCTCCCCTCCACCGAGGTCGATATCCGCGATGAGGAGGGGCGAACGCTGCCGATCGGCGAGATCGGCGAAATCTGCATCCGTGGCCCGCAGGTCATGGCCGGCTATTGGCAGCGCCCGGAGGAAACGGCAAAGGCGATTTCTTCCGACGGCTTCTTCCGTACCGGCGACATCGGCTTCATGAATGCCGAGGGGCTGACGAAGATCGTCGACCGGAAGAAGGACATGATTCTCGTCTCCGGCTTCAATGTCTTCCCGAACGAGATCGAGGAGGTGGCGGCGACGCATCCGGGCGTCCTCGAATGCGCCGCGATCGGCATCGCCGATCCCCACTCCGGCGAGGCGGTAAAGCTCTTCGTCGTGCGCAAGGACCCGAACCTCACGGAAGAAGAGGTGAAGCGCCACTGCGCCGAAAACCTCACCAACTACAAGCGGCCGCGACACGTGGAATTCCGCACCGAACTGCCGAAATCCAACGTCGGCAAGATTCTGCGCAAGGATTTGCGCGAGTAACGGCGCAGCAAGGCCCGATCCTGGGCGGAGCAGAGTACACGACTTGGCTAGGGTACCGCCGCCCCGCTTTTTTTGCTGCAGCGCACAGGTGCCCTTGATTTGCCGCGGTTAAACCGACTAGCTATCGCAGCCAATTCCGATGCAAGGAGCCCTGCGATGAAAGCGCTTGTCGAAAACCTGAAAGCCACTGCACGCGAGACCAATGCGACCGATATCCGCGCCGCCTTCGCGGCCGATCCGAACCGCTTCTCCCGCTTCAGCCTGAGCCTCGGCGACCTGCTTTTCGACTATTCGAAATGCGCGGTGAACGACAGGATTCTCGATGGTCTCGAGGCGCTCGCCAAGGCGGCGAAGGTCGAGGAGAAGCGCGATGCGATGTTCCGCGGCGAAATCATCAACCTCACCGAGGAGCGCGCCGTCCTGCATACGGCGCTCAGAAACAGGGCCAACCGGCCGATCCTCGTCGCCGGTGAGGATGTCATGCCCGACGTCAATGCCGTGCTCGAAGCGATGGGCGCCTTTGCCGAGAGCGTCCGCTCCGGGGCGCTGAAGGGCGCCACCGGCAAGAAGATCACCGACGTCGTCAATATCGGCATCGGCGGCTCCGACCTCGGCCCGGTCATGGCGACGCTGGCGCTTGCCCCCTTCCATGACGGCCCGCGGCTGCACTTCGTCTCCAATGTCGACGGCGCCCATATCGCCGAAACGCTGAAGCTTCTCGATCCGGAGACCTCGCTCTTCATCGTCGCCTCCAAGACCTTCACCACGATCGAGACGATGACCAATGCGGCGACGGCACGTGCCTTCATCGCCGGTAAGCTCGGCGAGGCGGCGGTCGGCCACCACTTCGCGGCCGTCTCCACCGCGCTCGACAAGGTCGCCGCCTTCGGCATCGACGCCTCGCGGGTCTTCGGCTTCTGGGACTGGGTCGGCGGGCGCTATTCGATCTGGTCGGCAATCGGCCTGCCGCTGATGATCGCCATCGGCAGCGAGAATTTCGGCCGCTTCCTCGATGGCGGCCATGCCATCGATGAGCATTTCCGCTCCGCGCCCGTTCGTCAGAACATCCCGATGCTACTCGGCCTCATCGGCTTCTATCATCGAAACGTGCTCGGCTACCCCTCGCGGGCGATCCTGCCCTATGACCAGCGCCTCGCGCGCTTCCCGGCCTATCTGCAGCAGCTCGACATGGAATCGAACGGCAAGGGCGTCACCCTCGACAGCACCCCGGTCGAATTCTCGACGGGACCTGTCGTCTGGGGCGAGCCGGGCACCAACGGCCAGCACGCCTTCTACCAGCTCATCCACCAGGGCACCGACGTCATCCCCGCCGAATTCATGATCGCGGCAAACGGCCACGAAAAGGAATTGCGCCACCAGCACCAACTGCTGATTGCGAACTGCCTGGCGCAGTCGGAAGCGCTGATGAAGGGCCGCACTCTGGCCGAAGCCAAGGCACAGCTTACCTCCAAGGGCATGGATGAGGCCAAGGCGGACAAAATCGCGCCGCATCGCGTCTTCACCGGCAACCGGCCGTCGCTGACCTTGGTCTACGACCAGCTCGACCCCTTCGCGCTCGGTCGACTGATCGCGCTTTACGAGCACCGCGTCTTCGTCGAGGGCGCGCTCTTCAACATCAACTCCTTCGACCAGTGGGGCGTCGAGCTCGGCAAGGAGCTCGCGACGGGGCTCCTGCCGGTCGTCGAAGGGAAGGAGAGTGCGGAGGGTCACGATTCCTCGACCGCCGGTCTCGTTGCCGCGCTCTTAAAGGCGGCACGCTGATAACAAAAAGGGCGCCAGCGATGCCGGCGCCCTTTCTGCCCCAGATCTGTCGGGATCAGAGCCCGATCTCGTATTTCCAAGGCGGATTGGCGCCGGCGCGCGACACGGTCACGGCGGCCGCCTTCGCGCCAAGGGCAAGCGCCTGCCGGACCGCTTCATCGCTCAAGCTGGCGACCTGTTCTTTGGTCAGCAGATTGTTGAGCTTCAGCGAGGCCAGGACGCCCGCATCGAAAGTGTCTCCGGCGCCGACCGTATCGACGACCGTGACACGCTCGCTCGCGACCTCGACCTTGTGGTTCCTTGTATAGCCGACGGCCCCGTCCGCGCCCCGGGTGATCAGCACCAGCTTCGGCCCGCGCTTCAGCCATTCGGCGGCGAGCGCGTCGTGGCTGCCCTCCATGCCGAACCAGGCGAGGTCCTCGTCCGAGAATTTGACGATGTCCGACATTGCCGCCATCCGGTTCATGCGGGCGAGATGCGCCTCGCGATCCTTGATGAAGCCCGGACGGATGTTCGGATCGAAGGAGATCACCCGCTTTTCGTGTTCCCGGGCCATCAGCGCCTCGTAGGTCGAGCCGCAGGGCTCGGGGATCAGGCTGATCGCGCCGAAGTGCAGCGCCTCGCAGAAATCTCCGAGCGCCGGCAGGTGTTCCGTGGTGATCATCCGGCCCGCCGTGTTCTCGTCGAAAAAGGCATAGCTCGCGTGCCCGTTTACGAGCTTGACGAAGGCGAGCGTCGTGTGCAGCGGCAGCGTGGCGCAGGGCCCGAAATCGACATTCGCGGCCTTTAGCGTCGCACGCAGTATGTCGCCGAACATGTCGTCCGAAAGGCCCGTGAAGAAGCCGGTCGGGATGCCGAGCCGCCCGAGTGCGATCGCGGTATTGAAGATCGCGCCGCCGGCATAGGGCGCAAAGGCGCTTTCGCCCGCCGCCGTCTCCCGCGGCAGCATGTCGATCAGGGCTTCTCCGCAGCAAACGATCATCGCATTCCTCCCTTGCAGACTATTCCATCGATCAATTCAGCGGCCACGGCTTCTAAGCCAAAGCGGATGCGGGCGGAAAACCGCACAGACTTTTCCGCATCCGCTCTACTGGGCGGCAAGTTCGCCGACGCCGCCGTTCTTGGCCGACCAGGCGAGCGGCGCATTGAGGAAGGCCTCGACCTCATTCAGCGTCTTTTCATCGAACAGCGCCTGCTCACGCGCGACGGCGAGCACGTTGCGCCAGGTGGCGATGTAGTGCAGGTCGACGCCCTTCGCCTTCATGTTCGCCCGCGCTTCGGGGAAGATGTCGTAATAGAAGAGCGCGATGCCGTGCTGGACGGTACCGCTGGCCGCGCGGATCGCGTCGATGAACTTGAACATCGAGCCGCCGGCTGTCGTCAAGTCCTCGATCACCAACACGCGCGCGCCCTCCGGCATGTTGCCTTCGATCTGGGCGTTGCGGCCGTGGCCCTTCGGCTGCTTGCGCACATAGATCATCGGCAGGCCGAGGCGCTCGGCGAGCATCGCCGCGAAGGGGATCCCGGCCGTCTCGCCGCCGGCGACGACGTCGAACTGCTCGAAACCCGCCTCGCGAAGAATCGTCGCGGCGGCGAAATCCATCACCGCCGAGCGGATGCGCGGATAGGAGATCAGCTTGCGGCAATCGATGTAGACCGGGCTCGCCATGCCGGAGGAGAGCTTATAGGGCTCGTCGGCGCGGAAATGCACGGCCTTGATTTCCCACAGCATCTTCGCGACCAGTTCGGCCATTACCGCCTTGTCGGTGAACGCGTTCGAAAACATGAATTCTCCTTCCTTAGCGTGACCCGAAAGTGGGAACCGGTTTTCGGGTCCGTCACGCGACAAAACAACCTCAGGATTGGACGACGGCCCAATAGAGCGGGAACATCGGATCGAAAACGGTGACCGGACCCGCTTCGGTCTCGACCTTAGCAGGATAGCGGACCGGCTCCGCATGCTTGCGCAGCGTGATTGTCTCCGCGTTCACCGGCAGGCCGTACCAGGCGGGGCCGTTCAGCGACGCGAAAGCCTCGAGCCGGTCGAGCGCGCCCTCCTCCTCGAAGACATGGGCGAGGCAGCTCAAGGTGTTGATTGAGGTATAGATGCCGGCGCAGCCGCAGGCGCATTCCTTGAGCGGGTCCACATGCGGGGCGGAATCGGTGCCGAGGAAGAAGCGCACATCGCCGGAGGTCGCCGCCGCGCGCAGAGCCAGGCGGTGACTCTCGCGCTTGGCGACGGGCAGGCAATAATAATGCGGCTTGATGCCGCCGACGAGGATGGCGTTGCGGTTGATGATCAGATGATGCGTTGTAATCGAGCCGGCGAGGTTGGCCGCCTGCTCCTTGATGTAGTCGACGCCGTCCTTCGTCGTCACATGCTCCATGGTGATCCTGAGGTCCGGCAGGCGCCGGCGCAGCGGATCGAGCACGGTTTCGATGAACACCGCCTCGCGGTCGAAGATATCGACGTCTGGCGTCGTCACTTCGCCGTGGACGCAGAGCGGCAGGCCGATCTCGGCCATGCGTTCGAGCACCGGCATCGCCTTAGCGATATCGCGCACGCCGCTCGACGAATTGGTGGTCGCGCCCGCAGGATAGAGCTTAACCGCCTTCACGAGACCGCTGCGGAATCCCGCTTCGACGTCATCCGGATCGGTCCCTTCCGTCAGGTAAAGCGTCATCAGCGGCTCAAAGCGATCGCCCGCGGGAACTGCAGCAAGAATGCGCTCGCGATAGGCCGCCGCATCGGCAATGGTGACGACCGGAGGCACGAGGTTGGGCATGACGATGGCACGGGCGAAGTGGCGGCTCGTATCGGCGATGACGCCGCGCAGCATGCCGCCGTCGCGCAGGTGAAGATGCCAGTCGTCCGGGCGGCGGATAACGAGGTCTTGCATGTCAGCCTTCTCCCGATGCTCGCACCCGATCCACGCAGGCGGCGCAGAAGGCAGCCGATGCGCGTGGTGGGCGGCAAACTCATGTGGTGAAACCGCGCCTCGATATCACCATTGCATCGCCAAAGACAATGGTCATTCGACGAGGTTTGAGCGGGGTGCGGGCAGAAAACCGAATGCACTTTTCTTCATCCCGCTCCTGAGCCACCTTTCAGAAATCGGTGATCACCAGATCGCTGGGGCGGCAGTTGCCGAGCACGCGGCGAGCGTTCGGGATATCATTGCCGAAAGCCTTTTTCCGTGCGGTCTCCTCATCATAGCCATGATCATACCAGCGCTGCAGCAAACGCCGCTCGAGCACTTCGATTCCGGGATCGATGAGGATCGAAAAGTCGAAGGCGGTATCAAGCTCTCGCCACGGCACCTCGTCGAGCAGCAGGTAATTGCCCTCGACGAGCACAATCCGCGTCTCGGGCGGGATCGCTCTTGCCGAGGCGATCGCCAGTTCGCGCGAACGATCGAAGACCGGAACGAGTACCTCGCCGTTATTTGCCCGGACGGCGGCGAGCGTCGAAAGGAAGGAACGGATGTCGAAAGTCTCGGGAGCGCCCTTGCGCGCGAGCAATCCCTTCTGCTCCAGGACGACATTGTCCATGTGGAAGCCGTCCATCGGCAGCACTTCCGCGCTTTCCCCCGCCTTAACGATCGCCTCCGACAAGGTTCCGGAAAGCGTCGACTTACCGGCGCCCGGCGGCCCGGCAATGGCAACGATGAAGCGGCCGGCATCACCCGCCCGCTTCAGTATCTCATCCCTGAGGGATTCGACATTCATGCCGCAATCGCCTCGCCCGGCGGCGTCTTCGCGCCGGTCATGAACGCGACCGCATCCGACATGGTGTGTTCCTTCGGATTGATGACGCAGAGCCGGCGGCCGAGGCGGTGGATGTGGATCCGGTCCGCCACCTCGAAGACATGCGGCATGTTGTGCGAGATCAGGACGATCGGCAGGCCGCGACGACGAACATCGAGGATCAGTTCAAGGACGCGCCGGCTTTCCTTGACGCCCAAGGCGGCCGTCGGCTCATCCATGATCACGACCTTCGAGCCGAAGGCGGCGGCGCGGGCGACCGCGACACCCTGGCGCTGGCCGCCCGAAAGCGTTTCCACCGCCTGGTTGATGTTCTGGATCGTCATAAGGCCAAGTTCGGAGAGCTTCGACCGCGCCATCTTCTCCATGGCCGAGCGGTCGAGGGTGCGGAAAAGCTTGCCGAAAAGGCCCGGCTTCCTGATCTCGCGACCGAGGAACATGTTGTCGGCGATCGAAAGGGCCGGCGACAGAGCGAGGTTCTGGTAGACGGTCTCGATACCTGCGGCCCGCGCGTCCATCGGCGAGCGAAAATGCACCGGTTGACCCTCGAGGCGGATCTCGCCCTCGTCCGGGGTGACGGCGCCGGAGATCGCCTTGATCATCGACGACTTGCCGGCGCCGTTATCGCCGATCACCGCGAGAATTTCACCCGGGTAGAGATCGAAGTCGGCGTGGTCGAGAGCGGTGACGCGGCCATAGCGCTTGACGAGACCGCGGGCGGTGAGAATGGGTTCCTGTGCCATCAGGCTGCTACCTTTCTGATCCACTGGTCGATTGCTACGGCGGAGATGATGAGCACGCCGGTCAGGAAGACCTTCCACTGCGGGTCGGCGCCGAGCATGTTGAGGCCCATCGAGACGACGCCGACGATCATCGCGCCGATCAGCGTTCCGAGGATCGAGCCGCGGCCGCCAAAGAGCGAGATGCCGCCGATCACAGCCGCGGTGATGGCCTGCAGGTTATAGTCGGTAACCGCCGCCGACGGCGAAATGGAGCCGTTGCGGCCGATCGACACCCATGCGGCCAAAGCTGCGATTAGTCCCGCGATCGCATAGGCGCTGAGGAGCACCTTGCCGACACGGATACCTGAGAGCTTGGCGGCTTCCGGATCGTCGCCGACGGCATAAAGATGGCGCCCCCAGGCCGTGTGGTTCAACGCATACCAGAGGCCGAAGACAAGCACGACCATGGCGACGACGCCGAGGGTCAACACCGCCGCGCCCACCTTGAAGGTCACGCCGAAGACGTGCAGCCACTGGGTTACCGCGGTAACGTCCGCCTCGCGGATCGTCGCGTTCTCCGAGTAGATGAAGTTCGTCGACATGATCACGTACCAGGTACCGAGCGTGACGATGAAGGGCGGCAGCTTCAGGCGCGAAACCAGGAGGCCGTTCAAAAGCCCGCAGGCGCCGCCGACGACGAACCCGGCAGCCACCGCAAGCGGCGCCGGCAGACCGTAGGTTACAGCGCAATTGCCCATCACGACCGCCGAGATGACCATGATGACGCCGATCGAGAGATCGATGCCGGCCGTCAGGATCACCAGCGTCTGCGCCGCGCCGAGCATGCCGACGACAGCGATCTGCTGAAGGATCAGCGTCAGCGTGTAGGACGAGAAGAACCGGCCGCCGATCGCAAGGCCGAAGACCAGGATCGATACGACGAGGACGACGAACGGCACGGCCGCCGGCGTCGAGTGCAGGAAATGCTGGATTTTCTGGAGCGGCGTCTTGTCGTGCGTGTCGAAGGACGCCACCTCCGTCGAACTGTTGACCAGGACCTTTTCGAATTCCTGGGATGGTTGTGCGGCTGTGTTTGGCTCGGCCATGGAGACTCCTCCCATAAACCCCACTCTCAAGGGGTTGCATTGCTGCCGGATGCGCGGCCCGCCGATCCTTGCGGCGAGTTCCGGATAGCGATCACGGTAAGTGCGGGCTCACTTTCTCGAGCCCGGACCGTGACCGCTTCCGAGAGGTAGAGCGGACGTGCGCCATCGCGACTTCCATTATCCCGCTCTAAAGTTCGCGCAGCTTTCGCGCCTTGTCAAAGACCCCGGCGCTTACACGAAGGGCGGCCGGGGGCCGCCCTTCCCTGTCGGTTCGCGTTTCGGACAAGCGGGCGATCAGCCCCAGCACTTCTCCGTGCCGACCTTGGTGTCGATCGACTCTACACCGGAGACCGGCTTGTCGGTGACGAGCGCTACGCCGGTGTCGAAGAAGTCTTTGCCCTCGGTCGGCTTCGGCTTCTCGCCGGTCTCGGCGAACTTCTTGATCGCCTCGATGCCAAGTGCGGCCATCATCAGCGGATATTGCTGCGAGGTCGCGCCGATGACGCCTTCCGCGACAGCCTTCACGCCCGGGCAACCGCCGTCGACGGATACGATCAGAACGTCGTTCTCCTTACCGACGGCCTTGAGCGCTTGATAGGCGCCGACTGCGGCCGGCTCGTTGATCGTGTGGATGACGTTGATATCCGGATCCTTCTGCAGAAGGTTTTCCATCGCCTTGCGTCCCCCTTCCTCGTTGCCGTTCGTCACGTCGTGACCAACGATACGCGGATCGTCTTCATCGCCGATCTTGTTCGGATCCTTGGGATCGATACCGAAACCGATCATGAAGCCTTGGTCACGCAGCACGTCGACGGTGGGTTGCGACGGCGTGAGGTCGAGGAAACCGACCTTCGCTTCCTTCGCTTTCTCACCCATGGTCGCGGCGGCCCACTGGCCGATCAGCTTGCCGGCGAGCAGGTTGTCGGTTGCGAATGTGGCGTCCGCTGCGGTCGCCGGATCGAGAGGCGTGTCGAGGGCGATCACCAGAACACCGGCGTCCTGCGCCTTCTTCACCTGGTCGACGATCGCCTTGGTGTCCGAGGCTGCGATGAGAATGCCTTTGGCACCGTCGGCAATGCAGGATTCGATAGCTGCAACCTGACTGTCGTGGTCGCCATCCACCTTGCCTGCGTATGACTTCAGCGTCACGCCAAGTTCCTGGGCCTTGGCGGCGGCACCTTCCTTCATCTTCACGAAGAAGGGATTGGTGTCGGTCTTGGTGATGAGGCAGGCGGAGACATCGGCCGCCTGCGACGGCGAGGCGAAGGCCACACCGAGTGCGAGCGCGCCGAATGTGGCAGAAAGAACTGTTTTCTTCATAAAACCCTCCCAAGGATGAAAATGCCGGCGGACCGGCTTCGGGCTTCGCCATCGCAGCATTCTCCTTCCGCTGCAACCGGCGCTTCCGAGGACCAATCAAACATCAAATTTCCAGGGTGTCAATAAATAAATCAAATTGAATTATTATCCGGTTGTGGCATTCTGCGGCTAATGGCGCTCCGGCTGTAGGCTGGAGAGCGGACGAATTGACATAATCACGGCGAGTCGAAAAGCAGGCTCGCGCCGAGCGCGCATCGATGGCGCCGCGGGTCCGGCCGGACGCGAGAGCTGTCGCACTTCGAATTGCTGCATGATTTCTTCCCAGATCATTGAAGAAATCCGGCAGTGGTGCCAACGGGAGGAGACGGTGGCATGTCATTGACAGGGGGTCCCTATGCGGGGCCGGCTCAACCGGATGTGATCGACCCAAGCGGCGGGGCCAATCAGACGCGCGTGCGCGCCTACAACGAACGGCTGGTCATGTCGCTGGTGCGGCGGCACGGGAGCCTTTCAAAAGCCGAGATCGCGCGCCGCTCGGGCCTCTCGGCGCAAACCGTCTCCGTCATCATGCGCGCGCTCGAGGCCGACGGCCTGCTCGTCCGCGGCGCGCCGGTGCGCGGCCGCGTCGGACAGCCCTCGATCCCCATGCGCCTCAATCCGGACGCGGTCTACTCCTTCGGAGTCAAGATCGGCCGCCGCAGCGCCGATCTCGTGCTGATGGATTTCGTCGGCAGCATCCGCCTGCATCTGCATCAGATCCATACCTATCCGCTGCCCGACGAGCTCGTCACCTTCATCGTCGAAGGCATGAACAAGCTCGAGCGACAGCTAGCCCCCGACGAACGCAGACGCATCGCCGGCGTCGGCATCGCGACGCCGTTCGAGCTGTGGAACTGGGCGGAGGAAGTCGGCGCGCCGCGCGAAGAGATGGACAAGTGGCGCAATTTCGACCTGCAGGCGGCGGTCGCGGCCCATATCGCGCATCCCGTTTTTCTGCAAAATGACGGTACGAGCGCCTGCGGGGCGGAACTCGCCTTCGGCGTCGGCGCCAGCTATCCCGATTTCGTCTATTTCTACATAGGTTCCTTCATCGGCGGCGGCGTCGTCATCAACTCGGCCCTCTTCTACGGCCGCACCGGCACAGCCGGCGCTGTCGGCCCATTGCCGGTGGCCGGCAAGGACGGCAAGTCGACGCAATTGCTGAAGATCGCCTCGGTTTTCGTGCTCGAAAAGCTCCTGCGCGAACGCGGCATGGATCCGAAGCCGCTCTGGTATTCGGCCGACGACTGGATCGACTTCGGCGAACCGCTCGAGATATGGATACAGGATTCGGCCGCGGCACTCGCCCAGGCCGTCGTTTCTGCCGCTTCCATCATCGATTTCTCTGCCGCAGTGATCGACGGCGGCTTCCCGTCCTGGGTCAGGGCACGCCTTCTCGTGGCCACCCGCAAGGCGCTGCGGACGCTGGATCTCCAGGGCGTCACCGTTCCGGACCTCGTCGAAGGTGCCGTCGGAAGTCACGCCAGAGCGATCGGCGGCGCAAGTCTGCCGCTCTTTTCCCGCTACCTGCTCGACACGAACGTTCTCTTTAAGGAGCTTAGTTAATGCTAAAAGGAATAGATCCCATCCTGAGCCCGGAACTGCTTTCCGCGCTCACGGCAATGGGGCATGGCGACGAGATCGCGTTGGTCGACGGAAACTACCCCGGACAGGAACATGCCCGTCGATTGGTACGGCTCGACGGTCACCACCTGATCCCCGTGCTCGACGCTATTCTCAGCGTGCTGCCGATTGACGATTTCGTTCCGGAAGCGATCTTCCGCGCCACGGTCAAGCAGGACAAGGATGCGCTCGATCCGGTGCATCGCGACATCATTGCCTGTTGCGGAAAGCACGAGCCGAAGCAGCCGGTCGTTCCATTGCTCGGCGCGGACTTCTACCCGCGCGTCAAGGCCGCCCACACGGTGGTTCAGACCAGCGAGCCGCGGCTCTATGGCAACGTCATCCTGCGCAAGGGCGTAATCTATCCCTGACCTGGAGCGAAGACGCAAAGAACCCGCCGGAGCGGCCGGCGGGTTCTTTTTTTATCAAGGATTTCAGTTAGGCGGTGACGGCCCTGCCGACGCGGGCATCGAGCGAGAGCGCACCCGGGCCGAAGCCGGCGAGCACGAGGAAGGCGCCGGCGATGGTGACGTTCTTCATCATCATGATCTGGTTAAAGACCGTCAGCAGGCCATTGGCGGCCGGCGGGAAGTCCGGGATGTTGATCACGCCGCTGTGGAAGACGAAACCCGTCACCAAGCAGAAGGCAGCAAGCAGGTAGGACGCGATGCGCGTCTGGAAGCCGACGAGAACCGCGAGGCCCGCGACGAGTTCGAAGATACCGGCGAGATAAGCGAGCGCCGTTGCCGCCGGCCAGCCGGCATTGGTGATCATTCCCGCCGTTGCCGCCGGATCGGTCAGCTTGCCGAAACCGGAGGTGATGAAGATGATCGAGAGAAGAATGCGTCCGATGAGGATGATGACATTCTGGGACATGCGCGAGGCTCCTGTTGGAAACGTTGGCAGCAGAGATATCAAGATTTCGAGAATCCTCTAGCCGCCGGCTCGGCGACAGATCGTTCACAAATTAGAGACGGAAGTGATTCGTCGTCAACTGACGCGGCTATGAGCACTTCCCAGGCAGCCGCTGCCGCCCCTATCGAGCGCTTTTCTGTTGCAAGACGAAGCGACTGGGTGAAAAATCCCGGCGCGCTATGAGGGGAACGCAGGGGTAATCGCAATGGCCGAAGTGAACCGGAGTCCCGCCTTCTGGCGGTCCTTCCCCATTTTCGAAGATTTCGATCGGGAAACGCTTTGCGAGCTCGCCGATATCGCCACCTATCGGAAGTGGCCCGCTGGAACGGTGATCTTCCAGCGCGGCGACGAAGGCAACTACATGATCGTCCTCGTTTCCGGCCGCATAAAGCTGTCGCTGTTCACGCCGCAAGGCCGCGAGCTGCTACTGCGCCAGCACGAGGCGGGCGCGCTGTTCGGCGAAATGGCGGTGCTGGATGACCAGCCTCGCTCGGCGGACGCGACGGCGGTAACGGCCGCCGAGGGCTACGTGATCGGCAAGAAGGATTTCCTCGCTCTGATCACGCAGAAGCCGAAGATCGCCGAAGCGGTGATCCGGTTCCTCTGCGCGCAATTGCGCGACACGACGGATCGGCTGGAGACCATCGCGCTCTACGATCTCAATGCCCGTGTGGCACGCTTCTTCCTGGCGACGCTGCGGCAAATCCACGGCAGCGAGCTGCCGGCCAGCGCCAATCTCCGCCTGACGCTCAGCCAGACCGATATCGCCTCCATTCTCGGCGCCAGTCGGCCCAAGGTGAACCGCGCCATCCTCTGGCTGGAGGAAAACTGCGCCATCAAGCGGACGGACGGGATCATCTCGTGTAATGTGGGCCGTCTGCTGAACATAGCGGATCCCGAGGAGGATTAGGCCGATTGAGCCTCAGGGGATGGCCGCATTATCGCATCACCCCGCTTGCCGGCGGGATCGTCGCGAGCTTGGCGGCGGCACTCATGCTCTATCTTTATGCCGAAACGGTGTTCCGCACGCAGCGCGAGCTCTTCTTCGACAATCTGACCCAATGGGTCCCTTCGCCACGCTCGCCGGAGATCGTCGTCATCGACGTCGATCGCCGGGCCTATGAAGTGAGGTCCGGCACCTGGGACAGGGGCGCGACCGCCGAGCTGATATCGCGGCTCGCCGCGGCCGGGGCCAAGGCAATCGCGGTCGACTTCGTCTTCAGCGCCGATTGCGATCCGGCCTCGTCGGCAAACACCGGGCTCGCCACAGCGCTCGCCAAAGCACCGGTCATCCTGGGCTTCCTGGCTGCCGATCGCGCCCTGGAGCACCCGCGCCCCGTTCCTCCGCTCGCCTTGCGGCGCAGGCTTGCGGTGCCCGCGCAATGGTTCATCCAAGGCGCGGAAACCTCCTGCCCCGCCTTCATGGACCAATCGAAAGCCGCGGCCGCCGCCTTCCTCGTCGGCGACGACGATGCACGCGTCCGGCGCGTGCAGGCTTTCGCCATCCTCGGCAATGACGCCTATCCGGCGCTCGGTATCGAAGCGGGCCGGCTTGCCGCGGCAAGCAGCACGCCCGTACTCGGCGGCGAACCCGCCTGGCTGAGGCTCGACCATGCGATCATCCCGCTCGACGACAGCGGCAACTTGCGGTTCGTCGCAAGCTCGGAAGAGGCAATCGCCGAACGAACGCTTTCGGCAGCCGACGTTCTGGCGGACAAGGCCGACGGAGGCCGGCTCGCGGGCAAGCTCGTCTTTCTCGGCAGCAGCATGCCGAGTCTCGGCGGCCTACGCCCGACCGCCTCCATGCCGCTTGAAGCTTCGGTGCAGATCCATGCCGACATCGCCAATGCAATCACGACGGGTTTCGTGCCCTATCGGCACGGCGATCTGCCTCTGCTCGAAGCGCTTTTCAGCTTCGCCGCGGGGACGGTCGCTGCCTATGGCGCAACGAAACTGCGTCCCCTGACGACGCTCGCTCTCGGCTCGGCGGCCGTGCTTGCCGTCGTCGCCGTCGCCGGCGCGATCTACGCCGCCACCGGCTGGCTCGTCGACGCGGTCAGCATCTCGGTTGCCTTGGTGGCTATCCTCGTAGTGACGAGCGCGCTCCAACTCGCCCGGGTGCGTCGCGCCGAAGCGATTGCCCGGCGGAAATTCGCGCAGTATCTGCCGCAGTCCGTGGTGGCGCGCTACATCGACGAACCGTATCGCGGCCGCATGGCCGGCGAGGAACGCCCTGTGACGGCGCTCTTCACCGACATCGAAGGCTTTTCTACGCTGTCGCAGAAGCTCGGGCCGCGCGAGCTCGTGACCCTGCTCGACATCTATTTCGCCGAGGTGAACGCCCTCGTCTCCCGACACGGCGGCATGGTCGACAAGGTCGTTGGCGACGCCGTCCATGCCCTCTTCAACGCGCCCGAAGATCTCGCCGACCATGTCGACAAAGCGATCCAGTGCGCCGTGGCGATCCGCAATCTGACAGAGGAAATGCGCAAGCGCCCGCAATTTGCCGAACATGGCTTCGGCAGAACCCGGATCGGCATCGAAACCGGTCCGGCTGTGCTTGGAGAGGTCGGCGCTGGCGGGAAACTCGACTATACGGCCCATGGCGATGCCGTGAACCTCGCCGCGCGCCTGCAGGAAGCGAACAAGTTCCTTGGCACGGCCATCTGCATCGGCCCGGCGGCCGCCACGCAATCAGGCGCTGTGCTTCGCAGCCTCGGCCGGCACGACATCCGTGGCTTTGGTTCGATGGAGCTGTTTACGGTCGCGGATTCCAAAACCACGTAGGTGAGGGCAATCCTGTATTCGACCTGTCGGGAGTAACTCCTACCTCAGCCCGACGCTCGCATAGGCTTGCCGGATTCGCGCCTGGCCCCAGTTCGTCGGCTCGCTCGGCGGAGCACCCGGGCTCGTGAAATCGACGCCCTGGCCGGCCGAGACCGTCCGCGTCACGCCGCCGCCTCGGACCGAGACGGAGCCACGCTCCACGAAGACGGCAAAGGCCGCCCGGCTCGGACCACAGAAGAATTTCGTCCCGCGAACCCCGATCATGCCGAAGGCCGTTCGCACCGCCACATCCATCTTCGGCAAATTGTCGGGCCGGTCGAACACCATGCGGCCCAGTCCGAGTTCGAGCGTGCCGCCCTCAGCGGCGAGGAAGCTATCGATGAGGAGTTCCGTCTGTGGACCGAGCAGGATGCGCGTTTCGCTGAGCGCGAGATCGGCAAAGCTGTTGGTGCTCGTAGAGACATAATCGTTGTCGAGAACCGCGTCACCGGCGGCGAGGCGCCCCTCGTCGCCCCCCTGCCGGCGGCGAACATTGCCACGGATATTCCGCGCCTTCCCGACGACCGGGCTGGCCGCAGTCACAGCCGTCCCGCCACCGATGGCAGCAAGCATCAGGCCGCAGAGGAAGAGCCTTCTTTTCACATCTGGTTGCCGCATCGACCTGTGCCCGCTGCTTGATGGCAGCGCCTCCTGTTCGCGCTTCCGGCGTCATCCGAGGATAAACGCACGCATTGGTGATGCAAGATGCAATCGCCTCGCCCCAACCTCGCCGCTTCGCCCTCATCGCCGCTGTTTCCCGAGGAACATGCGCCGCATCACGGGGGTTTTAGAATTGGACAACATTAGGAGATCATCATGAAGAACCGGACCGGTTTGGACATTAGGATCGCCAAAGGCGTTCCGCTTGCGGTCGTCGCGCTTGCCGCCTTCGCTACGACCGCATTTCCTTCGGCGCGCGCCGCCGATCTCACGGCGGCCGAACAGTGTGACCGGGAAGCCGGCAGCGAGTTCGACCTTACGCGAAACAGGGCGTTCCCCGCCGTTGCCACACAGGACATCCGCATCGGCATCGCGCTTTCGGCGTGCCGTGAGGCCTATAACCAGAATGGCGGCGCCCGGACCCAATTCCAGCTCGCACGCGTTCTCGACAGGGCCGGGCAGAAGCTGCAGTCGCAACGCGTTCTCGCCGAAGCCGCCAAGAACGGCCATGCGCTCGCGATGGTGGGCTACGGCGAGGTACTTGCCGAGCGTGGAGAAACGGAAGCGGCCGTCAGCCTCTACCAGCGAGCGGCGGCTCAAGGAAATATCCTCGCCGCCCGCTATCTCGCCGCGACTCCTCGCGACGGCGTGGCGACGAATGTCGACGACGAAGTTGCCTCCCAGTGGCTGGCGCGGGCAGACACGGACCGGCTGCCGCGATGACCACGCCTTTCCGTCATGGTCAAGCGCCGGGTCGATCCGGCATCAACGGATCTCGCCCGCCTGCGGCCCCCAGGTATCGGTCAGTGCGAAGCCATCGGCGAGCGGATCGAACGGATCAAGGGCCACCTGGTGCAGACCGAAGGTCCAGCCGCGACCCGAAATGGTGGGGATGATCGCTTCTCGGCCCGCGACCGTCGTCACACCTTCGAGTCCGACCTCGAATTCCGAGCCGATGATGGAGCGGGATTTCAGAACGTCACCCGGCTTGACCTTGCCACGCGCATGCAGCGTCGCGAGATTGGCCGAACTGCCGGTACCGCAAGGCGAGCGATCGACGCGGCCCGGCCACATGGTCGTGCAGGTCCGGACCGTTCCGTCCGCCTCCGTGTCGCGGAACATAACATAGGCGACGCCCCTGATCTCCGGGATTTCCGGGTGCACCACCGGGATCGTGCGGTTGACGATGTCCTTCAGCACCATCCCCGCCTCGACGATCCGGCGCGCATTCTCCTTTTCGATCGTCGTGCCGATCTGGCGGACGTCGACGAGCGCATAAAAGATGCCGCCGAAACAGAGATCGAGTTTGATGCGGCCCCATTCCGGCGTGTCCACCTCCACATCCAATTCCTGCACGAAGGACGGGACCATGGTGAGCTTCACGCGTTCGCAGCGCCCGTTGCGGCATGTAGCCGTTGCCTTCACGAGGCCCGCCGCCGTGTCGAGCATCACCACGGTTTCCGGCTCCTTCATTTCGACGATGCCGGATTCCAGCAGCGCCGTCGTCACGCAGATCGAATTGGACCCGGACATGGCATGCGCCTGATCGGCCTGCAGGATGATGAAGCCCGCATCGGCTTCCGGCCGTTTCGGCGGCACCAGCAGATTGACGGAGCCGATCGAGCCAGAGCGCGGCTCCAGGCACAGGAAGCGACGCAGGCTGTCATCCACCGTATTGATGTGATTCAACTGCTCGGCGATGGAATTGCCCGGGATCTTCGGCACGCCGCCGATCGCCACCTTGCCGATCTCGCCCTCGCAATGAACATCCAGCAACTGGATCGTGCGCTTCCATCTCATCACATGTCTCCGGCTATGGCACCTGATATATCAGCGTTCGCGGCGGATCCATATCGCGTTCCCGATCCCGCCGCAAGGGAACCGCTAGGTCACGATGATTTAGACTGGACCGACCTAAATTATCGTGACCGACTCTAATAAGTTCGCGCGGGATGCGGGCGGAAAGCGCGCACACTTTTCCTCATCCCGCGCAAACGCTTGGCCGGCACGCGCCCAAACTTGCCGCTTGACGCGCGTCGGCAGGCGCAGGAGCGTGATTGCAAGGCATTACCGCGGACGAACATGACGAAGTTCATCATTTTCACCGACCTGCACATGGTTCCCGAAGGTGCGGCGATCATCGGGCTCGACCCCTATCGGCGGCTCGCCAACGGCATTGCCCATGTCAACCGTTATCATGCGGATGCGGACCGGGTGATTTTCGCCGGCGACCTCGCGCATGGGGCGGACCGTCCGTCCTACGAGCGGTTGAAAACGCTTCTCGGCGAGCTGGTCCCGCCGGCGGCGCTGATGATCGGCAACCACGACCGGCGCGAGGTTTTTCTGGATGTCTTCGCCGAGGCAGCGACGGACGAGAACGGCTTTGTCCAGCAGGCGATCGATTTCGCCGATTGCCGCGCGATCCTGCTCGACACGCTGTTTGCGCCGCCCTACGACTATCCGATGAGCCATGCCGGCCATCTTTGCGAACGGCGCCTCGCTTGGCTCGACCGGCAGCTCGACGAGGCCGGCGACCGGCCGGCACTGATCTTCATGCATCATCCGCCGCATGCCAGCGGCTTTGCCGGCATCGATATGATCCGTCTCATCAACGAGGATGACTTCTACGCGCTCGTAAAGCGGCACGGCAATGTTCGCCATATTTTCGCCGGCCATGTTCACCGCACCATCAGCGGCTCCAGTCGCGGCATTCCCTTCTCGATCTTCAAGAGCCCGGTACACCAGCAGCCGATGCCCTTCGACATACCGGACGCCTCCCTTTCCGTCGACGAACCGGCAGCCTACGGCATCGCGCTGGTAACCGAGAACGGCGTGCTCGTGCACACGGAAGACTACGAGATCGCCAGGCGCGACGCGGCGGTCGCGTGAGCGTTCCAGCGCAGCGGCGTTCGTGCTAGGCTCGCTTCATGACCGATGCCGTTCTCGTCAATCAGGATTTCGACTGCCAGACTTGCGGCGCCTGCTGCGCCTATTCGGCGGAATGGCCGCGTTTCTCACTTGAAACGGAGGAAGAACTCGATCGCATACCGGCGGACTATGTGGCCGCCGATCTCGGCGGCATGCGCTGCGAGAACGACCGCTGCACCGCGCTCGAGGGCATACTCGGCCGTTCGGTGACTTGCAAAGTTTACGCCGTACGCCCCATCGTCTGCCGCACCTGCATGCCGGGAGACGACGAGTGCCTGATGGCGCGACAGCGGCTTTTCGGAGCGGCCGCCTAACTTCGGATCATTCGGTGCATCCTGCCCGCCTTCCGTATGGTTGCTTGTTTTTGACCTCAATTGTAGGGAAACATCCTAAAGGAGCGGAAATTTGCCGGATGGATGTTCGGCGGCAGCAAGCGTATTTTCTGCCACGACATCAGGGGCGTGAGTGGCGCCCGCTACCGTTCCGTGGAGGACAGCGTTCAATGAGCCAGAGCCCGCTTCAGAAACCCGTGACCGACGCCGCGCCCGCGCCGTTTACCGATTTCGCGCCGCCGATTCGGCCGCAAAGCACGCTGCGCCGGGCAATCACCGCCGCCTATCGCCGCCCGGAAACGGAATGCCTGCCGCCCCTTATCGAGGCGGCGACCCTGCCGAAGGAGACCCGGGATGCTGCAGCGAAGACCGCCCGCAGGCTCATTGAGGCGCTGCGCGGCAAGCAGTCGGGTTCCGGCGTCGAGGGGCTCGTGCAGGAATATTCGCTTTCGAGCCAGGAAGGCGTTGCCCTGATGTGTCTTGCGGAGGCGCTCTTGCGCATTCCCGATACCGCGACGCGCGACGCCCTGATCCGCGACAAGATCGCCGACGGCGACTGGAGGTCGCATCTCGGCGGCAGCCGCTCGCTCTTCGTCAACGCCGCGACCTGGGGGCTCGTCGTTACCGGCAAACTGACGTCCACGGTCAATGACCGCAGCCTTGCGGCGGCGCTGACGCGGCTCATTGCCCGCTGCGGCGAGCCGGTGATCCGCCGTGGCGTCGACATGGCGATGCGGATGATGGGCGAGCAGTTCGTCACTGGCGAGACGATCGACGAGGCTCTGCACCGCTCACGGGAGCTCGAACAGAAGGGCTTCCGATATTCCTACGACATGCTCGGCGAAGCGGCGACTACGGCCGCCGACGCGGAGCGCTACTACAAGGACTACGAGGCCGCCATCCACGCCATCGGCAAGGCTTCCGCTGGCCGCGGCATCTATGAAGGTCCCGGCATTTCCATCAAGCTCTCGGCGCTGCATCCACGTTATTCACGGCCGCAGGCGGCGCGCGTGATGGGTGAATTGCTGCCGAAAGTGAAGGCGCTCGCGCTTCTTGCGAAGAAATACGATATCGGCCTCAACGTCGACGCCGAGGAAGCCGACCGGCTCGAACTGTCGCTCGATCTCCTTGAGGAGCTCTGCCTCGATGCCGACCTCGCCGGCTGGAACGGCATGGGCTTCGTTGTCCAGGCCTATGGCAAACGCTGCCCCTTCGTGCTCGATTTCATCATCGACCTCGCGCGGCGTTCCGGCCGGCGCATCATGGTACGCCTCGTCAAGGGCGCTTATTGGGATGCCGAGATCAAGCGCGCACAGCTCGATGGTCTGGAGGATTTTCCGGTCTTCACCCGCAAGGTCTACACCGACGTTTCCTATGTCGCCTGCGCCCGCAAGCTGCTTTCCGCGACCGACGTGATCTTCCCGCAGTTCGCGACCCACAACGCCCAGACGCTCGCCACCATTTACCACATGGCAGGCAAGGATTTTCAGGTCGGGAAATACGAGTTCCAATGCCTGCACGGCATGGGCGAGCCGCTTTACGAAGAGGTTGTCGGCCGCGGCAAGCTCGACCGCCCCTGCCGCATCTATGCGCCGGTCGGCACGCATGAGACGCTGCTTGCCTATCTCGTCCGCCGCCTGCTCGAGAACGGCGCCAACTCTTCCTTCGTCCATCGCATCAACGACCCCAAGGTCTCCGTCGACGAACTAATCGCCGATCCGGTCGAAATCGTGCGCTCCATGCCGGTCGTCGGCGCCAAGCATGACAAGATTGCGCTGCCGGCCGATCTCTTCGGCCAGGCACGCAGGAATTCGGCCGGCCTCGACCTTTCCAACGAAGAGACGCTTGCTTCCCTGATGGAGGCGATGAAGGCAAGCGCCACGATCGGCTGGACGGCTGCGCCGCAACTCGCAACGGGCGTCGCCGGCGGCGAAACGCGACCTGTCATGAACCCCGGCGACCACCGCGACGTCGTCGGGTCGGTGACCGAAACTTCGGACGAGGATGCGAGGCGCGCCGTGCGCCTTGCCGCAGAAGCGGCGCCCGGCTGGGCCGCAGTTTCCCCGGCCGAACGGGCGGCCTCACTCGAAAGGGCTGCCGATCTGATGCAGGCGCGCATGCCGACGCTTCTCGGGCTGATCATGCGCGAGGCGGGCAAATCGGTGCTGAACGCCATTGCCGAGGTGCGCGAAGCGGTCGATTTTCTGCGCTACTATGCCGAACAGACGCGCCGCACGCTGGGGCCCGCCCATAAGGCGCTCGGCCCCGTCGTCTGCATCAGCCCGTGGAACTTCCCGCTGGCGATCTTCACCGGTCAGGTCGCCGCCGCCCTCGTCGCCGGCAATCCGGTGCTTGCCAAGCCGGCGGAAGAGACGCCGCTGATCGCAGCCGAGGCTGTGCGCATCCTGCACGAGGCCGGCGTTCCGGCAAGCGTGCTGCAGCTTCTCCCCGGCGACGGCCGCGTCGGTGCTGCGCTGGTCGCCGCGCCCGAGACCGCGGGCGTGATGTTCACCGGCTCGACCGAGGTCGCGCGGCTCATCCAGGCGCAGCTCGCTGAGCGGCTGTCGCCCAGCGGGCGGCCGGTCCCGCTCATCGCCGAAACCGGCGGCCAGAACGCAATGATCGTCGATTCCTCGGCGCTCGCCGAGCAGGTCGTCGGCGACGTGATAACTTCGGCCTTCGACAGCGCCGGCCAGCGCTGCTCGGCGCTGCGCGTGCTCTGCCTGCAGGAGGACGTCGCCGATCGTATCCTGACCATGCTCAAGGGGGCGCTCCGCGAACTGAACATCGGCCGCACCGATCGCCTGTCGGTGGATGTCGGCCCGGTCATCACGGCCGAGGCCAAGGAGATCATCGAAAAGCACATCGAGCGGATGCGCGGGCTCGGCCGCAAGGTGGAGCAGATCGGCCTTGCCGCCGAGACCGGCCAGGGCACTTTCGTGCCGCCGACGATCATCGAACTGGAAAAGCTTTCGGATCTGAAACGCGAGGTCTTCGGGCCGGTGCTGCATGTCATCCGCTACCGCCGCGACGATCTCGACCGGCTGATCGACGACATCAATGCCACGGGCTACGGACTGACCTTCGGCTTGCACACGCGCCTCGACGAGACGATCGCGCATGTGACGAGCCGCATCAAAGCCGGCAATCTTTATGTCAACCGTAACATCATCGGCGCGGTCGTCGGCGTACAGCCTTTCGGCGGGCGCGGCCTTTCCGGCACGGGCCCCAAGGCGGGCGGCCCGCTCTATCTCGGCCGCCTGGTGATGACCGCACCCGTGCCGCCGCAGCACAGCTCAGTGCATACCGATCCCACGCTCCTCGACTTCGCAAAGTGGCTCGACGGCAAAGGCGCGCGGGCGGAGGCGGAAGCCGCCCGCAATGCCGGCAGCAACTCGGCGCTCGGTCTCGATTTGGAGCTTCCCGGCCCTGTCGGCGAGCGCAACGTCTATGCGCTTCATCCGCGCGGCCGCATCCTCCTCGTGCCGGCGACCGAAAGCGGCCTCTATCACCAGCTCGCGGCAGCGCTCGCGACCGGCAACAGCGTCGTCGTAGACGCGGCCTCCGGCCTCCAGACTTCGCTGAAGGGCCTGCCGCAGAGCATTGCGCTCCGCGTCTCCTGGTCGAAGGACTGGGCGGCCGACGGCCCCTTTGCCGGCGCCCTCGTCGAAGGCGATGCGGAACGCATCCGCGAGGTCAACAAGGCGATCGCCGCGCTCCCCGGTCCGCTGATGCTCGTCCAGGCCGCATCGGGCGAGGAGCTCGCCCGCAATCCGAACGCCTATTGCCTCAACTGGCTCGTGGAAGAGGTCTCCGCCTCCATCAATACGGCGGCGGCCGGCGGCAATGCCAGCCTGATGGCGATAGGCTGAGAGCAACATCGGCGCTCCGGATGTGCCCCCTCACCCTACCTTCTCCCCGCGCGGGGAGAGGGTCGCACAGCGGATGAGGCGCGACCCCGCATAACGCGCGCACCGCTGGCGCACCCTTGCCCATTCCGCTGTCACCGCTCCAAAACGGAAGAAGCGGATGTTCACCCTCAAAAGCATCGAAACCGCGACACGGGACATCAAGAAAAGCCGGTTTCGGGCGGTCGCCGCCCCGATCGAGGACGAGCAGTCGGCAAAAGCATTCTTCGCCGCGCATTCCGACCCGTCAGCCAATCACAATTGCTGGGCCTGGCGCATCGGCCAGAACTACCGCTTCAGCGACGACGGCGAGCCGAGCGGTACGGCGGGGAGACCGATCCTCGCGGCGATCGACGTCCAGTCCCTCGACCGCGTCGCGGTCATCGTCACCCGCTGGTTCGGCGGCATCCTGCTTGGCAGCGGCGGACTGGTCCGCGCCTATGGCGGCACCGCCGCGCTCTGCCTCAATGCGGCGGACAAGATCGAACTCGTCGAAAGAGTACGTGCCACGATAGCCTGCGACTTTGCCGATCTCGCTCTGATTAAGGCGCGGCTCACCGCTCACGGCGTCATGATCGCCGGCGAGAGCTTCACCGATACCGGTGCGGTGCTGACGATCGACCTGCGGAAGGATGTGGCAGATGAGATGCTTGTCCTCGTCGCGGATATCAGTCGCGGCAAGGCGATCGTATCGATGGAGAACTGAGCCCTGCTTTTCATGAGCGTGACAATCGTCATACAAATGCTCGAGACGACAACCGACACCGGCACGCGAAGGAGATTTGAGATGAAGACGAGGGTTTTGGGGCGGACGGGCGCGACGATTTCGGAGGTCGGTTTCGGTGCCTGGCAGATCGGCGGTTCCTGGGGCGATGTCAGCGAGGAAGACGGCAGGCGCGCGCTCCACGCCGCGCTCGACAGCGCCATCACCTTCATCGACACGGCGGATGTCTACGGCGACGGGCGGTCCGAAAAAATCATCGCAGCGGTGCTGAAGGAACGGGGCGGAGAAAAACCATTCGTCGCTACGAAGGCGGGGCGCCGGCTCAATCCGCACGTGGCGGACGGCTATACCGGCGCCAATATCGAGGCCTTCATCGACCGCAGCCTCGCAAATCTCGGCGTCGAAACGCTCGATCTCGTCCAGCTCCACTGCCCACCGACGGAGGTCTACTACCGGCCCGAGGTCTTCGGCGCGCTCGACCGGCTGGTGACCAAGGGCAAGATCCGCCACTACGGCGTCTCGGTCGAGAAGGTCGAAGAGGCCTTGAAGGCAATCGAATATCCGGGTGTGAGCACGGTCCAGATCATCTACAACATCTTCCGCCAGCGGCCGCACGACCTCTTCTTCGCCGAAGCGAAAAAGAAGAATGTCGGCTTCATCGTGCGCGTGCCGCTCGCCTCTGGGCTGCTTTCGGGCAGGATCGGCAAGGAAACCGTCTTTGCCGCAGACGACCACCGCAACTTCAACCGCCATGGCGACGCCTTCGACGTCGGCGAGACCTTCGCCGGCGTGCCCTTCGAGGTGGCGCTGGAGGCTGTGGACGAGCTGCGCGCGCTCGTGCCCGCCGATATGCCGATGGCGCAGTTCGCGCTTCGGTGGATCCTCGAGCAGGACGCCGTTTCCGTCGTCATCCCCGGCGCCCGCAATGCCGCCCAGGCGCAATCCAACGCCGCCGCCAGCGCGCTGGCGCCGATCGACGACGCCACCATGGGCGCGATCGCCGCGCTTTACGAGCGCCTCATCAAGGTTCATGTTCATCAGCGCTGGTGACACATGAGCGGAGGCCGGACGGGCTTCCGCCAGCCGGCCGGGAAAAACCGATGACGAGCGAGGCCTTCGATCTCGAGCGCTTCGTCCAGGCGCAGGAAAGCACCTATGCGACCGCACTCGCCGAACTGCGTGCCGGCGCCAAGCGGACGCATTGGATGTGGTTCATCTTTCCGCAGATTGCGGGTCTCGGCCATTCGCCGACGGCGCAATATTACGCCCTATCCGGCCTCGACGAGGCGCGCGCCTATCTCGGGCATCCGCTCCTCGGCCGCCGCATCCTCGAATGCACGGAGGCTGTCAATGCAGTCAGCGGAAAAAGCGCGCTCGAGATCTTCGGCCGGCCGGACGATCTGAAATTCCGCTCGTCCATGACGCTGTTCGAGGCGGCCGCGCCGACCGTCGGCGCTTTTGCCAGAGCGCTCGACCTCTATTTCGACGGGGTTCGCGATGCGCGAACCATCGAAATTCTCGGCGGGGTTTGACCTTCGGCGCCTTTCAGCGCGGGATGAGGAAAAGTGTGCGCGGTTTTCCGCCCGCATCCCGCGCTAACTTATCAGAGTCGATCACGTTTATGATTTTAGGTCGATCCGACCTAAAATCATCGTGATCTAGAGAGATGCGGCCGGTGCTTGAGAGAGGACGACGAGGAACAGCACCGCGCAGACCGTCAGCCCGGCGATGATGAGCATCAGCTCCTTCATCATGTAACGATACATCGCGAGCCCTCCTCCTGCGGAGACGATTAGCACTCGAATCGATATGGGCATCGGGCCGTGCGGTTTTAAGGCGCGTCCCGAGCACAAGACTGTGAGGTTCGACGGGAGTTGCGATCCGAGGCCTGGGCACTATCTCAGAGGTCGACGCGCCCGCTCGCCGCGGCGCCCTCGAGATCGAGACTAGGCAAGGAGCTCGCTCATGCTCGTCCGACTGATCGTGCAGACCGTCGCCTGGTTCGGGTTCATCGGAGCCGTCCTCTTCCTCTCCGCCGGGACCCTTGCCTGGCCGGCCGCGTGGACCTACCTCGCCATCATGCTTGCGCTTTCGCTGGTCACCGGGCTGTTGCTTGCCCGGCACGATCCGGCGCTCCTGAAAGAAAGACTGTCGCCGCCCATCCAGAAGGGCCAGCCTTTAGCCGACAAGGTGCTTCTTTCCGTGATCCTGCTGTTCCTCTTCGGCGCCTATGTGCTGATGGCGCTCGATGCGGTGCGGTTCAAATGGTCGTCGATGCCCGAATGGGTGCAGGCCGTGGGGGCGCTGCTCGTCATCCTCTCCATTGGATTCAGCTATCGGACGTTGCGCGAAAACAGCTTCGCATCGCCGGTGGTCAAGGTGCAGATGGAGCGTGCGCAAAGGGTAGTCACCAGCGGACCCTACCGCTATGTCCGCCACCCTTTCTATGCCGGCAGCCTTCTCTTCGTCGCCGGCACGTCGTTGCTTCTCGGCTCCTGGTGGGGCCTTATCGCTGCATTCGGGCTGGCGGGATTGCTCGCCATCCGCATAGGCATCGAGGAGAAGGCGCTGCGCACCGGCCTTGCCGGCTATGACACCTATGCGGAACGGGTCCGCTACCGGCTCGTTCCCTTCGTGTGGTAGCACGCCAGCGGAGGCCCCGGTTTTCGGCTGTCAAGACTTCAGGCCGATCATCGTTGACTCCGCAGGCGATCAGAGGAGAATGTTTGTCTTCCGCGTCGCTACTCAGCAGAAGGGGCGCCACGATGACGATCGCCAAGAAACTTCAGGATTATATCGACAGCGAAGGTGTGACCTACGACACCGTCGCCCATCACCGCACCGCAACCACCAGCCAGACCGCCGAGGCCGCTCACGTCCCAGGCAACAGGCTTGCCAAGTCCGTGGTCGTGCACCACGAGATGGGCTATGTTTTAGCCGTCGTACCGGCTACGCACCGTGTCGAACTCTCGACATTGCAGGACGTCATGAACCGGCGTCTCGGCCTCGCCTCGGAGGAGGAGGTCAGCGAACTTTTCAACGATTGCGAGGTTGGCGCGGTCCCGCCGATCGGATCGGCCTATGGCGTACCGGTCATTCTCGACGAAAGCCTCGACAGGGCCAGCGACATCTATTTCGAGGGCGGCGACCATAGGACGCTCGTACATATGAGCGGCAGCAATTTCCGCAACCTGACGAAGGATGCGCGAGTCGCGCGGTTCAGCCACCCGTCGTAAGCGGATGCCGGCATGGCTTCCGGCGGCGTGGGAGCGATGCGGCAATCGGAGGGGCGATAGTCTTGTCGCTCACAGCGCCGCGCGTCCAATCGGACGCACGGCGCTGTAGATGCCAGTCAATCTCCACGCGGGCCTGCGCGTCGTAATGCCCAAGGCGCGATGAACGGCCACTGTACGTTCCTTAAATCCTACCCGATTTAAGGATAAAAACGTCCAGCAATTCAAAGTGCCACAGCGACCTTTGTGCGTCTGATAACACGCGCGGCGCTGTAGGTACGCTACGCCATCAATAGTAGGGCGAGACGCACGGCCGCCGCGGACCGTAATAGGGCTGGAACGTGTTGTCATAAGCCCTGTACGAGCGGTAGCGGGCATAGCACCAGCGCGCATGCGCATTGCCGCCATAATAGGTCTGGCGGTAATAACTCGGCGCATAGTAGCGCGGCGCGTAGTAGTAGCGTGGCGCGTAGTAGGCTGGCGCATAGTAGCGCGGCCGGTAATAGGTCGGGCCGTGGTAGTAGCCCTCATCGTAGTAGCTCGGGCCGTAATACCTCGGGCCGTAATATCTCGGCTGCGTCAGCAGTCCCCCTATGATCGTGCCGGCGGCGAGCCCGCCAAGCGCCCAGGCCCAATCGTCGTCACCGTTGCGGTGGCTGACCGGCTGCGCCTGCGGTACCTCGACCTTCAGTGGGACAACGGGGGGAAACGCCATGGCCGGCCCAACGCTCGTCAGCGCCGTCGCCAGCGACAAGGCAACAATTGCTAGCCTCTTCATTGGCTTCACCTTTCCTCTACAGCGCCGCACTTGGAATATGACGCGCAAAGGACGCTGTAGCCTTTTGTACTTGCTGGATAACTTTGTGCTCAAACCGACGTCGGTTCAACAAATTTCAAGTAGTATGAAGGCGTTCCCTTCAAATAATGCCGCCCACGGTGCAGAACCCTCTATTCGGAATAGCGCCGCTTGCTATCCGCTTGCAAGATGCTCGAGGGACCTGTTGAAAAGGGTACTCGATATGTGGAGATCGGCACTGAGTACCGCGGTTTCCTACAGTGCCGTGCGTCTTTTCAGACGCACAAAGGACGCTGTAGCACTTTGAATTACTGCACGTTTTTGTCCTTAACCGGCGACGATTTAAGGAACATGCAGTAACGCAAAGCTCTTCGTAAATAGTAGTTTACCGGTCGACTGACTTGCGGCTTGACCGACGGCGGTCGGCTGTGAACAGAAACGGCGACTTGAAGTGCGCCGTTTCCATGAGAGCTTGGCCGCGCAGGTTAAGGATCAGCCTTCCAGCCAACGCACCTCTTCCGGTGTCAGCGTGACCTGAATGGCAGAGAGGCTATCTTCCAGTTCCGCCACGGTGCGCGGGCCGATAAGCGGGATCACCGGGAATGGCTGGGCGATGACATAGGCGAGCGCGATGTGGATCGGGCTGCAGCCGCGCTTCCCGGCGAGTTCGATTGCGCGGTCTCGGCGTTGGAAATTGCGCTCGGAATACCAGACGCGGACGAGCTCTTCATCGTCATGCTTGTCTCGCCCTGCCCTCTCGGTGAAAGAGCCTCTCCCCGGGCTCGACCAGGCGAAGTTCGGTATCTGGCGCGTCATCAGCCAGTCTTTCCAGCGATCGTCCGACGCCGCGACGCAGCCGGGCCAGATGGGATCGAGCATTTGCGCCAGCGAGAAGTTGTTGGAAAGAGCGGCCGGTGCCGCCTTGCCGTTTTTCTCCGCATAGACGATCGCCTCGTCCATGCGTTCGCGCGTCCAGTTGGATCCGCCGAAAACGCCGCGGATGCGTCCGCGCCGGACCTCGGCGTCCATGGCGTCGACGAATTCGCCGACGGGGACGTCCAGATTGTCGCGATGCATGAAGTAGACATCGACATAATCCGTCTTCAGTCGCTCGAGCGACTGATCCAATTGTTTGGCGATCACATCCGGATAGCAGAGCGGCGAATGGGCCCCCTTGCCGATCAGGACGATGTCCTCGCGATTGAGCTTGCGGCTCGTATGCCAGTCGCCGAAGATGCTCTCGGCCTTGCCGCGCTCGTAGATGAAGGCGGTATCGAACAGGTTTCCGCCCGCCTCGTAGAACGCATCGAGCGTCAGGGAGGCGGAGGCGAAATTGGGGAAGAACTCGAAGCCCAGCGCAACCGTGGAGGCCGGCTTGGTCAGGCCCGGAACCTGCCGTTTGGGTACGTTCTTCCCGGCGACGACTGCCGCGCCCGCGATGTTGACGGTCCGCCTGGAGGCCGTCTCGATTGCGAATTCAAGACCGACGGACGCGCGCCAGAGATCGAGAACACGCAGATTGGCGCAGGTCTCTTCGGCATTCATGCCGGGGAAGGTGAACTCGGTGCGGCCGGCACGGATCGCCTCGCCCACCGCATCGACCTCGAACGAGTAGAGATGGCGTTTTTCCTCCACCTCTACCGCCTGCTGACCGTCGCCCTTGATGATCTCGATGCGGCCTGTCCCGCCCTGCTTGCCGGAGGCGAACCAGAAGTCCTTCACCTCGATTCGGCCCTTGGAACCGATGATGCGCAGCACGTTGTCCTGCTCAGCCATGATCGAGCAGGACACCTTCGCGATGATGTCGTTGGGGAATTTGAGGACCGCCGACGCCCACTCGTCGACGCCGGACGGGCCCAGCCGAGCAGCGCCAGACACCGTCAGCGGCTCAAGGAAAGGCTTTCTCTCGGCAGCACCGGCGAGCATGCACACCATCGAGACGGGGTAGCCGCCGACATCGAGAATGCCACCGCCGGCGAGATTATTGGCAAAGAGGCGATGCTCCGGCCGATAACCGCCCATGTCGAAGCCGAAACTCGAGCGGATGATCCGCACTTCGCCGATCGTCCCATCCCGCACCAGCTCGACGAGACGGGCCGTCTGCGGATGGAATCTGTACATATAGGCTTCGCCGGCGAAGACGCCGGCCTTCGTCGCTTCGTGGAAGATCGATCGTGCATCGAAGGCGGAAAGCGCCATCGGCTTCTCGACCAGCACATGCTTGCCGGCGCGCACCGCCTTGATCGCCCATTCGGCATGGCCGGTGTGCGGCGTAGCGATATAAACCGCATCGATCTCCGGATCAGCGAGCAGCGCGTCGTAACCCTTGACGATGCGCGCCCCCGGAAAGCCTTCGCCGAGGCCGGGCTTGTCCGGGTTGCGGGTGGCGATGGCCGCCAGGCGCCCGGTTGCGGAATGGGCAATGCCTTCGGCGAATGTCCGCGCGATGGTGCCGGGGCCGATGATACCCCAACGGATCCGCTGTACTGAGCTCATGCAATATCCTTTCGATCAGTCCTGGAATTGGTCAAGCGGAGGGACAGGTCGGCAGCGCCGCCACTGCCTGCGGGAAGGCCATTTCGGGCGATGGAACGAAGAGGGCCGCGAACCGATTTGCCCAAAATCGAGGAGTGCCAACATTTGAAGCACATCGAAACCTCCCTTTTCCGATTGTGGTTCTTCAGCGAACATGGGCAGATTATCGCCGGACGAAAATCTGTCTCGTGCAAAGGGAACGTGGAGTTGTCGGAAAGTAAGATTGTCGAAAGGGCGGTCTACCAGCCCAGCGCCTGCAGCATCGAAGGCATGCCTACGCAGCTGCATTTCTTCCACGCCCACCCCGCGATCATGCTGCGCCCGCATTGGCATGCGCAGGTCGAAGTGAACTACGTGGTGCGCGGCTCGGTGCATTACCGCATGGCCGGCCATGATCTCAGGCTCGACGCTGGACAGATGTGTCTCTTCTGGGGCGGGCAGCCCCACAGGATGGACGAGTCCTCCGATGATTCCCTTTATGCGGGCGCCCATCTGCCGTTGGTGCATTTCTTCCGCATGCGGCTGCCGCCGGCGATATCGGCAATGCTCATGGGCGGCGCCACGATGCTGACATCCGAAACCGATTGTGCCGACGACCGGAACTTTCCGCGCTGGCGTAGCTGGGCCAATTCCGGAGATGAGGTGAAGGCCCGGCACGCCGTGGAAGAGCTGCTGCTGCGCGTTGAACGAATGTTCCTGGAGCCTTACACGATCATTGCGTTGGGCAAGGAAGGCAATGCCGGAGCTGCTTCGGCTTCGCCTTCGCCCGCCGTCGAGCGCATGTGCGACTTCATCGCTGCCAATTTTCTCGAGGAGATCGATGCGGTTGATATCGCCGCCGCCGCTGGATTGCATCCGAAATACGCCATGAACCTGTTTCGCAAGTCGACAGGCATGACGCTGATCAAGTATGTGACCCTGCTGCGCCTTTCGCGGGCGCAAGCCATGCTGATGAACGGCAATGACAGCATTCTACAGGTGGCGCTCGATAGCGGCTTCGGCTCGGTGAGCGCCTTCAACAAGGCTTTCCGGCAGATCGCCGGCATGCCGCCTTCGGATTTCCGCCGCGACGTCCGCGCCGCGGCAGCTGCATGTGTCCTTAAATCACACCCGATTTGTGGCCGGCGCTCCCAAGAGGAAAACTTCAGTGCAGTCCGAACAGATTGAGCAGCTCCTCGCGGTGTCGGACAAACTCGCGCGCGCTACGGTCGCGCGGACGGGGCATGTCGATCTCGATCAGCCGCGGCTCACCGCCCTTTTCGCGCGGCAGGATCAGAATGCGGTCGGCCAGATAGATCGCCTCCTCGAGGTCATGGGTGACGAGAACGGTCGTCACGTCCTCGTCGCGCCAGATCCGTGCGAGCTCCTGCTGCATGCTGATCTTGGTCATGGCGTCGAGCGCGCCAAGCGGTTCATCGAGCAACAGGATCTCGGGCTGGACGACGAGAGCTCGGGCAATGCCGACGCGTTGCGCCATGCCGCCTGAAAGCTGGCGCGGATAGGCGTTCTCGAACTGCTGCAGGCCGACAAGCTGAACATAGCGCCGCGCACGGGTCTTCGCCTCCTCGCGACTAACGCCACGTGTTTCCAGGCCGAAGGCGACGTTGTCGATCACCGTCAACCAGGGGAGGAGCCGGGGTTCCTGGAAGATGACGGCGCGCTCGGCGCCGACACCTCTGACAGCCTTTCCGTCGATCAGGACCTCTCCGGCATCGGCCTCATCCAGCCCGGCCATAACTCGCAGCAAGGTCGTCTTGCCCGAACCGCTGGCACCGACAATCGCCAGGCTTTCGCCGGAGCGGATGTGGAGATTGACGTCTTTCAATACGGGCAAGGGTCTGCCATTCAGGGTGAAGGACTTGGAGAGATGACGGATGGTCACCTCTCCACGGCGGATTTCCGGCGCAAAGCTCATCGCGGTTCCTCAGTTGCTCGCTGAAGCGCCGTCGGTGGTGAACAGGACGTCCTTGGCAGCCAACTGCCCTTCCTTCAGCTTGCCCTCGCGGACGAGCACGTCGATCCAGAACTGGACGTCGCGCTCAACCGCGAGGCCGCCGGCTCGTACGCCATAACCGCGGAAGTACTGAGCGATATCCGGATTTTCGCCGCGCTGCTTCAGCGCCTTGGCCAAGAGCTGCTTGGTTTCCTCCGGATGTTCGCGCGCATAGTCGAGAGCGCGCGCCGACTGTTCGACAAAGGTTTTGGCGGCTTCCGGGTGCGCCTTCACGAAATCCCGTCGCAGTACGACGAAACCGCCGGCGATTTCGCCGAGCACGTCGGTGTCATCGAAGATCGCGCGCAAGCCACCATTTTTCCTGGCGGCCCCCTCGAAGGTCGTCTGCCAATAACCGAAGGCCGCGATGTCGACCTGGCCGGAGCGGAGAACCTGCTCAAGCTGCGGGCCGGGTACGACGACCTGATTGGCGGCATCCGATGCCAGTCCGACCGAATGCAGCGCTTCGCGAATGGTGTAGTCGAGATGCGCACCGAGCGTGTTGACCGCCACGCTCTTGCCGGCGATGTCCTTGATTTCCTTTATGGGACTGTCTTCCAGAACATAGAAGATCGACTGCACCTCGTCATTGATGCCGTTCGACGGATAGGCGGCGACGAAGTCGTTGCCGCTGATGATCGAGTTCAATACAGCGGAGGTCGCGGCGCTGCCGATTTCGACGTCGCCCGAGGCCAGCGCGATCAACGAGGCCGGGCCGCCCGTCGCATAGCCAACATTCTCGAAGGTGATGCCGGTACCGTCGAAATAGCCGAGTTCGGCGGCAAGCTCATGCGCAGAGAGACCGCCCTGGCTCGCCAGGTAGCGGAGCTTGACGGCATCCGCCGCCGCGGCAGCGCCGGTGAGACCAAGGAAGAGAGCTGCGGACAGCAGCAGCTTGCGGGAATGGAAGGTCATATCGTTATCCTTTCAAGGGAGAAGCATGTCAGGGGCTGGGCTGAGACCAGCGGCAGAGCCTGCGTTGAAGAAGAACGAGCACGGCGTTGGCGGCGAGTCCAAGCAACGCGAGCAGCAGGATCGCCGCGAACATCAGCGGGATCTGGAAGTTGTATTGGGCGTTCATGACCTGGAAGCCGATACCCTTGTTCGCGCCGATCATTTCGGCCGCGATCAGGAGCAGCAGCGCCGTTGTGGCAGAGAGACGCAGACCGACAAAGATCGCCGGCACCGACGCGGGCAGCACCACGCGACGGAAGGTTGTGAGCCGCCCGGCGCCGTAGGTGCGCGCCATCTCGATCAGCTTGGTATCGACCTCTTTGACGCCACCGATCGTCGACAACAAGGTCGGGAAGAGCGTGGCCCAGAAGATCACGAAGACTTTGGAGGTCTCCCCCAGACCGAGCAGCAGGATGAAGACCGGATAGAGCGCCAGCGCAGAAGTCTGCCGGAAGAACTGCAGCAGCGGATCGAGCGCCTGCTCGATGGCCTTGACCTGTCCCATGAAGAGGCCGAGGGGAATGCCGATCGCGACGGCCGATGCGAATGCAATGCCCGAGCGCTGCAGGCTTATCGCGATATCGTCCAGCAGCGCGCCGCTGGCAATACCGTCCCACAAGGCGGCGAGGATCACGTCGAGTGACGGAAACACCGCCGGATTAACCCAGCCTTGGCTGCTCGATACCTGCCACAGGACGAGAAAACTTAGAACCAGGCCATAGCGGGACAGAAGCGGACCGATCAGCGCGCGCAGACGTGGCGCCATGGTCACACCTGTCCGCCCCGCGCTCGCAAGCCGGAAATTCGTTGTCAGCGGTGGGTTGACGTTTTCGAGGGTCATGGTCGCTTCTCACTCGGCGGCCTGGACGGCCGAGCGCGCGGCTGTCCAGCGGTTGACGGGAAAAGGCAGGCCGAGATTTTCCCGGAGCGTCCTGCCTTCATATGCCGTGCGGAACAGACCGCGCCGCTGCAGTTCCGGGATCACAAGATCGACAAAGTCGTCGAGCGCAGTCGGAAGCCAGGGCGGCAAGATGTTGAAGCCGTCGGCGGCTTCGTTTTCGAACCACTCCTGCAGCGTGTCGGCAATCTTCTCGGCCGTGCCGACGATCGTGTAATGGCCACGGGCGGAAGCGACCCACTGATAGAGCTGGCGGATGGTGAAGTTGTTCTCGTCCGCGATCTGGCGGATAAGCGCCTGCCGGCTCTTCATCCCCTCCGTCGGCGGCGCCGGCGGCAGCGGTCCGTCCACGTCGTAGCCACGCAGGTCGAGCGTGCCGCCGGTCAGACCGTTCAGAAGGCCGATGCCATCCTCTTCGACGATCAACGAGGTCAGGCGGTCGTACTTCTCGCGTGCCTCGGCTTCTGTCCTGCCGACGAAAGGAGAGACGCCGGGCATGACGAGGACATGGTCCGGGTTGCGGCCGAGGCCGCGGGCGCGCGCCTTGATGTCGCGATAAAACTCCTGGGCGGTTTCAAGGTGTTGATGCGCAGTGAAGATGACCTCGGCGGTGGCGGCCGCAAGCCCGCGTCCATCCTCGGACTGGCCGGCCTGGACGATGACGGGGTAACCCTGGGGCGATCGCGAGACATTGAGCGGGCCGCGCACCTGGAAGTGCTCGCCGCGATGATGGCTTTCGTGCAGCTTCTGCGAATCGTAGAAGACGCCGCTTCCCTTGTTGCGGATGAAAGCGTCGTCTTCGAAGCTGTCCCAGAGCTTCTTGACGACTTCGACATGTTCGGCGGCGCGACGATAGCGTGCCGCATGAGGAAGCTGCGTGTCGCGATTGAAGTTCTGCGCCGACAGGTCGCCTGTCGTGGTGACGACGTTCCAGCCGGCACGGCCGCCGGAGATCAAATCGAGGGAAGCGAACTTGCGTGCCGTCGTGTAGGGCTCTTCATAAGTCGTCGACGACGTGGCGATAAAGCCGAGATGGGTGGTGAAGGGCGCGAGAGCCGAAAACAGCGTCACCGGCTCGAATCCGGCCACGCGGGCATTGCCGCCCTCGCGCGCACCGCCAAAGCCGACCGCCAGATTGTCTGCGAGGAAATAAGCGTCGAAAAGGCCGCGTTCGGCCGTCTGGGCCAGACGCTTGTGAAACTCGAAGCTCGTTGCCCCATCGGCGGGCTGATCTGGCTGCCGCCATGCCGCAATATGTTGCCCGCCACCGGGGAGAAATGCTCCAAGCCTGATCTTGAGTGTCATTGCAATTCCTTCCCTCATCAATTCATCCAAACAAGCCTTGCTGTTTGCCGACGAGCGGCCGCCACCCTCATTCCGCCGCGGCCGCGGGCCGCGCTAGCACCGGAAAGAACGCCTCCAATTCATCCACCGCCTGGACGATCCGCTGACGCAGCGATTCCGCCGTAATGCGGGAGTCGGAAAAGTCACGATCGGAAGCGTAGATCGCGGTCGGCAGCGTATGGGCCATGAAGAACCCGAAGAGCGGCCGCAGCTGGTGCTCGACCATTAGGGCGTGCCGATCGCCGCCACCGGTTGCGGTGACGACGATCGGCTTGCCGCGCAATGCCAGCGGTTCGATCAGGTCGATCAGATGCTTGAACAAGCCCGGATAGCTGCCTTTGTATGTCGGCGATCCGACGACCAGGACATCGGCGGCGATGATGTCTTCTATGAGCTGGCGCCCATTGGGATCCAAGTCTTCAAAGCGCTGGGCCTGGCCCAGAAAAGGACCGGCATCGTGAAGATCATAGATGCGACGGCGAAATCCGTAGCGTTCAGACGCGAGCGCCGAAACCTCCTCGACCAATGTTCGAGATTTGGAGGGCCGGCTATAGCTTCCGGCAAGACCGACAAGTTTAAGAGGGGGCATTTTTTCTCCTTTCGGCAAGCGGAATGGCACACCAGCGCTGATCGGCGAGGCTTAATACATATTATCTACGGTTTTAATCAGCTAAAGGAAAATTCGGGTCGCTCTACCAGGAGTACGGAAAAAGTTTGCCTCCCGAGAGCGCTACTATAACGTTAACGCGTCAGGCGTCGTACTCGTCGATCGGAGCCGAAGGGTATTTGGGCAACCGGATAAAATGAGGAGTTCTGCCATGAAGCCGCGTATTTCCGTACTGACCATCGGCGTCGCCGACCTCGAACAATCCCTCGCCTTCTATCGCGACGGTTTGCAACTGCCAACGGAAGGGATCATCGGCCGCGAGTTCGAGCATGGCGCCGTCGCATTCTTCACGTTGGCTGGCGGGCTAAAGCTCGCGATCTGGGCGCAGGACGACCTCGCCCACGACACCGGCCTACCGAAAACGCCGATCAGCTCCACCTCGTTCACGATCGGGCATAACGTTATGCGCCGGGAAGAAGTCGATGAGGTAATGAATCAAGCAGCTCGCGCTGGAGCCGAGATCGTCAAGCCTGCTCAGGACACGTTCTATGGCGGTTATGCCGGATATTTCCGCGACCCGAACGGACACCTGTGGGAGGTTGTCTGGAACCCAGCCAACTTACCGGCTGACAGTCTCGGATGAGCATGCGGCGTCAGCGAGCGAGCAAACCGTTGATCTTGCCGTCGCAGGGCTTTCCGACAGCAGAAACCGATTCGGCCAGGGGCGGCGCATCAGAGCGCGGCGCTCCTAGAGGGCCGATAAACGGGATCCTTTTTGCCCCTACCCTCTCCTAAATCATTTGAAAAGTATGGATGCAGATTTCAGCGCATGCAGCAAAGTTACCTTTTTTGCCACGCTATTTGCCCCGACGGAATTTTGTATGAACTAAATCAACGGTCACAACAGTCGGGGAAACAGCCATTCGGCTTGCTTCCGCCGAACGGAATAATGGCGGACTTTCCGAATGTTCAGTAAGCAGCATGATCGGTGATGGCCTGGACCATCTCGTCAATGTCCCGATCGTGGATTTCGTGCCCTCCCCCTTCGACCCGGTGCAACCGTACATTTCGGATGACTTTGGTGAAGGCCTCCCCGTGCTCGATAGGAAACAGCGGATCGGCTGTGCCGTGGATCACAAGAACCGGGATTTTGATATCGGATGCCTGCAGCCTTGCAGGCTCCTCCTCACTCACCAGCGCGAAATGGTTCGTGGCGCTGGCAAATGACGGCGCCCGGGCCATGTCGCGGGTGATCAACACGCTTGCAGCCTCGGCATCGTGTGGATGCCTGATGCCGGCGAGCATGGCCGTATCGCGACGCAGGAAATCGGCGATGGCTCTAAGGTCAGACCAGTCGATCCTCTCGGCCGCCATAGAGTGCTCCCGATAGGCCTTGGTCGAGGACGGCAAGCCCTCGACCGCGAGCGGTGACGTGCTGATCAGCGTGAGCGTCCGCACACGCTGGGGATGGCGCAATGCGGCCTCCTGCGCGATGAAGCCGCCCATCGACATGCCGGCCAGATGCGCCGTTTCCAAGCCGTAGCTGTCTAGAATACCCATGGCATCGTCGGCCAAGTCGCTAAACGAGTAACCGGGCTCGCCTTGCGGATAGTGCGTGGAAAGGCCGGTGTCGCGCTGGTCGTATCGGATCACGTAGCGTTCTTGAGCGGCTAGTTCTTCACAGAACCTGTCCGGCCACCACAACATCGAAGACATCATCCCCATGATCAGCAACAAGGGTGGGCTGGAGGGGTCGCCGAAAGCCTGAGTCTGCAGCGCCGCGCCCCCGATCTCAACAATCTTATCGGTGACGGGCAATGATCCGGTCTGCGCCATTGACTGATCCTTCCGATTGCAAATTGAAACCAGATTCTTCTTGCATATCCGCTCCTGTTATGCAACCAGTTTCCTGAGAGAATAGGGACCGCAGCGACGATTCCAGTCATGGCTGCAATAGGAGCATGGAGGGTGCAGGTACCTGCCCGCGACCTGGAGCTCAGCGTTCGGGCAGTTGCTGGAAGGGGCGGGCCAAAGTTATGCGGAACAGGTCATGGGCGAACTGCGCGTCCTGCACCTTACAGCTTCGCCGACGAGCAAATTTTCGGTGCTGCAAAAACTGACCAAGGCTTACCAGGCCACGGTGGAAACGGACGAGGGACGAACTCCATCCGTAGCCAAGAACAGAACGGGGTGATTCTCATGGCGCTGCAGTGTGCTGATTTCTACGACGCAGAGTTATCACGGCACAACCGGCATTTGCGGGCCGCTGCCAGTGTCGGAATGCGCGACCGAGTGCTCGATGTCGGTTGCGGTGCAGGCCAAACCACCCGTGAAGCCGCCTGCATCGCGGTGGAAGGAGACGTGGTCGGTGTGGATACTTCTGCTGAGATGCTTGAGATTGCGCGGCGTCGTTGCGTAGATGCAGGGCTTCGGAATGTCGCGTTTGAACTGGGCGACGCACAACACCACAACTTTCCGGCTGCCAGCTTCGATCTATGCATTAGCCGGTTCGGAGTAATGTTCTTTGCTGATCCGGCGGCGGCATTTGCCAACATCGCCCGAGCGATGCGCCCAGGCGCGCGTCTTGCGTGGATGGTGTGGCAGAGCCAGGAGCGCAATGAATGGTCTGGTGCCATTAGGCAGGCGTTGGCTCCGGGGCGCGCGATTTCAGAGGATGCCGGCAAGGCGTTTTCACTTAACGATCCCGCCATCGCCGCAGAACTTCTCAGCACTGCCGGCTTCGCCTCAATCGACTTTGTCGAGGTGCAAGAGCCGGTCTTCTATGGGCCGGATGATGATGCCGCTTTTGATGCTCTCACCGGCCTCTATCTGGTGAAGGACGCGCTTGCGCGCTCCGATGAACCACCGGACCAGCCACAGCAGCGGCTGCGTAATTTGCTGGACGCGCACATGACTGCCGAAGGTGTGTTTTTCGACTCGCGTGCATGGATCATCAGCGCTGTGCGGGCGACTGATTAGTCGGGTCGACTGTGCAGTGGCAGCAATGGAAGATGGCGCACCCGAAGAGATTCGAACTCCTGACCCCCAGATTCGTAGTCTGGTGCTCTATCCAGCTGAGCTACGGGTGCTTGCCTAGAAAGCGGCGACCACCGCTTGCGTGGCGATCCTCTAAAGGGTCCTTCCGGCGATTGCAAGCGCCTTTCGGCAAAAAATTTCATTTTTGCGACGAGGGTGGACGAAGGCCGGAGTTGCCGGCCCCCGAGGGCGAAGCGACGGAAGATCAGGGGCGCCCCTTCGCGCGGAAGGCGTCGAGCCGCACCGGACGGTCAGGGAGCTCGATGCGGAACAGCGTGCCGGGCGTGGGCTTTTCCACAAGCGCGATCGTGCCTCCATGGGCAAGCACCAGCTCGCGGGCGATCGCGAGCCCGAGGCCCGTACCGCCTGAGCGCGCCGAGCCGCGGAAGGCGGCGAAGAGGTTTTCGCGCGCCTTGGCCGGCATGCCGGGACCGGTGTCGTCGATCGAAATCGTCACCACGCTTCCGGTGCGCACCGCCGAGACGGTAACCCTCCTGGCGCGACCGTCTTCCGGCTCGTGATTGATCAGTGCTTCGACCGCGTTGCGGCAGATATTATGGACGATGCGGAACAGCTGCTCGCCGTCCGCATCGACCTCGACATCGTCGCGGATCTGGATATCGAAATCGATGCCGCTCTGGCGATCGACCGCCAGGAGTTCGGCTACATCCTCGACGAGGGGCTTGAGCGCGACGAAGCGGCGGCGCGGCTCGGCCTCGGCGGTGCGCCCGTAAGAGAGAACTTCGCGAGTATAGCCGACGGCGCGGTCGATGGTTCTGAGCAACGTCGGCGCGAAGCGCTTGACCACGGGATCGTCGACATCCGCGAGCCGGTCGGAAATGAGCTGCGCCGAGGAAAGAATGTTGCGCATGTCGTGGTTGATCTTGGAAACGGCAAGGCCGAGCTCGGCAAGGCTCTTCTGTTGCTTCAGGGTCTTCTGCAGCTCGCGCTGCATGCTGGCGAGATGCTGGCCGGCAACCGCGAGCTCGTCGCTGCCCTCCGGCGGCACGAGGACGCGTTCGGGGCTCGACGGCTCGTCCGAAAACTCCTGCATGCTGGTCGTCAGACGCCGGATCGGGACGATCAGCATGCGATTGATGGCGAGAAAGATCAGCGCCGCGGTAATGAGCGAGATGACGATCGACAGCAGAAAGACGTTGCGCGAATAGACAAGCATGGCCTTGCGCAGGTTGGCGTCCTTCATCACCAGTTCGATCGTCGCGTCGCCTTCGCCGAGCGGGCCGTAGACGCGCACCACCCGGTTGCCGCCGAAAATCAGCGTATCGAAGGCGTCGCGGATCGCACCGAGCGCCGTGAAGTTGGCTATGTCGTATTCGCCGTCGATCGCGGGAGGCATGTCGACGGTGGCGATCATCCGCGAGGCATCCTTGCGGCGGATAACGATGGCCTTGGTCCCGGTCGCCATCAAGGTCTCGCGCTGCACGGCGCGCGGGAGCTCGATGTTCTGCAGCCCGTCGACGACGACGGCGGCCGCGGCAACCGTGTTCAGCCGATCCTGCAGCCAGCGGATGCGCATGTTGGCGACGGAGGGCACGAAGATCAGCACCTCCGCCAGCATGACGAAGGTGATGGTCAGCAACAGGAGCTTGCCGGAGAGCCCGCGAAGAAAGCCGACTGCCGCTCTTGGTGCCGCATTCGGGTTGGCCGGACGCGCGTCTTCTACCATAAGTTTTACAACATTCCCTGCCGTCAGCCGAAATAGCGCAGGACCCGGATCGCGGACCGCAAGAGGCGATTTCGTGCCACAGGCGAATAATAGGAGATCGCCGCCTGTTTTCCAATCTCGGCGAGCGTCGGATAGGGTGCAACATAGTTGTGGAAGTGCTTCAATGTCAGCCGGTTGGCAACGGCGAAGGCCCAGATGGCGATCATCTCTCCTGCGCCGGCGCCGGCAATACCGGCTCCGAGAATCCGCCCTCGCCGGCCGACCACGACCTTGATCAACCCGCGGCCGAGCTCATCGGTACGGGCGCGATCGTTTCCGGAATAATCCCAACGGACGACCTCGATCCCGGCGAATCCACAGCGTGCCTGCCGCTCGGTCAGGCCGACCTCTGCCAGTTCCGGATCCGTGAAGATCACGCGCGGAACGACATCAGATTTCTCGCGAGCGGGTAGACGAAAGAGGATCTGCTGCAGCACCAGCCGCGCATGGTAGCTTGCCTGATGGGTGAATTGGCCGCCTGCCGCGTCGCCGATGGCGTAGACGCGGCGGTTGCTCGTCCTCAGATCGGCTCCGACCTCGATGTGCTTGGCGTCGTGGCGAATGCCGGCGAGATCGAGATCGAGCGATGCGTGATTGGCGGCGCGACCGGCGGCAATAAGCAGATCGCTTCCGTCGATCTGGAAAGCTCCGTTTCCATTTTCGCAAAGCAACCGGATGCCGCCGTCCGTCTGCCCGATCGAACGGATCGTCGTGCGCTCATGGAGAACGATGCGCTCCGCGGCGATAGCCTCGAGCACGATCGCCGCCAGTTCCGGATCGACCTGCGACAGGGCGGCCGCATTCTCGACCATCGTGACGCGGGCGCCGAGCCGGCGATGGGCGAGAGCCATCTCGAGGCCGACTGCCCCGGCACCGATCACGACGAGGTGCTGCGGCAAGTGCTTCAGCTCGAAGAGTGTCTCATTGGTGAGAAACGGCGTCTCCGCCAGCCCCGGGATCGGGGGAACGGCGGGAGATGATCCTGTCGCGATCACGAAGCGGCGCGCGCGGATGAGGCGGTCACCGGCGGCCACCGTGCGCTCGTCGATGAAGCGGGCCTTTTCTCCGATCACCTCAACGCCGAGGCGGGTGAAGCGCTCGACCGAATCATGCCGCGCGATGCCCGCGATGACCGAGCGGATGCGTGCCTGCAGCCGCTCATGGTCGACGCCCGGCTCGGAGGCGGTGATGCCGAACTCTGCGGCCCCGCGGATTGCCTCCGCATGCTTCGCCGCTGCGATCAGTGCCTTCGACGGCACGCAGCCATAGTTCAGGCAATCCCCGCCCATCCGGCCATGCTCGACAAGAACGACCGGTACGCCGAAGGCGGCGGCGCCTGCGGCCACGGAGAGGCCGGCCGCCCCGCCGCCGATCACACAGATATCGGGGGTGAGTATCTTCGCCACGCCGCACGCCCTTCCCACCGTCAGGCATTCCTATGGCGTAACTGTATTAGCCTGTAGGCCAGAGGCAATGCCGCAATCAGCGCCAGTGCGAGAAGCGCCAACGAAACATCAGTCGTGGCGAAATCCGAAAGGGACAGCGCACGGCCGCTGTGGGCCGCGCCGGCGATCACCTCGTCGAGCCCGCAACCAAGCCAGGCGTAGGCGAAGGTTGCCGGCACGATGCCGATCAGCGTCGCGACGACAAAGGTGCGCAGCTTCACGTCGAAAAAGGCGGGCGCGATATTGACGATGAAAAACGGAAAGATCGGCGCCAGCCGCAGGATCAGGAGGTAGAGAAAAGCGTTTCGCCGAAATCCTTCGGCAAGGCGCTCCAGAAACCGTCCGGCACGCCGACGCAACAGATCGCTGAGGACGCCGCGTGCCGCGAGGAACAGAAGGCTAGACCCCAATGTGGCGGCAAGGACCGTAATGGCTCCCCCGAGAAGCGGACCGAACAGAAATCCCGCGAACATGGTTAGAACCGATGCCGCGGGAATCGAGAAGATCACGACCGCTACATAGACGGCAAAGAAAAGCAGGCCGGAGCGGAGCGGAAAGGCCTCGACGTAGCCACCGAGAGCCTGACGGTGATCGACGAGCGTCGACAGGGAAACATAATGATGCAGCCCGAGCGCGTAGGACGCGAGACCGCCCGCCAGGAGAAACGCAAACGGCAGGAATCGCCAGGGCGAGCGCGGCAGAGGCTTGCGGGCCTGCCGATCGGACGGCGGTGTCACGGTCGCGCCTTCTTCCGCCTTGCCTCTGACGTCATGGCTCATTGAGCTCTGCCTTCCTCGGGGTTCGGCCCTGCATCATATCGCGATGATCCCCGGATCGTATCGGCGCGGACCATCGTGATCGATTCTTTAGCCGTATGCGGGCGCACCTTTCCTCATCCCGCTTTACAGCGCCGCGCGTCCGATCGGACGCGCAAAGGTCGCTGTAGCACTTTGAGCTGCTGCATGATTTTGTCCTTAAATCGATTCCGACTTAAGGAACCATGCAGTAGTGAGAATCGGGACGCGGAACCAATAACGAATGGTCGCGTCCTCCAACGACAGCGTGAACGGACAAGCGTGACAACTCACGTTGCCGTGAGACGAAAGAGCCTACCGGATGGCAGGCTCTTCGCTTACATCGGTAGCGTTCACCGTGAAGGCTCAGAACTCCTCCCACTCGTCCCGGGCGGCGGCCGAGCCTCCGAAAGCACGCGAAACCGTGCCCATCATGCGCCTGGCCGGCGAACCGACCGGGCGGCTCGCCCCCTTGACCGGTGCGACGGCGCGTGCCTGATCGCGTTCGACCTTGAAGTAAGCGATGAGGCTCGCGAGATTGTCCGCTTCGGCGGAGAGCTTGTGCGTCGCCGCATTCGCCTCCTCGACCATCGCGGCATTGCGCTGGGTGACCTGGTCCATCTGGTTGACCGCCGTGCTGACCTCGCCGAGGCCCGTCGACTGCTCGCGTGCGGCGGTCGCGATCGAATGGATGTGGTCGTTGATCTTCAAGACGCGCGTTTCGATCTCGCCGAGTGCCGCTCCGGTCGCCTGCACGAGCTTGACGCCTGTCGCCACCTCGCCGCCGGACTTCGAAATGAGCGCCTTGATGTCCTTGGCGGCGCTGGCGGCGCGCTGCGCGAGCTCGCGGACCTCTTGCGCGACGACGGCGAAGCCCTTGCCGGCGTCACCGGCCCGCGCCGCCTCGACGCCGGCGTTCAACGCCAGCAGGTTTGTCTGGAAGGCGATCTCGTCGATGACGTTGGTGATCTGGCCGATCTCGCTCGAAGCCTGCTCGATGCGGCCCATCGCGTCGATCGCGCTGCGCACCACCGACGCGGACTCGGCGGCATTTTCCTTCGCCTCCGTGACCATCACCGTCGCTTCGTGCGCCCGCTCGGTCGAGCTGCGCACGGCGGCGGTGATCTCGTCGAGGGCGGCGGAAGTCTCCTCGAGCGAGGCGGCCTGCTGCTCGGTGCGCTTAGACAGGTCGTCGGCGGCCGTGCGCAATTCCGAAGCATTGCCGTTGATCGAGTCCGTGGTCAGGCGGATCTCACGGAGCGTCTTCTGCAGGGTCGAAAGCGTGTCGTTGACGTTTTTCTGCAGTTCGGCGAAAGCGCCCTGGAACTGGCCGTTCATGTTTTGCGTCAGATCGCCGGCGGCAAGGCTCGCGATGACGCGGCGCGTCTCGGCAATGCCGCTGTCGACGCTTCCGACGAGTTCGTTCACGCTCGCTGCAAAGCGGTTGAGGTCTTCGTTGTCGTAGTCCTTGCCGATGCGCTTGGTGAAATCGCCGGCGGCCGCGGCCGACACGACGATGGCGATGCTCGATTGCAGATCGGCGCTTTTCTCGCGCAGAGCCGCCTCCTGTGCATTCAGCTCACGCACCGCGAGACCATTCTGCTTGAAGACCTCGACGGCTGCCGCCATGTCACCGATCTCGTCGTTGCGCCCGGCAAGGGGCACATCGACCGAAAGATCGCCGCCGGCCAGCCGCTTCATCCCGTCCGTGAGGTCAAGGATCGGGCGGCTGAGCTGATTGGTGCCGATGTAGAAGGCCGTGCCGATGCCGGCGGCCATGCCGATCCCGGCGATGCCTAGGACGATGAGGACGATCGAGCGTTCGAATGCGGCGATCTCGGCGGTGATCGCGTCAAGGGATTCGCGATCGGCATCGACCACCACATCGATCTCGGCCTGGAAAGCCTTGCGGTTGGCGCGATTGGCGTCGTTATTGCCCTGCTCGTTGGCGGCCTGGGGCGAAACCTCCAGTCCGAGGCGCGCCGTTTCGGTGCGGAAGGTCTTGAACTCTTCCGCGCGTTTTGCCAGCGCATCGAAGGCCGAAAGCCTGTCGGCCGGAACCAGCGGGCGCCAATCCTTCAAAAGCACGTCGATCTTGTCGAGGTTTTTCAGGAGGCCCTCTGCAAAGGACTTCGCCTTCTCGATGGTCGGCGCGGCGTAGATGCCGCGCGATTCCATGACGACTGCGGTGACCAGACGGTTGAGACGCTCGCCCTTGAATGCCCGCTCGGAAGCGCTCTGGAACTGACGGAGCTTGCCGTTGTACTCGGATACGATCAGCAACGACATGCCGGTGATGGCGATCGCCAGCAGACTCATGATGCCTACGATCAAATATATCTTTCCGCGAATTTTCATTTCCTGCCCCTCCCCCGCGCACTCGCCCAAAACGGGAAGTTGATTGCGGTTTACACGTATTTGATTAAATTCTAAAATACATGTGGTTAACAAAGGCCTCATCGGCTTCACTAAATTTCAAGCGCGCGTCCCGGCAGGTGCGGGTTCGGGGCTCCTATTGCAGCTGGGTATGGATCCTCGGGTCGAGCCCGAGGATGACTGCTGGAATGGGCTCCGTGCATAGCGAAACCGGCTGCGACGGCGAGATGCCTGCCGCCACAAAGCGACTTCCAACGTCGCTGGTTTGCTTGATCCCCAGTACTTCCGTCATCCTCGGGCTTGACCCGAGGATCCACGCACAAGCACCCCGAGTTCTGTCCTTCGGCGCGAAGCCGTCGAGCAGCAATTGACTTTCTCGGACTTTTATTCTTATAAGCCGCGCACGTCCGGTCAGCCCGCGTAAAGGCGGAGCCGTGCCCGGTCGCGTAAACGCTCTTGCACTATGCAAACTCAAGAAGGGCCGCACACCGCGGTATTTAAATAAATGAAGCGTACCTACCAACCGTCCAAGCTTGTTCGCAAGCGCCGTCACGGCTTCCGTGCACGCATGTCCACCAAGGGTGGACGCAAGGTTCTCGCAGCCCGCCGGGCTCGTGGCCGCAAGCGTCTCTCGGCCTGAGCCGAGCTTGCCCGAAATATGTGTCCGGGCAAATGACGTCAGACAAAGACAAAACGACTGTCGGACGGCTGAAAAGCCGTCCGCAGTTTTTGGCCGTTCGGGCTGGAGAAAGCCGCAAAGGACCGCTATTTCTCCTCGAAGTGCTTGACCGGAACGATCCGGAAAGCGAGGCGCGAGTCGGCTTCACAGTTACCAAGAAACACGGCAATGCCGTCGAGCGAAATCGAATGCGCCGACGCCTCAAAGAAGCCGTGCGGCTGTCCGCCGGGTTTGCAATGAAACCCGGACACGACTATGTGATTGTCGCCCGACGCGATCTCCTCAACGCTCCCTTTGACGCATTGATCCGGGCGCTTCGGGATCGCATCGAAAACAAGCCGAAACAGAAGCGGCCGTCGGCCGGTTCCAGGAAACCATGATGGAAAACAACCGCAATTATTTCGTGGCGATTGCCCTATCCGTGCTGATCCTCGTCGCCTGGCAGTTCTTCTATGTCAATCCGAGGATGGAGAAGGACCGCATCGCCGCGGAAAAGGCCCAGCAGACACAGCAAGTCCAGCCGCAGCCGGGCGCTCAGCCAGCGGCACCGGGACAGGCGCTGCCGGGCAGCGGGACGATCCCCGGCGCGGGCGAAAACCGGGAACAGGCCGTCGCCAAGTCTGCACGCGTCGCCATCGACACGCCGGCGCTCTCGGGCTCCATCAACCTGACCGGCGCACGCTTCGACGACCTGAAGCTCAAGGAATATCGCGAAACGGTCGATCCGAAGAGCCCGGTCATCACGCTCTTTAGCCCGGCGGAGACCGCCGACGGCTACTTTACCGAACTCGGCTATATCGGCAATGAGGCAACGGGCACCGTGCCTGGCCCGCAGACCGTCTGGACGCTGGCCAGTGGCGACAAGCTGACCGCGGCCACTCCGGTAACGCTCACCTACACGAACGACAAGGGCATCACCTTCAACCGGACGATCTCGGTCGACGAGCACTACATGTTCCAGGTCGTCGACAGCATCAAGAACGAGACCTCCGCCCCGTTAGCGCTTTCCTCCTACGGCCGCGTCACCCGCTTCAACAAACCGACGACGCCGAGCATCTACGTCCTGCACGAGGGCTTCGTCGGCGTCACCGGCGGCAGCCTGCAGGAGGTCGGCTATTCCGACGCGGAGGATGAAAAGACGGTCGAACCGGGCAAGTCGACCGGCGGCTGGCTCGGCATCACCGACAAGTACTGGGCCGCGACGATCATCCCGCCGCAGGGCACACCGTTCGACACCCGCTTCTCGCATTTCACCGATGGCCGCGCGCGCTACCAGAGCGACTACAGGAGCGAAGCGATCACCGTCGCTCCCGGTCAGACGGTGGAGGTCAAGAACCTGGTCTTCGCCGGCGCCAAGGAAGTCCCGGTCGTCGACAATTACGAGATTGCCTATTCGATCCCCAATTTCGACAAGCTGATCGACTGGGGCTGGTTCTACTTCATCACCAAGCCGATGTTCAAAATGATGGATTTCTTCTTCCGTCTCTTCGGCAATTTCGGTGTCGCGATCCTGATCACCACGATCGTCGTCAAGCTCATCTTCTTCCCGCTCGCCAACAGGCAATATGCCTCGATGGCGAACATGAAGAAGGTTCAGCCGAAGATGGAGGAACTGAAGAAGAAGTTCGGCGACGACCGCATGGGCCTGCAGCAGGCGATGATGCAGCTCTACAAGGACGAGAAGATCAATCCGCTGGCGGGCTGCTGGCCGATCCTCATCCAGATTCCGGTATTCTTCGCTCTCTACAAGGTGATCTACATCACCATCGAGATGCGCCATGCCCCGTTCTTCGGCTGGATCAAGGATCTCTCCGCACCCGATCCGACGACGATCGTCAACCTCTTCGGGCTGCTTCCCTTCGATGCGCCGGCCTTCCTGCATCTCGGCGTCTGGCCGATCATCATGGGCATCACCATGTTCCTGCAGATGCGCATGAACCCGACGCCGCCGGATCCGACGCAGGCGATGCTGTTTACCTGGATGCCGGTGGTCTTCACCTTCATGCTGGCGTCGTTCCCGGCCGGTCTCGTGATCTACTGGGCCTGGAACAACACGCTGTCGATCCTCCAGCAGGGGATCATCATGAAGCGCCAGGGCGTGAAGATCGAACTCTTCGACAATCTGAAGGGGCTGTTCACGAAGAAACCCAAGCCTGCGGAATAGCCGGCAGCGAGCTTCACGCAGAAGCCCCGGATCGAGGATCGTCCGGGGCTTTTTCTTTTTACGCCTCGCGTCGCGGAAGATCACCGCCAGACGCCACGCGCTTGACAAGCGGCCACAAAAGCCGGATGCGGACCCGGCAAGAAGGAACGTCGCGATATGTCCGGGAAGAACAACCAGAATGCCTCGAGCGTCTTCGGTCGGCCGTGGATCTTCATCCGCGGCGTTCCGGCGATGAAGTTCCTGCCGCCGGAAGGCCCGACGGAGATCGCCTTTGCCGGCCGCTCGAATGTCGGCAAGTCGTCGCTAATCAACGCTCTCGTGGGGCAGAAGGGCCTCGCGCGCACCTCCAACACGCCAGGACGCACGCAGGAGCTCAACTATTTCGTGCCGGACGGCTATTCCGGGGAGGCCGACGACCTGCCGCCAATGGCGCTCGTCGACATGCCGGGCTACGGCTATGCCCAGGCGCCCAAGGAACAGGTCGATGCCTGGACGAAACTCGTCTTCGACTATCTGCGCGGCCGCTCGACGCTGAAACGCGTCTATGTGCTGATCGACGCCCGTCATGGCATCAAGAAGAACGACGAGGAGGTGCTCTCGCTACTCGACAAGGCCGCAGTTTCCTATCAGATCGTGCTGACCAAGACCGACAAGATCAAGGCGGCCGGCGTGCCGCGGCTGATCGCCGAGACGCTCGAGAAGATCAAGAAGCGCCCGGCCGCCTATCCGGAGGTGCTTTCGACCTCGTCGGAAAAAGGCGACGGCATCGAAGAGCTTCGGGCGGCGATCGAGCTCGCCGTCACGCGCTGAGCGCCAAATGAAAACTCTTTGATCTCAGTCACTACCCTGACACGCAAACCGCTCTATTTCTACCTCGCAGGTTTTGTCTGCTCTACAGCGCCGCGTGTCCAATGAGATGCGGACGCTCGCTGTAGCCCTTTGAAATCGCCGCATGACTCCGCCCTCGAATCCCCATTCGAGGCATCGTGCGGGAGGATCAGGAGAAAGACATGTCCGATTTGATCGTCGTGGGTTTCGATTCGCCGGAAGAGGCCGACAAGGTCCTCTTGAAGCTCCACAGCCTTAAGAAGGAATATCTGATCGATCTGGAAGACGCCGTCGTCGTCATACGGGACGCCGATGGCAAGGTACATCTGAAACAGAGTCTCAATCTCACCACCGTCGGTGCGGCGTCGGGCCTGCTTTCAGGCTCGCTTTGGGGCGGCCTCGTGGGCCTGCTGTTCCTGAACCCACTCGCGGGCTTCGCGATCGGCGGCGCTCTTGGTGCCGGCGCCGGAGCGCTGTCCGGCTCGTTTGCCGATTACGGCATTGACGACGATTTCATCAAGTCGCTCGGCAGCACGATCCCGAACAATTCGTCGGCTCTCTTCATTCTGGTGCGCAAGGCGCAGCCGGAGAAGGTGCTGGCCGAGTTCTCGGGACTTCGCGGTCGCGTGCTCAAGACTTCGCTTTCACCCGAGCAGGAGCAGAGGCTGCAAGCCGCGCTGACGGACGCGCAGACGCCCTCGCCGCAGGCAGGCACGTTCGGACCATAGGTGCAGCGCGGCAGCGGCGTTACTGCATGTTTCCTTAAATCGTAGCCGGTTTAAGGATAAAAACATGCAGCAATTCAAAGTGCTACAGCGTCCTTTGTGCGTCTGAAGAGACGCACGGCGCTGTAGGGCACATTTGCTGCGGGCGCGTCTGGCCCGCTTCAGCGATACCGAGTGGTGCCGCGTGCAATGATCGGCCCGGTGGGAGAACCGGTTGGCGAGCCGCCCAACGGCTCTACACTGACGGCAAGCGTGGAGCCGGGGGCGAATTTCGCTCGCATTCCCGGGGAGAGCAGAATCTCCCCCTGCCCGGATTGAGGCAGTACGCCGAGCGAAGTGGCAGAGTCGCTGCCCTTGATCAGCCAAAGCTCAAGAGATCTTTCCTCCCCTTGGTCCGCCGCGGAAGGCGTCAGCCTTACGCGCCCGGAACCGGTATTGAACTCGGCGACAAGGCTCACGGGAGTGCCTTGCCCGGCTAATTCTGCAACAAGCGGCACGCCCGAGCCACCGCCGAAAACGCCGAGCATGGATATCACGAGTGCGGCGACGGCTGTAAGCGACGCGACGGCAAGGCTGCGCCAGAGCGGCAGAGAGCTCCACAGGCCGGAGGTTTCGCCGGCAGCTCCCGACGATTCGGAAATCCGCTCGATCGCGGCCAAGCCGCGCAACGGCGCCGCCGGCTCGTTGGCAGGATCGAGAGAGGCGAGATTTTTCCGCCAGCGCACGACCATGGCCGCGAAATTGCGATCGGTGGCGATGCGCGCCTCGACCCTTCGACGGTCCTCGGCGGACAGAACTCCCAGCACGTATTCCCCCGCGATCACTTCGTCACGGCGAGAATCCCCGCTCTCGGGCTTCTGCGGCGTCATCGTTCCATGCACTCTCTCGACATCAGGAGGCGCCCGATCTTTCCGGATCGATAACAGGATCAGCCAAATCGTCAGTCTCGTCAATCAGGTTGACGGTGGGTTTCCTGCCCTCGGGATCGATCGCGCGATTACGCGAAGGCGCTGCCGATATCCGCAACCGAGCGCCGGCCGAGCCGGGGATGGTGCGCCCGTCATGATGCTCTTATGTTGCGCAGGGATCATTCCATCTGCCGGAAACTTGGGCTAAACAGCAGCCGGTATTTTTCGAGGGTCCGCCATGTCCGCATCAGAAAGTGAAATCCAGGCACGTCTGCTCACCCAGGCCCTGCCTTACATGCAGCGTTACGAGAACAAGACGATCGTCGTCAAATATGGCGGCCACGCGATGGGCAATTCTGAACTCGGGCGCGCCTTCGCAAGCGACATCGCGCTCCTCAAGCAGTCCGGCGTCAACCCCATCGTCGTGCATGGCGGTGGCCCGCAGATCGGCGCCATGCTCAACAAGATGGGTATCGAATCGAAATTCGAAGGCGGGCTGCGCGTCACCGACGAGAAGACGGTCGAGATCGTCGAAATGGTGCTCGCCGGATCGATCAACAAGGAGATCGTTGCCCTCATCAACCAGACGGGCGAGTGGGCGATCGGCCTTTGCGGCAAGGACGGCAACATGGTTTTCGCCGAAAAGGCGAAAAAGACCATTCGCGATCCGGATTCCAACATCGAACGGGTACTCGACCTCGGCTTCGTCGGCGAGGTCGTCGAAGTGGACCGCACGCTTATCGACCTGCTGGCGCGCTCGGAAATGATTCCGGTCATCGCGCCAGTGGCGCCCGGGCGCGACGGCCACACCTACAACATCAACGCCGACACTTTCGCCGGCGCCATCGCCGGCGCGCTCAACGCGACGCGCCTTTTGTTTCTGACGGACGTTCCGGGGGTTCTGGACAAACAGGGCAACCTGCTCAAGGAGCTTTCGGTCGCGCAGGCACGCGCGCTGATAGCCGACGGCACGATTTCCGGCGGCATGATCCCGAAGGTCGAGACGTGCATCGACGCGATCAAGGCCGGCGTACAGGGTGTCGTCATCCTCAACGGCAAGACGGCTCATTCTGTGCTGCTCGAAATCTTCACCGAGCACGGCGCCGGCACGCTGATCGTGCCGTAGGAGCGGCGCGACGGGCGTGATTTGCCCCTCACCCTAACCCTCTCCCCGCGTGCGGGGAGAGGGGACGTGCCTGGGCTGGGCGCTCCCATCCACGGCAACGTTCGTGAGAAGCGAGGCGCCGCCCCAATTCCCTTCTCCCGCCTGTGCGGGGAGAAGGTGCCGGCAGGCGGATGAGGGGCAACCGCCCTACTTCACCGCGCCTCCATACACCTTCTCCGCCTCTCCGCGCAGCCACGCGATCATCGCCCGGTAGGGGAATGGCCCGTAGCTCACCCGGCCGACACCGGCGGCGGCGAGCGTCTCGAGATCCGGCGCGCCGGGCTTCATCATTACATTCACCGGCAGAGGCGATGCTGCACAGAGCCTGGCGATGAGCTCTCTATCGGCGAGCCCCGGGGCGAAGAAGCCGCTCGCTCCCGCCTCGGCATAAGCCTCAGCTCTGGAGATCGCCTCGTCCATGAGACCCGCATGGCGTGCCGCGTCGCTCTCCTGCAGGAACAGGTCTGTGCGGGCGTTGATGAACAGCGGAATGCCCTGGCGCTCCGCCATTTCGCGGATGGCCCGAATGCGGGCGGTCTGCTTGTCGATCGCATGGACACCGGCTTTGCCGACGATCTGGTCTTCGAAATTGATGCCGATCGCGCCGGCATCAATGAGCTCAGCCGCATTGGCGGCGCCCTGGGCCGGGTCCTCCGAATAGGCGCCTTCGAAATCGACCGAAAGCGGAAGCTCGGTCGCAGCGACGATCTCGCGGACGATCTCGATCAGCAGCGCCAGCGGTATTTTTTGCCCGTCGGCAAAGCCATGGGCGGCCGCGACCGACCAGCTTCCGGTCGCGAGCGCCTTGGCGCCGGCCTCGGCGACGCAGCGGGCGCTGCCCGCGTCCCAAATGTTGTAGAGAACCACCGGATCGCCCTTGCGGTGCAGCGCCGTGAAGGCGATCGCCCTTTCCTCCTGGTTCATCGCATCTCCTCCCAAATATGAATGTGATCGACTCTTGTAGGCAAAGCGGGACGCGGACGGAAGACCAGCTTTTTTACCCCGCCTTGAAAAGGCCGACGGGCCTCATCTTCCCCTCGTGCCGAAGCAGCCATTGCTTACGCGCAATGCCGCCGCCATAACCGGTCAAGGATCCGTCCGCGCCGATGCAGCGGTGGCAGGGGACGACGATCGCAATGCGGTTGGAGCCGTTGGCCCTGGCGACCGCACGGACCGCCTCCATGGTAGCGACCTCCCGCGCGATCTCGCCATAGGACCGCGTCTCGCCCAGAGGTATTTCAATGAGCTTCGCCCATACTTGGCGCTCGAAGGCACTGCCGTCGAGAGCCAGGGGCGTGCAAAAGTCGCCCGAGCGACCCTCGAAATAGGCCTTGAGTTCGGCCTCGATCTGCTCAATCGGCGGCGTTCTCCCCGGAACGACCGCCGATCGCACCTTTCGCTTCAGGCTTTCCAGCTCGGCTGGCAACGCCTTGCGATCGTGGAACTCGAGGAGATGAAGATGGGTCCGGTCGGCTACCGCCACCATGGGCCCGAGTGGCGTTTCTATCCAGTCGGCAAAGAGCAGTGCGCGCCCCTGCGATCTTGCCGGCGCCTCGCCGATCAGCTTCGCGAAGGCGGCGCGGAAGCCGCTAGGCGATTCATAGCCTGCGTCGATCTGCGCCTCGATGACGCTGGCGCCAGTCGAAAGCTGACGCGCCGCCTCGGCCATTCGCCTCTGTCGGGCGAGATCGAGAAAGGTCACGCCGAGGGCCCGCTTGAAGGCGCGCCGCACGGTCGACGGATCGAAGCCGCGCTCTACGAGATCCTGCTCCGTCCAGCGACGGTCCGGCTGACGGTCGAGCAGCTCCATGAGGCTCTTGACCAGCGGCTCCTTCTCGGCTGCCTGCTCCAGCGGACGGCATCGCTCGCAGGGCCGGAAGCCGGAATCGATGCAGGCGGCGATGCTATCGAAGAACAGGGTGTTTTCCCGCTTCGGCTTGCGGGCAGGACAGGAGAGCCGGCAGAAGATGCCGGTGCTCTTCACGCCTGCGAAGGCTTGGCCCTCATAGTCGGAACTGCGGGCCAGCAGCGCATCGTAAAGGACATCGTCGTTGGGCAAATCGAAAAGCATGCCGCTTTGTAGCATCCGCCGACTGCGCCGTCCGCCGAAAATCGGGCGCGTATTTCTCTTTGGACGTCCGCTTACAGCACGACGAGCATGACGACGCCGAGCACGATCAGGAGACAGCCCAGGAGTTCAAGACGATTGATCCATTCGCGGAAGATGAAGAAGGATGAGGCGAAGGTGAAGAGCATCTCCACCTGCGCCACCACCTTGACGATCGCGGCCTGCTGCAGCGTCATCGCCGCGAACCAGCCGAAGGAGGCCGACGCACCGACGAAGCCCACGACGAAGGCGGGCTTCCAGGCGGCACTGATGCGCTTCAACTCGTCCGGCTCCCGCGCGACGATCCAGGCGAGCATGATGACGGTCTGGACCAGAATGACGAAGCCGAGAGTGAAGCTCGCCTGCATCAGGTAATCCGGTGCCGGCAGGCTGGGGGCGAGCGCCAGCGAGGCGGAGCGATAGGACACGGCGGAGAGCCCGAAGCAGGTGCCCGAGAGCAGGCCGATGCCGGCGGTGCGACTGAAGACCGATGTCACCAACGACCGCGCCCTGAGCGCCGTTCGAGCGACCGAGATCAGCATGACGCCGATCACCGAGATCGCGATCGCGATGAGCGCGCCCTGGCTCGCCTTCTCCCCAAGGAAGATCAGTCCGAAGAGCGCCGCCTGTGCGGGCTCGGTGCGCGAATAGGCGGTGCCGACCGCGAAATTGCGAAAGGAGAAGAGATGCACGAGCAGGAATGTCGCGGCGATCTGCGCCAATCCGCCGACGACCGCCCAGAGGAAGAAGGTCGCGTTCGGTATCGGCAGCGGATGCCCGGCGACGCGCCAGAGCATTACGAGATAGAAAAGCGCGAAAGGCAGGCCGAAACCGAAGCGCACGAATGTCGCGCCGGTCGTGCCCATGACGCCTTTCAGGTGTTTCTGCATGGCGGAGCGGACATTCTGAAGGAAGGCCGCTGCGACGGTGATGAGAACCCAGGTTTCCATATCCGCCGGCTAGCATGCGGGAGGGAGACAATCCAGCACTGCGGCGAATAATCCGTTTTCCTTCGTCGGCCCGCCATGCCATAACCCGGGCCATGAAGAAGCTCGACCGTCTCCCGTCCCATGCCGAATTCGCCCATGTCACCGACTGGGTCTTCGATCTCGACAACACGCTCTATCCGCACCACGTCAATCTCTTCGCGCAGATCGACCGCAACATGACGGCCTACGTCGCCGAGCTCCTGTCAATGGACCCGGCTGAAGCGAAGAAGCTGCAGAAGGAATATTACCGCGACCATGGCACCACGCTTCAGGGGCTGATGATCCATCACGGCGTCGATCCGAACGACTTCCTGGAACGGGCACACGCGATCGACTACAGCGTCGTTCCGGCGGATCCGGCCCTCGGCGAGGCGATCAAGGCATTGCCCGGGCGCAAGTTCATCTTCACCAACGGCAGCGTTTCCCATGCCGAGATGACGGCGCGCGCACTCGGCATCCTCGAACATTTCGACGACATATTCGACATCGTCGCCGCCGATTTCGTGCCAAAGCCCGCCGGCGACACCTACGACAAGTTCATGGGTCTTCACCGGATCGACACGCGCAATGCGGTGATGTTCGAAGATCTGCCGCGCAATCTTCTGGTGCCGAAGGCGCTCGGCATGACGACCGTGCTCCTGGTGCCGCGCAACCTCGAATACGAGTTCGCCGAAGCCTGGGAAACATCGAGCGACGCAGACGAGCAGATCGACTACGTCACCGAGGATCTCGCCGGTTTCCTGCGCCGGGTCGTTTCGCCGGTGTAATCCGAGACCTGCCGATCATCGCCGGCCGGATGCCATCGGCACCGAACGCGGGTCGATCGACTCATAGAAGCGGGCGATGATCTCCCAGGCCTCTTCGGCCGTCTCGACGAAATGCACGAGGTCGATATCGTTCGGCGAAATGGTGCCGAACTCGGCGAGCGCCTCGAAATTGATGATCGAGCGCCAGAACTTCTCGCCGAACAGAATGAGCGGCACCAGGGCGAGCCGGCCGGTCTGCATCAGCGTCACCGTCTCAAACAGCTCGTCGAGCGTTCCGAAACCGCCCGGGAACACCGTCACCGCCTTGGCGCGCAGCAGGAAGTGCATTTTGCGGATGGCGAAGTAATGGAAATTGAACGACAGATCCGGCGTGACGAAGCGGTTCGGCGCCTGCTCGTGCGGAAGCACGATATTCAGCCCGATTGAGGGTGCGCCGGCATCGGCGGCGCCGCGGTTTCCCGCCTCCATGACGCCCGGGCCGCCGCCCGTCACGATGACATATTCCTTGTAGCCAAGCTTTGCCGACTGTTCCGAGCACAGGCGAGCGAATTTGCGCGCCTCGTCGTAGTAGATTGAAGCGGCTTCCAGATTCTTGCGCTGGACATCGTTCTTGGCCGCCCAGGCCTCGCCGCCTGGCTCGGGAATGCGCGCGCCGCCGAACATGACGACGGTGGAGTTGATGCCGCGCTCCTCAAGCATCATCTCCGTCTTCAAAAGCTCAAGCTGCAGGCGCACCGGTCTCAGTTCCTCGCGGCAGAGAAAGTCGTCGTCGATATAGGCGAGGCGGTAGGTCGGCGAGGCCGACTGCGGCGTCAACGGCACGTTCGATGCGCGCTGTCTGCTCTGCGCGCTGTCTGCCAACGGATCCCAGACCCCATCCCTGCGGCGCAGATTGCGCTTTCTCATGCGTGCCATTTTTCATCTTCCCGTCGCGTTTCGAACAGCCGAGACCTCGTCCGGACGCTTCCTTTCGCGGTTCCTCGGCCATAGAGGCGTCCTACTGCCGGAAACCTCGAAGCTTGCCAAGTCCTGTTGAAGGAGGGAAGGCGAAAAGGCCTTCAACTTTTCAGCATGGTAGCTCAGGGCATCGCGCGCTTTCCTGAACGCGCGAGGGCGCAGTGAGACCTTGAATCGCAGCATAATCCCTTAGGACCGGTTCCGATTCGGGGAATTATGCAGTAGAGCTTGCAGCACAACCGCCGAACCCTGCCGAACCCTAAGGAATTCCGATGACGCACTACGACCTCGCCTCCCTGTCGCAGACGATCGAGACCGCATTTGAAGATCGCGAAACCGTCAATACCGGCACCCGCGGCGCGGTTCGCGATGCCGTCGAAGCGGCGCTCAACCTGCTCGACAGCGGCAAGGTGCGCGTTGCCGAGCGCGGCGAGGACGGAACCTGGACCGTCAATCAGTGGCTCAAGAAGGCGGTCCTCCTCTCCTTCCGCCTGAACCCGATGGAGCTCGTCAAGGGCGGCCCCGGCGACTCGGTCTGGTGGGACAAGGTCCCGTCGAAATTCGACGGCTGGAGCGTGAACGAATTCGAGAAGGCCGGCTTTCGCGCCGTGCCGAACTGCGTCGTCCGTCGCTCGGCCTATATCGCCCCCAACGCGATCCTGATGCCCTCCTTCGTCAATCTCGGCGCCTATGTCGGTGAAGGAACGATGGTCGACACCTGGGCGACCGTCGGCTCCTGTGCCCAGATCGGCAAGAACGTCCATCTTTCCGGCGGCGTCGGTATCGGCGGCGTGCTGGAGCCGATGCAGGCGGGGCCGACGATCATCGAGGACAATTGCTTCATCGGCGCGCGCTCGGAGGTCGTCGAAGGCTGCATCGTCCGCGAGGGCTCGGTGCTCGGCATGGGCGTCTTCATCGGCAAGTCGACCAAGATCGTCGATCGCGCAACGGGCGAAGTGATGTATGGCGAAGTCCCGCCCTATTCCGTCGTCGTCGCCGGCTCGATGGCGTCGGGCGCGACCATGGCCAACGGCCAGCCGGCGCCGAACCTTTATTGCGCCGTCATCGTCAAGCGGGTCGACGAGAAGACCCGCGCCAAGACCGGCATCAACGAACTGCTCCGGGATTGATCATGGCCGAGGAAGGGCGGCAGCCGAGCATGACCTGGCTGTTCTTCAGCCCCTCGGGCCGCATCGGCCGCCTGCCCTTCCTATTCTCCTGGCTGTTCTGGTTCGTCGTCGGCTCGACCTTTCTCATGCAGGTGCTGAAGAATGAGGCTGAGGAGACAGCACTCGCGCTCTGGACCCTGGCGCTGATCGTCTCCGGCGTGCTTTCCACCGTCTCCATCGCCATGCTGGCGATCAAGCGCCTGCATGACATCGGCTATCCCGGGCCTTTGGCGCTCTGTCTCTTCATCCCGGTGCTGAGCCCGATCGTCTTCATCGCGCTCTGCCTCTGGCCGGGCGCGGACGGAGCAAACGAATATGGCAGCCGCCGCAACGCCCCGCGGCTGTAGCGATTCCGCCTGTACATTCTCCTTAACGCCCGGTATGTAGCGCGGCAACGAACAGGGCCGCGACATGTTGGCCGCGGCAATCGACGCCTGATGAGGACCCGATCCGAGGTCCGCTCCTCTGCCGGCGTGAAAACCGAAATCCGAAAGACGAGAGATGACAGAGTTTGAAGGGATCGCGCCTGCGATCGCCGAGGCGTTGGCAAAACGCGGTTACGATGCGCTGACGCCGGTTCAAAGGGCAATGCTCGACCCGGCGCTCGATGGCGCCGACGCACTGGTTTCGGCCCAGACCGGTTCCGGTAAGACGGTGGCCTTCGGCCTCGCGCTCGCGCCGACGCTTATCGGCCCGAGTGGACGGTTCGATGCGGCCGAAGCGCCGCTGGCGCTCATCATCGCGCCGACGCGCGAACTGGCGCTGCAGGTCAAGCGCGAGCTCGAATGGCTTTACGACATCGGGGGCGCCACCATCGCCTCCTGCGTCGGCGGCATGGACATGCGCAGCGAGCGGCGGGCGCTCGAACGCGGCGCCCACATCGTCGTCGGTACGCCGGGGCGGATCTGCGATCACATCCGACGGGGCTCGCTCGATATCGCGGCGCTGCGCGCCGTCGTGCTCGACGAGGCGGACGAGATGCTCGATCTCGGCTTCCGCGAGGATCTGGAATTCATTCTCGATGCGGCGCCGACCGAACGCCGTACGTTGATGTTCTCGGCGACGGTGCCGCGCTCGATCGCGACGCTCGCGAAGAACTATCAGCGCGACGCCGTCCGCATCGGCATCGCGTCGGAACAGAAGCAGCATGGCGACATCGAATACCGTGCCCTCGTCGTTGCGCCGAGCGATCGCGAGAACGCCATCATCAACGTGCTTCGCTATTACGAGGCGAAGAACGCGATCGTCTTCTGCTCGACCCGCGCGGCCGTCAACCACCTGACCGCGCGGTTCAACAATCGCGGCTTTTCCGTCGTCGCGCTTTCGGGCGAGCTTAGCCAAAACGAACGCACCCATGCGCTGCAGGCCATGCGCGACGGCCGCGCCCGGGTCTGCATCGCGACCGATGTCGCGGCCCGTGGGATCGACCTGCCGGGCCTGGAGCTTGTGATCCACGCCGATCTGCCGACCAATTCGGAAACGCTGCTGCATCGTAGCGGCCGCACCGGCCGCGCGGGCCGGAAAGGCGTCAGCGCACTGATCGTACCGGTCAATCAACGACGGAAGGCCGAGCGACTGCTCGATGGCGCCCGCATCACCGCTGCCTGGGCAAAGCCGCCCTCGGCAGACGAGGTGACGCGCCGCGACGACGAGCGGCTGCTGGCCGATCCGGCATTCGACGAACCTCTCGCCGATGGCGAGCGGCCAATCGTAGAGATGCTGATCGAGCGGCACGGGTTGGAGAAGGTCGCTGCCGCCTTTGTGCGGCAGTTCCGCGCCGGCCGCTCGGCGCCTGAAGATCTGTCGGATGTTGCAATTGCCGGCGATCGCGGGACGCGGCGCGACCGCCCGGTCACCGAACGCGAAACAGCCGCCGTGCCGCGAGCCGACTTCACCGACGGCAGCTGGTTTTCGCTTTCCGTCGGGCGCAAGCAGAGTGCCGAACCACGCTGGCTCATTCCCATGCTCTGCCGCCACGGCAAGCTCACCAAACGCGATATCGGCGCAATCCGCATGCAGGCGGAAGAGACCTATGTCGAATTGACCTCGGAGGGGGCGGAACGCTTTCTGTCGGCGATCGGACCCAACCGGATGCTGGAAAAGGGCATTCGCATCAAGGCGCTTTCAGGCGCGCCCGACCTTTCGCAGCCACGGCAGGAGAAGCCGGACTTGGAAAAGAAGCGGCCGCGGTCCGATGACACCGGACCGGTGCGCGAGAAAAAGGATTTCGGGCCGAAGCGCAAGTTCGAAAAGAAGCCTGCCTTTGCTCAGGACTCCGACGTTGCAAAGCGCGACGAGAAGCCGTGGACCAAGAAGAAGGGAAAATCCGAGGCGAAGAAAGAGGGCGGCGGCATCAAGCCGAAGGGCAAGCGCAACAATGCCAAGAGCCGGCAGGCCTGAGCTCTTTGCTAGACCGCCGGGCGGAAACCCCGTTTCCGCGAGCGCGACGCCGTGGGCGCGTTACGACGCCGAACGGACAAGTGAGACGTCCGCCTGATCGGCGTCGATTTGCGCCACCACCTTCACCACCCAATCGGCAAAGACGCGGAGCCGGCTGCTCAGATGCCGGTTCGGCGGATAGACCAGATAGATCGGCATCGGATCGACCTGCCAATCGGGCAGCACCGGAACCATTGTGCCGGCGCGAATATCCTCGCGCACCATGAAGAGCGGCGCCTGGATGATGCCGAGGCCTGCCCGTGCGGCGGCGATATAGGTCGTCGACTCGTTTGCCGCCACCGTGTAGCGGCCGTTGACCTCGATCTCCTCGTTTCCGCGCCGGAAATGGAACGGCATCTGTTGCCCCGATTTCGGCAGGAAATAGCCGACGACGTAGCAATTCTTCTCAAGATCGGAAGGGTGCTGCGGCACCGGATGCCGCTCGAGAAAATCCCGCGAGGCGCAGGCGATGAACCTCATCTCCGTGATACGGCGGGCAATCAGCGACTGGTCCGTCAGCGTCCCGGCGCGGATGGCGCAATCGACGTTCTCGGCGAGATAGTCGATCGTCCGGTCGGAAACGCCGAGATCGACCTGTATGTCCGGGTATTTCTTGTGAAATTCCGGCAGCGCCGGAATGATGATCAAGTTTGCGAAAGCGCTCGCCGTTTCGACGCGCAGCCGCCCCTTCGGCAGGCTCTGGGCGCTCGATAGGCTGCCGTCCAGTTCGTCGAGATCGGAGAGCAGGCGAGCAGCGCGTTCATAGTAGAGCGCGCCGTCCGGCGTCACCAGCACCCGTCGCGTCGTGCGGTTCAGGAGCTTCGTCCTCAGATGCGCCTCCAAGCCCTGAATGAGATTGGTGACGGTCGCCTTCGGCATGTTGAGAGAGGCGGAAGCGCGCGTGAAATTGCCGGTCTCCACCACCCGGAGAAACACGCGCATGGCCGTGAGCTGGTCCATTTTCAATAACCGAATTGTTCGAGATACCGAATAGTGTAGTCAGGACCCGCAGACTATTCCAGACGAAAGACAATGTTATATTGCAAACATGGCGGGTTGTCCCTCATCTAGGGATTCACCCCCAGTAGAGGCAAGAGATGGATATGCATTTTACGGAAGAGACGATGCAGACGAGCCACGGCTCGTGCCGCGCGCGCGTCTACCGGGGTGCATCGCTGCTCTCCCCGCCGCCGGTGGTGCTGCATCTTCACGGCGGGAGCTTCGTCGAGGATTCGATCGCGGCGGGGGAAAAGGTGGCCCATGCACTGGCAGCCGCGGGCGCTGTCGTCATTTCGCCGGAGTACCCGTCCGCGTGCCTCAACCCCTTCCCGGCGGCGCTCGAGGCCGCCTATGCCATGCTTTCTTCAATGCGCAGCCGCTGTCCGCAGTTTGCGCACAAGAAGTCCATGCTGTTCGTCGCCGGCGAGGAGGCGGGCGGAAACCTTGCGGCCGGCCTGGCGCTGATGGCGCGCGACCAGTACCTGACCGACCTCAAGGGCCAGATCCTGCTCTCGCCGATGCTCGACCCTTGTCTCGCGACGCCGTCGTTCCGAAAGTTCTGTCCGCAGAGCTCGGCGCAGTCGATCGCCGACGGTTGGCAGCAATATCTCGGCGAGCGCAGCGGGCTGACGCATCCCTATGCGGCGCCCGGCCATTGTACGCGGCTTGGCGGCCTCGTTCCGGCACTCGTCATCACCAGTGACGAATGTCCTATGCGCGACGAGACCCAGGCCTACGCCGAGCGGCTGCGCAAGGCCGGCGTTCCGGTGGAAATACACGTACTGCCAGGTCGCGCCGCCTGGCTGCCCGCCAATGCCGCGGCTGAGCAAAACTGGCCGTCGCAAGAAAAGACCATATCCGGCATCTTCGCCCGCTTCTTTGAGCAGGCGGGCGCGAAGCCGACAAAGCAGTAAACAGACAAAGCAGTATTGAAGCCGGACTCCCAACCGGCGAGGAGAGAAAAACATGACGTCGACCGTAACCCGCCGGGTCCTGTGGGGCGCCGGCCTCAGCATCCTGTTGTCCGTCGCCGGTGGAGCAGCCGTGTTCCTCGGCGTTCCAACCCATTTCAAAGCGGACGCAGCGACTGAAGCGCCGGCAGCGGCACCTGCCGTTCCCGTCTCCGTAGCCAAGGCGGAAGCGCGCCGCATCACCACCTGGGAAAGCTTCTCGGGCCGTCTCGAGGCGATCGAGCGGGTCGAGGTTCGCCCCCGCGTTGGCGGCGCAATCCTGAGTGCGCATTTCCGCGAGGGTGCCGTGGTGCAGAAGGGCGACCTGCTCGTCACCATCGATCCCGAACCCTATGCCGCCGCAGTGGAGCGCGCGGAAGCCGAGGTCGCGGCGGCCGAAGCGCGCGTCGCTCTGGCAAAGACGGAACTCGAGCGCGGCCGCAAGCTGGTCACCACCAGCGCGATCCCGCAAAGCGGCGTCGACCAGCGGCTCGCCGCCTTCGACGAAGCGCAGGCGAACGTCCGCTCGGCAAAGGCGGCGCTGCGCTCGGCCCGCCTAGACCTGCAATATACTGAGGTACGCGCACCGATCACCGGGCGCGTCGGCAGGCTGGAGGTGACGGCCGGCAACCTGGTCGCCTCTGGCTCGGCTTCGCCCATCCTGACCACGCTCGTCTCGGTCGATCCGATCTATGCGAGCTTCAACGTCAGCGAGGAAGTGGTGGCGGCAGCGCTCGCCAAGCTTTCCGCCTCCGCCGGCACCGATGCGATCGAACGCATCCCCGTCGAGATCGGCACCGCCGCCGACGAGGGCACGCCGATCAGCGGCCATATCCAGCTCATCAACAACGAGGTGGATGCGGCGACCGGCACGATCCGTGTACGCGCGGCGCTCACCAATGCCGACGGCCGGCTGATCCCGGGCCAATTCGTGCGCATCCGGATCGGCGATCCGCAGCCTGAGGAAAAGCTGGTGATCAGCGATCGCGCCATCGGCTCGGATCAGGACAAGAAATTCGTCCTGGTGGTCGGATCGGACAACAAGGTGGAGTACCGGCAGGTGACGCTCGGCCCCGTCGCCGACGGCCTCCGGATCGTCGAGAGCGGCCTCAAACCGGGCGAGAGCATCGTCGTCAACGGTCTGCAGCGCGTGCGTCCCGGCGTCGTGGTCGCCCCGCAGCCGGTCGAACAGGCGACCGCCTCGATCGCCAAACCATAGCAAGAGAGCCCTCCTCGCCTAGAGGCGGGCGCTCAAAAAGATATTGCAACGGCATGCATCGGCGCGTGCGGCGACAAGTCTTCGCCGCAGACGCCCTGCCCTTGCCTGAAGTTCCCAAAGGGGGATCGTTATGAACTTCTCACGCTTCTTCGTCGACCGCCCGGTCTTCGCGGGCGTTCTATCCGTGCTCATCTTCGTGGCGGGGCTCATCGGCATGACCGGTCTCCCGATTTCCGAATATCCGGAAGTTGTGCCGCCGCAGATCGTCGTGCGCGCCCAATACCCTGGCGCCAACCCGGCCGTCATTGCCGAAACCGTCGCGACTCCGCTCGAAGAGCAGATCAACGGCGTCGAAGGCATGCTCTATATGCAGAGCCAGGCGACCGCCGACGGGTTGATGACGCTCACCGTCACCTTCGAGCTCGGGACCGACCCGGACCAGGCCCAGCAACTGGTGCAGAACCGCGTCTCACAGGCCGAGCCGCGGCTGCCGGAAGAGGTGCGCCGTCTTGGCGTCACGACCGTCAAGAGCTCACCCGACCTGACGCTCGTCGTGCATCTGCTTTCACCGAACGGGCAATACGATATCAACTATCTGCGCAATTACGGCGTCCTGAACGTCAAGGATCGCCTGGCGCGTGTCGAAGGCGTCGGCCAGGTGCAGATCTTCGGCGGCGGCGACTATTCGATGCGCATATGGATCGACCCGCAAAAGGCGGCCGAGCGCGGACTTGCCGCAAGTGACATCGCCAATGCCGTCCGCGGACAGAACGTCCAGGCGGCCGCCGGCGTCATCGGCGCCTCGCCGTCCGTTCCCGGCCTCGACCTGCAGCTTTCCGTCAATGCACAAGGGCGGCTCAGGACGCCGGAAGACTTCGCCGAGATCGTCGTCAAGTCCGGCGAGAACGGCGAGATCACGCGCCTCGGCGACGTCGCCCGCGTCGAAATGGGCGCGGCGGACTATTCGCTGCGGTCGCTCCTCGACAACAAGGCCGCCGTCGGCATGGGCGTCTTCCAGGCGCCGGGCTCCAACGCCATCCAGATTTCCGAAAACGTCCACAAGGTCATGGCCGAGCTTAAGCAGACCATGCCGGAAGGCGTGGACTACGAGATCGTCTACGACACGACGCAGTTCGTCAGGGCCTCGATCGAATCGGTGATCCATACGCTGCTCGAAGCGATCGCGCTCGTGGTCGTCGTCGTCATCGTCTTCCTGCAGACCTGGCGGGCCTCGATCATTCCGCTCGTCGCCGTGCCGGTTTCGATCGTCGGCACCTTCGCGGTGATGTATGTCTTCGGCTTCTCGATCAATGCGCTGAGCCTCTTCGGCCTCGTGCTGGCGATCGGCATCGTCGTCGATGACGCCATCGTCGTCGTCGAGAACGTCGAACGCAACATCGAGCAAGGGCTGTCGCCGATCCAGGCGACCTACCGCGCAATGTCGGAGGTTTCCGGTCCGATCATCGCGATCGCGCTGGTGCTCGTCGCGGTCTTCGTACCGCTCGCCTTCATCACCGGGCTTACCGGCCAGTTCTACCGCCAGTTCGCACTGACCATCGCGATTTCGACGGTGATCTCGGCCTTCAACTCGCTGACGCTGTCGCCGGCACTCGCCGCCCTGCTTCTGAAGGACCACCACGCGCCGAAGGATAGGCTGACGCGGATCATGGACGCCCTGTTCGGCTGGTTCTTCCGTGGCTTCAACCGCTTCTTCGGAGCGAGTTCCGAAGCCTATGGCCGCGGCGTCGGCGGCATTCTCACGCGCAAGTCGTTGATCATGGGCCTCTATGTCGTCCTCCTCGGCGTCACTTTCGCACTGTTCCGCGCGGTACCCGGCGGCTTCGTTCCGGCGCAGGACAAGCAGTATCTGATCGGTTTCGCGCAGCTGCCGGACGCAGCGACGCTTGACCGCTCGGAGGACGTCATCCGGCGCATGAGCGAGATCGCGCTCAAGCATCCGGGCGTCGAGCACGCCATCGCCTTCCCCGGCCTATCGATCAACGGCTTCACCAACTCGTCAAACTCGGGCATCGTCTTCGTGTCGCTGAAGCCCTTCGAGGAGCGCAAGACGCCGGAACTCTCAGGTGGCGCGATCGCGATGCAGCTGAACCAGGAGTTCGGCGCGATCCAGGATGCGTTCATCGCCATGTTCCCGCCGCCGCCCGTACAGGGCCTCGGCACGACGGGCGGCTTCAAGCTGCAGATCGAGGACCGGAACGGCCTCGGCTATCGTACGCTCGACGACGCGGCCAAGGCCTTCCTCGAGAAGGCGATGGCAACACCGGAGCTCGCCGGGCTTTATTCGAGCTTCCAGATCAACGTGCCGCAGCTCTATGCCGACCTCGACCGCGTCAAGGCGCGCCAGCTCGGCGTAGCGGTGACGGACGTGTTCGAGACGCTGCAGATCTATCTGGGTTCGCTCTACGTCAACGACTTCAACGCCTTCGGCCGCACTTACAGCGTGCGCATCCAGGCCGATGCGAACTACCGGGCGCATGCCGACGACATCGGCAAGCTGAAGGTCCGTTCGCAATCGGGCGAGATGATCCCGCTCTCGGCGCTGCTCAAGGTGGAACAGACAGTGGGTGCCGAACGGGCGATCCGCTACAACGGCTTCCTCGCCGCCGACATCAATGGCGGGCCGGCCCCGGGCTTCTCCTCCGGCCAGGCGCAGGCCGCAATAGAGCGGATCGCCGCCGAGACGCTGCCGCCCGGCATTTCCTACGAGTGGACGGACCTGACCTATCAACAGATCCTCGCCGGCAATTCGGGCATCCTCGTCTTCCCGCTGGCGCTGCTGCTCGTCTATCTCGTGCTTGCGGCCCAATATGAAAGCCTGATGCTGCCGATCGCGATCATCATGATCGTACCGATGGGCATCATGGCGGCGCTTACGGGCCTTTGGCTGACGGGTGGCGACAACAACGTGTTCACGCAGATCGGTCTCATCGTGCTCGTCGGTCTTTCGGCCAAGAACGCGATCCTGATCGTCGAGTTCGCCCGCGAACTCGAGCTTTCCGGCAAGAATGCGGTCAGCGCCGCGATCGAGGCGAGCCGGCTGCGCCTTCGGCCGATCCTGATGACCTCGATGGCCTTCATCATGGGTGTCGTGCCGCTGGTTCTGTCGACGGGCGCCGGCGCGGAGATGCGCTCGGCGATGGGCATTGCCGTGTTCGCCGGCATGATCGGCGTCACAGCCTTCGGCATCTTCATGACGCCGGTCTTCTACGTGCTGATCCGCAAGCTTTCCGGCGAGCGGCCCCTGAAGCATGCCGGCGGGCACATCGAGGCGCCGCATCTCGCCCCCGGCGAATAGCCTTCCCTGCCCAACAACGGGTATTCCCACAGGCCGGACACTTGTCCGGCCTGTGTCTTTTCGAGCCGCGCCAAAGATCCGGCCTCCCTCATCGCGCGTGACAGCCGGTGACCGATCGGATAAACCGGCAACTTCAGTTCCTTGGCCCACCGGCTTCGCAGGCATTCCGCTCGATGTTCCCGACCGATCCCGTTTCCAATCTCGCTGCCCTCATCCGCTGCCCCTCCGTCACCCCGGCCGAGGGTGGTGCGCTTTCGGCCCTGGAGGCCATGCTCGGGCCGCTCGGCTTCAAGGTCGACCGCGTGGTGGCGAAGGAGGCAGGGACACCCGACATCGAGAATCTCTATGCCCGGATCGGGACCGACGGTCCCCATCTGATGTTCGCCGGCCATACGGACGTCGTGCCGGTCGGCGACGAGGCTGCCTGGAGCCATCCCCCGTTTTCAGCGACAATCGCCGACGGCGAAATGTACGGCCGTGGCGCCGTCGACATGAAGGGCGGCATCGCCTGCTTCGTCGCGGCCGTCGGCCGCCACATCGCAAAGCATGGCGCCCCGAAAGGGTCGATCTCCTTTCTCATCACCGGCGACGAGGAAGGCCCGGCGATCAACGGCACGGTGAAGCTCCTCGACTGGGCGGCGGAAAGCGGCGAGCGCTGGGACGCCTGTCTCGTCGGCGAGCCGACCAATCCGGAGAGTCTCGGCGACATGATCAAGATCGGCCGCCGCGGATCGCTCTCCGGCCGCATCACAGTGCACGGCGTCCAAGGCCATGCGGCCTATCCGCATCTCGCCGACAATCCGGTGCGCGGCATCCTGCAGCTTACGCGGGCGCTGATGGACCCGCCCTTCGACAACGGTACGGAGAATTTCCAGCCGTCGAACCTCGAGGTCACGACGATCGATGTCGGCAATGCCGCGGTCAACGTCATTCCAGCCAAGGCGAGCGCCGCTTTCAACATCCGCTTCAACGACCGCTGGACGGCCGAGAGCCTGATTGCCGAGATCGTAGCTCGCCTCGACCGCGCCGCGGCGGACGGGGCGCTCAGGCCCGGCCGTGCGCCGGTGAAATACGACATCGTCTGGAATGAGCGTCCGAGCCACGTCTTTCTGACGCGCAACAACGCCCTCATCGATTCTCTCTCCGGCGCGGTCGAAGCCGTGACGGGGCGCCGGCCGCAGCTATCGACCACCGGCGGCACCTCGGACGCGCGCTTCATCAAGGACTATTGCCCGGTGGTCGAGTTCGGCCTGGTCGGAAAGACGATGCATATGGTCGACGAGCGCGTCGCGCTTGCCGATCTCGATACCCTGACCGGCATCTACGAAACCTTCATCGCCCGCTGGTTCGGCCATGTCACGGCTTGAGGAGGTCCTTGTCTATATCAAGGGACTATCGCTGTTGATCCAGGGCAACCGCGAAGGGTTTCGCTGGCTGGACATCAGCGAGGCCGGTCTCTGGCGCTCGTTCACGGCCATACTCTGGTCGCTGCCGGCGCTCGCCGTCGGCTGGGCGTCATGGCGGCTCTATTATCTTTCGGCGATGCCGAGCGGCACGACAGTCGGTCTCGGCTTCGTCATCAAGCTTTTCGTCGTCGATCTCGCGGCCTGGCTGCTGCCGGTCGCCCTGACACTCATCCTCTCGCGCCCACTCGACTTCACGGCCTTCGTTGTGCCGGTGATCGTCACCACCAATTGGCTCCAGGTGCCGCTGTCCTATGCCATGGCGGTGCCGGCGGCGATCCTGCTGCTGGTGCCCGGCGGCCAGGACGTCGCCGTCCTGCTGTCATTTCTTCTGCTCTTCGTTAATGCCGCCCTGCTCTTCCGCCTCTTGCGCACCGTAACCGCCAACCAGAACCTGCTCGCCGCGGCACTGGCTGCGCTCTTCCTGCTGTCCCCATTGATGATCGTGCAGTCTCTGCAGCGCCTCCTGGGAGTAATGCCGGGCTGAGCCTCTTTGTTTCGATGCATGCCGTTGTCCCAGAACCGCTACGCACTTCTGGGCGACATGCATGAGGTCAGTAGTCGACCTGCAGGAAGTAGAGGCCCTCCGGCGGAGCGACGGGCCCGCAGGCCTTGCGGTCGCGCGCTTCGAGTGCGGCCTGAAGATCGTCCGGCGTCCATTTGCCCTCGCCGACGAGCTTCAGGGAGCCCGCGAAGGAGCGTATCTGGTTGTGCAGGAAGCTCTGCGCCGACGCGCGGATCTCGATCAGCTCACCGCTGCGCGTCACATCCAACCTATCGAGCGTGCGCACCGGGCTCGTGGCCTGGCAATGGGCCGAGCGGAATGTCGTAAAATCGTGATGACCGACAAGCCGCTGTGCCGCCTCGTGCATCGCCTCATGGTCCAGCGCCTTCGGCACCCACCAGGCGCGCTTTGCCTCCAGCGCCAGGGGCGAGCGCCGGGAAATGATGCGGTAGAGGTAATGCCGCCGGATCGCCGAAAAACGCGCGTCGAAATCCGCCGGTGCTTCCGCGGCCTCGAGAATCGAGACGCGCTCGCCGGCGAGCGTCAGATGCGCGTTCAACGCATTGCGCAGCGTATGCGTCTTCCACTCGCGCGTAAGGTCGAGATGCGCCACCTGCCCCACCGCGTGCACGCCGGAATCGGTGCGTCCGGCGCCGCGGATCGAGACCGTCTCGCCGGTCAGCGACAAGACCGCCTTCTCGATCGCGCCCTGAACGGAAGGACCGTTCTCCTGCCGCTGCCAGCCGACATAATCGGAGCCGTCATATTCCACGACCAAGCGATAGCGCGGCATCAGGCGATCCTCGTGCCGGGGGCGACCGGCGTGCCGCGCAGGAAGTCGGTGGCCGCGAGCACCTTGCCGCCCGCCCTCTGGAGCCTTGTCGGCCGCACCGCGCCCTCGCCGCAGGCAATGGTCAAGGCATCGTCCAGAACCAGGCCGGCCGCAGCGGTCCCTTCGACGCGCTCTGAGCCCAAGGCCTTGACGCGCTCCATTCGTCCCGCGATTTCGAGCTCGAACCAGGCACCCGGAAAGGGCGAGAGACCGCGGATGTGGTTATGAACGTCCTCAGCCGATCGTGTGAACTCGATCCGTGTCTCGTCCTTGCTGATCTTGGCGGCGTAGACAACGCCCTCGTCGGACTGCGGCGTCAGTGTCAGCTCGCCCGCCTCAAGCTTGGCCATCGCTTGCGTCATCAGTTCCGCCCCGACTTGCATCAGCCGGTCGTGCAACTCGCCTGCGGTCATCGTCTCGTCGATCGCGACTGTTCGCGTGAGCGCAACCGGGCCGGTATCGAGGCCCTTGTCCATCTTCATGATCATCATGCCGGTCTTGCGGTCGCCGGCCATGATCGCGCGCTGGATCGGCGCCGCACCGCGCCAACGCGGCAGGAGCGAGGCATGACCGTTGTAGCAGCCGTGGCGCGTTCCCGAGAGGATCTCCTCCGGCAGAAGCAGGCCGTAGGCGACGACCACCGCCACATCGGCATTGAAGTCGCGGAAGACCTGGCGATCCGCAGCGTCCTTGAAATTGACGGGTGTCAAGACCGCAACGCCGAGACGCTCGGCAGCCTCGTGCACCGGCGACTTCTTGAGGTCGAGGCCGCGCCGCCCGCCGGGACGCGGCGGTTGCGTGTAGACGGCGACGATCTCGTGACCCGCCCCGGCAAGTGCCAGAAGCGTCGGCACGGAAAATTCCGGCGTGCCCATGAAGATGATGCGAAGCGGCAAAGCGGCGGACTCCGTCTTTACTCAATTGCCCGCAAGCGGGCGGCGGCTCCAGCCCAAGCGCCGATCAGATCGCCTTGGCGCCGCGCGTCTTGGCGGCCTTGGTGAACTTGCGGATCACCATGTCGCGCTTGAGCTTGGAGATATGGTCGATGAAGAGGACTCCATTCAGATGGTCGATCTCGTGCTGCAGGCAAGTGGCGAGCAGGCCGTCGGCCTCGATCGCCTGTTCCTTGCCCTCGCGATCGAGATATTCCACCGTGATCGCTGCCGGCCGCTCGACCTCGGCGTAGTAGTCCGGGATCGACAGGCAGCCCTCCTCGTAGACCGAGCGCTCCTCGGACGAGCGGACGATCTTCGGATTGATGAGCACGAGCGGCTTCTTCTCCTCGCCCTCCTTGGTGACGTCGAGGACCAAAAGGCGCCGCGGCACGCCGATCTGGATCGCCGCCAGGCCGATGCCCGGGGCGTCGTACATGGTTTCGAGCATATCGTCGGCAAGCCGGCGAATGTCGGCATCAACGGTCTCCACCGGTGTCGACACCTGGCGCAGGACCGGATCGGGAAGGATGATGAGCGGCTTGATCGTCATGCTCGTCCCATAGCCGATCTTCCGGTTCCCGTGCAAGAAAATTGCCGACCGGTGGTGCTCAACCGGCGCGGCTCATTTGTTCTTGTTTTGATCTGGTCTTCGGAGGCGAATCTGTTTAGGCTCGTGGCCATGGAGCCCATAGCCTTTTCCTTCTCCTTCGACGAGCCGCTGTTCCTCATCGGCACCTTGCCCGTCACGGCCGGCCTTCTCGTCACCGCTGCGGCGCTGCTGATGGCGGCGCTGTCGACGGTTTTCGCACGCCGCGCCCGCTCGGCTCGCGCGATCGAGCACGAGGAGCAAATGTCGGCGCTCATCGCGGCGCAGACGGAAATGCAGGGCCGCATCGCCGCCATGTCCGAGGTTTTCGGGGCGCGGCAGGCGGAACTCAACCAGGCGATCAGCCAGCGCATCGACGGCATGACGCACCGGATCGGCGCCTCGCTCAGTGAACAGACGAAGGCGACGCATGAGAATCTCAGGCGCCTGCAAGAGCGGCTCGCCGTGATCGACAACGCGCAAAGCAACATCCAGTCGCTCGCCAAGGACATGGCCGGGCTGCAGAACATCCTCGCCAACAAGCAGACGCGCGGCGCCTTCGGCCAGTCGCGGATGGAGGCGATCGTCGCCGACGGCCTGCCGATGGGCGCCTTCGCCTTTCAGGCGACACTCTCCAATGGCGCGCGGCCGGACTGCACGATCCGCATGCCGAACGGCCAGCCGCCACTGGTCATCGATGCGAAGTTTCCGCTCGAAGCTTGGAACGCGATGCGCGACGCCGAGAGTGCCGAGCGGAGGCAGCAGGCCGCGCAAGCCTTTCGCCGCGACTTAGAAGTGCATATCCGCGATATCGCCAGCAAATACCTGCTGCCCGGCGAAACGCAGGACACGGCCTTCCTCTTCGTTCCCTCCGAATCGATCTTCGCCGAAATCCACGAGCATTTCGAAGCGATCGTACAGAAGGCACACCGCCAACGCATCGTCATCGTCTCGCCTTCGCTTCTGCTTCTGTCGATCCAGGTGATCCAGGCGATCCTGAAAGACGCCCGCATGCGCGAACAGGCCCATCTTATCCAGGGCGAGGTCGTGCGGCTGATGGAGGATCTTTCGCGGCTCGACGAACGCGTGCGCAAGCTCCAAGGCCATTTCGCCATGACCCAGAAGGACGTCGAGGAGATCCTGATCTCATCGGAGAAGCTTACCCGGCGCGGTGCCAAGATCGAGGCGCTCGAACTGCAGGGCGAAGCCGATCCCAGCCAGGGCGACAAGATCGGGCGCGCCAAGGACAGCCGCGTGGGCCAATTGAAGCTCATGGTGGTTGACGAGGACTGACGCCGTCGGGCACTCTCCGGCGAAATCACGAAGCCGACGGGACTTTTCCACATGATCACTGTTTTTGGGTCCATCAACATGGACCTGATCGCCACGACCGCACGCCTTCCGAAACCCGGTGAGACGGTCGCCGGGACGGGCTTTTCGACCGCAGCCGGAGGTAAGGGCGCCAACCAGGCGCTCGCCGCGCGCCGCGCCGGCGCTCAGGTAGGCATGGCGGGTGCGGTCGGATCCGACAGTTTCGCCGACGGCGCGCTCGCCCTGCTCAGGGAGGCGGACGCCGATCTCAGCCTCACGAAGACCGTGGAGGAGCCGACCGGCACGGCGCATATCATCGTCGGTGGAGACGGCGAGAACGTCATCGTCGTTGTCGCCAGCGCCAACGGAACGGTCGGCGAGGAAGACGCCGTTTCGGCAGTCGCGGGAATGGCTCCCGGCGATACGCTGATGCTGCAGCTCGAAATCCCCGCCGCCTCGGTCGAGAAGGCGCTTTCCGAGGCCAAGCGGCAAGGCGTCCGCTCGATCATCAACATCGCACCGCTGACAGCGGATGCGGCAAGGCTCGGCCGCATGGCCGATATCGTCATTGCCAACGAGACCGAGTTCGAACTTCTTGCCGGCAAGAGCGGCATCGACGGGGCCGAGCGGGAAGCGGCGATGCGGCAGCTTCACGCCGAGACGGGCCAGACTGTCATCGTGACGCTTGGCGCCGAGGGCGTCGTCGCCGTTCACGAAGGCGAAGTCCATCGCGCCAGAGGGCTCAAGATCGAGCCCGTCGACACGGTGGGCGCAGGCGACACCTTCTGCGGTTATCTCGCGGCGAGCCTCGACGCCGGCCTCGCCTTCCCCGATGCGCTCAGGCGCGCCGCGGTCGCCGGGTCGCTCGCCTGCCTCAAGCCCGGCGCACAGCCGGCGATCCCCACTGCCGCCGAAGTCGCCGCCCGGCTTTAGATTATGCGTCCTGAAGCGCGGTGCATTCAACCGAACTCGATGCGCCGCGTTTTAGGTCTTCGTTGCTGTGCAATGTCGCTCGTTCAAAGCCGCTGCACACTTGGCGACCGGCATTGAAGGGTCGGGGCGGTTGCGGGCGGAAACCGCTTGTTACTCCCGCTCTGACATCCCATTTCCGCGCTTTTCGCAATCTGAACAGTATAGGTCGCGGTAACGACGCTTGCGGTGTCAATTTTACTTGGGCGGCGCATGAATCGGCTTACGTGTTGGCCGTATTTTAATCTTTGATCGTCTAATCAGTTGGACGAGAAGTCCGATTACTTCGGGCCACCTCCTTCGTGCCGGTCGGCATCTGGGCTCCATGACGGGGCTTTCACCCAAACATCGGAATGCGTGACGTCGCAGGTGACACCTGCGGACCTCCAAATACGTGAGGATTTCATGTTCAAGTTCCAAGCCAAATCGCTGGCGACCAAGCTGATTGCGGTGACGGGCGGCACGATCGCCCTCGTGCTGCTCGCATCGAATTTCGTTCTCATCTCCCAGACTCAGGATCGCGTCGAGACGTTGGTCTTCGACGGCGCGCAGACGGAGGCACGCGCCATCGCTTCCGACATCGCCGGAAGCGTGGGCGAGCTGGCCGCCGCTGCACGCACCATGTCGGGCGTGCTGGGACGCGGTCACGCCGGGCAGTCCACCGACCGGGCCGGTGCCATCAACCTCCTGAAGGCCAATCTCGACCAGCACGACTTCGCCTTCGGAAGCTGGTTCGCCGAGGAATCGAAAGCCTTCGACGGGAAGGACGTCGTCAACAATACGGAACTTGGCGGTAATGCGGAGGGCGTCTTCACGCCCTACTGGTCGAAGGATCGCAACGGCAAGGCGCAGCTCTCGACATTCAAGGCCGACTATGCGGCCGAATGGTATGCTCTCGCGGCCAAGAGCGGCAAGGGCGCCATCACCCAGCCTTACCTGGCCGAGGGCACCGACGTTCCGACAACGATGACCTCGATCGCCTATCCGGTGATGTCGAACGGCAAGATGATCGGCGTCTCGGGCGTCGACATCTCGCTTGCCTCGCTCGCCGATCGGCTCGGCAAGCTCAAGCCTTTCGGGACGGGGCGCGTCTACCTGCTTTCGCAGGGCGGCAAATGGCTCGCCGCGCCGATCCCCGAGCTTCTGATGAAGGATTACGACGGCGAAGGTGCCGACACCGTGAAGAACGCCCTCACCACGGGTGCGTCCGGCATGGTCAAAAACCTGACTTATGACGGAAACGAGCCTTTCGACCGCGTCATCTATCCTTTCAAGCTGCCCAATGTGAATGCTAGCTGGGTCGTGCTGGTCGACGTTCCGCGCACTGCCATCAACGCGCCAGTCCGCGATCAAACCTACATGATGATCGTCGGCGGTCTGGTGGTACTCGGTGCGGTGCTCGCCGGCCTCTACTTCGCCGTACGCCGGTTCGTGCAGAAGCCGCTTGCCGGTCTCGTTCGCGACGTCGAGACGCTCAGCAACGGCGAATACACGCTGCCGATCTCCGGCCAGGACCGTGCCGACGAAACCGGCGCCGTCGCCAAGGCACTCGAAGGCTTCCGCCACCAGCTCGCCGACAACCGGCGCCTGGAAAGCGAGGCCCGCCATGAGCGCGAGCAGGCGGAACGCGAGCGCAGCCGGTCGGAAAACGAACGCGCCGAAAGCAATGCGCTCCAGCGCGACATCGTCGCGCGCCTCGGCAAGGGGCTGTCGCATCTTGCTTCCGGCGATCTCGCCTTCCGGATCACCGACGACTTTCCGGGCGAATATGCGCAGTTGAAGCGCGACTTCAACGCGACGATGGAGAGCCTCGAAGAAACGATCCGCACCGTGAACCACTCGGTCGTGAATATCGGCAGCGGCACCGGCGAGATCTCGAGCGCCGCCAACGATCTGTCGCACCGGACGGAACAGCAGGCCGCAAGCCTCGAAGAAACCGCCGCCGCACTCGACCAGTTGACCTCGCAGGTGAACGCCAGCGCCGAAAACGCCAAGGTCGCAGCGAAATCAGTCGAGATCGCAAGCAACGATGCCGAACAATCCGGCGAAGTCGTCCAGAAGGCGATCGCTGCCATGCGGGGCATCGAGCAATCGTCGCATGAGGTCAGCCGAATCATCGGCGTCATCGACGAGATCGCCTTCCAGACCAATCTGTTGGCGCTCAATGCGGGGGTCGAGGCAGCGCGCGCCGGCGATGCCGGCAAGGGCTTCGCGGTCGTCGCACAGGAAGTCCGCGAACTCGCGCAGCGCTCGGCCAATGCCGCCAAGGAGATCAAGACGCTGATCAACACCTCGGCCGGCCAGGTACGCGAAGGCGTCGATCTCGTCGGCAAGGCGGGCGGCGCGCTCGAGAAGATCGCCGAGCAGGTGGTTGAGATCAACGGCCTCATCCGCCAGATCTCCAGCTCCGCATCGGAACAGGCCGTCGGTCTCAAGGAGATCAACTCGGCGGTCAACCAGATGGACCAGGTGACGCAGCAGAATGCCGCGATGGTGGAAGAGACGACGGCGGCGAGCATGGCGCTGAACGACGAGGCACGGGCGTTGAGTGCGCTCGTCTCCCGCTTCCGCGTCGCCGCGCAGGCGCCCGCCCAGTCGGCCGAGATGCTGCGTGGCGCCGCCGACCGGATGCGGGCCGCGGAAAGCCCTGCCCCTCGCCCAGCAGCGACGGCAAAGGCAGCGCCGCGCAGCAGCGCCTATTCGGCTCCGACGCAGCGCGTACTCGCCAAGACGTCCGGCGCCAATGCGTTGGCCGAGGATAATTGGGAAGAGTTCTGACCCGGCGACATGGCGAAACGCGAAACGGCGCCGTTTTGGTTTTGACGGCTTGGACCCGGATCGATCCGGATCGGGAGGAGCTTAAATGCGCGCCAGCCGGTCGGTCAGGAGATCGAAGAAGCCCTCGTCGTCGATGTGCCGCATGACCTTGGCATTGTGCTTGCGTCCGGTCACCTGCCACCAGTCGACCACCGTCATGCCCGCCGTCAGGGCGGAAGCCGTTTCGATCTCGACATTGCAGTCGCGGCCGGTGAAGAGTTCCGGTCGCAACAGATAGGCGATCACCGTCGGATCGTGCAGCGGGCCGCCGTCGGTACCGTATTTTTCGATGTCGAATCGCTCGAAGAATTCCAGCATCTCCGCAAGCGCAACAGCCGCCAGACTACCGATGGCGCGGATCTTCTCGACGCGGGCCTTGCGTGTAAGAACGCGGTGCGTCACGTCGAGCGGCATCATCACGATCGGAATTCCGGAGCGGAAGACGATCTCGGCGGCCTCCGGATCGACATAGATGTTGAATTCCGCCGCCGGCGTAATATTGCCGCCCTCGAAGAAGCCGCCGCCCATCAGTACGAGCTCGCGTACCGCCGGTGCGATCTCGGGCGCCTTGGTGAGGGCCAGCGCGATATTCGTCAAGGGGCCCAGCGTGCAAAGCGTGACCGCGCCTGGCGCCTCGGTGCGCAAAGTCTCGACGATGAAATCGACGGCGTGCTGCTCCTGGAGCGGCATCGTCGGCTCGGAGAGTTCGGGGCCATCGAGCCCCGTCTTGCCGTGCACGTGCTCGGCGGTAATCAGCGGGCGGGCGACCGGCCGCTCGGCGCCGGCAAAGACCTTCACGTCGGTCCTGTTGCAAAGCTCGCAGACGATCCGCGCGTTGCGCGCCGTCAGCGTAAGCGGGACATTGCCGGCGACGGTGGTGATGCCGAGGACCTCGATCTCCTCCGGGCTGCCGAGGGCCAGCATGATCGCCGCTGCATCGTCCTGCCCCGGGTCGGTGTCGATGATGATCTTTCTCGCGCTTGACACTTTACGTCTCCTGCCGGACCACGGCCGCTCGCCGGATCGAAATCACGTGGTCGCCCTTCACGGGCCGAATATCCGAGAAGCGACTATGATTTGCGTGGGCTGCGGAGGCAAGCGGCTTGCACTCGTTGCACACAGCTACCATATTGCTGCCAGGATGCTGCATGGCAGGTCCGACAAGATGGTCGCTTGAGCTGCAAGGACTTTGGGAATGAGCAGAATAACGCCATTTACGAGCCCGCTTCTCGTGGGTTTCGACAGTATGGAGAAGACCCTTGAGCGCATCGCCAAGGGCAATGACGGCTATCCACCCTACAATATCGAGCGCATTGGCGGCGACGCTTCCGGCGCGCCGGAACGCCTGCGGATAACGCTCGCGGTCGCCGGCTTCTCCGAGGAAGACCTCGACGTGACGACCGAGGAAAATCAGCTTGTCATTCGCGGCCGTCAGGTCGACACCGGCGAGCGGGAATATCTGCATCGCGGCATCGCCGCTCGGCAGTTCCAGCGCACCTTCGTGCTTGCCGACGGCATGCAGGTTCTCGGCGCGGAGCTGCGCAACGGGCTCCTTTCGGTCGATCTCGTGCGCCCGGAGCCGGTCCGCATGGTAAAGAAAATTAACATTTCGGTCCCAGAATAGGATAACCGGCGGGATTTTTCCTTGAAAGCCGGCGACCACGGAGCATCACCATGGGACTGAAAACCATCAACACATCGCTGTCGAAAAGCGACCTTGCGCATCTTGGCGCAGGCGAAGTCGGCTATATCCGCAAGATGCGTTCGGAGGAGGTCTCCCGCTGCTTTCCCGAGGCGCCCGAAATGGGTCCCGGAATCGACCTGTGGGCCCTATTCGGCGCCGACGGCACTCCGATTCTCCTGACGGACAACCGTTCCAGCACCTTCTTCAAGGCGGCCGAGGACGACCTGCGCACCGTCAGCCTGCATTGATCGGCTAGCGCGTATTAACTTGAATTTGGCCCCTCGTCCGGCCTACCGGCCACCCTCTCTCCGCGTGCGGGGAGGGGGTTAGTCCTCGGGTTAAACCCGAGGAGAGGAGCGAATCCAAAGCATTCTAAACGCGGCGGAAGGTGAGATAGGCCGAGCTTCGCCCTTCCCGGCGGGCCTTGGCCTCGTAGCGCGTGCTCGGCCAGCCGGCAAAGGGCGTCAGCCAGTCGGCCGCCCTTTCCGCCGTCCATTCGAAGGCGGCGTGGTCACGGCAATGGATGAGCGTCCAATTGACATAGCTGTCGATATCGGATGCGAAACAGAAGAGGCCGCCCGGTTTCAGAATGCGCGCGAAGCGGTCGAGATTGACCTTGGAGACGAAGCGCCGCTTCCAGTGCTTCCGTTTCGGCCAGGGATCGGGATAGAGCAGGTCGATCTGATCGACCGAGGCTGCGGGCAGCCAGTCGAGCACCTGGGTCGCATCGTCGTCGTAGAGGCGGACGTTCTTGATCCCCTTCGCCTCGATCTGACCGAGCAGCTTCGCCATCGAATTGACGAAGGGCTCCACGCCGATGAACCCGGTCGAAGAATCCTCCGCGGCACGGTGGATGAGGTGCTCGCCGCCGCCGAAGCCGATCTCCAGGCGGATTCGCTTGACGGGTTCGGGAAAAAGCGACGCCAGATGTTGCGGCGCAGCCTCAGTCAGATCGAGCTTCAGAGCAGGCAGCAGGTTTTCTAAGTGCGCGGCCTGGCGCTCCCGCAGGGGCTTGCCTTTGCGGCGGCCGAAGAAAGCCTCCGTTGCTCTTGCACGGCGCGGTTCGGTCATATCGTCCTTCCTGGATCACAATGATTTCGCGTCGGACCGGCCCGAAATCACAATGAACGAGGCGGACGCCCCTCACCGGAGCGCCCGCCCTGATTTTTTGCAGCGCCTGATAGCAGGCCGCTGCGCTATCTTCAATGCGCGGCTTCTCCGAAGCCGCATCAGCGGCGCTTACGCCGCGCGGCTGGCCGCCCTTCCGTTGACGGCCGTGGTGTCGTGCTCGATCGCTTCCTTGAGCGGCTTGACGAGGTCGAGCTTCTCCCAGGAGAAGGAACCATCGCGGCCGGCCTTGCGGCCGAAGTGGCCATAGGCAGACGTCTTGGCATAGATCGGCCGGTTGAGGTCGAGATGGCGGCGGATGCCGGTCGGCGAGAGGTCCATCGTCTTGCGGATGGCCTTTTCGACCTGATCTTCCGAGACTTTGCCGGTGCCGTGCAGGTCGACATAGATCGACAGCGGCTGGGCAACGCCGATAGCGTAGGAAAGCTGGATCGTGCAGCGATCGGCGAGGCCGGCGGCAACGACATTCTTGGCGAGGTAACGGGCGGCATAGGCGGCCGAACGGTCGACCTTGGTCGTGTCCTTGCCCGAGAAGGCACCGCCGCCATGCGGCGCGGCACCGCCATAGGTGTCGACGATGATCTTGCGGCCGGTGAGGCCGGCATCGCCGTCCGGTCCACCGATGACGAACTTGCCGGTCGGGTTGATGTACCAGGTGCAGTCGTCGGCGATCTTCAGATCGGCCAGCGCCTCACGAATATAGGGTTCGACCACGGAGCGTACCTTGGCGGAATCCCAGCTGTCGTCGAGATGCTGCGTGGAAAGAACGATCGAGGTGGCCTCGGCCGGCTTGCCGTCGACATAGCGTACCGTCACCTGGCTCTTGGCATCCGGGCCGAGCTTGGCGACCTCGCCTTCGCCCTTCTTGCGGGCGGCGGCAAGCAGATTCAGGATGCGGTGCGAATAATAGATCGGCGCCGGCATGAGCTCGGCGGTCTCGCGGCAGGCATAGCCGAACATGATGCCCTGGTCGCCGGCACCTTCCTCGCCCTGCTTGTCGGCGGCACTGTCGACGCCCTGCGCGATGTGCGCGGACTGGAAGTGCAACAGCACGTCGATCTTCGCCGTCTTCCAGTGGAAGCCATCCTGTTCGTAGCCGATGTCGCGGATCGCCTTGCGGGCAGCCGACTTGAACTTCGACGGATTGATGACGTCGTTGCCGTTCTTGTCCTTCTTCAGGAGGCTCGGCGGCAGGCGGACCTCGCCGGCAATGACAACGCGATTGGTCGTAGCCAAGGTTTCACAGGCGATGCGCACGCTCCACGGGTCGACGCCGGACTTCGCCGCTTCGCGGTAAACCAGATCGACAATCTCGTCGGAGATACGGTCACACACCTTGTCCGGATGACCTTCGGCAACGGATTCACTTGTGAACAGGTAGTTTGCGCGCATGCGGGAAGTCCCCTCAATGAAAAAGCGGTGCGAACGTGTTAGTGGTTTTGCCGGCGAAAAACAAGCACACAACGACATAAATATATCTTTATATCGACATTGCTGCCACGCCCGACCTTGGCGAAATTGCCTCGTTTCGTGGAAAAATTTTCGCGTCGGGGGGCGGCTACAGTGCCGCGCATCTTATCGGACGCGCAAATGTCACTGTGGCACTTTGAATTGCCGCATGTCTTTGTCCTTAAAGCGAGGTCGATTTAAGGAGACATGCATTCGGGGTTGCAGCGCGCAAATCGACCGCTGCCCGAAATACGAAAAAAGCGGCCGACGGCCGCTTTTTCGACACGGGGAGTGTTCCCGCTTATTCCGCCTCCGCCTCGGCAGCAAGCGCCTTGACGAGGTCCACCAGCTTGCGCCGGACCTTCGGGTCGGCGATCTTGACGAAAGCGCGGTTGAGTTGCAGCCCTTCCGACGACGACAGGAAATCGACCACGTAGTTGGAGCTCGATGCCTCGGCCATGCCGGTGCCGGCGCCCTCGCCCGGCGCGTCTTCGAAGAAGAACGACACCGGCACATTGAGAATCTGCGCAATGTTCTGCAACCGGCTCGCGCCGACGCGATTCGTTCCCTTTTCGTACTTCTGAATCTGCTGGAATGTGATCCCCAGACTCTCGCCGAGCTTCTCCTGGCTCATGCCAAGCATCGTCCGACGAAGGCGAATCCTGCTACCGACATGGATGTCGATCGGGTTCGGCTTCTTCTTGTTTTCAATCATATTCGCCTTCCTAAACTCGCTGTTCCGGTTGCCGACAACCTGGCATTGCTGCTCTTCGCGTAATGGCAACCTGTCACTCGCTCGCGGCAGGTGAAAGTTGCCGGCAAATACCACTATGCAATTTTAGGGGTTTTACGTCAATTCTTCCTAATATTAAAACCTAAGCGAGAGATTGCTGCAACCAAAAGGAGAAAACTCGCCGTCAACCAGAAGATTTTGCTTCTCATGGCGGCGTCCGTGACGCTAGGCATTTTTCCCGGCAGAATTGTGTCTACAACTCCCTTGTAATTGTACCCCAATCCTACCACTAAAACACCGCGTGCATCAACAATTGCTGATATACCGGTATTGGCAGCGCGAATCATCGGCGTCCCGGTTTCGACTGCGCGAAGCTGGGCCTGATGGAAATGTTGCCGCGGACCGGGCGTGTCGCCGAACCAGGCATCGTTGGTGATGTTCAAGAGCGCGTCGGCCAGGCGGGCGTTACCGTCGACCTCATCGGCGAAGATCGCCTCGTAGCAGATCAGCGGATACACCGTTCTTCCGCCCGGTAAGGTCAGCAGCGGACGGATCTTGGCCGCCGAGAAGCCGCCCGGCATGGAAGCGGCGACGGAACTCAGGCCCCAGGAGGAGAGCAGGTCCTCGAACGGTAGGTATTCGCCGAACGGCACCAGATGTATCTTGTCGGCCGCCCCGACGATCTGTCCCCGGTCATCGATGACGTAGATCGAATTGTAGTAGCGCGGCGGCAGGCCGGCGCCGGCGTCCTCGGCCCTGACCGCGCCGGCGACGAGAATCTGCCCCTCCTCGAGCACTTCGGCGATCCGCGCCAGTGCATCGGGGTTGTCGGTGAGGATGAAGGGGATCGACGTTTCCGGCCAGACGACGATATCCGGCCGCTTGCCACGCTCCTCCGCCGGAGCGGCGGTCAGGGAGAGATGATTCTCGAAGATCGACGAGCGCTCGCGATCGTCCATTTTCTTGGCCTGGTCGATCACCGGCTGGACGAGGCGGACGGTCATCTGCGGCGCGGGTGGCTGCGGCGCCGGCTGGCCGAGCCGGTAGAAGCCGAAGGCGACATGCGTCGCGAAGAGCGCCACGGCGATGGCGAGGCCGGGGCGCGCGCCCTTGCCCGTCCAGATGAGTGCGGGCGCGGCAAAGACGAAGACGGCGAGCATGTTGATCGTCGCGAGAGTGACGACGCTCGCCGATTGCATCATCAGCGGCATCGGCATGGCCGCATAGCCTATGGCGTTCCAGGGAAAGCCGGTGAACAGGAACCCGCGCAGCCATTCCGCAAGCCCGAATCCGAGGGCAAGAGCGGCGATCCGGCCCATGCCGTCGGACCAAAGACAGCGGGCGATGACAACCGCCACGGCATAGAATAGCGCTAGCAGGGCGGGAAGGCCGACGACCGTCAATGGCAAGGCCCAGGCGAAGGCATCCGCCTCGACAAGCAGCGCATTGCCGAGCCACCAGAGCCCGCCAAGGAAATATCCGAAACCGAAAGACCAGCCGATCGACGCGGCCGGCAGAAGCCGCTTCAACAGGCCGTCGTTCGGATTGGTCGCGATCCCGTCTATCAGCCAGACCAATATCGGAAAGGAAACGAAGGCCGCCGCGAAAATGCCAAAGGGCGGCTGCGTAAGCACCGCCACGAGCCCGGCCGCGAAGCCGACGAGTGCCCGGGACACTCCGGAAAGAAGTATGATCCTGCCTGCCAGTCTCTCCATAGAGCCTCCAGTCGGCGCGGGCCTTCGACAGCCTGCGCGGGAAGAAAACCGAATCAGTCGGCGGCAGTCTTCCAAAAAAGTGGCGGCTTGTCCCGCCGCCGCGTAACCCCTCCTTTCAGAGGGTTGACAAGCTCGGGGCTCAGTTGAGAATTGTCTGCTGTATGTTTCGTTAAATCGTAGCCGATTTAAGGATAAAAACATGCAGCGATTCAAAGTGCTACAGCGACCTTTGGGCGTCTGATGAGACGCGCGCGGCGCTGTAATGCATATTAACCACAGTTGCTAAATTGATGACCGAGCCGCTCCCAGTCACCCTATCTTGGCGTACGATGGAGGAAGCGGGTTCACCTCCGCCGCCTCCTGAGTGAGGAACCCCCGCAAAGATAGTCCGGACCCGTGAATGAGGAGGCCTCATTGTTCGATCCCCGCGAGAAGATCGCGCTTTTCATCGATGGCGCCAATCTCTACGCCACATCCAAGAGCTTGGGCTTCGACATCGACTACCGCAAATTGCTCGCCGCGTTCCAGAAGCGGGCGTACCTCCTGCGAGCCTACTATTACACCGCGCTTATCGAAGACTTGGAGTTTTCCTCGATCCGCCCCTTGATCGACTGGCTGGACTATAACGGCTACACGGTCGTGACAAAGCCTGCCAAGGAATACACGGATGCCCAAGGTCGCCGCAAGATCAAGGGCAATATGGACATAGAACTCGCCATCGATGCGATGCAACAGGCCGAAGTGCTCGATCATTTGGTGATCTTCTCCGGCGACGGCGATTACACTACCCTGGTGGAGGCGCTGCAACGAAAAGGCCGCAAGGTTTCCGTTGTCTCGACAATGTCGACGCAGCCGCCGATGATTGCCGACGAACTACGCCGGCAGGCCGACTGTTTCATCGACCTGATCAGCCTGCGTAAGGAGATCGACCGCCATCCGCCGGATTCCGCGACACGCCCGGTGGCCCCGGCCAATGTGGACGTAAACTCATAAATCGGATTGGAAAGGATGCGTGCGATTCTTCGCCCGCATCCAGCTTTACCTTAGAAAGACAAAGCTGTTCATTCAGCCGAGGGCGGGGCCGGGAGCGCAGGAAGCTCGCCTGCCGGCGGCAACATTTCCTTTTCCTTCAGCGGGCGGCGTCGTGCAGGCGGGCGTTTGCGCATGATCCGCACGCGTTTGACGCGGCGCGGATCGGCATCGAGAATTTGGAACTCGAAACCGGGGATCGCCTGAACCACTTCGCCGCGCACCGGAATCCGGCCGAGCGAGGCGAAGACGAGCCCGCCGAGCGTATCGACATCCTCCAGTTGCTCGCGCACGTCGAAATCCGGACCGATCGCACTGGCGATCTCCTCGAGTTCCACGCGGGCATCGGCGACAAAGATGTCGTCTGACGTACGGGCAAACATCACTTCCTCGTCGTCATGCTCGTCCTCGATGTCGCCGACGACCATCTCGACGATATCCTCGAGCGATACGAGGCCGTCCGTGCCGCCATATTCATCGATGACGAGGGCCATCTGAATGCGCGCCGCCTGCATCCGCTGCATGAGATCGGAAGCTAGCATCGACGGCGGCACGAACAGGAGCTGACGGATGATGCCGGCCTCCTCCAGTGTTTTGTCGAGATCGACGCGGGAAAGATCGAAGCCCGGCTTCTGCTGGCGGGGCGCCTTCTCGCCGTTCGTCGCCGTGTGGGCCCTGCCGTTACGGCGGCGGTTGCGTGCCTGCTTGGTCACATAGGCGAGCAGGTCGCGGATATGCACCATGCCGCGCGGGTCGTCGAGGCCCTCGCTATAGACCGGCATGCGCGAGCGTCCCGATTCCTCGAAGAGGACCATGAGTTCGCCGATGGTGATGCTCTGGTCCACGGCCTCGATGTCGGCGCGCGGCACCATCACGTCCTCGACGCGGACCTCGCGGAAGCGGAGAATATTATTGAGCATCGCCCGTTCCTCGGGCGAGAAGGCCGCATTGCTGTCGGCATCCGCCGTCAGCGCGTCGGCAAGGTCCTCGCGCAGGCTCGACGGGCTGACGCCACGCAACAGGCGTGCGGCACGGCTCCAAAAGGATGAGGTGGATTTGCTGCCCTCTGTTCGGGCGGCGGTACTACTACTGCCCGCCTCGGCCTCGCCGGAAGCCTCGGCCTCCTCGGTCGCGGCCACGGCCGGCTGTGTCTTGAAGTCGCTCATCGTTCCAATCTGTCAAATCGGAGACCTGTCCCCGTAGGGATCAGATAGGCCAAGACGCGCCAAAATGCGAGTCTCCAACCCCTCCATTCTTTCCGCTTCTTCATCTTCGATATGATCATACCCGAAAAGATGCAGGAATCCATGGATGAGAAGATGCGTCAAATGGGCCTCGAACGGCTTTCCGAGCTCCTCCGCTTCACGCTTCAGCGTCTCATGGGCGACGACGATATCGCCAAGCATCGGGCCCGGCATCTTGCCCGGCGTCACCGGAAAGGCAGGAAAGGAGAGCACATTGGTCGGCTTGTCCTGGCCGCGCCATTCGGCGTTGATCGCCCTGATCGACCGATCGTCGGTGAAGAGGAGCGACAGCTCCGCCGCTTCGCCGGGAAACGGCTGCCCCTCTTCGCGGGCGAGAAAATCGGCAGCCGCATCGAGAACACTTGCCGAGAAGGACTGAAGCTCGTCCTCCGGCGGCCAATCTCCCGCATCGACGCTGACCTGAATGTCCAAAGCCGTCATGATCCACCGCGAACGCGCGTTAGCGATCGCTCTGCTCGCTCTCGTCATGGACCGCCGTGTGGCCCTCATAGGCCCGGACGATCCGCGCTACCAGCGGGTGGCGCACGACATCGGCGTCCTTGAAGCGGATGACCGAGACACCCTCCACGCCCCTGAGGATCTGCAGCGCTTCCACGAGACCCGACTTGACCCCACGCGGCAGGTCGACCTGGCTCGGATCGCCGGTGACGATCATCCGGCCGTTTTCGCCGAGGCGGGTCAGGAACATCTTCATCTGCATCGATGTCGTGTTCTGAGCCTCGTCGAGGATCACCGCGGCATTGGCAAGCGTGCGGCCACGCATGAAGGCGAGCGGGGCAATCTCGATCACGCCTGCCGTAATCGCCCGCTCGACCTTGTCTCCGGGCATCATGTCGTAGAGCGCGTCATAGAGCGGCCGCAGATAGGGATCGACCTTTTCCTTCATGTCGCCGGGCAGGAAGCCGAGACGCTCACCCGCCTCGACCGCCGGGCGCGACAGGATGATGCGATCGACCGCACCGCGCTCCAGAAGTTGGGCGGCGTGCGCGACGGCGAGATAGGTCTTGCCGGTGCCTGCCGGCCCGACGCCGAAGACGAGCTCCGCGCGCTCCATCGCCCGGATATAGGCGTCCTGCATCGGCGTGCGCGCAGCAATCGTCTTTTTGCGCGTCGAAATCTGCGCCATCGTCAGCTTGGCTTTGCGCTCCATCGTCGGCAACTGTAACTGATCGTCCGCGGCGACCGCCATACGGATCGCACCCTCGACGTCGGACGTATCGATCGAGGCACCACTCTGCAGTCTTCCATAGAGATAGTCGAGGGCGCGGCGTGCCTGGTTGGTCGCCACGACGTCACCGGAAATGGCGACGGAATTGCCGCGCGGCCGGGCGTCGATGCGCAGCCGCTCTTCAAGCAATTTCAGGTTCTGATCGAACTGACCAAAGAGTTCGCTGGCAAAGCGATTGTTCTCGAAAGTGAGCACGAAATGATTGGCGTCTGTCGCGGATGTTTTCGACTGGCGCGATGAGGAAGAAATCAGTTCGTGTCCGTTCAAGCGGTCAAGCTCCTCGCCCTCGGTTCCTCGATCATCTCGGCAAACAAGCTGTTCGGGCCGGCCTTGGTGATTCGTACTTTGATAATGTCACCGATTTGCGATGCTTTTGCATCAACATTCACGGGCTGCAGCCACGGCGAGCGTCCGACGAGTTGGCCCGGCAGACGGCCCGGCTTTTCGAGAAGCACGTCGATCTCCCGCCCGACGCAGGCCTCGGCGAAGCCGCGCTGCTGCTTCGTGAGCAGAGCCTGCAATCTTTCCAGGCGCTTGGCCTTCACGTCCTCGGGGACCTGATCCTTGAGCTCGGCGCCGGGTGTACCGGGGCGCGTCGAATATTTGAAGGAGAACGCCTGTGCATAATTCACCGCCTCGACGAGACGCAGGGTGTCCTCGAAGTCCGCCTCGGTCTCGCCGGGGAAGCCGACGATGAAATCGCCGGAGAGCGCAAGGTCAGGCTGCGCGGTGCGGATGCGTTCGACGAGCGCCAGGTATTCGGCGGCCGTGTGACGCCGGTTCATGGCTTTCAGGATACGGTCGGAGCCGGACTGCACCGGCAGGTGCAGATAGGGCATCAGCTTTGCCATCGACCGGTGCGCCTCGATCAGGCTGTCGTCCATGTCGCGCGGATGGCTGGTCGTGTAGCGCAGGCGTGCAAGGCCCTCGACCTCGCCGAGGCGCCGCAAGAGATCACCGAGGCCCCACTCGCGCTCGTCCGCACCCACACCGTGCCAGGCATTGACGTTCTGCCCGAGCAGCGTGATTTCGCGCACACCCGCCTCGACCAGCTTTTCCGCCTCGGCAAAGATCTGCGCCACCGGGCGGGAGACTTCCGCTCCACGGGTATAAGGCACGACGCAGAAGGTGCAGAACTTGTCGCAACCTTCCTGCACCGTCAGGAAGGCGGTGACGCCGCGTGAACGGGTCTTCGCCTTGTCCGGCGCAGGCAGATAGTCGAACTTGTCCTCGATCGCGTATTCCGTCTCGACGACGCGCTCGCCGGTTCGCGCCCGCTTCAGCGCCTCGGGAAGGCGGTGATAGGTCTGCGGACCGATGACGAGGTCGACCGCCGGGGCGCGGCGTAGGATCTCGTTGCCTTCGGCCTGCGCAACGCAGCCGGCGACGCCGATCAGCATCTCGCGCCCCTCGCGCGCCTTCTCCTTCTTCAATTCGCGCAGGCGGCCGAGCTCGGAATAGACCTTTTCGGCCGCCTTCTCGCGGATATGGCAGGTGTTGAGCAGGACGAAATCGGCCTCTTCCAGGACGTCGGTCGCGACATAGCCGTCGCGCGAGAGCGCATCCGACATGCGGTCGGAATCGTAAACGTTCATCTGGCAGCCGTAGGTCTTGACGAAAACCTTGCGTACCGGGGCGTTCATCTCGCCCGTCACGGGCGACGTCGACAGAAGAGCTGTTTCCTGGGTCATGCGGGTTCTTTAGTGCAAACCGCCCCAAAGTTGAAGCGTTTTCGGGGCGCAGCCAAGGCGCCTGTCGGGATCACAATGATCCCGAAATAAGGCAATTCAGGTTCGCTGCGGCCCTTTCTGCGAGAGAAGAGCGGGAGCGGCCGCGCTCGTCCCGCCCGTTGCCGCCCGCCCCCGCAGCCGATCCGACAGCATCTTGCGGATCCGCTGCTCGATGGTGCGGCTCACTTCCTTGCGGTTCGACTGACGATCGTAATCCACCGCCTCGCCGAAATCGACGTCCACATCGAGGGCTCCTTCCCGCAACACGCCGATGAGATGCGGAAGAAGACCGATGTCGCCCGGCCAGGCGGCGATGGGTCGATAGTAGCGCCCCATCGGCATGCCGTGGATCCCGGTGTAGGAGATCGCCAGGGGCTGGACGTGAACCACGCCCGTCGGCGATTGCGGAATGGCCGAGGCGGCGGCACCGAACAGCGATGTCTTGATATCGAGCAGGCGGTTGCCGTCGGAGGTCGTGCCTTCGGGGAAAAGCACGACGATCTCGCCATCGGCAAGGCGCCGGCCGATTTCATTGACCTGTTGGCCCGTGGTGCGCTTCTGCCCGCGCTCCACGAAGATCGAGGCCTGAAGCCTCGCGAGAACCCCGAAGATCGGCCAGGATTTGACATCCGATTTGGCGACGAAGACGACGTCGGCGACCGACGAAAGCACCAGTATGTCCTTCCAGGAGACGTGATTGGCGCTCAGGAGCAAAGGACGCCGGTGATCGAGCTCGCCATGGACGCGAACGCGGAGGCCGAGCAGCAGGCACGCCACGCGGTGCCAATAGCGCGGCAACCATCGCCGCGGCCTCAGATCCAGCCACAGGCAAATGATCTGGATCGGCATCAGCGCCAGCGAGACCAGGATGAGCAGCATGACGCAGAGCGCGACCCGCACCCAGTTGATCATCCGCAGGCACCTTCCAAGCTCGTCATTCGTCGCTCCGCCGTGGGCATCCTCAGGCGCCGGATCGGACTAGCGAAGATCAAGCCGCATGACAAGCGCCGCCGTACGCTCCCCGGGCTGCGCCTGATAATAGGCCTTGCGCTCGCCGACCTTCACAAAGCCGAGTTTCTTGTAGAGCCCGATCGCGGCCTCGTTCGTCTCGTCGACTTCCAGGAAGAGCGCCTCGGCCCCCTTGACGAGGGCCTCCCGCATCGCCGCCTGCATCAGCCGCCAGCCGAGCCCGGAGCGCGTGAAGCGCGGATCCACGCCGATCGTCAGGATCTCAGCCTCGCCCGCCACGGCGCGAGACAGCACGAAACCGCCGAAAGCAGGGCGGAACATGCCGTTGGTCTGGCGCGCAACGAAACCGAAGACCGTATCCTGGGTAAGAAGCGCGTGAATCTCGCCGTCGCTCCAGGAGGCGGCAAAGCGTTGGCGATGCAGCGCCGCGGCCGCGCCGAGGTCAGTCTCCTCGAGCGGAAAGATGTCGAATTCGGTGCGGCGGGTGATGTAATCGGTGAAGCTCATCGACGTCGATCTGGGAATTGATAAAAGTGCTCGCGGTTTCCGGCCCTTGTCTGATGCATTTCGTTTGGCGACATGCATCAGGCTCGAGTGACCGCGAAACCGGCCTGTGGTTTGGCATCCGGCCCGCGCAGATAGAGCGGTTTCGGCTTGGCTGCGGCCGGATCGGCGACAGCGCCGAGCCGACCGACGACGCCGATGTCGATCTCGTCCGGCTTGCCGGCGGCCGCATGGGCGGTGACCAAATGGGCGCCTGAACCCGAGACGATGCCGGAAAAGCCGGAAAAGCGTTCATGCGCCTCGCCGGCGGACAGGATTTCCGGCGCGCCCTCGGCCCTGCCGCGGGCGTCGAACGACTGAACATAGACCTCATCCCGTTTTGCGTCGATGACGGCGAGCACCGGCCGGCCGGGCTCTTTGAGCCGCGCGCTTTCGGCGACGACCTGAAGCGTCGTGACGCCGACCGCCGGCTTGCCCAGCGCCAGCGCGAGGCCCCGTGCGGCGGCAACGCCGACGCGGATGCCGGTAAACGACCCAGGGCCTATGGTCACCGCAATCCGCTCGATATCCGAGAGCTGTCTGTCGGCGGCAATCAAGGCCTCGTCGACGAAGTCCATGAGGCGCTCGGCATGGCCGCGGCCGATCTCCGCGCCGGCGCGCGCCAGAACCTCCTCCGCCCTGCCGTCATAGACCGCCGCGGAGCAGCCGGTCCCGGATGTGTCGATGGCAAGCACTAACATTTCCGCTGCGATCTCCTCCCTCGATTGCCTCGCAAGCGAGCTCACTGCGACGTGCGCACAGCCGCCGCACCTGCGTCCGAGGCCGCTGGCGCTTTGGAATCGCACACGATTCTAGCCCCAAACCAAATCCGATTTAAGAAATATGGAGCCGAACGGAAAGCGAAACATGCGCGGGGCCCCCACCATGTTTCCGCGTTTCGATCTGCTCCGGGTCAGACGGATTCGACCGCCTCGACTTCCGGAACGAAATGGCGCAACAGGTTCTGAACGCCGTGCCTCAAGGTCGCCGTCGAAGACGGGCAGCCGGAGCACGCCCCCTTCATATTCAGGAACACGGTACCATCCTTGAAGCCCCTGAAAGTGATGTCGCCGCCGTCCTGGGCTACGGCCGGCCGTACCCGCGTTTCCAGCAATTCCTTGATCGTGGCAACGATCGCCTCGTCGCCCTCGTCATAGAATTCGCCTTCCTGATCCGTTTCTTCGGCACGGCCCGCTCCCGACATGATCGGCTGGCCGGACATGAAATGTTCCATGATCGAGCCGAGAATGGCGGGCTTCAGATGCTGCCACTCCTGCCCTTCCTTGCTCACGGTAATGAAGTCATAGCCGAAATAGACGCCGGTAACGCCGGGGATCGAAAAGAGCCGCGCTGCAAGCGGCGATCCCGCACGTGCCTCTTCCTCGCTCCGGAATTCGGCCGTGCCGTTCTCCATCACGACCTTGCCAGGCAGGAACTTCAGGGTTGCCGGGTTCGGTGTGGCTTCGGTCTGGATGAACATGTCTCTCTCCGTTCTGCCGGGAGCGACCTCGACCGGCACTTTAGAATTGTTCAAAAATATAGGAGCCCTGCAGTGAACCCGCAAGAGCGTAATGGCGCTTCTAGCTCAGGTCAGTGCGTCGATTTCCTCGTCCGTCAGAAGGTCTGGGATGACGGTGACGGGGATCGGAAAGGCCGCAGCTTTCCCGGCGATGGACGACACGAGGGGCCCTGGTCCTTCCTTTGCCGATCCGGCCGCGAGCACCAGGATCGCGATGTCGCGATCCTCCTCGATGACGGCATGGATCTGTTCGGTCGCGATGCCTTCGCGGATCACGATTTCCGGTTCGATGCCGATTCTTTCGCGCACAGTCTGAGCGACCTTGGCGAGCGTCGCCTCGGCCTCCTCACGCGCCTCCGCGCGCATGATCTCCTCGACGCCCAACCATTGCTGGAAATCGGCGTCTGAGATCACGTAGAGCAGCACGAGGCCGCCATTGGAATTCTTCGCGCGCATGCCGGCGTAATGCACGGCACGGCCACATTCGGGCGTGTCGTCGATCACCGCCATGAACTTGCGGCGATGACCTTCCAGTCGTGAGAGTCGGGTCGAAACCATGCCGCGAACATGACATCGCCGCCAGGCGCCCGCAAGCGCTGTTTTTAACGGGTGGAGCGGGATCATGGAAATGTGTGTGCGGTTTCCCGCCCACGCCCCGCTCCAACTTTGGTCTACTGCAAGAAACCGATGATTTCGCGGACTTCGCGCATGGTCTCTTCGGCCCTTGCCCGGGCGCGCTCGCCGCCCTTGCGCAAGATGGTGTCGATATGCGTCGGGTCGTCCATCAGATGGCGCATCTCGCCGGTGATCGGCGAAAGAACGCTGACAGCGAGGTCGGCAAGCGCCGGTTTGAACACCGAGAATTGCTGCCCGCCGAACTCCGCCAGCACCTTTTCCTTCGACGTGTCGGAGAGTGCCGCATAGATGCCGACGAGGTTCTCGGCCTCCGGGCGGCCCGCAAGGCCGTCCACTTCGCTCGGCAGCGCGTCCGGGTCGGTCTTGGCCTTGCGGATCTTCTTCGAGATCGTGTCGGCATCGTCCATCAAGTTGATGCGCGACAGATCGGAAGGATCGGATTTCGACATCTTCTTCGTGCCGTCGCGCAGCGACATCACGCGGGGCGCCGGCCCGCCGATCAGAGGCTCCACCGGCGGGAAATAGGCGTGAATGGGTTCTTCGCCAACGATGATGTCGACGCCGTAGCCGTGCCGCCGGATCTGCTCCATGAAGTCGATATTGAACTTCTGGGCAATGTCGCGCGTGAGTTCCAGGTGCTGTTTCTGGTCATCGCCGACGGGAACGTGCGTGGCGCGATAGACGAGGATGTCGGCCGCCATCAGGCTCGGATAGGCAAGCAGGCCTAGAGAGGCGTTTTCGCGGTCCTTGCCGGCCTTGTCCTTGAACTGGGTCATCCGGTTCATCCAGCCGATGCGGGCGACGCAGTTGAAGATCCAGGCGAGCTCGGCGTGCTGCGGCACGGCCGACTGATTGAAGACGATGTGTTTCTCCGGATCGATGCCGGAGGCGATGAAGGCGGCTGCGATCGAGCGTATCTGGCCCGGCAGATCCTCATGCACGAGCTGCGCCGTGATCGAGTGGAGATCGACCACGCAATAGATGCAGTCGTTGTTCTCCTGCAGGGCGACGAACTTGCGGATCGCGCCGAGATAGTTGCCGAGATGCAGGTTGCCGGTCGGTTGAACGCCGGAAAATACGAGCGGCTTGAATTCGTTCATGTCGTTCCCAATCGGGCTTGTGGAGGGCCCGGCTCCAGTTGATGTCCGCCGCGCTTATGCACGGTGGGGCAGATGCAATCAAGAGGCAGGATCAAGCGGGCTGCAGGAGGTCCCAGCGGTTGCCGAAGGGATCGGCGAAGACGGCAACCGTCCCATAGGCCTCGTGGCGCGGCTCTTCGAGAAACGCGATTCCGGCGGCAAGCATCGCCGCATGGTCGCGGGCGAAATCGTCGGTGAAGAGGAAGAAGCCGACCCGCCCGCCGGTCTGGTTGCCGATGGCGGCCCGCTGGCGTTCGCCGTCGGCGTTGGCGAGCAGAAGGGCGGTTTCCGTCGCGCCTTTCGGACGAACCAGCACCCAGCGCTTGCCGTCGCCGAGTTCCGTGTCCTCGACGAGATCGAAACCGAGCCTGCCGCAGTAGAAGGCGATGGCCGCGTCGTAGTCCGGCACGACGAGGGCCACATGGGCGATCACCTGCTTCATGGCGCGTCCGCCCCATCGCCCGAGGCGGGTTCCGCCGCCGACGCGGCCTTCCGCCTCAGATTGCGGCGGATCATCGACAAGCTAGCGCCGCCGAGGCCGAAGGCGAGTGCGAAATAAATCACCATCGCCGCGGCGATGAGCCCGCACAAAGCGACGGCACGCATTGCGAGCGGCGCGGCCGAGGAAAGCGGAACTGCCAGCCATTGAACAGCGAAATGCAATGCGAGCGCCATGATCGCAGCCGCGATGACGAGGCGCGGGATTCTGGTCAGCAACGGAATATCGCGCCCCCAATGCCCCCGCCAGACGAGCGTCGCGAAGAGTAGGACCGCATTCACCCAGCCGGCAACGATCTCGGCGGTGGCGATGCCGCTTGCGGCAAGCGAGGGAAACAACGCCAGCGCAAGAGAGACGTTCACCGCCACCGAAATGCCGGCGAAGACCATAGGCGTGCGCGTGTCTTCGCGCGCGAAAAAGCCCGGAATGAAGGCCTTGATCAGCACGAAAGCCGGCAGCCCGAGACCGTAGATCGCCAGGATCTGGCCGACGATGACGGTGGACTCCGGCGAAAACTTGCCGCGTTCGAAAAGAAGCCGGACGATCGGCTCGGACATGACGAGGAGTGCTGCCGCCGCAGGCAGAGTCAGAAACAGCGTGAACTCGACGGAGCGGTTCTGCAGGTTCCCAGCCTCATTAAGGTTGCCGGCGCGCAATGCGCGCGAGAGCTCCGGCAGAAGCACGGTCGCGACCGCAATGCCAACGACGCCGAGCGGAAGCTGGTAGATACGGTCGGCATAGACGAGCGAGGAGACCGCCCCTTCCTTGGCTGAGGCGATATTGGTGTTGATCAGGAGGTTGATCTGAGTGATGCCGCCGGTGATCGCCGCCGGCAGCGCGAGCACCAGCAGCCGTTTGACGTTCGCCGTCAGCCGCGGGCGACGGAAGCCGATCCTGATTCCGGCGTTGCGCACGGCGAACCAGACGATCGCGAGCTGCACCAACCCTGCGACCAGCACGCCCCAGGAGAGGTCGTAGCCGACGGCAACGGCATCCTGGCCGCTCAGCCAGGCACAGGCCAGTACGCCGATCAGAATGATGTTCAGGAAGACCGGAGCGATCGCTGCCGCGAAGTAGCGATGCAGCGAATTGAGCATGCCCGCCATCATCGCCGCCAGCGACATGCAGGCGAGATAGGGGAACATGATCGTCGCGAAGGTCACGGTGCTTGCGAATTTCGCGGGATCGTCAGCGAAACCGGGGGCGATCAGTTCCCTGACGATGAAGGGCATCGCCAGTTCCATGCCGATCGTCAGAAGAAGGAGGACGGTGAAGAGCACGCCGAAGACCTCTTCCGAGAAGCGGCGGGCCCCATCCATGCCACGCGCCTCGATCTCCTTGGCGAAGAGCGGAACGAAGGCCGAATTGAAGGCGCCTTCGGCGAAGAGCCGGCGAAAGGTGTTCGGCAGGCGGAAGGCGGTGTTGAAGGCGTCGGCCACCGGCCCGGTGCCAAGTGCGGCCGCCATGAAGGTTTCCCGGATGAAACCGAAAACACGGCTGCCGAGCGTCGCGCCGCCGACGGTGGCGAATTTCTTGACCAGGCTCATGTTTCAGCTTTTGTCGTCTTGGCGCCGTGCGATGTCCGCGGCGCTGGAACCGGGGCGATGATGCCGGAGGGCATGCGCTCGCGCGCCTCGTCGACCTCGCCCGCCAACACCGCCTTCAGGCGCGCGGCAATGTTTACCTGCCGGTTCTCGTTGGTGATCTTCGCGCCGACCAGGTCGGTCACATAGAAGGTGTCGATCACCTTCTCTCCGAAGGTGGTGATATGGGCCGACGCGATATCGAGCGACAGGTCGGACAGCACCGCCGTGATCTCCGAAAGCAGACCCGTGCGGTCGAGGCCCTCGACCTCGATGACGGTGAACTTGTTCGACAGCGTGTTGCTGATCGTCACTTCCGGCGTCACGGTGAAGGCCTTGCTGCGCTTCTTCACCCGGGTTCGGCTGGCAATCACCTCCGGCAGCCGCTTGCGGCCGGAAAGCACGTCTTCAATCAGCCGGCCGATGCTTGCGGCCCGGCGCATCTCGTCCTCGTCCACCGAGAACTCGCGGTTGACGAGGATCGTATCCAGCGCCCGGCCGTCGGCGGTGGTGTGGATTTGCGCATCGACGATGTTGGCGCCCGCTGCGGCGCAGGCGCCGGCGATTACTGTCAAAAGGCGCGGATGGTCCGGCGAAAGCACCGTGATCTCGGTAATGGCGTGGAAATGGTGGGTGCGGACCATCGTCGCCAAAGTCTTGCCGGCGCGATCCGCCTCGCGAATGAACTCGGCGTGCCGGACCTGATCCTCGACCGCTACCGTCAGCAGGTAGGGCTGATAGTGCAGCCGCACATAGGCCTCCCGCTCCTTGCGCGGCCAGTCTTTAAGTGCCTCGTCCAGCATATGAGCGGCGTGCTTGGCGCGCTCCTTGCGCGACAGTTCCGAGAAGCCGCCCGAGAGCAGAAGCTCGGTCTCGTAATAGAGCGTGCGCAGCAACTGGCCCTTCCAGCCGTTCCAGACGCCCGGGCCGACGGCGCGGATGTCGCATACCGTCAGGATGAGCAGCATCTTCAGCCGTTCGAGCGATTGCACGTGCTCGGCGAAGTCGACGATGGTCTTGCGGTCGTTCAAGTCGCGGGTCTGCGCCACCATCGACATCACCAGGTGTTCCTCGACCAGCCAGACCACCGTTTCCGTCTGCTTCGGCGAAAGCCCCAGGCGCGGGCAAAGCTTGCGGGCGACCTTTGCGCCGGCGACCGAATGATCCTCCGGACGGCCCTTGGCGATGTCGTGCAGCAGCACGGCGACGTAGAGCGCTTCGCGATCCTCGATGCCCGGCATCAGCATCGCCGTCAGTGGATGCGCCTCCTCCTCCAGGCCCCGCTCGATCCGCGAGAGGACGTCGACGGTGCGCAGGAGATGCTCGTCCACCGTGTAGTGGTGATACATGTTGAATTGCATCATCGAGACGATCTTGCCGAAGTCGGGAATGAACCGGCCGAGGACGCCGGCTTCATTCATGCGCCTCAGGATCAATTCCGGATTGCGCCGCGAGGTCAGGATCGAGAGGAAGAGCCGGTTGGCCTCCTCGTTTTCGCGCAGGTGCGGCGTGATCAGGCTCAGCGACCGCGTCACCTGCTTCAGCGCGGCCGGATGGAATTCCAGGCCGTTGATGTCGGCGATATGGAAGAGGCGAAGCAGGTTGACGGGGTCGCGCTTGAAGACGTCCGGACTTGCGAGCGCGATGCGCCCGCCGTCATCGACGAAGTCCAGCGTGCCGGCGATCTTGCGAGTGCGATGCCGGAAGCGGCTGAAGACGCCGGAGATACCGGGCGTGTCCTTGGCCTGCTGGTCCTCGAGCGCCGCGCAGAAGATGCGGGTGAGATCACCGACGTCCTTTGCGACGAGGAAGTAATGCTTCATGAAGCGTTCGACGGCCGAGAGGCCGGGATGGTCGTGATAGCCAAGCGCTTCGGCGATCTCGCGCTGGATGTCGAAGGAAAGCCGTTCCTCCGCCTTGCCGGTCAAGAAATGCATGTGGCAGCGCACTGCCCAGAGGAAATCCTCCGACTTCTGGAACAGTTTGTACTCCTGCTTCGAAAGTACGCCGAGCTTTACGAGGTCGGCCGGATCCTTGACCCGGTAGAAATATTTGGCGATCCAGAACAGCGTGTGCAGGTCACGCAAGCCCCCCTTGCCTTCTTTGATATTCGGCTCGACGAGGTAGCGTGTGTCGCCCGCCTTTCGATGGCGCTCGTCCCGCTCAGCGAGCTTGGCAGCGATGAAATCGGGACCGGTGTTGCGGACGATCTCGCGGTCGAAGCGCGCTTCCAGCTCGTTCGCCAGGGCTTCGGAGCCGCAGATGTAACGGCATTCGAGAATCGCCGTGCGGATCGTCATATCGGCGCGCGACAGCCGGATGCATTCCTCGATCGTCCGTGTCGCGTGGCCGACCTTGAAGCCCAGATCCCAAAGGATATAGAGCATGAACTCGATTGCCGGCTCCGCCCAGACCGCCTTCTTTGCCGGCAGCAGGAAGAGGAGATCGATGTCCGAGCCCGGCGCCAGCGTCCCGCGACCGTAGCCGCCGACGGCGGTCACGGCTATACGGGCGGCCTCCGGCGCATTGGCCGCATCGAACACCTGGTTCAGCACGAAGTCGTGCAGCACCGTGATGAGTTGATCCTGCAGCCAAGATATACGCTCGGCACATCTTATCCCCGCACCGTCGACGCCAAGCAGTTCGCGCGCCTTGGCGCGGCCCGCCACATTCGCCTCCTTGAAGGCGGCGAGCAAGGCCCGGCGCATCGGTTCGCGCTGCTCGGCGTGGGCGGAGGCGATGAAATCGCACTTCGCCCGGAGGCCAGCGATGTCGAGAATTTCGGGAAAGGAAGTTTCGTGTCTGGCCATGAAGTGCCGAGGGGCGTCCTGGTGATCTCGCGTGCCGGATGGAGAGGCACGCGGCGCTGTATAGCCTTTTTGCCCGTCGATTGACAGGAAAAATCCGCCGGAATGGAGCGACGAAAACGTGCGATTTGCGGTCGCATCCCGACCGCATCGGTCAGCGGCCGGCAAGTTCCTTCTTCAGCGCGTATAGTGCTTCGAGCGCCTCGCGCGGCGTCATGTCGTCCGGGTTCAGGGCCTTCAGCGCCTCCTCCACCTTGGAGGGGCCGGAGGCCCTCGCCGCCTCCTCGCGTCTCACCGCGACCTGGAAGAGCGGCAGGTCGTCGATAAGCTGGCTGGCCGGGTTCTTGCGGTCGGCATCCTCGAGCTTGGCGAGCACGTCCCTCGCCCGGGCGACAACCGACGCCGGGAGGCCGGCGAGACGGGCGACCTGGATGCCGTAAGAACGATCGGCGGCGCCGGGGCCGACCTCGTGCAGGAAGATCACGTCGCCGTCCCATTCCTTGACGCGCATCGTCGCGTTGGAGAGCCGGCCGAGCTTTTCCGAAAGCACCGTCAATTCGTGGAAATGGGTGGCGAAGAGCCCGCGGCAGCGATTGACCTCGTGCAGATGCTCGACCGCCGCCCAGGCGATCGAGAGACCGTCGAAGGTCGCCGTGCCGCGGCCGATCTCGTCGAGGATCACCAGCGAGCGGTCGGTCGCCTGATTGAGGATCGCCGCCGTCTCGACCATCTCGACCATGAAGGTCGAGCGGCCGCGCGCCAGATCGTCCGAAGCCCCGACGCGAGAGAAGAGCCGGTCGACGACGCCGATATGCGCGGCGGCTGCGGGCACAAAGGAGCCCATCTGCGCCATGATCGCAATCAGCGCGTTCTGGCGCAGGAAGGTCGACTTGCCGCCCATGTTCGGGCCGGTAAGCAACCAGATCGAGCCGCCTTCCTGACCGTCGGGCGGAGACAGGTCGCAGCCATTGGCGACGAAGGGATTGGCAGCCTGGCGCCTCAGCGCCTGCTCGACGACGGGATGGCGGCCGCCGTCGATCGCAAACATCCGCGACCGATCGACCGTCGGGCGAGCATAGTTCTGCTCTTCCGCAAGCACCGCCAGCCCGGCCGAAACGTCGATGGTGGCGAGCGCCAGCGCCGCCGCCTTGATCGCCTCGGCATGCGCGACGACCTCGCGCGTCATCGCTTCGAAGGCCTCGAGCTCGAGCGCCAGCGCCCGGTCGGCGGCATTGGCGATCTTGGTTTCGAGCTCGGCGAGTTCGGTAGTGGTGAAGCGCATGGCGTTCGCCATGGTCTGGCGGTGGATGAAACGGGCGCGACCGGGATCCGTGTCGGTCATCGCGCCGGCATTGCCGGCGGTCACCTCAATGAAGTAGCCCAGTACATTGTTGTGCTTGATCTTCAGCGACTTGATGCCGGTCTCTTCGCAATATTGAAGTTGCAGGCCGGCGATGACACGGCGCGACTGGTCGCGCAGCGCCCGCGTCTCGTCGAGTTCGGCACTCGCGCCTTCGCGCAGAAAGCCGCCGTCTCGCTTCAGAAGCGGCAGTTCCTCGGCGAGCGTCGAATCGAGGCGCGCGAGCAAGTCCGCCGGCAATGCGGCGATCGCGTCCCGCGCTTCGGTCAGTTCCGCCGAAAGAGGCGCGCTCGAAAGCAGCGCCGAGATTGCCGCCGCTGCGCGCAGACCCGCCTGAATCGCGCCGAGGTCGCGCGGGCCGCCGCGGCCGAGCGCCAGCCGCGACAGAGCCCGCGGCATATCCGGCGCACGCCGGAGCGCATCGCGGACGTCCACGGCAAAACTCGGCTGGTCGACCAGGACCTCGATGGAATCGAGCCGTTCATTGATCCGCTCGGGGTCGGTCAGCGGCGACATCAGCCGCTCGGCAAGGAGCCGGGCGCCGCCGCTGGTGACGGTCCGGTCGAGGGCTCTGAGCAGGCTTCCTTCGCGGGAGCCGGAGAGCGTCTTGACCAATTCCAGATTGGCGCGGGTCGCCGGATCGATGAAGAGCGTCGAGGCGACGCTTTCCCTTTCGGGAGTGCCGAGCGCCGGACGCTCCTGAAGCTGCGTCTTCTCAACGTAAGAGATCGCCGCCGACGCCGCCGCGAGCTCGGCGCGCGAGAAGCTGCCGAAGCCGTCGAGCGTCTTCACGCCGTAGTAGCGGGAAATGCGTCCCTCCGCCGTCGCGCTGTCGAAGAGGACGGCGGGTTGAGGCACGGCGACGCGGCCGAGAACGTCGAAGACCGGGCGCAGCTCCGGATCGTGGAAGACGGTATCCGGCAGGATCAGTTCGCTCGGCTCTATCCGCAATATGTCGGCAAGCAAACGGCTCTGCGCCGTCTCGGCGAGGCGGAAGATGCCGGTCGAAATGTCGATCCATGCCAGGGCATAGGCGGGTTCGGCGCCGCTGCTGCGGATGCGTGCGAGCGCCATAAGATAGTTCGATTCCGAGGGCGAAAGCAGCTTGTCCTCGGTGATCGTCCCGGGCGTCACCAGCCGCACCACATCGCGACGCACGACCGACTTGCCGCCGCGCTTCTTGGCTTCCGCCGGATCTTCCACCTGCTCGCAGACGGCGACCCGATAGCCGAGCGCAATCAGCTTCTGCAGATAGTCGTCGGCGGCATGGACCGGCACGCCGCACATCGGGATTTCCTGGCCTAAGTGCTGGCCGCGCTTCGTCAGCGTGATCCCGAGGGCGCGCGAGGCTTCGACCGCGTCCTGGAAAAACAGCTCGTAGAAATCGCCCATGCGGTAGAACAGCAGCGAATCCGGGTTGTTCGCCTTGATCTCGATGAACTGCTCCATCATCGGCGTGGCGGCGGAGCGGCTGCCCTCGCTGGCGAGGTCGGACACGGAAAGGACGTCGCCCGTGGGGTTCGATGCATCCATCAGGAAATTCATGATTGTTCCAAAAAAAGAGATGTCACACTATCCGCAAGCATTTATAGACGACAACACCAAAGAGGCGGACCGGAGGGGTCGCCCACAGGAGGTTGAGGAAACATGCCGGCTACCGACAAGTCCGACCGCACGATGACGAGCGTCACCGCGCAGGAGGCGCTCGATTTTCACTCTCAGGGACGCCCCGGAAAGCTGGAGATCTCGCCGACGAAGCCGATGGCAACGCAGCGCGACCTGTCACTCGCCTATTCCCCCGGCGTCGCCGTTCCCGTCAAAGCGATCGCCGAGGATCCGGCGACGGCCTACGACTACACCTCGCGCGGCAACATGGTGGCGGTGATCTCCAACGGCACCGCGATCCTCGGCCTCGGCAATCTCGGTGCGCTCGCCTCGAAGCCGGTGATGGAAGGCAAATCCGTCCTCTTCAAGCGCTTCGCCGATGTCGATTCGATCGACCTCGAAGTGGATACCGAGAATGTCGACGAATTCGTCAATTGCGTCCGCTTCCTCGGTCCCTCCTTCGGCGGCATCAATCTCGAGGATATCAAGGCGCCGGACTGCTTCATCATCGAGCAGCGGCTGCGCGAGGTGATGGACATCCCGGTCTTCCATGACGACCAGCACGGCACCGCGATCATCGCGGCCGCCGGCCTCATCAACGCGCTGACGCTGACGGGCCGCGACTTCAAGACGACGAAGCTCGTCTGCAACGGCGCGGGTGCTGCGGCGATCGCCTGCGTCGAGCTCATCAAGGCCATGGGCTTCAACCCGGAAAACGTCATCCTCTGCGACACCAAGGGCGTGATCTACAAGGGTCGCACCGAAGGCATGAACCAGTGGAAGTCCGCTCATGCGGTCGAGACCGATCGCCGGACGCTCGCCGAGGCGCTAGAGGGCTCGGATGTGTTCTTCGGCCTTTCGGCGAAGGGCGCGCTCTCCGCGGATATGGTGCGCTCCATGGCTGCGAGACCGATCATCTTCGCCATGGCCAATCCGGACCCGGAAATCACGCCGGAGGAAGTCGCCCAGATCCGCGACGACGCTATCGTCGCGACCGGCCGCTCGGATTATCCGAACCAAGTGAACAATGTGCTTGGCTTCCCCTATATCTTCCGAGGCGCGCTCGACGTGCGCGCCTCGACGATCAACGACGCTATGAAGATCGCCGCGGCCGAAGCGCTCGCGAACCTCGCGAAGGAAGATGTGCCGGACGATGTCGCCGCCGCCTACCAGGGCAACCGGCCGCGCTTCGGGCCGCAATACATCATTCCGGTTCCCTTCGATCCGCGCCTCATATCGGCCATTCCGATGGCCGTCGCCAAGGCGGCGATGGAGAGCGGCGTCGCCCGCAAGCCAATCGAGGACATCAATGCCTATGGGCAGCAGCTTTCCGCACGGCGCGACCCGATCGCCTCGACGCTGCAGCGCATTTACGAGCGCGTCCGCCGCCAGCCGAAGCGCATCGTCTTTGCCGAAGGCGAGGAAGTGCAGATGATGCGCTCCGCCATCGCCTACGCCAACCAGCAGCTCGGCACGGCGATCCTGCTCGGCCGCGAGGAGCAGATGCGCGAAACTGCGGAGCAGGAGGGCATCGACCTCGACCGCCCGGGAATCCAGATCGTCAATGCGCGGCTTTCGAAGCGCGTGGCGGCCTACACGGATTACCTCTATGCGCGGCTCCAGCGCAAAGGTTACCTGTACCGCGACGTGCAGCGGCTGATCAACAACGACCGCAACCACTTCGCCGCCTCGATGGTGGCGCTCGGCGACGCCGACGGCATGGTGACCGGTCTTACGCGAAACTATTCGACCGCGCTTGAAGACGTTCGCCGCTGCATCGACGCCAAGCCCGGCCATCGGGTGATCGGCGTGACGATCGCGCTTTGCCGCGGCCGCACCGTGCTCGTTGCCGACACGGCGGTGCACGACATGCCGACGGCCGAGGAGCTGGCCGACATCGCCGAGGAGGCCGCCGGTCTTGCAAAGCGGCTCGGTTACATGCCGCGTGTGGCGATGCTTGCCTATTCCACCTTCGGCCACCCCTCCGGTGAACGCTCTGAGCGGGTACGTGAGGCCGTCAAGATCCTCGACAAGCGCCGCGTCGATTTCGAATATGACGGCGAAATGGCTGCAGACGTGGCACTCAATCACCGGGTGATGGAGCAATATCCGTTCTGCCGGCTGTCCGGCACCGCCAATGTTTTGGTGATGCCCGCCTTCCACTCGGCTTCGATTTCGACCAAGATGCTCCAGGAACTGGGCGGCTCGACGGTTATCGGCCCGCTGCTCGTCGGCCTCGACAAGTCGGTACAGATCGCCTCCATGTCGGCAAAGGACTCCGATCTCGTCAACATGGCGGCGATCGCAGCCTATAATGCGGGCACCTGAATCCCGCTTTACTGCATGCTTCCTTAGATCGTACCCGATTTAAGGACAAAACCTGCAGCAACTCAAAGCGCTACAGCGTCCTTTTGTGCGTCTGAAAAGACGCACGGCGCTGTAGATGTCCCGTTTCCGAACACAATCGCGTCGCGGCTGAACATTCTTGCTGAGAGCCGTACAGTAACGACACACATACTCCAAACAAAATAAGAGCCCGCCTTCCTGTGAATGGAAGCGGGCTCAATACGTAATGGCCGACCCATCTCCTACGTGATGAAAAATCCCGGGATTTGATAGCGTCGTCGACTCCCTCCAGTCGGCTAGCCCATCTCTCCCTTTATCTTTTTACATTTCTTCGTCATGAAATCCAGATCAACCACGAAGATACACTTCGCTCTTTCAAAATCGAAAGTCAAATACATCATTAACAACTGGTTAATACTACTACAGACCAAGACATGTAGCCGCGGTCGCCCTGCTGCGCGCCCTTTGTCGGAAAACGCGAAATCGAATGCCGTTCAGGCTCTCGAATTGTTACGCTCGAGGTCGCCCGTTCAGAAGAGGACTAGGATACCGACGAGGAAAACCGCCCTGCGTCGGCACCGTAATAGTTGAGATATCGGCCGGAGATATTGCTGATCGGCAGAACGATCAGAACATCGGTCGTGCGGAAGGCGTGATCGACCACCGCGCCGTCGCCGACCATCGCGCCCAGCCGCATGTAGCCCTTGATCAGGGGCGGAAGCGCTGCAAGCGCCTTCTTGGGATTGATCGCCTCCGAGGGCATCAGATCCATCGTCCGGTGAAGTTCAGGTCGGGCGGAAACGGCCCACTCGTCCTTCGTCCGAATGTTGTGATGGAGGAAAGAAAGCGCCAGTGCATGCTCTTCGGGAACGACGCCCGGAAAGGAGCCGCAGCCGAACATGGCGTCGACACCATGCCTCAGGGCATAAGCCCAATTGCCCTGCCAGAGGAGCTCGACCGTACGCTTGGTCCGGTATTCCGGCAGCACGCAGGAGCGGCCGAGCTCCATGAAGCGTTTACCGGGGTGTCGCGCGAGCAGTTCATCGATCGCGAATTCCGAGGCGGAGTAGAAGCCAGCCGCCCGTTCGGCGACTTCCTGGCGCAGCAGGCGGTAAGTGCCGACGATCTGCTCTTCCGGATCGCCCTCGATGGATGTGTCGAGCACGAGCAGATGGTCGCAGATCGCGTCCCAGCCGTCGATGTCGCGCTTGCGTCGCTCAGCCTCGGGCGCCACCTGCGCTTTCATCTCCTCGACGAAGACCCTGTAGCGCACGGCCTGCGCCGCATCGATCTCGGCGGCCGTACGGGCAAGCCGCGTCTCGAGATTGGCGATGCGGCCGAGAACATCGGTTGCCGGCGCCGCGATCGTCTTGCGGACGCAAGGCTGTGCAGCATCAGCCACGCCTGTCGAATCCAGAAGTTCGATTGTCATACCGTGTCATCCCGAATCGCTTTCCTGCCGGGCTTAGACCACGTTTCTGCAACAAGATAGTGACACGAACAGACTATGCAACCCCGGTACGGCGCGATGCTGGTTGTGCGCCATTATAAGCTGCTGTTAATCTATATTACAACCATCAAGCGTAAGCCTGATCCAAGCCGTTGAGATGCGGGAGTGTGGGGGGACCGCTCGCGTTTTTCTCACCGCGCTTCAATGAAGCGAGCGACTTCCGCAAGGAGCCGCGCCGGTTCGGCGGGCTTGGCGAGCACCGCGTCCGCGCCGGCGGCGATGAGGCGCTGATGCAGGTCGCCGCGGACGTCCGAGGTCAGGACAACGACCGGTACGCGCCGTCGCTGGCCGATCGCCTCCATTTCGCGAAGGCGCCCGAGCATGGCGAAACCGTCGCCGCCCGGCATGTTGAGGTCTGTGACGATGAGGGCGGGCGGCGCGCCGGTGGCGTCGCCACGGAGCGCAGTCTCGAGGGCCGCAAAGTCCTCGACGTGATCGACGGCATGGCCGGCGCGTTCGAGGACCGTGCGCAAAACGAGCGCATTGACCGGGTCGTCCTCCGCAAGCAGGATGCCGGGAGCCGCTTTCGAGGAGGCGGAAGCAGCAGCCGGCACATCCCGCAGCACCGGCCCGTTGTCGTTGATCGCGTCGCGTTTCTCGATGCCACGCCGGCGGCCGAGCAGCACCTCGACCAACGACTTCTCGCGCAAGGGCCGGATCAACCAGGCCTCGTAGCCCCCCATTCGGCTGACGGGATGGTTTGCGCGCTCCTCGGGGCTGATGAGATAGGTCCTGCGCAAGCGGAGGCCTCCCGTCGCTGGCTCCGATGCGAGAAGCTCCCGAAACTCGCCCGCGTAGCGGTGGTCGACGATGATATCCGTCAGCGGCAGACGATCGGTCGCCGCACGCGCGATCACGCCCCGGGCGACGGCGACCGTCGTCGCCCGATGGCATCGGCCGCCGAGCGTCTCGATGGTCGCGGCAAGCGCGACGGAGGCTGGGCCATCCGGCGCGAGAACAAGCACGTCCGCGCCCGAAAGCACCCGGTCACGTGACGGAGCAGAGGAGAGATCGGCCCCCTCCAGCGGAAAGCGGACCTCGAAACGGCTTCCTGTTCCGGCGACGCTCGAAGCCGTCAGACTGCCGCCGAAGGCCTCCATGATCCGGCGCGATATCGCGAGCCCGAGGCCAGTACCCTTGGCGCGCTGAGCGTCGTCGCCGGCCTGCTCAAACTCCTCGAAGACGCGGGCGAGTTCGTCGGCGGACATACCCGGGCCGCTGTCGTCGATGCGGATGCACACGAAGCCCTTGCCAATATCGGCGGCGACAAGAACGCCGCCCGCTTCCGTGAATTTGACCGCATTGCCGATTACGTTGAACAGCACCTGGCGAAGGCGCGCCGCATCGAAGGCCATCAGCGAGGGCACGTCCGCGGCAACCGTCGCGCCGATTTCGATGCCCTTCTCGTGCGCGCGGGGAGACAGCATTTCCACAACGTTCTCGATCACCTGGCGCAAGTCCTGAGGCGAGGGGTGCAACAGGAATCGTCCGGCCGAGAGCGACGAAAAGTCGATCAGATCCTCGACGAGTTGCACCAGCGCGTGGCCGGACTGCTGCATGCCGGCGAGATAATTCTCTTGCTCGCTGGACAGTCGCGTCTCGGCAAGCAGGCGGCTCATGCCGAGGATGCCGGAGAGCGGCGTGCGGATCTCGTGGCTGACGGTCGCGAGCAGGCGCGATTTCGCCCTGCTTGCCTCCTCCGCGCGGCGGCGCGCCTCCTCCCTCTGGCTCGCAGCCAATGCCTCCTCGGTGATGTCGCGGGCGATGCTGTGACGCATCAGCCGGCCGCGTATCGGCTCGCGCACCACCACATCGTGCCAATCGTAAAGGCGGGTGCCCGAGGGCGTCGCGATGCGCACAAGATAGCGGTCGGGACGCGACCCCGGTTCGAAGCGCAATCCCAGCTCGGCGCAGGTCGATCCTCTGGCGTCGGCACGGCCGCTGACTTGCCGAAAGATGCCGTTGGCCTCGACGATCCTGCCGTCCATGTCGCGGACGATGGCGAGATCGCCCAGCGCGTCATGGATGGTCGAAAACAGCGCCGCAGTTTCCGAGCACTGCCACGCCGCGTCATGCGCGTCTTCGTCCCTCTTTGCCCGCTTCGGCGCCGGCGGCCCCCTATCCTCGGCAAAAAGCAGGAACGCCCCGGCAAGGCCACCGACGGCGACGAGCGCCGGCAGCAGATGGATGCCGGCGCTTGCGCCGATGGCAAGGACCAACGTTGCCGCGATGATGCTCACAAGGGCAAAGGCGGTCCGGATAACGGAAGGGCATGGAATGGTGCCGGTCGCCGAAAGGCGCAGCGGCAGGAGCGCGGCGGCGTTCCGCATCAAAGCGGCGGGCGCACGCTCTCTTGCGCGGGGAGCCGTGCCCCCGCCCGTCGCTATCGATTGCTGAATTCGTGACGGGTCGCTCATGCCCTTGGGCTAGCATGGCGAGCGTTCCGAATGCCTTCAGCGCATTTCTAAAGTTTTAGCGATCGCGCCTTTTTCGCCTGCTGCAGCTCGTCGAGGATGATTGCGCCCGCTCCGACCGTGATGAAGCTGTCCGCCAGGTTGAAGACCGCGAAGGACCATGTGGCGGTATGGAACAGGATATAGTCGATGACGTAGCCGAAGAGCAGCCGGTCGACGAGATTGCCGAGCGCGCCGGCGATGATCATGGCATAGCCGAGATGAGCGAAGAAGCGATCCTTCGGCGTGCGGCGCCACAGCCAGAGGACGAAGGCGACGACGGCCAGCCGGATGCCGACGATGAACCAGCCCTCCATTCCGGAGAGCATCGAGAAGGCGACGCCGTAATTATAGGTCCGGTAGAGGGCGAGCATCGGAATGACCGGCACCGCCTCCTGGAACGGCAGGAAGGCTTCCACCAGGTACTTGAGGAGCTGGTCGGAAGCGAGCGCCACGAGGATGAAGATCGCGATCGGCAGCGGCCGCGAGAACAGGGTCTTGCTTTCAATCATCAGCCGGCATCCAGAGACAGAAGATGACGCCGCGCCTCGAACAGCATGATGCCGGTGGCGATGGCGAGGTTGAGCGAGTCGGCGCGTCCCGCCTGCGGGATGCGCGCGAGCGCGCCCGCCTCGCGCGCGAGCTCCACCGGAAGGCCCGCCTGCTCGTTGCCCATCAAGAGCACGACCGGCTTCGACTTGTAGTCGATCGTCCGATAGTCGACAGAGCCCGCCAAATGAGTCGCCACGACCCGAACGCCGGCGGCTCTTTGCCATGCGATGAAATCCTCCGCGCTCGCCCGCGCGATCGGCACGGCGAAAACCGAGCCCATGGTCGCGCGTACCGACTCGAGCGAAAAGGGATCGGTGGTCTCGCCGACAAGGATGATGCCGGAAGCGCCGGCCGCGTCAGCCGTGCGGATGATCGTGCCGAGATTTCCGGGATCGCGCACGCGGTCGAGCGCCACATAGGTCTCGCCCTCCTGCGGGCGGATGTCCTTGAGCACCCGGTAGCGTTGTTCGAAGATGCCGACGACCATCTGCGGATTGTCGCGCCGGGTGACCGTCGAGATCACCTTCTCGCTCACCTCAAGCACGAGCCCGCCCTTGGCTACGGTCCTCGCCGCCACCTGCTCGACCTGGGGCTTGCCCTTCGCCGCCTGGGCATAGACGAGCGTCTTGATCCTCCAGCCGAGATCGAGCGCGTCGATGACGAGCTTCAGGCCTTCCGCCATGAAGGAACGCGTATCGTCCCGATGCTTCTTCTGGGCGAGCGCGCGGATATCCTTGATGATCGGATTGGTGAGACTGGTGACATCCTTCACCTGGCCGACGCGCGGCGTGCCGTGATCGTTTCTCTCATGCGTCATTTCGGTACCCAGCGGCTGAAGAGTGAGGTGGAGAGCGCCCGGCCCGGCGTGGAGCCATCGAGACCGCCCTCACGGATAATGAGCTCGCCCGATTCCACCCGGCCGCCACGCCCGCGCATCGTCTCGCGCATGAGTTCGTGGATCGAGTAGAAGCTTGCCCGGATGGAATAGGCCGTCAGCACGAGACCCCGCGCTTCAAGCGTCAGGATCTCGCGACAGATGTCCAGCATCGCCGGCAGGTGGTCGAAGAGCTGCCAGACCTCGCCATTCGGGCCGCGGCCGAACTTGGGCGGGTCGGTCAGAATGATATCGTAGCGGCTGCCGCGCCGCTCCTCGCGCTGGATGAATTTCATCGCGTCGTCGCAGATCCAGCGGATTGGCAGTTTTTCGGCGCGCGCCAGTGCCTGGTTTTCGCGCGCCCAACCGATCGCCTTCTTGGACGCGTCCACATGGGTTACCTCTGCGCCCGCCTTGGCAGCGATCAGCGAGGCGACGCCGGTATATCCGAACAGATTGAGGACCTTCAGCGGTCGGCCGGCGGCCTCCACCTCATCCTTCATCCACGACCAATGGGCGAGCTGCTCAGGAAAGACGCCGACATGGCGAAAGGAGGTGAAACGACCGAGGAAGTCCGCGTCGAGGAGCTGCATCGGCCAGGTCTCGCCGAGCACCTCGCGCGGGAAGCGCCACCGCCCCATGCCGTCCTCGTCGGTATCGCCGGTGAAGACGGCGTCGGCCTTGTCCCAAACCGATGCCGGCAGGGCCTTCGGCCATAGCGCCTGGGCCTCGGGCCGGACGATGCGGTAAGGGCCGTACTGCTCCAGCTTCTCGCCGTCGCCGCTGTCGATCAGATGATAGCCGGCGGTTGCCGCAGTCTCCAGGATCAGCGGCACTCTCTCGGCCGGTTTCTCGCCGGTTCTGAGCTCGATGCGGCGCACGGATGCGCTCTCCTGCGTGGACGGCCGCCCGGTCTCCTGCGCCACCGCCTTCCGCGGAAGTGTTTTCGGGGGTGGCGGTCCGCCGGCCTTGCCTCTTGGCCCGGCACCCTTTGACGGCGGATGCCGCAGCTCCTGACGGCCGCCGCGTGCCTCCGCGCCTCGGCCTTTTGCCGTTGTGACGGAGGCGTTTTTCGATCGCCGATCTTTTTCCTTCACGCGCTGACCCTTGGATTTTGCTCAAACCAACCGAGCGTGTGCACTCCTGAACCGTGCAACTGCGCCTTCACGCGTCCGGATTCGACGCGTACCATGCTCAAGCGTGCAAATAGCACCGCCGACGCTCTTGGCAAAGCCGTTTCCGGTTTGCGAAGATTGCGGCGAGGAGCGGACGGGAGGAAACGGCATGGAGATGAACGGCGAGGAACGCATCGCGGCCGGCCGCGATGCGGTGTGGCAATGCTTGAACGACCCGGACATTCTGCGGCGATGCATTCCGGGTTGCCAGTCTCTCGAGATGAGATCGCCGACGGAGCTCGCCGCGGTCGTCAAGGTCAAGATCGGCCCGGTCTCTGCGACGTTCAACGGCAGCGTCACCCTCTCCAATCTGAGCCCGCCTGCGAGTTACACGATATCGGGCGAGGGAAAGGGCGGAATCGCCGGTTTCGCCAAGGGCGGCGCGGACGTCACGCTTTCCGAGGAGGGCGACGAAACGGTGCTGCGTTACGACGTCAAGGCCGAAGTCGGTGGCAAGCTGGCCCAGCTCGGTTCGCGCCTGATCGATTCGACCGCGCGCAAGCTCGCCCAGCAATTCTTCGCGGATTTTAATCTCATCGTCAGCGGCGCGGCTGAAGCGGCGAGCTGAGGCGCCCCTTCAGTTCTGCGGTGACGGCAGGCTCGCCTGCGCCGCCAGCTTCTCTGCCTGGCTGCGCTGCTTTTCGGCCTCGCGATGCCACTTCAGCGCCTCGCTGGCCTCGTTGCGTGCGCGACGGCGATATTTTCCTTGGGCGAACCAAGTCGCCGCAGCCCCGAGAACGAGGCCGAGAATGACGGCGAGAAACAGGAAGACGAAGAAGGGTGCCGAGACCGAAAGTACGCGGTCGGCAGTGTTGACGGGATTGAGCGCGAATGTCACCGTCTGGCGATTGGCAACGCTCAAGAGGACGAGGACGATGCCCAGCGGCACAAGGACGACGATGTTGATCACTTTCTTGAGCATGCACCCGCTCCGATCGTAAGAACTAGAGGGGGATGAGGAAAAGCGCAGGCGATTTTCCGCCCTCATCCCGCTGCCGCGTCTGCTTCAGATGATTTCGGCAAAGCACGACGCGTAGAGTTTGAAAGAGATGCAGAGTGCCCTGCATCCGGGGAGGCCATGTGCTCCTACAGGGCTGCACAGCGCGTCAATCGTCGTCGTTGTTCTTGCCGTTCATACCGGGATTAAGCCGCTCGCGCAGTTCCTTGCCGGTCTTGAAAAACGGCACCCATTTTTCCTCGACGAAAACGGAATCGCCCGTTCGCGGGTTGCGACCGGAGCGTGAAGGCCGATTCTTGACCGAGAAGGCGCCGAAGCCGCGCAGTTCAACCCGGTTTCCAGCCGCGAGCGCATCGGTGATCTCATCGAGGACCGCATTGACGATATTCTCGACATCGCGGTGATAGAGATGCGGATTGCGCGCCGCCACAATCTGCACCAGTTCTGACTTGATCACTTTCGCCCCCTTGGTTTTTTTGCTTGTTCTGTCTGCGTTTGTGAATTCGGAAGTCTCGCCTGACGCCGGCCTGCGGTTACGGCCCCAGGGGCGCAGGGCAGCACACCTTCCTCACTGCCCATCAACCTGCCAAACGGAGACAAGACCGTCAAGAAACAACTTGTCCAGGCCCATTTTTTCGAGGCCCTTCGCGCCCGGAAAAGCTTCATATCCCAACGCCTTGACCCATTCGGCGACGAGCGCTCCGAGGCCGAAGGGTAACGTGCTGCTCGGCGCCTCCCAATCGACCACCGGGAGGTCGCTCGATACTTTGCGCTCGGCCAGAAAGGCCCTGATCTCGTCGTCGCCGCCAAGCGTGTCGACAAGCTTGCCCTCGAGCGCCTGGCGCCCGGTGAATATGCGGCCGTCCGCAAGGGCGAGCGCGTCCGCTCGCGGCAGCTTACGTCGCTCGGCCACGAGGTCGACGAACCAGTCGTAGCTGTCGTCGATCATCGTCTGGATCATTGCCCTCGCCTCGGGGCTCGGGGGGTGAAACGGAGACGGTTCGGCCTTGAGCGGCCTCGATTTGATCGACTCAAGCGACACGCCGAGCTTGTCCATCAAATCCTTGACCTGCGGATACTGGAAGATGACCCCGATCGAGCCGGTGATGGATGTCTCGCCGGCGACGATCCGATCGCCGGCGAGCGCGATTAGATAACCGGCGGAGGCGGCAAGCGTCCGCACGTTCGAGACGACCGGCTTCTTCGCGGCAACCTTGCGGATCGCCTTGTAAATGATTTCGCCGCCATAGGTGGTCCCGCCCGGCGAGGATATCGTCACGATCAGGGCCTTGACGGATGGGTTGTCGGCGATCCTCTCCAGCCGCTGCACCAGTTCCCGGTCGTCCTGGATGAGGCCCGAAACGGTCACGCGGGCAACGTGATCGCGGGCGCGCTCCGTCACTTCGCTCCAGCCGGAAAAGACAAACAGCGCGAGGCCGCCGGCGGCGAGGATGGCCGCCGCCGCCCAGCGCCAGAAGCTCAGCTTTCTGCGCAAGTTGCGACGGTCGACAATGGCGAGTTCGTCCATCAGCTTCTCCCGATTTTTTGGTTCCGGTCCTGTCAGTTTCCCGGGAAACATGCTATCTGCGCGAGCTGCGGCAAGCTAGCCCTACCAACAGCACCATGCGTCCTTTCGGAGGCAGAAGGCTCGCCGTAGCACTTTGAGGAAGCATGCAGTAGATAGTCGCGCGTGGCGGCGGCTCACGCCGAAGCCGGTACCATCCGCCGTCATGCAAAGTTTTGCCGCTCCATTGTCGGGCGGCAACAAAATAACCATATTCGCCGTGACTTACGCCAGTGTATGTAAATGCGGATCCTTCGGATTCGCGAAGCCCCAACGAAACTGACAGGCCCCGCATGCTGAACGAAGCGCGATCCCCCGGGATCTTTACCGACTATGGCACGAGCTCCGCCGATGCCTACGCTTCGGCCGCGCGGCACTCGGCGCGTGTCAAGCGCCTGAAAGTCATCCTGCCGGTGGCGGCTGGCGCGATCGCGCTGATCTTCGCGGCGGTTTCCTTCGTGCGTGCCTTCCTTCCCGAAGATTTGCAGCTCGAGACGGCGACGATCGAGAACGGCAAGATCGTGATGCAGAAGCCGGCGATCTCCGGCCGCAACAGGCAGGATATCAGCTATTCGATGAAGGCGGAGCGCGCGCTCCAGGATATCGCCAATCCGAACATCATCACGCTCGAGACGATACATGCCGAGATGCCGGTCAACGATACGCTGATCGCGACCGTGGATGCGGCAAGCGGCATCTACGATCGCGGCGCCAACACGCTCGACATGAACGCCCCGTTCACTATTTCCATGAATAATGGCGTCAATGCCGACTTCCAGTCGGCCTATCTGGATATCAATGCCGGCGAAATGGAAACGAAAAAGCCGATTGCCATCAGCATGAAGGGCGGATCGATCGTTGCGCAGAAGCTGCGAATGACAGATAAGGGACGTATTGTAACATTCGAAGGCATGGTAAGGGTCAATATCGAACCCACCGCCATACGCAAGAACGCAAAATAACAGGACCCGGTGCAGCCATGTCGGTCAAACCTGCCGTTTTTTTTAGAATTTCCGCCGCTCTGGCCGCTGCCGGAATTGGCGCTTTGTTGATTGCTTCGACCGCTTCGGCGCAGGCCACGTCCAGCCGCATGCAGGGGATCCAGCTCTCGAACGACAAGCCGATCCAAATCGAAAGCGACAAGCTCGAGATCAAGGATCCGGAAAGCAAGGCGATCTTTACCGGCAACGTGAAAGTTGTGCAGGGCACGACGACGCTTCAGGCCGGCAACATGACCGTCTTCTACAAGGCGGGCGGCGGCTCGGTCACCAGCGGCAATGCCGACATCGATCGGATCGAGGTCAGCAACAAGGTGTTCCTGAGCTCCGGCACGCAGCAGGCGACGGGCGACAGCGGCCTTGTCAACCTGACCGACCAGACGATCGTGCTCAAGGGTCAGAAGGTGGTCCTTTCCGAGGGCAAGAACGTCTTCGTCGGCTGCCAGTTGAACGTGCAGATGGACACGGGCGAAGCACAACTCGAGGCCTGTGGCGGCCGCGTGCAGATCCAACTCGACCCGCAGTCCCGCAAGCAGCAGCAGAATTGACACAAGATCCGCTCGTGCAGCTACCCTTTCTTCACAAACGCAAACGGGTCAAGAAACCGTCGGCGGCGGCGGCCCCTGTCCGCACGGTCGACAAGGCGCGCTATGACGGCACGCTGATCGCCCGCGGACTAACGAAAACGTACCGTTCGCGCCGTGTCGTGAACGGTGTCTCGCTCGTCGTGCGGCGCGGCGAGGCCGTCGGCCTGCTCGGCCCGAACGGCGCCGGCAAGACGACCTGCTTCTACATGATCACCGGCCTGGTGCCGGTTGACGAGGGCTCGATCGAGATCAACGGCAATGATGTTACGACGATGCCGATGTACCGCCGGGCGCGCCTCGGCGTCGGCTACCTGCCGCAGGAGGCCTCGATCTTCCGCGGGCTGACGGTCGAGGAGAATATCCGCGCCGTTCTCGAGGTGCACGACAAGAACATCGAGCGCCGCGAGAGCAAGCTCAACGACCTGCTTGGCGAATTTTCGATCACGCACCTGCGCAAATCCCCGGCCATAGCGCTTTCCGGCGGCGAGAGGCGACGCCTGGAGATCGCCCGGGCTCTCGCGACCGATCCGACCTTCATGCTGCTCGACGAGCCTTTTGCGGGGGTCGACCCGATCTCGGTCGCGGACATCCAGGCTCTCGTGCGCCACCTGACCTCGCGCGGCATCGGCGTCCTCATCACCGACCACAATGTGCGTGAGACGCTGGGGCTGATCGACCGCGCCTATATCATCCATGCCGGTGAAGTGCTGACGCATGGACGCGCCAACGACATCGTCACCAATCCGGATGTGCGCAGGCTCTATCTCGGCGATAACTTCAGCCTGTAGCTTAAGCAGAAGGGTGTTCGGCCTTCCGCCCCCTTGCCGTTCATTCGAATCGCCGTCAGACCGCCTTCACGACGACGACGTGCATGCACAGAAGATGCGACCGGCGGCTGAATCGGCGTCTCTGCTGCCGTCTGCGCTTGACCAAATCTCAGTAATAAGCAATTTTTGGGCCAATTAATAATGGCCTGTCCAACGGAAGACATGGCCAAGGAGATTTGACGGGAGCTTCAACGTCAGCATGGCCTTGTCTGCCAGCCTTCATTTGCGACAGTCACAGTCGCTGGTCATGACGCCGCAACTGATGCAGTCGATCCAGCTGCTTCAGATGACTCATTTGGAGCTTACCCAATTCATCGCGCAGGAAGTCGAGAAGAACCCGCTGCTCGAGCTTCAGTCCGGCGACGAAATGATGGTCGCGTCGGAGCGCGCCGGCGGCGAGGACCTGGGCCCGCCTTCGGTGGAGAGCGGCTTCGACGAGCCCGCCGGCCAAGGCGACCTTTACGACAGTGCCATCTCGGGTCCAGGCGAGAGGCTGAGCGAAGGGCTCGATGCCGACTTCGCCAACGTCTTTCAGGACGACACGACGCCGCAGCGGGCCGATGCCCCCGAATTGCTCGGCCAATGGAAATCGATGCCGGGAGCCGGAGACGGCGACCACGGCGAGGGATACGATCTCGACGATTTCGTCGCCTGCCGGAAGACCCTCACGGAAGCGCTCGTCGAGCAGCTTCCCTTCGCCTTCCATGCGCACGCCGACCGTTTGATAGCTCAGCATCTCATCGACCAGCTCGACGACGCCGGCTATCTGCATGCCGATCTTGAGGAGACGGCGGCAAGGCTCGGGACGACAAGCGAGGACGTGATGCGCGTGCTCCTGGTCCTGCAGCAGTTCGATCCGCCGGGCGTCTTCGCGCGCTCGCTCGGCGAATGCCTCGCCATTCAACTGCGCGCCCGCGATCGGCTCGATCCGGCGATGGAGGCGCTCGTCGCCAATCTCGAGCTGCTCGCGCGCCGCGACTTCGCAAGTCTCAAGAAGATCTGCGGCGTCGACGAGGAAGATCTCGTCGAAATGCTCGCGGAGATCCGCAAGCTCGATCCGAAACCCGGCACCAGCTTCGAAACGGGCGTTACCGAGGCGATCATCCCGGACGTTGTCGTGCGCGCCGCGCCCGACGGCGGCTGGCTGGTCGAGCTCAATCCCGACGCGCTGCCCCGGGTTCTCGTCAATCACGACTATTTCGCCGAGATATCGCGCAGCAGCCAGAAGAGCAGCAGCGATCAGGCCTTCCTCAGCGAGTGCCTGCAGAATGCAAACTGGCTGACGCGCAGCCTCGACCAGCGCGCCAAGACGATCATGAAGGTGGCGAGCGAAATCGTCAGACAGCAGGACGCTTTTCTCCTCCACGGCGTCGACCATTTGCGGCCGCTGAACCTCAGGATCATTGCCGATGCGATCAAGATGCATGAATCGACGGTGAGCCGCGTCACCTCCAACAAATACATGCTGACCCCGCGTGGGCTTTTCGAGTTGAAGTACTTCTTCACGGTCTCGATCGGCTCGGCGGAAAACGGCGACGCCCATTCGGCCGAGTCCGTCCGTCATCGCATCCGCACGATGATCAGTCAGGAACGCGTCGACGCGGTGCTGTCCGACGACGACATCGTCGATATTCTCAAGCAGGCCGGCGTCGACATTGCACGGCGCACCGTCGCCAAATATCGTGAGGCAATGAATATCCCCTCCTCGGTCCAGCGCCGCCGCGAGAAGCGCGCACTCGCCAAGGCTGCCGGCTTCTGATCGGCAAAGGGGGCAGCTTTGCCTCCATGCCGCCTGCCGGCCATCTTTTCGCCGCGGGCAACGCGAAGGAGGCTCGCTGCGCCTCCCGATCTGTGCCTGTCTTGGGGATAGGGTAAGGCCGAGCCAGCTCAGATTTGCGACCGCAATGTGGAACCCCACAGACCCCACAACCGTTTATTTTCGCGGCCCGCGATTGACTCTCTGCGACACAGCGGATATGAGCCCGCCGCAATTTCCGGAGGTCGACAACTCCGCTCCGGCGACGCTTCCGCGCGGCCTTGCTGAAAAGCTTGGATGACGGAAGCGCTTGGAATAGACTGGATACGCAAGTCACGAACGAGAGAGGAAACTCCATGAGTGTGCGTGTATCCGGTAAACATATGGAAATCGGCGATTCGTTTCGCTCGCGCATCGGCGAGCAGATCCGACAGGCCGTAACCAAATATTTCGACGGAGGATATTCAAGCCAGGTCACTGTGGAAAAGTCGGGCTCGCGCTTCAGCGCCGACTGCAAGCTTCATCTCGATACGGGCGTCGTCTTGCAGGCGAATGGCCAAGCGAACGAACCGCAGGCGGCCTTCGATACGGCTGCGGACCGAATTGAGAAGCGGCTCCGGCGCTATAAGCGCAAGCTCAAGGACCATCACAACGGCAATGGTCAGAATACCGCCGAAGTGGCCTATCGGGTGATGGACTCCGTTCCCTTCGAGGACGAGGAAGTTCCCGAGGATTACGCGCCGACAATCGTCGCCGAAACCACGAAACAGTTGCGAACGATGTCCGTTGCCAACGCCGTCATGGCTTTGGACATGACGGACGAGCCGGTGCTGATGTTTCGTAGCCCCGGCAAGGAAGACCTGAACATCGTCTATCGGCGCAACGATGGAAATATTGGCTGGATCGACGCCGCCAATATCAAGGCATGAGTGGCACGAGGGGAAGGCCGGCATACCCGGACTTCCCCGCGCTCCGATCGGTGGGAAGGCGGAAAAGTTTGACTTTTCTGTGCATCAGACCCGCCCAGACAAAGATGGGTAGAGCCAGCACGACACATTTGTGCTGAGATTATCAGGCTCTAACCGGCGAACGAGGATAAAAGAATGGCATTGGCAGGCTTGCTGCATCAAAATGCGATCATCCCGGCCATGAGGGCCAACTCGAAAAAGCAACTCCTACAGGAACTGGCGGCAAAAGCAGCGAAACTCACCGGTCTGCCGGAGCGGGAAATCTTCGACGTCATCCTGCAGCGGGAGCGGCTCGGGTCGACCGGTGTGGGCAACGGCATCGCCATCCCGCACGGCAAGCTGGGCAAGCTTCCATCGATCGTCGGAATTTTCGCGCGGCTCGATACGCCGGTCGATTTCGAGGCGCTCGACGATCAGCCGGTTGACCTCGTCTTCCTTCTACTGGCTCCGGAAGGCGCCGGCGCCGACCACCTGAAGGCCCTGTCACGCATCGCGCGCGTGCTGCGTGACCACGACATGGTAACGCGGATCCGGGCGAGCGATTCTGCGAGCGCGATCTACACGCTCCTTAACGACGACGCCACCTCCCACGCCGCCTGAACGCCTACCTCGGATAGATTGCGGCGCCGTCAGTAAAGCTGGCGACGGTCGAGACGATCGATGAACGGGTGGAACAGCGCGTTCTGACCGGGAAATGCCGAGCCGTCAATTCTCTTGCCAGTACCGAATTGATGCCCTGCCGCAGCCATTTTTGCGCCTCGGGAGGGAGGCGCGGGTGGCGCCGACCCGTATCTCCTATGGGATCTCGACAGGCCTCCCTTCGTCAATAATAATTCCGACGTGCAACGTGGCCGCCCGTCAAACCTTTCGGGGAGAGCGGGACGCGGAAGGAGTGAGGCGATGACGGGCAGGCTTTCGGGGAAGGTTGCGTTGATCAGCGGCGGTGCGGGTGGCTGTGGGCTCGCGGCCTCCCAACTCTTCGCCCGCGAGGGCGCCAAGGTCGGCATCGTCGACCTGCCGAAGAGCAAGGGCGAAGAGGTCGCCGCCGCCATTCGCGCCCAAGGCGGAGAGGCGGTCTTTGCGGCCGCGGACGTCTCGGTTTCGACCGAGGTCACCACCGCCGTCCAAACTGCCGAGCGTGCCTTCGGGCCGATAACGGTGCTCTTCAACCACGCGGGGATTCTCGCCGTCGGCCCCTTCCTCGAAACCGAGGAGGAGGAATGGGACCGGCTGATGGCGGTGAACGTAAAGAGCATGTTCCTGATGACCAAGGCGGTGCTTCCCGGCATGCTTCAGGCGGGCGGCGGCAGCATCATCTGCACCTCCTCGATCTCCGCGGTCGCCGCGACACCCATGGAAGTGCTCTACGACACGACCAAGGGCGCCTGCCACATGTTCGCCCGCGCGATCGCCGTCGAGTTCCGCGACCGCGGCATTCGCTGTAACGCCGTCTGCCCGGGCTTCATCGCGACCGACCATGGCAAGCGCGAAATCGCGGGCCTGACGAAATACGGCGTCGATGTTTCGGAGGCGGCGATCGCCGCCCAGCAGGGGCGGATGTGTGACCCGAAGGAGGTCGCCTATGCCGCATTGTTCCTGGCGAGCGACGAGGCGAGCTTCATCAGCGGCACGCATCTTTTCGTCGACAATTGCTTCACTGCGGTCTGAGGGGAGACAAGAATGCTGCAAGCGGGCGGCCACTGGCGAAACTGGGTCGGAAACCAATCGTGTATCGTCCGTCACAGGGGCGCGCCGGAGAGCGAAGCCATCCTCGCCGAGATGGTGCGAGAGGCAACGAGCGCCGGGCTCAACGTGCGCTGCGCCGGGTCCGGTCATTCCTTCACCCCCGTCGCCCTGACGAGCGGCCTCATGCTGACGCTTTCAAGCATGCAGGGCGTGGTCAAGATCGATGAGGCGCGCAAACGGGTTTCGGTCAAGGCCGGGACGACCATCAACCGGCTCGGCAAGGCGCTGAAGGCGAACGGCCTGTCGCTGATCAACCAGGGTGACATCGACAGCCAGGCGCTTGCCGGCGCGCTCACCACCGGCACGCACGGAACCGGCGCGGCGCTTGGCAACATGGCCTCGCAGATCGTCGGCATGCGTCTCGTCCAGCCCGACGGCTCGATTCTGGTCGTCGACGAGACGACGCCGGATCTGCTGGAGGCCGCGCGGGTCTCCGTTGGCATGCTAGGCGTCATCTCGGAAATCACGCTTCAGGTGATGGACAGCTATAACCTCTATGAAAAGCTGTGGCGCTGCGATTTCGACGAATGCATGGAACAGCACGATGAGCTTGCGGCCAGGCACCGGCATTTCGGCTTCTTCGGGTGCCCCGTTCCCGAAAGCCGCCATTGCTACTGCCTTCCGGATACATCCTCTGTCTCGACGACGGAGAAGACCGCCGATGTCTGCGAAATGAAGGTGATCGACATCACCGACCGGCCGCCGATGGAAAGTGCCTTCGAAAGGATCGCCTATTCGTCGGAAATCTATCCGATCGAATACGTGCCCAACTTCCACGAATTGGAATATGCCGTGCCGGTCGCCCACGGAAAGGAAGCCGTCAAGGCGGTGCGCAGGCTCATGCTCGATAAGCATCCGACCTGCATCTATCCGATCGAATACCGCTTCACCGCCGGCGACTCCGGTTGGATCAGCCCTTTTTACAAGCAGGACTCGATAACCCTCTCCGTCTCCGGCGAGCCGGGTACCGACTACTGGGAATATCTGAAGGACGTCGACACGATCCTCAGGCAATACGGCTCGCGCCCGCACTGGGGCAAACTGCACTTCCTCGGCGCAGAGGACGTGGCGGCGCTTTACCCGCGCTCGGGGGACTTTCGCGCGCTGAGAACCAAAGTCGATCCGGAAGGCCGGTTTCTAAACGACCACCTCCGGCAGCTGTTTGGGTAGCTCGCGGTGAAGAGAATGGTGAGAGTGGCTCACCGGCCTGCCGCATTCTCTAAGGCGATTCCAGGAAAGTGTCGTCATCCTCGGGCTTGACCCGAGGATCCACGCCGCACGCATGCACCCTGTACCCTTCTCATGCGGTTCTTGGGATGCTCGCCGTGTGTGGCGCGACGTGAAGCGTAGCGGAACGTGGCGTGCACCATGGGCGACGGCCCGAATTGGCGTAGCCTTCCCGGACCGAGCCGAT